>JAESGL010000005.1_pt1 | contig 715494 bp, 692 predicted proteins | sample 9269711 | NCBI WGS metagenome assembly JAESGL01 (sample SAMN14515918, study PRJNA621676) | algae metagenome | isolation source: Kastovskya adunca ATA6-11-RM4 and co-occurring heterotrophs from soil and... | place: Chile: Atacama Desert | collected 2011-06-27
TCGGCCTTCCCGCGTCATCGACGGCCACCATGACGAACTCGGCCGTGGTCGAACGCCGCCGTTCTCCCGTCAGGAGCCGTTCAGCCCACAGCTGCACCTCCACCGAAAGCGAGCTCCGCCCGACCATCTTCACGCGCGAGACCAGTTCGACCATGTCGCCGCTGTCGATCGGGGTCTTGAAGTCGATGCGGTTGGTCGCGGCCATGACCATGACTTCGCGCGCATGGCGGGTCGCCGTGACGAAGGCGGCCTTGCCCATGAGCTTGAGCGCGTCGCCGCCGAACAGGGTGCCGTAGTGGTTGGTCGTGCCGGGAAAGACCATCTCTGCGGTTCTCAGCCAGCCGTCGTCCGCCTCGCCTGCCTCTTCAAGGGGCGCCAAGGGATGGTCATCGCCCGCCGGCCTCAGGGCGACCATGTTGAAGGCGCCGCGCGTGCACAGGCGGCGCTCGCCGCTCAGCAGGCTTTCGGCGTGCAGTTCGACTTCGACGCCTAGGGACGAGCGCCCGATCCGGACGACGCGGCCGACCGCCTCGACCATCTCGCCGATCCGTGCCGGCGCCGCGAAATCGATCCGCTCGCATCCGGCCGTGACGACGGCCCGTCGCGCATGACGGCTGGCGGCCAGAAAGGCGACCTTGTCGAGGTGGGCCAGACCAACTCCGCCAAACAGGGTGCCATGGTGGTTGGCGTCGCCGGGGAACACCATGTCGATCAGGCGCACCGTCACGGCTCGGACCTTTCATCGCCGTAGTAGAGATCACGGGAGAGTTCCTCGCGCACGATGTCGGCGCCGGCGCTCAAGGCGCGCAGCTTGCCGTTGGCAACACGGCGCGACAGGGGCGCCATGCCGCAGTTGGTGGCCGGATAGAGTTTGTCGGCGTCCACGAACTGAAGCGCCGTGCGCAGGGTATCGGCGACCTGTTCGGGCGTTTCGATCGTGTCGGTCGCCACGTCGATGGCGCCGACCATTACCTTCTTGCCCCGGATCAGTTCGATCAGATCCATCGGTACGCGCGAGTTCTGGGCTTCGAGCGAAATGATGTCGATGCTGGAGGTCCGAAGCTTGGGGAAGGCCTCTTCGTACTGCCGCCATTCCGAGCTGAGGGTCTTCTTCCAGTCGGTGTTGGCCTTGATGCCGTAGCCGTAGCAGATGTGGACCGCCGTCTCGCACTTCAGCCCCTCGGCCGCCTTTTCCAGGGTCGCCACGCCCCAGTCGTTCACCTCGTCGAAGAAGACGTTGAAGGCGGGCTCGTCGAACTGGACGATATCGACGCCGGCGGCTTCCAATTCGCGCGCCTCCTCATTGAGGATTTTGGCGAACTCCCAGGCCAGCTTCTCGCGGCTGCCGTAATGGCCATCGTAAAGGGTGTCGATCATCGTCATCGGCCCAGGCAGGGCCCATTTGATCGGCTGGTCGGTCTGGGCGCGCAGGAATTTGGCGTCCTCGACGAAGACCGATTTCGGCCGGCTGACGGCGCCCACGACGACCGGCACGCTGGCGTCGTAGCGATTGCGGATTCGCATTTTCTTGCGGTTCTCGAAATCCACGCCGTCCAAGTGTTCGATGAAGGTCGTGACGAAATGCTGGCGGGCCTGTTCGCCGTCGCTGACGATGTCGATGCCGGCCCGGCGCTGATCGTCGAGCGACAGGCGCAGGGCGTCCTGCTTGGCTTCGATCAGGTCGTCGCCCTGCAGCTTCCAGGGCGACCACAGCGTCTCTGGCTCGGCCAGCCAGACGGGCTTGGGCAGGCTGCCGGCGGTCGAGGTCGGGAGAAGGGTGTTCATGAGGGGAGGCTCTCGATTCTGCGACGGATCAGGCGGCGGCGAAGGCGGCCGACCATTGGTCGAGACGGGCGCGGTACGGCTTGATGAACCGCTCCTCGACGAAACGGCCCTGTTCGACGGCCAGCCGGCTGCGCTCGTCGCGGTCGTAGACGATGCGGGTCAGCGAATAGTCCTGCGCCTTCAGGCTGGGCTGGTACTGCTCGGTCGCCGGGGAGTTGGCGTTGTAGATCTCGGGCCGATAGATCTTCTGGAAGGTTTCCATCGTGCCGATAATGCTGGCCAGTTCGAGGTCGGTGTAGTCGCCGGTCAGGTCGCCGATATGGTACAGGGCGAACGGCGCCACGCTGCCCGGTGGCATGAAGTAGCGGACCTTCATCCCCATCTTCGCGAAGTAGTCGTCGGTCGGCGAGAAGGCGTCGTTGTCGTATTCCAGGCCCAGCACGGGATGGTCGACGCCGGTGCGGTGATAGGTCTTGTTGCTGGAGACGCTGAGGCAGATGACCGGCGGCTTGGCGAAGTTGTCGCGATAGGCGCGCGACGCCAGAAAGTGCCGGAACAGCTTGCCGTGCAGATCGCCGAAATCGTCCGGCACGCCGCCGTTCGGATGCGCCTTCAGGTGTTCAGGCAGAACCACGCTGAAATCGTAGTCGCGGACATAGGAGGAGAAGTTGTTGCCCACGATCCCATCGATCCGCCGGCCAGTCTCCCGATCAATGATTGTGGTATGCAGGATTTCGATCAGCGGAAAGGCGTCGTCGCGCTCCGAGCCAAGGCTCATCTCGACCGAGACGATCTGAAGCTCCAGAGCATAGCGATCGCCCCTCGGGTTGTCGTGGTGCGCCAGCGAGTTGAAGCGGTTGTCGATCATCCGCAGGGTGTTGCGCAGATTGTCCCGGCGGCTCTCGCCTCGCGCCAGGTTGGCGAAATTCGTCGTGATCCGCGTCTTCTCGGCGGGACGATAGTCTTCGTCGAGCGCAGTCCGCTTGATCCTGAAGGTGAAGTCGCTGCTCGCCATGGTCTCTGCCGTTGATGCTGTGGCGAGACAGCGGACAGGGACGCGCGACCGCTCGCGCGCAGTCGTCCCGTCGCGGCGTTCATGCGACCTGACCGGACACCCCGCCGGAGGACGTTATCTGTCGGGGCAGGTCTCCTGGCTCACGGGTCACGGCTTCCGGTCCGGCCTTCCCAACATCCGAAGACGTCAGTGACACGAAATGGACCTTCGGCTCGCCGCTCACAGTTGCGGGGGCAGCGCCGGCATCACACCGGCTTCCCTCTTAGCTCCGCATCGCTGAAGGCGACGCGCAGAACCTCGACCTATTCATGAGACGCGCACCCGACGCCGAAGTCAAGAAACACATAAAGATATCCTTATAGGTTCAGAAAGCATCGCCTTCTAATTTTGAGCGAGGTGAACAGCGAAGCGACTGGCCTGTCATGCTTGGACATCACGTCCACCAAAGGCGAGACCGCATGAAGTGAGCGATCAGAAGCGTATATTCAAACACGCTTCGTAGGTGGTGCTTTTAGCGGTCAGTGATGGCTGCTCACTGCGCTTTGCTGACGCCAGGCACGCCTATTGCGCAAAGTTTAGGCGTCTCAGGGAGAGACCGGCGAGCTGTTCTTAACAGCAACTAGGCCCGCTGCGGGAACGCGACTAGATCCCGCCGCTTCGCGTGACGACGACCGCGATCAGCGTCAGGAAGACGACGGCTGCGGCGGCTATGGCGAGGGCTGTAATGCGAAAGGCGCCGCGTGTCGGCTTGTCGGGGCGGTCTTCGTAGCCGATCGGGACTTTGCGGGGTTCTTTGTCGGTCATGGGCGATCAACGCACGGAGGCGGTTCGCGTTCGCCGACGCGTGTGAGCCTTCGGCGCAACCCAGGCTGCGCCGAAGGTTCTTAAGCTTCGTCAGAAGCGGTAGGCGACGCCGATCCGAAGGTTGCGGCCGGGCAGAGGGGCGATGTCCTTGAGGAAGGACACGTGTTCGCGGGCCTCCTCGTTCGTCAGGTTCCGCGCCTCGGCGAACAGGGTGACGTTCTGCTGGGCGAAGGGACGGACCGCGACCGAAGCGTTGACCAGGGTGTAGTCGTCGGTCGGCAGTTCGAATTCGTTGGCGACCCGGTCCTGTTCTCCAACGTGGCGGACCTCGGCGCTGGCGTCGAACCTGGTCGATGTCCAGGCCAGGCGTCCGGTGACGGAGTAGGGCGGGATCCGCGCGGCGGGACCGAAGTCCGTCTGGGCGTGGACATAGTCGGCCGCGCCTTCCAGCGACAGTTTGCGATCGCCGTCCTGCCAAAGCGCATAGGCGCCTTCCAGCTCGAAGCCATAGAATTTGGCGTCAGTCTGGACGAACCGATAGATGGGGAAGAACTCGTCCTCTTCCTCGAAATAGAACTGATCGCCCGTCGGCCGTTCGTCGATGAAGCCGTTGTACCAGGAGTGATAGATGTGCAGATCGCCGGTGAAACGGCCGCGATCATAGTGGGCGGTGCCCTCCAGCGTCGTCACCTTCTCGGAGTTCAGCGTCAGGTCGCCGGTCTCGTAGGCGGCGGTGGCGATGTGAACGCCATCGGCGAACAGCTCGACCTCGCTGGGCGCGCGCTCGTTGTGGGCCAGGCTAAGGCCCAGGAACAGGCCTGCGGTCGGGCGGATGAAGGCGGCGGCGGACGCCGACCAGTTGTCGAACTCGCGGGTGACTTCGCTCGCGCCGCCGATGGGCGTGCCGCTGAGTTCACGCCGGTCATAGCGCAGACCGCCCTCGAAGCCATGGTTGCCGAGGTCCAGGCGCTGCACCGTATAAAGACCCAGTTCGTCGATCTTGACGCTGGGCACGAAGGCCTCCTCGCCGATGGCCTCGAAGTTGCGCGACAGGGCCTGAACGCCGACGGCGCCGTTCCAGCCGTTGCGTTCGCGCTGAACCAGGTCTGCACGGCCTTCCCAGCCGTCGGAGTTGAAGATGGTGCCCGGCTCGCCCACGGCCTCGAACTCGGTGTGGGTGTAGTCGGCATGGCCGTAGGAGCCGCGCAGGGCCGAGAAGGGGCCGCTGTCGAAACGGTATTCGCCACGCGCGTCCCACCGCTTCTGGTTCAGCTTGATGAAGACCGATTCCTCGGCGACCGTGCCATATTCACTGTCGGTGTTCTTGTAGGAGACGCCGGCGAAGCCCTTGTCGCCGATGTAGGAACCGCCGACGCCCCAGGCTTCCAGATCGGTATAGCTGTTGGGCTGGGTTCCGGTGTCCTCGCGAGTGATGCCTTCGGCGGCGGCGCGCCTGGCGGAAATGGCCGGGGCCGGGATGTCGTAGTCGTCGGTCTTGCGCTTCACCCCATCGACGTTGAAGGCGAAGTTTCCACTGCCGACGGTCACGCGACCGAAGGCGCTGCGGCCGTCATCGACGCTGGAAGCCTGGGTGGAGACCACGCCGGACACGCCACCCTCGGGGATTTCGGTGGGGATGCGGTCGTCCAGAACATTGACGACACCGCCGATGGCCGAGCCGCCATAGACCAGTGTCGCGGGCCCGCGGATGATCTCGATACGATTGGCCTCGGCCGGATCGGTGGCCACGGCGTGGTCGGGCGAGACAGAGCTTGCGTCGATCAGGCCGATGCCGTTGGTCAGCACCTGGACGCGCGGGCCGCTGAGGCCGCGAATGACGGGTCGGCTGGCGCCGGGCGCGAAGTCGGTCGAACGGATGCCCGGACGCCCGCTGAGCATGTCGCCGAGCGAGGCCGCCGGCGCCGTGGCCAGGGTCTGTTCGTCCACCACGTCCGTCGCGATCACCGAAGCCCGCTGGCTGATGCCATAGGGCGCGCCTGTGACGATGATATCGCCCAACTCCGCCGGGGCTTGCGGAGCCGACTGCGCGGCGGCGGCGCCGGCCAGAATCGTGGAGCCTGCGGCCGCCATGAGCAGGGATCGCGAGACGTTTGAGGGACGCATGGAAAAACTCTCAGCCTGGGGAGGAGGTGACTTGTTACGAGATAACGTCACATAGACTTTGCGCAATCAAGAACCCGACGACGAATTTGTGTCGGACGTGTCTTCGCGAGCATCGCGCGCCGGAGACGACGTCATGGAATATCTTGGAGGAGAATGGCGCACCCGACAGGATTCGAACCTGTGACCTCTGCCTTCGGAGGGCAGCACTCTATCCAGCTGAGCTACGGGTGCGTCGACCGGCGCGACGCCGGAACAGGCCGCTTACAGCATGGCGCAAGCGGCCTCAATCCCGAATGCGCGACGCAAGCATGATGACGGCGCCGACCACTGCGTACAACGGCCTCAAGCAGCGCGAAGCGCGATAGGCCCCGAAGGCAAAGCAGTAGGGCGCTCGCGCCCTATTGCGCCGTCATGCCGCCGTCGATCTTGAACTCGGATCCCGTGACGAACTTGGATTCGTCGGACGCCAGATAAAGGACGCAGTAGGCGACGTCGTCGGGTTCGCCGATCCGCTTCAAGGGAATGCCCCGCGCGAGACGCTCGTGCGCCTTGTCCTCGTTCCCGCCGGCCATGGCGATGAAGGGATCCAGGATCGGCGTCTTGATGAAGACGGGATGGACCGAGTTGCAGCGCACGTTCCACTCGGCCTTGGCGGCCTCCAGCGCCAGGGTCTTAGTGTACATCCAGACCGCCGCCTTGGTGGCGTTGTAGGCGCCCATGCCGGGGGCCGCCGCGAGCCCTGCGATCGAGGAGATGTTGATGATCGAGGCCGGAGCCGAGGCCCGCAGATGCGGCATGGCGTGTTTGGCGCCCAGCATGATGGAGCGCAGGTTGATCTCGTACTGACGCTGCCAGTTCTCGATCGTGTCCTGTTCGACGAAGGCCAGGGGACCGCCGACGCCGGCGTTGTTGACCAGCACCGACAGGCCGCCGAGATCGGCGACGGCGGCGGCGATCACGCCTTCCCATTCGGCCTCGCTGGCCACGTCGTGGGCATAGGCGAAGGCGGCGTCCGGAACTTCCGCATTGATCCGGCTCGCCAGGGCCTGGGCGCGTGCGGCGTCGATGTCGGTGACGGCGACGCGGGCGCCTTCGCGGGCCAGCATAAAGGCCATGGCTTCACCCAGACCTCCGGCTGCGCCGGTGATCAGGGCCGTCTTGCCGGCGACACGGCCGGGACGCGCGGCGCCGCTCACGACTTCACCCCCATGCCGGCGGCGGCGTCAATGAAGCGGGCCAGGGTTACGTCCTTGTCCGTCACGCCATCGGCGTCGTGTGTGGTGAGCAGGATTTCGACACGGTCATAGACGTTCGACCATTCGGGATGGTGGTCCATCTTGTCGGCCATCAGGGCGACGCGGGTCATGAAGCCGAAGGCGGCGTTGAAATCCGCGAACTTCAGCGTCCGCGTGATGGCCGGGCGATCGCCGTCATGCGCGCGCCAGGCGGGCAAATTCTTCAGCGTTTCCGCTACGTCAAGCCGAGTGTCGGTCATCGCGTTTCCCCTTTTTCCTTGGCGTAGGGCGCCGGATGGATCGCGGCAAGCGGCGAAGGCGGGGCGGATCCCGTCCAGGGAACCCATAGTCAAGCTTGTGCATTGATCGAGCAATGATCGTCGCTCTTCGGCATCATTGGTCGCCAGCGGGGTTAGGATGGAAAATCTCTGGATCGCCGCTCTGGATGCGGCCGACCGCAAGCGCATCGAACCGCATTTGAAAGAGCGCGAGATCACACGCGGCCAGATGCTCTATGACGCCGGCGAGGCGGTCGATCAGGTCTGGTTTCCGATCAAGGGCGTGGTGTCGCTGATGACCATCCTGCCAGATGACAAGATGGTGGAGACGGCCGCCATCGGGCGCGAAGGCCTGATCGGCGTGACCTGCGGACCCTTCAATGCGCGCGCGGCCAGCCGCGCCATTTCCCAACGCGACGGGATCGCAGCCTATTGCTCGGCCGAGGTGTTCGGCGAGGCGCTGGAAGACAGCGAGACGCTACGCACGGCCCTGTCGCGCTTCACCGAAGGCTTGATGGCGCAGGTGCAGCAGGCGGCCGCCTGCAACGCCCAGCACCGGCTGGACGAACGGTTGGCCCGTTGGCTGTTGATGCTTCACGACCGGGCCGAGGATGACCGGATCGATCTGACCCAGGCTGATATCGCCGGCATGCTGGGCGTGCGTCGCGCCACGGTGTCGGAGGTCGGCACGGTGCTGGAGCGCAAGTCTTTGATCCAGCGGGGGCGGGGTTGGGTCAAGGTGCTGGATCGCGACGGCCTGGAGGCGGCGTCGTGCGGCTGTTACGGCCTGATGCGCGACGTGATGAAGGATTTGAAACTGCCGCAGCCCGAAGCGGCCTGATTGGGTGTCTCATCGGATGACGGGGACGCTGCGACGCGCTAGACGACGACTATGACCGACGCCTCCTCACACGGCCCGCATTCGTCGGGTGATCGTTCCTCCTTCGGCTTTCGCGACGTGGATGCGCGCGAGAAGGTGAAGATGGTGCGCGGGGTCTTCGATTCCGTCGCCTCCAACTACGATGTAATGAACGACCTGATGAGCGTCGGCGTCCACCGCATCTGGAAGGACATCGCCGCCGCCAAGCTGAACCCGCGTCCGGGCGAGACCATTCTGGACGTCGCGGGCGGCACCGGCGACATGGCGCGTCGCTATTCCAGGATGGCGCGCGCAGCCCAGGAGCGGCGCGGGGGCGAGGACGCCAAGGTCATCGTGCTGGACTACAACGCCGAGATGATCCTGGCGGGTGTCCAAAAAGGCGGCGAACCGGAGATGCAGTGGAGCGTCGGCGACGCCATGAACCTGCCGCTGCCGGACGCCTCGGTCGACGCCTATTCGATCAGTTTCGGCATTCGCAACGTGGCCCATATCGACAAGGCCCTGGCCGAGGCGCGCCGGGTGCTGAAGCCGGGCGGCCGGTTCCTGTGCCTGGAGTTTTCGCGGCCCACGACCACGCCGATCCGCAAGGTCTATGACGCCTGGTCCTTCCACGCCATTCCGCGCATCGGCGGCTGGGTCGCGAAGGATCGCGACAGCTATCAGTATCTGGTCGAGAGCATCCGTCGCTTCCCCGATCAGAATATGTTCAAGGGCATGATCGAGGACGCCGGCTTCCGCCGCGTGTCCGTGACCAATCTGTCGGGCGGGATCGCCGCCATCCATCACGGGTGGGCGATCTGACCAGTCGGATCTATCGCACGGCCCCGCCGCCGCCCGCGACGGTCGCGGTCCAGAACCCGGTTGCGTCCTTTCTGCGCCTGCTGGGCTGGCTGTGGGTTTTGGCGCGTCATGACGCCCTGATTCCGCGCGAGGTGACCCACCTGCTGCCGGCCTGGACGCGGCCGTTCGCCCGGTTCGTGCAACTGTTCTCAGGTCGCGCAGGTCGTCAGGGTCGGCCGGGCCAGAGGCTGGGCAAGGCGTTCGAGCATCTGGGCCCTGTGGCGATCAAACTGGGTCAGGTTCTGGCCACGCGCGCCGACATCTTCGGGCTGGAGTTCGCGCGCGACCTTGGCCGGTTGAAGGACGCCCTGCCGGCCTTCTCGCTGGAAGAGGCGCGGCGCGAGATCGAGAAGTCGCTGGGTCGGCCGGCCGAAAGCCTCTTCATCGACCTTAGCCCGCCGGTCGCCGCCGCCTCCCTGGCCCAGGCGCACCGCGCGACCCTGGCCGATGGGCGGGCCGTCGCGGTCAAGGTGCTGCGGCCTGGCGTCGAGCGGCGGGTCGCCAATGGCCTGGATTCGATGCGGCTGGCCGCGCGGCTGGTCTGGCGGCTCGTGCCGATGGCGCGACGGCTGGAGCCGTCCGCCTTCGTCGAAACCATCGCCAACTCGCTGGACCTGGAGCTGGACATGCGGCTGGAGGCCGCCGCCGCCAGCGAGATGGCCGAGGTGCTGGCCAAGGACGGATATATGTCCGCTCCGGCCGTGATCTGGGACGGGGTGGGCAAGCGCGTGCTGACGCTGGAATGGGCGCAAGGCGTGCCCATGACCGATCCGGCGCTGCTGGACCTGCCGGGCATCGACACGGATCAACTGGCCGACAATGTGGTGCGCGCCTTCCTGGTCCAGGCGTTGGACCACGGGGTGTTCCACGCCGACCTGCACGAGGGCAATCTGTTCGCCAGCGCACCGGCCCATCTGACCGCCATCGACTTCGGCATCGTCGGGCGGCTGGGACCGGCCGAGCGGCGCTATCTGGCCGAAATCCTCTGGGGCTTCATCAGCCGCGACTACGACCGGATTTCGCGCGTGCATTTCGAGGCCGGCTACGTCCCGCCGCACCATTCGGTCGAAACCTTCGCCCAGGCCCTGCGCGCCGTCGGCGAACCGGTGATCGGCCGCGCCGCCAGCCAGGTGTCGATGGGCCGGCTCTTGGGCCAGTTGTTCGAGATCACCGCCCTGTTCGACATGCGGCTGCGACCCGAACTGATCTTGCTGCAAAAGACCATGGTCTCGGTCGAGGGGGTGGCGCGCCGGCTGCAACCCGATCACGATTTGTGGAAGGCCGCCCAGCCGGTGGTCGAACGCTGGATCCGCCGCGAACTGGGACCGCAGGCCCAGGCGCGTGATGCGATCAACGAAATGATCGCCGCCGCGCGCGCCATCTCGCGCCTGGTTCAGGAGCCGCCGCGCCCGGCGACGGTGGTCATCGAAAAGTCGGGAACTCCGGCTTGGGTGGCGGCTTCAGTCACGGTCGCGGTTATCGCGGCCCTGGCGGCCCTGGGCCTTTCGCTCTGGCCCTATCTGACCTGACCGGAGCTTTCGCTATGAAGCCGACCCTGATGAAGACCGCTATCGCAGCCGCCGTGCTGCTGGCGCCCGTGCCCGCCCTGGCTCAGGCCGCCGCCGGCGCCGTGCCGAACGCCTTCGACCGCCCGGCTCAAACCGCAGCGCCTCAAGCCCGACCCGCCGCTGCACCCGCAACGGCGTCCGCCGCCCAGGCTCCCGATATCGCCCGTTCGGAAGAGGCCTTGCGCGCCGTGATCGCCGGCGCCCAGGGGACGGGCTTCGACTATTCGGATTTCACGACGGGTCTCGGAACCCAGATCCGTCAGCAGGAGGCCCAGGTGGTCCCGCTGATCAAGGGATTCGGCGCTGTGAAGACGGTCGAATACGTCAAGCAGGAAGGCGAGGCCCAAATGTTTAAGGTGACCTTCGACAATCAGGTCACCGAATGGCTGATCGGCTTCGACGCCGAGGACAAGATCGCCGCCCTGCTGTTCCGCCCGGCCGAGCGCTGATCGTCAGTCCAGCGAAGGCTTGCCGCGCCCCGATTTGATCGAGGCGCGAGTCGTCTTGGCCTTGAGGCGGCGTTCCTTGGACGCCTTGGTCGGCCGGGTCGGTACGCGATAGACGGGCCGGATCGAGGCCTCGTCGACCATGGCCTGAAGCCGTTCGATGGCGTCGGCGCGATTGCGCTCCTGCGTGCGATGACGCATGGCGGTGATCAGGATCACGCCGTCCAGCGTCAGCCGACTGCCGGCCAGCTTCATCAGCCGCGCCTTGACCGGATCCGTCAGCGACGGCGAGTTCTTCACATCGAACCGCATCTGAACGGCGGTCGAGACCTTGTTGACGTTCTGTCCGCCCGGACCGCCCGCGCGGTAGAAGTGAAACTCCAGCTCGCCCTCGGGGATGACGGTGGTCATGTCACCGCCTTGCGCGCCTTGACCACAGCCTGATCCAAGGCCTGCAAGAAACGCGAACGATCGGCGGCCGAAAACGGCGGCGGGCCGGAGGTCGCCACGCCCATCGACCGCAGATGCTCGCCCACCATCCGTCCCGCCAGGGCCGAGCCGATGGAGTCCGGGGTGAAGGGCTGGCCGTTCGACTTCAGCGCCTGTGCGCCCGACTTCAGACACCTGTCCGCCAAGGGGATATCGGCGGTGATGACCACGTCGCCCACGCCCGCCCGCTCGGCGATCCAGTCGTCGGCGATGTCGGGGCCGGCGTCCACCACCACCTGTTCGATCAGCGCCTCGCGCGGAACCTGCATCCAGGTGTTGGAGACGACATAGGTCTTCAGCCCATATCGGCGGGCGACGCGATATACCTCTTCCTTCACGGGGCAGGCGTCGGCATCGATGTAGAGAACCGTGGGCATACTTGGTTGGGCCTATCGCGCTTCGCGCTACTTGAGGCCCAGCATAGTGAGTTCGCACAGCGCCCCAACCAAAAAGGGCGGGACCGTGCGGCCCCGCCCTTTCCGTTCAGACCAAAGCGGTCCTCAGTTGCGATACGCCGGCGGCATCGGCGTCTGCTGGCGATAGCGGTCGCGCAGCATCAGCGGGCGGCTGGTCAGGGGCTGTTCGACGCCATTGACGAAGACGGCCGACGGCTGGCTGAGCGGCTCCAGCGGATCGCCGGACCAGACCACGACATCGCCTGCTGCGCCCGGCGCGATCTGGCCGAACTGGCCGGCCATGCCGAAGATCCTCGCCGGATTGACCGTCAGGGCGGCGATGGCGGCGCCGTAGGGCAGGCCGTGGGACACGGCGTTGCCGGCGTTGTAGCGGGCCTCGCGGGCGCGGTGGGTCGAGCCCTCGTTGCCCTTGATGGCGATCAAGACACCCGCCGCATTCAGGGCCGCTGCGTTTTCCGCCCGCGCCGCCCGCATTTCGAAATCGCTGGGCAGGTTGGAGATGGGGTTCAGCAGCACCGGCACGCCGGTGGCGGCGATGTCGCCGGCGACCAGCCAGCCCTCCTCGGCGCCGTCCAGGATCAGCTTGATCCCTTCCTCGCGCGCCAGGCGCAGCACCTGCTGAATGTCCGAGGCGCGGTGGACGGTGACGATCAGCGGCATTGTCCCGTTGGCGACGGGGATCAAGGCTTCAAGATCGGCGCGTGACAGGCTGAGGTCGCGCAGGCCCGCCCGCTCATAGGCCGACTTGTTGCGGGCATAGAGGCGGACCTCCGACAGCGTCTCCTTGAACAGGACGAATTGCGCCCCGCGCGCGCCGCCGGCGATGCCGGCGCCCGCTTCGCCGAAGGGGGCGACCATGGCCACGCGCGGCTTGACCAGGATGTTGGATCCCTGGCCCAGATTGATGATCGCCGCCTGACCCGCGAACAGGCCCGGCGTCTGATAGCCGCCGTCGCCGGCGCCGGCCGTCTCGTCCTCATGCACATGGCCGCCGGACGAGCCGGGATGCTGGGGCACGACGATGGCGCGGGTGATGCCGCCCAGCCGCGCGACCGGCAGGGTGAAGGACCACGGGTCCAGGCCGTACGAGATGTCGAAGGCGGCGCTGAGGGTATTGGCGCTGTTGCGCAGTTCGTTGGTGCCGCTGACCGAACTGACCTCGGTCCCGGCCAGGCCGGAATCCACGGCGACGAAACCGGGCGCAACGGTCTTGCCCGCCGCGTCGATGACGCGGGCGCCGGACGGCGCGCCGCCCGAGCCCACCGAGACGATCTTGCCGTCGCGGATCACGACCGTGCCGTTTTCGATCACGGAGTCGCCGGTCAAGATGCGCCCGCCGACAATGGCGACGGTTTCCTGCGCCATTGCAGGAACGGCGAGAGACAGGGCCGCGACGGCGCCCGCGAGGATGTGAGACAGGCGCATCAGCGGGCTCCTTCCGTGACGTTGGCGGCGGTCAGGCCGTATCCCGGCTGACCCAGTTCGAAGTCGCTGGTCGGCTGATAGGCGGGGTTGCTGCGATCAAAGGTCAGGGCGCCGTCGATGAAGACCTGATCCGCGCGGGCGTAGATCGAGAAGGGATCGGCGCTCCAGATCACCACGTCGGCGCGCTTGCCGGGCTCCAGCGACCCGGTCTGGTCGGCGATGCCGATAGCCTGGGCGGCGTTGGAGGTGATCCAGCCGATGGCGTGTTCTTCGGAAATGTTCAGCCCGGCGCGGCGACCGGCCGACAGGGCGGCGGCGGCCTCCTGGTTCAACCGCTGGGTCAGTTCGGCGTCGTCGGAATGGATGACGGCGCACGATCCCTGCTGGGCGTCCACCAGGGCGGCGTTCTCCTCGATGGCGTCCAGGGCCTCCATCTTGAAGCCCCACCAGCCGGTCCACATGGCCGCGCAGATGCCGTTGGCGGCCAGTTGCGGCGCCAGCTTGTAGGCCTCGGTCGCGTGGTGGAAGGTCGTGATGCGGTAGCCGAACTCCTTGGCCATATCCATCATCAGCGCCATCTCGTCGGCGCGGTAGCAGTGGTTCTGGATCAGGATCGAGCCGTCCAGAACGCCCATCAGGGTTTCGTTCTGCAGGTTGCGGGTCGGGGCGGCGCCTTCGCCGTCCTCGCGCCACTTGTCCCATTTGGCCTTGTAGTCGCGCGCGGCGATGAAGGCGGCGCGATAGCCGGCCATATTGCCCATGCCCGTCGCCGGGCTCTGGTTGCGGCCGCCATAGACGCGCGACGGGTTCTCGCCGCAGGCCATCTTGACCGTATAGGGGGCGGCCGGGAACTTCAGGCCCTGCATGGTGATCGAGGGCACGTTGCGAATCGTGACGCCGCGGCCGCCGAACAGATTGGCCGAGCCGGGCAGGATGTGAAGCGTGGTCACGCCGCCGGCGCGGGCGGTGTTGAAGCCGGGGTCCTGGGGCCACAGCGAATGTTCGGCCCAGACCTGGGCGGTGTTCGGGCTGGTCGCCTCGTTGCCGTCGCTCATGCCGCTGACGCCGGGCGACGGATAGACGCCCAGGTGGCTGTGCACGTCGATGACGCCGGGGGTGACATAGCGGCCGCGCGCCTCGACGACGCGATAGCCGGCAGGGACGGGGGTCGAGGCGTCGCCAACGGCGGTGATCTTGCCGTCCGTGACCACGACCACGCCGTTCTCGATCTTGCGATCCGTGCCGGTCAGGACGGTGGCGCCGACCACGGCGAAGTTCTCGCGCGGCAGGGGCTTATAGGTGGAGGGATAGGGATCCAGCGTCTTCGCGGGATCCAGGCCGGCGGCCAAGGTCCGGTCCCTCGACGGTTTCGCGGCCGTATCGTCAGGGGTCGAGCCGGTGGTGGCGCAGGCCGACAGGCCCAGCACGGCGCATGTAATGGCCGCGAGGCTGGCGCCCCGCAGATGATGTCCGATCATCGAAATCCCTCTCCCGCGATGCGTCAGCCCCGACGCCGCTTGTGACGGGCATAGAAGGGCGTTCGGCCGCGACCGTCAAAAGGTTTCGGCGTTCGTCTTCTGGACGCCTTGGCCCGCGACGGCTAACGGCAGGCGCATGAACGCCGATGACCGTCCCGAGGACGAAAACCCGCATCTCGACCGCCCGCTGCGATCGTTCGGCCGCATCAAGGCCCGCCCCATCAAGCCCCGCCAGGCGGCGCTGATGGAGACACTGCTGCCCGCGATCGCCGTGCCCGATCCCAAGGCCGGGCCGCTGGACCCCAGCACGATGATGCCCGAGGCGACCGAGGTCTGGCTGGAGATCGGTTTCGGCGGCGGCGAGCATATGGCCGCCCAGGCGGCGACGCGGCCCGACGCCCTGGTGATCGGCTGCGAGCCCTTCCTGAACGGCGTCGCCTCGGCCCTGCGCCATGTCGAAGAGGGCGGACTGAAGAACGTCCGCATCCATGCCGACGACGCGCGCGACCTGGTCGACGCCCTGCCGGACGCCTCGGTCGACCGGGTGCTGATCCTGTTCCCTGACCCCTGGCACAAGGCGCGCCACAACAAGCGCCGCCTGCTGCAGGACGAGACGGCCCAGGCCTTCGCGCGCATCCTGAAGCCCGGCGGAACCCTGCGCTTCGTCACCGACTGGCTGGACTACGCCGAATGGGCGCTGGAGCGGCTGAACCGCACGGAGGGTCTGGAGCGGATCGGTGCGCTGGATCAAGACTGGTTCGTCCCGCCTGCCGACCACGTCGTGACCCGCTACGAAGAAAAGAAGCTGGGTGACACGACGCCTGTGTTTCTGGAGTTCCGCCGCCTTGCGTGAGGCGGCATGCGCGGCGTGGACCGAAAAAGGCTGACAAGCGGATGTGAAAGGCCTATATGGCCCTCCACATCGTTAGACCGGCGTCCAACGGCGTCGTTCCAAGCGGCGGCCCGGACGGACCGCCGCTTTTGTTTTGGATAGTCGTCGCTTGCGCGCAAGAACCGCCCAGGATCGCCAACTGCTGGACCTGATCGACCCCATCGCGGAGTCGTTGGGTCTGGATGTCGTGCGCGTGCGCTTGATGACGGGCTCCAAGCGCCAGCGCCTTCAGATCATGGCCGAGCGGCCGTCCGACCACGACATCTCGGTCGAACAATGCGCCAAGCTGAGCCGCGCGGTGTCGGAAGTGTTCGACGCCGCCGACCCCATCCCCGGTGAATATATGCTGGAGGTGTCGTCGCCCGGCATCGACCGGCCCCTGACCCGTCCCATCGACTTCGACCTGTTCGAGGGCGAGGAAGCGCGTCTGGAAACCGACCGGATGATCGAGGGCCGCAAGCGGTTCAAGGGCGTGCTGGCCGGATACGAGGACGGCAACGTCCTGATCGACCTGGACGGTGAGGACGACACCGCCCTGATCCCCTTCGACTGGTTGGCCGACGCCAAGCTGGTCCTGACCGACGCCCTGATGAAACGGGGCGCCGCCATTCGCGCCGCACGCGGCGAACCCGAAGACGACGGCCTTCCCGAAGGGGAAGCGTCCGACCTGACAACCGACACCACGACCCCTTCTGAGGACAACGCCTGATGGCCGTCACCGGTATTTCCGCCAACCGCCTCGAACTGCTGCAGATCGCCGACGCCGTCGCTCGCGAGAAGAACATCGAGCGCGAGATCGTCATCGAGGCGATCGAAGAAGCGATCCAGAAGGGCGCCAAGTCGCGCTACGGCGCGCACCACGACATCCGCGCCAAGATCGACCACAAGACCGGCGAACTGTCGCTGACCCGTCACGTCACCATCGTCGAGGACGACTGGATGCCGGAAGACGAGCTGGAAGAGTTCAACGACAGCGCCATGGTGCGCCTGAAGGACGCCTCCAAGCGCGATCCGGAAGCCGTGGTCGGCAAGGAATACGTCGAGAACCTGCCGCCGTTCGAGTTCGGTCGGGTGCAGACCCAGATGGCCCGCCAGGTCGTGACCGGAAAGGTCCGCGAGGCCGAGCGCGCCAACCAGTACGAAGAGTTCAAGGATCGCGTCGGCGAGATCGTCAATGGCACGGTCAAGCGCGTCGAATACGGCAACACCATCGTCGATCTGGGTCGGGGCGAAGGCGTCATGCGCCGCGATCAATCCATCCCGCGCGAAGTGTTCAACATCGGCGACCGTATCCGCACCTACATCTACGACGTCCGCCCCGAGGCCAAGGGCCCGCAGGTCATGCTGTCGCGCGCCCACCCCGGCTTCATGGCCAAGCTGTTCGCCCAGGAAGTGCCGGAAGTCTATGACGGCGTGATCGAGATCCGCGCCGCCGCCCGTGACTCGGGCTCGCGCGCCAAGATGGCCGTCCTGTCGAACGACAGCTCCATCGACCCCGTCGGCGCCTGCGTCGGCATGCGCGGCTCGCGCGTTCAGGCGGTCGTCGCCGAACTGCAGGGCGAGAAGATCGACATCATTCAGTGGAATCCGGACGAGCCGACCTTCATCGTCAACGCCCTGGCGCCCGCCGAAGTCTCCAAGGTCGTGCTGGATGAAGAAGCCGGCCGCGTCGAAGTGGTCGTGCCGGATGAGCAGCTGTCGCTGGCCATCGGCCGTCGCGGCCAGAACGTGCGTCTGGCCAGCCAGCTGACCGGCTGGCAGATCGACATCATCACCGAAAGCCAGGACTCTGAGCGTCGTCAGCGTGAGTTCGCCGAGCGTACCGGCCTGTTCCAAGAAGCCCTGGACGTCGACGAAGTCATCGCTCAGCTGCTGGTCACCGAAGGCTTCGCCACCGTCGAAGACCTGGCCTATGTCGACGCTTACGAAGTCTCGGAAATCGAAGGCTTCGACGAAGAGACGGCTGAAGAGCTTCAGGCCCGCGCCCGCGAGTATCTGGACAAGAAGGCCGCCGAGCTGGACGCCAAGCGCGTCGAACTGGGCGTCGAGGACGGCGTGCTTCAGGTGCCGGGCGTGACCCTGCCCATGGCCGTCGCCCTGGGCGAAGGCGGCGTGAAGACGGTCGAGGATCTGGCCGACCTGGCCACCGACGAAATCCGCGGCGGCTATGAGGTGAAGAACGGCGAGCGGGTGAAGGTCCCCGGCGTGCTTGAAAGCTTCAACCTGGCGCAGGAAGACGCCGAGCTGCTGATCCTGCAGGCCCGCGTCGCCGCCGGCTGGATCGACGCGTCGGAACTGCCGCAGCCCGAGCCGGAAGAGTACGAAGAAGACGGCGATTACGCCGAGGGCGAATACGATCCGGACCAGGTGTTCGGCGACGCGCCCGCAGAAGACGACGCGGCCGAGGGCGAAGAGTCCGACGCCGAACCGTCGAACGCGTGATGGGAGACCTGGCCACATATGAGCTTGCGCGACGCAACGATCGATAGAGAACGCCGGGACCTCGTCTCTCACGAGGTCATGGACGAATCTCGCCTGATCCGTTTCGTCGCCGGGCCCGATGGCCAGGTGGTCCCCGACCTGGGCAGGAAACTGCCCGGACGCGGCCTGTGGGTCGAAGCCAGCCGCGCCTCGGTCGAGGCGGCGGTCAAGAAGAACGGCTTCACCCGCGCGGCCAAGACCAAATTGACCGCCCCGGCCGACCTGGCCGATGTCGTCGAACGGCTGCTGGCAAGGCGCTGTCTCGACCAGCTGGGTCTTGCCCGGCGCGAAGGCGTTCTTATATCCGGCTTCGAGAAAACCGCGGCGAGCCTGCGTGCGGGCAAGGCGGCCTGGGTGCTGGAAGCCGCCGACGGCTCGGCCGACGGGCGCGGAAAGATCCTCGCCCTGGCCCGTCATCAGACCGCCAAGATCTGCGGCGCGTTCACGGCGGACGATTTGAGTTTGGCCCTTGGGCTGGAAAATGCGATACACGCCGTCCTGCTTGCGGGCGGACGCGCCGATCGGTGGACCATCGAGGTCGAACGACTGGCTGGATTTCGGCCGCTTCGCCCCCCTCACTGGGATGTTTCCAGTGTCGAGGACGGATCGGAGGGAGCACCCCCTACAGGGGCGAGCTGAGGATTTTAGCGGCCGAGGGCCTGTCTCCAAGGGCGGAGACGGGCTCACGGTCGTTCATGGGTATTAGATGAGGACGGCGGGCCTTTCCGCCCCGAGTAAAGCGACCGGATGAGCGACGAAAACGACAAGACCAACCAAGGCCAGGGCAACACGGGCGGCACGCCGTCCCAGACGGGGCCGCGCGCTCCGCTGAGCCTGAAGCCGCGCGTTGTGGGATCGGTGCCGACCGGCACCGTGAAGCAGAGCTTCAGCCATGGCCGATCCAAGACGGTGGTGGTCGAGACCAAGCGCCGCGCCGGCGCCGGCGGGCCGCAACGCCCGCAGGGCTTCGATGTCGCACGCCCTCAACAGGCCGCTCAGGCGCCGCGTCCGCAAGGTCCGCGTCCGTCGCAACCCGCCGGCGGCGCCCTGTCGGCCGAGGAGCAGGAAGCGCGCCGCCGCGCCATCGCCCTGGCCACCCAGGCGAACGCCGCCAAGGCCGCAGCCGAAGCCGCCGCCAAGGCCGCTGCAGACGCCGCCGCCCGCGAGCAGGCCGCCGCCACCGAGCGCGCCGCCCAGGCCGCCCGTGACGAGGCCGCCGCCGCCAAGGCCGCCGCAGAAGCCGCCCGCGCCGAAGCCGCCAAGCTGACGGCCGCTGCGCCCGCCGCGCCGGCCAAGCCCGCGCCCAAGCCGGCCGCGCCCGCCGCCGCCGCGCCTGCGCCCGTCCCGGCGCCTGCGGCCCCGGCCGCGCCCGCCCGTCCGGCCGCTCCGGCCGCTCCGGCTCGCCCGGTGGTCAACTTCGGCCAGCGCGTGCCCAAGCCCGGCAATCCCCAACGCGCTGCGCCCGAGCGTCCGGCCTTCGGCGGCCGTTCGGCCCGCGAGCAGGCGATGGGCGGCGGCGATCGCGCCTATTCGGACCGTCCGCAGAGCGATCGCCCGCAAGGCGATCGTCCGCAGGGCGCCCGTTCCGGCCCTGGCGGTCAGCGTCCGCAGGGCGCCAAGCCGGCCGAGCCCGTTCGCTATTCGGCCCTGAATCCGCGTCCGGCACCCGGCGCCGCGCGTCCGGGCGGTCCCCGCACCGGGCCCGGCGGTCGCGCCGCCCCGAACGCTCCGCCGGCCGAGGCCAATGTTCTGCGTCCGGCCCGCGCCCCCGGCGCCGGCTTCGGCCGTCCGGCCGGTCGTGACGACGATCGCGAGAAGCGTTTCTCCGACGCTGGCAAGGCGGTCAGCCGCACGCGCGGCGAGCCCAAGCGCCGCGAAGGCCGCATGACCATCCAGTCCGTGGTCGGCGACGGCGACGCCGCCGAGCGGATGCGCTCGCTGGCCTCGGTCCGCCGCGCCCGCGAACGCGAGAAGGAAAAGCGCAAGGGCGGCTCGACCGATGCGCCCAACCGTCCGCGCGAAGTCGTCATTCCCGACGTCATCACCGTGCAGGAGCTGTCCAACCGGATGGCCGTGCGCGGCGTCGACATCATCAAGTTCCTGATGAAGCAGGGCCTGATGATGAAGATCAACGACGTGATCGATTCCGACACCGCCGAACTGGTGGCCGAAGAGTTCGGCATGGCCGTCAAGCGCGTCTCTGAATCCGACATCGAAACCGGCTTCCTGGGCGAGGCCGACGATGCAGACGCCTCCGACACCCGCGCGCCGGTCGTGGCCATCATGGGCCACGTCGACCACGGCAAGACCTCGCTGCTCGACGCCCTGCGCACGACCGACGTCGCAGGCGGCGAGGCCGGCGGCATCACCCAGCACATCGGCGCCTATCAGGTTCGCCTGCCGGACGACCAGAAGGTCACCTTCCTGGACACCCCGGGTCACGCCGCCTTCTCGGCCATGCGGGCGCGCGGCGCCAATGTGACCGACATCGTGGTCCTGGTCGTCGCCGCCGATGACGGCGTCATGCCGCAGACCATCGAAGCCATCCAACACGCCAAGGCGGCCAACGCGCCCCTGATCGTGGCGGTCAACAAGATGGATAAGCCCGGCGCCACGTCGCAGAAGGTCGTCAACGAGCTGCTGCAGTACGAAGTCATCGCCGAAAGCCTGGGCGGCGACACCCAGATCATCGAGGTTTCGGCCAAGGAGCGGATGAACCTCGACGGCCTGCTGGAAGCCATCCTGATCCAGGCCGAGGTCATGGACCTGCGCGCCAACGCCGATCGTTCGGCCGAGGGCGTGGTCATCGAGGCCAAGCTGGACAAGGGACGCGGTCCGGTCGGCACCGTGCTGGTCAAGCGCGGCACGCTGAAGCGCGGCGACATCGTCGTCGCCGGCGGTTCGTGGGGCAAGGTTCGCGCCCTGCTGAACGAGCGCAACGAGCAACTGACCGAAGCCGGTCCGTCGGTTCCGGTCGAGATCCTGGGTCTGGACGAGGCGCCGTCGCCCGGCGATGTCTTCGCCGTGGTGGATTCCGAGGCCCGCGCTCGCGAGCTGACCGAATACCGTCAGCGGGTGAAGCGCGAGAAGGCCCAGGTCTCGGGCGGCTCGGTGTCGCTGGTCGATATGATGGCCAAGCTCGGCTCCAAGAAGATCAGCGAACTGCCGGTGGTCATCAAGGCCGACGTGCAGGGCTCGGGCGAAGCCATCTCCGCCTCGCTGGAGAAGATGGGCAACGACGAGGTCCGCGCCCGGATCGTCTATTCCGGCGCCGGCGGCATCACCGAGAGCGACGTCAACCTGGCCAAGTCGGCCGGAGCGCCGATCCTCGGCTTCAACGTCCGCGCCTCGAAACAGGCGCGCGATCTGGCCGAGCGCGAAGGGGTCGAGATCCGCTACTACTCGATCATCTACGACCTGCTGGACGACATGAAGGGCGTGCTTTCGGGCATGCTGGCGCCGCTGCAACGCGAAACCTTCCTGGGCAACGCCCAGGTGCTTCAGGTCTTCGACATCTCCAAGATCGGCAAGATCGCCGGCTGCCGCGTCACCGAAGGCGTCGTGCGCAAGGGCGCGCGCGTCCGCATCATCCGCGACGACGTGGTGGTGCTGGAACTGGGCGTGCTCAACACGCTCAAGCGCTTCAAGGACGAGGTCAACGAGGTGCCCTCGGGCCAGGAGTGCGGCATGCAGTTCCAGGGCTTCCAGGACATCAAGGAAGGCGACTACATCGAGTGCTTCACGGTCGAAGAGATCAAGCGCACGCTGGACTAGTTCCTGTCGCGAGCACGAAGAGACCAAGGCCCGGAACTCAGGTTCCGGGCCTTTTCTTTTGCAGGCCGGACACGACGCGGCGGGCGGTGTGCGTTCGCGCTTCGCCAACGCCCATGCCTGTTCATTCGCGAACGGCGACCGTGCATCGCCGCAAGCGCGGTGGCGAAGGGAAGGGGAGGCCGGCACGGTCTGGTCATCGAGGGCCGGTCGTCGGTCCTTTCACTGACACAGGATACGCCGTCATGAAGACCGTCGCCGCAATCGCTCCCGTTCTCGCTCTCGCCGCCGCCCTCACCGTTGCGGCGCCCGCCTTCGCCGCCGACCTGACCGTCGCCTTCCCGAGCGCCGCGCCCCAGGGCCAGATCATGGTCGCCGTCTTCAACAGCGAGGCCAACTATGGCGGCGAGGGCCAGCCGGCCCACGTCGCCATGCTGGATGCCGCCGCCGGCCAGACCAGCGTCACCTTCGACGGCTTGCCCGACGGCGACTATGCGGTGCGCGCCTTTCACGACCTGAACGGCGACGGCAAGATGAACACCAATCCCTTCGGCATGCCGGTCGAGCCGTTCGCCTTCTCCAACAACGCCGTCGGCAACATGGGACCGGCTTCGTGGGAGCGCGCCAGGTTCGCCGCCGCCGGCGCCACCACCCAGTCGATCGACCTGAAGTAAGCGACGAAAGCCGGAGTTCGATCATGATCCCCTCACGCCGTTCCTTCCTAATGGGCGCCGCCGCCCTCTCGGCCGCCGTGGCTACGCCCGAAATGGTGCGCGCCGCCGCCGCCCTGGACGCCGTCGCCGCGACGAAGGCCGACTGGGCGCTGGCGACCCAGGACGTCGAAGGCGACATCGCGCGCCGGACGATGCGCCTGATCCACGGCCGGGCGCCGGCGGGATTGCAGGGCGCGCTGTATCGCAACGGACCGGCCAAGTTCCGGCGGCCGGGCGGGTCGGCGACCCACTGGTTCGACGGCGACGGCATGATGCGCGCCTTCCGCATCCAGGACGGCCAGGCGACGCTGGAGGCGCGGTTCGCCGACACGCCCAAGCGCCGCACCGAAACGGAGCTGGACGCGGTGGTTACGCCGGGCTTCGGCACCAGAGGCGACGACCGCGCCCGCATCGGCTCGAACGACGACGCCAACGCCGCCAACACCGCCGTCATGGTCGCCGGCGATCAGGTTTGGGCGCTGTGGGAGGCGGGATCGCCCCTGGCCCTGTCGGCGTCGGACCTGTCGACGCGCGACTTCGTCACCCTGCGCGACGACCTGAAAGGCATGCCGTTCCAGGCCCACCCGCGCTACGCCCCCGACGGCTCGATCTGGAACGTGGGGTCGGCGGGCGGTCAGGCCGTCATCTGGCATCTGCGCACGGATCGCAGCCTGAGCGACGCCCTGGTCGTGCCCCTGCCGCGCGCCAGCTATATGCACGACTTCACCGCCACGGACCGGCACGTGATCCTGGTGCTCCAGCCCTGGGTGTTCGCGACCCACGCCATGCCGGTGACCGCAGGCCTGGCCTGGCGACCGGAGATGGGGACCCAGGTCCTGGTGCTGGACAAGGACGACCTGTCCAAGCGCCGCCTCTATGAACTGCCGAGCTTCTTCCACTTCCACCTGGGCGACGCCTGGGCCGAGCGCGACGGCACGATCCGCTTCGATGTCGCCGCCAGCGGCGATCCGCGCTTCGCGGTCGATGGCGCGCGGGTTCTGGTGGACGGGCATGGGGTCGTTCCGGGCGATCCGGCGAAACTGGCGCTGATCACCCTGCGGCCAGACGGCCGGGCCGACATGACCTACAGCGATGTGGTGGGGGAATTCCCGAAAGCTGACCCGCGTCGCGCGGGGCTGAAGCGCAGCCTGACCGCCCATACCTCCGGCGAGTCTCGCGGTCGGCCCTTGCCGACGGGATTGGCGGTCCACGACTGGGATAGCGGGCGCTCGCACGCCTTCGAGTTCGGCGTGCATCAGGTGGTCGAGGAAGCGGTCTTCGTGCCCAAGCCCGGCGCGACGGCGGAACGCGACGCCTGGCTGGTCGGACCGTCGGTCAATCTGAAGGACGGGCGCACCGAACTGCACGTCTTCGACGTGGCGCGGATCGATGACGGCCCGGTCGCGACCTGGCAGGCGGACGTGGCCCTGCCGGCCGGCTTCCACGGCGTGTGGGCAGGGTAGGACTGCCCGGGCATAACCCTTGCGGGCCTTCACGGTTCGAAAAGGCTGACGTGCCAAGGTGAGACCATGACCCCCGTCCAGACGCCCGCCGATCTTCGCCCCATCACCGCCCTGCGCTTCGGCGCGGCCATGTGGGTCGCCGTCTACAGCTTCTGGGAAAACCTGGCGGGCGCCGGTCAGTCGGGCCTCGTCGCCAAGGGCTATCTGGGTGTCGAGCTGTTCTTCGTCCTGTCCGGCTTCATCCTCAGCCACGTCTATCTTCAGGCGGCGGGCGAGAAGCGGTTTTCGTATCGCGGCTTCCTGTGGGCGCGGATCGCGCGCGTCTATCCGCTGCATATCGCCACCCTGATCGGCGTGGGGCTGCTGGCCGCCGCCGCCCTGTTCGCGGGCATGAGCGTGGACGCCAATGTGCTGAGCTGGGCGTCGCTGCCCGCCAACCTCTTCATGGTTCACGCCTGGGGGCTGGCGCCGGTCGCGGGCTGGAACCATCCGTCCTGGTCCATTTCTGCGGAGTGGTTCGCCTATCTCTGCTTCCCGCTGTTCGCCTTCGTCTTCTGGCGCCTGCGTCATCGGCCGATCGCGGCGGTGGTCGGGGCTGCGGCCTTTCTCGTCATCCTGTATTTCGTGTTCGAGCAACTGGCCGGCTTCGCCTTGACCGAGGCGACGATACGCTGGGGCGCGCTCAGGATCGTGCCGTGCTTCGCCTTGGGCTGCGCCCTCTATCTCATTTATCGCCGCGCGCCGCTGAAGGCGCCGTGGCTGTGCGCCGCCGTCTCGTTCGGCCTGATGGTGCTCAGCGCCGCGCTCGGCCTATGGGACGGCGTTACGGTTCTGCTGGCCGGCGCCCTGATCCTTTCGCTGGCCTCGCTGCCTAACGAACGCGCCGGATGGCTAGCGTCAAAGCCGGCCGTCTACCTCGGCGAGATCAGTTATTCGGTCTATATGGTCTGCGTGCCGTGGAAGCTTTTGGCGGTCGGTCTGGCCGCCAAACTGTTCGACGCGCCGGACAAGCAGCTTCAAATTTTCGTGTGGCTGGCGATCCTGGCCCTTCTGCCGGTTGTCGCCGCCGTCTCCTATCATCTGGTCGAACGCCCGGCGCGCAAGGCTCTCAGGGGCATGGCCGACAAGAGCGCCAAGCGTCACGACAAGGTTTCAGAAGGAAATATGAAGCACGGCGATATGCCGAAACAACTTGCGACAGGGCGTGATCCCGTGGCCTAAAGGGCGCTTCCAAAGGCGGGTCGGGATACCCCTAAGCATGCTGAAACGGCTCAAAGCCGCCGCAGTTGCGGCGACCCTCGGTTTTTTTGCGCTGGGCGCCGTTCCCTCCACCGCAAAGGCTGATGAGCCCTATTGGCAATGCGTGACCTTCGCGCGCATGTTCTCCGGCATCAACATCTTCGGCGACGCCTGGACCTGGTGGCGTCAGGCCGCCGCCAACTTCCGCACCGGCAAGGCCCCCGAAACCGGCTCGGTTCTGGTCTTCCGTCCCGAGGGCCGCATGAGCCGGGGCCACGTCGCCGTCGTCTCCGACATCCTGACCGACCGCGTCGTGCGCGTGACCCACGCCAACTGGGGCGGCAGCCGCGGCAAGGTCGAAGAGAACGTCACCGTCGTCGACGTCTCGCCCTCCAACGACTGGTCGCAGGTCAAGGTCTGGTACAATCCGATCAACGATCTGGGCACGACGGTCTATCCGACCTACGGCTTCATCTACAAAGGCGCCCGCGACGCCTTCGACGCGGGCCGTCAGATCGCCGCCAACGTCTCGGCCCAAGGCCAGCATTAAGGGCCGGCGCCAAGCTTGCACCGTCCGCCATCGCGGGCGATAGGCGGGCATGACCCAATCCAGCGACATCACCTACGCCGGCTATCTGGCGTTGGACGACCTGCTTTCGACCCAGCATCCGCTGTCGGATCAGCACGACGAAATGCTGTTCGTCGTCATCCATCAGACCAAGGAACTGTGGCTCAAGCAGATCCTGCATGAGACGGCGCTGGCCCAGTCGATGGTGCGCGCCGGCGACCTGGTCCCGGCCTACAAGAGCCTGGCGCGTGTCTCCCGCATCCAGGCGGTGATGACCCACAGCTGGGATATCCTGTCGACCATGACGCCGTCGGACTATCTGCGGTTCCGAGGGTCGTTGGGATCGTCCTCCGGCTTCCAGAGCGACCAGTTCCGCCGTTTCGAGGCCATGCTGGGCCTGAAGGACGCCAGCTTCCTGAAGTTCCACGAAGACCGCCCCGAGGCCCTGGCCGCGCTTCAGGCCGCCATCGCCGCGCCCAGTCTTTACGATGACGCCCTGGCTCAACTGGCCAAGGCCGGTCTGCCGGTGCCCGCCGAGGTGCTGAACCGCGACGTGACCCAGCCCTATCAGCCGTCAGAAGCCGTCGAGACGGCCTGGCTGGAGGTCTATCGCGACACGGAGCGGTGGTGGGTCCTGTATCAGCTGGCCGAGAAGCTGGTCGATCTGGACGACGCCCTGCTGACCTGGCGGCACAAGCATGTCGTCACGGTCGAACGCATCATCGGTCGGCGTCGCGGCACGGGTGGAACCGAAGGCGCCGCCTATCTGGCCTCGACCCTGACCAAGCGCTGCTTCCCCGAGCTCTGGTCGCTTCGCACCAAACTTTGATGTCGCAGGCGGCAACCTTCGCCGCGCCGGACCATTTCGCCGTTTGACCGCAACAGCGGAAGGAATGGACGAGATGAGCAACCCCAACGCCCACGACATCAAGGTTCTGAACGGCCTGATCGAAACGACGCTGGACAGCGCGGACGGCTATCGCGAAGCCGCCGAACAGACGCAAGACCCGCACTACCGCACCCTGTTCGAGCGCCGCAGCAGCGAACGCCAGCAGGTTGTCGACGATCTGTCGGCCGCCGTGCGCGGTCTGGGCGGCGATCCGGAATCCGATGGATCAATCCTGGCCAAGGCGCACCGCGCGTTTCTGGATGTGAAACACGCCCTGCTGCGCAACGATGATTCCGTCGTCGGTTCGATCAACTCGGGCGAGGGGTTCATCGCCAACAAATATGAAAAGGCGCTGGAAGACACCGGCATTTCCGCCACCACGCGCGAGACGATCCGGCGCGCCTATGCGGCGGTGAAAACCGAGCATGAGCAGATGGAGGCCCTGAAACACAGCCTGGAAGGCCAGCGCGACGCGGCCAACCCCTTGTTCCCGCAGTAATCCCGGACTCACGGAATTGAAAAAGGCCCCGACGTCTCCGCCGGGGCCTTCGTCATTTGATCATCGAGCCTGAAACTAGGCTTCTTCGGTCTTGGCGGCCGAACCGGTTTCCGGAACGACGACGCCCTTGGCGGGGCGGACCGTCTGGCGCTCGGCGATACGGGCCGACTTGCCGCGACGATCGCGCAGATAATAGAGCTTGGCGCGACGCACGACGCCGCGGCGCTTCACTTCGATCGACTCGATGTTTGGCGACAGGATGGGGAAGCGGCGCTCGACGCCTTCGCCGAACGAGATCTTGCGGACCGTGAAGGTTTCGCTGATGCCGCCGCCGTCACGGGCGATGCAGACGCCTTCGAAGGCCTGAACGCGCTCGCGCTCGCCTTCCTTGATCTTCACGTTGACGCGCAGGGTGTCGCCGGGCTGGAATTCCGGGATTTTGCGTTCGCCCAGGACGCGGGCTTTTTCTTCGGCGTCCAGCTGTTGAACGATGTTCATGTCATTTCTCCTCGGGCTTTGCGCCCTTTAGCTGTGAGTTGGCGAGATGCGCCTGCCAGAGGTCCGGCCGCCGCTCCCGCGTAGTCGTCGCCCGCTGCGCCTCGCGCCATCCCGCGATCTTCTTGTGATCGCCCGACAGCAGCACCTCGGGTATCTCAAGCCCCTCGAACGTCCGCGGTCGCGTGTACTGCGGGTGTTCCAGAAGCCCATCCTCGAAGCTTTCGGACGACAGGCTGTCGCCTGAGCCGAGCACGCCGGGGATCAGTCTTACGCACGCCTCGATCGCGACCATCGCCGCCGCCTCGCCGCCGGCGAGAACCGCGTCTCCGACCGAGACCTCCTCGAACCCGCGTGCGTCCAGCACCCGCTGATCCACCCCCTCGAAACGACCGCACAGCACGACGATCCCGTCGGCTTTCGCCCATTCCTTGACGCGCGCCTGGGTCAGGGGCCGACCCCTGGCGCTCATGTACAAAAGCGGCCGCTTGGGTCCCGGCAGGCTATCCACCGCCAGGGCCACCACGTCCGCCTTCAGCACAGCTCCCGGGCCGCCACCCGCAGGGGTGTCGTCCAGGAAGCCGCGCGTATCTGTGGAAAAGGCGCGAATGTCAACCGTTTCCAGGCTCCACAAGCCCTTCTCGCGCCAGGCCGTGCCGATCAGAGACACCCCGAGCGGACCCGGAAAGGCCTCGGGAAACATGGTCAGGACGGTCGCGGTGAACGGCATGGCGGCGGCTCTTACACCAAACGCGCAGGAAATGCGCGTCAGCCGATCACCTGCGCCATGCCGATGGATTTCGGCATGGTCGGCGCAAAGCCGTATTGTGCATACAGTCGGTTCGCCTCTCCGTCCGCGATCAGGCTGACGTAGGCGCCCTGCGCGTGACTGTGCAGCCGCTCCATCAAAGCGGTCATGATCGCCTTTCCCAGGCCGCGTCCCTGATGCGCAGGCTCGATGGCCATGTCGACAATCTGGAAGAAAAGACCGCCGTCGCCAATTATCCGCCCCATGCCGACCGCCTGACCGTCATGGCGCACTACTACGGCGAACCAGGTATGCGGCAGGCCGGCGATGGCGTTCGCCTCAGCTTTCGGGCTCAGGCCAGCGTTGATCCGGAGGCGGAGATAATCGGCGACCGAAGGCGTTTCGGCCGTCAACTCATAGCCGTCGATCATGCTTTCGGCGCCCCGCCGCCTGCCGCGATCCAGCTGTCCACCTGATCCTCCAGCACGTTCAGCGGCACCGAGCCGGAGCCCAGCACGACCGCGTGGAAGTCCTTGATGTCGAACCGGTCGCCCAACGCCGTCTTGGCTCGGTCACGCAGTTCCTCGATCTTCAACTCGCCGATCTTGTAGCTGGTCGCCTGGCCGGGATTGGTGATGTAGCGCTCGACTTCCTTTTCGATGTCGCGCTCGGACAGCAGAGAATTCTGGCGGAAATAGTCCATCGCCTGTTCTCGGCTCCAGCGCTTGGCGTGCAAGCCGGTGTCGGTCACCAGACGCACCGCGCGCCACAGCTCGGTCGAGAGCCGGCCGAAGTCGGAATAGGGGTCCTGATAGAAGCCCATCTCCTTGCCCAACTGTTCGGCGTACAGCCCCCACCCTTCCGCATAGGCGCCGTAGCCGCCGAACCGACGGAAACGCGGCAGGCCCTCGATCTCCTGCGCATAGGCGATCTGGAAATGGTGGCCCGGCGCGCCCTCGTGATAACTGATGCCCTCGATCTGCGGCTTCAGAACCTGGGTCATGTCCGACAGATTGACGTAGTAGATGCCCGGCCGCGATCCGTCCGGCGCGGGCGAGTTGTAGAAGGCGATCGAGGCTGTCGCCTCGCGGAACGGCTCCACCGCCCGCACCTCCAGCGCCGCCTTGGGCAGGGTCGAGAACCATTGCGGCGCCGCCGCCATCACCTGGGCGATGAACCCACGCGCGTCGGTCAGATACTGCTCCTTGCCCTCCGGCGTATTCGAATACTGGAACCGTGGATCGGTCTTCAGGAAGGTGAAGAAGTCCTGCAGCGAGCCGGTGAAGCCGACCTGGGTCTTGATGGTCTCCATCTCGGCCTGAATGCGGGCGACCTCGGCCAGACCGATCTGATGGATCTGGTCGGCGGTCAGGTCGGTGGTGGTCGAGAGCTGTAGCCGGGCGTTGTAATAGGCCTCGCCCTGCGGCAGGCGCCACACGCCCGCATCGCTATCGGCTTTGGGCTGCACCTCGGCCAGGGCCGTCAGCACGGTCTCGAACCCGGCCTTGTAGGGGCCGGTCAGGGCGGCGCGGGCTTCCGACAGCAGCCGGTCCTTGGTCGCCTGATCCGTCTCCAGGGCCACGACCTTCTTGTTGAAGTCGGCCCATACCGGATTGTCCGCGCCACCGTCGAAAGGCGCGCCGGTGATGACGTTGCGGGTGTTGGCGATGGACGGCGCAAAGACGAAGCGCGGCGAGACGACGCCCGCCGCCGCGCGCTGACGCAGTTCCTCGGCCACCTGATCCATCTGCGTCTCGGCGGCCTTGATCCGCGCGACATAGGCCTCGGCGTCGGCCACGCTGGAGACCCGGTGGTTGTTGATCAGAAAGACCGGCAGGCTGGTGGTCGGATTGCCGTTGGCGGCGAACTGAAAGCCCCAGTCGCGCCACTGGTTCGACAGCCGCGCCTGCTGGACGCCATATTCGAACATCCGCCACGACAGCGCCGCCTGCGGCCCCAGCTTCTGCGGATCGAACTGGGCCTTCATCTGCGCCAGCTGCGCCTCCTGAAGCGCCAAGGCCCGGTCGGCGGCGGCGTCCGACACGTCGTCCAGCTTGTCGTAGTCGGTCTTGATCCCCAGCGACGTCATCTGCTGCGGGCTCAGCGCGATCCGCGCCTGAAAGGCCTGTTCAAAGAAGGCGTTCAGCCGGGCGTCCTCGCTTTCGGCCGCGGCTGTCTGTGCGGGGGCGGAGGTCTGCGCCAGCGCGGGCGCGGCGGACAGCACCGCCATCATGGCGGCGGACGAGATCAGAAGACGACGCATGAACAACCCCTCGTGAAACAGGGGCGCACCTTCGGGGTCGCGTGCGCGCGGCGCAAGCGCTCAATGCCCCCGCCGTTGCGGCGATCAGACACGCCGAAAGCAAAATCTTCGATACGGCGTCGCTTGATGCAACCCAAGTTCAGGGTCGGCGTTTGGACGAAACTTGACCATACCAACAAGGGTTCACACTATGCGCAAGATCATCACCCTGTCCATCGTCGCCACCGCTCTGGCCGTGTCGGCCTGCAACACCATCGCCGGCGCCGGCCGCGACGTCTCGGCCGCCGGTTCGGCCGTCACGCAAGGCGCGAACGACGCCAAAAACTAAGGCTTTCTCAAAAGCCGATGTTGGAAAGGCTCGCCGGATCCCGGCGGGCCTTTCTCGTATCCGTCGCATGACGGTGTTACGGTGCGCCATCATTCAGGAGACGGCGATGGGCTTTCTGGACAATGTGGTGAAGGGTCTCGGCGACGACGCCGCAGGCGGTCTGAGCGATCTGCTCAAGGGTCAGGGCGGCGTCGGCGGACTGGCCGAAAAGTTCGGTCAGGCGGGCCTGGGCGATGTCATCGGCTCCTGGGTCGGCACGGGTCCGAACGCCAACATCTCGCCTGAGCAGATCACGGCCGTCCTCGGCCACGGCCCCATCGCCGACATCGCCGCCAAGATGGGCGTGACCCCCGACCAGGCCGGCGAGACCCTGGCCGGTCTTCTGCCCGAAGCCATCGACCGCCTGACCCCTGGCGGTCAGATCGACGGCGCCGACGACCTGCTCGGCAAACTGCCGGGCGGCCTGGGCGATATGATCGGCGGCTTCCTGAAGCGCTAAAGCCTCAGGACGGCTGGCCCTCGGTCGCCGCGATCGCAGCCTCTTCTTCCATCGCGGCCTTCTGGCGCGCCTGAAGCGCGGTTTGCTTGGAAGCCACGATGAAAGCCAGAACGATCCCGAAGACACCGATAATCGCTGAGTACAGGAAGAAGGCCACGTAGCCCGCGCCCAGCGCCGCTGGGGTCACGCCGCTTGTCGCCGCGCCGGTGGTCAACACGCCGGGTTGCAGATTGGCGAACAGCGCCCGCAGGCCAGCGAAAGGCCCGGTCCCCTCGGCGGCTCGGGCTGACGCCTCGACGATCCGTCCCGACTGCGTCGCGATCAGCTTGCCGGGCAGGGCGTACAATGATGTGAACAGGGCGTACTGGGTCGCGGTGAATCCGATCGACGTCAGGCTGGACATATAGGCGATCAAGGCGGTCCCGGCGTATCCGCTTGAGACGTTGTCCACGCCGATGGCGACGGTCAGGGCTGACAGGCTGTGTCCCTGGGTCGCCAGCCAGGCGAAGATCAGGTTGGACACAGGGCTCATGAAGGCGCCGATGACCATGGTGCGGATCAGGCCGAGCTTGGCGACCGACCAGCCGCCGATGATCACGCCCAGACTGGTCATGACCACGCCAAACACCTTGCGCACCTCGGCCAGCTCCGTCTTGGAAAAGCCGAGGTCGATGTAGAAGGGCGGCATGATGTTCAGCACGAAATCCGCCAGGCGATAGACGCAGATCAGCGCCAGGATCAGCGTCGCTACACCCGAGAAGCGTCTGTAGAAATCGGCGAGGGGCTGGCCGAACGATCCGGCGAGATAGGCGCCGGGCCGCGTCTTCGTTCCCGGCAGCGGCCAGCAGGCCATGACCATGACGGCCAGGCCCATGAGCACCAGAGCGAACTGCAGATAGACGCCCTCCGGCTTCGCCGCCAGCGCCGCTGCGACCGCCGCCTTGCCGTCCGGGCCGAGGCCGAAGAGCCCGAACAGGGCGTTCAAGGGCGCCGACTGTCCTGTAAGGCCCGAACCCAGGAACATGGCGGCGACGCCGATGACCGCCAGACGCGCGATCCACTCGAAGATTTCCAGCTTTGGTCGCGCGGGAACGTCTCCAACCGGGATGGCTCGGATCGAGTGCGCCTTCTCTCGCGGCGCAAACAGCACCCCGGCGATACCGATACCCATGAGTGCGGCCATCACCGCGTAAGAGAGGTTCCAGTTATAGAGATCGGCCAGCACCAGCGGCACGGCCCCGGCCACGATCATGGCGACGCGGTAGCCCAGCTGATAGGCGGCGGCCATGGCGCCATGGCGACTGTCGTCGGCCGCCTCGATCCGCCAGGCGTCGATGACGATGTCTTGGGTCGCGCCGAAGAAGCCGACGAGGGCGGCGAAGCCGGCCACGGCGATCAAGGCGTTGGAGGGGTTCAGGGTCGAGATCGACCATAGACCGAAGATGATCACGCCCTGCGTGACCAGCATCCAGGCGCGTCGATGACCAAGCAGAGGTGTCAGGAGCGGCACGGCGGTTCGGTCGATCAGCGGCGCCCAGACGAATTTCAACGAATAGCTGAGCGTGGCCAGGGCGAAGAAGCCGATCACTTCCAGCGTCAGGCCGCTCTCCCGCAACCAGGTGGTCAGGGTGTCGAAGATCAGCAGGTTCGGCAGGCCTGCCGAAAAGCCCAGCAACAGCATGATGAAGACACGCCGCTCGCCATAGACGGCGAGGCCGCCGAAACGGCCTGCGGGCTTGCCGTTGGCGGGGGGATGGGCTTGGTCGGTCATGCACGGCTCCGGCGCGGCGGCCGGAAACGCGGGCGCCTGTAACTCAGCCGACCTTGGCGCGGATGTCGCGCTTCGTCCAGCGGGCGAGGGCGGCGCGAAGGGCCTCGGCGTCCAGCGGCTTGACGATATGGTCGTCCATGCCGGCCTCCAGACAGGCGCGGCGGTCCTCGGCGAAGGCGTTGGCGGTCAGGGCCAGGATCGGCGTCGTGTCGCCCGCCGCGCGGATGGCGCGGGCGGCGGCGGGGCCGTCCATGCCCGGCATTCGCATGTCCATGAAGACCACGTCATAGCGCGCGCGTTTCAGCGCTGCGACGGCTTCGTCGCCGGTAGCGGCCGTCTCGACGGTGCAGCCCTCGCGGCGCAACAGGGTGCGGGCCAGAAGCGCCCCGACGGGATTGTCCTCGGCCAGCAGGACGCGGATGCCTGCGAACTGAACGGGGGCGACACGGTCGTCTTCGATCGGAGCGGCGCAGTGGGCGCTGGACTTGTCGGGCGTCTCGGCGCCGATGGCGGCCAGGACGCGTTCGGCCAAGGACGCGCGGCGCAAGGGCTTGATAAGATAGCCGTGGAAGCCGACGGCGCGGTAGCGGGCGATCAGGTCGCGCTCGGCCGGTTTCAGCAGGACGATGCCGCGACCGCTCGAAGGCAGGGTCGCCAGCGCGCCCGACGGCGCATCGGCGTGATCGACCAGGGTCACCGGGGCCGTATCCGCCACGATGCCGCCCGAGGCCTCGATCTGGGCGCGAGCCGCCGACAGGACGAAGGGATCGACGGCGCGCACCGCGACCGTCTGGCCGCGCAATGGTTTGTCGCGCGCCACCGCGACGGCGGCGAAGACGGCCTCGAAGCGGAAGCGGGCGCCCCCGCCGGTTGCGGCGCCGTCGGGCCGGCTTTCGACTTTCACCGAGCCGTCCATGGCGGCGGCCAGCTTTCGCACGACCGCCAGACCCAGGCCCGCCCCATCCTGACGGACCGCGTCGGAACTGTCGGCGTGGCCGAATTCCTCGAAGATCCGTGTACGCGCCTCGGGTGCCACGCCGGGGCCGGTGTCGTCGACCAGAAAGGCCAGACGCGGGCGCGCCGCGCTGCCGCCGACGCGCTCGACCGAAATGCGCACGCCGCCGGTTTCGGTGAACTTCACGGCGTTGCCCGCCAGATTGAAAAGCACCTGACGCAGCCGGCCTTCGTCCGCCAGCACATCGGGTGCATCGGCGGCGACCGACCAGACGATCTCTAACCCCTTGTCGTGGGCGCGCGGGCTCAGCAACTCGGCGACGCCGCGCACCAGACCTTCCAGATCGACGGGCGCCAGGTCGAACTCCAGCGCCCCGGCCTCCAGCCGCGCATAGTCCAGCAGGTCGTTGACCAGACCCAGAAGATGTTCGGCCGACTGGCGCGCGTTCTCGGCATAGGCGCGCTGGGCGCCGTCCAGCCGGGTCCGCTGCAACAGGTTGATCATGCCGATGACGCCGTTCAGCGGCGTGCGCATCTCGTGGCTCATCAGCCGCAGGAACTGCTGGGCGGGGTCAACGGGTGCGCTCGTCCGCTCCTCGATCCGCTTCGTCGCCGTCCGTCGCGTCATGGCCGCCTCCCCGTCAGGCACGGAGACTAGAAGAGGACGGTTAAGGATGTCTCCACCATGACGCGGGCGGCCTCACGCGTGCAGGAAGGGCGTCTGCTCGTCGTCGCCCTCGCGCAGGCCGAAGCCTTCATGGCGCTGCGCCACGCGGCGGTCGAAGTCCGCCTCGGCGCCGATGGTGGTGCGGCGGTAGATCAGGGCCTCGGCGATATGGCGGCGCAGAACGCCGATGCTGCCGTCCAGATCGGCGATGGTGCGCGCCAGGCGCAGGGTGCGGGTCCAGCCGCGCGCCGTCAGGCCGCCGGCCTCGCCCGCCCGCATCAGCAGCATCCGGCCCGCCTCGTCCGGCGTGGCGAACCGATCCAGCGTGGCGCCGGAGGCGCGGGCGTTCAGGCCTTGGGCGGCGTCCAGCCCCGCCTCGCGCACCCGGTCCTCCTGCATGGCGCGAGCGGTCGCGACGCGCGCCCGCGCCTCGGCCGTGCCTTCGGCGGGCGGGGGCAGGGCCATGTCGGCGGCGGTGACCGGCGGCGTCTCGACCGTCAGGTCGATCCGGTCGAACATCGGACCCGAGACGCGGTTCTGATAGTCGCGCTGGCAACGCGGCGCCTTGCCACACGCCCCGCGCCCGGCTCCGCCCATGCCGCAGCGACACGGATTCATCGCCGCAACGAGCTGGAACCGCGCGGGATAGCGGATGTGGGCGTTGGCGCGGGCGACGACGATCTCGCCCGTCTCCAGCGGCGCCCGCAGCGAGTCCAGGGCCTGGGCGCTGTACTCCGGCAGTTCATCGAGGAACAGCACGCCGTTGTGGGCCAGCGACGCCTCGCCGGGCTTGGCGCGAAGACCCCCGCCGGTCAGGGCCGCCATCGACGCGGAATGGTGCGGGCTGCGGAACGGGCGATCGCGGGTCAGGGCGCCGCGTTCGATCAGGCCGGCGACCGACCAGACCATCGAGGTCTCCAGCAGTTCCTGCGACGTCAACGGCGGCAAGAGGCCGGGCAGCCGCTGCGCCATCATCGACTTTCCCGACCCCGGCGGGCCGATGAACAGCAGGTTGTGGCCGCCGGCCGCCGCGATCTCCAGCGCGCGCTTGGCGCTTTCCTGACCCTTGACCTCGCGCAGGTCGGGCACGGCCTTGCCGTCCGCCAGCGGTCCGGGCTCGGGCGTGCGTAGAACCTGGGTTCCCTTGAAATGGTTGATCAGGCTGATCAGCGAGCGCGGCGCGAGGATGCGGGCGCCGCCGGCCCAGGCGGCCTCCGGGCCCGTCGCCTCGGGGCAGATCAGACCCAGGCCCATGGCGTCGGCGGCGACGGCGGCGGGCAGGGCGCCGCCGACCCGCGCGATCTGGCCGTCCAGCCCCAGCTCGCCGATGGCGGCCCAGCCGTCGAGCGCATCGGGCGCGATCACGCCCATGGCCGCCATCAGGGCCAGGGCGATGGGCAGGTCGAAATGGCTGCCCTCCTTAGGCAGGTCGGCCGGCGCCAGGTTGGCGATGATCCGTTTGGCGGGCAAGGCCAGGCCGATGCCGGCGAAGGCTCCGCGCACCCGCTCCTTGCTTTCGGCCACCGCCTTGTCCGGCAGGCCCACGATGTTGAAGATGGTCGGCCCATCATTGCCGATCAACTGGACCTCGACGTCCACGCGCCGGGCTTCCACCCCATCAAAGGCGACCGTGACAACCCGCGCGACCATGTCGTTCTCCCACCTGAGCGAGAGAACGAACCATGAACTCAAATCTAATTCAAGTGGCGATCACGCAACCTGTGCGGCGCGTTTGGCCTCGATGGCGTCCCACATCAGGGCCGTGGCGTCGATGCCGGTGAAGGCCTTCAACTGCTGGGCGCCGGTGGGGGAGGTCACGTTGATCTCGGTCAGATAGTCGCCGATCACGTCGATGCCGACGAAGATCAGGCCGCGTTCCCTCAGCGTCGGGCCGATGGCGGCGCAGATTTCCAGGTCGCGCGGCGTCAGCTCGACCGGCATGGCCGTGCCGCCGACGTGCAGGTTCGAGCGCACCGCGCCCGCCGCTGGGACGCGGTTGATGGCGCCAACCGGCTCGCCGTCGATCAGCAGGATGCGCTTGTCGCCCTTGGACACGGCGGGAATGAACTTCTGGATCACCAGCGGATCGCGGCTGCCCGCGGCATGGATCTCGATCAGGGCGTCCAGGTTGGGATCGTCGGCGCGCAGCTTGATCACGCCCGAACCGCCGTTGCCGTGCAGGGGTTTCAGGACCACCTCGCCGTGCTTCTTGTGGAAGGCGTCCAGGGCGACGGGGTCGGCCGAGATCAGGGTCGGCGGTTGCAGGCCGGGGAAGGCGGTGACCATCAGCTTTTCGGGGGCCGAACGCACCTGGGCCGGGTCGTTGACCACCAGCGTTCGGGGATGCACCGTCTCCAGCAGATAGGTGGCGGTCACATAAGCCATGTCGAACGGCGGATCCTGGCGCATCAGGATCACATCCACGTCCTCGGCCAGATCCAGCTTTTCCCAGTCGCCGAAGCTGACGTGGTTGCCGACCTCGCGCCGCACGGTGATCGGGCGGGCGCGGCAGTAGAGGCGACCCTCTTCCAGCGCCAGGGTGCGGAAGTCATAGACCCACTGTTTGTGACCGCGCGCCTGGGCCGTCTCGGCCATCAGGAAGGTGGTGTCCCCGGCGATGTCGACGGCCTCGATCGGGTCCATCTGGATGGCGACTTTAAGCATCGAGGCTTTCCTTGCTTTGGCAGGCACGAATGGAATGGGAGCGAGGAAGCGCCACCGCAACCCCATCCGCTCATCCCCGCGAAAGCGGGGACCCAGTTCTTTCGCCCGTCAGCGCATTGGATCGATCAAGGGCATCCATCGGATACGGCTTATCGCCAAAAGCGCTGGGTCCCCGCTTTCGCGGGGATGAGCGGAGTATGAAATCAGTCCAGCTGACGCGCTTCTTCGGCCAACATGATCGGCACGCCCTCGCGGATTGGATAGGCCAGTTTGGCGCCCGTCGAGATCAACTCGTTGGCGTCGCGGTCATAGGTCAGCTTGCCGCGCGTGACGGGGCAGACCAGCACCTCCAGCAGGCGGGGATCGACGGAGACCGGGGTGTTAAAGGCGTCACTCATGGCAAATTCCTGAAAGCGTGGCCGCTTATTGCATGGACGGCGCGGCGTCGTCACCGCCGTCGGCGGCATCGATGCGCATCAGGGCGGTCAGGGCCTCGGCGCGGGGCATCAGGCCCATGGCCTCCAGCAGCGCCTGCTTCTCGGCGGGTTCGAAGGGCAGGGCCATCGACAGGCTGTTGACCAGGGCCTCCATCGGCGCGGTCTCTGCCGTCTCCCAATCGATGTCCAGAAGCCGGTGGGCCATATAGGCGCGAAGGGCGTCGAGGAAGGCGTCGCGGTCGAAGTCCGGCTCCTCGGGCGGGGAGACCAGATCGTGCTCATAGGCCTCGAACGCCGCTCGGACTTGGCGATAGGGGGTCTTGGACGGCATTTCGGCGGCGATGCGGAAGCGCGACACGCCGGTCAGGGTGATCAGATAGCGCCCGTCGGAGGTCTCGGCGAAACTGGTGATCCGACCCGCGCAGCCGACCGACGACAGGCCGGGCAGGGCCGGGGTGCCGCCCTTGGGCTGGACCAGGCCGATGATCCGGTCGCCGGCCATGGCGTCGTCCACCATGTTCAGATAGCGCGGCTCGAAGATGTTGAGCGGCAGCTGTCCGCGCGGCAGCAGAATGGTCCCGCCCAGCGGGAACACCGGGATCAACTGGGGCAGGTCGAGGGCGCGAACGTAACCCTGGGGCATCACTTCTCCTGGGGCCTGCCGCGCTTCACGCTGCTTGAGGCCCGCTTGTTCTGGATTACGAAAACAGAATGGACGACAGGCGGCGACGACCGTCCTTGGATACGTCCGAGGTCAGGCCCGCCGCCTCGAAGATGACCAGCAACTGTTTGCGGGCCGCCTGATCGTTCCACTCGCGGTCGGCCTGGATAATGGCCAGCAGATTGTCGACCGCGCCCTTGAAGTCGCCGGCCGCGCTTTGGGCCTCGGCCAGGTCGAAACGCGCCTGATGATCGTTCGGATCGGCGGCGACCTTGGCTTCCAGTTCGGCCGAGGCGCCGGAAGGGGTTTTCGAGGCTAGGGCCAGCTGGGCGCGCACGCTCTGGACCGTCGGCTCCTTGGAGTTCTGCGGCGCCATGGCGATGGTCTGGGCGGCCTGTTCGGCGTCGTCGCCCGCCAGATAGACCCGCGCCATGCCGGCGATGGCCTTCTCGTTCTCGGGCTCGATCGACAGGACATGGGCGAAGGCCTGGGCCGCGCCGCCGAAGTCGTTCAGGCCCAGCGATTCCTCGCCCAGCTCCAGCAGTTGCGCCGTTTCGGTCGAGCCGCCCTGACCGCCGGTCAGCTTGTCGATGAAGACCTTGATCTGACTGTCGGGAATGGCGCCCTGGAAGCCGTCGACCGGCTGGCCGTTGACGAAGGCGTAGACCGTCGGAATCGACTGCACCCGCAACTGGCCCGCATAGGCCGGGTTGGCGTCCACATCGATCTTGACCATCTTCACCGCCCCCTTGGCGGCGCGGACGGCCTTCTCCAGCGCCGGACCCAGGGTCCGGCACGGCCCGCACCAGGTCGCCCAGAAGTCGACGATGACCGGCTGATGCTTGGACGCCTCGATCACGTCGGTCATGAAGGAGGCGTCCGTGCCTTCCTTGATCAGGTCGCCGGCGGCGTCGGGGGTCAGGGTCGGGTCGAGCAGGGTCATGGGCGAAGTCCGCGCAGAGATCGGTCAGGTTCAACGGTTCAGATGGCGTCGGGATGCGTCGGCATCAAGCCGGGAAAAGGTCGCGCCGGGATTTCAGACGGTGGTCATGAAAAACACCGTCTAATTCGTCTAATTCGTCTGACTTCCCCCGCCGCGCGTCTGCTCGCTGACCGTGGTTTACGAGATGGGGTGGCGGTGCGGATCGTCAAGCGGACGTTGGTCGTCTCTGTTGAGGATAGGAAGTGGATATCGGCATGCTATCGTTTCCGCATCCAGAACCTTGAGGACGCCGTGGCCAAAGTCAGCCGGATTGCGGCGAGCAGGCTAGGTTTAGTTCTGCTCGGCATGGTCTGGCTCGCGGGGTGCCAATCCGACGACCGTGGTCCTTCTTCTTTGATCGGTTACTGGTATGCCGTCGAGGTAGATGGTGAGCCAACAATCGGTTCTCGTGTAGAATTAAGGCTCCCGGAGCTGAACCCGGATACCCTGAAAGCCTCGACCTATAGACTGTCTATCGGTTGTGAAGACTGGGGCCGCCTCGATCAGAGCCGCAGCGTTTTGATCAGCGACGCGCAAGATCCTTTTGGCAAGGCGCCGCAAGCGCAATGCGATCCGCGTGATCCGGCGCGTTTGGATGCGTTGCGACAGATGACGCACGACGGGGTCCGTATCTCAGTAGACCCGATGACATTTACGGCAGTGCTTTCCACAACATCGGGGAGAACCGCTCGCTTCGATTATATGGACACGACGCCTGTCGATTGAAGTCCGAAAAAGGTCGAACCCCAAGTCATGAGCTTTACGAAGCAAGACTGAAATCAGGAGGCCCAAATGCAGATAGGCCACGGTCTCTCGATCAGTCCAAAGCCCCGAAATCCACCACGATCGGCTCCCGCTCCAGCAGCGCCAGCATCCGCCGGAAGGCCGACTGATCCAGCGCCGTGGTCGCCGTATTGGTCAGGGGGTGGAAGTTGACGATGTCGGCGTCCCAAAGCCGCTGGTCCAGCACGAAGGTGACGCGGCGGTCTGTGTCGTTGATCAGGCCCAGCGCCGTGACCGAGCCGGGGCGGACGCCCAGCGTCTCCAACATCAGGGCTTCGTTTCCGAACGACAGGCGGCCTGAGCCCATCGCCCCCGCCGCGCGCTTCAGGTCGATGATCGTGTCCTGACGCGCCGAGATCAGCCACAGCCGGCCTTTGTGATCCTTCAGGAACAGGTTCTTGGTGTGGGCGCCGGGCAGGTCGGCCTTGAGGTCCAGCCCTTCCTCGACGCGAAAGACGGCCGGGTGGTCGTGGGTCGTATAAGTCACGCCGTTCGCCTTCAGCCAGACGCTCAGGGTTTCGCGGTCGAAAGCGGGTGCGTCAGTCATGGTTGAGCCGTCGGGTTTCGGGCGTTAGGAAATGGTCATGGTCGATACCGTCAACACGCGCCCGCTGGAACTGGAATGCTACCCAATGACGGCCCGGCCGCCGGACCTGGTGCCCGGTCGCCAGTCGCGCAACTGGATGGACGCCTTCATCAGCCGCCACCCCTATCGCTGTCTGCCGCTGAACATGGCCAACACGACGGGGTGGGAAATCCTGTGCCCGTTCGGTTTCTCGGCCGAGTGGAACGGCGGCCCGCGCCAGGAAGACATCGTCATCACGCCGGATCGGCCCCAGCATGATCTGGCCCATTTCGTCACCTCGCACTTCTCGCGCGGGGTGCTGACGATGCATCCGCAATATCTATTCCGCACGCCGCCCAGTTGGGGAATGATGTGTTCGGGGTCGCCCAACCATGTGAAGGATGGCATCCAGCCCCTGGTCGGCCTGATCGAGACGGACTGGCTGCCCTTCCCCTTCACGATGAACTGGATATTCACCCGACCGGGGCGGATCACCTTCGAGAAGGGCGAGCCCTTCTGCTTCATCAATCTGATCGAGCACAAGAAGGTCGAACAGTTCCAGCCGATCATCCGCACGCTGGAATCCAACCCGGTGATGAAGGGCCAGTTCGAGGCCTGGAACCGCGCCCGCACCGACTTCAACCAGCGCCTGGCCGGCGGCGATCCAGATGCGGCCAAGGAGGCGTGGCAGCGCTACTATTTCAAGGGCGAGGTGCCGGAGGATCTGGGCACGGCGCCGGCGACCCACTCCAACAAGCGCCGGCTGAAGTCGCCGCGCGTGGGGTAATGCTTTGAATCTCTCCTCCCTATCGCGGAGCGATGGGGAGGTGGCACGGCGCGTCTTCGCGGCGTGACGGAGGGGTTCTTAACCGCATCACAAGCGTCTGTGGGACTTCAAGAGCCCCTCCACCACCGGCTTCGCCGGCGGTCCCCCTCCCCATTCGCTGCGCGAACAGGGAGGAGACGACGCTTTTAGGCCGCCGGGCGGGTGACCTGCGGACCCAGGTTCTGGATCACCTCGCGGGCGTCGAAGGCGTTGGGGTCGTTGGCCGGTTTGGGGCCGCGACCCAGGACGATTTCGGCGTTGGCCTCGAAGCGGTCGACCTGACGGACGTCGAAGTCGTTGACGCCCCACGGGCCGTAGCGGTCCCACGGGCTCCAGAAGCCGCTGCGGTAGTAGCGCCACGACGGACCCCAGTAGGGGCTGTAGAAGCGGTTGTAGCCCGAATAGAACGGGTCGGGCGTGCCGACGAAGCGGGTGTCGCGGTCGGTGGCGCGGTTGACGGTGGCGAACCAGTCATAGCCGCTTTCGACCGTCAGTTCGGCCGAACGCAGCAGCAGCGACTGCTCGACCTGTTCGCGCGAGGTCAGCGAATTGCCAGAGAAGCTGACCCGAAAACGGTTGTTCTCCAGGCGCTGCTCGGCATAGCCGCCACGCTGGCCGTTGAAGCCGGCGGGTTGGTACGGGGTGGCGGTGGCGCAGGCCGCCAGGGCCAGACCGGCGGCGACGGTCGCCGCCAAGGTCTTCAGGGGGAGGGTTTTCATGACATCAAACTCCTTGATCGCCCATTCGGGCGCTCTGACGGCTGAACGGAGCATGAACGAAGGCGTTCCCGACCACTGTATGACGAAGCGTCGCGGCGTCTAGAGCCTCATTACGATCAGCACGGCGGCGACCATCAGCAGCAGGCCGACGAAGACGCCGAAGCCCTTGCGAAAGCGCGGTTGCTGCATGCGGCGCGACAGGGCGGCGCCGGACAGGGCGTAGGTGCTCATCGACACCATATCCATGCCGATGGCCGCCATGGCGAACATTGCCATCTGCGGCGCGACCGGCCGGTTCACGTCGATGAAGGGCGGCAGGACGGCGGTGAAGAACAGGATGGCCTTGGGGTTGGCGATCTGGACGGCGAACCCGTCGATCAGGGCGCTGCGGCCCTTCTTGACGACGACCTCGTCGGGATCGGCGGCGGTGGCGAAGGCGCCGCGCAGCGCCTTGGTCCCCAGCCAGGCGACGTAGAGGGCGCCCAGCACGGCGATGACCTTGAAGGCGGCGGGGAAGGCCTTGACCAGGGCGCCCAGACCCAGGGCCGCCGCGCCGAACCACACCAGGGTCGCGGCGTTCATGCCCAAGACGCCGATCAGGGCCGAAGCGCGGCCCTTTTCAACGCCGGTGGCGACGGCGAACAGATTGGCGGGACCGGGCGTGATCGCCATCACCGCCATGACGCCGAGGAAGGTCGAATAGAGGTGCGGATCGACGGGCAGGGCGGGCATGCGGCGCGATGTCGCTGCTTAGTCGGGCGCGGTCAAGGCGCTCTGTCTCCTCCCTGCGTCGCGGGGACGTGGCGCGGCGCATCTTGCGCCGTGACGGAAGGGGTCTTCAGCACCAATAGGCATCTGGGCCATCCAAAGAGCCCCTCCACCGCTGCGCGGTCCCCCTCCCCATTTCAGGGGGAGGAGACAAGGATGTCAGGCGGCCGGACGGGCCGGGGGCGCCGGCGGTTCGGGGGCTTCCGGCGCCTCGGGCGCTTCGGGAACCTCGGCGGCCGCTTCGTCCTCGACGACGGCGTCGGCGGCCTGGTCCAGGGCGTATTGGGCGACCAGGCTGTAGGTCTCCATCTGCTCGGGCGTCGGATTGGTCCAGGCGCTGTTGCGGGCGATGCCTTCGGCGGTGACGACGCCTTTCTGCATCCCCTCTTCCATCGCCTGTTTGACCTCGGGATCGTTCAGGGCGTCGGCGACGATGGCGTCGACGTCGATGTCCTTCAGCGCCTGGGCGGCCATTTCATTGGCGTGTTTGGTCGCCTCGGCGGTGAAGGCGGCGACGTCGGGCGCATAGTCCGACCACAGGGCGGCGATGCGCCGACCGCGTGCAGCCTCGCTCAGGCTCTCGTCTTCGGAAATCGCCTCGGCCCGTTCGCCAAAGGCCTCCATGCGCGCCTCGAAAGCGTCGGCGGCGGCTTCCATCCGGGCCTCGGCGGTTTCGGCGGAGGCCGACACGGGTGCAGGCGCGGGGGTCTGGGCCAAGGCCGAGGACAGGGGCGCGAGCGCCAGGGCGGCGGTCAGGCTGAGCAGGCGGATCATGGGACGGCTCCCGTTGAATGACCCGCGCAAACTCCGCCCTCAGCCGCCCCGTCTCAAGTGAAATCGCGGTAAGGCTCGGCTTACTGCGGCGTCGCCGGCGCAGCGGCCGGCGCGGAGGCGGCCGCCTCGATCTCGGTGCGGGCCTTCAGAGGGATGCCTTTGATCTGCTGCATAACCATCGCCATCTGTTCGGCTGGCGCGCCCTGGGCGGTGGCGAACGTGTTGACCTCCTCGGCGAAGGCGTCGACCTCGGGCTGATACTTGGCCTGCAAGGCGTCCAAATCGGACTTGGCCTTGGCCTTGTCGGCTTGAGCGGCGGCGGCCTGCATTTCCGTCGCCATGGCTTCCATGCGCTCCTGGAAGGCTTCTCCCTTGGCCTCGAAGGCGGCTTCCTCGGGGCTGTCCGCTTCTTGGCCGGGCGCCGGAGCGGCCTGGGGCGCAGGGGCAGGGGCGGCGGCCTGACCGGCGGCGAAGGCGGGGGTGGTCAGGGCCAGGACGGCGACGGCCGCGGCGGAAGACAGAAGGCGCATCGGAAACTCCACGACGGGCCGCCGTGCGGCCCCGAACGAGGCTGCATCCCAGCCCCGGCCGCACCCTCCTACAGTCCGGTCAGATTTCAAAGACCCGATAGGGTTTGTCGCCCAGGGTCTTCAACACCGGCAGGGCGACATTATAGACGGGCGTGCCCTTGGTGGTGCGTCCCTCCGGCCCGCCGCGGTGGGCGTGGCCGTGAACGACCAGACGGACGTTGTCGTAGCGATCGATGGTCTCGGCCAGGCGCGACGAACCCAGGAAGGCGTGGATTTCGGGCGGCTCGCCCATCACCGTCTCGACCACGGGCGCATAGTGCAGCAGCACGACCGAGCGTTCGGTGCGCAGCATGCGGATCGAGTTCTCGATCAGATTGGCGTCCTCGACCGCCTCCTGCACGAAGCGTTTGATCGAAGCCTCGCCGAAGGAGGAGAGCATGTAGCGGCCGAAGCCGCCGACGAACCCCTTGCCGCCCGCAAAGCCGACGCCGTCGATCTCATAGGCCTCGCCGGTCAGCATCTTGACCCCGGCGTCGGTCAGCATCTTCGTGACGACCTCGGGCTGGCCGCACTCGTGCTCGTGATTGCCCAACACGCCGACCATCGGGATTTTGCACAGCTTGAGATCCTCAAGCAGCCGCTCGACCTCGGGCGTCTTGCCGTAGTTGGTCAGGTCCCCGCACAGGCACAGCACATCGGCGTCGTCCGACACCCGTTCGAACAGGTCGCGATAATTGTGCTCCGTTGTTTCGCCCACGTGGAGGTCGCCGACGGCGGCGACGCGCAGGGTCTTGGCGGGGCCGGGCTCCAGGCCGGGTTGGGTCGTCTGGGGATCGGGGACGGCGTCAGTCATGGCGGCTTACCTTTCAGTGGCCCAGGTGGACGGGGTCGTGGCGTTCCTCCAGCCCCTTGCCCACCACATCGCCGAAGCCCCATTCGGCGACGTCGGCGACATAGTCGCGCGGGCTGAACAGCCGGCCGCGACAGACCTTCACGCGCGGCGCCGGCAGATCGATCTGGGCCGTCAGTCGCTGGACCAGCTCTTCCATCAGCCAGCGCGGAATCCGGTCGCGCTCGGTCGGATAGGCGAAGCGGAAGTTCAGCAGGTGCGCCGCCAGCACCTCCCAATAGAGGTCCATCTGGTCCAGCAGGCTCTTCCAGTCGATGGCGTCGGACTGTTTCAGGATGACGTGGTTCACGTCGGCCCCGTCATAGCGATAGCGGTCCTGGATGAAGACCTTGGACAGGATCAGGGCCGTTGGCGGGGTGATCTGGACCTGGTGGCCATAGACGGTGATCCGGTCCTCGCTGAACCAGCTGTCGGACACGGCGATGGTGCCGTTGGACATGGCGAAGATGACGTCGAAGAAGTGTTTCTCGTCCTTCCAGACCTTGGCGATCCAGCGCTCGTCCTCGACGTCGGTGCGGTAGCCGTGCTTCTGGAAGAAGGCCAGGATACGGGGGTAGTCGCCGGGCTTGCAGAAGACGTCCAGATCCTTGGTCGGGCGGCGTATGCCGGTATAGGCCGTGACCGCATAGGTGCCCGAAAGCAAAAAGGGGATGCCGCTCTCCTTCAGCAGGCGCAGGCTCTCTTCATAGAAGGCCAGCGCGTCCGCCGGCGGCTCGAAGGTCGGTTCGGCGATCACGTCTGACATCGTCTGGGGCCCTTTGCTGGCAAGGGCGAGTAAACGGCGACGCTGAACGGCGGTTCCGCAGTTCTACCTAGGTCGGCCGCTACGGGATCCTTAACCCCTGTGTGTCACCGTTGCGTCATGGGACTGAAGTGGGTGAACGCAGAAGGCGGGCGCTGGCGGTTTTTCCGTCACAAGGCCGGTCGCGCGGCTGGGCCGTCGCCCTACGCCTATGTGGCCCTATTCGCCCTGTGCCTGTCGGTCGCCCAGTGGAGCATGCATGCCTTCGGCGCCACGGTTCTGTGGCCGGCCAATGCGGTGCTTCTGGCCGCCGTTCTTCAGCTTCATCGTCGCCAGGCCATCGGCGTGATGCTCGGCTGCGTCGCGATCAATCTGGTCAGCAATATCGTGCGCGGCGATCCCGGCGTGATGATGTTTACCAATGTCGCCCTGAACCTGACGCAGGTCTGCGTCGCGGCCGTGTTGGCGCGCCGTTTCTGCGGGGCCGCGTTGGATATGCGACGGCCCTGGCGTCTGTTCCGCTTCGCCGTCTTCGCCGCCGTGCCGGCCGTCTTGATCAGCACTCTGCTGGCGGGCGCGGTCGCGGTGCTGATGAGCTGGAAGGTGCCGGGCACGCTGGCGTTCCGGATGCACCACCTGTTCGACATGGAACTGCTGGCGATGATGATCGTCACGCCGTCCCTGCTGCTGCTGGCGCGCAATCATCGGTTCAGGGACGACGCCCAAGCCACGATGACCGAGGCGGCCGCCCTGCTGGTGCTGGTCGGCGGCGTCACGCTGTGGGTCTTCACCCAGACATCGGCGCCGGTGATGTTCGCGGTGCTTCCGCCGCTGATCCTTCTGGCCTTCCGGCTGGGTCCGCCGACCACCGCCTGCGCGGTGGTGCTGGTCGCGGCCATCGGCGGCGTCGCCACGCTGGGCGGGCATGGGCCGGTCGTGCTGACCCGCCTGCCGCCCGATTCGGTTCTGGCCGCCCTGCCCGAAGTGATGCGCCAGATGAATGTGTTTCATCTGTTCCTGCTGTGCGTCGTGGGGTCGGTTCTGCCCATCACCACCCTGTCGACCGAGCGTCGACGGCTGACGGCGCGTCTGAGGGCGCGCACGTCGGCGGCGCTGGATGCCCTGGCCCGAGCCAGACGCGCCGACGAGGCGAAGTCGCGCTTCCTGGCCTTGATGAGCCATGAGATGCGCACGCCCCTGACCGGGGTCACCGGCTATGCCGACCTGCTGTCGCGCTCGACCAGCCTGGACGCCGAGGGCCATCGCCAGGTCAATGCGGTGCGCCAGTGCGGCGAATCCATGCTGCGTCTGGTCGAGGACTTGCTGGAGATTTCGCGCGGCGGCGACGAGGTCGTGCTGAAGCCCGCCGATCTGCGCGCCCTGATCCAGGACGCGGTGGCGCCGGCGCGCGAGTGGGCCGAAATCCGCGGCCTGACGTTTGATCTGCACATCGCGCCGGACGCCGAGGGCTGGGTGCTGACCGACATGCGGCGTCTGCGCCAGATCCTGCACCATCTGACGCTGAACGCCTCGAAATTCACGACGCGCGGGGGCGTGACCGTCATGGTCGATCGGCTCGAAGCCCGACTGCGGATCGCCGTTTCGGACACCGGCTGCGGCATGGACGCCGCGACCCTGGCGGGCGTGTTCCGCCTGTTCGAACCGGCGGACGCCTCCACCAGCCGCGCCCACGAGGGGGCGGGCGTCGGCCTGGCCTTGGCCAAGAGCCATGCCGAGCGGCTTAACGGAACCATCGCCGTCGAAAGCGTCCAGTGGCAGGGTTCGACCTTCACCGTGGAGATCGAGGCGCCCATCGTGGCCCCCGTAGAGACGGACGGCGGCGCGCCGCTGGACAGCCGCCGTATGCGGGTGCTGATCGTCGACGACCACCCGGCCAATCGGGATCTTCTGCGCATCATGCTGCGGGCCGCCGACTGCGACACCGCCGAGGCGTGCGATGGGCAGGAGGCGGTGAACGCCGCCTCGGCCGAGGCTTTCGACCTGATCCTGATGGATGTGCGCATGCCGGTGATGGATGGTCTGGCCGCCACCCGCGCGATCCGCGCCCTGGCCGATTCCGCCAGCCAGACGCCGATCCTGGCCGTCACCGCCGAGGCCATGCCCGAAGACGCCGCCCGGTGCCTGTCCGCCGGCATGGACGGCCATCTGGCCAAGCCGGTGACCCAGGCCAAGCTCTACGCCGCCATCGACGAGACGCTGAGCGCGGCCGCAACTCGCCTGGACGCCCAAGCCGCCTGAGCCGTCGGGCGCGGCTTCATCCCCAGGTGCGTCCCCAAGAATGTGCGGCACGAACACAACATCTAGCGGTCGCGATAAATTGTGATCGCAAAATAGACCTGTTTCGACTTGGCGCCGGGATCGTCGCATCGCATGGTGAACGCCTGTTTGGAATCGCCCTCAGGTCCAGTTCGATGAACGCCATCACTCCGATCATCCTCCCCGAGCGCGCCGGTCTTCTGACCCCGTCGGCCGCCTACAAGCCGTTCCGCTATCCGTGGGCGTTCGACATGTGGAAGAAGCAGCAGCAGGTCCACTGGATGCCCGAAGAGGTGCCGCTGGGCGAGGACGTCAAGGACTGGGCCTCGACCCTGAACGACGGCGAACGCAACCTGCTGACCCAGATCTTCCGCTTCTTCACCCAGGCGGACATCGAGGTTCAGGACAACTACATGGAACGCTACGGCCGGGTCTTCAAACCGACCGAGGTGAAGATGATGCTGGCCGCCTTCGGCAATATGGAGACGATCCATATCGCGGCCTACGCCCTGCTGCTCGAGACCATCGGCATGCCCGAGAGCGAGTTCGGCGCCTTCATGGAATATGAGGCCATGCGGGACAAGCACGACTATATGGGCCAGTTCGGGGTCGATTCCGACGCGGATATCTGCCGGACCCTGGCTATGTTCGGCGGCTTCTCGGAAGGCGTTCAGCTGTTCGCGTCCTTCGCCATGCTGATGAACTTCCCACGCCAGAACAAGATGAAGGGCATGGGTCAGATCGTGTCCTGGTCCGTGCGCGACGAGAGCCTGCACTGCGAAGGCATCATCAAGCTGTACCACGCCTTCAACAAGGAGACGGGCGCCGTCACCAAGTCGGTCGCGGACGACATCGTCGACTGCTGCAAGACGGTGGTGAACATGGAGGACAAGTTCATCGACCTGGCCTTCGAGATGGGCTCGGTCCAGGGCATGACCCCCGAAGACATCAAACAGTACATCCGCTTCATCGCCGACTGGCGCCTGCGTCAGCTGAAGCTGCCGGAAGTCTATGGGGTGACGGAAAACCCGCTGCCCTGGCTGCAGTCGCTGCTTAGCGGCGTCGAACACGCCAACTTCTTCGAGGCCCGCGCCACCGAATATTCCAAGGCAGCGACGCAGGGGAACTGGCACGGCGCCGACGGCGTCTGGAGCGAGTTCGACCGCATGATGGCGCGCCGCGACATGAGTATGGTCGCGGGCTGAACCCGCGGCCAGGGGCGCGGCCTCAGACGGGGGCCGCGCCGATCTGTTTGAGGATGCCCAGCTCGTCGGAGCTGCCCCAACGTTCGACCATCTTGCCCTCCTCGAACCGGCCGATCTGCATCCCGCGAACCTCGATGGACTTGCCCGTAGCGGCTACGCCCTGGAAGTCGCCCTTGTGCGTGCCGGTCAGGGTGTAGGCGAAGGCCACCTGATCGCCTTCGCTGAGCATGGTCTGAGGTTCGACCTTCAGGTCGGGGAAGGCGGTCCGCATCTCGGTGAAGAAGGCCTTGAAGCCTTCGGGCCCCGGTCCCTGACCCGGTGCGGGATCGTTGTCGACGCAAGCCTCCGCCACGACCTCGGGAAAGGCGTCCAGAGCGCCCGTGTTGACGATCTCGCCGAAGCGTTTGGTTGCGGCGATATTGGCGGTGGCATCGGCCATGAAGGGTCTCTTTCGCTTGGGGTTCGATAGAGACAACCGCCCGATCCCTCTATGGTTTCAGCCGGCACGGTTTATTGCGCTGGCCGGATCCAGGCCGGTCGCGCGATGAGGCCTTGCGGAGGCCCGACCGGCATAGCCGCGCCTGTTCCTGCCAAGGGGCGTAGTCGCGATCATATTGCTCCGGGCTGGCGCGGTGTCGAGGGCGTCTGGGGCGCGTTCGATCGCATGATGGCGCGGCGCGACATGAGCCTGGCCGCGGGCTGACACATCTCCCATTTCGGGCGTAGGCTCTCTCGAAAGGGAGAGCACCCCATGAGCGAAGAGATCGTCTTCTACACCAACCCCATGTCGCGCGGACGCATCGTTCGCTGGATGCTGGAGGAGGCAGGCCAACCCTATCGCACCGTCGTGGTCGATTATCCGGCGATGAAGTCGCCGGACTATCTGGCGATCAATCCGATGGGCAAAGTGCCGGCCATCGCCCATCGCGGCGTCGTCGTTACCGAATGCGCCGCCATCTGCGCCTATCTGGCCGACGCCTTTCCTGACGCCGCCCTGGCGCCGGCGACGGACGATCCGCTGCGCGGCCTTTATTACCGCTGGATGTTCTTCGCCGCCGGACCGGTCGAGGCGGCGGTGACGGCAAAGTCGCTGGGTCAACTGCCGCCGCCCGAGAAGTCGGCCATGGTCGGCTACGGCTCGTTCGATCAGGTGATCGACGGGCTGGAACATGCGCTGGACCGCAGTCCGTGGATACTCGGCGAACAGTTCAGCGCCGCCGATGTCTATGTCGGCAGCCAGATCGCCTGGGGACTGATGTTCAAGAGCCTGCCCGAACGGCCGGCGTTTAAGGCCTATGCCGAGCGGATCACCACCCGCCCGGCCGCTGTGCGCGCCCGCCAAATCGACGACGCCCTGATCGCCGAAGCGAAGGACAAGGCGACCTGACGGCGTTTACTGCGCCGGCTCAACCCACGCCGGCCGGGCGGTGCAGGCGGGGCGGAAGCCCGTGCGGCACAGGCGCACCTGTTCCTGCCAGGCGGCGTAGTCGCGGTCGTATTTTTCCTGCGCCAAACGGGCGGTCTCGGCGGCGGCGCGCGCCTGTTCCTCGGTTTGGCTGACCTCGATCTGATGACGGGCCAGGGCGGCGTCGTAGTCCAGCCGGTTGGCGGCGTCGGTCTTGTCGGCCAGGGCGTTCTGGGCGGCGATCTCGTCGTTGAGGGCGCGGGTGGTGCGCAGTTCCTCTTCGGTCTGCTGGGCGTCGCTGGCCCGGTGATAGGCTTCGCCCCGCGCCTTCAGCAGGGCGTCGCGGCTGGCGGGATCGGCCGGGTCGGGCAGGGCGCGCTGATCGCGATACGGGTCGGCGATCGCCGGCGCCGTCGTCGTCTGGGCGGCGACGGGTGCGGTCAGGGCGGCGGCCAGCAGGGCAGCGGCGACGGCGGTGCGAACGATCATGACTATCTCTCCCGAGGCCGAGGCGTTGCCCGCAGCTTGGCCATTGTGATCCTGCTGCACAACGCCGCAGCGATGAAAAGGTGGCGAAAGGCTCGGCTTCGCGTCATGGTCGATCTCTCCCGACCGCAGCCTAGCCGAGAAGATCGATGATCCTGAGCACCGCGTCCGGCGACTTCCCCATTCCTGCGGATGTCGCGCGCCAGTTGCCGAACGTGCCGGCTCTGCCCGATACGACCGCCGCAGACGCCCGGCTTCAGATCGAGGACTTCCGCCATTGGCTGGACGCCTCGCCCGAGCACGCCATCGACTATGAGCGGCTGCGGCGCTGGCATCTGGTTCAGGAAGAACTCGCGGCCCAGGCCAAGGCGGAGAACCGGCCCTTCGTCGTGTCGGACGACGGTCTGGAATAGGGCGGTTCAGCCCGGCAGGCGCAGCTCGAACACGGCGCCTTTGCCGTCGGTCTCGACCAGCCGCAGATCGCCGCCGTGAAGGGCGGCCAGCTCGCGCGAGATGGTCAGGCCCAGGCCCGAGCCGTCCGAGCTTTTTGAGCTGACAAAGGGTTCGAACAGGCGTTCGGCCAGACGCGGCGGAATGCCGGGACCGTCGTCGGCGATGCGCACGACGCAGAAGCCGTCCTGACCAAAGGCGCTGACGGTGATGGCCCCCTTGCCGCGCCGCTCGGGCGAACGCGTCGGATCGGCCTCGATCGCCTGGCGGGCGTTACGCATCAGATTGACCAGGATGCGATACAGCTGATCCGGGTCGGCTTCGACGGCGAACCGGGGCGGCAGCTGTTTGACCAGGCGCACGCCGTCGGGATCCAGCCCGGCGTCCTCGGCCGCCAGGGTCAGGGCCTTGGTCAGGACGACGCGGGTCTTCTGGGGCGCGGGCTCCTCGCTCTTGCCGTATTCCAGCACATTGCGCGACAGGCCGGCGGCGCGGCTGAGCGCACGCTCCAGCCGGGGCAGGGCCTTGGCCACCTGGGGGTCGGCGGAGGTCGCCAGCCGCTCGGACGCCATCTGGGCCGAGGTCAGCATGTTTCGCAGGTCGTGGTTGATCTTGGCCACCGCCTCGCCCAGCGCGACCAGACGGGCGCGAGAGCGCAGGGAATGGCGCACCTCCTCCTGCATCCGGCTGAGTTCGCGCTCGACGCGGCCGATTTCGTCGTGACGGTCGGACGGCGCTTCGGCCTCGCTTTCAGGGTCGGCGGCGAACCGCTCCATCGAGCGGGTGACGCGACGCAGCGGGCGCAGCACCAGCAGGGCCAGACCGCCATACAGCAGGGCGCCCGCCGTCACCGACACCAGCAGGGACACCAAAAGGCTGTTCAGCAGGAAGGCGCGCAGTTCCAGCTTCAACGGCTGAGCAGGCGTGACGATCTCGATGAAGTCGCCCGAGCGATAGCGCGGCTTGGCCTGAACCCGCAGCGAACGGTCCGGATGTCCGAACAGGGTGCGCCACGGGTCGGTCAGGCGCGACCAGCTGTCCTGACGCCTCAGGTCGATCAGTTCGGGCGCGCGGGGCAGGTTGGGGGCCTGAAGCAGTAGGCGGCGAACGCCTTGCTCTGTCAGGGCCACCGCCTGAACCCCGCCGATCCGCATCAGCTCGGCGGCCGTGTCGTCCTCGACCGCGCTATAGGGCAGGGCTTCGACCCCGACCGAGGCCAGTTCGGCGGCCTGGAGCCGGTCGCGGAGCCAGCGCTCATGGAAGGCCGCGAGATTCGGCCCAAGGATCAGGGCCTCGACCGCCAGGGTGAAGGCCACCGTCAGTAGCAGCAGTCGCGCCGACAGGCCGTCGGGCGCGCGCGGCGTCAGGCGCTCGCGCCAGAGATTGGCCTGGTCCGGCGTCAGGTTCAGCCGCGCCGCGATCCGGTCGAACAGGGCGCTCATGCCGCCGTCGCCCCGATCCGCCGGGCGCGGATCATCTGGAACAGCTTGATGCCGATCGGCAGCAGCAGGGACAGGAAGACCACGCCCATCAACGGCCAGAAGAACTGTTGCAGCAGCATCGGCAGGTCCGGCCGCACGCCGGCGCGCAGCAGGTCGCCCAGCTGCGATCCGATCCAGGTGTAGATGAAGGTGGACGGCAACAGTCCGATGAAGGTGGCGATGATATAGGGTCTCAGCGGCACCGCCATCATCCCCGCCGTCGCGTTGACCAGGACGAAGGGCACGCTGGGGATCACGCGCAGGGTGAACAGGGTGGTGAAGGCGTTGCGGTCGATGCCCTTGGCCAACCGATCCATGAAGCCGGCGTCGGCCTCGAACTTGGCGCGCAACCAGGAACCGATCGAGGTGCGATAGACATAATAGATGACGACCGAACCGATGGTGGCCCCCGTCGACTGCGCCAGGGCCCCGACATAGGGGCCGAACATCATCCCGCCCAGCAGGGTCAGGAAAACGGGTCCGGGAATGGTGGAGGCGGTCGCCAGGGCATAGACGGCGATGAAGGCGACCAGCGCGATCCACCAATTCTGTTGCGCATAGGCCTGAAGGTTCAGCCCGTGCTCGCGGATCAGATCCATCGACAGATAGCGGTTCCAGCCCAAGGCAAAGAAGGCGATCACCAGCCCGGCGATGGCCGCCAGCGGCGCCAGCCGCAGGGCCCATTCCTTCGCCGTTCGTTTCGCCATCCGTTTCATCGTCCCGAAATGCCGTCCGAGCGTTGACTCACGCGGACATGCGACTTATACGCCCGCCCTTCCTGCGGCGGACGCCTCTTGCCCCGTCGCCCAACCTTTTAACGTCAGGAGCCGACCGTGAAGCGGACCTATCAGCCGTCGCGACTCGTGCGCAAGCGCCGTCACGGCTTCCGCAGCCGGATGGCCACCAAGAACGGCCAGAAGATTGTTGCGCGCCGTCGCGCCAAGGGCCGCAAGCGCCTGACGGCGTAAGCGGCTTACGCGTCCGGATCTTTTGGACGCATGAGCGACCCTTTACAGATCAAGCGTCTGTTGCGGCGGCCCCAGTTCCTGGCGGCCGCCAAAGGCGTTTCCGAGGCGCGCGGCGCGGTGGTGATCCAGCGGCTGGAGCGTGGCGACGGTTCGCCGCACATCGGCCTGGGCTTCACCGCCACCAAGAAGATCGGCGGGGCGGTTCAGCGCAACCGCGCCAAACGCCGTCTGCGCGAGGCCGCACGGGCCATGCTGGGCCAGCATGGCGTGCCCGGAAGCGACTATGTCTTCATCGCCCGCATGGGCACGACCGAGCGTGCGTGGGACCGTCTGCTTGACGACGTGAAATCGACGCTTACAAGGCTGGCGACACCCAAGGCTCACAAGCCTTCGCACGCCCGCGCCCCCTCCGGCCAGGACCGCCAGAATCCATGAAAAACGAAAACACGCGCAACACGATCATCTTCATCGTGTGCTCGGTCCTGATCATGGGGATCTACTATTTCGCCGTGCTGCGCCCGCAGGCCGAGCGCCGCGCCGTGCAACAGCAGGCCCAGGCCGAGCAGTCGCAGACCGCTGACAACGCCGCGCGCACGGCGCTCAGCCCGCAGGGGCCGACCTTCGTCACCGACCGCAGCCAGGCGCTGAGCACCGCCGCGCGTGTGCCGATCCAGTCCGGCACGCTGAAGGGGTCGCTGTCGCTTCAGGGCGGCCGGATCGACGACCTGTTCCTGACCGACTACCGCGAGGTTCAGGACAAGCCCCAGCCGGTGGAGCTGTTCCGCCCGCAGGGCATGCAGAACGCCTATTTCGCCCAGTTCGGCTGGACCGGCCCCAATGTCGCCGGCGGCGTGCCCGGACCTAATACCGTCTGGCGCCTGACCAACGGTTCGACCCTGACGCCAACGACGCCGGTCACCCTGACCTGGGACAACGGCCAGGGCCTGCGCTTCACCCGCGTGATCTCGGTCGACGACAAATACGTCTTCTCGGTCCAGGACACGGTCCAGAACCTGGGCACGCAGGCGATCACAATCGCCCCCTACGGCAGCGTCCAGCGCCAGGGCGTGCCGCCCGCAGCCGGCTCGTCGCACATCGTCCACGAGGGCGCGATCGGCACCTTCGGCAAGCCGGGCGACTACCGGACCGAGCAGAAGAAATACAAGGACTGGCTGAAGGAGCCGCGGATCGAGAACGCCTCGACCGGCGGCTGGCTGGGCATCACCGACAAATACTGGCTGGCGGCCCTGCTGCCCCAGCAGAACGAGGCGGTCGAAACCGAATTCCGCGTCCGCGACCTGAACGGCGCCCAGCAGCTGGAAGCCAATGTCCTGGGCACCACCCGCACCATCCAGCCCGGCGCCACCGCGACCGAGACCCAGCGCCTGTTCGCCGGGGTCAAGCGCGCCGAGGTGCTGAAATCCTATGAGCAGAGCCTGAACCTGCCGCGCTTCGTCTATGCGATCGACTGGGGCATGTTCTGGTTCCTGACGCGTCCGATATTCTGGATCCTGGAGAACGTATATGGCCTGGTCGGCAGCTTCGGCGTCGCCATCCTGGCCCTGACCGTCATCGTCAAGCTGGTGATGTTCCCGCTGGCCAACAACGCCTACGCCTCGATGTCCAAGATGAGGAACCTCCAGCCCAAGATGGAGGAGATCAAGAAGAAGTTCAAAGACGACCCGCAGAAGCAGCAGCAGGAGACGATGGCCCTGTATCAGCGCGAGAAGATCAATCCGGTCGCCGGATGCCTTCCGCTGGTGCTGCAGATCCCGGTCTTCTATGCCCTGTACAAGGTGCTGACCGTGACCATCGAAATGCGTCACCAGCCGTTCCTGGGCTTCATCCATGACCTGTCGGCGCGCGACCCGTCGTCGATCTGGAACCTGTTCGGCCTGATCCCGTGGGATCCGGCAATGGCGCCGCTGATCGGCGGCCTGTTGGCCGGCCCGCTGCACCTGGGTCTGCTGGCGATCGCCTATGGCCTGACGATGTGGCTGCAGACGGCGATGAACCCGCCGGCGGCCGATCCGGTCCAGCGCCAGATCTTCCAGTTCATGCCGCTGCTGTTCACCTTCATCATGGCGCCGTTCGCGGCGGGCCTGCTGATCTACTGGGCCTGGTCCAACATCCTGACCATCCTGCAGCAGTATGTGATCATGCACCGCTACAAGGCCGAGAACCCGATCGATGCGTTCTTCGCCCGGTTCAAGAAGTCGCCGGCGTGATCGACGAGACCGAGTTCACGCCCGAGGACATCGAGGCGGCGCGCGTCCTGTTCGCGCGGCCTGCGACCTTCGTCATGGGCGCGGCCAAGATCGAGCAGCTGCCCGACCCCGACCTACCCGAGATCGCCTTCGCCGGCCGCTCGAACGTGGGCAAGTCCAGCCTGATCAACGGGCTGGTGGGCATGCACAAGCTGGCCCGCGCCTCCAACGAGCCGGGCCGCACGCGTGAGGTCAACTTCTTCGACCTGGACGGCCGGATGCGTCTGGTCGACCTGCCCGGCTATGGCTGGGCCAAGGCGTCCAAGACCACGGTCAAGAAGTTCCAGGATCTGGGCCGCGACTATCTGCGCGGCCGGGTGACGCTGAAGCGGGTCTATCTGCTGATCGACAGCCGCCATGGGCTGAAGTCGGTGGATACGGAGGCGCTGGATGCGCTGGACCTGGCCGCCGTCAGCTATCAGATCGTCCTGACCAAGGCCGACAAGCTGAAGAAGGGCGAGGGCGAGGCCGTGCAGGCCGCGACCCTGAAGGCCATCTCCAAACGCCCCGCCGCCTTCCCGGTGGTGGCCCTGACCTCGTCGGAAAAGGGTCTCGGCCTGCCGGAACTGCGCGCCGAGATCATGCGCACCACCGGCGCGACGCTGGACTGACATTCCCTGTCGTCATCCTCCGGCAAGCCGCGCCTTCGCGGCGCAGACCGGGGGACCCAGCGGCGCGCGTGAGCGCGAACCTGTCGCGAATGCGATTTCAAGAACAGCGCTGACGATACATCGCCGTCGGCGCCGCTGGGTCCCCCGGTCTCCCCCCGCTTTCGCGGGGGATCGCCGGAGGATGACGAAAGAAAAATGCGGCAAAAAGAAAAGGCCCGGAGATCGCTCTCCGGGCCTTCATCGTTTCGGCTTGTCGTCGCCCTATTGGGCGGCGGGAGCCGCCGCGCGGACTTCGACGGGGATGCCCAGGGCGTCCAGTTGCGGCTTGACCACCGAGGCGTCGCCGACCACGACCCAGACGAACCGGGACGGATCGATGGCGGCCTTGGCGGCGGCGTCCAGCTGGGCTGCGGTCAGGGCGTTGGTGCGTGCCGCGATCGTTTCCGGATAGTCGTCCGGACGGCCCAGCAGGGCGTTGGAGCGCATGGCGCCCAGGACGGCGGCCGAGGTCTCGTAGCTGCCGGCCAGACGGCGGGTGTTGCCGTTGATCGTGCGTTGCAGCTCCTCGGGCGTCACGCCCTTGCCGCCCGACAGGAAGTCGTTGAACTGCTGGTTCAGGGCTTCGATGGCCGGGCCGGTCTTGTCGGCCTGGACCGGGGCGGTGATCAGATAGGGCACGCGTCCGGCGAACGGATTGACCGAGGCGTTGACGCCGTAGGACCAGCTCTTGGTCTCACGCAGATCCGAGTTGATGCGCGACAGGAAGTCGTTGCCGAGCACATTGTTCGCCGCGTTCAGCACCAACAGGTCGTCGGTGCCCGACAGGCCCAGAACCTCGCCGCCCATGATGTAGGACTGGGGCGATTGCGGGCGGTCGATCAGCACGATCTTGGGCGTCGCGGCCGGTATCGGGGCCGAGAAGTCCTTGACGGCCTTGGCCGATGCGGGCGGCGCCCATTGACCGAAGGCGCTGTCCAGGATCGGCGTCAGCTCGGCCAGGGGCCGGTCGGAGACGACGAACAGCTTGGCGTTGTCGGGGCGAATCCACTTGGCGTAGTCGGCGCGGATGTCGGCGTCGGTGATCGCCTTAACGCTGGCCTCGTCACCATTGCCGCTGAACGGACGGCCATAGGGGCTGTTGGGCCCATACATCAGTTCCGGCAGGGCGCGGCTCGCCAATGCGGCCGGCTGGGTCCGCTCGGCGGCGATGCGCGACAGGCGGGTGGCGCGCAGGCGCTCCAGCTCGGCCGGGGCGAAGGCGGGATTGCGCACCACCTCGGCCATCAGATCCACCGAAGGCTTCAGGTTCGGCGTCACCGCCGACAGTTGGACGACCGAACTATCCATCGTCGCGCCAGTGGTGATGCTGGCGCCCAGGGCTTCCTGCGCCTCGGCCAGCTGCGTGGCGTTCAGGGTGCGGGTGCCCTCGTCCATCAGGTCCAGCATCAGGGTCTGCAGACCCAGTTTGGACCGGTCGTCGGCGGCCAGACCGGCGTCGAAGTCGAGCGCGATCTTCGTCGTCGGGGTGGCGTCGCGCTGGGCGTAGATCACCTCCATGCCGTTTGACAGGCGGGTGCGCTCGACGGCCGGGAAGTCGACGTTGGCGACCTGACCGATCTCGGGCTTGGGCATGCGCGGCTTGCGCTCGATTTCCGGCGCCGGGGTGCGGTTGGCGCCGGACGGCGCGGCGGCCGCCTCCTGATAGGCTTCGCGCTGGCCGGGCAGGGTGGTCAGCGTATAGGCCGGACGGGTCAGCCACTTCTGCATCGCCGCCTTGACCTGGGCTGGTGTGACGGCGGCGTAGGCGGCCAGCTGTTTCTTGTAGAACTCCGGATCGCCGGCATAGAGCTGGCCCTCGGCGAGCGCCGTGGCCTTGCCGCCGAAGCCGCCGACCTGTTCCAGGCCCTGGATGCGGCGAGAGGCGTATTGAGTGACGACGCGGTTGATCTCGTCCTGCGTCGGGCCGTTCGCGATCAGGCCGTTCAGGATCTCGCGCATGCGCGCCTCGACGGCGGCGGGGTCTTCGCCCGGCTTGATCGTGGCGCTCATCTCGAAGATGCCGACGCGGTGGAAGGCGCTGTTGCCAGCGCTGGCCGAGACGGCGGTCTGCTCGCCGCGCACCAGCTCATTGTCCAGGCGCGAGGAGGCCAAGCCGCCTAGAACTGATGCAGCGACGCTGAGCGGCACCGAATCCGGGTCCAGCATGCCCGGCACGGCCCAGCTGACCTCGACCTGGGCGTTCGAGACGCGGTCGTGGGTGGTTTCGCTGAGCGGGGCGGACAGGGTCGGGACCGGGGCCTGGGCGGGATTGTTCACCGGACCCTTGGCGATCGGGCCGAAGTATTTGTCGGTCAGTTCACGCGCCTTGGCGGGGGTGATGTCGCCGGCCAGCACCAGAACGGCGTTGTTGGGGCCATAGTTGGAGGTGAACCAGTCGCGCACCGTCTGCATCGAGGCGGCGTCCAGGTCGGCCATTGAGCCGATGGTCGAGTGGCGATAGGGGTGGCCTTCGGGGAACAGGGCTTCCAGCTGCTTGTACTGGTTCAGGCCGTAAGGCTGGTTGTCGCCCTGACGCTTTTCGTTCTGGACGACGCCGCGTTGCAGATCGAGCGTCTCCTGGCTGATGGCGCCCAGCATGTAACCCATGCGGTCGCTTTCCATGAACAGGGCCTGTTCCAGCGCCGGGGTCGGGACCGTCTCGAAATAGTTGGTGCGGTCGAAATAGGTCGTCCCGTTCATGTCGGTCGCGCCCATGTTGCGCATCGGCGTGAAATAGCTGCCGGGCGCATTCTCGGACCCGCCGAACATCAGGTGTTCGAACAGGTGGGCGAAGCCGGTCTTGCCGGCGGGCTCGTCCTTGGAGCCGACATTATACCAGACCGAGACGGCGACGACGGGGGCCTTGTGGTCCTCATGGACCAGGACGGTCAGGCCGTTGTCGAGGGTGAACTTGGTGTAGGGGATGTCGACTTCGTTGATCAGCTGCGACACCGGCGCGGCCTGAACGGCGGGTGCAGCAGCCTGACCGGCGGCCGGGGCGGCGGGTGCGGCGGCCGCGGAGGCCCAGACGGGCGTTGAAACCGCCAGAAGGGCGGCGGCGGCGACGAGAGAGCCAGTGCGGCGCATGCGATATCCTCGGGATTGCAGTTGGAGGGGACCATAACGCCGGTCTGCCGCCTGGCAACGCGACCAAATGGAACATGACGAAAGGTTCATGTTCTCCCCCGCGCGACCCGGAAAAGGTTGCATCGCAGGACCCCCGGTCTTATGCGCGCGTCAACTCCCCGACTGACCGCCCCTTGCTGAAAGAGCCGCCATGTCCGCCCCCGCCGACAAGCCCGTCAAGAAAGTCGTCCTCGCCTATTCGGGCGGGCTGGATACCTCGATCATCCTGAAGTGGCTGCAGACCGAGTATAACGCCGAGGTCGTGACCTTCACCGCCGACCTGGGTCAGGGCGAGGAGCTTGGCCCAGCGCGCGAGAAGGCGCTGAAGCTGGGCATCAAGCCCGAGAACATCTTCATCGACGACCTGCGCGAGGAGTTCGTGCGCGACTTCGTCTTCCCGATGTTCCGCGCCAACGCCCAATATGAGGGCGACTATCTGCTGGGCACCTCCATCGCCCGCCCGCTGATCTCCAAGCGCCAGATCGAGATCGCGCGTCAGGTCGGCGCCGACGCCGTCTGTCACGGCGCAACGGGCAAGGGCAACGATCAGGTCCGGTTCGAGCTGGGCTACTATGCGCTGGAGCCCGACATCCGCGTCATCGCCCCGTGGCGCGAGTGGGAATTCCGCAGCCGCGAGGCCCTGCTGGACTTCGCCGAGAAGAACCAGATCCCGATCGCCAAGGACAAGCGCGGCGAGGCGCCCTTCAGCGTCGACGCCAACCTTCTGCACTCCTCGTCCGAGGGCAAGGTGCTGGAAGACCCGGCGGTCGAGGCGCCCGAGTTCGTCCACCAGCGCACGATCAGCCCCGAAGACGCACCGGATAAGGCCACCGTCATCGAGATCGGCTTCGAAAAGGGCGACGCCGTCTCGATCAACGGCGAGGCTATGTCGCCCGCCACGATCCTGACCGCCTTGAACCAATATGGCCACGACAACGGCATCGGCCGTCTGGATCTGGTCGAGAACCGTTTCGTCGGCATGAAGTCGCGCGGCGTCTATGAGACCCCCGGCGGCACCATTCTGATCGCGGCGCACCGCGGCATCGAAAGCATCACCCTGGACGGCGGCTCCATGCACCTGAAGGATCAGCTGATGCCGAAATACGCCGAGCTGATCTACAACGGCTTCTGGTTCTCGCCCGAGCGCGAAATGCTTCAGGCCGCCATCGACAAGAGCCAGGAAAACGTCTCCGGCAAGGTCAAGGTCAAGCTGTACAAGGGCAATGTCTCGATCATCGGCCGCGAGAGCCCCAACAGCCTGTACGATCAGGACCTGGTGACGTTCGAAGAAGGCGTCCAGGCCTATGACCACAAGGACGCGGCCGGCTTCATCAAGCTGAACGCGCTGCGCCTGCGCGTCCTGGCCAAGCGCGACGCGCGCAAGAGCTAGGGCGTCTTGTCCGACCGGGCGATCCTGAGGATGGCCCGGTTTCGGTCGTCCGTGACCCAGATCGATCCGTCGGCGGCGACGGCCAGCACGACCGGCGCGCCGCGCGGCTGACGGCCTGCGACCGTGTCCCAGCCCGGCGTCAGCACCTTGCCGCGTATGCTGGGCGCGCCGGCGGGATAGGACAGGGCGCCGCGCGGATAGATGGCGTAGCGGCCGCCGATATCGGTCAGGGGGCGGCCCTCGCCATCCGTCTCGGCCGCCACGATCCGGCCGCCCGCGCGACGATAGCCGTGCCAGCTCATCAGCAGCCGGCCGCGCAGTTCGGGGAACATCGCCCCGTCGTAATAGATCAGGTCCAGCGGCGCGGCGTGGGGCGGTAGCAGGGCGACTGGGCGGTCGCGCTGGCTGCATCGCGCCTGGGCCGCGCTCCAGCCCGGCAGGGGCGTCGCCAGATCCACGCAATAGGGCCAGCCGTAATGGCCGCCCTGACGCAGGACATTGATCTCGTCATAGGGATGGTCGGGCGTGGTCAGGTCGACGGAGTTCTCACCTTGCAGGATCGTGCCCGACGGGTGCCGGACCAGGGCGATGGAGTTGCGCAGGCCCGAGGCGAAAACGGTGCTGTCCTCGGCCCAGCGGCCGTTGCCCAGATAGGCGTGACGCCGCACCTGGGCCGTCGCCGCGCTGTCGATGCAGGCGCCGGACGCATTGGCGCGCGCCCGGCCTCGCGCATCCACGCAGCGGTCGCTGGGGGCGCCGACATTGACCAGCAGGTCGCCGTTCGCATCGAAGACGAAGCTGGACAGGGGGTGGCGATTGGCGTGCAGACGATTGTCAGGCAGGTCGCCGATCACGGTGCGCACCGTCGCCGCCGGATCGGCCGCGTCGGGGTCCAGCGTCAGGATGCGGTTCATCTCGGACACATAGATGCGCCCGTCCGGCCCGCGCGCCGCCGTGTGCGGCATGCTCAGGCCTTGCGCCAGCCGGCGCCAGCGCGGCGCGCCGTCGACGCCGAACGACAGCCGCCAGATCGCGCCGCGTCCCTGATCCCAACTGCCGAGATCCGTCACCAACCAGTCGCCATCGGGTAGCGCCAGCAGGCCGCGCGGCATTCGCGGCCCCTCGGCCCCCGCGCCCTGCCAGACCAGCCCCAGGCAGTAGCCGGGCGCCATGCGCACGGTGGTCATGGGCCGCCCGCCGCAGTCGCCGTCGGTCGCATAGGCCCCTTGCGCCGCCCTCGCGCTGACAGGCGCGGCGACAAGCAGGGACAGCAGGGCCAGCAGGCGGACGGTCTTCATGACGCCAGAAGTCCCGACAGACGGCCCGAGATCAAGTGCGGCGTCAGATCAGACCCTGCTCGCGCGCCGCCGCCGTCAGGCCGTCGCGAAACTCGGGCGCGGCCAGGGCGATCAGGGCGCGGGCGCGCTCGCTGGACGACTTGCCCTTCAGATTGGTCCAGCCGTGTTCGGTGGCGACGATCTGGGTGTCGTTGCGCGGGGTGGTGACCGGCCCGTCCAGACGCGCGACGATGCGCGAGGCCGTCCCCTTCGCCGCCGTGGAATGGCAGGCGATGATCGACTTGCCGCCCTCCGATCCATAGGCGCCGCGCACGAAGTCCAGCTGGCCCCCGGCGGCCGTGAACTGGCGTCCGTTCAGGAACTCCGAGCAGCAGGCGCCGGTCAGATCGACCTGAAGCGTGGCGTTGACCGAGATCATCTTCGCATTGCGCGCGATCACGGCGGGGTCGTTCACATAGGAGACCGGATGGGCCTCCATGCCGCGATTGCCGTCCAAGAATTCATAGGTGTTGAGGTCGCCCATCGAGAAGGCGAAGACGCCCACGCCCGGATGCAGGGTCTTGCGGGCATGGTTGGCCACGCCGGCCTGCATCAGCTCGACCAGGCCGGGCGTCAGCATCTCGGTGTGAACGCCTAGATCGCGGTGGTCCATCAGGGCGTCGCAGACGGCGTTGGGCAGGGCGCCGATCCCCATCTGAAGCGTCGCCCCGTCCTCGACCAGGCCGGCGATGATGCGGCCGATGGCCAGGTCCGCCGGCTGAGGCTCGGCGCGCGGCACGACCAGCAGGGGCGCGGCATGTTCGACGATGCCGGCGACCTGGGACACATGGACGGTGCAGTCGCCGAACACGCGCGGCATGTGCGGATTGACCTCGACGATCACCGTCCGGGCCGTCTGCGACACCGGCTTGGCGTAGTCGGTGTTGGTGCCGAACGAGAAGAAGCCGTCCGCATCCATCGGCGAGACGGTGCAGATCAGGGCATCCACCTTGACCTCGTCGCACAACAGGCGGGGCGATTGCTGAAAGCCCGTGGGGATGAACTGCACGGGGTTGGGGCGACCCTCCTGGTGCGCGCGCTGTTCCAGCCGGCGTTCGATGGCGCTGTGGAACAGGCTCCAGGGGCGGATCCGGTCCATCAGCTCATAGCGCAGCACCGTGTCCCCCGCGATCGCGGTCGAGAGCAGATAATAGAGGTTCACATCCTCGACCTCGCCGCGCGCGGCCCGTTCGGCCAGGGCCTTGAGCAGGGCGGGCGGCTGGGACACGCCGAGGCCCATGGCGACCTTGGCGCCCGAGACGATCAGGGCGGCGGCCTGGTCGGGGGTCTTCAGCCGCTGGGCGTAGAGGGCGGCGTGGTCCATGGCGTGCGTCTCCGTCATGTCGCCAGACTAGCCTGCCGTAGGGCGGATGGCGGGCCTAGACTTTGGTCGGGTCGGGCGCGGCTTCGATCGGGGAGGCTTCGTCCTGCAACGGCGCCCGGCGGCGCTTCTGCCAGCGCGCCACCCCATAGGCGACCAGCCACAGGGCCATGGCCCAGGCGGCGCCGACCGCCCAGCCGGCGAAGACGTCGGTGGCCCAGTGGGCGCCCAGATAGATGCGCGTCAGCCCGACCAGCAGGGCCAGCAGAATGCCGACGCTCAGGACAAAGACCTTGAACCGCTCGCGCGGGAAGGCGCGGGTCAGCATGACGGCGACGCTGAGATAGAAGACGGTGGATAGCAGGGCGTGGCCTGAGGGGAAGCTGGCGTTGATGGTCTCCACCGCCTGCATGGCCGCAGGGGGCCGGGCGCGCTCGAACACCGCCTTCAGGCCCTCCGAGAGCGCGACGCCCCCGGCCAGGCCAGTGACCAGCAGCAGGGACGACAGCCATTTCCGCTGGCTCAGCAGGAAGACGATCACGATCAGGGCGAACAGCCCCAGCACCGAGATGCCGCCCAGCGAGGTGATGTCCGCCGCCGCCTCCTTCAGCCACCACGGCCCCCACGGTCTACCGGGATCGTCGGCATAAGGCCGCAGCAAGGCCAGGACGTGATTGTCGAAGGCGATGCCGTCGGCCTCGGTCATGTCGTCGGCGAGTTCAACGAAGCTCACTACGCCTATGGCTATGACAAAAAGTGCGACTAGGGCGGCGATCTCCGTGCGGGCGACCGTCAGGGCGCGTATCAAAAAGGCGCGTACGTCAGAAAGCGTCATGGGCGAGCCAACGGCCAAGCTGGGCAGTCGTTCCGATCACGCGTTCGTGATCACGCCGTCGCAGGCGCGCAAAACGGACGTGCTGGCTTGCGTGCTGGCTTTTCCCCAGGCGGCTGGGACTTGTCCGACCGATTCGCCCACAATGGTCGGCGTCAACCCGTTGACGGGTCATTAGGCATATGCGCCCTATATGTGGGCTCGGGGAGCGCAGAGGCCACAAGATGATGTGGTCGCGGCGCGGGCGGCTCAAACGATTTTTTGTTCAGGACGCAGATGACCATGGCTGGCGGCGAGGCATTGAAGACGACGGAATTCCAAGGCGTTGCGGCGACGCCGACGCCGGAGCGCCCCCACCTGACCGTGGTCAAATCGGTCCAGGTGGACCGGTCGCGCGACGATCTGCTGACCGACTTCGGCAAGAAGACGCTGGAAGATCGCTATCTGCTGCCGGGCGAAAGCTATCAGGATATGTTCGCGCGCGTCTCGACCGCCTTCTCGGACGACGCCGAACACGCCCAGCGTCTGTATGACTATATGAGCCGCCTGTGGTTCATGCCGGCGACCCCGGTCCTGTCGAACGGCGGCGCGGATCGCGGCCTGCCGATCTCCTGCTTCCTGAACGCGGTGGGCGACAGCCTGGACGGCATCCAGAACGTCTGGAACGAGAACGTGGCCCTGGCCTCGAACGGCGGCGGCATCGGCACCTATTGGGGCGGCGTCCGCTCCATCGGCGAAAAGGTCAAGGGCGCGGGCAAGACCTCGGGCATCATCCCCTTCATCCGCGTGATGGACAGCCTGACGCTGGCGATCAGCCAGGGTTCGCTGCGCCGCGGTTCGGCCGCCGTCTATCTGGACATCCACCACCCGGAGATCGAGGAGTTCCTCGAGATCCGCAAACCCTCGGGCGACTTCAATCGCAAGTCCCTGAACCTGCACCACGGCATCAACGTCACCGACGAATTCATGGAGGCGGTCAAGGTCGGCGGAACCTTCGACCTGAAGTCGCCCAAGGACGGCGCGGTCATGAAGACCGTCGATGCCCGTTCGCTGTGGACCAAGCTGCTCGACATCCGCATGCAGACCGGCGAGCCGTATCTGATCTTCTCGGACACGGTGAACCGCCAGATGGCGCCGCACCAGCGCGACCTGGGCCTGAAGGTCAAACAGTCGAACCTGTGCGCCGAAATCATGCTGCACACCGGCCGCGACCACCTCGGCGTGGACCGGACCGCCGTCTGCTGCCTGTCATCGGTCAACGCCGAGACCTTCCTGGAATGGCGCGAGGAGCCGCGCTTCGTCGAGGACCTGATGCGGTTCCTGGACAATGTGCTGGAGGACTTCATCCGCCGCGCCCCGCCCGCCATGGCCGCCGCCGTCTATTCGGCCAAGCGCGAGCGTTCGGTGGGTCTGGGCCTGATGGGCTTCCACTCCTTCCTGCAGGGTCAGGGCGTCGCCTTCGAAAGCGCCATGGCCAAGTCGTGGAACATGCGCCTGTTCAAGCATCTGCGTCGCGAGGCCGACAAGGCCAGCCGCCTGCTGGCCGAAGAGAAGGGTCCGTGCCTTGACGCCGAGGAGCGCGGCGTGATGGAGCGGTTCAGCCACAAGCTGGCGATCGCCCCCACCGCCTCGATCTCGATCATCTGCGGCGGCACGTCCGCCGGCATCGAGCCGATCCCGGCCAACATCTACACCCACAAGACCCTGTCGGGCTCGTTCGCGGTGAAGAATCCCTATCTGGAGCGCCTGCTCGACGAGAAGGGCATCAACACCGAGGCGGTGTGGAGCTCCATCCTGGAGAACGAAGGTTCGGTCCAGCACCTCGACGCCTTGAACGAGGACGAGAAGGGCGTGTTCAAGACCGCCTTCGAACTGGACCAGCGCTGGGTGATCGAACTGGCCGCCGACCGCGCGCCGGAAATCTGCCAGGCCCAGTCGCTGAACCTGTTCATCCCCGGCGACGTGAACAAATGGGACCTGCATATGCTGCATTGGTCCGCCTGGGAACGCGGCGTGAAGTCGCTGTACTATCTGCGATCCAAGTCGGTGCAGCGCGCCGCCTTCGCGGGCGCCGAGGACAAGGCGGAAGAGGCGGTCGATCCGAACCAGCCCGATCTCTTCTCCCTGCCCAAGACCGATTATGACGAGTGCCTGGCCTGCCAATAGGGCCATCCGCACCGAACGACCCGAAGGGCTCCGCGACAGCGGGGCCCTTTTTCGTTCGGGAACCCCGGCTGGTCGTCCTCGTTCAAAAGCGACGAAACCATGACCAAAAGCCGTTGGACTCTTGCGCCTGAGGGTTGCAGTGTATGTCCAGCGGATCGGTGGGGAGACCGGATGCGATTAAAGGCCTGTATTGTCGGCTTGGGGGGCGTGTTGGCGATGGCTGGCGCGAGCGCCGCCTGCGCACAGACCTGGGCCCCCAACGCCTTCGACGCCTCGCCCGATGTCGAGGCGCGCCTGACCGAACAGACAAGTTTCCGCGTTGCGCCGGACGCCCGGTTCGGCGCCCAGATCGAAATCCCGACCGCCTTCCGTCCCGATGACCGATCCGGCCTGTCCGCCAGCACGCGCAACGACGTCTGGATCGATCGCAGCGACTTCACCGACCGGGTGACGCTGGAGACGGCCGGCCGTCTGCGCCGCGCCGACGGCTCGCCCCTGCCGGTCACGCCCGTTGATCGGGCCGAACTGGACCCTGACGCCTATGACCTGCGCTATGTGCGCGGTTTCCGTGGCGCGCGCGGCCATACCGCCTCGGGCCTGGAAGTCAGCCTGACGCCCCACGCGGGCCTGGGCGTCGGCAGCGAAGGCCGTTCGGCCGAGGCCGGTGTCACGCTCAAGATCGGCGAGGGGCTGGATCGTCTGGCCCCCAACGGCCGCGAGCGGTTCGGCGAGCGGCCGCGCTGGTATCTTTACGCCGCCGGATCGGGCCGAGCCGTGGGCTACAACTTCGCCCGCACCCGCGATGGCGACTACGCCCGTTCGGGCTACACCCAGGACAAGGGCAGCTTCCTGGGCGACGCCTCGATCGGCGTGGCCTATCGCAAGGGCGACATGCAGACCTCGTTCGGCGTCGTCTATCGCGAGATCGACGCCGGCAAGGGTCTGCGCGGCATGAACGGCCTGGACACCGACGTCAGCGAAGGCCTGCTGGCCTTCCAGTTGTCGATCCGTCCCGGCCGCTGAGCCCTTAGCGAACCTCCGAGACCGCCACGCCCTCGCGACGCGGATCGGCTCCGCCATCCCAGCGACCGTCGCGCCAGATCGCGCCATGCAGGCCCGAGGTCTCGGTGGCGTTGGGCCTCAGGGCCATTCCCGCCTCCGCCAGGGCGTCGCGGATATCGGGCGCGATCATGTCCGTATCCGCACCGACCATCTCGCCCCGCACCACCAGATTGGGCAGGGCGATCGCCTGCTGCATCGAGAGGCCCCAGTCCATCGTCCCGACCAGGGCCTTGGCGACATAGGCCAGGATGCTGGACCCGCCGGGCGAGCCGATGGCGCCGACCAGCCGCCCCTGACGATCCAGGATCAGCACGGGCGTCATCGACGAGCGCGGCCGCTTGCCCGCCGCCACCGCATTGGCGGCCGGATGTCCGTCCTCCTGCGGCGTGAAGGAGAAATCCGTCAGCTGGTTGTTCAGGAAGAAGCCGTCGACCATCCGGCCATTGCCGAAGATGCTCTCGACCGTCGTGGTCATGCTGACCGCATTGCCCCAGGCGTCCACCACGACCATGTGCGAGGTGCCGCCCGGTTCGGCCGTCTGATCGGCCCCGCGCGGCGGCGATCCCGTCGGTGCGCCGGCCTCAACCGGGCCGTTCACCTGCGGGGCCAGGGCCGCGCGCGACGCGACATAGTCGGGATCCAGCAGGCCCGCGATCGGCACGCCGACGAAATCGTTGTCGCCGATGTAGCGGTCCCGGTCGGCGTACATCAGCCGCTGCAACCGCCCGAACGCGACCCAGGCCTCAGGGCTCCTGGCCCCCTTGTCCAGATCGGGCGTTTCCTCGGCCATGGCCAGGAACTGCAGCAACGCCACCCCGCTGGACGGCGGCGGCGGCACGCAGATCACATAGGCCTGATACGGCCGGCAAAGGGCGTCGCGGCGCAAGGGGCGATAGCCGGCGATGTCCGCCTCGGTCAGACCGCCGGGACGCGGTCCTTCACGCACAGCTGCGGCGATATCGCGCCCGATCGGCCCGCCATAGACGACGCCCGGCCCCTGCTGCGCCAAGCGCGCGACCGTGTCAGCGTAGGCGGGGTTCTTCAGCGTGTCGCCGGCCTGGTACCGCGTGCCGTCCGGCTTGGTGAAATAGGCGCTGGCCCAGCGCGTCCGGGCCTGGGGCGCGCGGCCGTTGATCATGCCGGCCAGACGCGGGCTGACCGTGAACCCGTCGCGGGCCAGCCGTTCGGCGTCCGCGAACAGATCGCGCCAGGCCAGCTTGCCGTGATCCTTCTGCGCCATCGCCAGCATGGCCACCGCCCCCGGCGCCCCGGTCGAGCGGCCCGACAGCACCGCGTCGATGAAGGGCAGGGGCTTGCCGTCCTCATAAAACAGTTCGGGCGTCGCCGACGCCGGCGCCGTCTCGCGCCCGTCATAGGCTGTGACGGTCCCGGTCTCGGCGTCATAGCTCATCAGGAAGGCCCCGCCCCCCAGGCCCGACGACTGCGGCTCCACCAGACCCAGCACCGCCTGGATCGCCACCGCCGCATCCACGGCCGATCCGCCGCGCCGCAACACGGTCATCCCCGCCTCGACCGCCAGCGGATTCGCCGCCGCCACGAACGGCCCTCGAGCCGGCGATGTGGCCGGCGAAGGGGCCGAAACGGCCGGCGGCGGCGTTGTCGCCGGCACGGGCGCGCCTTGGCTGGCTGTCGCGGTCTGGCATCCCGCCATCAGGACGGGAACCAGCACAGCGGCGATCTGGCGACGAAAAGAACGCATGGAAGATCCGAAAGCAGGGAGCGTCAGACAGGCCTAAGCCGTCGCAGCCGCCACGCCAACCGCTTCAGACGCAGAAACTGCATTCCCCCGCTTGCGTCCGCCCGATCCACCGGCTAAAGACCCGCCCTCGCCGCAAGGCAGCCGCACCCGTAGCTCAGCTGGATAGAGCATCAGACTACGAATCTGAGGGTCGGGCGTTCGAATCGCTCCGGGTGCGCCATTTCTTTCAATGACTTAGTGGCCAATGCGCGTGTATTTAGCCGCGCCGTTACAGTCGTTTTACACCCCTCGTTACAGTCGGCGTTCACGCCCCGTTCGACGACCGTTTTCTCTCTGCCTTGAGCGCTACGACATTATCGACTCGGTCCTGCCCGCTGTCCGCCATGCGGCGACGCTCTGCCTGCCGGCGGTAAATCCGCGCCGCTCGTTCGGTGGTGTGTTCAAGCTGCGCCATGATTTCGGCATCAGATGCACCTGCGTACGCCAGTTCAAGCCCTCGGGCATGGCGCAGGCCATGAGGTGTAAGATTGGGACGAGCGCGTTTAGTTTCAGCCAGAGCAATGGCCAGGCGGGTGACGGCCTGATTGAGAGCGCGCACCTTCCAAGGGTGGCCGCGTTGGTTGTATGCGATGGTAAGGGCTTTGGCAGGCGTGCTCTCCAAAAAGGCGGAGAGACGGCTGTCTTCACGTTTGTCGCACAAAACCTTGCGCTTCTCGGTCGTCCAGTAGAGCCGACGCTGGGCCAAACCGTCGTCATCTTGCGCGATGATCCGAGCGCTCAGCGGGATGTTGCAGATTGTACCCCGACGGAAGCCGCCCCAGCGCCCTAGAGCCACGGCACGGGCCAGACCCGGCATGTTGCGCTTTAGGGCCAGCGCGATGAACGCGTCCACTTCCTCGTCTGTCCAGGCAAGGTTCACCTCATCAGCGTCATGGGGCGGAGCCAGCTTTTTCAGCCCCAAGAAGGGGTTGGTCTTTATGCGATCGTCCTCAACAGCGGGCTTCAGGACATTCTTGAGCATCTGAACGCGATCGTTCGTGGCCTTGTGGCCGCGCGGCGCCCACAGATCGCGCAGGTCTCTGACCCAGCTTTTGTCGACTTCAGCGAGGCGGACGTCGCCAACATCGAGTTCGATCTCTTTGAGCAGACGCCCATATTCGACCTGCGTCGATAGTGCGAGCCTAATAAAATCGGCGGACTTCCTGTACCGCTCGATAGCGCCACCTACAGTTCCCGCCTTCGGCGTCTGGGCGGCCTGCGTTCGGGCGAGCCGAGAGAGAATTGCGTTGACCTCGGCTTGCAGTTCTGGGGAGCCATCCGCTGATCTCAGGGGGCCTTCACGGTGGCCGCCCTTGCGGAAATAGAGATCAACGGTGCCGTCCGGGCGTCGGATGCGCTGGACGTATTTGACCTTGTCCGTCGGGCGCTCAATCATTCGAACGCCGTTGGGTCTGGCTGAGACGACGAAGGGTACGTGCCCGAACCTTATCTAGCGCTGAGGTTCGCCGTTCGTCGCTTTTGATTTCCATGTCTGGAAGCGATGGAGCCGCCGGCGCAGCCTGTTTGACCGTTTTGGGCGGCAGGCTCGCAACCCATTCGTCGATCTGAAAACGGTTGTAGCGGATCACGCTGGCTCCCAAATCAACAGGAGCCACCGTGCAAATCTTGGAAATCGTGGACCACGACAGTGCCAGGTAGGCGCTCAACTGCTCCTTTGTGAGCAGCAGCGGCCAGGACGCTGGGGGTGCAGACGGTCTGCCCTCTTGGCCGATCTTTCCGGGGGGCAGCAGGTGAAAGGCGACGGCCTTAAGTCGGGACCAGTCTGTTGACGCCTTGTCGGCGGACGGGGAGGAACGAGGGCGCATTTTGACGACAGGCAATAGGTGTGTGGGCTCGGATTGAGCGGTGCCCCCCTCGGTTGTCGTCACTGCCTCGGGAGAACGTGATTGAGGCTGATGATAGCAGGCTCGGGCGCAAACGCAACCGCGAAGTCCATTTAACATGTTGTTATTGTAAAGGAATGTTCTGCCTGCGCGTCTCTGCCGTTCAGTGCTGCCATGTGGAGGGTTTAGTGGCGTAGGCTGTCATGAAGTCGAACATCGCGGCCGCCTCCTCGCGCGACGCCAAGACCACGTAGACGGCGACAGTCCAGCCGGCGCCGGGGGCAATCTGACCGGACTCGACCATGACCGCCTCAACTGGCGCGACCTCGTCGTTGGCAATGCTGATGTACTCAATCAGGTCAGACTGAATGCATTGGCCGAGCCAAACAGCTTCAGTTTCGTTGGTGCACCTATCGATCTTGATGATCGACATGACCCAGCCGTCGTCTAGCGGCTTGGTGCCGACGAGGACGCGCTGATGGCCTGGAGTGACCTCGATCCCCATAAAATGACGCTGCAAGCCTTCGGGGTGACCCATCTGGTGGAGCATCAGCGCTTCCAATCAGCGCGAATGAACGCCGCCTCCAGGAAGTTGGCCACCTTTGCCCATTCCTCGCCTACGCGCCCCTCCAGCGCCGCCTTGCGCCGCACGTCGGCAAGCAGGAGTTCCCGTTCAAGGTACTCGGCTAGGTGCGCATAGTCTTCACGGCGTTGATCGACCGAAGCCACAGCGCGCTTGATCAGCCCCTCGATGTCGAGGGTGCCTTTCAAGCGGTTCGCTTGGTCAGAGATCACGCGGGTGTTGCCGCGAACATAACCGAGGGCGGGCCGGATACGATCAAGTGACGGGGAATAGGGCGACCGCATCTCGCCAACGACGAGCGGCACGCCCAGCGCGGGGCAAATTGAAGGCACAATGACGTCGCTCACTTCCAGATCGAACGGCAGCCCGCGACGGGCTGCCCGCTGGCGGGCGCGGCTGTGAAGCGCGACGGCGGGGGTCACTCGCCGCTGAACCTTGAGGTAGCGACGCATATAAGCGGCATTGCACTTTTTGCAGGTCGAGCGCTGAAGGCGCGCGCCGTGGATTGGGCAGGCGGGGTTGGGCGGATCGTAAACAGTCATGTAAGACTCCTTTGTCAGAATGAGTCTAAGAACTCAAACTTGGTCGAAAGAGTCAAATTGAATCATGAGTGCACCGAGGACGAAACCCGCCGATCACCCGACTGGCGCACAATTGCGGGCCGCCCGGGGATTGGTGAATATGTCCGTGTTGGACTTGGCTGAGCGTACTGGATTGGCGCCAAACACGATCAAGCGCGCGGAGGTGAACAACGGTCCGGCACCGGTGAATGCCGCAAATGCTAAGCTGATGGTGTCCACACTTCAGTCGGCTGGAGTGATATTCCTTCCAGCCTCGGGTGATACGGGCTCCGGCGTGCGGCTGGCATCACCTGCACAGCCCCCATTGGCGCGTCGGCGAACTGAGGTCAAACGGCAACCGTGACTCCACCAAAGGAGTCACGTTACTCATCCGAGCCGCCCAAACCCTGACGCAGCATGGAATTTCGAGTCACGATACCCCTCAACTGTGACTCGACGGACGCCAACTCGGGCCTTTTGAGGTCCGAAGGAGAGGGGGGCGGCAGGGGCTGGGGGGGTCACCCCCAGCCGCCCCCCGTGGCCGCATGGATCGCGTCTTGCTTAACGATCAGAGTTAAGCACGGGAGGTCTCGAATATGGACTACGATCGAACGCCGAAAGGCATCACTTACAGAGGCATCCGCCGTGCCTTTGCGGATGAGGCGAACAGCAACAGTGACTTTGTATCGCGCATCGACAAGGCTCTAGGCGGTGGCTTTATTGGTGTCTCGCATGGCGCTTTCATGAAGAACCAAGGGACAGATTTGCATCTCCAGGTCCACCAACCTGACGGAGCGGATGGTCGTGTGGCGTTGATTGTCCACATCGACCAGTTCCTAGATCAAGGGATCATCGATTTAGGAGCCAAACCGAAGGTGAAAAATACCGTGATGGTGAGTTTCGTCGGGTTACGATCGCGCCGAAAATCTGGTTCCACCACACGGGAAATGCAGCGAACGCCGAAAATCGTCTGACCTTTGAAAAACTGCTGAAAATCGCCAGTCCTGATTTCACTGCGATTCTCGAAGAGGGCATTGATCGCGCCGAACGCACGTTCCATCAGGTCATGAAGCCGAAGTCATCGATCCCGTGGTTCATGATGACCAAGTAGAGGCGGATCTCGTCACGGCTTTGATCGCTAATGGTTCATCGTGGATCCGGCGATCGGATGACGTTCTCGGTTGCTCAATGGCAAGTCTGCGTTGGCGTGATCTATCTCAATGATTATAGGGTACTGCTCACACAACCCTCGGGGGAGGCGGGCGTATGGCCGACGGCGAAACTATAATTTCTATCCGCGACAGGCTGCTTAAGGAGCGCAATGCGCTTCTGGACCTCTCTACCCGTAATCGCCTCCTCAACACGCCGCTTCGGACAAAGAATAATCGGGCAATCGAGATCGTCGATGAAAAGGCGGAGGAAGTATTTCGGCTTCTGACTTCAAATAAGGCGCTCAGCTTCGTTCCTGGCGTTCAACTGAACGAGGCCGACCGAGCCGAACTCGATCCTGATGACGATGTCACCGGCGGCATCCCTCAACCAGGCGACGACGCCATGGATGAACGTGGCGTCGCCTCTCGTCACAGCGACACCCGGCTCCAGACCCGACTGACATCCGAAGGCCTTCAGAAGCGACTCTTCGACGTCTGGTATGACGCCCAGACACTGGAGCAGGAACAGGGCGTCAACATTCTGTATCTGGCGATCGGGCTGCTGCGCTGGTTTGATAGCGACACGTCCGATGTGGCCCGGCACGCGCCGTTGGTCCTGTTGCCCGTGAAGCTGGAGCGCACTAGCGCGGCCGACAAGTTCAAACTGCGTTGGCGGGACGAGCCGCCGTCCCCAAACTTGACGCTTCAGGCCAAGATGAAGGCCGAGTTCGCCCTCACCATTGAGGACTTCAAGGACGAAGACGAGGTTGATCTGGCGGGCTACTGCGTCCGGATCGCCGAGACGGTGTCCAACAACAAGCGCTGGGAAGTCCTGCCCGACGCCATGGTGCTGGGCTTCTTCTCCTTCTCGAAATTCCTGATGTATCGGGACCTCGACCCCGACAACTGGCCCGCCGACGCCGGCATCGACACCCGCGAGATGATCGGCGCCCTGCTTCGCGACGGCTTCCCGGAGAGCGCTCCCCTTGTCGGCGAGCACGACGCCATCGACGACATCATCAAGCCGCTCGAACTCCACCACGTCGTCGACGCCGATAGCTCGCAGACGGTAGTGATCGCCGAGGCCGCCGGCGGCCGGTCATTGGTGGTCAAGGGGCCGCCGGGTACGGGCAAATCCCAGACCATCACCAACATCATCGCCGCCGCTGTGGCGCGTGGGAAGAAGGTCCTGTTCGTCGCCGAGAAGATGGCGGCCCTGGACGTCGTCCATCGGCGCCTGCGTCAGGTTGGACTCGGCCCACTGACGCTCGAACTGCATTCGAACAAGGTCAACAAACGCACGGTTCTGGAAGAGCTCAAACGAACCCGTGACGCGCAACACAAGCCGGCGCGAGGGGACTTGGGCATCATCGACAAGTTGGGCGAGACCAGCGGCTTCCTCAACGCCTTCGCCAGGCGTCTGCATGAGCCCCTCAAACCTAGCGGTCTCACACCTCAGGCAATCCTGGGCCTGTTGGCGCGGTCGCAGGAATCGACGGCTCCTTTCGGCTACTCCCTGGCCGGCGCGGATCAGTGGACCCGTGAAGACGTAGTCGCTCGGCGCGCCGTTATCGCCGATGTGTCCGAGCGTTCCCGCACCCTGGGTCCGGCGCCCGAAAATCTGTGGCGCGGCGTCTGTCGTGATGCGCTCGATCCTGTCGAGCGAGAGGCGCTGGGAGAGCGCGTCCGCGCGCTGGCCAATTCGCAGACCGAGGCCGACCGGCACGCCAGCGTAGCCACAGAGGTTTTGGGCTCCAAGGCACCAAGTACTGTCGGCGATTTCAAACGGTCGATGGCCTACCTGTCGGTGACGCCATTGCCCTCGGGTCTTGATCGTTCGACGCTGACTTCAGCACCCTGGAACGACTTAGACGGGCTTCAGCGTCTGGTCGAAGCAGGCCGCGCCTATGTGGTAGCCTGGGCGGACGCCGAGCAAGCGTTCAACGAGGCCGGTCGAACCGCCGACTTCAGCGTCATCCGCACCTCGATCGTTACCAAGGGCGCTGGCCTGTTCCGCTTCCTCGATGGCGGATACCGCGCCCAGGTCGCGCTCCTCCGTTCCTATCTGACCGCGCCTCTGCCCAAGACGACACCCGAGCGCGTCGCGCTGATCGACCGCATGACTGCCGCTCAGAACGCTAAGGCCTCCTTCATCGCCGCCGAGCCGGCCGGCGCCGCCTTCGGGTCTGCCTGGAAGGGTGAGCGATCGGATTGGAGCCAGCTCGACGCCATCTTGGCCTGGCGACGCGCTCACGGCGCTCTGCCTTGCGACATCTGGGCACGGCTATCGGACGTTGAAGACATCGCGCCGATTGAGAAGGCGCGGGTCGGTCTTTCTAAGGCGCTGCCGGACCTGGAAGCACGGTTGGACGCCATGATCGCCGAACTCGACCTCGACCTCAAAAGGGCCTTCGGTGTCATCGTAGGCTCGGCCATTGCGCTCGATGTTCTCGCCAGTCGTCTGACCGAATGGCTCGGGGACCTGGAAGGCATCAGCCGCTTCATCGCCTTCGCATCACGCGCCAGGGCCTTGTGCGATCTCGGCGCCGGCAGCCTGGTCGACGGCCTTCACGACGGCCGACTCGACCACAAGACCCTCGGCCCAGCCTTCGAGCGCGCCTATGCAGAAGTCCTGCGCGTTACGCTCTTCGCCGCCTGGCCAGAACTGCGCAGCTTCGATGGCGACGGTCACAACAATCAGGTCGCCTCGTTTCGGCAACTCGACAAGGCGCGCATCGGTCTGGCCCAGGAGCAAATCGTCGCCGCCCACGCCGAAGGGCGGCCACGCGGCGCCAGCGGGATCGGCCCACTCGGCATCCTCAACGCCGAGATGGCTAAGAAGAGAGGCCACAAGCCCATCCGCGTTCTCCTGGAACAGGCTGGGCCTGCGATCCAGCAACTCAAGCCCGTCTTCATGATGAGCCCGCTATCCGTCGCCCAGTTCCTGAAGCCGGGCGGCATGCAGTTCGACCTCCTGGTCATGGACGAAGCCAGCCAGATCGAGCCCGTGGATTCCTTGGGCGCCATCGCCCGCGTCAACCAGATCGTCGTTGTCGGCGACGAGCGCCAACTGCCGCCGACTGCCTTCTTCAAGAAGTTGACGGGCGAGGAGGATCCCGAGGAAAGCGACGACGGGATCACCATCCAGGCCAAGGACGCCGAGAGCATCCTCGAACTGTGCCTGGCCAAAGGCGTCCCCCATCGGATGCTGAGTTGGCACTACCGGTCCAAGCACCAGTCGTTGATCGCGGTCTCGAACCGGGAGTTCTACGAGAACAAGCTGTTCATCGTGCCCAGCCCCTACGACGCCGTCGCCGGCATGGGGCTGAAGTTCAACCTGATGAAGGACACCGCCTATGACAGGGGCGGTACACGGACCAACCCAAAAGAGGCCAAGGCGATCGCCGAGGCCGTCATCCACCACGCGCGGACGAGCCCTGAGCAGACCCTGGGCGTCGCCACCTTCTCGGTCGCGCAACGTCAGGCGGTCCTAAAGGAACTGGAACTGCTGCGGCGGGCAAATCCCGACGTCGAGGACTTCTTCAGCGGCGCATCCAACGAGCCCTTCTTCGTAAAGAACCTGGAGAACATTCAGGGCGACGAGCGCGACGTCATCTTCATCTCCGTGGGGTACGGCAAGACCGAGACGGGGTATCTCGCCCACGCTTTTGGCCCCCTCAGCGGTGAGGGCGGCGAGCGGCGGCTGAACGTCCTGATCTCGCGGGCAAAGCTGCGGTGCGAGGTCTTCTGCAACTTCACCGGCGCCGACATCGACCTTGAACGGTCTAGGGCTAGGGGCGTCGCTGCGCTCAAGCTGTTTCTGACGTTCGCCGAGACGGGCAACTTCGGCCTTGGCGAAGTCACTGGCGAGGATTTCGACAGCGAGTTCGAAGTTCAGGTTTGCGAACGGCTCCAGGCCTTGGGCTATGACGTGAAGCGCCAGATCGGGGCGTCGGGCTTCCGTGTCGACCTGGCGGTCTCGGACCCCGAAAAGCCCGGCCGCTTCACTCTGGGCATCGAGTGCGACGGCGCCCAGTTCCATTCATCGCGGTCAGCGCGGGACCGTGACCGCCTGCGTCAGCAGGTCTTGGAAGCCCATGGCTGGATCATCCATCGGGTCTGGAGCGCCGACTGGTATCTGCGTCCACAGGCCGAATTGAAGAAGATCGAAGACGCCATCGCCGCCGCCAAGGCCGAGTGGGCGGCGCGCGACGAGGACGGCTACAAGCCGGCCCGTGCCGTGCCGGTCTCGTTTGAAGCTGAGCAGATCGACGCCGACTTCGAGGTCGTCACGGCGGTGATGGAGACGGGCTCGGCATTCGTGTCGGACCGCAATCTGTATGTTGAGGCGGACTTCCCGGTAAATCGCGCGGTCGAGCCTCACGAAACTTCTCTGGCGCAAATGGCCGCCTACGTGGTCAAGATCGTCCAGGTCGAAGGCCCTATCCATCTCGACGAGATTACCGCCCGCATCCGTATCCTCTGGGGCTTGGGCCGAGCGGGGTCTCGCATCCGCGCGGCCGTTGAACGAGCGGCGAAGGCGGCAGCACAGCATGGTCTAATTATAGGCGGCCCGTTCTATGCGCTGCCCGGCCAGGCTGTTGTGGGCAGGGATCGCTCGATGGTGACGTCGGCCTCGCTGCGCAAATCTGAAGCCCTGCCGCCAGCAGAAATCGACCAGATGCTCCTGACCATCATCGACGCCAACTACGGCGCAGGCCTTAGCGACCTCGTCCAGGCTGCGTCGCGAGCGTTCGGCTTCTCAGCCACTAGCGCCCCGTTGAAGGAAGTTATGCAAGCCGGTGTCGGCCGCCTTGAGGCAGCCGGCGTCGTGACGATTAAGGGAGATCTGATCGTGCGAAAGGCCGCAGCATGAGCTGGTTGAGGCTAGCACTACCCGGGACAGTGAAGGCGGCTTTGGGTCGAGCAGCAGCGCTAACAACTTGAACAGGGCACCTTTGGTCACGTCTCTGACTCACCTTCGACTTGGCCCAGGATTGTTAGGCTCCCGACCCCCTTGCAAGCTCCAACAAATGCAAGACTGGGTTGCGAAGCTGTCCAGTCAGGGATACATCTTGGGAGATAGGAGAACGACACTATGCAAGCTGCCACGACTTCTAGCCTCCGCACGGCTGTGCTCACCACCAACGCCACGAACCCCGCGCTTCAGCGTCTTCAAGGTCGCTTGCGCCAGGAGGTGCCGGCCAGCGAAGTGATTACGAGCTACGATCGAATGCATCACCGCCATAACCGGTCGTAGCACCAAAATGAATCCGGCGAGGATCACCTCTTTTCTCGTCAAAGTAGCGTCCAGATGCAATTTGGACTGCGACTACTGCTACATTTATCACCATGCTGACCAAGCGTGGCGGACAATGCCGAAGCTATTGAGCACGGCAGACCAAGACGCGTTCGCCGATCGCTTGGCCGAGTACGTTGCTGAGACTAAGATTTCCAAGGTGGCTGTGATTTTTCACGGCGGCGAGCCCCTCCTTGCTGGGACGGAAGCACTTTGTGCGTTTGCTAGGCTCATTCGTGAGCGTGTTGGAGAAGCGGCTAGCGTAGATGTTGGCTTGCAGACCAATGGGCTGCTGCTCGACGACGCTGCCTTGGATCTCCTCGAAGCCGAAGACATTGGCGTTTCGCTGAGTTTGGACGGCCCTCAAGCAATCAATGATCTTCATCGAACGTCTCGACGCGGGCGATCAAGCTTTGCCAAGGTCGAAGCGGCGCTCGAACGCCTGAAGCGCCGCCCGAAGATTTTCGCCGGCGTGATAGCTGTGATTGATGCCAGCGCTGACCCAGAAGATTTGCTTGCTTTCTTTTCCGAGCATTCGCCACCTCGGCTCGACTTTCTTCTGCCAGATGCCCACCACAATTGTCCGCCTGTCGGTCGCGATGTTGATCCGGAGCGTTATTCTCGCTGGCAAACGAAGGCCTTTGACGCATGGTTTGATCACTATCCATCGTTGCCCGTTCGCACCTTCGAAGGGATTCTTGATGCGGTGCTTGGCTTGCCCTCAGGCACTGACGCATTTGGGTTCGGAGACGTAAGTTTGATCTCGTTGGAGACAGACGGGACCTATCACGATCTCGATGTTCTCAAGGTGGTAGGTAACGGCACGGAGCTTGGGGGGTCAGTCCGAGATACTTCCATCGCAAAGGTCGCTGCATCTGAGCTTCTTCAGCAGCACCGCCGACTTCTGGAGAAAGAAGGTCTCTGCGAGCAGTGCCAAGCCTGTCCGATTGTTGAAATCTGCGGCGGCGGAGCCGTACCGCATCGGTGGAGTGATGCAGGGTTTGCGAACCCAACGATCTACTGCGCAGAAATGAAGGCGCTTGTTGCTCATGCCCGGGCTCGCCTGGAGGAGCAGTTGGGCAAACCAGCGGCTTCCATCAAACTCGATATTGATGTCAGAAAATTCGAACTGGCAGAGACCGGCGAAGTTGAGTTCGAGAAACTGCGCTCTGCGGCATGCGCAGCGCACCGGGAAGCTTTCATTGATGCCCTTCGCTATGTCGCCGGCTGCGAGGGCCCCGATGCGGCATCTGCGATCCGTATCCTCGATTGGCCGACGGCGGATTTCGACCTTACGAGTTCCCGACCGGGAACCGTTGCTTGGAGTGAAGTGGTGCTCGCTACGCGCGACGGCCGCGCCGTGCGAGACGTCACCGGTCAGGTGTTGGCGTTTGATCCATCTTATGTCGCTGATCTTGAAGCTTGCCGACACGAGACGCGGAAACTGCCCATCGTCGCCGCAGATGATCGTTGGCTTCGATCGCCGTTCGGTCCGGCGATCAATTTCGAGGACGAAGAGCTTGCTGATCGCGCGCGCCCTCTAGTAGCCGAGGCGCTTGATATCCTCGGTTCTTGGCGCCCGGCGATCCTGTCGGAGTTGTGTGCCGCCAGCCCCGCCATACAGTTCGTCCGTGATCCGACGGCTCATCCAGACAAGATCGTATCGTTCAGCGATGATGCGGTACCGGGCGCATTGTTTGTATCGGTCCGCCAAGGGGCAGGATTGATCGACGCCTACGATCTCGCCGACTCCCTCCTTCACGAACACCGTCACCAGAAGCTCTATCTGTTCGAGCGGCGCTTCCCTACCACCCATCAGGGCGACTTGGTCGCGTCACCTTGGCGAGAGGACCAGCGGCCCGTTTCCGGACTTTTCCACGCAATCTTTGTTTTCGTCGAGCTAAGGCGGTTCTGGGAATACGTACTCTCTGCAGGCCCAGCAAGGATGCACAGTCGCGCTCGAAACCAGCTTAATGACACCGACGAGAACCTCGCCAATGCCTTTGCAACCCTCTCGGCCTGCACCCTCACGGAGGCCGGCGATGCCCTTGCCGCTGTCCTACGCGAAAGGGTGGAGCTGAATGCCATGGCCGCATGATGTTACGTATTCCTCGGAGCCAACTTCCCGAAAATGCACACGCGCGGCACGCCTTTCTACGAAACTACTTCTGTGATCGGGACGCACGCGCCACATCCGATGGCGACTGGTGGCAGCTTGATTTTTTCTGGCCCGACGATCCGGACCGGCACGTCGACCCAAAGCTAAGCGAACACCTCGCGACGTGGAGTGTTGGTCTGGGCGAGATGGCACAAGCGGTTCGGCGACAGGGACGCATGACGACCGCACTCTACGACACCTGGACGCTCGTAAGCTGGTCAAGATGGTTCGCCGCTGCCGACATCTCGGCCGGCACGCCGCTCACCATCCTACACGTCGATGACCACCGCGATCTCATGTCACCGCGGCTGTTTCAGATCGAAGGTGGATGGCGGGACCCGATCACGAATGCGACGTTCAGCGTAAACAACCCGGCCTCAGTGCTTGCCGCCCTTCAGTCCGGAAGCGTCGGAATGGGCAGTTTTCTCACCCCGGTTCTGCACACTTTCCGCTGCTCCGAGGTTCGTCATCTCTGTCAGCCACCCAAGGCTTCGACGACCCAGTGTTTTCAAGTCGCCGCCGGGACAGTGAATGACGATCTGATCGAGCCTAGCGCGCTCCGACCGGCTATCACCCTAGAGCCGGGTCCCGCGTTCCGTGGGCCTCAAAGTTATTTGCTGACACCCGATATCGATGAATGGCTCGCGGACTTAGGTGAGGGGCCCATCTTGCTACACATCGATATGGACTACTTCAATAATCGGTTCGATGGGGATGGCGACTGGAAGGAGCGCGAGCAGTCGCTCGATCCTGATCGAACCGATGTGATGGCGCGTATTCGAGCGGTAGCAAAAGCGCTGTCAAGCCATGGGCTGCTGCCTCGCGTTGTAGACGGCGTGATAGCCTATTCCCCTGGTTTCTTCCCCTCGGAGTTTTGGAGCGAGGCAGACGCAGTACTACGCGACAGCCTTGGAGAGCTGTATGAATAAGCTCACCACTCGCCGGTCGAGTGACCAACCGACTCCGAAACCTAAAGCCATCCGGCCCGTCCCGCCAGACCAGCGAGTGTCGCCAGAGAAGGTTGTCCTTGTCAGAAGCAAAGGCACCCCGGGCAAAGGTGGTGGCCCAGGGGGAGAAGCTTGGTCGATCGTCACCAATGGCACCAAATCCGGCCGGATTTTCATAAACTGGATAGATGAGCCGCCGCTCGGGCCCCATGCCTCGATCCAAATCTACCTCAATCGTCAAAGCCAAGGCCGTGGGATTGGGCGCGTTGCCTATCGGCTTGCCAGCGAGCAGAGCCAGTACGAAACCATCTACGCGCACATGCGGAAGTCGAACGAGCCATCGAAACGCGCCGCCGATGCCGCTGGCTATCAAGACGCGACACCGCCCTCATATTCCCAGCACCTGATGCGCTGGGACCGTCAGAGCTATTAGGCCATTGAACGTCGCCATTGTCATCCCGTGTTTGAACGAGCGGGATACGATCGGCACAACTGCAATATCGTTAGGGTTTGGCGATGGCCTTGAGCCGCCTAGAGACACGCAGCTCATCCTAGTCGACAATGGATCTTCTGACGGCACGTGGGACATACTCGGCAGGCTCGTGGCAGAAGCGCCGGTTGGGGCAGTCCACAGGATTCTGGAGCCGGAAAGGGGATTTGTCCCGCCGCGTGATCGTGGCGTTCAATTAGCGGCTGAACTTGCACGTCTTTCATACGGGACTGCAGACGAAACGTTGATCCTCCAGGCCGACGCCGACACAGTGTATCTACCTGGCTATGTCGAGCGCATGCGAGCCTCTGCACGAAACAATGTTTTGCTTGAAGCGTCCATCGGTCGGATAAAATCCTGGGACCCTGCGCTCGCGTCATATCGAGATCTGGAGCTTCGCGTCGATGGCCTGACACGAGTCTTCGAGATTGGAGAAGATGAGGAAGTGCTCGTTGATGATAAGGCTTGCGGCTACCGCCTTGCCGACTACGTGCGGTGGGGAGGGTTGCAGCGGGAGTATCTACCGGACGGGTCCGAGATCCACGCCGAAACCTCGCGCATGTTTCTGCGGGCTCAGGTCGTGGCGGGGGCAAAGCGACGGCGCATCGAGCATGCAGGTGCGCTTACCTCAGAACGCCGAATTATTGAAAACCCTACGTTGAACTTCGCGACCGCTGGCTTCCCGAGGGAAGCCACCTGGCTTGCAGCCTTCCAAGCTGCGCAAACCTCTTCTCCCGGTCCGGCTGTAACCATCACCAAAGAGCTCAGTATCGCGAATATCCACGCTTCTAGACTGAGGGTCGGGCACAACCTCGTGTTCTTTTCGATATTGCCCAGGATTGTCTCGCTCCTACTCGACCGACCCACCCTGGCGCCGGTCGCTCTGAGCGAGGTGATGCTGGGCCGGGGCGCATTCAAGAGAGCGGATCTGCGTGATCGACCCGGATGGGTGATCACCACGCTGTTGGGAATGATCGATGATCCCGACAGCCTCCTGCAAAACCTCATCTCTCACATCGGGAGCGAGCTCCTATACCAGCGGGATGATGAGTGACAACTAGCTTGGCAGTTAGCTAGCCGCGTGCTGCCCTGATCGCTAACAGGTTAGGGTGCTCGGCATCCTCCGGCGCGCGAGAAGCAGTGGGGCGAACGTTGCCCAGATATTTCCGGCGCCCTTCGGCCTCATACTGACGCTGCTGATCTAACTCGAAAACGCGCATCTGAAACAGGCGACTTCCAACGATTAATTCGACCGGGCTATTGCCATGGTTGAATAATTCTACCCCAAAACAGCCGCGGTAGCCGGGTTGAATCATGGTGTTCACGTGAATCCCGAGCCTCGTATAGCTGCTCCTGCTAATAATATCTGCATAGCAATCCGTGGGTAGGCAAACATATTCCAGCGTCGTTCCAAGAACGACCTGGTCTGGGTAAAGAATAAATGTATCTCCTATATCACGTCTCGTGATGTTAAAATAAGTGTTAATATCTCGAAAACTATCGTCTACTTTTGCTGTATTTATAAATGGCTTTCTTGTTAATATAGAAACTATGAAATCCGCACCTAGCCTTAGGTCGATCGTAACTTCGCCAATTTGGCTTTTATCAAGTAAAGGGTCTATGCGGAGGCACTGATCGCCAGTCTTGGCGAAGCGTGCTGATAAATCATCTTTCGTGAGTAGTCTCATTTTACCACATCTCGACAATTGATCGGTTGCGGATGGACTTCTCCAAAAGGTCGTTCACCGCCTGATCGATTGCCGGGTATTGCATACCCCGATCAGTCCAAGCCTTAGATTTTCCAGCTCTAACGCCGTCCAGATAATCCCAAACTGCTGGAAATAGACCGTGTAACTCGTGGACTGATGAAACAGGAATGGGTCGGATGTCGTCTAGACATTCATCCACTGCGATGGCCGCGTGTCTGATTTCAAGTTTTGGGGCGCCACGAGCATGAAGCGCGGCCTGAAAAGCATCGACGAGCGGGTTGGCTGTGCCGGAAAGGAAGTCAGATATGATTTTCGTCCGATCTGCCGTGGCCGGGTGGGTCACCGAAATGGGCGCATTGGGAGCGATTTCTTCAAGTGACGCGGATGCGACCTTGCCAATGTACTGTGCAGCGAAGAGGTCGCAAAAATGCTCGGCTCGATGACTTTGACTAATCCTCAGGTTAACCGCTGGATCACTGTGAATCTGAGGGGCAGCTTGAATCATCAAGCTGGTGACGGCGATTCCATAAGTTACGTCAACGAAATGTCCTAGCTCATGGTATAGAGGGGAGCAGTAGAGCGGTCTATGTTTGTAGATGCGTGGTAAAGCCATAGGTGCAAGTATGACGTCGAACGCGTTATTCGAAAATGACGGCCCTGCGCTCTTAACAATTCCTTGCGCGTCGATAGGAAGGAAATGGAAGTCCAAATCCATACTAAGGGTCGTTGCGATGGCGCACTCTTTTGATATCCACTCCTTCAGCGCCAGAGAGAGGCAGTATTCCATCTCGTATGGCGACTCAGAGACCGTGCTACCAGCGATGTATTTGTAAATACGCCATAGATGGCGACAGTATGCACGCCGAACGTTGTCGCTCTGGTTATCAATATTCGTCGAGATATGCTGAGTCGCCTCGCTTAAAAAATGAGCGTAGGATCTGACATTTTTACGGAAGTAGGGCGTCGCTGACAGATCGCGAAATCTAGCTCCTAGAAGATCTAGATCGACTTCAAGCTTCAACCGAAACGCTCATCTCTTTTAGCAAGTCGCGCGCTACTTCAGGCGTAACTTGGTCGAATGAATCAACATCTTTGAGGCTGTCTCGAACGATTGGGTCGAACGACATCTCAAGCGCCAGTTGAACCGCTTCGTTGGAAACCTCTGCTGTAATCAGGCTAGGATTTCTTAGAACATCTCTTGCCTGGGTGAGCGTGCGGTTGAAGTGATCCACGAGCGTGGCAGACGGGGTGTCTCGGTGTGTCGCCAAGGTAAGAGCGAGGACGAAAAGATCCAGAGATCGTCCGGATTGAGCGGGTGCTGCAGCAAGCATGGGTTGCGCCTTTGCGAATCAGCCAAGGATGAATCATTATAGAGTCAAGCGTCAATAATTAGTTCGCCCGGTGCGTCTTTCCGCGCCTTATAGGCGATGCGGGATCATGTCACGATGTCTCTATGGTGATGACGCTGTCCGTTACGCCGGAAGCGAAACCGACCACTCGCGCCTTGCTAAACGTTCGCAACGATCACCGGCAGGAAAACGACCAACCACGTAAACTCCTCGGCGTGGCGCTGCGCTTCGGTCTGCATCGAACATGCACACCGTTTGCCCTGACAATCCATCGGCGGCGCAATCGATCTCGACGGCCATAGCAGAAAAGTCCTTCCCGAAAGGGAGGCCCCGATGCTTCACATACCCGCTCTGCCTCGATCATCATTCTGGCTCAGGATCGCCGTCGGCGCCGTCCTTGTCGGCCTCGCCGACCTGCTGTTCTTCGCTCATGCTCCCGGCACGAGCCTTGGCGTGTTTGCATTCGCGATCTTGGGGGGCGCGCTCTTCGGTCGGAAAGACCTGCTGCGAAATCGTCGAGGCCTGGGCTTCGTACTGACCGGCGCTGCCTTAGCCCTTGTTCTGGTGGACCGCCCCGGTCTCCTGGCGTGGGCGCTGTTCGTCGTCTCGATGAGCCTCGGGGCGTTGTCGAGCCGGGTAGGGCCGAACGAGACCGCGTGGGGCTGGGCCCAAAGACTGACGCTTCACTGGTTTTTCACGCTGTTTGGCCCCGTCGTCGACCTGCTCAAGGTTTCACGGCTGAGGCGCGGTCGCGGCGGAATGTCCGCCCTGACCCTGCTCGGCCTCCTCGTCATGCCCGTGATCGGCGGTGCGGTCTTCCTCGCCCTGTTCTCGGCGGCGAACCCGCTCATCTCGAACGCGCTCGCCAACCTGTCCCTGCCGTCCCTATCGCCCCAAAATACCCTTCGCGTGCTGTTCTGGTGCGCCGTCTTCATCGGTGTTCTCGGCCTGTTGCGGCCGCGCTGGCGCAAGCCGCTGGTCGCCCTGCCTGAACGGAAAATCGGAAAGCCTTCAGCCTTCCTGGCCCGCACGATCACCCTGTCTCTGATCGTCTTCAATGGGGTCTTCGCGCTCCAGAACGGCCTCGACCTCGCCTTCCTGTGGAGCGGCGCGCCTCTTCCCGGCGACATGGGCTTGGCTGAGTATGCCCATCGCGGCGCCTATCCCTTGATCGTCACCGCCCTGCTCGCCGGCCTCTTCGTCCTAGTGGCGCTCCAGCCGGGTTCCGACACCGCAAGCAAGCCGCTGGTTCGTCGTCTGGTGGTCGTCTGGATCGCCCAGAACATGGTCCTGGTCGCGTCGAGCCTCCTGCGTACCGCCGACTATATCGAAGCCTACGCCCTGACCCGTTTCCGCATCGCCGCGATGATCTGGATGGCGCTTGTCGCGGTGGGCCTGATGCTGATCTGCTGGCGCATGCTGGCTGGCAAGTCGGCGTACTGGCTGATCAATGCCAACGCCATGGCTGCGCTGATCGTGCTGGCGGTCGTCAGCGTCGTCGATCTCGGCGCCGTCGTCGCCGGTTGGAACGTGCGGCATGCCAAGGAGGTCGGAGGTCGCGGGGTCGCGCTGGACCTCGGCTATCTCCATACGCTGGGCGCGCCTGCACTTGTCTCTCTGGTCGAGTTGGAAACGACCACGGACGATGTCGCCCTGCGCGACCGGGTCGCCGCCGTCCGCGAGGACATCCTGCTGAACGTTCGGCGTCGTCAGGCCGAATGGCGCGGCTGGACCTGGCGCGACCAGCGTCGTCTGGATCGCATCGACGCCCTGCAACAGAACGACGCATTGTCGGCGCCGACGCCGGGCGCGCGTCACTGGAACGGGCGGCTCATCCGAACGGCGCCTCCCGCAACTCCAGCGCCCGTCGCCGCCCCGTCGTCTGTCCCGTTGACCTCGCGGACGGAAGGCTGAACATGGCCATCATGCAAAGCACCGTCCTGGTGGTCGACGACGACCCGCACATCCGCGACCTGCTGACCTTCGCGCTTCAGAAGGCGGGTCTGGCGACGCGGGAGGCCGCCGACGGCGAGGCCGCCTTGGCCGACATCGCCCTGTGCAGGCCGAACCTCGTCGTGCTGGACATCAACATGCCGCGCATGGACGGGATCGAGACTTGCCGCAGAATCCGCGCCCAGAGTGATCTGCCGGTCCTGTTCCTGTCATCACGCGACGACGAGATCGATCGTATCCTGGGCATGGAGCTGGGGGCGGACGACTATGTGACCAAGCCCTTCAGTCCGCGCGAGGTGGTGGCGCGGGTCGCCGCCATCCTGCGCCGTATCGCGCGGAACCCGCTCCCGCCGACGCCGGGCCAGTTCGCCTTTGGTGGTCTGGGTCTGGACGCGGACGGATGGCGGGCGACATGGCGCAATATCGAGGTGCCGCTGACGGCGACGGAGTTCAGCATTGTGCGCACCCTGGCGGATGCGCCACGCCGGGTCTTCACACGGGACGCCATCATCGACCGCGTCCATGGCCCCGGCTTCGCCATGACCGACCGTACGATCGACAGCCACGTTCGCAACCTGCGGGCCAAGTTCGCCACGGTAGGCGGGGCTGACGTGATCGAGACAAGACCGGGTATCGGCTATCAGCTTGGCCCCTGCCTCGGTGCGCCCGGGGCGCCGGAGGCGTGATCGCACGCCTGCGCACCTTTGTTCGCAGTCACTGGCCGGCGCTCAGGCTCCGTACGATCCTGCTGTCGGTGCTGATTTTCGCCAGCATACTGCCAGGGCTTAGCGCCATATTCCTGCGGGTCTATGAGAACACCCTGGTGCGCCAGACGGAGGCGGAATTGGTCGCCCAGGCCGTCGTCCTGTCGGCCGTCGCCGCCTCGGATTGGCCCGGCGCCGTCGTGGTCCCGCTCGATCCCGCTCAGCGCGACGATCCGGGTTACTACAAGCCCGAACCCGCGACGATCGACCTGGGCTCCACGCCTGTCCTGCCCGCTCGACCCTCCCCGCGCGCCGCTGCCGCGTCTGAGGCCGGGGCGGTTGCGGTCGCAGCACGGCTTGGTCCCGTGGTCGAACGGACCAGCCGCACCACCTTGGCTTCGATCCTCATCCTGGATCGCAACGGGACGATCGTCCTCGGCTATGGTCAGGGCGGCGGCCTCGCCGACCTGACGGAAGTGCGGTCGGCGCTTGCGGGCGAGCCTCGGACGGTTCTGCGCCGTAACGACGCCTATCATCCGCGCTACTCCATGGAATGGCTCAGTCGCGCAGCGGGCGTCCGTATCCACCATGCGCGGCCGATACTGGTGAACGGGCGTGTCGAGGGGGTTATCGTGGCGTCCCGCTCACCCCGCGCGTTGTTCAAGGGGCTGTACCAGGACCGGATCAAGATCGGGCTGGGCGTCGTCGGCACACTTGGGGTGATCGCCCTTTTGGCTGTTCTGGTCTCTCGCGGCATCGCCCGCCCGATCGAAGCGCTCAGTCGGGCGACCCGCGATGTCGCCAGCGGCGGCGGCATGCTTCCTCCAGCGCCGGCCACCGCCGCCGTCGAAATCCGAACCCTCTACGAGGATTTCGGGCAGATGGCTCAGGCCGTAGACCGCCGGTCCCGCTATTTGCGCGACTTTGCGGCCGCCGTCAGTCACGAGTTCAAGACGCCCCTGTCCGGGATACAGGGCGCCGTCGAACTGTTGCAGGACCACGAGATGGCGCCTGATCAGCGTCGGCGGTTCCTCGACAACATCGCCGCCGACGCCCGCCGCCTCTCAGCCCTTGTGACGCGCCTGCTCGACCTGGCGCGCGCCGATATGGCGCGTCCCCAAGCCGGGCTTTCGGTCGATGTGCGCCCTCCGATCGCCAAGGCGCTCGATGCAAGGTCAAGCCAACTGGCGATCTCGATGACGATCGAGGACGAAACGCCGAGGGTCGCCGTTCCGGCCTCGACCATTGAGATGGTGATCTCGACGCTTCTGGAAAACAGCCGACAGGCGGGCGCAACAGCCGCTACCATCAGTACGGCGGCATTGTCTGATCGACTTGTGGTGACCTTGGCGGACAACGGGCCAGGCGTCGCGCCGGCCGACGCCGGTCGCGTCTTCGAGCCCTTCTTCACCACGCGACGGGGGGAGGGCGGCGCCGGCCTCGGCTTGTCCATCGCTCGCGCTCTGCTGGCAGCCAACGACGCCACTCTCGACCTGCAGCCTACGATCGAAGGCGCTGTATTCGAGTTGGTCATGCCGCTCGCCCAGTAGCATGTCAGACGGTGCGGCAGACGCTTGTCTCGCCGTCTGGGCGTTCGCGCTCACTCATGTAACGCCGCGTATCCTGGAGGCGCACCAGTCTGGATTGTTACAGAGCGTATAGTTTAAGTTATTGATCACAAGGAAATTTTCGCCGGACTACGAATCTGAGGGTCGGGCGTTCGAATCGCTCCGGGTGCGCCACTTTTCTCCAAATCAGCATATTTCGGACTTCGCGAAGCGGGCGACGTCTTTTCGGCGCGCTTATGGGCGTCCCCCGAGATCGAGCTAGCGGACACACGAACGCTTAACCGTGCCTGGTGTACAACCTAAACGAGCAATAGTGAGGTTGGCATGCGGACGTTCGGACCCATTCCTGCTGCAAGGCGACGCGGGCGCGAGGGCGTGGCGGCGGTGGAGTTTGCGTTGGTGGGGCCGATCCTGGTCCTGCTGCTGATCGGCATCGTCGTCTATGGCGGCTGGTTTCTGATGGCCCAGTCGGTTCAGGCCCTGGCGTCGGAGGGCGCCAGGGCGGCGATCGGAGGGTTGGACGCGGCCGAGCGCGATGGTCTGGCGCGGCGCGAGGTCAGCGAGGCGGTGCGGGGCGTGGCGCTGAACCCCGATCACACGACCATCGAGGTGAGGGAGGACGCCGGGCGACTGCGGGTCGTCGTGGTTTATGACGCCAGCGACAGTCTGATCATGGCGCTGGGCGGAATGCTGCCGCGTCCGCCGTCTGTCATTCGGCGCTCGGCGGTCATCCATGTGGGCGACTACGGATGAGCGCCCGGGCGCCTTGTCTGCGGCTCCGGTTCGGCGCCGATCGGCGCGGGGCGGTGGCGGTGATCGCGGCGGTCGCGGGCGGTCTGTTGTGTCTGTTCACGGCGGCGGTGATCGACCTGGGCGTTCTGGTTCTGCACACGCGCCGGGTTCAGGGGGCGGCGGATCTCGCAGCGCTATCGGCGGTGCGAAACCTGGCGCAGGGCGAGGGCGTGGTCGCCCGCGCAGCCCAGGCGACGGTCGAGGCCAATGTCGCGCCCGACGTCTCGGTCACGGTGGCGACGACGCTGGGCGTCTACACGCCCGATCCGGCCAAGGCGCGCAATGACCGGTTCATGACGGGCGGGGTGAAGCCGAACGCCGCACGGGTCGAGGTCACTAGCCGCGCGCCGATGTTCTTCACGCCGCTGTTGCTGGGCCGCGATCAGGTGCGGGTCACCCGCCGGGCCACGGCGACGACGGGCGGGGCGACGCCCAAGGCCATGATCTCGATCGGGTCGCGTCTGGCGCGACTGGACGGCGGCGTGGCCAATCAGGTGCTCGGCGGTCTGACCGGCTCCAAGGTGTCGCTCAGCGTCATGGACTATCGTCGTCTGATTGATCTGGACGTCAATCTGCTGGGGTTCACCGACGCCCTGGCGACCGATCTGGGCGTCCAGGTCGGAGACTACGACCGGCTTCTGGCGACCCAGGTCGACGCCGGCCGTGCGCTGAGGGTGCTTGAGCGGGTGGCGGGCGGCCAGGACGGCGGGGCGCTGGGCAAGTTAGCCTCAGCCTCGGTCGGAACGAAGGTCCGGCTCGGCGATCTGATCGGGCTGGAGGCGCGCGCGCCGGACGGGATCCGCGAAGGGCTGGACGCCTCGGTCTCGGCCATGGATCTGGTCATGGCCATGCTGGAGGTCGGGGGCGGGGATCGACAGATCGCGCTGAACCTGGGCGTGCCGGCGGGGCTGGCCGATCTGAAGACCAGCCTGGCGATCGGCGAACGCCCCAATCGCTCCCCGTGGCTGACGGTGACGGCCGACGGCCAGCCGATCATCCGCACGGCGCAGGCGCGGCTCTATGTGCGGGCCAGGACGGCGCAATCCCTGTCGGGTTTGGCGCGGGTCGAACTGCCGATTCTGATCGAACTGGCGGCGTCCGAGGCGCGGCTGAAGTCGCTGTCCTGCGATCCGGCGCACGCGGTCGAGGTTGATGTGCGGCCGGGCCTGGCGCGCGCATCGATCGGTGTGGTGGACGAAGCCAGGCTGGGCGATTTCAAGACCCCGCTGGCGCCCCAGCGCGCGACCCTGCTGTCGGTGCTGGGCCTGGTCAACATCACCGGCAAGGCGGATGTCGAGGCGGCGGACGCCGGTTTCAGGCCGCTGAGGTTCGACGCGGGCGACATCGACGATCAGCGCACCAAGACCATGGACTCGCGTGGCTTCGCCAGCGGGGCGGTGGCCAGCCTGCTGGCGCGGCTGGACGTGGATGTGAACGTGATCGGGCTGGGCCTGGGGCTCGGCGACCTGACCAAGGCCCTGGGGCGGCTGCTGGAGCCGCTGGGGCCGGTGCTGGACGGCGCGCTCAATCCCGTGCTGGACCTGTTGGGCCTGAAGCTGGGCGAGGCCGATGTGACGGTCCACGGCCTGTCCTGCCCGACGCCGGGGCGCGCGACCCCGCGTCTGGTCGGCTGAACCTTAGCCGCGGGCGGGCCGCAGGCCTTCGGCCGAGGCCTGCTGCATGGCCGGACGCTTTTGACCGCCAGAGGCGATGATGCGGTCGATGCGGGCCTTTTCGGCGCGGAAGGCAGTTAGGTCGGCGCCGGCCAGTTCGGTGCCTTCCTGGGTGCGCACGCCGGCGGGATTGATCCGCTGACCGCCGCGCCACAGTTCATAGTGAAGGTGCGGGCCGGTCGAGGCGCCGGTCGAACCGACATAGGCGACGATCTGACCCTGGCTGACCCGCTGGCCGGCGCGGATGCCCGAGCCGTAGCGCGACAGGTGCCCGTAGCCGCTTTCCAGACCGTTGTTGTGGCGGATGCGCAGCCAGTTGCCGTAACCGCCCCAGCGGCGCGCCTCGACCACCACGCCATCGGCGGGGGCCACGACCGGCGTGCCGGTTCCGGCGGCGAAGTCGATGCCTTGGTGCATCTTCTTGTAGCCCGAGATCGGGTGGGTGCGGAAACCGAAGTTGGACGACACGCGGCGGAAGCTCTGCAGCGGCGTGCGCATCATGGCCGAGCGCAGGTTCTTGCCGTTGGAATCGAAGAACTGAGCCTCTTTCGCGCCGGCGGGCTTGAAGCGATAGAAGGTGACGCCGCGCAGTTCGGCGTACATCAGGTCGCCCACGTCCACGGTGCGGCCGGCCTCGGTCACTTCACGGTCGAAGACCATGGTGAACTCGTCGGAGGCGCGAATGTCGCGCTGCATGTCGAACTTGGTGGCGAACAGGCGGCTGGCCGAGCGGACGATGGAGGCGGTGGCGCCCAGTTCACGCGCGCTGGCGGACAGGCTGCGCTCGACATCGCCCTTCAGGACGACGGTCTCGTGGGTGACTTTTTCTTCCAGCGAACGCAGGCGCAGGGCGCCGTCGAAGCTGCGCGATACGGTCAGCTGCGACGCCGGACCGGTGCGCATCGTCAGGCCGATCAGGCGGGCGTCGCCCCGGCCGTTGCGCGGTTTGGCGATGGCGGTCTCGAACTTCAGTCCGGCGCGCAGATCGGCCAGGTCGAAGGCGTTGGCGACGGTGGCGGCGACGGCGCTGGCTTCTTCGGGCGCGACTCCGGTGCGGCGCACGGCCTGCTCGAAGGTTTCGCCACGGCGGATCTGGACGTTGACGGCCTCGGGCGCGGTCAGGCCGGCGGGCGCGTTGGCGGCGGCGAAGGCCTTGGCTTCCATGGCCGCCATCTGGGCCGAGGTCAGGGCGGGAACTTCTTCGGCCTGAGCGGGTTGATAGGCTCGACCAGCGAGCATCGCCACCGAGATTGCAGCGGCCGCCGTGAGCATGTGCGGCGCGAGCCGCGTCGGCTGGCGGCGTGGGTCGAACTGAGCCATCGGTCCCCGTCGTATTGCGACGCCTTCGGCGCCAAAGCTTTACTCGTTCTCGAAGATCGCGCCGTATCGCCCGTGGCGCGAAGGCGGTCCTATACCTCGCTTGTCTCATTTTGGAAAGCAGACCGTTACAAACGGTTAACGTGCGTCAGACAAAGCTCGACGGTGCAGGGATCCCGACCGGCCGATTCGCCGTTATCTGGCCCAGCTTGACCGGCAGGAGACGGGCGCCGAAGACCGACCGTCATGCTTTGATCTTGTGCTGGGGACAAGGATGACCAAGGTGGACGGCCCGCTGTTTCAATCACGCGATCGATCCGTTTGACCGACACACCGTCCAAGCCCAAGCCAAAGCCGCAGGCCAAGACCCGTCACATCCTGCGCGCCGTCGCCGTCGGGGTTCTGATCCTGGCGCTGCTGATCGGCGTGGCGGCCGCCCTGATCTATCTCAATCGCCGCGCGGTGGCCCGTAATGTCTTGGTCGGCTGGCTGGACCAGCGCGGGATTCCGGCCGATGTCGAGGTGGAGCGGATCGAGATCGACGGCTTCGTCGGTCGCATCCGCATCGGCGATCCCGACAATCCGGATGTCGTGGTCGAACGGGCCGAGGTCGATTACGCCGTCGCCCTGCCGTGGTCCAAGACTGGCCTGGGCGTCACCCCCAGCCGCATCCGCCTGGTTCGACCGGTCGTCCGGGCCAGCTGGAAGGGCGGAAAGCTGTCGTTTGGCTCGCTGGACCCGCTGATCAAGGAATTCACCGGCGGGCCGCCGCGCCCGGATTCGCGCGGGCCCCTGGTCATCGTCGAGGGTGGTCGCGGGCGATTGAACACGGAATACGGGCCGGTCGATCTGCTGGCTGACGCCCGGATCGACGACGGCAAGCTGATGCGGCTGGCGGCGCGCCTGCCGAAGGCTGCGCTGAAGAGCGGCGAGACGCAGGCTCAGGGCCTGACCGGCCTGTTGGACCTGACCACGACCGGCGACCGGATGGCGATCAAGCTGTCGGCCGCCGCCGACAGCTTCGCGACACCGGCGGCCCGAGGGCAGGGGGCTGCGCTGACCCTGACCGGCGATCTGCCCTATCCGGATATGAAGACGCGGCGCGGCGACGGCCGGGCGGTTCTGGACGCCCGCCTGACGGGCGAGCGCCTGGGAACCCCAACGCTCAGCGCACGCAGCGCCGATGTCGCCGCCCGGTTCGACGGCGCCGTCTCCGGCTGGATCGAAACCTTCCGGCTGGACGGCGAAGTCACGACCGCGCTGAAGGCGGCGGCCGTTGAGGGCGCGGACCTGCGCATCGCCGATGTCGCCGCGACGGCGACGCGCGGCAAGCTGACGGTGTCGCGCGACGACGCCGTGCGCTGGCGCATGCAGGGGCCGTTGGCCCTGACCGCCGGTTCGGGACGGACGGGTCAGACGACGATCGGCGGACTGTCGTTGACGTCGCGCGACCTGGCCTTGGGCGGCAAGGACGCGGCCTTCGAGGCGACCGGGCCCTTGAGCGCGACCTTCGACCGTTTCGGTTTCGGGGACCTGGCGCTGAAGCGCGGTCGCGCCGATGTGGACCTGGACGTGGTCAGCGACGGCGGGGTTCAGATCGCGGCGAACGGATCGCTGCGCGCCGCCGACGGCGCCTGGCCTCTGTTTGGCGCGGTCGGGCCCGACGACATCGCCGAGTTGGCCGAGATGAAGCGCGCGCTGGGACGCTTCGCCCTGAACGCGCCCGCCGTCCGCTTCGCCACGGGCCCGGCCGGCACGACCGTCGCCCTGTCGCGTCCCGTGACCCTGACGCCCGCCAATGGCGGCGTCCTGACGGTCGCCCAAGATCAGGGTCAGGGTCAGGGCGGCGCCTATCAGGCCGAGCCGGGGCGACTGGGCGGCGGGGCGCTGACCCTGACCGCCACGCGCGGCAAGGGCCTGCCGGAAATGTCCGTCGCGGTCCCGAACTGGCGCCTGACCGAGGGCGGGTTCGAAGCGACGCTGGACGGTCGCGCCCGACTGGATTTCGACCTGGCGCGCGGCATCGACGCCCGGACGCGCGGCGTCCTGGCCATGAACGCCGGCCGGCTGACCTATGCGACATCGGACTGCGTCGACCTGACCATCGAGCGGCTGGAGCTGGACGAGAACGACGTCCACCAGGTCGCCGGTAAACTGTGTCCCCAGGGCGCTCCGCTGTTGACGTCCAGGGACGGCGTCTGGCGCGTCGCGGGCGGGTTCAGTCAGGTGTCGGCCCAGGCGCCCTTCCTCGGCATGCGGTTCGCCGACGCCGCGGGCCGTGTCACCGTCGACGGGACCAAGGCGGGCATCGGCCTGACCGCCAATGTGGCCGCCGCCCGCGTTATCGACGCCCTGACGCCGGAGCGGTTCGAACCGCTTTCCGCCACAGGATCTGCGACGCTGGCCAACGAACGCTGGAGCGGCGACTTCGATCTGAAGGGCACGGGCGCGGCCGCCGCCTATGGTCTCGGCCGCCTGACCCTGGCGCACGATGGCCGCACCGGATCGGGCGGCATCGTCATCACCGCCCCGAACGTGACCTTCGCCGAGCATGGGCTTCAGCCGGCGATGCTCAGCCCGCTCGCCGCCGACTTCCTGCAGTCGCCGGTCGAGGGCGCCGTGAGCTTCGACGGCCGCTTCGACTGGACCAAGGACGCCGAACCCACCTCCAGCGGCCATCTGGTCACGCCGGGCCTGGATTTCGTCAGTCCGGTCGGGGCCGTGAAGGGGCTGCGCGGCGACATCGTCTTCAGCAGCCTGACGCCCCTGGTCACCGCCCCGAACCAGAAGCTGACGGCCGACAGTCTGGCTGTCGGCACGGCGGTCACGGCGCTGGATGTGACCTTCTCGATCAACGAGGCCGGGGTGCTGATCGACGGCGCCCAGGTCGTCGCCGGCGGCGGCACCGTCTCGGTCGAGCCCTTCACCGTCCCGCTGGACGCGACCCAGCCCTACAGCGGCGTGATCGTGCTGGACCGGGTGCAGCTGGGCGATATCGTCGCCGACACCGGCTTTGACGACAAGGTTCAGCTGGACGCCGTCGTCTCGGGCCGCCTGCCCTTCATCATGGACCCCAAGCGCGGGCTCAAGATCACCGCCGGCAAGCTGGAGGCCGTTCAGCCGGGCCGCCTGTCCATCAAGCGGGATGTCCTGACCGACGTCGCCGCCAGCGGCGGGGGCGGCGAGGTGTCCGAAAACGTCGTCGAGGACCTGGCCTATCAGGCGATGGAAAACCTGTCCTTCGATCAGCTCAGCGCCGATGTGAACAGCCTGGACGGCGGCCGTCTGGCCGTCCTGTTCCATATTCGCGGCCGCCACGATCCGCCCAAACGGCAAGAGCTTCGCCTGACGATCGGCGAACTGATCAGCCGCCAGTTTCTGAACCGCAAACTGCCGTTGCCGTCGAACACCCAGATCGACCTGACGCTGGACACGACCCTGAACGCCAACCAGCTGATCTCGGACCTGCTGGCGGTCAATCGCGCCCGCCAGGGTCAGCAGGAACCGAACCTGTCGGCAACGACGGCGACCCCGACCGATTGAACTTCACCATTCAGCGCGCGTTCATTGGACGGCGTGCTATTAGAGACATCACCCTCGGCCGAACCGGAGCCCATGTCATGATCCACAAGCGCCAACTGGCCGGCCTCGGTTTTGGAGCCGTCGTCGTCGCCCTCGCGGCCTGCGCCCCGACCATCCGTCTCGAGGTTGCGCCGATCCAGATCTACGCCAAGCTGGACGCCGACGTGCGCGTTCGACTGGACCAGGAGCTGCAACAGCTGTTGCAGCAGAACCCCAACCTCTTCTGATTTCCCGCTTCTCTCTGAAAGGGACAGGCTGACATGACCTTCCGCAAACTCTTCGTCATCGGCGCCGCCGTTGCGGCTCTGGGCGTCGCGGGCGCCGCCCTCGCCCAGACCAGCGCCCAGAAGGCGCAGATCGACCAGGCCAAGGCCGCCGGCACCGTGGGCGAACAGGCCGACGGTTATCTGGGCTTCCGCACCCCGACCTCGGACGCCAGCCTGCGGGCCGCCGTCGACGCCACTAACTCGGGCCGCCGCGCCGCCTACGCCCGCAGCGCCGCCGACGCCGGCACCTCGGCCGATGTCGCCGGCGCCCGGATGTTCGAGGCCCAGCTCTTGCCCCGCATCTCCTCGGGCCAATGGTACCGCAACGCCCAGGGCCAATGGGTCCAGCGCTAGGAGCACGCTTTCCCACCCCTCGGGCGATGTCCCGGGGGGTGTTTGTATCTTGGCGATCAGTCGACGGCGTCAGGCGGCGGCGCGTCGATCCATCAGCGCCGGCGCCAGCAGCCCTTCGGCCAGGGCCCTGACCACCTGGACGGCGACCGCGTCGCCCATCAGTTTCAGCGCCGCGCTTTCGCTGGACGGCAGGCGATAATCGTCCGACACGCCCATCAGCCTTGCCGCCTCGCGCCCCGACAGCCGCCGCACCCGCGCCCGGCCCTGATCGCACACCACAACATATTGCCGCGACGAGCCGCCGGCGGGCGTGCGCAGGCATCCCGCCAGGCCATCGAACCGGATTTCCAGTCGCTGGACCTTGCGGCCATTCTCGGTCCGCACCCGGCGATAGGCGGCGCCGACACAACGCTGTCCCGAGGCCAGGGCCGACGCTATCCGGGCGCGGTGCAGCGGCGCGGCCAGGGCCAGGATAGCGTCCGCATCATCCAGCCAGTGGACGGCGTCGTCGGGCTCCAGAATGGCCGCCAGGTCCAGATTGCGCTGCGACGGCGCAGGCAGCGACCACCAGGCCCAGGCCGCCTTCACCGCCTCGGGCAGCCGCGCGTGGGCGGCGACCAGACGCGCTGAATGGAAGGGTTGGGTCGGACCGGCCGCGCGCGGCGCTTCGCCCTGAATGGCCACGACGAACAAGCGCGGGCGCGACTGGGGCAGCCAGTGGGCGGCATCCATCTCCAGCGCGCCGACCGTATAGCCCGCCTCGACCATCGCCGTGCAGACGGCCGCGAAATCCCGCCCTTGCCCCGAGGTCAGCAGGCCGATGACGTTCTCCAGCACGATCACGCGCGGGCCGCGTCCCTCGGCCGCCAGCCCCTGCATCAGCCGCCAGAAGCCCCAGAAGGCCCCCGATCGCCCGGCCTCCAGCCCGCCGCGCGCGCCTGCCAGGCTGACGTCCTGACAGGGCGACGAGGCCCAGGCCATGTCCGGCCGTCCGGGCAGATCGTCGACGGTCAGGCTCCAGACATCGCCCTGACGAAACGGGGTGTGCGGATGATTGGCCGCAAAGGCGCGCGCCTTGGCCGCGTCCATGTCGTTGGCGAAGACGGTGTCGATGCCGGCGGCGGACAGTCCCAGCCCCGCCAGACCGCCCCCGGCGAAGAACTCGAATGCGGTGGGGCGAATCGACATGGAGCCAGCATAACCCAGCCGCGCCCCTTGACCGAGGGCGGCGCGGACCTCACCTGCGCCCGAACCAAAAGGAGCCGTCATGCGCCTCATTCCGTTCGCCGCCGCCCCTCTCGCCATCGCGCTCGCCGGCCTTTCGCTCGGCGCCTGTTACGACCGCGAGGATTCCAAGCCCAAGCCGGCGCCGCAGCCCCAGGCCGCCGTCACCCTGGGCGGCGTCGATCTGGGCCAGCCGGTGCGGGCGCTGGGGACCGAACCCTTCTGGGGGGTGGAGATCACGCCGGACGCCCTGATCTACACCCGCGTCGATCAGCCGACCCAGCGCGCGCCGAACCATGGCGCGACGGTCCAGGGCACGGTCGCGACCTTCGCCAGCTCGACCAATCTGAACAAGGCGCTGAACGTCGTGCTGATCGCCACCGAATGTTCGGACGGCATGAGCGACCGCACCTATCCGCTGACGGCCAAGGTCGAGATCGGCGACGACGAGCTGACCGGCTGCGCCGCGCCCGCGTCGATGCTGACGACCCAGCCCGCGCCCTGATCCTTCACCACCACTCGGCGTCGCGCAGCATCCGGGCGTAGCGGCGGCTGACCGGCGCCGACAGGCCGCCGTCCAGCGTCAGGGTCGCGCGGCCGTCGCCGCGTTCGACGGCGCGCACCGCCTCGCGCGCCACCCACCAGCTGCGGTGCGTCTGGGCGCCCTCCAGCCCCTCCAGCTCTTCCACGGCGTCCGAAAGCCGCATCAGGATCAGGTCCGATCCCCGGTCGGTGTGGATGCGCAGATAATGGTCCTCGGCCTGCACCGCCCGGATCGTCGCGCCTTTCAGCTTCATCGGCAGACGATCCAGAAACCGCACCGGGCGGGACGCTGTCTCGGGCGGCGCCGCATGGGTCTGGACTGGCGTGGCCCGCCCCAAAAAGACGTTCAACGTCGTCACCGCCGCCGTGATGACCACGACGGGCACGATCAGTTCCGGCAGCACCGCCAGCGGATAGAGTCTCTGGGCGAAGAACAGGCCCGTCGCCGCCCAGACCAGCACGCACAGCGGCCCGGTGATGATTACGACCATGACCGCAATGCTCAGCCACGGCCGCTCGTCCGAATCCAGAAACCGGCTGACCAGCACCCCGCACAGATGCCCCCACAGTCCGCCCAGCACCATGATCAGCACCCAATAGGCCAGCCGTACCGGCAGCGAAGCGCCCGCGCTGCCGAAGGCGCCGGTCACCGCCAGAAAGACGCCCGCCAGAACGGCGACGATGAGGCCGCGCAAGAAGGTGCGGCGGCGGTCGGCGGCAGGGGCGGTCATCTGGGCTTTCGCAGTCGGAAGATCGCGCCTTGAAACCACGATTTTCGGCGGGGCGAAAGCCGGGCGCGCGATAGCGCCCCGGCGTGACCGATCAGCCCTGACGAGTGGTCATTCCCGCCACGGCGCGGAACCCGGCCGCCGCGAACCGGACCATATAGTCGCCGGCCGTCTCCAGATCGCCCGACCGCGCCCGCCCGTTCGACAGCCGGTCCAGCCGCCCCGTCTCGCCCAGCGTCAGGGTCAGGGCGCCCGACAGATTGTGATAGCCCCAGTACAGATCGACCTCGCTGGCGCCCGGCAGCACCTTGGCGATCAGCTCGATCAGCCGGTGGATGGCCGGGTCGAAATAGCGCGCCATGGTCTCGCCGCCGAAGCTGGGGTTGGCGTTGGTCTGGGCCACCAGGGCGGAATAGTGTTTCCAGCCCGGCCCGCCCTTCAGCGACCATTCGAACGGCGGCCGCAGGAAGGCTTCCAGCAAGCCCTCCAGCGTCATGTCGTCGCCCGCCGTCTCGGCATAGCGGTCGATGGCGGCGACACGGTCGTCGTTCCAGACCTCGGCCCGGCGCAGGAAGACCGCGTCGAACAGCTCGCGCTTGGCCCCGAAATAGTAGTGCACCAGGGCCGTATCGACGCCCGCCTCGCGCGCCACCTCGCGGATGGTGACGCCGTAGAAGCCGTGTTTGGAAAACAGGTCCTCGGCCGCATCAAGGATCAGATCACGCGTCTCGCCCGCCGCCTTGGCCTCGGTCTTGGGCGGCCGGCCGCGCCGCGCCGGCGCAGCGCCCGCCGCCTTGCGGCGCGCGGCGGCGACGGGGCGGGGAAGGAGGGGGGCGGCGTCCGGCTTGCTCATCCGGCAAGGCTAGGCGCACGACCGCGACGGTGCAACGGCGCCACGGTCGGGGAACCAAGTGACGCTGCGTCAGTCCAGTGTTTGACAGACGGCCGAAACCGGGTAGGTTCCATGAAAATCATTGAACGCTGAATAAAAGCGTCCATCGGGCTGGAAACGACAAAGGGGTCTAGGATCATGAACCGTCATGTGAAGTGCGCGCTGCTGGCCGGCGCGGCGTGGGGCGTGCTTGCGGGGGCCTCGGTCGCCCAGGACGCGGAGGCGACCGCTCAGGCCGCGAACGCTGACCAGAGCGCAGCGACCGTCGACGACATCGTCGTCACCGCCCGCCGCCGCGACGAGCAGCTGAAGGACGTGCCGATCGCCGTCTCGGCGCTCAGCGCTGAACGGCTCGAACAGACGGGCGCCGTCAACATCACGGCTCTGCAGCAGCAGACGCCGAACGCCACGGTCCAGATCGCGCGCGGCTCCAACTCTACCCTGATCAGCTTCATCCGCGGCGTCGGCCAGCAGGATCCGCTCTGGGGCTTTGAGCCGGGCGTGGGTCTATACGTCGACGACGTCTATGTCGCCCGTCCTCAGGGCGCCGTGCTCGACATCTTCGACATCTCGCGTATCGAGGTGCTGCGCGGACCGCAGGGCACTCTGTACGGCCGCAACACCATCGGCGGCGCGATCAAATACGTCACCAAACGTCTGGGGCAGGACCCCAGCCTGACCGCCCGCGCCGAGGTCGGCGCCTATAACGAGCACAACTTCCTGCTGTCGGGCTCGGTGCCGGTTGGCCAGACCTTCGCCATCGGCGGCGCCGTCGCCACCTATAATCACGACGGCTACGGCAAGAATCTGAACACGGGTCAGGACCAGTACGACAAGGACGTCACCGCCTATCGCGCCAGCGCGGAATGGACGCCCAACGACAACCTGTTCTTCCGCCTGGCCTGGGACCGGGTCGAAGACAACTCCAGCCCCCGCCACGGCCACCGTGAGGTCACTTCGACCGACGGCCTGTGGCGCGCACCGGCCGGCAAATACGACACCTACGCCGGCATCACCGGCGAACAGAAGGTCGTGACCGAGGGCGTGGCCCTGACCGGCGAATACCGGATCAACGACATGCTGACCCTCAAGTCGATCTCGGCCTATCGTTCGGGCGACACGGCCACCATCATCGACTTCGACCAGACGCCGAACCCGACCCTGGACGTGCCGGCCATCTATGCCGACCATCAGTTCAGCCAGGAGTTTCAGGCCCTCTTCACCGGCGAGCGCTGGTCCGGCGTGGCCGGCGTCTATTATCTGGACGGCACGTCGTCAGGCGTCTTCGACACCATCGCTGGCAACCTGGGATTGTCGATTGCAGCGGCGGGATCGGTGGACACCAAGTCCTTCTCGATCTTTGGCGACTTCAGCTATGATCTGACCGATCGTCTGCACCTGTCGCTGGGCGGCCGTTACACCCGCGACGACAAGGACGCCGCCGTCCTGCGCCAGTTCTATCTCGGCGCCACGCGCAGCCCGCTGACCGGCGGCACGCCGCGCGCGGTCTTTGCGACACGCACCAACTATACGGCCTCGGACACCTTTGAGAAGTTCACGCCGCGCGCCAGCATCTCGTATGATTTCAGCGACGAGATGACCGGCTACGCCTCGGTCAGCCAGGGCTTCAAGTCCGGCGGCTGGGACATGCGCGGCGACGCCGCCCTGGTGCCCCAAACGATCAACGGCTATCAGCCCGAGACGGTCACCACCTATGAAGTCGGCCTGAAGGGATCGGCCTTCGACCGCCGCATGAACTTCGCCTCGGCGATCTTCTATTCGGACTACAAGGACCAACAGATCACGACCCAGCAGGTGGCCACGCCGCCCGCCGTCGGCATCGCCTCGGTCGTCGACAACGCCGGCGCCTCGACCATCTACGGCTTCGAGCTGGAAGGGTCGGCCTATCTGACCAGCGACATCACCGCCAACTTCTCGGTCGGCTATCTGAAGAACGAGTTCGACGAGTTCATCACCCGCATCACCGGCACGCCGGTCGATATCTCGAACACGCGCGAGCCGCAGAATTCGCCGGAATGGTCGGCCTATTACGGCATGACCTGGCGCGGCGACGTCCTGGGTGGTGAAATCCGCGTCACCCCGTCGCTGTCCTACCGTTCGGACTATCACCTGTTTGACACGCCCGACCCCATCCTGGATCAGGACGGCTATGTGCTGGCCGACGCCAGCGTGGTCTGGACGGCGCCGAGCAAGCGCTGGGAGGTCGGCCTGTTCGGTCGCAACCTGACCGACGTCCGCTACAAGGTCGGCGGCTACAGCTTCCCGGGCGCCACCTACAACAACTCGATCAGCGCCTTCTACGGCCCGCCGACCACCTATTCGGTGCGCCTGACCTACCGCTTCTGATCCACATTCCTAACGCCTGACGACGAGGGGCGGCGGTCTCCGGGCCGCCGCCCCTTTTCGCTCCGCCAGGCCTATTTTGCACAGGGCGGACTTGCGGCTAGGCTCGCCTCAACAAACAACAAGACGCCGAGGGGAAACGCCGATGACGACGGAGACGCTGACGGTCCAGGAGGCGCGGCCCGAGCGGCCTGAGCGGCCCGGCTACCGCTACTATGTGCTGGCGGTTCTGATCCTGATCTACATGCTGAACTTCCTGGATCGCCAGATCATCGGCATCCTGGCCGCGCCGCTGAAGGAAGAGTTCGGCATGTCCGACAGCCAGTTCGGCCTGTTGGGCGGCATCGCCTTCGCCTCGGTCTATTCGACACTGGCCATTCCCCTGGCCTGGCTGGCGGATCGGTTCAGCCGGGTCTGGATCATGACCGGCGCCCTGGCCGTCTGGTCGGGCTTCACCGCCCTGTGCGGCATGGCCGGGTCGTTCGGCCAGCTGTTCCTGTGCCGGATGGGCGTGGGCATCGGCGAGGCGGGCGGCGTGGCCCCGGCCTATTCGCTGATCGCCGACTATTTCCCGCCTCATCAGCGCGCGCGGGCCATGGCGGCCTTCGCCTTCGGCATTCCGCTGGGCATGGCGGCTGGAACCCTGGTCGGCGGCCTGCTGGCGGCGACCTACGGCTGGCGCACCGCCTTCATCGTAGTCGGCCTGCTGGGCGTGCTGGTCGCGCCCCTGCTGCGTCTGACGGTGCGTGATCCCAGGCGGGGCGGCACAGACGCCATCAAGACCGAGGCGCAGGTCGCGGCCCTGGCGGCCGCGCCGGCCGGCACGGACCGGGCCGGCAAGATCGCCGCCCAGATCATGCTGGGTCTCGGCGCCGGTCTGCTGATCCTCGGCGCCTTGAGCTGGCTGATGGGCATGTCGTTGGGCAATCCGCTGGTGCTGGCGTTCGGCGGCCTGCTGGCGGTGGTGATCGGCGTTTCGCTGATGATCGCGCGTCGCACCGCTTCGGTGGTGATCAAGAAGCCCAGTTTCTGGCTCCTGGGCCTGGGCGCGGCCTCATCGTCGGTGTGCGGCTATGGCGTGGCCGGCTGGCTGCCGCTGTTCTTCATGCGCAGCTTCGACCTGACCCTGAAACAGACCAGCATCTATTATTCCGGCATCGCCCTGATCGGCGGTATCCTAGGCATCTGGCTGGGCGGCATGATCGCCGACAAGCTGTCCAAGAAGGGCAAGGGCGCCTATCCGCTAACGCCCGCCGTCGCCTTCCTGATCTCGGCGCCGTGCTTCATCCTGGCGATGAACTCGCCGTGGCTGATCGGCCTGGTGCTGCCCGGCGGCGGCAGCCACGTTCAGCAGCTGACCTTGGCGTTCCTGATCTTCCTATTGCCGACCGGATTGAACCTGGCCTGGCTGGGCCCGGTCACGGCGGCGGTCCAGCATCTGGTGCCGGCGGCCATGCGCTCGACGGCCTCGGCCCTGTTCCTGCTGCTGAACAATCTGCTCGGGATCGCGGTCGGCTTCTACTATTTCGGCTGGATGAGCGACCTTCTGGCGCCGCGCTTCGGCGAGGAGAGCCTGCGCTGGGCCATCTATACCGGCATGGGCTTCTATGTGCTGGCCGCGATCCTGCTGATCGGGGCGTCGCGCACCCTCAAGAAGGACTGGGTCGACTAAAGGGGGGCTGTGGACGGTTGCACCTGCGAAGGGGTGGGGCCTATAAGCCCCGCAACTCTCCCAGCAGCGGTTGCGACGGTCCCCCATGAACATTCACGAATATCAGGCCAAGCAGGTCCTCAAAGGCTTCGGCGCTCCGGTCGCCGAAGGCGTCGCGGTGACGTCGGTCGATCAGGTCGAGGCGGCCGCCAAGTCGCTGCCCGGCCCGCTCTATGTCGTGAAGTCGCAAATCCACGCCGGCGGCCGTGGCAAGGGCAAGTTCAAGGAACTGCCGGCCGACGCCAAGGGCGGCGTTCGCCTGGCCTTCTCGGTCGAGGAAGCCGTCGCCCACGCCAAGGAAATGCTGGGCAACACCCTGGTCACCGCCCAGACGGGCGACGCCGGCAAGCAGGTCAACCGCCTCTACATCGAGGACGGCGCCGACATCGAGCGTGAACTGTACTGCTCGCTGCTGGTCGACCGCGCCTACGGCCGCATCGCCTTCGTCGTCTCGACCGAAGGCGGAATGGACATCGAAACCGTCGCCCACGACACGCCCGAGAAGATTCAGAACATCGTCATCGACCCGAGCGCGGGCGTGACCGACGCCGACGTCGCCGCCATCACCGCCGCCTACGGCCTGACGGGCGCCGCGGCCGAAGACGCCAAGTCGCTGTTCCCCGCCCTGTACAAGGCCTTCGTTGAGAAGGACATGGACATGCTGGAGGTGAACCCCCTGATCGTCATGAAGGACGGCCACCTGCGCGTTCTGGACGCCAAGGTCAGCTTCGACGGCAACGCCCTGTTCCGCCACGACGACATCAAGGAACTGCGCGACGAAACCGAAGAAGACGCCAAGGAAATCGAAGCGTCCAAGTGGGACCTCGCCTACGTCTCGCTGGACGGCAACATCGGCTGCATGGTTAATGGCGCCGGTCTGGCCATGGCGACGATGGACATCATCAAGCTGTACGGCAAGGAGCCGGCCAACTTCTGCGACGTCGGCGGCGGCGCCGGCAAGGAGAAGGTCGCGGCGGCCTTCAAGATCATCACCGCCGACCCGAACGTCCAGGGCATCCTGGTCAACATCTTCGGCGGCATCATGAAGTGCGACGTCATCGCCGAGGGCGTGGTCGCGGCCGTGAAGGAAGTGGGCCTGAAGGTGCCGCTGGTCGTGCGTCTGGAAGGCACCAACGCCGAACTGGGCAAGAAAATCCTGAACGAGTCGGGCCTCACCATCCAGGCCGCCGACGACCTCGACGACGCCGCCCAGAAGATCGTCGCGGCGGTCGGCTAAGGCTTCGGCCTTACTCGCCACCGCCCCGCTGACACATCGAATTCAGAGCACAGACCCATGTCCATTCTCGTCGACAAGAACACCAAGATCATCGTCCAGGGCCTGACCGGCAAGACCGGCGGCTTCCACACCGAACAGGCCCTGGCCTATCACGGCACCCAGATGGTCGCCGGCGTGCACCCCTCCAAGGGCGGCACGAACTGGACCGGATCGCACGGTGAGAGCCTGCCGATCTACGCCTCGGTCGCCGAAGCCCGCGACGCCACGGGCGCCGACGCCTCGGTGATCTACGTCCCGCCGTCGGGCGCGGCCGCCGCGATCATCGAAGCCATCGACGCCGAAATCCCCTTCATCACCTGCATCACCGAGGGCATCCCGGTGATGGACATGGTCAAGGTCAAGCGTCGCCTGGAAGGCTCCAAGTCGCGCCTGCTGGGCCCGAACTGCCCCGGCATCCTGACGCCGGACGAGTGCAAGATCGGCATCATGCCGGGCAACATCTTCAAGAAGGGCTCGGTCGGCATCGTGTCGCGTTCGGGCACCCTGACTTATGAAGCCGTGTTCCAGACCACCAACGAAGGCCTGGGTCAGACCACGGCCGTCGGCATCGGCGGCGACCCGGTCAAGGGCACCGAGTTCATCGACGTGCTGGAGCTGTTCCTGGCCGACGAGGAAACCACCTCGATCATCATGATCGGCGAAATCGGCGGCGGCGCGGAAGAAGACGCCGCCCAGTTCCTGATCGACGAAGCCAAGAAGGGCCGCAAGAAGCCGATGGCCGGCTTCATCGCGGGCCGCACGGCTCCCAAGGGCCGCACCATGGGCCACGCCGGCGCCGTCGTCTCGGGCGGCAAGGGCGATGCGGAATCCAAGATCGCGGCGATGGAAGCCGCCGGCATCCGCATGTCGGAATCGCCCGCGCGCCTCGGCAAGACCCTGGTCGAAGTCCTGAAGGGCTGAGGCTTCGAAGTGCGCGCTGCGCGCGGGCGCTATCGCTCGCCGCGCCCCCCGGTCTGATCTTCTATCAGCCGGAGGACAGGCTCTGCCTCGCTGCTTGAGCGCTTTTCGGCATCAAAAATGCCGTATGACGCATCGATGGACGCCCCCGGCTCAGGCCGGGGGCGTTTTTTCTTGGGCCTGCGACCAATTTCCTACCAAATTGCCCCGTTTCGGTCATGACCCGTCAGGAAACGACGCCTATATGACGGGCGCGCCCCTCACGGAGATGTGTCCGTCGGGGCCCAGGGATTGCGAAACGATGGCGGACGATGCCGGTCGGCTGAACCAGGTCTTTGCCGAGACCTCATTCCTTTACGGGTCCAATGCGGCCTACGTCGAGGAGCTCCAAGAGAAGTGGGCGAAAGACCCCGGCTCCGTCTCCGCCGAATGGAAAGCCTTCTTCGACCAGCTGCGCGACAACGCCGCCCTGGTGACGGCTTCGGCCGGCGCCGGCAGCTGGGGTCGCGGCGTGGCGACCGAGCCGACCGAAGAGACCGGCGTCTTCGACGGTCGCTGGCCGGCCCCCAAGCCCGATCCCAAGAAGCCCGGCGCTGCGCCGGCTGCTGGCGCGCCCAAGGCCGCGCCCGCCGACGTCTCGGCCGATGCGATCCGCGCCGCCGCCCACGACTCCATCCGCGCCCTGATGCTGATCCGCAGCTATCGCGTGCGCGGGCACCTTCAAGCCAAGCTGGACCCGCTGGGTATCGAACAGCCGGTCGAGAACCCCGAGCTGACGCCCGAATTCTACGGCTTCACCGGCGCCGACCTGGACCGCCCGATCTTCCTGGACGGCGTGCTTGGTCTTCAGACCGGCACGATCCGCGAAGTGCTGGAGATCCTGAAGCGCACCTATTGCGGCAATATCGGTATCCAGTTCATGCATATCGCTGAGCCGGAAGAGAAATCCTGGCTGCAGCAGCGGTTCGAGGGCGCGGACAAGTTCGAGCAGAACGCCTTCTCCAAGGAAGGCAAGCTGGCCATCCTGTCCAAGCTGGTCGAGGCCGAAGGTTTCGAACGCTTCCTGCACAAGCGCTTCCCCGGCACCAAGCGGTTCGGTCTGGACGGCGGCGAGGCCATGGTCCCGGCGCTGGAGCAGGTCATCAAGCGCGGCGGTTCGCTGGGCGTCGACGAGGTCGTGCTGGGCATGGCTCACCGCGGCCGCCTGAACGTGCTCGCCGCCGTGATGGGCAAGCCCTACAAGGTCATCTTCCACGAGTTCCAGGGCGGCTCGGCCGTGCCGAGCGACATCGAGGGCTCGGGCGACGTCAAATATCACATGGGCGCCTCGTCGAACCGCGAGTTCGACGGCAACCACGTCCACCTGTCGCTGACCGCCAACCCGTCCCACCTCGAGATCGTCAACCCGGTCGTGCTGGGCAAGGCGCGCGCCAAACAGGCGTTCGACATTCGCGAGGCCAACGAGGGCGTGCCCGAGGGCCAGTGGGCGCTGGACCGCTCCAAAGTCGTGCCGCTGCTGATCCACGGCGACGCCGCCTTCGCCGGACAGGGCGTGGTCGCGGAGTGCTTCGCCTTGATGGGACTGAAGGGCTACCGCACCGGCGGCACGCTGCACTTCGTCATCAACAACCAGATCGGCTTCACCACCAGCCCGCGCAACTCGCGCTCGTCGCCCTATCCGTCGGATGTGGCCCTGATGGTCCAGGCGCCGATCTTCCACGTCAACGGCGACGACCCCGAGGCGGTCGTCTTCGCCGCCAAGGTGGCCACCGAATACCGCCAGAAGTTCCACAAGGACGTGGTGGTGGACATGTTCTGCTACCGCCGCTTCGGCCACAACGAAGGCGACGACCCCACCTTCACCCAGCCGCTGATGTATTCGAAGATCCGCGCCCAGCCCTCGACCCGCGAACTCTATTCGCAGCGTCTGGTCGCCGAAGGCGTGATCAGCCAGGCCGAGGTGGACGCCGAGGTCGAGCGGTTCGAGAAATTCCTCGACGAGCAGTTCGAGGCTGGCAAGACCTGGTCCGCCGAGAAGGCCGACTGGCTGGACGGCCAGTGGCAGGGCTTCCAGTCGCCCAAGGACGAGCTGCGCGGCGACACCGCCGTGCCGCTGGCCAAGCTGACCGACCTTGGTCACCGCCTGACCACCATCCCCAACAGCGTCGACATGCACAAGACGCTGAAGCGCGTCATCGACGGTCGCCGCGAAGCCGTCACCTCGGGCCAGGGCCTGGACTGGGCCACGGCCGAGAGCCTGGCCTTCGCCTCGCTGGTCGATGAAGGTTTCCCGATCCGTCTGTCGGGTCAGGATTCGGTGCGCGGCACCTTCTCGCAGCGTCACTCGGGCATCATCGATCAGACGACCGAAGAGCGTTACATCCCGCTGAACAACCTGCGCGAAGGCCAGGCCAATTTCGAGGTCATCGACTCGGCCCTGTCCGAAGAGGCGGTGCTGGGCTTCGAGTACGGCTATTCGCTGGCCGACCCCAATACGCTGGTCATGTGGGAAGCCCAGTTCGGCGACTTCGTGAACGGCGCCCAGGTGGTGATCGACCAGTTCATCAGCTCTGGCGAACGCAAGTGGCTGCGCATGAGCGGCCTGACCATGCTGCTGCCGCACGGCTATGAAGGCCAGGGACCGGAACACTCCTCGGCCCGTTTGGAGCGCTTCCTGCAACAGTGCGCCGAAGACAATATGCAGGTCGCCAACTGCACCACTCCGGCCAACTACTTCCACATCCTGCGTCGCCAGATGCACCGGCCGTTCCGCAAGCCGCTGATCCTGATGACGCCCAAGTCGCTGCTGCGTCACAAGAAGGCGGTCTCGTCCCTGTCCGATTTGGCCGAAGGCTCGGCCTTCCACCGCGTCCTGCACGACGACGCCCAGACGCGGCCCGAGATCGCCGGCATCACGATCAAGGCGGACAAGGACATCCGCCGCGTCATCCTGTGTTCGGGCAAGGTCTATTACGACCTGCTGGACGCGCGCGAGAAGAAGGCCAAGGACGGCCAGGCCGTGGACGACGTCTACATCCTGCGTCTGGAGCAGTTCTATCCGTGGCCGATCCAGTCGCTGCGCAAGGAACTGGCCCGCTTCCCCAACGCCGAACTGGTCTGGTGCCAGGAAGAGCCGAAGAACATGGGCGGCTGGACCTTCGTGGATCCGTGGCTGGAGCTGACGCTGGACAAGCTGGACGTGAAGGCCAAGCGCGCCCGCTACGTCGGCCGTCCCGGCTCAGCCTCGACCGCCGCCGGTCTTATGAGCCGCCACTTGAAGGAACTCGAAGCCTTCACGACCGAAGCCTTCGCCTGATACACGTATAAAAGACCGACTAGAGACGAGCTGGACCTGACATGGCCGACATCCTGACCCCCGCCCTCGGTGAATCCGTCACCGAAGCCACCATCGCAAAGTGGACCAAGAAGGTCGGTGATCCGGTCAAGAAGGACGAACTGCTGGTCGAGCTGGAGACCGACAAGGTCTCGCTGGAGGTCGTCTCGCCCGCCGACGGCGTGCTGGGCGACATCAAGGCGGCCGAGGGCGACAATGTCGTTCCCGGCACGGTCCTGGGTTCGGTGACGGAAGGAGCGTCCGCCGCCGCCGCTGCGCCCGCCGCTGCCCCGGCCAAGGCCGCCAAGGCTGACGCCAAGGCCGCGCCGGCCGCCGCTGCTCCGGCCGCCGCCGCGATCGACATCACCGTGCCGGTCATGGGCGAGAGCGTCGCCGAAGGCTCGATGGGCAAGTGGGTCAAGAAGAACGGCGACACGGTCAAGAAGGACGAGCTGCTGGTCGAGATCGAGACCGACAAGGTCGCGGTCGAAGTCTCCGCTCCGGCTGACGGCGTCCTGACCATCGCCGCCGACGAAGGCGCGACCGTCACGCCGGGCCAGACGATCGGCTCCATCTCAGGGTCGGGCTCGGGTTCGGGCGCTGCCAGCGCGCCGGCCGCCGCGGCTCCGGCGCCCGCCGCTGCCCCGGCCAACACCGGCTCGGCCCAGGTTTCGGCCGCCAAGAACGAAACCCTGTCGCCCGCCGTCCAGCGCGTGGTCGGCGAGAACAATCTGGACCCCAAGGCCATCAACGCCACGGGACCGAAGGGCAACATCACCAAGGCCGACGCCATCGCCGCCATCGGCCAGGCCTCGGCTCCGGCCGCGGCCGCCGCCGCAGCGCCCGCCGCTCCGCGCGCCGACCAGCCGCGTGAAGAGCGGGTGAAGATGACGCGCCTGCGTCAGACCATCGCCCGTCGCCTGAAGGAATCGCAGAACACGGCCGCCCAGCTGACCACCTTCAACGAGGTGGACATGACCAACGTCATGGCCCTGCGCGCCCAGTACAAGGACGTGTTCGAAAAGCGCCACGGCGTGAAGCTGGGCTTCATGTCCTTCTTCACCAAGGCCGTCGTCGCGGCCCTGCATGAGATCCCGGCCGTCAACGCCGAGATCGACGGCACCGACATCATCTACAAGAACCACTACGACATCGGCGTCGCCGTCGGCACCGACAAGGGTCTGGTGGTTCCGGTTCTGCGTGACGCCGACACCCTGTCGCTCGCCGGCATCGAAAAGGGCATCGGCGCCCTGGGCAAGGCCGCGCGTGACGGCTCGCTGACCATGGATCAGATGCAGGGCGGCACCTTCACCATCACCAACGGCGGCACCTATGGCTCGCTGATGTCGACGCCGATCCTGAATGCGCCGCAGTCGGGCATCCTGGGCATGCACAACATCGTCCAGCGCCCGATGGCCATCAACGGCGAGGTCAAGATCCGCCCGATGATGTACTTGGCCCTCAGCTACGATCACCGCATCGTGGACGGCAAGGAAGCCGTGACCTTCCTGGTCCGGGTCAAGGAACTGCTGGAAGATCCGGCGCGGGCCCTGCTGGACCTCTGATTTCCTGAAAGGCGGCGATGATCTCGCCGCCTTTTTCTTTGCTGCGAGGCGCGACCATGCTGACCCTCTATGCCGCGACCGGATCCTGCAGCCGGGCCAGCCATATCGCGCTGGAGGAGGCGGGGCTCGCCTATGAGGTTCGTCTGGTCGATTTCGCCAAGGCCGAGCAGCGCGGGACGGCCTATCTGGCGATCAATCCCAAGGGGCGCGTTCCTGCGCTCGCGACCGATGAGGGCGTCCTGACCGAGAGCCCGGCCATTCTGGCGCACATCGCCGCCCTGTCTCCGCCCGGCCTCTTGGCGCCGACCGATCCCTTCGCCTTTGCGCGGATGCAGGCGTTCAACCTCTTTCTGGCCACCACCATCCACGTCGCCCACGCCCACGGTCGACGCGCCGCGCGCTGGAGCGACGATGCCGCAGCCCAGGCGTCGATGGCGGCCAAGGTCACGCAGAACATGCGCGACGGCTTTGCTTTGATCGAGGCGGACCTGACCGGCGAATGGGCGATGGGCGCCGCCTATACGGTCGCGGACCCCTATCTGTTCACCTTCGCCGGCTGGCTGGAAAGCGACGGCGTGGACATCGCCGCGTTTCCGCGCGTCCAGGCGCATTTCGATCGCATGAAGGCGCGTCCGGCGGTCCAGCGCGCCCTGGCCGCCAAAGCTTAGCGGGCGCGCTCGCAGACCAACGGTTGTGTCTAATTTGCGCCGGTCGTTAACGATCCGAATCGGCGCCGCATTTTCCCTGATTACAAGCGCGGAAAATGGCGCCTTATTTCGGACATGGAGTGGGCGGCGCGCGCGATAGGGATGTTCTACGTCTTGGGGGGACTGATGCTTTTGTATCAGGCCTGGCTCAACTGGCGTCTGCAACGGGCCCTGTCCGGCGTCATCGCCGTTCCCGCAGACGATCAGATCGCAGACGGGGTGATCGCCCTGGGCGGCGTGGTGGTCCTGATGTCGGGCGTCGCGCTCGCGGCGCTCAGCGCCTGGGCCGTGGTCGCCTTCCTCGCCGGTTGGGCGATCCAGGCCGCCTATCTGCTATGGGTCAACCGCGCCGATCTCGACAGCCCCCTGGCCAGCGGCCGGTTGAAGTCGGTGCATGCCTTCGCCGCCTACACCGCCGTCACCGGCGTGGTGCTGTGGCTGCCGCTGACCGGCATCCTGGGCTGATCAGCCGAACTCTGCCTCCAGATCGGCCAGACGTGCGGCCTGATCCTCGGCGATCAGGGCGTTCAGCAGCGGATCGATGTCGCCTTCCATGATCTGGGGCAGGCTGTGCAGGGTCAGGTTGATGCGGTGATCGCTGACCCGCCCTTGCGGATAGTTGTAGGTGCGGATCCGCTCCGACCGGTCGCCCGACCCGACCTGGGACTTGCGGCTGTCCGAGCGGGCCAGGTCCTTGGCCTGGCGCTGCATGTCGTACAGGCGCACGCGAAGATTCTTCATCGCCTTGTCGCGGTTGACGTGCTGGGACTTCTCCGACGACGTCACCATGATGCCGGTGGGCAGGTGGGTGATGCGCACGGCGGAATCGGTCGTATTGACGTGCTGGCCGCCCGAACCCGAGGCGCGGAAGGTGTCGATGCGGATGTCCTTGTCGTGGATTTCGATCTCCACGTCCTCGACCTCGGGCAGGACCGCCACCGTCGCTGCGGAGGTGTGGATGCGCCCCTGCGATTCGGTCGTCGGCACGCGCTGCACCCGGTGAACGCCGCTTTCGAACTTCAGCCGGCCGAACACGCCTTCGCCCGTCACCGTGGCGATGATTTCCTTATAGCCGCCGGCGTCGCCCTCGGTCGCCGAGTCCAGTTCGATCCGCCAGCCGCGCGTGGCGGCGTAGCGCGAATACATGCGGAACAGGTCGCCCGCGAACAGGGCCGCCTCGTCCCCCCCGGTGCCGGCGCGCACTTCCAGCACGGCCGAGGCGTTCTCGTCGGCGTCGCGCGGGGCCAGCAGCAGGGCGACCTCGCGTTCCAGATCGGGCAGCCTGTCGGTCAGCGCCCGCAACTCCTCCTCGGCCATCGCCGCCATTTCCGGATCGGCCGTCATGGCTTCCAGATCGGCCATTTCAGCGCGCGCCCGGGCCAGGCCCTGGACCGCATCGACGACGGGCTTCAGCTCGGCGTGCTCCTTGGACAGCCGCACGATCTCGGCGCCGTCGGTCGCCGAACCCATGCGCGCCTCCACCTCGTGGAAACGGTCGAGCACCTGATCGAGACGGGCCTGGGGCAGTCGCAAGAGGGAAAGGTCCTGAGAAAAGCGGAGCGCCGTCCTTACCTGCCGGGGGGCGTCGTGTCGATTGCAAGCGGCATCGGGGGTGTGGGCCAGCGCCGGCGCCGCGCTTGTGATCGGCGATCACAGCCGGGTCACGATGGCGTCAGTCGCGGTGACGCAATCGGTTCGAAGCCATTAGTTGAGGTCGAACAACCGTAAGGAGGACGCCATGTTCGATCGCCCGCCCCCGTCGCAGCCCGACGCCGCCGAGGTCGCCGAAAGCGTCGATCGCCTGTGCCGCCTTTACGACAGCCGTCTGGCCGAGACCGGCGGCGACCTGTCGCCCGAGGACGCCCGCGAACTGAAGGCCATGGCCGCCATCTACGATCTGGACACCGACCGTCCCTCGACCGAGGTCTGGCGCGACCTTCGCGCCGTCGTTACGCGTCAGGCGCCGCTTGACGCCACGGCGCCGGCCGAGGTCGAGGCCCTGACCCTGCTGGTGGTCGAGGACGATCCCGACGCCGCCGCCTCCCTGACCGAACTACTGACCGAGGCGGGTCATAATGTCGTCGGCCCGTTCCACAGCGCCGCCGCCGCCGAGGCCGCCGCTGCGCTGCACAGCATTGATGCGGCCCTGCTGGACATCAATCTGTCGGGCGAGACGACCGGGGTGGAACTGGCCCGCGTCCTGACGGACCGCTGGGCCGTACGGGTCATCTTCATTTCCGGCGATGTCGCCGCCGCCGCGAAGAATGCGGACATGGCCGAGGCCCTGGTGCTGAAACCCTACAACGGTGCGCAAATCCTGGAGGCCGTGGCGCGACTGGCCTGAGGGGCGGATCCAGATCCCACAGCTTGCGTCCAGGGCTCAGCCGGGCGATCACAGATCATGCTGTCGAACCGGTCCCGCTACGCCCTGCGCGCCATGGTGCATCTGGCCGGTCTGCCGGACGGCGGTCCCGCGACCATCGCCGAAATCGCCGAGGCGGCGGCGGCTCCGCGAAAGTTTCTGGAGGCCATCCTGCTGGACCTGCGCCGTCAGGGTCTGCTGGCCTCGAAGCGGGGCAGGGCGGGCGGCTATGCGCTCGGCGCGCCCGCCGATGCGATCAGCTTCGCCGACGTCATCCGCGCGCTGGAAGGTCCGCTGGCCCTCGCGCCCTGCGCCTCGCGCACAGCATACGGTCCTTGCGAGACCTGCCCGGATGTCGAGAGCTGTCCGTTGCAGCCCGTGCTTCAGGACGGGCGCGACGCCATCGCAGCCGTCTTCGAGGCTCGAACCCTTCTGCAAGCCGCCGTCATTTCTTCTCCTATTGACCGACTAGGGAAATAGCCCGCACCGTTCCCCCACGTTTCAGAGGCCGTCATGCAAGATTTCCTGCTCTTCCTCGCCGTCGGTTTTCTGGCCCAGATCGTGGATGGGGCGCTGGGCATGGCCTATGGCGTGATCTCCTCCACCGTCCTGCTGTCGTTCGGCGTGCCGCCCGCGACGGCGTCCGCCAGCGTCCACGCCGCCGAGGTCTTCACCACGGCGGCCTCGGCCGGGTCGCATACGGTCAACAAGAACGTGAACTGGAAACTGTTCGTGCCGCTGGCGCTCGGCGGCGTCATCGGCGGCGGCTTCGGCGCTTTCGTACTGACCAGCATCGACGGCGATCTGCTGAAGCCCTTCATCACCACCTACCTGGCCATCATGGGCGTCGTGATCATCTGGCGCGCCACGCGTCAGACGCGCGAGCGGATCTTCCCGCGCAAGTTCGCCGGCCCCCTGGGTCTGGTTGGCGGCTTCTTCGACGCCATCGGCGGCGGCGGCTGGGGACCCACGGTCACCACCACCCTGGTCGGCACGGGCCAGGACCCGCGCGTCTCGATCGGCACCACCAATACGGCGGAGTTCTTCGTCACCTCCGCCATTTCGGCAACCTTCCTGGTCGCCCTGCTGACGGGCCACTGGCAGGAGGCCGAGGGCTTCTCCACCCACGCCATGGCGGTGCTGGGCCTGATCCTCGGCGGCCTGATCGCCGCCCCCTTCGCCGGCGTCATCGCCCGCATCGCCCCGCGCCGCGCTCTCACCTACGGCGTCGGCGCCGTAGTGCTCCTGTCCGCCGGCTATCAGGCCCTGCGTCTGTTCAAGGTGATCTGAAACGCAAAACGGCGGCGGGCTCGCACCCGCCGCCGATCCGATTTCGACTTTGATTTAAGAATACCGTCGGCATCGCCACCCCGCATAGGCGGCTTCCGCAGCCTACTCCGCAGCCTGAAGCGCCGCCGCGCGGGCGGCGTCCAGTTCGGCGGCTTTCTGTTCGACCAGATCGACGATGTGGTCGATCATGCCGTCGTTGGCCTGTTTGTGGGCGATCTTGCCGTTCAGATAGATCATGCCCGCGCCCTTGCCGCCGCCGGTGAAGCCGATGTCGGTATAGAGGGCCTCGCCCGGTCCGTTCACGACGCAGCCGATCACCGACAGGCTCATCGGCGTCGAGATATGGGCCAGCTTCTCTTCCAGCACCGCCACCGTCTCGATGACGTTGAAGCCCTGACGCGCGCAGGAGGGGCAGGCGATGATGTTGACGCCCCGGTGGCGCAGACCCAGCGACTTCAGGATGTCGAAGCCGACCTTGATCTCCTCGACCGGATCGGCGGCTAGGGACACGCGGATTGTGTCGCCGATCCCCGCCCACAACATCGACCCCAGGCCGATGGCGGACTTGATGGTGCCGGTGCGCAGCGGCCCGGCCTCGGTCACGCCCAGGTGAAGCGGGCAGTCGATTGCCTCGGCCAGCTGCTGATAGGCGGCGACGGTCAGGAAGGGATCGGACGCCTTCACCGAGATCTTGAACTCGTGGAAGTCGTGGTCTTGCAGGATGCGCGCGTGGTTCAGCGCGCTCTCGACCATGGCGTCGGGGCAGGGCTCGCCGTATTTTTCCAGCAGTTCCTTTTCCAGCGAACCGGCGTTGACGCCGATCCGCATCGAACAGCCATTGTCCTTGGCCGCCTGGATGACGTCGCGGACGCGGTCGGCCGAACCGATGTTGCCCGGATTGATACGCAGGCAGGCGGCGCCCGCCTCGGCCGCCTCGATGCCGCGCTTGTAGTGGAAGTGGATGTCGGCGACCAAGGGGACCTTGGCCTCGCGCACGATGGTCTTGAAGGCGGCGGTCGATTCCACGTCGGGGCAGGAGACGCGCACGATGTCGGCGCCGGCCTCTTCCAGCTGACGGATCTGGTCGATAGTCGCCGCTGCGTCCGTCGTCGGCGTATTGGTCATCGACTGGACGCTGATCGGGGCGTCGCCGCCCACCAGGACGGAGCCGACGCGGATCTGGCGGCTCTTGCGACGCTCGATGTGGCGCCAGGGTCGGACGTGCGTGTGATCGCTCATGGGAGCATCATATAGGCCGATGATGACGGCGGGACCACGGCCGTCGTGTCAGTTCGGCGCAGGGGCGGGTGAAGAGGACGCGGGCGCGGGGTAAGGCGTCGCAGCCGTCTGCGTACGGGCCTGGGCGGCCTGAGCTTGGGCCTGAGCCTGGGCCTGGGCGCGCGCCTGGGTCGCCGCCAGTTGTTTTGCCGCCTGGTCCGCGCGGCTGTTCAACTGGGCCAGCGGGGTCAGAACGCCGGCCAGCGGTCCGCCGTATTCGCCGTTCAGGAAGACGTCGAAGGCGGCCGGGTCGGACACGTCCACCGTCGCCGCCACGCCGATGGGCGCGCGCCAGGCCTCGCCCGGCGCCATCTGACGCGCGAACAGGGCCTGACCGTCGCCCAGCCGCACGACCAGGGCGCCGGCCGTCTTGGCCTGAATCACCACCATCGAGGCGTTGGCCGAGGCGCCATAGACGGCCCCGCGCGGATTGAACGCCTTCTGCACCGGCTCGGGATTGGCGGCGGCGGCGATCACGGCCGGATCGGTCGGATCGACCCCGGTCAGTTCGGCCTCCAGCCCCGGCGTGATGTACAGCGCCGGCGTCGTCTGGTCGGGCGGGGCGGACATGGGCGCGCTGAGCGCGACCTGCGGATCGGGATCGGCCGCCCCGGTCCAGGTCTTGGGCACGGCGGCGATATCGGACGGATGGGCGGTCCGATGCAGGCTGGCGCGCTGGAACACGTTCCAGCCGATGACGGCGACCACAACGGCGGCGATGCCGGCGACGATGCGCGGCGAATGGCGTTTCACGTCCTCGAAGGCGATGCCGATGGGCGCCTTCAGCGGCACGGAGGTGTCCGGGCTCTCGCGTTTGAACCGCTCGACGGCGGTCTGTTCGTCCAGCGCCAGGGCCGAGGCGTAGGCCCGCACATAGCCCAGGGCGAAGACGCGCGAGGGCAGGGACGACCAGTCGTTCTGCTCAAGGGCGGTCAGGAACCGGCGATGCACCTTGGTCTCGGCGGCCAGCTCGGCCGGCGACTTGCCCGACCGCTCTCGGGCGGCCCGAAAACCGTCGCCCAAGGTCGCGGCGTCGACGAAGGCGGCCGTCGGATCGGGCCGGTCCGCAATGCTTTCGATCGCCTCGGGGGCGACCCCCGCATTCCGCGTCATGACGCCTGACCCCATGTCCGGGAAACACAGCGCCGACGCGCCGTTCACAGGGCCCGAGATAGACGATTGCGCGCCGACCAGCAACGCCGCCTATGCGTCCAGACCCTTGCGATCAGACAGCGACGTTCAGCTTGCGCGCCAGGGATTCGATCTCGTTTCGAACCGAGCCGGTGGACAGGTTCAGCAGATTGGCCATGCCGCGCCGGGCCGCATTCAGGTCCGCCGACAGGATCATCCGCTTGACCGGCCCCACACCGCCCGCCGGCGCAGACAGTCGGGTGAAGCCCAGCACGATCAGGGCGAAGGCCTCCAGCGGCCGCCCCGCCAGTTCGCCGCAGATCGAGACCGGCGTGCCCGTATCGGCGCAGGCCTTCTGGATGGTCTGGAGCGCCCGCAGGGTCGGCGGCGACAGGGGGTCGTAGCGATCCGACACCAGCGGATTGGTCCGGTCGGCCGCGTACATGTACTGGAACAGGTCGTTGGTGCCGATGGAGACGAAATCTGTCAGCGGCAGCAGGGCGTCCAGATGCCACAGCAGCGACGGGCATTCGACCATCGCCCCGACGCGCAGCAGGGCGGGCAAGGCGCGCCCGCGACGCCGCGCCCAAGCGCATTCGATATCCACCAGCTCGCGCGCGGCCCGGAACTCATCCACCGTGGCGATCATCGGGAACATGACCCGAAGTTCGCGCCCGGCCCCCGCCGCCAGCAGGGCCCGCAGCTGCATCCGCAACAGCGACGGCCGGTCCAGGCCCAGGCGGATGGCGCGACGGCCCAGCGCGGGGTTCTCTTCGCGCTCGGCCTCCAGATACGGCAGCACCTTGTCGCCGCCGATATCCAGGGTGCGGAAGGTGACGGGTTTGTCGCCCGCTGCGTCCAGCACCAGCTTGTAAAGCGCCGTCTGGGCGTCCAGCCGGGGCAGTTCGTCCGAGACCATGAACTGGAACTCGGTGCGGAACAGGCCGATGCCCTCGGCGCCCGTCTCGATCATGTTTTCCAGATCGACCGCCAGCCCGGCATTGGTCAGGACCGTGATCCGCTGCCCGTCCAGGGTCACGGCCGGCACGTCGCGCAGCTGGGCGAACTCGGCCTGGCGCTGTTCGCGCACGGCCATGCGCGACTGCACCGCCTCCAGCATGTCGGGGCGGGGACGCAGATAGGTCTCGCCGGTCTCGCCGTCGGCGATGACCATGTCGCCTTCCGACAGCCGGTCGCGCAGGCCCATCAGACGACCGACGCACGGGATCTGCAGCGCGCGCGCGACGATGGCGGCGTGGCTGGCGGCCGAGCCCTCTTCCAGCAACAGCCCCTTCAGCTTGTCGCGCGGATATTCCAAGAGGTCGGCCGGGCCGAGATTTCGCGCCACCAGGATGGCGTCGTCGGGGAGTTCGCGCTCGCCCGGCTTGTCGCCCGCCAGCACTCGCAGCAGCCGGTTGGCCAGGTCCTCGAAGTCGTGCAGCCGCTCGCGGATATAGGGGTCGCGCGCCTGGGCGAAGCGGGCGCGGTGTTCGTTCCTGACCCGGTCCACCGCCGCCTCGGCCGTCAGACCGTTCCGCACCGCCTCTTCCAGCGACCGGTTCCAGCCCCGGTCGTCGGCGAACATCCGATAGGTTTCCAGCACCTCGAACGACGGACCGGCCAGGCCCTGACCCTTGTCCAGCATGACGTCCAGGCCGGTCTTCAGCGTGGCCAGCGCTAGCTTCAGCCGCGCCTCCTCCATCGCCGGGTCGTCGGACAGCAGGCGTTCGGGCGCCAGCGGCGCCTCGTGCAGAACCACATGGCCGAAGGCCAGGCCGTCGGCGAACTTCTGGCCCTTCAGCCGCTCGGGCCGGTGCGGCGCCAGCTCCACGTCGCGCAACTCGTCCAGCGCCAGCAGCTCGCCGGAAGACACCGTCTCGGACAGGACCATGGCGATGGTCTGGATGTCCTCGACCTCTTCCTCGTCATAGCGCCGCTCGGTGCGGTTCTGGACGACCAGCACGCCGATGGCCCGACCGCCGCGCAGCAGCGGGGCGCCCAGGAAGGCGTGGTAGGGGTCTTCGCCCGTTTCGGGACGATAGGAGAAGGAGGGATGCGAGGGTGCGTCCGACAGGCTGATGGGTTGGGCCATCCGCGCCACCTCGCCCACCAGGCCCTCGCCGGGCCGCAGGCGGGTGTTGTGCACGGCGTCGGGGTTCAGACCCTCGGTGGCGAACAGCTCGAGCTCGCCCGACGCGCGGCGCAGATAGATGGAGCAGACCTCGGCGACCATGGACCGGGCGATGATCTTGACGACCATGTTCAGCCGGTCCTGCGCCGGCGTCACGCCCGCGCCGGCCCCGCCCAGAGCCTCGCGGATCTGGCGCAGGAGGATCCGGGGTCCTCTGGTCATCGCGCCGCCTGCCGGCATCATGTCTCCCGCGCCCCGGCGCCTAGGCGCCTTCTGAAATCACCCTATACCGCGTCCAGCCCATATGCCGAATGCAGGGCGCGAACGGCCAGCTCGGCGTAGGCGGCGTCGATCAGCACGCTGATCTTGATCTCGGAGGTCGAGATCGCCTGGAACTTCACGCCCTTGTCGGCCAGGGCCTTGAACATGGTCTGGGCGACGCCCGCATGGCTGCGCATGCCCACGCCGACGACCGAGACCTTGGCCACGTCCTCGTCGACGCGGATTTCCTCGAAGCCGAGCTGATCCTTGGCGGCGGTCATCAGGTCGGCGGCGCGCACGGCGTCGCGGCGCCCGGTCGTGAAGGTCAGGTTGACCGTCCCGGCGGTGCGCGACTGGCTCTGCACGATCATGTCGACGTTGACGTTGGCCTCGGCCAGACGCGTGAAGACGTCGGCGGGCGCGTCCACCCGGTCGGACAGGCCCAGCAGGGTGATGCGGGCCTCGTCACGGCTCATGGTCACACCGGACACGATACGTTTTTCCACGATCTCCTCCTCGTCGCAGATCAGGGTTCCACCCTTGTCGGGCATGACGCCATTCGCGTCGGGTTCGATAAAGCTAGAAAGGACGCGGACCGGCACCTGTTTGGCCATGGCCAGCTCGACCGAGCGGGTCTGCAGCACCTTGGCGCCCAGGGACGCCATTTCCAGCATCTCTTCGTAGGACACCTTGGCCAGACGGCGCGCGCGGTTCTCGATGCGCGGGTCGGTCGTATAGACGCCGTCCACATCGGTATAGATATCGCACGGGCAGCCCAGGGCCGCCGCCACCGCCACGGCCGAGGTGTCGGACCCGCCCCGGCCGAGCGTCGTGATCTTGCCGTCCGCCGTCACGCCCTGGAAGCCGGGCACGATGGCGATCTCGCCGGCGTCGACGGCGGCGCCCAGCTTCTCGCCGGGGATGTCGATGATGCGGGCGCGGGCGTGGGCGTCGTCGGTCAGGATCGGCACCTGCCAGCCCATCCACGAGCGGGCGTTGAAGCCCATGTTGCGCAGCGTCGCGGCCAGCAGGCCCGAGGTCACCTGTTCGCCCGAGGCGACCACCACGTCATACTCGTCATCGCTGAGCGGCAGGCCCGCGGCGGCCGGTCCGGCGCCGTCGGTCCAGGCGACCAGTTCGTTGGTCTTGCCCGCCATGGCGGAGACGACGACGGCGACCTGTTTGCCCGCCGAGACTTCGGCCGCGACGATCCGCGCCGCACGGCGAATGCGTTCGAGGTCGCCCATCGAGGTGCCTCCGAACTTCATCACCAGTCGTGTCGTATCGGGCCGCGTCATCGTGGCGTTCCGCCCCCTGCTTGCGTGAAAGGGCGCGAAGGTTCATCCCTCGCGTCATGACCGCTTCTAACGGCGCCGCTCCGTCTCGCCTACCCCAACAGGGGCATGGTTTTTCGCAAAATTCGCCCGAAACGGCGTTCGGCGCATCGATCGACCCCGCCGACGTGGCGCGCTTCTCGGCCCAGGCGGCCGAGTGGTGGGACGCGCACGGGCCGTTCGCGCCGCTGCACCGCTTCAATCCGGCGCGGCTGGCCTTGATCCGCGACCAGCTTTGCACGCGGCTGGGCCGAGATCCCAAGGCGCGGGGGCCGTTCGAAGGTCTGACCCTGCTGGACGTGGGATGCGGCGGCGGACTGATCGCCGAGCCGATGCGGCGGATGGGCTTTGACGTCACCGCGATCGACGCCTCGTCCGAGAACATCGGCACCGCCCGCGCCCACGCCGACATGGTCGGCCTGGATATCGCCTATCGCGCCGCCACGGTCGAACAGATCGAGGCGGAAGGGGCAGGGCCATTCGACGTGGTCCTGACGATGGAGGTGATCGAACACGTCGCCGATCCCGAAGGCTTCGTGCGCGCCTGTTCGCGCCTGGTCCGGCCGGGCGGGGTGATGATGGTCGCCACACTGAACCGCACGTTGAAGTCGCTGGCCCTGGGCAAGGTGGCGGCGGAATACATCCTGCGCTGGGTTCCCGCCGGAACCCACGACTGGCGCCAGTTCCTGAAGCCTGAGGAAATCCGCACGATGCTGGCCGCCGAGCCGGTGACGGTCGAAGGGCCCTACGGCCTGAACTACGACCCGCTACACGACCGATGGAGCCAGACCGACGATGCGGGCATCAACTATATGATGGTCGCCACGCGGAGCGCCGCCTGAAATGCAAAAGGCCGCCCCGAAGGGCGGCCTTTCTTTCTGATTGGGCTTGGCCCCTAGACCTTCGCCGCCCGGCTCTTGGTCCAGGCGTACAGGCCGAACACCGCGACGGCGAAGCCGACGATGCCCGCCAGCATGGCCGGCCAGGCCGAACCCTCGGGCAGCATGGCGAAGGGCGCGTCGTCCCGGGTCGCCACGATGACGCCGGCGGTGAAGACGCCGAACAGGCTCTCGCCCACGATCAGGCCCGAGGCCAGCAGCACGCCCATCCGCCGCGCCACGTCGGCGTAGCGGGTGGACGACACCGCCTTGTCGTAGATCCATCCGGCGACGGCGCCGATGACCAGCATGGTCGTCACCGCAGCCGGCAGATAGAAGCCGATGCCGACGGCCAGCGGCGGCAGCTTGACCTTGCCCCTGGTCGCCTTCGACACGACCGCGTCCAGCACGATGATGACCACGCCGATCGCCGCGCCCAGACCGATCAGGTCCCAGCGCAGATCGCCGCCGATGACGCCGCGCGCCAGGGCCGAGATCAGGGTGGCTTGCGGGGCGGCCAGGGTCTTGGCGCCTTCCACGATGGCGGGCGGGCCGCCTTCGAAGCCGAAGGCCTGGTTCAGCAGGTTCAGGATGAAGGGGATCACCAGGGCGCCGGCGCCGACGCCGACGATCAGCGCCACCTGCTGGCGCCACGGCGTGGCCTCGACCAACTGGCCCGTCTTCAGGTCCTGAAGGTTGTCATTGGCGATGACGGCGACGGCGAAGACCACCGCCGTCACGATCAGGGCGAAGGCGATGATCGACGGATCGGCCGGCACGCCCGCGACGGCCATGACGCCCAGCATCAGCAGCGAGGCGATGACGATGGCCAGGATGCCGACGCCCGACACGGGGCTGTTCGACGAACCGATCAGACCGGCCATATAGCCGCAGATGGCCGCCACGGCGAAACCGATCAGCACCACATAGACCAGGCCGCCGACCACCAGCAGCGGCGTCGATCCCGCCAGCGCCGGGGCGCTCTGGGCGAACCAGGCCAGAAGGCCGGCGATGCCGACCAGGCAGGCCACCGACACGCCGCCGACCAGTTTGATCGGCAAATCCTGTTCGGTGCGCTCAAGCACTTCGCCGTGGGCGCGTTTGGCGTTGGCGGCCAGCGCCGAGGTCAGGCCGCCGATCAGCGGACCGGCCAGTTTTATCAGGGTCCAGATGGCGGCGACGCCGATGACGCCGGCGCCCATGAAGCGGACCTCGCGCGCCCAGACGGTGGTCGCCAGCTCTTCGGCCGGCGCGCCGGCGGGCAGGGTCGAGGCGATCGATGGAATGCCGTGCGCCGTCAGCCAGGCGATCGTGTCCGGGCTGGTCAGGATCGGCACGGCGACGGCCCAGGCCAGCACCAGGCCGAACAGCTGCGCCAGACCGACCGTCAGGCCGATCAGGTGACCGGCGCCTAGCAGGGCGAACTGCATGCCGAAGCCCATGCCCGTGGCCCCGCCGCCCAGCGCGGCCGGCAGTTTGAAGAACTTGGCCGCCTCGCCCGCAAAGACCCGACCCGCGACCAGCAGGGCGTAGCCGGCCGACACCACGGCGCCGGCGACCACGACCCACAGGCCCGACTTGTTCTCGCGCACCGCGCTTTCGGTCTGCTCGGCCCCGCGCGAGCCGACCTTCAGCACCTCGGCGGCGGCGACGCCTTCGGGGTAGGGCAGGCCGCCGTTGACCACCAGCGCCCGGCGCAGCGGGATCGAGAAGGTCACGCCCAGCACGCCGCCCAGGATGCAGATCGCCACCGACTGCCAGAACGGAAACTCCAGCCACCAGCCGATCATCACCAGGCCCGGCAGGACGAAGATGATCGAACTCATGGCCCCGCCGACCGAGGCCACGGTCTGGACCGTCATATTCTCCCAGATGGTCGAGGTGCGGAACGCCCGCAGCACCGCCATCGAGATCACCGCCGCCGGAATGGCCGAGGCGAAGGTCAGGCCGACAAGCAGGCCCAGATAGGTGTTGGCGGCGGTGAAGATCACCGCCAGCAGGCAGCCCAGCACCAGGGCGCGGAGCGTCAGTTCAAGCCGGCCCTTCGGGGCGGCGGCGGCGTCTGTCATATGCGAAAATCCCACGTTTGCGCGGACGTAAGCGCATTCTGTCGCAGGCGGCAACTGGTCGCGGTCAGATGCGAGCGCCCCCGCCGCTTGGCCCCGCGACCCGGACGGGCTAGGACCGGGCCATGCCCGAACTTCCTGAGGTCGAAACCGTCCGACGCGGCCTGACGCCGGTGCTGGAGGGCGCGCGGCTGTCGCGGGTCCGGATCAACCGGCCCGACCTGCGATTTCCCTTCCCCGCGCGCTTCGTCGAACGGCTGGAGGGGGCGACGGTCCTGCGGATCGACCGGCGGGCCAAATATCTGCTCATGCCGCTCTCGACCGGCGAGACCTGGATCGCCCACCTGGGCATGACCGGCCGCTTCACCCTGGACGGAACCCTGCTGGGCGAGTTCGAGGAGGCCGCGCCGATCGCCGGCAAGCACGAACATTTCAGCGGCTGCGCCATCCGCGATGGGGCGGCGACCCGCATCGGATACGCCGACGCGCGCCGGTTCGGCTTCATGGGCCTGATCTCCAGCGATCAGATCGAGACCCATCCGTGGTTCGCAGGCCTGGGACCCGAGCCGCTGGGCAACGGCTTTTCCGGCGCCCATCTGGTCGAGGCCTTCGCGGGCAAGAAGCAGAATATCAAGGTCAGTCTGCTGGATCAGCGGATCGTCGCCGGCCTGGGCAATATCTATGTGTGCGAGGCCCTGTACCGCGCCCGCATCTCGCCCCTGGTCGCCGCTGGATCGGTGTCGAAGGCGCGGCTGGAGCGTCTGGCGACCGAGGTCCGCAACGTCCTGAACGACGCCATCGCGGCGGGCGGCTCGACCCTTCGCGACTTCGCCAACGCCGAGGGCGGCCAGGGCTATTTCCAGCACCGGTTCGACGTCTACGGCCGCGAGGGCGAGCCATGCCGAGGCGACAAATGCACCGGCGTCGTCGCGCGCATCGTCCAGGGCGGCCGCTCCACCTTCTACTGCCCCTCCTGCCAGAAACGGTAAGCCCATGAGCGAACGCATCTGCCTGTTGCGCGGCGTCAATGTGGGCGGGGTCAAGGTCCCGATGGCCGAGCTGAAGGCCATCGCGGTCGAGGCCGGTTTCGCCAACCCGCGCACCCTTCTGGCCAGCGGCAATCTGGTGATCGAGAGCGACGCCGAACCGACCGATGTCGAGGCTCGGCTGGAAAAAGGGATCGCCGCCCACTTCGGCCGCCCCATCGAGGTGATCGTCCGCACGCCCCCCCAATGGTCAGCCCTGATGGCCGCCAATCCGTTTACGGACGAAGCCGGGATCGACGGCTCCAAACTGCTGGTCATGGTGATGAAGGCCGGGATCAAAGAGGGGGCGGTCGAGGCCCTGCGTGCTTTCGCGGCTGGAGACGAACGGGTCGAGTCGTCCGGCGGCGACCTGTTCTTCTGGCACCCCGACGGCCTGGGCCGCTCGAAGATGGCGGAGAAGGCCCAGCCGCGCCTGATCGGCGTCGGCACCGGCCGCAACTGGAACACGGTGCGGAAACTGGCCGCCATGGTCGGGATGGAGGGCTGAACGATGCGCAAAATCCATCTGTGGATCAGTCTGATCGTCGGCGTCCTGGTCTGGGGCGCCTATTTCGTCCACTTCGTCCAGGGTTTGCGCGCTGGCGACCTCGGCGACCTGATCTGGTGGTTCGTCGCCGCCCTGGTCGTCGCCGCCGTAGCCGAGGCCGCCGCCACCGGCCTGATCGCCCGTCTGTTCCGCCGTCGCGCCCGCGTGCTGGACGAGGGACCGACGCTTCAGGCGGCGTTGAAGGCGGGCCATGTCGCCCTGATGCTGCTGGTCGGCTTGGTCCTGCTCTCGGCCCTGGTGCTGGCCCTATCGTCCGTTTTCGGCTGGACGCTGGACCTGTCAGGCGCGCGGGGTCAGGTGATCGTCGCCAATCTTCTGCTGGGCATGGTGGTCGTGGTCGAACTGGCGCGCGCCGCCCTGACCCTGGCGCTGATGCCGCGGCGATAGTCCGCGCGCTAGCGGGCCCCGCTTCGCGACTGTATGACCGCCGTCAAAGGAGACCGACCATGCCCGACGCCTATTCCAACCTGCTGATCGAACGCCACGCCGACGGCTATGCGGTGGTGACCCTGAACCGGCCCGAGGCGCTGAACGCCCTGAACTCGGCCCTGTTCAAGGATTTGGCGGACTTCCTCGACAGCGTCGAACATGACGACAGCGTGCGCTGCCTGATCTTGACCGGCTCGGGCGAAAAGGCCTTCGCCGCCGGCGCCGACATCAAGGAGATGGCGGACCAGACCTATGCCCAGATGTACACGGGCAACTATTTCGCTCTCGGCCACGACCGCATCACCCGGTTCAGAAAGCCGATCATCGCCGCAGTGAACGGTTTCGCCCTGGGCGGCGGCTGCGAACTGGCCATGCTGTGCGACTTCATCGTCGCCTCGGACAAGGCGAAGTTCGGCCAGCCCGAGATCAACCTGGGCGTCGCGCCGGGCATCGGCGGCTCCCAGCGCCTGACCCGTCTGGTGGGCAAGTCCAAGGCCATGGACATGGTCCTGACCGCCCGGATGATGGATGCAGCCGAAGCGGAACGCGCCGGCCTGGCCTCGCGCGTCTTCCCGCACGAGACCCTGCTGGAGGAGACCCGCAAGATCGCCGCCAAAATCGCCTCGCAAAGCCCGTTGGCGATCATGGCCAACAAGGAGATGGTCAACGCCGCGCTGGAGACGACCTTGACCCAGGGCGTCCAGTTCGAACGCCGCCTGTTCCACTCCCTGTTCGCCTTCGAGGACCAGAAGGAGGGCATGTCCGCCTTTGTCGAAAAGCGCAAACCCGAGTTCAAGGGGCGATAGGTCGCAGGCGCGGGTCAACCGATCGCCGTGATCGGGCGTTAGGGGCGGATGATGATCCGCCTCCTCGCCTCGCTCCTTGCGATCCTGTTCGTCCTCGCCCCGGTCGGCGTGCAAGCCCAGGGCCAGGCCCAAGCTCAAACTCCGGCCTTCAGCTCCGGCCGCATCATCGTCGAGACGCGCGGGCGGGGGCCGGACATCATCTTCATCCCCGGCCTGGGTTCGACCGGCTCGGCCTGGCGTTCGACGGCGGATCGGCTCGATAACCGCTACCGGGTGCATCTGGTCACCCTGCGCGGCTTCGGCGAGACCCAGATCGGCGACAATGTCAGCGGTGGTCTGGCCGGCCCTGCCGCCAGCGAGATCGAACGCTACATCCGCGAGCAGCGCATCGACCGGCCCGCCGTGATCGGCCATTCGCTGGGCGGCCAGATCGCCCTGCGCGTCGCCGCCGATATGGGCGACCGGATCGGGCGCGTCATGGTGGTCGATTCCTCGCCCTTCTTCCCGTCCCTGATCGACGCCCGCACCACATCCGATCAGGTCGAGCCCCTGGCCCGTCTGGGCTATCAGGCCCTGCTCCTGTTCGGCGATCAGGCGCTGAAGTCCCAGGTCGCGGCCTTCGGCGTGGACATGGGTCTGGCCGGCGACATGGTGTTCGAGGGGCTGGGACTTCAGGGCGGCGACCGGCGCGTCCTGGCTCAGGGTCTGTATGAGGCCCTGACCGTCGATCTGCGGCCGCGCCTGTCTGAGATCACCGCCCCGGTCACCGTCGTCTATGGCTGGACCCGCGATCCCTATGCGCCGCGCAATCGGCTGGAGGGTCTGTATCGCTACGGCTTCGAAGGCCTGGCACGCCCGGTCAGGTTCGAACGGATCGAGGGCGCCGAACACCAGGTGATGATGCAGCAGCCGCAGCGGTTTCTGGCGGCGGTGCAGCGGTTCCTGAGCTGAGGCTCAATCCTTCAGCGCATCCACAACCACGCCCTCAGTCAGCAGCTGCGGCAGGATTTCCGGCTCGGCCCGACCCGGTCGATACAGCAGATACAGCGGCACGCCCGAACGCCCATGCGCCTGAAGCTCGCGGGTAATGGCGTCGTCGCGCCGGGTCCAGTCGCCGACCAGATAGGCGGCGTTCGCCTCGCGCATCGCCTCGGCGACACGAGGTGCAGACAGGGCCGCGCGCTCGTTGATCTTGCACGTCACGCACCAGTCGGCGGTCAGATTGACCAGCACGGGGCGTCCCGACGCGGTCGCTGCATTCACCGCCGCCGCTGACCACGGCTGGGCCGCCAGCGGGCCGCTGTCGCCTTGGGGCGCGGCGTCCGCCTGTCGCGCTGCACCGGCCGCGACGCCTGCCAGGCCCAGCGCCAGAACGCCGACGACGATCGCGCATATCGTGGTCAGGATCGGCCGTTCATCACGCTGGCGCGCCGCTTGCGCCAAGCCTGTCAGCCAGGCCGCCAGGGCCAGCAGCAGCGCCGCCGTCAGCAGCAGGCCCAGGGCGTCGACGCCGCCCTGCCGCGTGAACACCCACAACAGCCACAGCGCCGCCCCATACATGGGAAAGGCCAGCAGACCCTTCAGCCGCTCCATCCAGACGCCCGGTCGCGGCAGGCGCGACAGCAGACCGGGCGACAGGCTGATCGCCAGATAGGGCAGGGCCAGACCCAGCCCCAGCACCAGGAACACGGCCAGCGCCATCGGCCAGGACAGGATCAGGGCCGCCCCGAGCGCTGCCGCCATGAAGGGCGCCGTGCAGGGCGCCGCAACCACCACCGCCAGCACGCCGGTGAAGAAGGCGCCCGCCGATCCGGGCAGGCGCGACAGGGGGCCGGACCCCGCGTTCTGCAATCCGGCTCCCACATGGAAGACGCCCGACAGGTTCAACCCGACCAACACCATGATCAGGGCCAGGGCCGCGACCACGCCCGGCGACTGAAGCTGGAACCCCCAGCCGATCGCCTGACCCGCCGCCCTCAGCGCCAGAAGGGCGCCGGCCAGAACCAGGAAGCTGACCAGCACCCCGGCGGTGAAGGCCAGGCCGTCGCGCCGCGCCCGCGCCGGATCATGCGCCGCCGCCGACAGCGACGCGGCCTTCATCGCCAGAACCGGGAAAACGCACGGCATCAGGTTCAGCACCAGCCCGCCCAGCAGCGCGAGGCCCAGGGCCTGAAGGAAGACCAGAGCGCCGGCCTTCGCCGGAGTCTCTGCGGCGTCGTCCAGCGGCTTCAGCGCCGCGCCGCCTTGGGCGCCGGCCAGAGGCGCGCCCGGCTCCGACGTGATTTCCCACGCGCCCTTGTCGGTGGCCAGCACCCCGCTCAGCGGCGTCGTCGCCGTTTCCTTGCCGGCCGTCAGCGTCAGGGTCAGGCCGTTCGGCCCCCGCTGACCCGACTGGGCGGCCGCATGATCGATGCGCCCGCCGTCGAATGGATAGAAATAGACTTGGCCGATGTCGGCGCCCGCCTGGTCGCCAGATAGCGGCCCGCCCGTCGCGGTCAGGATCAGCTGGCCGCCCTGACGCGTGACGCGCGCCTCGATCCCGGCCGGGCGTGGCGCGGTTTCGACCAGCCGCTCGATCTCCTCACCCCAGGGTTTGGCAAGGGGCGCTGCGCCCTCGCGCACCGGCAGGGCCAGCGACAGGGTCATCGGCTCGGGCACGCACATCTGGTCGCTGCACACCAGGAACAGCACGTCCGTCGTCAGGGTCAGCACCTCGCCCGGCCGCGCCGTCGGCGGCACATGGATCGGCACGGGCAAGAGCACCGCGCCCGAATAGCCATAGTTCATCAGGCTCATCAGCCGCTGGCGGCTGGGCAGGGGCCACAGGATCGGATCGGCGCTCACCCCGGCGGGCAGGGTCCAGATCAGGCTGGTCGCCCCTCCGCTGTCGCCCGGATTGCGCCAATAGGTGTGCCAGCCGGGCGCAATCTTCTGGCGCACCGCCACAACGGTGGTCGAACCGGGCGCGACCCATTGCGACATCGGGACCAGTTCGGCCTCGATCCGCTCGGTCCGCTGCGGCCCGAAGGCGACGACGCCCGTTGGCTGGCTCTGCACCGGCTGGGCGACGGCCGCCGAAACGCCCGTCAAACTGAACAGCAGGCCGAGGAGAAGGGCGAAGAGGCGCAAACGCGTGTTCCGGCAGGCGAGGGGAGCGCCGCAACCTAATGCGTCACGCGTCCCCGCGCCATCGCTTCGCCCGCCCCCGCGTCGATCAGCGCGGATAGGCCTCGTAGATCACTTCCGCGCGGCGCCGCAGCGGTTCGTCATTGCCGGCTGCGGTCGTGGCTCCCGCATCGCCCGCGGCGTTCAGCTCGAAGATCGGCGCCGGCATGCCCGCCTGGGTCAGCGCCTCGACCACCGTCCGGGCACGCCGCTGCGACAGGTTCAAATTGGCTTCGGGCGTGCCCGTGGCGTCGGCCAGGCCCACCACGCGCACCTTGCGCACGTCGCAATCCTTCGCCTTGGTCGCCGCCGCCTTCAGCACCATCGCCGCCGGCTCGGTCAGCCGCGCCTGGTTCTCCAGGAAATAGATATCGAAACGCCCCGGCGCGCACAGCGATTCGCCAACCACCAGCGCCTCGCGCTTGGGCATCGGCGCGCACGCCGCCAGCACGCCTACGGCCGCCACGGCCAGACCCATCGATCGCTTCATCTCAGCCCTCCTCCGGCTCGGCCGGCCCATTACGCAAAAGAGGCGGCCCGTCGTCCGACAGGCCGCCTCTTCAACCTAACGCCGGTCGCGGACCTTCGCGACCGGCATTTGATCACTGATCAATAACGGCGCTGACCGTTGTCCCAGTAGCACTCGTCCTGGCGATTATCGTAGCAGTAGTAGTAACGACCTTGGCTGTCGCGATAACGCTGCTGGTTGTTGCGGTCCTGGTTCGAGCCGCGGATGGCGCCGGCTGTGCCGCCCAGGGCGCCGCCGATCAGGGCGCCGGTCGCAGCATTGCCGCCGCCGACGTTGTTGCCGATGATGGCGCCGGCGACGGCGCCCAGGCCGGCGCCGATGGCGCCTTGGCGGACGGTCTCGTTCGAGCCGTTGTTATAGCCGTACGGGTCGCTGGCGCAGGCCGAAGCCAGCAGTCCGGCGCCGGCAATCGCGATAATCGCCTTTTTCATGATGAATTCCTTTGTCCCTGGGTGTTCGCCCCTGTGGGCAGCAAACGTGTCCTCGCGGCATAGGTTCCGCGTCGACAAACTGCATCGGCAACTATGGTGACGCTTGGGCGGAACGACGGCGTCTGCGGGGCGTTCGGCCGCCATGACTGATGTCGCTGCTCCCGATACGCCCGAAACAGACGTGCGCTGCGCGCCGTCCATTCGCTCTCAGATCCGGCACGTCGTGATGCTGGTCAATCCGCTGTCCGGCAGCGTGGGCCCGCGTGCAGCGGGCGAGGCCGAGGCGATCCTGGCCGACTATGATCTGAAGGCCGAGGTGATGACGCTGGGCGGCGGCGACTTCGACAAGACGATTGCGGAGGCGTTCGACGCCAAGCCGGACGTGATCTTCGTTCTGGCCGGCGACGGCACGGCGCGCTCGGTGGCGTCCAAGGCCAAGCCGGACGGTCCAATGATCGCCCCCTTGCCGGGCGGCACGATGAACATGTTGCCCAAGGCGCTTTACGGCACCGCCGATTGGAAGCTGGCGCTGAAGAGGGCGCTGGAGGAGGGCGAGCCCCAGGCTGTTTCCGGCGGCGAGGTTCAGGGCGAATACTTCTATTGCGCCGCCATTCTGGGATCGCCCGCGCTGTGGGCCCCGGCGCGCGAGGCGATGCGGACCGGCAAGATCAAGCTGGCCTGGCAATATGGCCGTCGCGCCCTGAAACGCGCCTTCTCAGGTCGCCTGCGCTTCACCCTCGATGGCGGCGAGAAACGCCGCACCGAGGCTCTGGTGCTGATCAGCCCGATGATCTCCAAGGCGATGGAGGATCCCATCGGACTGGAAGCCGCCGCCATGGACCCCAGCGACACGACCCAGGCCTTCCGCCTGGCCGCGACGGCGCTGTTCAGCGACTGGCGCCAGGACCCGGCCGTCTCGACCCGCCCGGCAAAACGGATCGAGGTCCGCGCTCGCTCGAAAATCCCGGCGGTCATCGACGGCGAGCCGCTGCTGCTCAAGCCCGAGGCCGTGATCCGCTTCGTGCCCAAGGCCTTCAAGGCGCTGGCGCCCAAGCCGCCCTCGGCCGAGGACAGCGTCTAGTGGGGCGCGTTCTTCAGTTTTCCGACATCCATTTCGGCTGCGAGCACAAACGCGCCTGCGCCGCCGCTCTGGAATACGCCCACGCCACGCCCAACGACTTGGTGCTGATCACCGGCGACATCACCCAGAAGGGGTTCCCCGACGAGTTCAAGGCCGCCGGCGAATGGATGCAGGCCATGCCCGAGCCGCGCTTCGTCATCGTCGGCAATCACGACGTGCCCTATTGGGACGCCATCGCGCGGGTCTTTCATCCCTGGCGGGCGTTCGAGACCGCGACCGGCTTTCCGGCCCACGATGGCCAGTTCTGCAGCGATGCGGTCATGGTGCGCGGCGTCGTCACCGCGCGCGGCTGGCAGGCGCGGCCCAACTGGTCCAAGGGCGTCATCGACCTGGACCAGACGCGGCGTGCGGCCGAGGCCCTGCGTCAGGCGCCGATCGGCGCGCTGCGGATCCTGGCCTGCCACCATCCGCTGATCGAGATGGTCGGCACGCCGATGACCGGGGACGTCAAGCGCGGCGATGAGGCGGCGCTGATCTTCGCCGAGGCGGGGGTCGATCTGATCATGACCGGCCACGTCCATGTGCCGTTCGCCATGCCGATCCCGCTGGCGGATCGCTGCTCCTACGCCGTCGGCTGCGGGACGCTGTCGCACCGCGAGCGCGGCGCGCCGCCCGGCTTCAACCAGATCGACTGGGACGCAAAGACCATCACCGTGACGGCTCTGGCCTGGGATGGAACCAGCTATCGCTCGCACCAGGTCTGGCGTCTGCCGCGCCGTCAGGACACGCGCAAGGCGAACACCGCGCCCAGCCCGGTCGAGCCCGGCGAACTGGAGAAGGCGGCGGTCTAAAGACCTTAGATCGGTCTCCTCCCTGCGAAGCGGGGAGGTGGCTCGAAGCGTAGCGGAGAGACGGAGGGGTTCTTTTCTGGCTCCAGGCGCCGGTGGGATTTCATAAACCCCTCCACCGCTCCGCGGTCCCCCTCCCCACGCTGTGGGGAGGAGACGGCTGGACTTAACGGAACGGCGGCTCGTCGAAGGCGCGCAGTTTGCGCGAGTGCAGCTTGGAGCCTTCGCTGCGCATCAGATCCACCGCCTGAATGCCGATCTGCAGGTGTTCGGAGATCGAACCTTCGTAGAAGCGGTTGGCCTGACCCGGCAGTTTGATCTCGCCGTGCAACGGCTTGTCCGACACGCAAAGCAGCGTCCCGTAGGGCACGCGGAAGCGATAGCCCTGGGCCGCGATGGTGGCGCTTTCCATGTCGATGGCGACGGCGCGGCTCTGGTTGAAGCGCAAGGCCGACTTGGAATAGCGCAGCTCCCAGTTCCGGTCGTCGGTGGTGACGACGGTGCCGGTGCGCAGGCGCAGCTTGACCTCGTCGCCCGGCATGCCGCTGACCGACTTGGTGGCGTCATAGAGCGCGCGCTGGACCTCGGCGATCGACGGGATCGGAATGTCGGGCGGCAGCACCGCGTCCAGCACGTGATCGTCGCGCAGATAGGCGTGAGCCAGGACATAGTCGCCGATGGTCTGGCTGGCGCGCAGACCGCCGCAGTGACCGATCATCAGCCAGACGTGCGGACGGGTGACCGCCAGGTGATCCGTGATCGTCTTGGCGTTGGACGGGCCGACGCCGATGTTGACCAGGGTCACGCCCTTATGGCCCGGCGCGGTCAGGTGATAGGCCGGCATCTGGTGCTTCTTCCAGGCCGTGTCGCTGATCGCCGCCTCGGGGTTGGGCGTGTCGCGCTTGATCACCACGCCGCCGGCGCAGGACAGGGTCTGATACGGCGAGCCGGGCGTCCGAAGCTGCTCGATGGCCCAGCGCACGAACTCGTCGACGTAACGATTGTAGTTGGTGAACAGGACATAGGACTGAACGTCGTCCACCGGCGTGCCGGTGTAGTGTTTCAGCCGCGCCAGCGAGAAGTCGGTCCGCAGGCCGTCGAAGTGCGACAAGGGGAAGTCGCCGCCCATTTCGAACAGGCCGTCGGCGATCTCGTCGCCGATATGGGCCAGGTCCGTGGTGGGGAACCAGCGCGCCAGGGCCGCCGTCATCGACCGGTCCAGCGCGACCTCCAGCCCGTCGGTCACATAGGGAAAGGGGATTTCCTGGCGCGACACGCCGACCTCGAAGGTCGCATTATATTCCTGCTCCAGCAGGCCGAGCTGTTCGGTCAGATAGGGGCGGAACAGGTCGGGCCGCGTGACCGTGGTCGAATAGCTACCCTGTCTCGACAGCCGGGCATAGGCGCGCGGCTCCAGATCCTGGGGGCGATCCCCGTCCCAGCGGATGCGAAGTTCGGGATAGGCGAACACCCCTTCGGCGCGTTTAACCGGATCCGGCCGCGCGCCGGTGTTGACGAAATCCCGCACGGCGTCGCGCAGATTGGTCACGGATTGGGTGTAGAGGGTTTCGAGGCGGTCCAGCGCCGCCTGTGCTGTCATCTGTTCTGTCATGACTTCCTCTAGCGAAGCTTCGCGGCTTTGGCGAGGCGCCGCCCGTTCAAACCCGATTTCGCTGCATTGCAGCAATTTATGACGGGCGTGCGGTTGCGGATCGGAGCGTGACGGCGCATCTGGCCCGGATGTCTTCTTCCCTTGCGTCAGCGCCCGCCAAGAAGGAGCTCGGCTTCGTCGAGTTCGTCTGTCTCATCGCCCTGATGATGGCGCTGAATGCGCTGGCGATCGATTCCATGCTGCCGGCCCTGCCGCACATCGGCGCCGACCTGAAGGTGGCGACCGACAACGACCGGCAATGGGTGGTGACGGCCTATCTGCTGGGCTTCGGCGGGGCGCAGCTGTTCTACGGTCCGTTGGCGGATCGGTTCGGCCGAAAACCCGTCCTGCTGTTCGGCGTCGGCGTCTATGTGATGTTCAGCCTGCTGGCGACCCTGGCGCCGACCTTCGAGACGCTGATCATGGCCCGCGTCGGCCAGGGTCTGGGCAGCGCCTGCACCCGCGTGCTGGCCGTTTCCATCGTGCGCGATCGGTATGAAGGGCGCACCATGGCGCGGGTCATGTCCTTCAGCTTCCTGGTCTTCTTGGGCGTGCCGATTTTGGCGCCGTCGCTGGGTCAGATGATCATGCTGGTCGGGCCGTGGCGCTGGATCTTCGCCGGGCTGGGCCTGATCGGGGTCGGCCTGATCGTTTGGGCGTCGTTGCGTCTGCCCGAGACGCTGAAGCCTGAGGATCGGCTGCCTATCCAGGTCAAGCGGCTGACCGCAGCCTACAAGATCGCCCTGACCGATCGCACCGCCGTCGGCTACACCCTGGCCATGACGGCGATCACCGGGGCCCTGTTCGGCTTCATCAACTCGTCGCAGCAGATTTTCGCTGACGTCTTTCACGCCGAGGCGGCGTTTCCGGCCATCTTCGCCCTGATCGCGGGCGGCATCGCCGTGGCCTCGATCGTCAATGCGCGACTGGTGGTGAAGCTGGGCTCGCGCAGGATTTCGCACACCGCCCTGATCGGCTTCACCAGCATCGCGGCCATCCATGCGGTGGTGGCGATCAGCGGTCATGAATCGATCTGGACCTTTGCGGTGCTGCAGACGCTGACCATGTTCTGTTTCGGCCTGATCGCGGGCAATTTCGGATCGATGGCCATGGAGACGATGGGCAAGATCGCGGGCACGGCGGCCTCGATCCAGGGGTTCGTCTCCACCATCGTCGGCTCGCTGCTGGGCTTTGCGGTGGGCCAACAGTTCAATGGCACGACCATTCCGATGTCGGTCGGCTTCACCGTCTTCGGTCTGATCGCCCTGGCTTGGGTGCTGTTCGCCGAGCGGGGACGGCTGTTCCGGGCCCATCACGCGCCGGTCGTCGCCAAGGCTTGATCTTTTTCGCGTTTCCGCGCGTTCTCCGGGCCAATCGTAAGATCAGCCCAGGAAAACCTCGATGACGCGCAAAGCGCTCGGTCTCGTCTCCGCCCTCGCCCTGGCCGCCGCCATGGGCCTGAGCGCCTGCTCCACCACGACGGGAGGGTCGGCCATGACCCCGCCCGCCATCGCCCCGGCGCCCGGTCCCGAAGCGGTGGACGTCCACACCCACGCCCGGCCCGAGATCGCCCGCGTCGTCGATGTGGCCCTGGACCTGACCGCCGACTTCAACGCCAAGACCCTCGCGGGCACGGCGACCCTGGACATCCTGGCGATCCCGGGCGCCAACGAGATCGTGCTGGATATCCGCGACCTGGACATTCAGGACGTGCGCGACGCGGCGGGCCAGCCGCTGCGCTATGTGGTGGGCGACAACGACCCGATCCTGGGCCAACCGCTGACGGTCTATTTCCCGGCCTTCGCCGCCGATGAGCGGCGCAAGATCACCGTCCGCTATTCCACCCGCCCGAACGCAGCGGCGCTGCAATGGCTGAACCCCAGCCAGACGGCCGGCGGACAGAAGCCCTATCTGTTCAGCCAGGGCCAGGCGATCCTGACCCGCACCTGGGTGCCGACCCAGGACAGCCCCGGCATCCGCCAGACCTATTCGGCCCGCATCACCGCGCCCGAAGACCTGACGGTGGTCATGAGCGCCGATCACCTGACGCCCAACGGCGAGCGGGCCGCAAACGGGATGAAGACCTGGCGCTTCCGGATGGACAATCCGATCCCGCCCTATCTGATCGCGCTGGGCGTCGGCGACATCGCCTTTGCGCCGTTCGACGGCCGCACCGGGGTCTGGACCGAGCCCAGCCGCCTGCGCGCCGCCCAATCGGAGCTGGAACCGACCGCCCAGATGGTGACGGCGGCCGAGGAGCTGTACGGCCCATATCGCTGGGGCCGCTACGACCTGTTGGTCCTGCCGCCCTCCTTCCCGTTCGGCGGGATGGAGAACCCGAAGCTGACCTTCGCCACCCCGACCATCATCGCCGGCGATCGCTCGCTGGTGTCGCTGGTCGCGCACGAACTGGCGCACTCCTGGTCGGGCAATCTGGTCACCAATGCGACCTGGAACGACTTCTGGCTGAACGAGGGCTTCACCGTCTATTTCGAGAACCGGATCATGGAGTCGGTCTATGGCCATGACCGCGCCATGCAGGAGCAGGTGCTGGGCTGGGACAGCCTTCAGGACACGCTGAAGTCCCTGCCGGCGGCGGACACCCGGCTGCATCTGGACCTGAAGGGCCGCGACCCCGACGACGGCATGAACGACATCGCCTATGAGAAGGGCGCCCTGTTCCTGCGGACCATCGAACGCACCGTCGGGCGGGACCGGTTCGACGCCTGGCTGCGCGGCTATTTCGACCGCAACGCCTACCGCCCCATGACCACGGCCATGTTCCTGCAAGACATCCGCGACAACCTGATCAAGGGCGATGCGGCGCTGGAAAGCCAACTGCAGATGGACGCCTGGGTCTATCAGCCAGGCCTGCCGTCCAACGCCGTCGCGCCGGTGTCTCACGCCTTCGAGCCGGTGGATGCGGCTGCCGTCGCCTTCTTCAAGGACAAGGGATCGGCCTCGGCCATTCCGTGGGCGGACTGGAACACCCAGCAGCGGCAGCGTTTCCTGGGCTGGCGTCCCGAGGGTCTGCGGACAGGCGCCGACTGGCTGACGAGCGCGCAGCTGGCCGATCTGGAGCGGACGCTGAACCTGGCGAACGAAGGCAACGCCGAACTGACCGTCGCCTGGCTGCAGATCGCCCTGGCCCATCGCTATCAGCCGTCGGTCGCCACGGCCGAGACGTTCCTGACCAGCCAGGGTCGGCGCAAGTTCGTCCTGCCGCTGTTCCAGACCCTGTGGAACGAGGGCGACTGGGGGCGGGGCAACGCGCGACGCATCTACGCCGAGGCCCGGCCGCTGTATCACCCGGTCACCAGCGGTTCGGTCGATCAGCTGGTCGGCCGGCCGTAAGGCTAGAGGTCCACGATCGCCACGCCGGTTTCCGCCGACAGCCGTTCCGCCAGGACGGCGCGGTGGCAGCCGGCGTGGTCGGCCTCGAAGCACAGCAGGGCGACGGGCTTGTCGGCCGCCAGCGCCTTCAGCCGCTCGTACTCGATCTGCGCCTGGGGTTCGGCCAGATGATCGGCGAAGATGGCGCGCATCTCGTCGACACGGCCCTTGCGCGCCGCGTCACGTCCCGCCTTGGGCGTGCCCAGCCCGCGCAGGTGGACATAGTCGATCCCTTGGGCCTTCAGGCTCTCGCCTAGGATCGTCTTGGAAAAGCCGGCGCGGCGGGATGCGGCGACCGCGCGGACATCGACCAGGGTCTGCACGCCGGCCGTCTTCAGCCGCGCGATGACGTCCGCCTGGGTCGCGCCCTCATAGCCAATGGTGAAAAGCTTCATCCGCCTCAGATGGGCGGCCGCGCGTCGAACGCCAGCGTGACCGTGAAGGCCCGCGTTGCGGTGCGGCGCCCTATCGTCTATCCCGCCGAAACGGATTTCGACTGGAGCTTTCCCCATGGCTGACCTCGCCCCCGGCGTCGTGACCCTCTTCGGAGGTTCGGGCTTTATCGGGTCGCAGGCGGTGCGCGCCCTGGCGCGTCGCGGCTGGCGCATTCGGGTCGCCGTGCGCAACCCGGTCCTGGCGATCGAAATCCAGCCGCTGGGCGATCCCGGCCAGATTCAGTTCATGCGCTGCGACATCACCAACCCGGCGGATGTGGCGCAGGCCGTGCGCGGCGCGGACGCCGTCGTCAATCTGGTCGGCGTGCTGCATGACGCAGGCGGCAAGCGCGGCTTCGACGCCGTCCATACCGAAGCCGCCAAGACCATCGCCGAGGCGGCCAAGGCGGCGGGCGTTGAGCGCCTGGTCCAGATCTCGGCCATCGGCGCCGACGCCGCCAGCCCTTCGGCCTACGGTCGCACCAAGGCCCAGGCCGAGGCGGCCGTTCGCGCCGTCTATCCGGACGCGGTGATCCTGCGTCCGTCGCTGGTGTTCGGCGCGGGCGACGGCTTCCTCAATCGCTTCGCCGCCATGGCGACGATGGCGCCGGCCCTGCCGCTGATCGGCGGCGGCGAAACCCGTTTCCAGCCGGTCTATGTCGGCGATGTCGCCGAGGCCATTGCGCGCGGCGTGACCCGCGCGGACGCCGCAGGCCGCACCTACGAACTGGGCGGGCCGAGCCTGTACACCTTCCGTGAGGTGCTGGAGCTGGTGCGTCGTGAGACGGGCCGTGACCGGATGCTGGTTTCTGTGCCCTTTATCGTCGCCAAGCCCCTGGGTTCGCTGCTGCAACTCAGCCGGTTTGTCGGCCTGACCCCGCCGCTGACGCGCGACCAGGTGCTGATGCTGGAAAAGGACAATGTGGTCGCCGCCGATGCGCTCGGCCTCAGCGATCTGGGCATCGACCATCCGGCCGGCATGGCGGCGATCGCGCCGTCCTATCTGTGGCGCTACCGCGTCGGCGGACAGTTCGCCGAAGCGCCCGCCCACTAAAAACCTTTCCCTATGACGCCGCCGCCGGTCGCCTTCGCGGCCGGCGGCGTCTTCTGTTCGGGAACAAAGAGTGCACAGCTTAAGGATGCCGGCCACGCGCCCCCAGTTCTCCACCACCGATACGCCTGACTTGAACGACGCGCGGGCGCTGTTGGCGCGCGTCTGGGGGCACGCCGACTTTCGGGGGCTGCAGGGGCGGGTGGTCGAGCAAATCCTGTCGGGCGGCGATGTGCTGGCGGTCCTGCCGACCGGCGGCGGCAAGAGCGTCTGCTATCAGATCCCGGCCATCCTGCGCCCCGGCCTGGGGCTGGTGGTGTCGCCGCTGATCGCCCTGATGACCGATCAGGTCGAAGCGTTGAAGCAGCAGGGCGTCGCGGCGGCGCGGCTGGATTCCGGCGTGTCGCTGGACGAGCGTTCGGCCATCTGGGCGGCGGCGCGGTCGGGGGAACTGGACCTGCTCTATGTCTCGCCCGAAGGCCTGGCGGCGGGCGCCATGATGGATCGGCTGGCCGAACTGCCGCTCAGCCTGATCGCCATCGACGAGGCCCACTGCGTCTCGCAATGGGGTCACGACTTCCGGCCCGACTATCGCAACCTGGGTCTGCTGGCAGAGCGGTTCCCCGACGTGCCGCGCATCGCCGTCACCGCCACCGCCGACGCCCGCACCCGCGACGACATCCTGCGTTCGCTGCGGCTGGAAGAGGCGACGGTCTTCGTCGACAGTTTCGCGCGTCCGAACCTGCAGCTGTCGGCCGAGCGCAAGGAGAGCGCGTCTCGGGCCAAGACCGACGCACGGGTCATCGAACTGGTGCGCGAACGGCGCGGCAAGTCGGGCGTGGTCTATTGCGGCAGCCGCGACGGCTGCGACCGCGTGGCCCAGGCGCTGCGCGACGCCGGGACCAACGCCATCGCCTATCACGCCGGCATGGACACGAAGGAGCGCGACCGCCGGCTGGAACGTTTCCTGGCCGAGGAGGGCGCCGTGATGGTCGCGACCATCGCCTTCGGCATGGGAGTCGACAAGGCCGACGTCCGCTTCGTCATCCACGCCGATCCGCCGGGCAGCCTGGAGGCCTATTGGCAGGAGATCGGCCGGGGCGGACGCGACGGCGAACCGGCCGAGGGCATCACCCTGTATGGCCCGTCCGACATCGCCTGGTCCTTGCGTCGGCTGGATAGCCGCCCGATGGCCGAGGAGGTCAAATCGGTTCAGGTGCGCAAAACGCGCCAGCTGTTCGCCATGCTGGACGGCGCGATCTGTCGCGCCCAGGCCGTGCGGCGATACTTCGGTGAACATGACGCCCAGCCTTGCGGCGTCTGCGACATCTGCGGCGACCCACCCCAGCTTTATGACGCGACCGTTCCGGCCCAGAAGGCGCTGGCGGCGGTGCAGCGCTTGGGCGGACGGTTTGGGAGGGGCCGCGTCGTCGATCACCTGACCGCCCGCACCAAGGATGTGCAGCCGTGGGAGCAGCAACTGTCCACCTGGGGCATCGGGCGCGAGATTTCGCTGAACAGCTGGCGCGAGATCGTCGATCACCTGCTGTTCGAAGGTCTGCTGGTCGAAGATCCGAACGACGGCAAGCCGCTGGTCGGGCTGGGCGATCCCGAGGCGGTGCGCGCCGTCTATCGCGGCGAGCGCCAGATCGAGGTGCGTCGCGCGCCGCTGAGGGCCGATACCGCGCCGCGTCGTCGTGACCGATCGGGCGAAGGGCGCAATGTGGCGCTGGAGACGATGGACGCCGATGTCCGCGCCCGGTTCGAGGCCTTGCGCGCCTGGCGCCGCGACCGCGCCTCGGAACAGCACGTCCCGCCCTATGTCATTTTCCAGGACCGGACGCTGCTGGAGATCGCCCACGCCGAGCCGGGCGACCTGAACAGTCTGGGCGCCATTTCCGGCGTCGGCCAGTCCAAGCTGGATCGTTACGGCAAGGGCGTGCTGGAAGCGCTGGCCGCCCTTTAGAAGCCGTCAGACCTCCGGCTTGGGCGGGGCGGTGATGACTTCGACGTTGTCGTTCAGCAGATAGGACAGTTCCGACAGGGCGACCGCGCGTTCGGCCGGGTTGGCGGCGGCCTGCACGGCTTGAACCTTCTTGGGCATGTCCTCGGAAATGCCGCGCAGGATGCATTTCAGATCGCCGTCGGTGCCGCGTTCCTTCAGGATCAGGTGGCCCTGCATGTCCAGGGCGGCCAACTGTTCGGCCTGGGCCTTGAAGCCGGTGAAGGCCTGGCTGGTGAAGAAGGCGGCGTCGTCGGCGGCCTTGGCGGCGGCCCAACCGTCGACCACGGCCTTCAGGCTGGCCGAGCGCGAGATGATGTCGGCGAACAGCGGCTCGCCCGCCACCGAGACCGGCGCGCCGGGCGCGGCGGCCGGCTGTTCGGCGGCCAAGGCCACCGAGGGATTGGACATCGCCAAGGCGATCGTGAGAGCAAGGCCGCAGGACATGGAGGTGACTTCCTGTTTCAGCGTCCGCTGGGACGTTGAACCTGAATACGCCCCAGCCGTAAACGAGTGTTTACCCTGTCATTCCCGATGGAGACGACGATGACCCGCGACGCCGCCTGGACCGCCTTCGACCAAGCCGCCGCCGAGGCCGCCTCCGCGCGGATCGTGGATCAGTTCGCCGCCGATCCCGACCGGCTGGCGCGGGTGTCGGTCGAGGCGGCGGGGCTTTATCTGGACCTGTCGAAGCAGAGCTGGACCCGCGCGGCCTTCGACGCCTGTCTGGATCTGGCGCGCGCCAGCGACGTGGAGGGACGTCGCGCGGCCTTGTTCGCCGGCGAGGCCGTCAATCTGACGGAAGGGCGGGCGGTGCTGCACCCGGCCCTGCGCGCCGCGCCGGGCGTCGACTTCAAGGCCCTGGGCGAGCCGGTCTCGGCCGAGGTGGACGCCGTGCGGGCGGACATGAAGGCCTATGCCGACGCGGTGCGGTCGGGCGCCGAGGCGGGCGCGACGGGGCGCAAGTTCGAGGCGATTGTCCATGTCGGCATCGGCGGTTCGGACCTGGGGCCGCGCGTGGTCTGGGACGCGCTGCGCCCGCTGGACCCGGCCATCGATCTGCGCTTCGTCGCCAATATCGACCCGCGCGACATGGCCGAGGCGCTGACGGGTCTCGATCCCGAGACCACCCTGGTGGTGGTCGTGTCCAAGACCTTCACGACGCAGGAAACCCTGGCCAACGCCGAGGCCGCCAAGGCCTGGCTGGCCGCGTCTTTGCCGGCCGAGGGGATGACCAAACACTTCATCGGGGTGACGGCGGCGCCGGACAAGGCGGCGGCCTTCGGCTGCGGTCGGACCTTCGCCTTCCGGGACTGGGTCGGCGGGCGCTATTCGCTGTGGTCGGCGGTCAGCCTGTCGTGCGGCATCGCCCTGGGCTGGGACGTGTTCGAACGGATGCTGGCGGGCGCCGCGGCCATGGACGCCCATTTCGTGTCGGCGCCGCTGGAGCGGAACGCGCCGATTCTGCTGGCCCTGGCCCAGGTGTTCAACGTCGACGGTCTGAACCGGCCCGCCCGCACCGTCGCCCCCTACGCCCACGCCCTGCGTCGTCTGCCGTCCTTCCTGCAGCAGCTGGAGATGGAATCGAACGGCAAGCGGGTGCACCGCGACGGCGCGCCGGTGACGCGCCAGACCTGCCCCGTCGTTTTCGGCGAGCCCGGCACCAACGGCCAGCACGCCTTCTTCCAGCAAATCCACCAGGGGCCGGAGGTCGTGCCGGCCGAGTTCGTGATCGTCGCCAGAACGCATGCGGACGCGCCGGAATCGCCGCTCTGGTCCAACGCCCTGGCCCAGGGCCAGGCCCTGATGCTGGGCAAGACGACCGAGGCCGCCAAGGCCGAGGGGTTGGCGCAAGGATTGTCGGAGGAGGAGGCGACGCGCCTGGCGTCCCACCGCACCTTCACCGGCAACCGGCCCTCGACGGCCATCGTCATGGAGCGGCTGACGCCCGAGGCCCTGGGCGCGCTGCTGGCCCTGTATGAGCACAAGACCTTCGTCGAGGGCGTGATCTGGGACATTAACAGCTTCGACCAATGGGGCGTCGAACTGGGCAAGGTCCTGGCCAAGGCGATCCTGAAGGACGTGGACGCGGGCGGCCCCTCGGCGGACCTGGATCCGTCCACGTCGGCCCTAATGACGCGGTTGATGGGCTGACGCGAAAAGGGCCCGTCCTTGCCGGACGGGCCCTGCCGGTCACCTAGAGCGTCAAACGCTTACCAGCGGCGGTCGTAGCGGTAGTCGCGATCATTGCGATAGTCGCGACGGTCGTAGCGCGAGTCATAGCGGCGACCGTCGTAGCGGTAGTCGTAGCCCGAGCGGCTGCGGTCGATGCCGTGCTCGCGCTCCCAATGGCCCTGGTTACGGTAGCACTGGCCGCCGCGATAATATTCGCAGCCCGAGCCGCGGTTGGAAGCCACCGCGCCCAGAGCCGCGCCGGCAAGCGCGCCACCCGCGATATAGCTGCCGTCGCCGTTGCCATAGATGGCGCCGGCCAGACCGCCCACGGCGGCGCCGATCAGGGCGTTACGGCCGGTGTTGTCGCGATCGCGCGATTGGGCGGAAGCCGGGGCGGCCATCAGGCTCAGGGCCACGACGGGGGCGGCGGCGACCGCAGTGATCTTCAGCAGCTTGGACATCTTGGTCTCCTTCTTTCGTTGCCGAACTGCATTCCAAAAGCGGGGAAGGCATCCAGCGTTGAGGCTGTTCTATCGCTCCCAGTTTGAACGACCCCGGAGGTCGGCATTCATTTTCGGTTCATTTGTCACAGAGAATTCGCGCGGCGGACGGGCGACGCCGCTTGACGGTCGCGCCGCCTCTGCCTAACTCCCGCTCGCGTTAGCACTCTCGCTGGTCGGCTGCCAAAACGGCGATCGCGAGAGCGCCGCACACCGTTTCAAAAACGCCCCGATCCGGGGGTTTTACAGGGAGAAGTCCGATGGCGTTCCGTCCGCTCGGCGACCGCGTGCTGGTCAAGCGCGTTGAAGAAGAATCCAAGACCAAGGGTGGCATCATCATCCCCGACACCGCCAAGGAAAAGCCGCAGGAAGGCGAAGTCGTCTCCGTCGGCCCTGGCGCTCGTGACGACCAAGGCAAGGTCAATGCTCTGGAGCTGAAGGCCGGCGACCGCATCCTGTTCGGCAAGTGGTCGGGCACGGAAGTGAAGATCGACGGCGAAGACCTGATCATCATGAAGGAATCCGACGTCCTGGGCGTGCTGTCCTAAGCACCCGACGTCCGACGTTCTTCAATCAATCCATATAGATAGGAGCTGCCCGCATGGCCGCTAAAATCGTACAGTTCAACACCGACGCGCGCGACAAGATGCTGCGCGGCGTCAACGTCCTCGCCAACGCCGTCAAGGTGACCCTGGGTCCCAAGGGCCGCAACGTCGTGATCCAGAAGTCCTTCGGCGCTCCGCGCTCGACCAAGGACGGCGTCTCGGTCGCCAAAGAGATCGAGCTGGAAGACGCCTTCGAGAACATGGGCGCCCAGATGATCCGCGAAGTCGCTTCGAAGACGAACGACAAGGCGGGCGACGGCACCACCACCGCAACCGTTCTGGCTCAGGCCATTGTGCAAGAGGGCTTGAAGGCCGTCGCCGCCGGCATGAACCCGATGGATCTGAAGCGCGGCATCGACAAGGCCGTCGGTCTGGTGCTGGAAGAGATCAAGACCAACTCCAAGCCGGTCTCCAACAACTCGGAAATCGCCCAGGTCGGCACCATTTCGGCCAATGGCGATAGCGAAATCGGTGAGCTGATCGCCCAGGCGATGGCCAAGGTCGGCAACGAAGGCGTCATCACCGTCGAGGAAGCCAAGACCGCCGACACCACCGTCGACGTCGTCGAAGGCATGCAGTTCGACCGCGGCTACCTGTCGCCCTACTTCATCACCAACGCCGACAAGATGGAGGCCCAACTCGAAGAGCCGCTCATCCTGCTGTTCGAGAAGAAGCTGACCTCGCTGCAAGCCATGCTGCCGATCCTGGAAGCCGTGGTGCAGTCGGGCCGTCCGCTGCTGATCATCGCCGAGGATATCGAAGGCGAAGCCCTGGCGACCCTGGTCGTCAACAAGCTGCGCGGCGGCCTGCGCGTCGCCGCCGTCAAGGCTCCGGGCTTCGGCGACCGCCGCAAGGCCATGCTGGAAGACATCGCCATCCTGACGGGCGGCCAAGTCATCTCGGAAGACCTGGGCATCAAGCTTGAGAGCGTCACGCTCGACATGCTCGGCAAGGCCAAGAAGGTCTCGATCACCAAGGACGACACCACCATCGTCGAAGGCGTCGGCGGTAAGGACGAGATCGAAGCCCGCGTGGCCCAGATCAAGCGCCAGATCGAAGACACGACCTCGGACTACGACAAGGAAAAGCTGCAGGAACGTTTGGCCAAGCTGGCCGGCGGCGTTGCAGTCCTGCGCGTCGGCGGTTCGACCGAAGTCGAAGTGAAGGAAAAGAAGGACCGCGTCGACGACGCCCTGAACGCCACGCGCGCCGCGGCTGACGAAGGCATCGTTCCGGGCGGCGGCATCGCCCTGCTGAAGGCCTCCAAGATCCTGGCCGACGTCAAGGGTGACAACGCCGACCAGAACGCCGGCATCGCCATCATCCGTCGCGCCCTGCAGGCTCCGATCCGTCAGATCTCGGAAAACGCAGGCGTCGAAGGTTCGATCGTCGTCGGCAAGGTGCTGGAAAACGACCAGTCCTCGTTCGGCTTCAACGCCCAGACCGAAGAGTACGGCGATCTGGTGCAGATGGGCGTCATCGACCCGGCCAAGGTCGTCCGCACGGCTCTGCAAGACGCCGCTTCGGTCGCCGGCATCCTGATCACGACGGAAGCCGCCGTCGCCGACGCCCCCAAGAAGTCGGGCGGCGCTGCGGCTCCCGACATGGGCGGCATGGGCGGCATGGGCGGAATGGACTTCTAAGCGGAAGGGCGGCCTTCGGGCCGCCCGGACGCCCCGGCGAAGTCCGGGGTCCAGGCCATCTCAGGCTGAAATGCAAAAGGGCGGGACCGCAAGGTCCCGCCCTTTTTGTTTGCCTATCCTCTCTGCGAAGCGGGGAGGGTGTGGCTGTTTCAGAACTCCGAAATCGCGCCCGGCTTGCGGGACCGCGTCTTCAGCCACATCACGCCCAGCAGGTCAGAAACCGACGCCCGCAGGCGGCCCCAGTTGGTGTATTTCGAGCGGCCGACCTCGCGGTGGCGGTGGTCCACGTCGAGATACTGGTTCTTGAACCCCTCACGGATCATCAGGGCCGGCAAATAGCGGTGGATGTGATCGAAGTAGGGCAGGCGCAGAAAGACGTCGCGGCGGAAGGCCTTCAGCCCGCAGCCGGTGTCGTCGGCGTCGTCACCCAGCAGTTTGCGACGGATGCGGTTGGCCCAGATCGAGGCCTGGCGCTTGGCCTCGGTGTCCTGGCGCTTGGCGCGGCGACCGCCGACCAGGCCCACGTCGCCGGGGGCGGCCAGAAGCGCATCGACCAGGCGGGGCGCATCGGCCGGCGGATTCTGGCCGTCGCCGTCCATCGTCACCACGACCGGCGCGCGCGCGGCCAGGACGCCGGTGCGGACCGCCCGGCTCTGGCCCGCATTGGTCCCGTGGGCCAGGACGCGCAGCGCCGGCAGTTCGGCCATGGCGGCCTTCAGCTCGGCCAGGGTCGCGTCCCGGGAAGCATCGTCCACGAAGATCATCTCGTACGAACGGCCGGCGAAGGCGGCGGCGATCTCGCGCGCCAGAGGCACGGCGGCGCCCGCCTCGTCATGGACGGGAACAACGACGGAGATTTCGGGCGTTTCGGGGGTCATCGGCGCTCCATAGAGGATAACGACGGCTTAGGGGAGACGGCTGACGACGGCGTAGTCGCCGTGTAAGGAGTCTGGAATGAAGACTTTCGATCTGGATGGCCGCATCGCCGGCTGGCGCGGGCCGGTTCTCGCGGCCCTGCTGACGCTGATCGCCGGGCTGCCGGGCCTGCTGCTGCTGCCGCCGCTGGATCGCGACGAGAGCCGGTTCGCCCAGGCCACGTCCCAGATGCTGGAAAGCGGCGACTATGTCGATATCCGCTATCAGGACGAGCCGCGCTGGAAGAAGCCGGTCGGCATCTACTGGATGCAGGCGGTCGCCGTGGGCCTGACCTCGGATGTCGAGGACCGCGAAATCGCGCCCTATCGCATCCCGTCCCTGCTGGGCGCCATGCTGGCGGCCTGGGCCGTGGCCTGGGCGGGCTCGGCCATGCTGGGCAGCCGGGTCGGCTTCTTCGGCGGGGCCATCATGGGGGCGACCTTCCTGCTGTCGACCGAGGCGGGGATCGCCAAGACCGACGCCATGCTGTGTGGGGCGACGACCCTGGCCATGGCGGCGCTGGCGCGCATCTATATGGCGACGAAGGCGGGTGAACGCCCGATCCGGCCGCACAAGCTGCTGTTCTGGATCGGGATCGGTCTGTCGATCCTGATCAAGGGACCGATCGGGTTCCTGGTCGTGGCGCTGGCGATCATCGCCCTGTCGATCTGGGATCGAAACATCAAATGGCTGTATCGCCTCGGCTGGGGGTGGGGTCTGCCGCTGGTCGCCCTGATGGTCGGACCGTGGGCCATCGCCATCACCATCGCCACCGACGGCGGCTTCTGGCGCGAGGCCATCGGCGGGGACCTGGCGCCCAAGATCGCCGGCGCGCACGAAAGCCATTCGGGCTTCCCCGGCATGTATCTGCTGCTGGCGCCCCTGCTGTTCTTCCCCTCGACCCTCTTGCTGCCCGCCGCCGTGTCGACGGGCTGGAGCCGACGCGCCGAGCCGGCGATCCGGTTCCTGGTCTGCTGGCTGGTCCCCGGTTGGCTGATGTTCGAACTGGCGCCGACCAAGCTGTGGCACTACACCCTGCCGACCTTCGGGGCGCTGGCCCTGCTGGCCGCCGCCGCCCTGGCTCAGCCCATCGGCAAGGTTTCGCGCATCACCGGCGCGGTGCTGGGCGCGTTTGCGGCCCTGCTGATCATCGGCATCACCGTCTATGGACTGACCGTATACGGCACCTCGACGGCCCAGACCTGGGCGGCGCTGACGGTGGTCATGGCGCTGGCGGCGGGGGCGATGGGGGGCTTCCTGCTGCTGAACCGTGCGCCGGTCGCAGCTCTGGTCGCCTCGCTGGCCTTCGGGATCGTGGCGCATGCGGCCCTGTCGGGCACGATCCGCCAGCTGCGGCCCCTGGCCATCGCGCCCCAGCTGGAAAAGGCGCTGGAGGCGGCCGACCTGCATCCGCGTCAGGGCCGCACGCCGGGGCCGGTGGCGATCACCGGCTTCCATGAACCCAGCTTCGTCTTCCTGACCGGGCGCGACACCGACCTGACCGACGCCCAGGGCGCGGCCGAGGCCCTGGCCGAGGGGCGGCCCGCCATCGTCGAGGGACGCGACGCCGACGCCTTCCGTGCGGCTGCGGCGCGTCTGGGCGTGTCGGGTCGCGCGGTCGGGACGGTCAACGGCTACAACTATTCGGCCGGCGATCCGGTCAGCCTGACCGTCTATGCGCCGCCGCCCCGAAACGGGAATGGTAACGGGAATGGCGCCGCCGCTGCGGGAGCCGAGTGATGGGCCGCTTCATCCAGATCGTCGAAGTCGGGCCGCGCGATGGCCTGCAGAACGAAAAGGCGGTGCTTGAGCCCGCCGTCCGCGCCGATCTGGTGCGACGGCTCGAGCAGGCGGGCGCGAAACGGATCGAGGCCGTCTCCTTCGTCCATCCCAAATATGTGCCGCAGATGGCGGGCGCCGAAGAGGTCATGGCCGCCCTGCCGCACGAGGCGGGCCGCAGCCGCATCGGCCTGGTGTTGAACGGCAAGGGCTATGACCGGGCGCTGGCGACCGGAGTGGACGAGGTCAATGTCTCGGTCGCCGCCACCGACGGCTTCGGCCTGAAGAACCAGGGGCTGGCGGTAAAGGATCAACTGGCCATGCTGGGCGAGATCGTCGCCCGCCGCCACAACGCCGAGGCCAGCGAGGGCGCGCCGTCGTTGTCGGCCATGATCTCCTGCGTCTGGGGGTGTCCGTTCGACGGCGAGGTGTCGGTCGATCAGGTCGCGGACATGGTCGGCGCCATCGCCGAGATGGGCGTGGGCGAAATCGGTCTGGCCGACACCATCGGCGCGGGCGATCCCTGGGCGGTGACGAAAAAGGTCGAGGCGGCCAGGGCAGCCGCGCCGAATGCGACCCTGCGCCTGCATTTCCACGACACCCGAAACACCGGCCTGGCCAACGCCTATGCCGGCGTCGAGGCTGGGATCGACGTGCTGGACGCATCTGTCGGCGGCATCGGCGGCTGTCCGTTCGCGCCGGGCGCCACGGGAAACATCGCCACGGAGGATCTGGTCTATATGCTGGCGCGGGGCGGGTTCGAGACCGGCTATGACCTGGACGCCTTGATCGCGACGGCGCGCTGGATCGGCGAGGCCATCGGCCGGCCGGCCCCGTCGGCGCTCAGCCGGGCAGGCGGATTTCCCAAGAGCTGAACCTTTGTGGCGGCGTTTCGCAAACGGCGCTAAATCAGGGTGAACAGGCGTAGCCGTTGGACCGGCTGCGAAGAGGACCGTCCATGCTGCTCGCCATTCCGCTGCTGCTGATCCCGGTGGTGCTCTACAATATCGTGGTGCTGTTCGGCGCGCCGAGCGGGGCGGGGATGGTGCAGGCGGACGTGCTGCTGCGCGATCCGCTGTTTTCCGTCACCATGACCTCGGGCGCGCAATGGACGATCGGATCCGGCGATCTGATCCTGTTTCTCGGCCTGATCCTGCTGTTCTTCGAGCTGGTGAAGTCCACTTCCAGCCAGCGGATCGCCATCATCAATCACGCCCTGTCGATGATCCTGTTCATCGGCGTGCTGGTGGAGTTTCTGCTGCTGCCGGGGTTCGCGACCTCGACCTTCTTCCTGATCGTCATCATGATCCTGCTGGACGTCCTGGCCGGGTTCATCGTGACCATCATCGCGTCGCGCAGGGACTTCGATTTCGGCGGGGCGTGATGGCCAAGCGCGAACTCGGCCTCAAGTCGCGCGAAGCGCGGTAGGCCCTAAGAGACATGCGCTCAAGCAGCGCAAAGCGCGATAGCGCCTACGAAAATGCCGTGAAGATCAGGGCGACGACGGCGACGTCGAAGACTTTGGCGGCGAGGGCGAAGACGGCGGGCATGGGCGGGTCCGGCTGAGAGCGTTCTGCCTCGCCCCCCAGCAAACCCCGTGCCGCCGGAGCGGCGTCAGCTCAGATGTCGGTCTTGGCGGTCTTGCCCGTTTTCGGACGACGCTCGGCCGCGCCCGAATATTCGGCTCCGAGGTAGGCGGAGCGGGCAGCATCCAGCACCGGCGGGCCGCCGCGCAGGCCGCGTTTCTGCCCGCTCTGGCCCATCTGCTGGGCGACGAAGGCGGCGGCGCCGGGCTCGGGCGTCGGCAGGACGGCAGCTCTTGCCGGGGCCGGCTGTGGCTCAACCATCTCCGGCGCATCGACGGGGACCAGGGCGCGCGATGCGGATCGGGCGCGCCGCTCGCGCTCGCGGCGTTCGCCTTCGCGGCGATCCACCCGGTCCGGTCCGCCGACGGCCTGGATCCGGTCGGTCATTTGCCCTTGCCGCCCGCCAGTTTCTCGATCTGACGGCGCATCTCGTCCATCTGACGACGCATCTCGTCTAAGGCGTCAGGCGCCTCGGGCGGCGGCGCGGGTTCAGCCTTTTCGTCCGACGCGGCCGGGGTCGGCTCGGCGCGCGGATAGGTGAAGGCCGGGAACATCTGCATGGCGCGCTCGAACATCGCCATATTGGCGCGCGCGGCGTCCTCCATCAGGGTCGCGCCCGCGCCGGTTCCGAAGGCGCGGCCCATCTGGCTGGCGAACTGTTCCTGCTGGCGACCGAAGTTGGCCAACGACATCTCCAGATAGGAGGGCAGAACGCCCTGCATCTGACCGCCGTAGAAGCCGATCAGCTGGCGCAGGAACTGAACCGGCAGCAAGGCCTCGCCCCGGCTCTCTTCCTCGAAGATGATCTGGGTCAGGATCTGGCGGGTCAGGTCGTCGTTGGTCTTGGCGTCATAGACGACGAACTCCGTCCCTTCGCGCACCATGGTCGCCAGGTCTTCCAGCGTCACATAGGCGCTGGTCCGCGTGTTGTAGAGCCTGCGGTTCGCATACTTCTTGATGACGACCTGAGCGCTGTCGCCGGTCTTTCCACCCTTGGTCTTTTCGTCAGCCACGCTTGTTCTCGCGATGTTGCAACGCGTCACTATCCTCCGTTGCGACGCGATGCGCCAGAGGGGGAGAAAACCGCCGGGAACGGACGATCGATCAGTGGCTCATCGCCGGGGCCAGCACGACGCCGACCAGCACCGCCGTCCAGTGGACCGTGGCGCCGGTGACGACGAAGCCGTGCCAGATGGCGCGGCGGAACTTCACGCGCGGGCTGATGAAGACGAAGACCCCGGCGGTGTAGATCAGGCCGCCGATGACCAGCAGGGCCAGGGCGACCGGATGCACCGTCTCGACCATCGGCTTCAGCGCCGCGACCGCCAGCCAGCCGAAGACGACATAGACGCCGCTCCAGAACTTGTCGGAGATGCGCGGCGCGAACAGCTTCACCCCGGCGCCGAGGAAGGCCAGGGTCCAGATCAGGGTGGTGAACCCGATGGCCCACAGACCTTCGAACCGTTGGGTGGTGAAGGGGGTGTAGCTGCCAGCGATCATCAGAAAGATTGCCGCCTCGTCCAGTCGCCGCAGCACCGGCCGCGCAGCGCAGGGGTTGGTCCAGTTATAGATGGTCGAGGCCGTCAGCATGCCGACGAGGCAAAGGGCGTAGATGGCGGTCGCCATCACGCCGCCGATCCCCGCATAGACCCCGGCCAGACCCGCGAGAATGATGCCGCCGACCGCCGCCAGCATCAGGCCGACGACGTGGACCCACAGATCCGCCAGCTTTTCCGCGCGCGTCGGATAGTGCTCGATCATGTCCAGCTCGTCCGGCGTGCAGACGTGGGTGACAAGACGTTTCAGCGTGCGCAGCATGGACCTTCCAATCCGTCGATCGCCTCTATCGTTCCGCGACAATGCGCCGACAGGGTGACGATTGGCTGAATCGCGCCCTGTCCATGTCGTCGCAGGTGACGAACGCGCTGCAATGCGGCAAAACGGTCACGCCGAATTATTCTCCAAAGAGTGAAATCCCATGACCGACGTCGTCATCGTTTCCGCCGCGCGCACCCCGGTCGGCTCCTTCCTGGGCGCCCTGTCGTCCCTTCCCGCGTCCAAGCTGGGCGAGGTCGCCATCAAGGCGGCGCTGGAGCGGGCCGGCGTCTCCGGCGACGAGGTCGATGAGGTGATCCTGGGTCATGTGCTGCAGGCCGCGGCGGGTCAGGGGCCTGCGCGCCAGGCCGCTGTGGGCGCGGGCGTTCGAAAGGAGGCCGCCGCCTGGAGCCTGAACCAGATCTGCGGCTCGGGCCTTCGCGCCGTCGCCATCGCCGCCCAGCAGATCGCTCTGGGTGACGCGAAGATCGTCGTCGCCGGCGGCCAGGAGAGCATGAGCCAGGCGCCGCACGCCCAACAGCTGCGCAACGGGCAGAAGATGGGCGACGTCGCCCTGATCGACACCATGGTCAAGGACGGCCTGTGGGACGCCTTCAACGGCTATCACATGGGTCGGACTGCCGAGAACATCGCCGAAAAATGGTCGATCAGCCGCGAGGCGCAGGACGAGTTCGGTCTGGCCAGCCAGCACAAGGCCGAGGCGGCCCAGAACGCCGGCAAGTTCGATGAGGAGATCACGCCGGTCGTCATCCCCGGCCGCAAGGGCGATGTGACGGTCGACAAGGACGAATACATCCGCCACGGCGCGACGCTGGAGCTGATGCAGAAACTCAAACCGGCCTTCACCAAGGACGGCAGCGTCACCGCCGCCAACGCCTCGGGTCTGAACGACGGCGCCGCCGCCCTGGTGCTGATGAGCGCCGACGAGGCCAAGGCGCGCGGGCTGGAGCCGCTGGCCCGCATCGCCTCCTACGCCACCGCCGGCGTCGATCCGTCGATCATGGGGACCGGCCCGATCCCGGCGTCGAAGAAGGCGCTGGAGAAGGCGGGCTGGAGCGTCGCGGACCTGGACCTAGTCGAATCCAACGAGGCCTTCGCCGCCCAGAGCCTGTGCGTGGTCAAGGAGCTGGGTCTCGACCCGGCCAAGGTCAACGTCAACGGCGGCGCCATCGCCATCGGCCACCCCATCGGCGCCTCGGGGGCGCGCATCCTGACGACGCTTCTGTTCGAGATGAAACGGTCGGGCGCGAAGAAGGGCCTGGCGACCCTGTGCATCGGCGGCGGAATGGGTGTGGCCATGTGCGTCGAGCGCGCGTGATTTTATGAGCCCTTCTCCCATTGGGAGAAGGTGGCCGGGCGGAGCCCGGTCGGATGAGGGCCGGATGGTGGGCCAAATCGCACCATCCGACCCTCACCCTTTCGCACAAGGACGACGGCTGCGCCGCCGTGTGCTCAATCCCTCTCCCATTGGGAGAGGGAGGCGAGTTTTAGTCCGCCGCCGGATATTCGAACGGATCGCTCGGCGTGGGCTGGGTCGGCAGCGGCATGCGCGGCAGGGGTTCGTCGCGGTTGGCGGCGTTCAGCAGGAAGCTGGCCAGAATGACGGCCGCCTGACGCAGGTCCTCGGCCTTCAGGTGGTCGTAGCTGTCGATGCTGGTGTGGTGCAGACGGCTGGAATAGTCGAGCGGGTCCTGGATGAACTGATATCCCGGCACGCCGACGGTCTGCATATAGACGTGGTCGGTGCCGCCCGAATTGCGCAGCGAGACGGTCGTTGCTCCCATGCTGGCGAACGGCGCCAGCCATTCCTGGAAGATCGGGGCGGCGGCGACATTGCCCTCGGCGTTGATGCCGCGGATCTTGCCCGAGCCGTTGTCCAGATTGAAATAGGCGACCAGATCGCGATAGCCGGCGCGCGGCTCGATCGGCCAGCGGCTGCGCCAGGTGCGGTTGTCCGGCAGGCCCGCCAGCGCCGGATCGTTCGACGGCGCGCGCGTCGCCAGATGCCGGTCGACATAGGCCAGCGAGCCCAGGATGCCTTGCTCCTCGCCGTTCCACAGGGCGAAACGGATGGTGCGTTTGGGCTTGACGTTCAGGGCCTTCAGGATGCGCGCGGCCTCCATGACCACCGCGCTGCCGGCGGCGTTGTCGACCGCGCCGTCCGAGGCGACCCAGCTGTCCAGATGGGCGCCGGCCATGACGTATTCGGTTCCGCGCGCCGTGCCGGGGATGTCGGCCAGGATGTTGTAGGCGTTGACGTCCTCGTCATGGAAGCGGACCTCGCTCATCAGCTCCAGCGTCGGCGGCGCGTCGGTCAGGGCCAGGCGCGCCAGACGGCGATAATCCTCGGCCGCCAGCTCCATCCCCGCCAGCTTGGGCGTGGCGCCGACCTGATAGGTGTAGCCCGTGCCGTGCAGCAGGCCGCCGTCGCGCTGGGAAATCCGCACCCAGGCCAAGGCGCCCTGTTCGGCCAGGAAGGCGTCCAGCTGATTGGCGAAGTTGACGGTCTTCAGCGAGCGTTCGATGGCGGCCGGCGAATGCTGGGGCTGATTATAGGTGTTGCGCTCGGCCAGCTCGGCGCTGGTCCAGCGGCGGAAGGCCGGCTCGGTCGGCTCCGACCCCGTGCCCGGCTGGGACAGCATGACGATCTTGCCCGCCAGCTTTCCGCGCCATTTGTCGAAATCCTCGACCTTGGAGATCGGGGCCACGATCACGCCGCCGCTGATCACGCCATTGGTCGAGGGCGTCCACGCCACCGGGATGGCGCGCAGATCCAGCGGGCGCGGCGCGGTCATGCGGGCGCTGGAGCGGACGATGGACCAGCCCCGGCCGAACTCGAACCCTTCGGCGCGCACGTCGGACAGGCCGTAGTCGCGGAACTGCTGCTGCGCCCAGCGTTCGGCCTCGCGCATCTGGGGCGAGTTGGTCATCCGCCCGCCTATCCGGTCGGTCAGATAGGCGGCGGTCTGCATCACCTGGCTGTGGTTCAGCCCCTGGTCGATGATGCCGTTGACGGCGACGCGGTCCACCGACTGGGCGGCGACCGGCGTGGCGAGAAGAGCGGCGGCGGAGACGAAGGCGAGCAGACGCGACATGGATTTCCCCAAGAAAGCCCGATGGCTGAACAGGGGCGCATCTGAGGTGATCCGGTCGCGGAGTGCAAACCGCAAACGGCGTCCAGGCCGCGACGATCAGCCCCAGGGACCGCGCGGCTCCGTCGGGGTGGTCGGGACGCCCGTGGTGGTGAAACTGGCGGCCGGTCGCGGCTGGGTCCGGTCCGGCGTGCGGGGGCGCGGCTGCATGCCCATCTTCGCGCCCAGCTCCATCAAGGCCCGGACGCGGTTCCCCGTCGCCGGATGGGTCGAGAACAGATTGTCCGCGCCGCGTCCCGCCAGCGGATTGATGATGAACATCTGACCCGAGGCCGGATTGCGCTCAGCCGTCTGATTGGTGATCCGCCTGGCGTAGGCGTCGATCTTCTGCAGGGCCGAAGCCAGGGCCTGGGGATCGCCGGCGATCTCGGCGCCGACGCGGTCGGCCTCATATTCGCGGCCCCGGCTGATGGCCATCTGCACCAGGCCGGCGGCCATGGGCGCCAGCAGCATCAGAGCGATGGTGCCGATGATGCCGCCCGGCCGCTCGCGGTCGTTGCCGCCGAAGAACAGGGCGAAGTTGGCGAGCGCGGCGATGGCGCCAGCGATGGTCGCCGTCACCGTCATGATCAGGGTGTCGCGGTTCTTCACATGGGCCAGCTCGTGCGCCATCACCCCGCGCACCTCCTCGCGCGTCAGCATGTCCAGCAGGCCTGTGGTGGCGCAGACGGCGGCGTTCTCGGGGTTTCGGCCGGTGGCGAAGGCGTTGGGCTGATCATTGGGAATGATGGCGACCTGCGGCTGGGGTAGGCCGGCGTCGCGGGCCATCTGACGCACGTCGGCGACATAGTTCCTGACCACGGCATTGGGGTGCTGCTCATCGACCGGCTGGGCCCGGTACATCTTCAGCACGATCTTGTCGGCGTTCCAGTAGCTGAACAGATTCATCCCGCCCGCGAACAGCACGGCGATCGCCATGCCGGTCGCGCCGCCGATCAGATAGCCGACCCCTGCGAACAGGGCCGTCATCGCCGCCAACAGAATGAAGGTCTTCAGATGGTTCATCGCGGTTCCGTTCCCGATCCGTCTGGCGTCACGGGCTTGAACCTCTATTTGAGAGAAGGCGCATCAAGCCTCAAGGGAGCCGCCCTGTGACCGAACATCCCACCCTCGCGCCGAATGACGCCGACGAGACGCCGGCTGCGGCGCCCGTTTTCAATGCCGACGTGCCCCACGCCACGCCGGAACGGCCGCTCACCGAGGTCGCGCGGCGCGCGCTTCAGGAAGCGGCGGATCGTCGCGCGGCGGAAACGACGGTTCAGGCGGACACGGAATACGGCGGTCCGACCGGTCCCGAACCGACCCGTTTCGGCGACTGGGAAAAGAAGGGGCTGGCGGTCGATTTCTGACCCGCCGAACCTGCTGCGACGGGCGCAAAGGTTAACCACGCCTTAAGAAACAGGCGCCGGACTTGCCAGTGTCGGGACAACTCAGAGGAGTCTGTCCCGTGACGATACAGTCGATACTTACCGCCGCGTCGGCGGCTCTGCTGCTCTCCGCAGCGCCCGCTCTGGCCGGTGGTCCCGGTCACGGGGGTTATGGCGGCGGCCATCCCGGCGGCGGCTGCGGCGGGGGATGCGGCGGCGGCGGTCACTATGGCGGCGGCAACTACAACGCCAACCACAACGTCAATGTGAACGTGAACGGCGGCGCCTACGCCAATGCCAACGCCAACGCCTATGCGAGCGCCTCCAGCTATTCGGCGAGCAGCGCCCGGTCCTATTCCAGCGCGTCCAGCTTCCAGCGCGGCTATGTCGGCGGCGGCACGACCTATGTCGGAAGCGGCGGCTATTCGGACGGCTATTACGGCGGCGGCTATGTCGGCGGCGTCAGCGCGACCTCGGTTCTGGTCGGTCGCCCGCCGGTCAGCGCTCCGGTCGGCTATCCGGTCTATGGGTTCGGCCGTGACTATATCGGCTGGCGTCCGTATCCGGGCCGTCCGGTCGACTGCAACTGCCGTCCGCCCGTTCGCCCGCCGGTTCGCTACGAACACCGCTATGAGCAGCGTTACGAGCAAAGCTACGTCGATCAGCCGCCGGTCTATGTCCAGGCGCCGCCCGTCCAGATCGCGCCGCAGCGCATCTATGTCGCGCCTTCGCAAGTCAGCATGGCCCCGCCCCAAATCGAGATGGGACCGCCCACCTATATCGAACAGCCGCCCATCTATGTGCAGGCGCCGCCGGTGAACATCGGCCCGCAACGCGTTCAGGTGGCTCCGTCGCAGGTGAACCTGGCTCCGGCCCAGGTCGATGTCGGCCCGCCCGTCTATGTCGATCAGGCCCCGGTCTATGTGCAGTCGGCGCCCGTCAACATCGGCCCGCAACACATCCAGGTCGCCCCGGCCCAGGTCAATGTCGCGCCCGCCCAGGTCGAGGTCGGCGGCCCGGTCTATGTCGATCAGTCGCCGGTCTATGTGCAGTCCGCGCCGGTCAATGTGGCCCCGGCCCAGGTCTATGTCGCGCCGCCGGAGGTGAACACGGCCCCGCCGCCGCCTCCTCCGCCGCCGCCGTCGGGCTACTACGGCGACCTGCCGCCGCCCGAGGCGCCTGCGCCCCACGCCCCGCCGCGTCACGGCTACGCCCAGGAGCCGGGTGAGCGCGGCTGATCGCTTCGCGCTGGGATAACTGAAGACGAACGGTCGCCTTGGTCTGTCTCAGATCAGGGCGATCTGCTGTGCGATTTCTTGCGCCGCCGCGCGCGGATCGGCCGCCGCCGTGATCGGCCGACCGATGACCAGATGGGTCGCGCCGGCCTGAAGGGCCGCCTGTGGCGTCGCCGCCCGCGCCTGATCATCCAGCGCGGCGCCGACGGGTCGCACGCCGGGTGTGACGATCAGGAAGTCGGGCCGCCCCGCCTCGATCGCCAGAGCCCGGGCACGCGCCGCCTCATGCGGGCTGGAGACGACGCCGTCGATTCCGGCCTCCAGCGCCTGACGCACGCGCCGCTCGACCAGATCGGCCGGCGACAGGCTGTGGTCGTCGGCGGCCAAATCGTCGGCTGTCAGGCTGGTCAGGACCGTAACCCCGAGAACCTTCATCTTCGAGCCCGCCGCGCCGCGCGCCGCCGCCGCCATGACCTGGGGCCGCGCATGGACCGTCAGCAGGTCGCAGTCGGCGCCCGCCAGATTGGCCGTCGCCTTCTCCACGGTCGCTCCGATGTCGTGCAGCTTCCAGTCCAGGAAGATCTTCCGGCCCTGCGCCTTCAGTTCACGCGCTAGCGCCATGCCGTCGACCGCGAACAGTTGCAGTCCGACCTTGTAGAAGCCGATCGCATCGCCGATCCGCTCGGCCAGGGCGGCCGCCTCGGCGGTCGTCGGCACGTCCAGGGCGCAGATGATCCGCTCGTCGGGCGCACGATCGGAGGCGGTTTGGGGATCGGTCATCGACGGACTCGCGCTGAGCGGCTATGCCGGACACGAGGGCGCGTCGGCAGGGCGGCGTGATGGATTGAGGGCGAGGGCAGGCGATGAACGCAGTCGATTTGGGTGTCAACCTGTTCGTGACCCTGTTCGCCCTGCTGGACCCGATCGGCAATCTGCCGATCTTCGCCGCCGCGACGGCGGGGGCGACCCTGCGTCAGCGGATTTCGGTCTCGGCCCTGATCTGCGCCTTCGCCGCCGTTTTCCTGGCCTTCTTCCTGTTCACGGGCCTGGGCCTGTTGCAGTTCTTCGGCATTTCGCTGGCGGCGTTCCGCATCGCGGGCGGCATACTGCTGCTGTTCCTGGGGCTGGACATGGCGCGCGGCGACTTCCTGGCCATGTTTGCCGACAAGGATGCGCTGGCGGATTCCAAGGACGTGCGCGGCTATGCCCGCAGGCGGTTCCAGCGCCTGGTCGTCCCCTTCGCCATTCCGCTGATGATCGGCCCCGGCGCCATTTCGGCCGTGATCATCCAGGCGGGCGAGGCGGCCAAGCTGGGCTATGCCGGGACCATGGGCTCGCTGGTGGCGATCGCGGCGGCCTGCGCCGTCTCCTTCGTATGTTTCGCCCTGACAGGCTCGCTCAGCCGCCTGCTGGGCGAGGTCGGCATGGCGATCATTGTCAAGGTTCTGGGCCTGATCCTGTGCGCCCTGGCGATCCAGTTCATACTGCTGGGCCTGGGCGAGGCCATCCCCGGCATGATCTCCGGCGCGGTGACGACGCCCTATCCGGCGACCAAATAAGACCTCAGTCCGCCTCGTCCTCGATGGCGTGGATGTCATCGTCGGTCAGGCCCAGGTGGTGGCCGATCTCGTGGATCAGGACGTGGGCGATCAGTTCGCCGATCCCCACGTCGCCGCGTTCGCACCATTCGTCCAGGATGGGGCGGCGATAGAGGAAGACCCGCGACGGCTCGGCCGCCGGGCCCAGGCTGTCGCGCCGGCCGATGTCCACGCCATGATACAGGCCCGTCAGTTCGAACGGATCCTCGATCTCCATCTCGGCAAGCGTCGCCTCGTCGGCGAAGTCGTCGATGCGGATGACCACCTCGCCCGCCGCGTCTTTGAACGGTCCGGGCAGGGCGTCGAAGGCCTCTTGCGCCAGGCGGGCGAAGTCGTCGAGGGAGGGGGCGATCGGGTCGGTCATGTCCGCGATATCGCCGTCCCGACGCCCTGCCGCAACGGGGCGCGATGACGCGATCACGAGACTGCCGCTTTTTCGCGCGCTTGGAGTATGGTTAGCGAATCGGAGCTGAGACTCTTCTCCAGGGACACGAATGGCCGAGGCCGACATCGCCTATGTCGCCACAGCGGGCGCAGCCGGACTGGCCATGGCCGTCAGCGCCTGGGCCTTGCTGCTGCGTGGGCGGTTGCATGAGACCGCCGTCGCCGCCGAGCGCGAGCGGGTCGAGGCCCTGGCCGACCTCAGCCGCCATGACGCCATGCTGCGCGCCTTCGACGACGTCAGCCTGGCCCTGACGCCGGATGGGCAGGCGGCCGGTCTACCGATCGGTTCGGCCGAACTGATCGCGCGGCTGGCGGGTGAGGACTCAGAGGCCGGGGCCGCCGTCCTGAACAAGCTCCGGATCACCCACGGCGCCCTTATCGACGCCTTGGTTCACGAAGGTCAGGCGTTCGAAGGTCTGGTCGCGCTGGACGATGTGGAGCCCTGGCGGATCGAGGGGCGGGTCGCAGGCGGTTCGGCCTGGCTGCGGCTGTCGCCCGCCTCGCGCTTCACCCTGACTGGGGCGGATGCGACCGAAAGCGGCCTGGCCCTGTTGGGCGACGCCTCGCCCACCCCTACGTGGGTTGTGGACGGGACCGGCAAGCTGGCCTGGGCCAACCGCGCCTGGCTGAACGAGACCAATGCTGAGAGCATCGACGACGCCGTCGAAAAGGGCGTGTCCTTCGACCGCGGCGCCGACGCCCTGGTCGCCGAGGCCGCGCGGCTGGGCGTGCGACAGGAGGGCTTCCGCTGGACGACCGGCGGGGGCGCGCGGCGCGCCTGGCGCATCATCGCCGAGCCGGCGGGCGGCGGCGCCGTCACCGCCTTCGCCATCGAGGTGACCGAGGCGGAAGAGACGCGCGACACCCTGCGCCGCCACGTCGACGCCCATGACGAGACGCTGAACCACCTGGCCGACGCCGTGGCCATCTTCGGCCCGCAAAAGCGGCTGGCCTTCCACAACACCGCCTTCCAGACCCTGTTCGACATCGACGCGGCCTGGCTGGACGAACGTCCGACCCATGCCGAACTGCTGGACCGTCTGCGCCAGCGTCGCAGCCTGCCGGAGGTGGTCGACTACGCCGGCTGGAAGGCGCGCGAGCTGGAGTTCTACGGCGCGTCGGAGGCTTCGCCGGACGACAGCTGGTCCCTGCCGGACGGGCGCACCCTGCGCGTCGTGCGCCAGCCGCACCCGCTGGGCGGCATTCTGCTGATCTTCTCGGACATCACCGACGAGCTGAAGCTGCGCAGCCGCTTCAATGCCCAGATCCAGGTCCAGCGCGCGACGCTGGACAAGCTGAACGACGCGGTCGCGGTCTTCGGCTCGGACGGCCGACTGCGCCTGCACAATGAGGCGTTCGAAACCTTCTGGAACCTGTCGGCGGACAAGATCGCCACGGCCTCGGACTTCGACGCCCTGGCCGAACTGTGCAAGGCCGTGCTGCCCGATCCCGCCCTGTGGCTGGGGCTGAAGGCGCGCGTCGCCGATCCCGATCCCGAAAGCCGTGTCGCCATCTCGGGCGAGGGCCGGACCGTGGACGGTCGCGTCGCCGCTTGGCAGACGCGCCCCCTGCCGGATGGCGCGACTCTGGTCGCCTTCTCGGACGTGACCGCGCGTCGCGGGCTGGAGCAGGCGCTCGTTCAGCGCGAACAGGCCCTGGCCGAAAGCCAGGCGCTGAAGCGCGAGTTCGTGGGTAGCGTCTCCTATGAGCTGCGCACGCCGCTGACGACCATCGTCGGTTATTCCGAACTGCTGGAGACGATGGGCGACCTGCCCGAGCGCAGCCGCCAGCACGCGGGCGCCATCCGCATCGCCGCCAGCCAGCTGGCCCGCTCCATCGACGACGTGCTGGACATGGCCCAGATAGACGCGGGCGAGATGGAGCTGTCGCTGGGGGACCTCAGAGTCTGCGACCTGTTGAGCCAGGCCGCCGAAAAGGTCCGGGCGCGGGTCGAGGGACGCGGCGCCACCCTGACCGTGTCCTGTCCCGCCGATCTCAAACCCATCCGCGCCGACGAGCACCGTATCGGCCAGGCCCTGGATCATCTGCTGGAGAACGCGGCGCGCGCCGTGTCCGAAGGCGGGGCGGTCGAGCTGAAGGCCGAGACCGGACCGTCCGAAATCCGCCTGACGGTGTCCGACACCGGACGGGGCATCCCCTATCACCTGCAGGCACACGTCTTCGACCGCTTCGTGCGGCGCGAGCGCGGCGGTCCCGGGGTGGGGCTGGCCCTGGTCAAGGCCCTGGTCGAACTGCACGGCGGCTGGGCCGAGGTCGAAAGCGAGCCGGGCAAGGGCGCCGCCTTCATCCTGCATCTGCCGCTGGGCGCCGCGACCACCGCCGCCGCGCCCGAGCTTCAGCTAGAGATTTAGCGCCGCGACGCCCTCGAGGCGTCCCGCGCCGGGCCGAACTCGGCGCCCGCGTTCCATTCCGGCCATTGGTCGCCGTCCGCCAGTTCGCGACCGACCGCGTAGATCAGGGCGACATCGGCGGCGGCGGCGTCCATCGTCCAGGTCGAATCCCATTCGTCCGTCGGCTGATGATAGCGGTTCTGGACGTAGTCGCGGCTGGCCGCGCTGGCGCCGGTGAAGCCCGCCGCCGGGAACAGGGCCGGCACGCCCTTCAGCGCCAGGGGGAAATGGTCCGAACGATAGAAGGCACCGGCCTGGGGCGCCGGATCGGCGATCAGGGTGCGGCCCGTCTCGGTCGCGTGGCGCGCCAGAATGTCGTCCATCTGGTTCTTGCCCTTGCCGATGACGACGACGTTGGGGTCGATCTCCGTGCCCGGCAGCAGGCTGTCGACATTGATGTTGGCGACCGTAGTCTCCAGCGGCCAGACCGGATTGGCAGCGTAATAGGTTGAGCCCAGAAGGCCCGCCTCCTCGCCCGACCAGGCGGCGAAGACGACCGAGCGTTTCGGACGCGGACCGCCGGCGAAGGCGTGGGCTAGTTCCAACAGGGCGGCGACGCCGGTCGCATTGTCCACCGCCGCATTATAGATCTTGTCGCCCTGGGCGTTCGGCGTGCCGACGCCGTAGCCGTCCCAGTGGGCGCCGTACATAACGGTCTCGTCCGGGCGTTCGGAGCCGGGAATGCGGGCGATGACGTTCTTGGTCTCCACCTTGTCGGCGATCTGGCCGAAATCGGCGCTCAGGGTCAGGCCGGGCAGGACGACCGGCTTGAAATCGGCGCTGCGCGCGCTGTCCTTCAGGGCGGCGAAATCCAGGCCGGCGGCGGTGAACAGTTCTTCCGCCTTGGCGCGCTGGATCCAGCCCTGGAACGCCGCGCGCTCGGCGTCGGGGTCAGCGCGCACGATGTCGAACTTGGGCGCGGCCGATGAGTTCTGCAGCGTCGACCAAGGATAGCCTGCACCGGCCGTCTCATGCACCACCAGCACACCCGCCGCGCCGCGACGACCCGCCTCCTGGAACTTGTAGGTCCAGCGGCCATAGAAGGTCATGGCGTTTCCGTCGAACTTGCCCACGACCGGGTCGCCGTCGGGCGCCTGGAAGTCGGGATCGTTGACCAGGACGACGATGACCTTGCCGCGCACGTCCACGTCCTTGAAGTCGTCCCACTGCCGCTCGGGCGCCGTCGCGCCATAGCCGACGAAGACCACGGGCGCGTCGGTCACCGTGATGTGGTTGGTCGGCCGGTCGCTGGACACCAGAACGTCGGGACCGCGCTCCAGGCTGATGGTCTTGCCGCCGACGGTCGCGGCGACGGTCGCCGGACCGTCCTGGCGCGTGCGCGACAGATGGGCGACCTGGACGAAGGCGCCGTCCGGCCCGCCGCCCTCGGCCCCTGCGGCTTTGAACTGTTCGACCAGCCAGGCGACGGTCTTTTCCTCGCCGGCCGAGGCGGGGGCGCGGCCTTCGAACTCGTCCGACGCCAGAACCCGAACCGACTCATTCATCCGCGCGGCGTCGATGTTCGGCATCGTCTCCTGCGCCAGGGCCGGCGAGCAGGCCATCATCAGGGCCAGGATGGAAACAGCGGGGAAGGTATGGCGCATCGGATACTCCTGATCGAACCGCGCGACCCTGCCTTTCTCAGTCCCGGCTGTCGAGCCAGTCGATGACGCCCTCGGCCGCGACGACGGCGGAGGCGAAGCTGGCCTGAAGCAGATAGCCGCCGGTCGGCGCCTCCCAATCCAGCATCTCACCGGCGACGAAGACGCCCGGTCGCGCCGCCAGCATCAGCCGTTCGTCCACGCCGTCCAGTTTGACGCCGCCCGCCGAGGAGATCGCCCGTTCCAGTCCCTGAACGCCGGTCAGGGTCAGCGGCATGGCCTTGATCCGTTCGGCCAAGGCCCGAGGCGAGGCGGGCAGGGGGCCGGCCTCATACAGCAGGGCGACGGCGGCCGATTCCAGTCCGACCACCTTGCGCAGATGGTTTGACAGGCTGGCCTTGCCGCGCGGCTTGGACAGACGGTCGGTCAGTTTTCCGATCGCTACATCGGGCTTCAGATCGATCTGGATCTCGGCGCGCCCTTCGGTCTCGACCGCCGTCCTCAGCGCCGCGGACAGCGCATAGATGACCCCGCCCTCGATGCCGTAGCGGGCGATCATCGCCTCGCCCCGCGCGGTCCGCTCGCCATGGGTGACAGCGACGCCTTTCAGCGGCTGGCCCGCGAACCGATCACGGAACAGCGCCGACCAGGCCACGTCGAAGCCGACATTGGCCGGTCGGAACGGCGACACGGCGGCGCCCTGCGCTTTCAGCCACGGTGCCCAGGCCCCGTCCGAACCCAGGCGCGGCCAGCTGGCGCCGCCCAGCGCCAAGACCACGGCCTCGGGTCGTTCCAACCGTTCGCCCTCCGGCGTCTCGAATGTCAGCGCGCCGTCGCGCCAACCGGTCCAGCGCGAGCGCGTGCGAATCTCGACGCCCTGCGCCTCCAGCCGCGCCAGCCAGGCCCGCACCAGCGGCGAGGCTTTCATGGCCTTGGGAAACACCCGCCCGCTGGAGCCGACGAAGGTCTCCTGCCCCAGGGCCTCGACCCAGGCGGTCAGGTCGGCAGGCGTGAACCGGTCGATCCAGGCGGCGGCCGTCGGCTGGGCGGGACCATAGCGGGTCATGAACCGGTCCAGCGGCTCCGAATGGGTCAGGTTCAGCCCGCCGCGCCCGGCCATCAGCAGCTTGCGGGCCACGGATGGCATCCGGTCGTGGACAACGACCTTCGCCCCCGCCTGCGCCAGACGTTCGGCTGCCATCAGCCCTGCGGGACCGGCGCCGATCACATGAACCTGACGGGGCGATTTCATCATCGGCCCGCTTTGCCCGGTTGCTGTCGCGCTGGCTATAGGCGCCGTCATCGCTATGTTTCCGACCATGAGTGTTGCCTTCACCCGCGAAGAAGATCTGGAAGCCACCGCCGCCGACCTGGCGGACCGCCCGATCTCGCCCCATCCCAATCTGGTCACGCCCGAGGGCCTGGCCGCGATCGAGGCCGAACTGGCTTCGGCCCGCGCCGCCTATACCGCCGCCCAGGTGCAAGGCTCGATCGAGAGCGACCGCACCGCCATGGCGCGCGCGACGCGTGACCTGCGTTACTGGTCGGCCCGGCGCGCCTCGGCCCAACTGGTCGAGCCTGCTGAAGACGATGGGGCCGTGCGGTTCGGGGGTTCCGTTTCCATCGAGCGCGAGGACGGGCGCGCCCAGACCTGGCGCATCGTCGGCGAGGACGAGGCCGATCCGGCCGCAGGCTCGGTCAGCCATGTCTCGCCCCTCGCCCGCGCCGTCATGGGCAAACGGGTCGGCGACGAGGTGACGGTGGCCGGTCAGTCGGCCGAGATCGTCGCGGTGGGCTAGACCTAGTTCTGGGTTTCGTCGTCGCCCAGCATATCCCGCATCATGTCCAGGATCAGCTTCTGCTTGCGCGCCGGCAGGCGCGGGGCCAGGCGGGTGATCTCAACGCTGGTCTTGGTCGGGCGATGCTCGTGGTCGAAGGCGGGCGCCTCTTCGGCGACCCCGACCGTCGCGCTGCTGTAGCCGTCGAAGAAGAAGGGAATGCCGACCTTCATGAACTCGGCCATCTCGAACAGTTTCGAGGCCGAGACGCGATTCGTGCCCTTTTCGTACTTCTGCACCTGCTGGAAGCTCACGCCGACGGCCTTTGCCAGGGCGGTCTGGGTCAGGCCCAGGTCGAGACGCTTTTCCTGAACGCGACGGCCGACATGGCGATCGACGGGATGCGGATCCTCGTCCTTTTCACGCGCCATCGCCGTCACCCTTCACCTAGATCGCTACTCGACTTCCCTGGACCCTAGATCGCCGGATCGACGGCCACAAGGACAGGATGAACGCTGTTAGCATTGAGAAAAAGAACAGGAAATCGCCAAATCGACCATAGGGCGTCACGCCCGTCGGACGGGGCAGGGGGGCGTCGATGACGCCCATGACGCCGGGCTCCAGCCGCTGACCTTCGACGATCCGGCCCCACGGGTCGATCATGGCCGAAATGCCGGTCGGGGTGGCCCGCGCGATGGGCAGGCCGGTCTCGATCGCGCGATAGCTGGCAAGGTTCAGATGTTGGCGCGGACCCGAGGTCGCGCCGAACCAGGCGTCGTTCGACGCATTGACGATCCACTCCGGCCGTCCAGCCGCGCCGGGCGTGAAACCGGGATAGAGGCTCTCGTAACAGATCAGCACCTGGGCCGGGGGAGCGCCTGGAATCGAAATCGGGGCCGGCGTCGGTCCGGCGGAAAAGTCGCTGGGCATATGCACCAGGCTGCGCAGGCCGATGGAGGTCATGATCGACCCCAAGGGCAGATACTCGCCGAACGGCACCAGCCGGTGCTTGTCATAGACGGCGGCGACCCTCAGGCCCGCTCCGCCTTCGTCAGCCAGGGCGAACAGGCTGTTGTAATAGCGCGCGCCCTCCGGCGCGGTCAGGTCCGGCTCGCCCCGAGCCAGGCCCATCAGCAAGGTCTGTCCGGGACGCAGGGCGCTCGCGATGGCCTGGGCGTCCGCGGAGGCGAAGACGTCGTTGGCCGAGGCCGGCAGGGCGCCTTCGGGCCAGACCACGACATTGGGCGTCCGTGCCGCCGCCTGACCCGTCAGGGCGACATAGCGATCGACGATGGAGCGATAGGCCTCGGGCGACCATTTGGTCTCCTGCTTCACATCGGCCTGAACTAGGCGCACGACCGTGTCGGTGAACTGAAGTTCCGATTGCGCCAGCCTGACGGCGCCGAACCCGCCGACGGCGATCAGGGCTAGGGCGCCCAGGCCTGCAGAGATCAGGCGGCTGCGTTTCGCGCCCGGCCCGATCAGCGGCGCGAAGGCGGCGGTCGCGGCGACCGTCACCAGGCTCAGCCCATAGACGCCGACGACCGAGGCGAACTGGGACATGCCGCCGCCCGCGCGCCAAGTCGCGCCGGCCGGGTTCCACGGAAAGCCCGTCAGCACATGACCCCGCAACCATTCGGCGGCGCAGAACAGGGCGGCGAACAACAGCACCCGCACGGCCCCCAGCGGCGCGAACTGGCGATAGAGGGCGCAGGCCGTCCCCCAGAACAGCCCAAGGCCAGCCGGCAGCAGGCTGGCCGCAAACGGCGCCATCCACGCCTGTTCAGGATTGACGAAAAACGCCTCGGCCACCCACCAGCAGCCGACGAAGAAATAGGCGAACCCCGCCAGCCAGCCCATCCAGAAGGCCCCGCGCGCCGTGTCGGACCGCTCCGACAGGATCATCAGCAGCGGATAGCCCAAAAGCCCGATCAGCACCCCGAACGGCGGATGGGCGAAGGCCGTCCCGGCGCCGGCCAGCAGCGCCAGAACAATGCGGATCAGCCGCCACGTCAGGGCGCGCTTCCTGTCGGGCAGGGCGCGGATCGGGGCCGCGAAACGATCCAGCAGGGCGTCGGGGAACATCGGGTCAGTCCTGCTCGGCGATATAGGGGTCGGCGACGCCGATCTGGGCCAGGATTTCGCGCTCCTCGGCCTCCATCTCCTCGGCCTCGGCGTCGTCTTCGTGGTCGCGACCCAAAAGGTGCAGCACGCCGTGGACGACCAGATGGCTCAGATGATCGGCCAGGGTCTTGCCCTGCGCCTCGGCCTCGGTCGCGCAGACGCCGTAGGCCAGAACGATGTCGCCCAGATGCGGAAAGGCGTTTTCCGGCGCGGGGAAGGACAGGACATTGGTCGGCTTGTCCTTGTCGCGAAACCGGCCGTTCAGTTCGCGCACGGCATCGTCGTCGGTCAGCAGGACAACGATGTCGCCCTCCGCCGTGCCAAGCGCGGCCTGCGCCGCGCGTTCGACGACTGCCTCCGCGTCCGGCAGGGCGCCGGTCCAGGCCTCGGCCTCGACTTCAATCTCGATCATGCGGGGTCTTCGAGGTCCGGGGCGGGGCGTCCGCGCGCGGCGTCGGCGTCATAGGCGCGCACGATCCGCTCGACCATGGCGTGACGCACCACGTCCGAGGCCTCGAACTTCAGGATGCCGACGCCCTGAACTCCGTCCAGAATCCGCAGGGCGTGGGCCAGGCCGGAGTCGCGCGGGTTCAGCAGGTCGATCTGGGACGGGTCGCCGGTCACCACCATCCGCGCACCCTCGCCCAGGCGCGTCAGCACCATCTTCATCTGCAGGCGGCTGGTGTTCTGGGCCTCATCGACGATGACGAAGGCGTGGCTGAGCGTGCGGCCGCGCATGAAGGCGATGGGGGCGGCTTCGATCTCGCCCTTGTCGCGGCGACGCTGCACGTCCTCGGCGCCCAGAATGTCGTTCAGCGCCTCCCAGATCGGCGCCAGATAGGGATCGACCTTTTCGTTCAGGTCGCCGGGCAGGAAGCCCAGCTTCTCGCCCGCCTCGACCGCCGGGCGAGTGATGACCAGCCGGTCCACCTGCCCCCGCCGCAGCAGGGAGGCCCCATAGGCGGCGGCCAGGAAGGTCTTGCCGGTGCCCGCCGGGCCGACGCCGAAGCTCAGTTCGCACCGGCCCAGCATGTCCAGATAGGCGGCCTGCGCCTTGGTCTTGGGCACGATGGCGCCGCGCTTGCCGCCTGGCAGCGACACGCCCGCCGCCGCCATGCCCGGCGTGCCGCGACCGCCGCGCGCCTGACCCAGAGAGGCGCGGACGTCGGCCTCGGTGACTTCGGCGCCCAGGGCCGCGCGCTTGGCCAGATCCTCGATCACCTGGCGGGCGTCCGTGCGGTCGCGGGCGCCGCCGTTGACGGAGACACCGCCGCCTGGGGCCTCGACCAGCACCTTGAAGGCGTCCTCGATCAGGGCGACGTGGCGACTGTTCGGCCCGATGACCGCCCGCAGCTCGGCATCGTTCAAGGGGACGAATTCAGACTCACGCGCCATCAAGCGGCCTTTTCTTTTTGGGCTGTCGCCGAGCCTGCGGGACCCGGCTGCTTGAGCCCGTCTGCTATGAGCCGGCCTGACAGACTGTTCTGCTGGCCGGCGATGATCTCGACCGGAACGATCTGCCCGATCAGATGATCCGCGTTATCGACGTGGACCGATTGAAGATATGGGGATCGACCGATCGCTTGGCGACGGTGGCCGTGCCGTCCCGGCTTGTCGAACAGCACGTCCAGCGTCCGGCCGGCCTGCGCCGCGTTAAAGGCGGTCTGCTGTTCCGTCAGCAGGGCGATCAGGCGATGCAGTCGGTCCTTGACGATTTCCGGCTCGACCTGTTTGCCCATGCCCGCCGCCGGCGTGCCCGGTCGCGGCGAATAGGCGAAGGCGAAGGCCCCGGCGTAGTTCACACGCCGCACCAGATCCAGCGTGTCCTCGAACTCCCGATCCGTCTCGCCGGGGAAGCCGACGATGAAGTCGCCCGCGATGGCGATATCGGGCCGGGCGGCGCGGATCCGGTCGATCAGGTCGAAATATTTCTGACGCCCGTGCTTGCGGTTCATCGCCCGCAGGATCCGGTCCGAACCCGCCTGAACCGGAAGGTGCAGATAGGGCATCAAGGCGTCCAGATCGCCATGCGCGGCGATCAACTCATCGGCCATGTCGTTGGGATGGCTGGTCGTATAGCGGATGCGGTCCAGGCCGGGGATCTCGGCCAGGGCATAGGCCAGTTCGGCCAGGGTCGCCTTTCGCCCGTCCGATCGCTCGCCGTCATAGGCGTTGACGTTCTGGCCCAGCAGGGTGACCTCGCGCACGCCCCGATCCGCCAGTTGCCGCGCCTCTTCCAGCACCGCCGCCATCGGCCGCGACCATTCGGCGCCGCGCGTATAGGGCACGACGCAGAAGGTGCAGAACTTGTCGCAACCCTCCTGCACCGTCAGGAAGGCGGTCGGCCCCTCGGTGAAGCGGGCCGAGGGCAGGGCGTCGAACTTGTCGTCGGGAGCGAAGTCGGCGCCGATCCGCTCGCCTCGCGCCCGCGCCGTGCGGGTCAGAAGCTCGGGCAGCTGGTGATAGGCCTGGGGACCGACGACGATGTCGACGGCTGGTTGACGCCGCATGATCTCCTCGCCCTCGGCCTGGGCGACGCAGCCGGCGACGGCGATGGTCAGGTCCCCGCCGGTCTCGCGCCGGATGTCGCGCATCTCGCGCAGCTTGCCGAGCTCGGAATAGATCTTCTCGGCCGCCTTTTCGCGGATATGGCAGGTGTTCAGGATGACGAAGTCGGCGGCCTTCACGTCGTCGGTGACGCCATAACCCAGCGGGCGCAGCACATCGGCCATGCGCTCACTATCATAGACGTTCATCTGACAGCCGTAGGTCTTGATGAACAGACGCTTTTCGGGCGCCGTCTCGACTTGAGGAACCAGGGTCTCGGTCATCGTGGGCTTATGATCGCCCGCAAGCGTCGCGACAAGCCGAGCGTCAGCCCGCATCCACATCGGCGGGATCGACCCGCGCCGCATGGCGGGTGAAGATCAGACCTTCGCGCTTGGACGGCTCAGCGCCCTCGATCGCGACGCCGTAAAGCTCCAGCTTGTGGCCGATCAGCTGGAAGCCCAGCCGTTCCGCGATCTCGTTCTTCAGCCGCTCGATCTCGGCGTCGAAGAATTCGATCACCTCGCCCGACTTGGTGTCGATCAGGTGATCGTGGTGATCGTCGCCGGCCTCTTCATAGCGGCTGCGGCCGTCGCCGAAGTCGTGCTTTTCGACCACGCCCGCCTCTTCGAACAGGCGTACGGTGCGATAGACGGTGGCGATGGAGATGTGCGGGTCGATGGCCGAGGCGCGGCGATACAGCTCCTCGACATCCGGGTGGTCCGCGGCGTTGGACAGCACCCGGGCGATCACCCGGCGCTGTTCGGTCATACGCATGCCGCGCTCGGCGCAGAGTTTTTCGATCCGGTCCATGCGCCTAGAATAGGGGCTTGGATCGCATCAGGGAAGCGTCAGGTTGGCGTCAGGCGCACAGAGGTCGCGGCTCATCACCACCGCATCGGTCCGCGATCCGTCGGCGCCGGCATAATAGGCTTTGCGGCGACCGATCGGGGCGAACCCGGTCTGCTCATACAGGCTGCGCGCGGCGATATTGTCGTCGGCGACCTCCAGGAACAGCCGCGTCGCGCCGGCCTGGACCGCAGCGACGGCCGCCGCCTCGACCAGACGCCGCCCCAATCCATGACGGCGCGCGGACGGCGCCACGGCCAGGGTCAGGATTTCCGCCTCGTCGACGACGGTCCGGATCAGGATGAAGCCGTCGGGCTCGCTGACCGCCAGCACGCCCGGCTGCGACAACAGATCGGCGAAGGTGTCGGCGCCCCACGGCGCGGCGAAGGCCTGGGCGTGCAGGGCGGCGAGAGAGGCGGGGTCCGCCGCCGTCATGACGCGGGCTGGCGCGGCTGGCCTGGCAGGCGGCTGGGCGGCGTGGCGTCGGGCGCGCGCAGATAGAGCGGACGGGGCGGATGGGTCGCCGGATCGGCCGAGGCGGTCAGGCGCGCCAGCGCCTCCGGGGACGGCGCGACCCGGCCGTCCAGATGGGCGAAGGGCAGATCGGGGAAGGCCTGGGTCACGACCGCCGCGCCATTGCCGACCAGGGCGACGCCCGGTCCGATGTCGGCGATCCGCCGCGCGGCCTCTTCCACCGACAACGCTTCATCGGGGCCAAGCGGCCCACCGTCGGCGAAGAGGCGCGCATAGACCTGACCGCGCCGCGCATCGATCAACGCTGCGACCGGGCCGTCTGGATTGGCGAGCGAGGCGGCCAGCGCGTCCAGCGCCGACAGACCGACGACCGGCCGATCCAGCGCCGCGCCCAGACCCTGGGCAAAGGCCAAGCCGACGCGCAGACCGGTGAACGAGCCCGGTCCGACCGTGACGCCGATCCGGTCCAGGCTGTCGAAACCGCCGCCCGCCTCGGCCATGACGTCGCGCACCAGGCCGCCGATCCGTTCCTGATGTCCCTTGGTCATCGGCTCGAAGCGCACGGCGAGCGCGCGACCGTCCTCGAACACCGCCGCCGTGCAGGCGCCGAGCGCCGTATCGATCACCAGAAGTCTCATGGGTGTCTTCTAGGCGGCGCGTTGCATAACCGCCACCGCGTCCGGATCAGAGGGTCTGCTCGACCCGCGTCACCTCGGGCACATAGTGGCGCATCATCTGCTCGACCCCGGCCTTCAGGGTCGCCGACGACGACGGACAGCCGGCGCAGGCGCCGCGCATCCGCAGGTTCAGAACGCCGGTCGCCTCGTCGAAGGAATCGAACAGGATGTCGCCGCCGTCCTGGGCCACGGCGGGGCGAATGCGGCTGTCCAGCAGGGCCTTGATCTCGGCGACGATCTCGCTGTCGTCCTCGGCATGGCCGTCGGTTTCGCCGCCGGCGCCGCGCGTTAGCGCCTGACCCGAGACGAAGTGATCCATGACGACGCCCAGGATCGGCGCCTTCATCTCGGACCATTCCGGACCCTGCGGCTGGCGGGTCACCGAAACATAGTCGGCGCCGAAGAAGACGCCGTCGACGCCTTCCAGCTCGAACAAGGCCTCCGCCAGCGGAGAGGCCGTCGCCTCGTCGATGGTGCGGTACTCCAGCGCGGCGGTCGGCGACACGTCGCGGCCGGGCAGGAACTTCAGCACGTTGGGATTGGGCGTGGGTTCGGTCTGGATGAACATGGGCGGGAGATGCGCTCGCCCCCGCCCCGTTGCAAGACCCGAGCGGAACCTAGCGCCGCTTCAGCCCGCCCAGCAGACCGCGCATCAGCTCGCGGGTCAGGGTCGATCCGGCCGTGCGCAGGACCGACTTGGTCAGCGCCTCGACCGGCGTTTCGCGGGTGGACCGGCGCGCAGGCTTTGCGGCCTCGCGCGCCGCCCGCACCTCGGCCTGAGCCTGAGCCTTGGCCCGTGCTTCGGCGGCCTTCTGATCGGCCTTGGCCTGAGCGGCGGCGGCCTTGTCGGCCTCGGCCTGCGCCTTGGCCTGAATTTGGGCCTGAATTTCAGCCTGATCGGCGGCGCTGTGACGATTAGCCAATATTTCGGCGGCGGATTCGCGGTTCAGCACCTGCTCGTAAAGGCCTCGCACCGGACTGGCGGCCATGACGGCGGCGCGCTCGGTATCGGTGGCGGGACCCAGGCGCGAAGCCGGCGGGCGGATCTTGGTGCGCGCCACGATGGTCGGCGCGCCCTTTTCGTCCAGCACCGACACCAGGGCCTCGCCCACGCCCAGAGCCTGAATGGCCTCGGCCGTGTCGAAGGCGGCGTTGGCGCGGAAGCTCTGCGAGGCTGCTTTCAGCCCCTTCTGTTCTGACGGCGTATAGGCGCGAAGCGCATGCTGAATGCGGTTGCCCAGCTGGGCCAGGACGCTGTCGGGAATATCGGCCGGGTTTTGCGTCACGAAATAGACCCCGACGCCCTTGGATCGGATCAGGCGAACGACCTGTTCGACCTTTTCCAACAGGGCGCGCGGGGCGTCGTTGAACAGCAGGTGCGCCTCGTCGAAGAAGAAGACCAGGCGCGGCTTTTCCGGATCGCCCACCTCGGGAAGCTGTTCGAACAGCTCCGAAAGCAGCCACAGCAGGAAGGCCGCATACAGGCGCGGACTGTTCATCAGCCGGGTCGAATCCAGCACATTGACCTGGCCCCGGCCGTCCAGACCGACGCGGATCATGTCTTCCAGCTTCAGCGCCGGTTCGCCGAAGAAGGCGTCGCCGCCCTGCTGCTCGACCTGCAACAGCGCGCGCTGGATGGCGGCGATGGAGGCGGGGGCGACATTGCCGACCTCGCGCCCGATCCGCTCGGCGTTCTCGCCGACATAGACCAGCAGGCTCCTCAGATCGTCGAGGTCCAGCAGCAGCAGACCTTCCTTGTCCGCGACGTGGAAGACGACGGTCAGCACGCCTTCCTGCACGTCGTTCAGGTTCAGCATCCGCGCCATCAGCACCGGGCCGATCTCGGACACCGTGGTGCGGATCGGATGGCCTTTTTGCCCGTACAGGTCCCAGAAGACGGTGGGGGCGGCGCGCGGCGTCAGGGTCAGGCCCATCTCGGCTGCGCGGGCGATCAGCTTCTCGTTCGGCGCGCCGACCTGAGAGATGCCCGACAGGTCGCCCTTCACATCGGCGCAGAAGACCGGCACCCCGGCGTCGGAAAAGCCCTGGGCCATGATCTGCAGCGTGACCGTCTTGCCGGTGCCCGTCGCGCCGGCGACGACGCCATGGCGGTTGGCGCGGTTGAACAGCAGGTTTTCCGGCTGGGCGGCGTCGGACTGGCCGAGGAACAGGCCGGGCAGGGCGTCGGGCATTGGGGTCTCCGATGGCGTCTCCGGCAAAGGTCTAGCGCGTTCCCCGCGCGCTCGGAACAGCGATTGACGGCGACGGCGGGCGGTTCGACAACACGATCATGAAAAACCCCATCGCCACGCCGTCTTCGGTCGCCGCTCGCAACGCCCTCGGCGTCATCGCCACGGTCGCGGCAGGGGCGGCGATCTACTGGCTGCGTGACATACTGACGCCGCTGGCGATGGCCATCTTCCTCTTGATCATGATCGATGGGGTAAAGCGGTCGGTCGAGGCCCGCACGCCGTTGAACAGCCGCATGGCCGGGATCGCGGCCCTGACGCTGGTGGTGCTGGCCTTCTTCGCCTCCATCGCCATCATCGTGAACGGGGCGGCGGGCTTCTTCGGCGAGGCGTCCGGCGTGTCGGCCAACATCGGCCCGCGCATCGATCAGATCATTCGCGACGCCTATGGGCTGGTGCGTCTGGCCAATCCGCCGACGGCGCAGGATCTGATCAACGGCGTCGATGTGCGCGGCTGGCTGACCTCGATGGCGTTCCAGGTGCAAGGCATCGCCTCGGGCGCCTTCTTCGTCCTGATCTATCTGGGCTTTCTGCTGGCCTCCCAGGTCGGCTTCCGGCGCAAGATCGTCGCCATGTTCCCGTCAGAAGCCCAGCGCGACGAGGCGGTCGCGGTGTTCCAACGCGTGCGCGGCGGGGTCGAGGGCTATATCTGGGTGCAGTCGGTGACCGGCGCGATGATCTGCGTCGTCGCCTGGATCCTGATGCGGGCGGTCGGGCTTCAGAACGCCGAGTTCTGGACCTTCGTCATCTTCATCGTCGGTTTCATCCCCGTGCTGGGCGGGGCGGTCGCAGGTCTGGCCCCGCCGCTGTTCGCCCTGGTCCAGTTCGAAAGCTATTGGCCCGCCGCCATCCTGCTGGTCGGGTTGCAGGTGATCCTGTTCGTCGTCGGCAACTTCATCCAGCCGCGCATGCAGGGCGACAACCAGAACATCGACCCGGTCGTGGTGCTGCTGGCCCTGGCCTTCTGGGGCAAGCTGTGGGGCGTGGTCGGCATGTTTCTGTCGACGCCGCTGGCGGTCATGGCCATGGCGATCCTGGCCGAGTTCAAGGGTTCGCGCTGGATGGCGATCCTGCTGTCGGGCGACGGCGAGCCCTATGCGAACGAGGGCAAGACGGCCGACAAGCCGAAATCGACCCGCCGCAAACCCAAACCGGAGCCCGCAGCGGAGGCCTGATCAGGGCTGCCAGCCGCTGATCTGGTCCGCCTCGCTGTCGCCGGCCAGGGCGCCGCGCGTCTTCTTCACCTCGGCCCAGGCCGCGCGCAGCAGGGCGGGCACGCCCTCGCCCGACACGCCGGACACCAGCATGGGACGGCGACCGGCGACGGCCTCCAGCTCGGCGGCCTTCTCCTCGCGCGCTTCGGGCGTCAGGGCGTCGATCTTGTTCAGGGCCAGGATCTCGGCCTTGTCCGCCAGACCCTCGCCATAGGCTTCCAGTTCGCCTCGAATGATGCGGTAGGCCTCGACCACATCGTCCTGGGTGCCGTCGATCAGGTGAATCAGGCTGGCCGAGCGTTCGACGTGACCAAGGAAGCGCGTGCCCAGGCCCGCGCCCTCGCTGGCGCCCTCGATCAGGCCAGGAATGTCGGCGATGACGAACCGCTCCGATGGCGACAGGTCCACCATCCCCAGGTTCGGCGCCAGGGTGGTGAACGGATAGTCGGCGATCTTGGGCTTGGCGGCGCTTGCGGCCGACAGGAAGGTCGATTTGCCCGCGTTCGGAAGACCCGCCAGACCGATGTCGGCGATCAGCTTCAGCCGCAGCCAGATCCAGCGTTCCTGCCCGTCCTGGCCGGGGTTGGCGTAGGTCGGCGCCTGGTTGGTCGGCCCCTTGAAGCGCACATTGCCCCAGCCGCCGTTGCCGCCCTTCAGCAACAGCTCCATCTTGCCGGGCGTGTCCATGTCCAGCAGGACCGTTTCCTTGTCCTCGTCCAGCACCTGGGTGCCGACGGGCACCTTCAGATGCACGTCCTCGCCCTTGCCGCCATGCATCTGGCGCCCCTGGCCGTGGTGGCCGGTCTGGGCCTTGAAATGCTGCTGATAGCGATAGTCGATCAGGGTGTTCAGACCCTCGACCGCCTCGATCCAGACATCCCCGCCCTTGCCGCCGTCGCCGCCGTCCGGCCCGCCGTTGGGAATGAATTTCTCGCGTCGAAACGACACGGAGCCCGCGCCGCCGTTGCCGGAGCGGATATAGATCTTGGCCTGGTCTAGGAACTTCATCGCGGGCTTATGCCGCAGAAGCGCGCAGAATTACAGGCGTGACCTCAGGATCAGCGTGTAGAGAAGTTCAGCCTGACTTCGCGAGGTCCGGTCTGGCCCGGCTGGGCGCGCGCCGTCCTGACGCCTCGGATGGCCTCGCGACCAAATCCTAGACCTTCAGGCGTCTCGGAAATCACGACACAGTTCGTCGCCGCGCCGTTTTCCATGAAGTCACACCTCAACACCACCGAGCCGGACGCGCCAGCTTCTAGCGCCTTGGGCGGCGTTTCCACCCTGGGCGGCTGCGCCCACGTGACTTGCGGCGCTGCCGGCGCGGGAGTCGATTGAACAAGGGCAGCGGCGAGAAATGCGATGAACATGATCGTATCCTAGCAACTCTCGGGCGAGCTGCAACCGCTCCAAGGGCATCGATCAAGCGGGCTTCAGCGCCAGCGTCACCGTCTTGACGTCCACATATTCGTCTATGCCGTGGATCGAGCCTTCGCGGCCGTAGCCCGACTGCTTGACCCCGCCGAACGGCGCGACGGCGGTGGAGATCAGTCCCGTATTGACCCCGCACATGCCCGCCTCGATCCGCCGGCTGAACCGCATGGCGCGGTCCAGGTCGCGGGTGAACAGATAGGAGGCCAGGCCGTAGTCGCTGGCGTTGGCCTTCTCCAGCGCCTCGTCCTCGGTGTCGAAGGCGAAGACGGGGATCATGGGGCCGAACGTCTCTTCCTCGCGGAACAGGGCGTCGTCGCCGCCCAGGGTCACGGTCGGCTGGAAGAAGCGGCCGCCCAGATCGTGGCGCGCCCCGCCGGTCAGGACCCGGCCACCGTCGGCCTTGATCGCCGCGACGTGCTTTTCGACCTTGTCGATGGCCTTGTCCTCGATCAGAGGCCCGACCTTTACGCCGTCGTCGAAGGCGGGACCGACCACGATCTTGGCCACCTCGGCGGCCAGTTTCTCGGCATAGGTCTCCGCGACCGATCGCTCGACATAGACGCGGTTCGGACAGACGCAGGTCTGGCCCGAGTTCCTGAACTTGCCCTTAATGGTCTCGACCACGGCCAGATCCAGGTCGGCGTCGGCGAAGACGATCAGCGGCGCCGCGCCGCCCAACTCCATCGACACTCGCTTCAGCGTTCCGGCGCACTGCTCGGCCAGCTTACGGCCCACGCCGGTCGAGCCGGTGAATGACAGTTTGCGGATGTCCGGGCTGTCGGTCAGCACCTTGCCGATGGTGGCGGCGTCCCCGGTGACGATCGACAGGGCGCCTTTCGGCAGGCCGGCTTCATAGGCCAGTTCGGCCAGAGCGATGGCGGTGAACGGCGTCTGACTGGCCGGCTTGACCACGGCGGTGCACCCTGCCGCGAACGCCGGCCCCAGCTTTCGCGTCAGCATGGCGGCGGGGAAGTTCCAGGGCGTGATCAGGGCGCAGGGCCCGACCGCCTCGCGATAGGTCAGGACCAGATGGCCCAGCGGACTGTCCTGGGTCTCGCCGATCAGCCGCTCGGCCTGGCCCGCGAACCATTTCAGGAAACCGTTGGCGTAGGTGACCTCGCCCTTGGCCTCCTCGAATGGCTTGCCGTTCTCCAGCGCCATCAGGGCGCCCAGACCCTCAAGATTGTCGTCGATCAGCGCCGCCCATTTGCGCAGAAAGGCCGCACGCGCGTGCGGATCGGATCGCGACCAGGTCCTGAACGTCTCGCTCGCCGCCGCGATGGCCTGTTCGGTTTCGGCGGCGCCCAAATCGGGGACATGGCCGATCACATCGCCGGTCGCCGGATCATCGACGGCGATGCCGCCGCCGTTGGCAGGAACGGCCTTGCCGGCGATCAGGGCGTGCTGTCGCAAGAGTTTGAGGCCGGCGTCGCGGGCGGTGTGGTTCACGGGATGGCTCCTGTCGCGGTCCTGAAACGAACAAGGCCCCGACGATGCGGGGCCTTGCCGGTCGAATGCTGCAGCCTGGGCTGCGGCCTTCGATTAGTTCTTGGCGTCTTGGGCGGCGCCGGTCACGGCTTGGCCGGCGGCCTGGGTGTCGCGGCCCACGCCTTCGACGGTGTTGCAGGCGGCGGTGGTCAGGGCGGCGGCGGCGGCGACCAGAACGAAAATCTTGCGCATAGGGGAAGCTCCAGGGTTGGCCGGGGTGAAACTCCGCCGGTCTCGCCTCATCAACGCGACGCCAGCGCTGCGGTTCCGGGCGTCTTGTCCGCCGGGTCGACGGGCGCGAGGGCTTCGGGGGTGGCGAAGATCATGCGGGCGATGGTGCCGCCGCCGGGCGGGGTGTCGAACTCGGTCTCCCCGCGCAACTGTTTGGCGAAGGCGCTCATCAGGGTGCGGCCCACCCCAACCTCGGCGCCGGCCTGGGCGCCCGGGCCATTGTCCTCGACTTCCAGAACCGATGTCTCGCCCTGGACGCGGAAGCGCACCTTCAGCTCGCCGCCGCTGTGGGCGAAGGCGTGTTTCTGCGCATTGCTGACCGCCTCGACCAGCCACAGCGCCAGGGGCGCCAGCTTGTCCGGATCGACGTGCAGGGAATCGGCGTCCACCGAGCTGATGACCACCGGTCCGCGCCCGGCTTCGCTGGCGATCAGTTGGCCCACCAGTTCGTTCAGAAACTCGCGCGCATCGGCGTGGCGGATGTCGTTGCTCTGATAGAGGGTGCGATAGATCAGGGCCAAGGCCGAGATGCGCTGGCGCGTATCGCCCAGAGCCGCCTTGGCCGGCGCATCGGTCAGGGCGCGCTGCTGCATCGACAGCAGGGAGGAGATGATCTGAAGGTTGTTCTTCACCCGGTGATGGATCTCGCGCATCAGCGCGTCCTTTTCCACCAAGGCGTCCGTCAGCTCGCGGTCGCGCAGGGTGATGGCCTCGGCCATCTCGTCCAGGGTGCGCGCCATGGTGCGGATTTCCGACGGGGCGTTCATAGCCTGCAGCGGACGCACCGAGAACCGGCCCTTGGCGTAGATGGCTGCGACCCGCTCCAGATAATCCAGCCAGCGAATGAAGATGCGTTCGGACAGCAGCATCACCGCCGCGAACGCCGTCAACCAGGCGCCCAGCGGCAGCAACAGGGTGCCGATCGGATTGAGCCGCGCCCATGACAGCCAGCCGGGCGCCGGGGCCGACAACAGGGCGTAAAGATCGCCGCCGGCCAGGGCCGCGCCCGCATAGTCGCGGCGCTGATTCTGCGCATCCTTGGCCTCGAACACCGCAGAGCCCTGATCGCGCGCCCGGCCGACCCAGCCCGCGATGTCGTCGCCAGCCGACAGTTTGAAGACGTCGGGATCGCTGGCCGTCAGAATGCGGCCGGCGCCGTCGGTCAATGCCGCCTCCGCGTCAGAGGGCAGGGCGGGGTCGGCCACATCGGGTTGCAGGGCGGAGAAGGGAATCACGGCGACCATGGCGCCGTCGAACCGGCCCATCGGCCGCTCGGCGCGGGTGGCCACGATCAGCGCGCCTTCATAGCCGGCGCCATCGGGCGCGCGCATGACGACCAGTTCTTCGCCATTGCGCAGCCGCTGGAACCAGGTCGCCCGGGCGGCCGGCGCCACGCCGGATCTCACGCCGTCCGCCCGGCCTGAGGCGCAGACCGCCTCGCCCGTCGGGCTGATGCGATAGAGACCCTCGTAACCTTCCAGTCGTCCGACGAGCGCCGTCAGGCGCGGTGCGCAATAGGGGCCGACCGCATCGGGGCTGAGCGCGCGCAGCAGCACCTGGGCGCTGTCCAGCTTGGCCTTGGCGCTGGAGGCGCTGCGTTCGGCGGCCAGTTGCAGATCGACCTGTCGATCGTCCGCCTGTCTTTGGAAGTCCGCCTGGGTCTGGATCAGGCTGAGCACGAAGATCGGCAGCAGGGCCATGGCCATGGCCGCGCCCAGTCTAAACCGGATGCCCTGAAAGCGATCCGATTTCCAAGTGCGACCGAGCCGCGACCTTGAGGCCTCCCTGGTCGTCTCATTCACCGCAGATCAGCTCCGGGCGCCGGCCAGCCTGTCGGCCTCGCCCAGAATCGAGCGCATGGCGTCGCCTGCCGCCTTGCCGTCGCGGCCATAGCCGCCCCGTTCCAGGGTGGCTTGCAAGGCCCGGCGTGCGCGGCTGACGCGGCTCTTTACCGTGCCGACCGCACAGCCGCAGATTTCGGCCGCTTCTTCATAGGCGAAGCCGCCGGCGCCGACCAGAATCAAGGCCTCGCGCTGCTCTTCGGGCAGGGTCTTCAAAGCTTGACGCAGCTCGTCCAGGGCGACGGGCGCCTCGGGATCGTCCACGGCGACCAGGGTCCGTTCGGCGGCTTCCTGATCCAGCTGCGACTGACGCCACGAGCGGCGTTTTTCGGAATAGAACTGGTTGCGCAGGATCATGAAGGTCCAGGCCTTCATGTTCGTGCCCATCTGATAGCTGGCGCGCGCGTCCCAGGCCTTCATCATGGCGTCCTGCGCCAGATCGTCGGCGGCGGTGGGGTCGCCAGTCAGGGTGCGGGCGAAAGCGCGCAGATGCGGGATCAGCAGCACCAGTTCGCGCTTGAAGCCCTCGTCGTCGGCCGACGCGGGTTTTGGGGCGGCCCCCAGGCGTGAGGTGCTCATGCGGCGCTGTCCGAAGACTTGGCGTCGGCGCGTTTCAAAATATCGAGAAACTCATCGGGCACGGGTTCGTTGACGACCTCGTCGAACATATGCCGCAGCTTGACGCCGATGGCCTGCTGGCGAAGACGAGCTTCTTCAAGCCCTGCCTCCCCCTTCTGTTCGCCTTTGGGACGAGAGGAGTCCGGAGAATCGATCATAGACAGAGCCAAGCCCACCCAACTGTCATCGCTAAGAGATGTCGGTCTCAAACGTCATCAGACCGGCCGGGTTCCTGCATGACCGGTTTTTAATGCTAAAGCTTGTCAGCCACGGCGGAACCGTGATGCGAATGTGACGTTTAGGGCTGATGTAGCGCCCCGCCTTGCCGGCCGGGCTGTGATTTGTCGGGGACTATCTGAATGAGCCTTCTGGCCAGACTCGCGCCGCACCTTCCTTATGTGCGCCGTTACGCACGCGCCCTGACCGGCGATCAATCCACGGGCGACAACTATGTCCGTGTCGCTTTGGAGGCCCTGGCCGCCGGCGAACAGCAACTGTCGGCTGATATGACGCCGCGGGTCGCTCTTTATCACGTCTTCCACGCCATCTGGTCCTCGACCGGCGCGCAACTGGAAACCGGCACGCTGGAAACCACGGGCAGCGACGCCTCGCAGCGTCTGCTGCGCATCGCGCCGCGCTCGCGTCAGGCCTTCCTGCTGACCGCCCTTGAGGGCTTCACCCCTTCTGAAGCCGCACAAATCCTGTCCGCCGATCCGCGTGACGTTGAGCGTCTGATCGCGGACGCCCAGGCCGACATCGACGCCGAACTGGCCACCGACGTTTTGGTCATCGAGGACGAGGCCATTATTTCGGCCGACATCCAGAGCCTGGTGACCGAACTGGGTCACCGCGTCACCGGCACCGCCACGACGCACGACGAGGCGATCGACGCCGTCGCCCGCCACAAGCCGGGTCTGGTGCTGGCCGACATCCAGCTGGCCGACGGTTCGTCGGGCATTGATGCGGTCAAGGATATTTTGAAGACCATGGACGTGCCGGTGATCTTCATCACCGCCTTCCCGGAGCGTCTGCTGACCGGCGAGCGTCCCGAACCGACGTTCCTGATCACCAAGCCCTTCCAGCCGGAGACGGTGAAGGCGGCGATCAGCCAGGCGCTGTTCTTCCATCCGTCGCGCCAGAAGGAAGCCGCTTAAAACGCGATCTTTCGTTGACGACAAGATCGGCCTCGGTCCCTCGGGATCGAGGCCTTTTCTTTGGTTTGCGCCGGCATTGATGGGACAAGGTACGAAAGCGCAAAAAAAGCGATCGAGGACGGGAACCGGCTTCGGGCGCCGCCGTTATCGGTCCGTGGAGGCGGCGACGCCCCCCGACTTGATCTGCGAAAGCTGATCATGCCGCCTCCGCGCCTCATTCTCGATGATGCCACTTCAAAGCGATCCGAAAGGGTCGCTTTTTTCTTGGCGCACACCTCGACCGAAGCCGCCGTCGCGGCCAAGATGGTGGTCAAAGAAAACGCACGGAGAGACGCCAATGGCTTCGACAAGCGGTAAGACGAACCGTCAATGGGTGCTGCGCCAGCGCCCCAAGGGCCTGATCCAGCCCGGCGATCTGGAACTGATCGAGACGGCCATCCCTGATCTGCAGGAAAACGAGGTGCTGGTCCGCACGGTCTATCTGTCGCTGGACCCGACCAATCGCACCTGGATGAACGATTCCGAGGGCTATCTGCCGCCGGTCGGACTGGGGGAGGTCATGCGCGGCCTGACGCTGGGCGTGGTCGAAGCCTCGCGATCCAGCCGCTTCAAAACAGGCGATGTCGTCATGCCGACCTCGGGCGGCTGGGCCGACTATGCGGTCGTGCCGGAAGGCGGTCTTCGCCCGGTCCACCGTGCGCCCGGCCTGCCGCTGACCGCCAATATGTCCGTGCTCGGCATGACCGGCCTGACCGCCTATTTCGGCGTCACCGATGTGTTGAAGGCCAGGGAAGGCGAGACGATCGTCATCTCGGCGGCGGCCGGCGCGGTCGGTTCCATCGCGGGGCAGATCGCCAAACAGCGCGGCTGCCGCGTCATCGGCATCGCGGGCGGTCCGCAGAAGTGCGCCTGGCTGACCGACGAACTCGGCTTCGACGCGGCCATCGATTACAAGAACGAGGATGTCGGCGAGGCGCTGGACCGCCTGGCCCCGGACGGCGTCGATCTGAACTTCGAGAATGTCGGCGGCGACATCATGATCGCGGTTTTCAACCGTCTGAAGGTCCACGGGCGGATGGCGGTCTGCGGCCTGGTGTCCTCCTACAATGCAACCAAGGCGCCGCCGTCGCCGAACTTCGCGCGCATCATCACCCATCGCCTGCACGTCCAGGGCTTCCTGGTCCTGGATTACGCCCCGCGCGCTCGCGAGATGGTGGCGGAGATGGGCCCATGGCTGGCGGACGGCCGTGTGAAGTGGAAGGTTCACGTCGACGACGGGCTGGAAGGCGCGGTGGGGTCGTTGAATCGCTTGTTCACCGGCGATCACGACGGCAAGCTGCTGGTTCGCGTTTCCGAAGAACCCGCCTGAACCCAAGGTCTGCGCATGAGCGATCCGCTGCACGTCCATTTCGAAGACCTGGAGGTGGGGCAGGTCGTGCCGCTGGGCGCCTGTGCGGTCGATCAGGGGGCGCTGGACGTCTTCATCGAGCGGTTCTCGCCGGGCTGGGACGTGGCCTACGGCGCGCCGGACGCCATGGTCTATGTGCTGTGGAGCCGACTGGCGGCCGACAAGTCCGGCGGCTGGGCCCAGACCAAGGTCCTGGCCGTCGATGGGCTGCGTTACATGCGCAATCCGCCGGCCGGCGAACTCTTGCGGGGTCGCATGACGGTGATGGGCAAGGATCCGGTCGGCGACGACAAGGGCATCGTCATCGCCTCGCATGACCTGCTGGACGAGGCCGGGCGTCTGGTCTTTTCCTGCCTGACCCGGGCGCTGTTCTCACGTCGCTGAAACGAAAAACGCCCCGCCGGCGAACCGGCGGGGCGTTGATCGATCTTCGACAGACCGGGTCTTAGTTGACCGAGGTCGGGGCCTGGGCCTGACGCATCACGGCCATGGCGATCAGGCGGTCCCAACCGACCAGCGACACCAGGTGGGCGTAGATCTGGCCTAGGGCGCCGTTGTCGCGCAGCTCGACCAGCTTCTCGGCGGGCAGGGCGCGCAGCTTGTCTTCCGACACCGCGTAGTATTCGGCCAGCTTCTGCGGTTGACCCGGCGTGCCGTCGGGATTGCGCGGCGTGAAGTGGGCTTCGCGGATGTCCAGCAGATCCAGATCCTTGACCAGGGCGACGAAGCCCTCGGTGCGCTGGCGCTCCTGTTCGAAGTTGTTGCAGAACTCCATCGCCATGTTCGTGTAGTCGCTGGGCTGGCCATCGACGAACAGCGGGTTCTGGCCGCCTTCGGCGACGATCGAGGCGCCGCGGTCGATGCACAGGATCAGGCGCTGGTTCTGCTTGTCGTCGGCGAAGACGAACGGATAGCGGCGCACATAGGCCGGCACATAGGCGTCGGCGCGGAACTCTCCGTCGGGCGCCACGAACAGGTTCTCGTTGGAGCTCAGGCCCATCACGGCGACCGGCTGGCGGTTCTCGCCAGTGAAGATGATCGGATAGGACAGGGCGGCGGCCGAGAATTCGGTGACCGTCAGCGGCACGATATTGGTCTGGGCCACGAAGGCGTAGGGCTTGTCGCTCGGGTTCACGCCCAGGCCGCCGTGGACGCTCTGATCCAGCGGTTCGGGGTTGGTGTAGAAGAGGACGTTGCCTTCAAGCGGCGAATTGTTCGTGTCGGTCATGAAGCGAGGACGCTCTGGTTAAAGATCGGAGGCGCGCCTTCTAGCCCAACGCCGCGCAACCGGCAAACCCGCGATGCGTCGGTTGCAGTGGGGGTCGCCAGCCATTAGCTGTGGCGTATGGGTTCCGCCTGCGATCATGACCATGACCACTCCGGCCTGAACGGCGGGGCGCTGGACCGCGCCCTGGCGGCGGCCGAGGCGCGCGCGGTCCAGCAGGGCGAGCGGATGACCGCCCAGCGTCGTCGCGTCCTGGCCCTGCTGCTGGAAAGCGGCGAGCCGGTGAAGGCCTACGATCTGATCGCCCGCTTCGGCGAGGACGGCCAGGCCGCCAAGCCGCCGACCGTCTATCGCGCGCTGGAGTTTCTGGAACGGCTGGGCATGGTCCACCGCATCGCCTCCATCAGCGCCTATGTCGCCTGCACCGACGACGGCGAAGCCGCCCACGCGGCCGCCTTTCTGATCTGCGACTGCTGCGGCGCGACGCGCGAGGTCAGCGGACCGGATCAGAGCGCCATGAACGCCGCCGCCTCGGCCGCCGGTTACGCCATCGCCCGCACGACGATCGAGGCGCACGGTCGCTGCGCCGCCTGTCGCGACGTCGCATGACCATGGATGCGGCGTTGATGTCCCCACCGCGTCGCCTGTCCGTGCCGATCGACAATCGCTGGGGCGCCGGGGAGATGGCCGTGCTGGATTTCGGCGATCCGAACCGGCCGGTCGATCTGATCTTCTCTCACGCCAACGGCTTCAACGCCGCCACCTATCGCAGCCTGTTGTCGCCATTGTCGGCCTCCTTGCGGATCTGGGCGCCGGATCTGCGCGGCCATGGCCGATCGGCGCTGCCGACCTTCACGCGACCCAAGACCAGCTGGCTGGACCACCGCGACGACCTGCTGGCGCTGCTGGAGGCCATCGACGGCCCGCCCGTGGTCATGGCCGGCCATTCGATGGGCGGCACGTCCTCGCTTCTGGCGGCCGCCGTCCGGCCGGATCGGGTGTCCAGCCTGGTGCTGTTCGATCCGGTGATCTGGAAACGCTCGGCGGTCTTCGCCTTCAACCTGCCCTTCGCCCACAAGCTGATGAAGGCGATCCCCATCGCCAAGGCTACCCTGCGCCGTCGCAGCCAGTTCGACAGCCGCGAACAGGCCATGGCCGCCTATCGCGGGCGCGGCGCCTTCAAGGGTTGGCCCGACATGGTCCTGGCCGACTATCTGTCCGAAGGCCTGAACGAAGGCGACGGCGGGTTCAGCCTGACCGCGGCGCCGGCCTGGGAGGCGGCCAACTACGCAGCCCAGGCGCACGATCCGTGGCGGGCCATGAAACGCTATCCCGGACCGGTTCGCATCCTCAAAGCCGAACACGGCGCCCTGACTCATGTGCCGGTCCGGCCCCGTGGCCTGCCCAATGTCTCGGTCGAGGTCGTGGCCGGCGGCGGGCACCTGTTCCCCATGACCCATGCCGACGTGGCGCGCGACGCCCTGTTCGACGCCGCCGTCTGAGAACGAATTCTGTAGGCGGAGCATGGGCGCGCGCTATAAGGGCGCCGCTGAGCATAACGCCCGCCGCCCGAGACGCCGCTTGTCCTTCTTCCACGCCGGTCCCGCGCCCAAAGGCGCCGGCCCCCGCTCCGGGGCGCTGCGCGACGGTTTGATCCTCGCTCCAGGCATGAAGGTCGGCCTGTTCGGCGGCTCCTTCAATCCCGCCCACGACGGTCACGCCCATGTCGCCGAGACCGCCATGCGCCGTCTGGATCTCGACCGCGTCGTCTGGCTGGTGTCGCCACAGAACCCTTTGAAGGACGCTCGCCACAGCGCGCCGCTTGCGGACCGCATGGCTTCGGCGCGCCAGCATGCACGCGGTCCGTCGATGATCGTCTCGGACTTCGAGAGCCGGGCTGGCGTCGCCTGGACCGTGGACACCCTGCGCCTTCTGGTCGCGCGGCATCCCGGCGTGCATTTCGTCTGGCTGATGGGGTCGGACAATCTGGCCAGCTTCCACCGCTGGAGAGGCTGGACCGACATCATTCGGCTGATGCCTGTGGCGGTCATCGCCCGGCCGGGGTCGCTGCTGGACAGCCGCACGGCGCCGGCCGCCGCCCGCTTCGCCGGTTTCCGCATTCCCGCCCAGCAGGCGGGGCTTCTGCCGACGCTTCAGGCGCCCGCCTGGACCTATCTGACGGCGCCGCTCAACCCCCTGTCGTCCACGGCGATCAGGACGGGCAAAGGCGTGCGCGCGACCTCGTGATCGCCCGATGATTCGGGCGGCGGTTCACGTTGCGGCCCATCCGTGCTAGAGGGCTTCTTTAGTCAACGCTCCCGGAGCCCTCCGCTGACCCCCTCGCCCGCGTATGATACGCAAGACGCCGCCGTTTCGAATACGGCGCACGAGATGGACCCTATCGAACCTCTCCATTCCGAAGACGGCTTTGAATCCGACGCCTCCCCGCGCGGCTTCGACGATTCCGCTCCCCGCCCGGTCGGCTCCACGCCGCTGGAAGAAGCCCTGCTGAGCCGCCTCGACGAGGACAAGGCCCAGGACATGGTCCTGATCGACCTGAAGGGCAAAAGCGCCATGGCCGACACCATGATCGTGGCGTCCGGTCGTTCGCACCGTCACGTCGGCGCCATCGCCGACCACCTGCTGCGCACGCTCAAGGAACAGGGCCTCGGCAAGGCCAAGGTCGAGGGCCTGCCGCACTGCGACTGGGTTTTGATCGACGCCGGCGATGTGATCGTGCACCTGTTCCGCCCGGAAGTGCGCACCTTCTACAACATCGAAAAGATATGGGCGGTCGATTCCGCCCACCGCATGGTCCGCGACTGACACCATGAAGCTGAGCATCGTCGCCATCGGCCGACCGGGCCGGGGGCCTGAAGCGACGCTCGCCGACGACTACGCCAAGCGCGCCACCCTGTCAGGACGCGCGCTTGGCCTTGGTCCCCTCGAACTGATCGATCTGGAAGCCCGCAGACCCGGCAAGGCGCCGGAGGCCGAGCTGATCCTCGCGGCCGCGGAAGGATCGCACCTGATCGCCTGCGACGAGCGCGGCAAGACCTATTCCTCGCGCGCCTTCGCCGACCACATCGCCAAACTGAGGGATCAGGGCGAGCGCCGCCTGGTCTTCGCCATCGGCGGGGCGGACGGCCTGGACGCCAGCGTGCGCCAGGCCGCGTCCTCAACCCTGGCCTTCGGTCCCCAGACCTGGCCCCACGCCCTGGCGCGCGCCATGCTGGCCGAACAGCTGTATCGGGCCGTGACCATCCTGGCCGGATCGCCCTATCATCGCGACTGACATGCGTCGCGCCATCCCCCTATCGCTGGCCCTGCTGACGGGTTTCGTCTGCGCCCCCCCGGCGATGAGCCGCCCAAGCTTTGGTGGGCAGGCTCCCGAGAGCGAACTGTCGCGCATCCAGGCCGAATACCGCGACGAGACGGTGCGCGCCCGTCGTCTGCGCGCCGACGCCGACGCCGCCAAGACCGAACTGGCCCAGTTGGAGCGCCGCCTGGCCTCGCTGCGGGCCGACGAACAGACCGGCGACCGCCAGATCGACGATCAGCGCGCCCGCCTGCAGCAACTGACCGAGCGCGAGGCCGAACTGGTCACGGATCTGGCGCGGGAGCGCGGCGCCCAGGGCCGTCTGCTCAGCGCGCTGCAGATGATGAGCCGCCGGCCGCCGCCGCCCTTGCTGGTGCCCGCCGACAAGGCCATCGACACGGTGCGCGCCTCCATCCTGCTCAAGGCCATGACGCCGGATCTGGAGAGCCGCGCCAAGGTGCTGGCCGCCCGCCAGGCCGAGATCATGCGCATCCGCCGCCTCGCCGTCCTGTCCTCGGAGCGACTGCTGACGACCGAGAGCGAGCAGGGCGACCGGCGCGGCGAGATCGAGGGGCTGACGGCGCGCAAGACCGCCCTGACCGCCGTCCTGAACGCCGAGGCCCGCGCCGCCGAACGCGCCGCCGCCGTGCTGGAGCGCCGCATTCGCGAACTGGGCGGCGCGGTCCCGACGACCCAGGCTGAAGAGACGCCGACCGCCCGCCTTCCGGCCGGACGCGGCCGTCTCAGTTCGCCCGTCGCCGGCGCGCCCAGCCAGACCTGGGGCGCCGGAACCTCCGGCTGGCGCTGGCGGGCCGACCGCGCGGCCGTCACTGCGCCCGCCGACGCCAAGGTCGCCTATGCCGGACCGCTGACGGGGTGGGGCAATGTGGTGGTGCTGGACCTCGGTCCCGGCTGGCGCGCCGTCATCGCCGGCCTGGAAAGCGTCGATGTTGGCCCGGACGTCCGGGTCTCGGACGGCCAAGCCCTGGGCCGCAGCGGCCCGGACGGCGACGTCTATTTCGAACTGCGCCGCGACGAACGGCCGATCGATCCAGGGCCCTGGTTGCGGTGAACCCGCAATAGTCCTTTGCATTCTCGTCTGACGCTGATTTTATCGGCGGGACGCCGCGTCGCCACGATTTGGTCGTGAGGACGGGGCCTTAACCTTCCCACGGGCGCCCACAGTGATCGGCCCGACCGAAAGAGACCGAATGCGTAAACTGCTCCTCGTCGGCTGCGCCGCTCTGGTGCTCGGCGGATCCGCCGCTGCTGTCAGCAGCCAGACCCCGCGAAACGAAACCTTCCGTATGCTGGAGCTGTTCGGCGACGTGGTGGGCATCGTCGAGCAGGCCTACGTCGTCCCGGTCGACAACAAGAAGCTGATCGAGGCCGCCCTGGCCGGCATGATGACGGCGCTGGACCCGCACTCCAACTATCTGCCGCCGTCCAACTACGACGATCTGCGCGAGCGTACCGAGGGCCAGTATTCGGGCGTCGGCCTGACCATCAGCGCCGACGGCGGAATGGTGAAGGTCATCTCGCCGATGGACGACAGTCCCGCCGCCAAGGCCGGGGTCCAGGCGGGTGACGTGATCTCCTCGATCGAGGGTCAGAACGCGGCGGGCCTGACGGTCAGCCAGGTGTCCGAAAAGCTGCGCGGCGCCGTGGGCACCAGCGTCAAGGTGACCTTCCTGCGCGACGGTTCCGATCCGCTGGAAGTGACCCTGACCCGCGAGGTCATCAAGGTTCAGTCGGTCACCGGCCGGGTCGAGGGTGACTTCGGCTATCTGCGCGTCTCGACCTTCAACGAGAACACAGGCCGCGAGCTGAACGAGGCCATCGCCAAGATCAAGGCCGAGAAGCCGGGCGTGAAGGGTTATGTCCTGGACCTGCGCAACAACGGCGGCGGCCTGCTGAACGCCGCCATCGACGTCTCCGACGCCTTCCTGGAACGCGGCGAGATCGTCAGCCAGCGGGGCCGCAAGCCCGAGCAGATCCAGCGCTATTCCGCCAAGCCCGGCGACGTCACCGGCGGCCTGCCGCTGGTCGTCCTGGTCAACTACGGCTCGGCCTCGGCGTCGGAAATCGTCGCCGGCGCCCTGAAGGATCACCAGCGCGCGACCATCGTAGGCCTGACCAGCTTCGGCAAGGGTTCGGTCCAGACCGTGATCCCGCTGCGTCAAGGTCAGGACGGCGCCCTGTCGATCACGACCGCGCGCTACTACACCCCCTCGGGCGCCTCGATCCAGAAGATCGGCATCGAGCCGGACCTGGAAGTCGCCCGCAACGAGGCCGAGGCCCGCATCGTCTCGCGCTCCAGCTTCATCTATTCCGAAGCCGCCTACGCCACGGCTCTGGACGCCTCCATCGGCGCCGAGCGCAAGGGTCCGCACACCCCGCGCGAAGCCCCGGGCGACAAGTTCGACAAGGAAAAGGACTATCAGCTTCAGCGCGCGCTGGACGTCCTGCGCGCCGGCGGCGACCTGTCGAAACTGTCGGCCCCGCCCGAAGGCATCGTCGTCACCGAGCCGGGCTCGACGCCCAAGCCCGACGCCGAACCGACAGCGGACGAACCGAAAGACGAATAGATCAGGGAAGGGCGGCGCGAGCCGCCCTTTTTCTTGCGCCTACGACAGGCGGTCGCGGAAGGCGGAATAGTCGAACGCGCGCACCGTCGTCAGCGCATCCGTCAGGGAGTTCCACAGCACGATGGACGGCAGAGGCACGCCGTTGAAGGTGTTGGTCTTCACCATCGAATAGTGGGCCTGATCCAGAAACGCGATGCGCGTCCCCGGCGTCGGCCGTTCGGCGAAGACGTAGTCGCCGATGATGTCCCCGGCCAGGCACGACGGCCCGCCCAGCCGCACCGTCACCCCATGATCGGGCTCTTTCAGCAGCGCGGGGCGATAGGGCGCCTCGATCACATCCGGCATATGGCAGGTGGCCGAGATGTCGGTGATGCCGATGGGCATGCCGTTGTCGAACACGTCCAGCACCTCGCCGATCAGGATGCCGGCGTCCAGCGCCACGGCCTCACCCGGCTCCAGATAGACCTGAACCCCGTGCCGGGCCTGCAGATCGCGCACGAAGGCGATCAGATCGTCGGTCTGATAGTCGGCGCGGGTGATGTGGTGCCCCCCGCCCAGGTTAAGCCATTTGATCCCGCCAAGCAGCGGCGCCAGCTTCGGCTCCACCGCCGCCCAGATGCGCGACAGCGGCTGGAAATCCTGCTCGCACAGCGCATGGATGTGCAGACCATCCACGCCGATCAGATGGTCGGCCGTCAGTTGCGACACCGGAAAGCCCAGGCGCGAACAGGGCTGGGCCGGATCGTATTTGGCGACCTCGCCTTCGGAATGCTCGGGGTTCAGCCGCAGGCCGATCTTGAACATCTGCCCTTCAGCCCGCGCCTTTGCGATCAGATCGGCGAAGCGGGCGATCTGGGCCGGGTTGTTGAAGATGACGTGGTCCGACAGCCGCAGGATCTCGGGCAGGTCCTGCGCCGTATAGGCCGGCGAATAGGTGGTCAGCTCGCCCTTGTAGAACTCGCGCGCCAGCCGCGCCTCCCACAGGCCCGAGGCGCAGACCCCGTCGAGGTATTCGCCGACCACATCGGCCAGCGACCACATCGAAAACGCTTTCAGCGCCAGAAGCACGCGCGCCTCCGCTCCGTCGCGCACGCCCTTCAGGACGGACAGATTGCGACGGATGGCCGCCTCGTCCACCACGAAGGCGGGCGAGGCGACGCGGTTCAGGTCGAAATGCGCAAAGGCGCCCGGATCGCCGGCCTGGGTCTGCATTCAGTCGGTCCGATCAGAAGTCCAGAGGGGCGTCCAGGTCCTGAACCTTCCACGGCAGGCCGTGCTTGTTCAGCATGTCCATGAAGGGATCGGGGTCCAGCTGCTCCATGTTGAACACGCCGTCGCCCTTCCACTGGCCGGTCACCATCAGGGCTGCACCGATCATGGCCGGAACGCCGGTGGTGTAGCTGACGGCCTGGTTGCCGGTCTCGGCATAGGCCTCTTCGTGGTCGCAGATGTTGTTGACGTAGACGGTCTTCTTGACCCCGTCCTTCAGGCCGGTGGCGATGACGCCGATGTTGGTCTTGCCCTTTGTGATCGGACCCAGCGAGGCCGGCTCGGGCAGCAGCGCCTTTAGGAACTCGATCGGAATGATCTCGCGGCCCTGGAACTGCATCGGCTCGATCGAGGTCATGCCGATGTTTTCCAGCACTTCGAGGTGCTTCAGATAGCTGTCGCCGAACGTCATCCAGAAGCGGATGCGCTTGATCTCGGGATAGAACTTCGCCAGCGATTCCAGCTCCTCATGGTACATGAGGTACATGTTCTTGGGACCCACGCCTTCGAATTCGAAGGTCTGCTTGTGGCTCAGCGCCGGACCCTCGACCCACTGGCCGTTCTCCCAGTGACGCGAGTTCGCCGTCACTTCGCGCAGGTTGATCTCGGGGTTGAAGTTGGTCGCGAAGGGCAGGCCGGTGTCGCCGCCGTTGCAGTCCAGGATGTCCAGCGTCTCGATGGAATCCAGCAGATGCTTCTTGACGTAGGTGGTGAAGACCGAGGTCACGCCGGGATCGAAGCCCGAACCCAGCAGCGCCATCAGACCGGCGTCCTTGAAACGGTCCTGATAGGCCCACTGCCACTTGTATTCGAACTTGGCCTCGTCGCGCGGCTCGTAGTTGGCGGTGTCCAGGTAGTCGACGCCGGCGGCCAGGCAGGCGTCCATGATCGACAGGTCCTGATAGGGCAGGGCCAGGTTCACGACCAGTTCGGGCTGCACCTTCTGGATCAGCGCCGTGGTCGCCGCCACGTCATCGGCGTCGATGGCGGCCGTGTCGATGTCGACGCCGAAGCGCGACTTCACGGACTGGGCGATCGCGTCGCACTTTGACTTGGTGCGGCTCGCCAGGGTGATATGCGAGAAGATGTCCGCGTTCATCGCCATCTTGTGGACGGCCACCGAACTGACGCCGCCTGCGCCGATAACCAGCACCTTGCTCATCTGTGCTTCTCCCGAAGTCTGAAACCCTGGCGACAACGCCGCCCCTATAAAGGGCGCGGCTCTTAGCACGATGATGACAATCCGCTAAATCCCTGCGCCGATATTGGCTCTTATAGCGTGACCGGATCGCTCCGGTTGCCTTTGTGCGGTTTTTCCGCCATAAGCCGCCGCTTCCGACGCAAGTGAACCTCGCGTCTCCACCCACACGACAGCTCTCCGAGGAGAGAACGAGGTGGGCGAGAACCCTCCGCCGACGTGATCGTCGCCGGGGGCCGTTGTCGTATGGAGCCGTTTCACCCGTCGGTTGGCTAATTGCCCATTGTTCTGGATTCAGGTCGTCCCGACCTGAAGCGAAAATGGGCGTGGGGTAGTGAATGTTCGAGGCTCTGAACGAGCGGCTGACAGGCGTCTTTGACCGGATCACCGGGCGCGGCGCCCTGTCCGAAAAAGATGTCGCCGAGGCGATGCGCGAAGTGCGCGTGGCCCTGCTCGAGGCCGACGTCGCCCTGCCGGTCGTCAAGGAATTCATCGCCTTCGCCACCGAGCGCGCGACCGGCGAAGAGGTCATCCGTTCGGTCAAGCCGGCCGATCAGGTGGTCAAGATCGTCTATGACGGCCTGATCGAGATGCTGGGCGGCGAAGAGCCGGTCCCGCTGAACACCAACGCCAACCCGCCCGCCGTGGTGCTGATGGCCGGCCTGCAGGGCTCGGGCAAGACCACGACCTCGGCCAAGCTCGCGCTGCGCCTGACCAAGTTCGATCGCAAGAAGGTCATGATGGCCTCGCTGGACACGCGTCGTCCGGCCGCGATGGAGCAGCTGGCGACGCTGGGCAAGCAGATCGAGGTCGCCACACTGCCGATCGTGGCGGGCGAGAGCGCCGTCCAGATCACGCGCCGGGCGCTGCAATCGGCCAAGCTTCAGGGCTTCGACGTCCTGATCCTCGACACCGCCGGCCGCATCACGCTGGACGAAGGGCTGATGAACGAGGTGGCCGAGGTCGCCGACATCGCCAAGCCCGTCGAGACCCTGCTGGTCGCCGACAGCCTGACCGGCCAGGACGCGGTGCGCACCGCCAAGGCCTTCCACGAGCGCCTGCCCCTGACCGGCCTTGTCCTGACCCGCGCCGATGGCGACGGTCGCGGCGGCGCCATGCTGTCGATGCGGGCCGTCACCGGCCTGCCGATCAAATATCTGGGCGCCGGCGAAAAGGTCGATGCGCTGGACGTGTTCGACGCCCGCCGCGTCGCCGGCCGCATCCTGGGTCAGGGCGATATCGTCGCCCTGGTCGAAAAGGCCAGCCAGGATCTGGACCAGGCCAAGGCCGAGAAGATGGCCCGCAAACTGGCCAAGGGTCAGTTCGATCTGGACGACCTGGCCGGCCAGCTTCAGCAGATGAAGCGGATGGGCGGGCTTCAGGGCATCATGGGCATGCTGCCCGGCGTGGCCAAGATGAAGGGTCAGATGGCCGAGAGCGGCATCGACGACCGCATGATCCTGCGTCAGGAAGCCATCATCTCCTCGATGACCAAGGCCGAGCGCAAGAAGCCCGACCTGCTGAACGCCTCGCGCAAGAAGCGCATCGCCGCCGGCGCCGGCGTCGATGTGCAGGACGTGAACCGGGTTCTGAAACAGCACCGCCAGATGGCCGACGTGGTCAAGTCGATGGCGCGCGGCGGACCCAAGAAGATGCAGCAGATGGCCGCCATGCTGGGCGGCCTCGGCGGCGGCATGCCCGGGATGGGCGGCGCCGGCCCCGACATGGCCCGCCTCAAGGCGCTGGGCGGCGGCAAGATGGCCGAACCCTCCGCCGACGATCTGAAAGCCATCCAGGACCGGCTCGCCGGACTGGGCGGCGGACAACTTCCGGGAGGCCTTCCGGGCTTACCGGGCTTCCCTCCCAAGAAATAACGACTTCCTAGAAAGAGACCTGAAATGCTGAAGATTCGTCTGGCCCGCGGCGGCGCCAAGAAGCGCCCCTACTACCACATCGTCATCGCCGACTCGCACTCGCCGCGCGACGGCAAGTTCATCGAGAAGGTCGGCAGCTACAACCCGATGCTGCCCAAGGACGGCGCCACCCCGCGTGTCGCCCTGAAGGTCGAGCGCATCGCCGAATGGCTCGGCAAGGGCGCCCAGCCGACCGACCGCGTCGCCCGCTTCCTGTCGCAGGACGAGACCCTGGGCCAGAAGGTCAAGTGGGCGCAGTCGAACAACCCGAACAAGGGCGCTCCGGGCAAGAAGGCCCAGGAACGCGCCGCCGAACGCGCCCAGCGCGAAGCCGACCGCCTGGAAGCCGAAGCCGCCGCCAAGGTCGAGGCCGCTGAAGCCGCAGCCCGCGCCAAGGAAGAGGCCGCCGCCGCCGCCGAAGCCGCCAAGAACGCTCCCGCTGCTGAAGAAGCGCCTGCCGAAGAAGCTCCGGCCGCTGACGCCGCCGCCGAGGAAGCCCCGGCTGCTGAAGCGACCGAGGAAAAGGCCGAAGGCTAAGCCTTTCGGTTTGACGATGATCAGGGCGGCGTCTTTCGACGCCGCCTTTTTCATGGGTTAAGAACACGCATGACCACGGACAGCAGATTGATCCTCGTCGGCCAGGTCGGCGGCGGCTTCGGCGTGCGGGGCGAGGTGCGGGTGACCGCCTTCACCGCCGACCCCCTGGCCCTGACCGCCTACGGCCCTCTGCTGCGCGCGGATGGGACTGTGGCCCTGACCCTGACCTCGACGCGGCCCGACAAGAACGGCGTCGTCGGCCGAGCCAAGGAGATCACGACCAAGGAACAGGCCGACGCCCTACGCGGCCTGAAGCTGCACGTCCCCCGCGACCGGTTCCCTGAGCCGGACGAGGACGAATTCTACCTCGCCGATCTGCTGGGCGTTCAGGTCCGCGACACGGCGGGCGCCGTCATGGGCACGGTGAAATCGGTCCAGAACTTCGGCGCCGACGACATGCTGGAGATCGCGCCCGCCGCCGGCGGCCCGACCTGGTATCTGCCCTTCACCAAGGAAGCGACGCCGGAACTGCACCTGGCCGACGGCTGGCTATTGGCCGTTCCGCCGACCGAGGTGGGCGAGCGCGAGCCGGACTAGGCGTCCTCTACGGGCGCGTCGCCGACGTGCTTTTTGATCGATTCGATCGCCCGTTTGGCGCCCGACTTGTCGGCGTAGCCCTCGGTCGAGAAGATGACCTCGGAATTGTATTTGAAGCGGACGCGGTATTCGCCGGCCTTGTCCTGATAGACTTCGAACTTGTGCGCCATCGGGCGTTCCCCTGACTGCGACCGTCGATCGGTCACGGCCAAGCTGGCATCGCCAGCTGTACGGTTCCATACACAAGGCCGCGATCAAATGGCGCCGGTGACTGTTGCGAAGCCTGCGGACCGCGCCAACATAAGGGCGGCAATCCGCAGAGGCCCGCCATGACCGACCTGTCCGCCTTCCCGATCACGCAACGCTGGCCGGCCCAGCATCCCGATCGCATCCAGCTCTACTCCCTGCCGACGCCCAATGGGGTGAAGGTCTCGATCATGCTGGAAGAGGTCGGCCTGGCCTATGAGCCGCACCTGGTCGACATCACCAAGAACGAGACCTGGGGGCCGGAGTTTCTGTCGCTGAACCCCAACGGCAAGATCCCCGCCATCCTCGATCCGAACGGCCCGAACGGACAGCCGCTGGCCCTGTTCGAATCCGGCGCCATCCTGATCTATCTGGCGGAAAAGACCGGCAAACTGCTCTCGGCCGACCCGGCGACCCGCTACGAGACGATCCAGTGGGTCATGTTCCAGATGGGCGCGATCGGCCCGATGTTCGGCCAGCTGGGCTTCTTCCACCGCTTCGCCGGCAAGGACTACGAGGACAAGCGCCCGCGCGACCGCTACGTCGCCGAAAGCCGCCGCCTGCTCGGCGTGCTGGAGACGCGGCTGGCCAATGACGGGGGAGAACCCCGCGAGTGGCTTGTCGGCGACTATTCCATCGCCGATGTCGCCACCTTGGGCTGGGTCCGCAACCTGATCGGCTTCTACGAAGCGAGCGAGATCGTAGGCTTCGCCGACTTCCCGCGCGTCGCCGCCTGGCTTGAGCGCGGCCTGGCGCGGCCCGCCGTCCAGCGCGGCCTCAACATCCCGGCGCGCGACTGATCTGAACCTCGCCCCGTCGGTCGCGTTGTCTGCTCACAACCAACAGGAGCGCGACCGATGGGCATCTTCTCTTCGATCTGGAATAAGATCACGGGCCACAAGCCGAAGGCGGCCCCCGTTCCACCGCCGGCCTCTACGGCTGGAATCCCGGCGCCCAACGCAGCGCCGGCCCCGACCGCCGCGCCGGCCTTGCCGCCCGTCGATGTCGAGGCGGTGCTCAGCGATCTGGCGGCGTCCAAGGGCGGCGGCGGCAACTGGCGGACCTCGATCGTCGATCTTCTGAAGCTGCTGGACCTGGATTCCAGCCTGGCCGCCCGCAAGGAACTGGCCGAGGAGCTGAACGTCCACGCCGGCGAGCATGGCTCGGCCGAACAGAACATCGCCCTGTCCAAGGCCGTCTGGAAGAAGCTGGCCGAAAACGGCGGCCAGGTCCCGGCTTCGCTGAGGGACTGATCTCCTCTCGCTGGATCAGGCCGGCGGTCTGATCCAGCGCATGGCGGCCAGAGCGGCAAAACCCACGACCAGACCCCAGAAGGCCGATCCGACGCCGAACAGGGTCAGGCCCGAAGCCGTCGCCGCAAACGTCAGCACGGCCGCCTCGCGCGATCCGACCTCCGTCATCATGGTCTGCAGCGCGCCGGTCAGCGCCGCGATCAACGCCAGACCCGTCACCGCGGCAAGCACGGCCGGCGGCATGGCGATGAACAGCCCGGCCAGCGGCGCGGCGAACAGGGCCACGACCAGATAAAGACCGCCATAGATCACGCCTACGATCCAGCGCCTGGTGGGATCGGAATGGGCGTCCGGCCCCGTGCAGATCGCCGCCGTGATCGCCGCCAGATTGACCCCATGCCCGCCGACCGGCGCGATCAGCAGGCTGGCGACGCCGGTGGACAGGATCAGTCGGTTGGCGGGCGGCGGATAGCCGGCGCTCTGCAGCACCACCAGCCCGGGCAGGTTCTGAGCCGCCAGCGTCACCAGAAACAATGGAAAGCCCAGGCTGACCGCCGCCTTCCAATCAGGCAAAAGGGCGGTCTTCGCTATCTGGGCCGGGTCGGGACCGGCTATGGCGAGGCGGTGACGAAGACCCTTGTTCCGGCGCTGAAGGACGTGGCGGCGGAGAAATCGCCCTTCGCCGCGGCGGGCGCGCCCAAGGCGGCCAAGGACATCCATTGGGTCAAGCCGGTGCTGGTCGCCGAGGTAGAGCATGGCGGCTATACCGAATCCGGATCGCTGCGGCAGGCGGCGTTCAAGGGGTTACGCGAAGACAAGACGGCCGCCGAGGTCACCCAGGCGCCCCAACCGCCCACGGACATGGGCGAAGCGAAGAAGACCACCACCACGGTGCGACCGGCCGGAAAGCCCGGCAAGGTGGTCGTGGCGGGCGTGACCATCTCCAGCCCTGATAAGGTGTTGTGGCCCGCCGTGGGCGACCGGCCGGCGATCACCAAGGCCGATCTGGCCCGATATTATGAGGCGGCCGCCGAGCGGATCCTGCCTCATGTGGCGGACCGGCCGACCTCGATTATCCGGGCGCCCGAGGGGATCGGCGGCGAGACCTTCTTCCAGCGGCACGCCATGGCGGGGTCGAACCCGCGGCTGAAGCTGATCGACGTCAAGGCCCGCACCCCTTACGTCGCCGCCGTCGATGTCGGCGGCCTGGTCGCCATCGGTCAGTCGGGCGGGCTGGAACTGCACCCCTGGGGCTGTGCGCCCGGCCAGCCGGAAATCCCTGAGCAGATCACTTTCGACCTGGATCCGGACGAGGGGCTGAACTTCGCCGACGTCATCGCGGCGTCCAAGGTCGTGAAGGCGAAGATCGAGGCGCTGGGTCTGGCCGCCTTCGTCAAGACGACCGGGGGCAAGGGGCTGCACGTCGTCGTGCCGATCAAGACCGACGCCCGCTCGCGCGTGACCTGGGATCAGAACAAGGCCTTCGCCAAGGCGATGGCCGAGGCCATTCGCGCCGAGGCGCCAGACCGGTTCACCACGACCCTGGCCAAGAAGGCGCGGGGCGGAAAGATCTTCATCGACTATCTGCGCAATGGACGAATGGCGACGGCGGTCGCGCCCTGGTCTCCGCGCGCACGGGCGGGGGCGGGGATCGCCTTCCCGCTGTCATGGGGGCAGGTGAAGGCCGGGCTGGACCCTGTCGCATTCAATCTTTGGACCTATGCGGCCTTGCTGAAGAAGCCCGACCCCTGGGCCGATTTCCGCGCCTCGGCGGTCAGTTTGAAATCGGCGCTGAAAAAGATGGGCGTCTAGGCCGCAGTCTTCTTCTTTGCCGCAGCCTTCTTGGGCGCCGCCTTCTTTGCCGGGGTCTTCTTGGCGGCCGGCTTCTTCGTCCCCGTCGCCGATCCTTTCAGGCTGTTCCGCAATGCGGCCATCAGGTCGATGACATTGGTGTCGTCGGGTTCGGCGACATCGATCACGCCCTTGCCGCCCTTGGATTTGGCCTTGATCATCGCGCGCAGGGCGTCGTCGTAGCCGTCCTTGAAATCGGTCGGGTCGAAGTCCGCCTCCTTCTGACCGATGATGCGCGCGGCGATCTCGACCATGTCGGGATCGGCCTTCACGGTCGGAATGTCGTCGAAGTAGTCGTCGGAATCGCGCACCTCGTCATGGGCGCGCAGGGTGTAGGCGATCAGCCCCTTGCCCCGAACCTCCAGCGCCAGTTGACGCTCCTTGCCGCGCAGGACCAACTGGCCCAGCGCCACCTTGCCCTGTTTCTTCATGGCGTCGCGGATGACGGCGAAGGCCTCGACGCCCGCGCCCTTCTCGGGAACCACGAAGAACGGATCGTCCCAATACAGCCGGTCGATGTCGTCCTCGTCGACGAACTTGTCGATCGAGATGGTCTTGGTGCTCTCCAGCTTCACCTTGTCGAAGTCGGCGTCGTCGAACAGGACGTATTCGTCCTTGGACACCTCATAGCCGCGCACCAGATCGCTGCGCTCGACAGGCCCGGCGTCCGGATCGGTCGGCACCATGCGAATGCGATTGTTGGTGTCGGGATTGATCAGGTGAAACCGCACGTCGTTCGTGCTGGTCGTCGCCGTGTAGAGGGCCACCGGACAGGTGACCAGCGACAGCTTCAGATGTCCTTGCCAGGTGGGGCGGGCGGCCATGTCGGTTCTCCTCGATCCCTGACAATGCGTGAGGGCGATTTGCGTTCGAACCGGACCGCCGCCGAACTCAGGCCTTGCCTTCAAAGGCCACGCTGAAACCGCCCCACATCATGCGCTTGCCGTCGAAGGGCATGTCCATGTTCGCAAAGTCGGGGTCGTCCTGCATCTTGCCGAAACAGGCGTCGGCTGTGGCGCGGTCGGGCCAGGTGACCCAAGAGAAGACCACGACCTCGCCCTCCTGCAGCTTCACCGCCATGGGAAAGCTGGTCAGGGTGCCGTCCGGTACGTCCTCGCCCCAGGTCTCCACCTGCGACAGGGCGCCGTATTTCTGGAACAGAGGCCAGGACGCCTGGGCGGACTTGACGTAGCGCGCCTTGTCCTCGGTTTTCACGGGGGTCAGGAAGCCGGTCACATAGGTCATCGGTTGTCTCCTCTTTCTGGATTCAAACGTCGGCGACCGCGCGGTCCAGCGCCGCGATGTCGATCTTGATCATGTCCATCATGGCCTGCATAGCGGCCTTGGCGCGCGCGGGGTTCGGATCGGTGGTCAGCTCCATCAGGCGACGGGGCGTGATCTGCCACGACAGGCCCCAGCGGTCCTTGAGCCAGCCGCAGGCGTTCTCACTGCCGCCGTCGGCGAGCAGGGCGTCCCACAGCCGGTCCGTCTCGGCCTGATCCTCGGTCATCACCATGAAGGAGACGGCCTCGGTAAAGCGGAAGTTCGGCCCGCCGTTCAGCGCCAGATACTCACGACCCGCTAGCACGAACTGCACCGTCAGCACCGATCCTTCAGGGCCGGAGGGCGTATCGACCGGCGAACGGTTGACGGCGGTGATGCGGCTGTCGGGCAGCAGGCTGACATAAAAGGCGGTCGCAGCTTCGGCGTCGCCGTCGAACCACAGGCAGGGAATGATCTTGTCGGTCATGCCGCGTCACCTTCCGCCAACGCCGCCAGTTGATCGGCGACCGCGCCCCAGCCCTGTTCGAAGCCCATGGCCTTGTGGGTTTCGGCGGCTTTTTCGTCCCAGTGCCGGGCCGTGGCGGTGTAGCGGGTTCCGCCGGCCTCGGGTTCGAAGGTGTCGATGCGCACGAAGTTCATGTCGCCGGCCTGCGGAACCCAGCCCTCGGTGAAGGCGCCGGTCGACACCAGTTTGCGGCCCGGAACCACCTCCAGAAACACGCCGGAATAGGGATGCCGCTCGCCCTCCGGCGAGGCCATTTCGACATTGGCCCGCCCGCCGACGCGCAGGTCCCAGTCTACGACCGGCGTGGTCCAGGGGCGGGGGCAGAACCACTCGCCGGTGCGCTCGGTGTAGATCTTCCACACCGTTTCCGGCGAGGCCTTGATCAGCCGGCTGATGCTCAGTTCGCGGATGTCGGCCATCACGACACCATGGTGTCGGCGGCGAAGGCTTCGGGACCGGCGGCGACGGCGGCCGGGTCCATCCACATGACTTCCCAGATATGGCCGTCCGGATCGGCATAGCTGCGGCCGTACATGAAGCCGTAGTCCTGGGTCGCATTGGGATCGATCTTGCCGCCGGCGGCCCCCGCCTGGGCGACGACGGCGTCGACCGCCTCGCGGCTGTCCCGAGACAGGCACAGCAGAACCTGGGCCGAGGCATGGGCGTCGGGGATCGCCCGGTCGGTGAAGGTGCGCCACTTGTCATGGGTCAGCAGCATGACGTGGATCACGTCCGACACCACCATACAGGCGGCCGTGTCGTCGCTGAACATCGGGTTCCTGGTCGCGCCGACGGCCTCATAGAAGGCGATGGATCGGGGCAGGTCGGCGACCGGCAGGTTGATGAAAATCAGCTGGGCCACGGCGTTTCCTCTCCTTGTTATTTGCGAAACCTGACTCCGATGATTACGATAGTCAACTATGAAGTTAGAAAAGATAACCGAGAGGGCTGGTCGCCGATATCACGACGCCTGCGGCGCCGCGCACGGGCTGGACCTGATCGGCGAGCGCTGGGCCCTGCTGGTGATCCGCGAACTGATGATGGGGCCGCGTCGGTTCGGCGATCTGCGAAAGGATCTGCACGGAATTTCCGCAAACGTGCTGACCCAGCGGCTGGAGGGGCTGGAGGCTTCGGGCATCGTGACCCGCCGCAAGCTGCCGCCGCCCGCCTCGGTCCAGGTCTATGAGCTGACGCCGTGGGGATACGAGATCAAGCCGGTCTTCATGGTGCTGGGCGGTTGGGCCGCGCGCTCGCCTCGCCACGACCCGACCCTGCCGATCAGCGCGGTGTCGATCATGCAGTCGTTCGAGACGATGTTCGATCCGGCCCTGGCCGGGGACGCGGCGATGACCGTCGGTTTCGTCTTCGGCGACGAACCCTTCGTCGTTCAGATCGAAAAGGGGACGATCACGACCCGCCGCGGCGCCGTTGACGCCGCCGACGTCGTCCTGACGACCCAACCGCCGCTGGTCGCCGCCTGCGTCTACGGCAAGGTCCCGCCCGCCGCCTTCGAGGCGGACGGCCTGATGACCCTGACCGGCGACCGGGCCGTGTTTGATCGCTTTGCGAGCTTCTTCAATCTGCCTGAGAAGGCGCCGGTCTGAGGCTTCAGGCCAGCATGTCCAGCAGGGTTCCGGTCATGTCGTCGGCGGTGCGCAGAACGGCGGCGTTGGCGCTGAACGCGGTCTTGGCCTGGATCCGCTCCACGGTTTCCTCGGCGAGATTGTCCAACGGCGCGGTCGCGGTGCGGCGTGCGCTGTTGTCGAACCGGTTCTGCGCGGTCGTCATACCGGCGGCGGCGATAGAAAGCGCTTGCATGGCGAAGCTCCGGACGCGGTGGGTTCGATCGCCAGACTGCGTCTTTCAGGTCAACGTCGCCTGAAGGAACAGGGTGAACGGCGTTTTCCGCCCCGCTTGCGCCCTTATTGATGTATAGAGCGCCATCATTCGCCCGGCCTGAGGTCTGACCTCGGCCGGGCGCGGTCGTTTCGGCGACCGCCCTTGTCCGTTGTCCCAGGTTTCCTATGCCCTTTCCCGCCGTCCATCCCGCGCTCGACCGCGCCCTGATCAACAAGGGCTACGCCGAACCCACTCCGGTTCAGGCCGCCGTGCTGGAGGCGGAGCATGCGGATCGCGACCTGCTGGTCTCGGCCCAGACGGGCTCGGGCAAGACCGTGGCCTTTGGTCTGGCCGCTGCGCCGACCCTGCTGGGCGACAAGCCGATCTTCGGCCCCGGCGGCGCGCCCCTGTGCCTGGCCATCGCGCCCACGCGGGAACTGGCCATGCAGGTCGCGGCCGAACTGCAATGGCTGTACGCCGACGCCGGCGCCAAGATCGCCACTTGCGTCGGCGGCATGGATGCGCGCCGTGAAGCGCGCGCCCTCGGCTTCGGCGTCCATATCGTCGTCGGAACGCCCGGCCGTCTGAAGGACCACATTGATCGGGGCAATCTGGACCTGTCCGAGCTGAAGGTCGCCGTCCTCGATGAGGCCGACGAGATGCTGGACATGGGCTTCCGCGAGGACCTGGAGCACATCTTGGACCAGGCACCGGCCGAACGCCGCACCCTGCTGTTCTCGGCGACCATCGCGCGCGACATCGCCACCCTGGCCAAACGCTATCAGAAGGACGCGGTCCGCATCGATGCGACCGACAAGACGCGCCAGCACGCCGACATCGAATACCGCGCGTATCGCATCGCGCCCAACGAGATCGAGCACGCGGTGGTCAACACCCTGCGCTGGTTCGAGGCGCCGCGTGCCATGGTCTTCTGCTCGACCCGCGACAGCGTGCGTCACCTGCAGTCGTCGCTGCTGGAGCGCGGCTTCTCTTCCGTCAGCCTGTCGGGCGAAATGGGTCAGCGCGAGCGTACCGATGCGCTTCAGTCGCTGCGTGACGGTCGCGCCCGCGTCTGCGTCGCCACCGACGTCGCCGCGCGCGGTCTGGACCTGCCGGACCTGGGTCTGGTCATCCACGCCGAACTGCCGATGAACCGCGCCGGCCTGCTGCACCGGTCGGGCCGCACGGGCCGGGCGGGCAAGAAGGGCATCTCGGTCATGCTGGTTCCGCACTCGCGCCGTCGTAAGGCCGAGCGGCTGATGGACGAGGCCGGCATCGACGCCGTCTGGACCGGCGCCCCGACCTTCGACGAAATCCGCAAGGCCGACGAGGATCGCCTGCTGTCGCCGTCGCACTTCGAAGCCGAGGTCTCCGACGAGGACATGGTCGTCGCCAAGCGGATGATCGCCGAACGCACGCCTGACGAGATCGCCGCCGCCCTGGTGCGTCTGCTGCGCAAGGAACAGCCGGCGCCGGAAGAACTGTCCGATCCCGGTTCGGATCGCGGTCCGGCCAAGCGCGATCGCATGGTCCGCAACGATGACGGCACGGCGGCCCAACCCTGGCCGGGCGAGCGCCTTGGCGCCGACGACGTGGTCTGGTTCCGCCTGGACGTGGGCCGCAACAAGAACGCCGACCCCAAATGGCTGATCCCGCTGATCTGCCGCATCGGCGGCATTTCCAAGCCTCAGATCGGCGCCATCCGCACCTTCCCCGAAGAGACGCGGTTCGAGGTCGCCAAGACCCACGAGAAGGCCTTCCGCGAAGCCGTCGCCGCTTCCAAGGACGAAGTGAAAATCACCCCGTCGGAAGCCCCGACGCCCGGCTCGATGAAGGCCAGCCGCTTCGCCGGCAAGCCGCGCGAGGATGGCGACCGCCCCTTCAAGAAGACCCCCTACAAGCGCGCCGATGGCGGCGAGGGCGACGCCCGCCCGCCGTTCAAGAAGAAGCCTTGGGCGCCGAAGGCTGATGGCGGCGCCAACCCGCGCTCGAACGCCTCGGGCGATAAGCCCTATGCCAAGAAGCCCTTCAAGGCCAAGCCGGGCTTCAAGAAGGACGGCTTCAAGGGCAAGCCCAAGGGCTGATCTTGCGGGCACTTGCCTGAACGTGGGCGGAGGCGCACCCTCCGCCCATGAGCACGCCGTCCGCACCTGAGGGCCGTTACGCCTCGTTCGAGGCCTTCTATCCCTATTATATCCATGAGCATTCCAACCGGACGTGCCGGCGCATCCACGTCGTCGGCACCTTTCTGGTGATCTCGGCTTTCGTCGCCTTCGTGGCGACGCAGAACGCCTGGTGGCTGCTGGCCATGCCGCTGCTGGGCTACGGCTTCGCCTGGGTGGGGCATTTCTTCTTCGAAAAGAACCGGCCCGCGACGTTCAAATATCCGCTGTGGAGCCTGATGGGCGACTTTCGCCTGTTCTTCGAGACGGTGACGGGCAAGCGCCGCTTCTAAGCCTGTATTTCAAGCTGCACGGTTCGGCGAAACGGATTAACCTCCGCCTGCGGCATGGCGCCGCTGCTGCTGGAGGGAGCAACATGAAATCCATCGCCGTCATCGCCGCTGCGTCCGTGCTGCTCGCCCCTGGCGTCAGCCTGGCCCAGAAGAGCGCGGCCAAGCCCGACTTCACGCTGGACCCCAATTACGGCTCGGTGCGGCTGGAGACCGGCTTCACGCCCGATCCCTGGACCAAATCCATCCTCGCGGGCGGTTCGATCGCCGCCTCGGCCGCGCAGTCGGGCTGCGAGGGCAAGGTCAGCGCCGCGCCCGACCTGCAACTGAATTTCGAAGCCGGCGATCTGGATCTGACCATCAAGGCGGTCGCCAGCGAGGACACGACGCTGCTGGTCAACAGCCCCGGCGGCCGCTGGTACTGCGACGACGACAGCGGCGGCGACCTGGACCCGATGGTGACCATCTCCAATCCCGAGAGCGGTCGCTACGACATCTGGCTGGGCACCTATAACGACAACATGGTCCAGTCGACGCTGCAGATCAGCGAACTGGGCGGCACCGACACGACGGCGGGCGCGGCGCCCAACATGGACCTTGAGCCCAACTACGGCACGGCCAATCTGCGCGGCGGCTTCACGCCCGACCCCTGGACCAAGTCGATCCTGGCCGGCGGTTCCTCGCCCGCCTCGGCCGCCAAGGCGGGCTGCGAAGGCTCGGTCAGCTCGGCCCCCGACATCCAGATCTTCTTCGAGCCGGGCGACGCCGATCTGACGTTCCGCGTGCGCGCATCGGAAGACACGACCCTGCTGATCAATACGCCCAACGGCCGCTTCTACTGCGACGACGACGGCGCGGGCGGCGTCAATCCCAAGGTGACGATCACCAATCCGCAGAGCGGCCGCTACGACATCTGGGTCGGCACCTATAACGGCTCGATGGTGCAGTCGACGCTGGAAGTGTCCGAACTGGACTGATCGGCTTAAGGCTTCAGACACGAAAACGCCGGCTGACCGTCGCGGTCAGCCGGCGTTTTTCATTCTGGCATCGGATCAGTTGGAAGCGGTGGTCCAGGCCGGGGGGCAACCGTCGAAATCGCCGGCGTCCACGATGGTCAGGGTGCGCATGTTCAGGCGCTGCGCCTGGTTCATCGAGCCGCGGCCGTTGCCGGTGAAGAGGTCGATCTTCTGGCCCCTGATCGCGCCGCCGGTGTCCGAGGCGTACCAGTAGCCGTCGTGGATCGAACCGTCGGCCAGGCGCATGCCGACCGTTTCGCGGATGAACAGCTTGGTGCGGCGCGGGATCACGCGGGGATCGACCGCGACGGTGCGCATGGCGATCGGACGGCAACCCAGCGAATCGTTGCCCGTCGCGCCGCCGCCGCCTGCGTGATAGAGGCGCGCCGACGCGCGCCAATCTGGATCGGAGGCCATCAGCTCGGCCTGTTCGGCGTTCAGGGCGGTCTCGACTTCTTCGGAACCGACGATGGCGGCAGGGGTTTCAGTCCTGACTTGATCCGCCGCTACGACGTCATTGTAGGGGACAGGCCCGCTCGTCACAGACGATACGGCAGCCCAAAGCATGGCGATAGCAGCGGAGGCGCCGATCATGAGTTTCGCTCAGGAGACACCGGCTCCCAACGCCGCCGGCGATGGCCTTGTCGCGTTAACCTGTGGCGGAAAAGTGGCGAAACCAGCCTTGTCGCCGTCTGTTACGATTTGTTTCTAGGCTAATTTCTTGTTTTTCATAATCTATTTATCCCCAGCCTTCGCGCTCAGGGACGACGCCCTGGGCGTCAGAACTTGAAGTTCAGGCCCGCCTGAAGCACCGGCAAGACCTTATAATCATCGGCCTCGGCCTGAACTTCATGCTCTTCCTGATCCAGACGCGCACGGAAGGTGGGATCGTTCGACAAGGTCCCGCCGCGGGCGTCCAGATTCACTTGCGGCGCATCGCCGAAAGCCGCGCCGGCCAGAAGGCGGAAGCCCAGCCTGCCGCCGCGCGTGAAGGTGTTGTCATAACCCAGGCCGACGAAGGGCGCGGTGCTTTCCAGGTCGATGCGGCCGGTCAAAGTCCCGACTTGTGCCGGGGTGAAGGTCGCGCCGCCGACATTGACGTTTCCGGTGGGCGTGGCGTCCAGATCGACCTTGCGATCGCCGAAATAGGCCCCGCCCGAGATCAGAAAGCCGTTGCGGAACGGATGCAGGTCCACAAAGGTGCCCGGCGACTTGAAGTCGATCTTGGGTCGTAATCGATGCCCTTGTAGGTCTGGTTCCGATCCCATTTCAGCACGTCATAGCCGCCGCGCAGCACCACGACTGGGCTCAGCGCGAACTGCGCCTGAAGGCCGGCGCCCGGCGTGCCGACCTGGGCGCCGACGGCGAACCGGCCGTCAGCCTGCGCCAGGGCCGATGTGGCGGGCAGGGCGGTCGCGATGACGGCGGCGATCAGCAGGGTCTTCATGGCGTGCAGGTCCGAAACGGCAGGGTTCTCTTAACCTTGCCGGCCGGCTCTGAAGATTGGGTTACGCCGCCAGTCGCCGGGCGCCGTATCGCGCCTCGCCTCGGCCTCGCGCACAGCCTCCGCCGCGCGGTCCAGCACCTCCAGGCCCGCGCCGGGCTTGATCGCCTCGACCGTCAGAATGCGACGGAACGCCCGCGCGCCCGGCCGGCCGTGCATCAGGCCCAGCATATGCCGCGCCATGGCAGGCAGGGCGACGCCCTCCTCCAGACGCGCGGCCATATAGGACCGATAGCGCGCCAGCGCGGTGAAGGCGTCGGTGTCCTCGACCGGTTCGCCATACAGGCGACGATCCGTCTGACCCAGAATGGCCGGCTCGTGATAGGCGGCGCGACCCAGCATGACCCCGTCCAGCTTGACGCCGTCGACCTCGGCCAGATGCGCCTCGGCCGCATCCATCGAGGCGATGCCGCCATTGATCGAGATGTTCAGATGCGGCCGCTCGCGCTTCAGCCGGCGCACCAGATCATAGTCCAGCGGCGGCACGTCGCGGTTCTCCTTGGGCGACAGACCTTTCAGCCAGGCCTTGCGCGCATGGACGACGAAGACCTCGATCCCGACGGCGGCGCAGGCGTCCACCGTGGCGAACAGGCTGACGGCCGGGTCCTGATCGTCCACGCCGATGCGGCATTTGACCGTCGCGGGCACGCTGACGGCTCCCTTGATCGCCGCCATACAGTCGGCCACCAGCTCGGGCTCGCGCATCAGACAGGCGCCGAACCGACCCGACTGCACCCGGTCCGACGGGCAGCCGACGTTCAGATTGATCTCGTTATAGCCGAACGCCTCGCCGACCTTGGCGGCTTCGGCCAACTGCGCCGGGTTCGATCCGCCCAGCTGCAAGGCCACCGGATGCTCCACAGCATCAAACCCCAGCAACCGCTCGCGATCCCCATGCAACACCGCCGGCGCCGTCACCATCTCGGTGTAAAGCAGCGCCTTGTTCGTCAGCGCCCTGTGGAACGCCCGGCAATGCCGATCGGTCCAGTCCATCATCGGGGCGATGGACAGCGTGCGGGAGACGTTCAACGACATGGATACGGTTTGACCGGCGATGCAGGGCGACTGCGGCTGCCCATACGCGATTTCGGCCCCTGCGTGAAATCAGCGAGGTCCCTCGTGTGAAAAGCGGGACGCCAATTCGGCCGGATAGGCGTCCCGCGCCGGATCGCGCGGGATGTCCTCGCCCAGGCCTAGCGACGGACGCGCAGTTCCAGTTCGCCGATGCGGCGGCTCAGATAGGCCGTGTCGTCGGAGGATGGGCTGGTGCGGCTCAAGGCGGCGTCCAGGCGGGCGAGATCGCCGGCTTCGACGCGAATGTCGGCGGCCTCGGTGCGGCTCACGGCGCCCGAGCGTTCTGCGGCGGTCAGGGCGGTTTCCAGGTTCGCCAGACGCGTGCGGGCGGGCAGGTTGGCGGACGGCGTCTGTCCGGCCGGGCCGTCGCCGACCCGCAGGTCCAGGGCGTCCAGACGCGCGTCCAGATCGGCGCGCTCGCTGGCGCTGATGGAGCCATCGGCGCTGTAGCGGCTCTCCAGCTGGATCAGGGCCTGATAGTCCGTTTTCAGGCGTGTCGCCTCGGTGCGGGTGATGCGGCGCGCCGTCACGGCGGCGTTGACGCGGGTGTCGAAGTCCGCACGGCCCTGGGCGACGGTGTCCATGTCGGCATAGCCCGAGGCGCCGGCTTCCAGCGTCTGGGTCAGGGCGGTGTAGCGGGCGTTCAGATCGGCGCGCTCCTGGGCCGAGATGCCGCCGACGGCATATTGGTTCTCCAGATCGACCAGGGCCGAATAGTCGGCGCGCAGGCGCGTGGCGGCCGAGGCGGAGACGCCGCCGGCGCGCACGCTGGCGTCCACGCGGGTCGAGAACTGGCTTTGGCCGTCACGCAGCGGCCGGCCGCCGCGCAGCCAGGCCTGATCCATGGCCGATAGGCCCAGACGATCGCCGAACAGGGCGCCCACGACCGCGCCCAGCCGGTCCTGGGTCGTCGAAGGATATTGCGTCTGGGCGACGGCAGCGCCGCCCGCGAGGGTCAGGGCGGTGGTGGCGATCAGGGCGAGGCAGACGTTGCGCATGGGGAGGCTTCTTGTCGGTTGATGTCAGCCGACAAAACGGCGGTCGTCCGGCTTGGTTGCCTGCCGGCGCCTCAGTCGCGGATGAAGTGCGGCACGAAACGCGAGGTGTTTCTCGTGATGCGCCCGGTATCCTCCCGCAGGCTGATGCCCGCTGGTTCCGTTCCCACCACCCAAGACCCGACGATCACATGGTTGCCGTCGAACAGGGGCGGATCGCACAGCGCCTGGCGGACGTGACGCCCTGCGCCATAGCCCCCGTCCACCACCTCTGCGGCGCTGACGCCCTGGTCGATCAGTTCGACATTGTCGCCTTCGCGCGAGAACAACGGCTTGCGCACATAGGATGAGCCCAGCGCCGTCTCGGCCGGATCGCCCTCGAAATAGCTCTCCAGCAGGTTGGGGTGGCCCGCATGCCGCTCCCACAACAGCGGCAGTATGGCCTTGTTGGACAGGATGCTCTTCCACGCCGGCTCCAGCACGGTCACGTCCGCCGTCGGCAGGGGGGCGGCGTAGTCGTCGCGCAGCATCTGCTCCCACGGATAGAGTTTGAACATCGCCTGGATGATCCAGTTCTCGTGATCGACGAACCGGCCGTCGGCGTTCAGCCCGATCTGGTCGATGGCGACGAACTGAGGCTCCAGTCCGGCCTGCTGGGCCAGGTCTTCCAGGAAGCGGACCGTCTGCCGGTCCTCGACGAAATCGGCGTCCGAGGCGAAATGCACGAAGCCGCCGTTCGGGAAGATGGCGCGGAATCGGTCGACCAGCTTCTCATGCAGGCTGTTGAACTGATCCGCATCGGCGGGCAGGGCGCCGGCCTTGATCTTATCTTCCAGCCACAGCCACTGGAACACCGCCGTCTCATAGATGCTGGTTGGGGTGTCGGCGTTGTATTCGTACAGTTTCGCCGGACCCGTGCCGTCATAGGCGAAGTCGAACCGGCCGTAGAGGGACGGGTCGCCCCGCTTCCAGCTGTCGGCCACATAGTCCCGCATGGTCTCGGGAATATCGAGCTGTTCCATCAGCCGCTCGGATTGAACGGCCTCGTTCACAAGCTCCAGGCACAGGCCGTGCAGTTCCTCGGTCGGCGCCTCGATCCCGTCCTCGATCTCGGCCAGCGAAAAGGCATAGGCCGCCGTCTCGTCCCAATAGGGTTTGCCGTCGGTATGGCGCCAGGTGAAGCCGAGTTCCTCGGCCTTGGCGTCCCAGTCGGTGCGGGGATCGAAGCGCAGACGCTCCATGGGTTATGCCGGGTCCTTGTCGGGCGTCGATTGGCCGATGCGCGGCGTGACCACGGTCACCTCCGGCTGGCTGAGGCGGGCCAGGACGTCGTCGGCCGAGGAATGGCCGGGCAGGATGCCGGCTTCGCGCAACTTGGCGTCCAGGTCCGCGCCGGTGCGACGGTCCTCCAGCGCCTGGCTGGCGTTCAGCTTCTCTTCCTGGATCGCCTGGCGCTGCTTGATGCGTTGCAGGCTGTCCGCCGCCGAGCCGATGCGCGACTGGGCGCCGGCCGAGTTCAGGGCGACGGAGGTCTGGGCCTTCTGGACGGAATCGTTGACCTTGACGATGTCGATCTCGCGACGAAGCGTCTCGATCTTTTGGTCGGTCGAGGCGATGGCGGTGCGCAGGCGCGTCTCGGCTGTCTTCATGTCCTCGATCAGCGGGCCGCGGCTGGTGATCTCGACCTCCAGCTCGGCGATGCGGCCGGCCACTTCGCGCGCCAGATCGGTCTTGCCCTGACCCAGGGCGGTGCGGGCCGAGCTTTCGTACTTGGCGATCTGGTCCCTGAACGATGCAAGTTCGTTTTCGGCCATGCGGCGGCGCGCCACCAGGCCGGCCAGGTCATCGCGGGCCTTGCCTTGAGCGTTGTCGGCGTCGCGGATTTCCTGGTCGAGGATCTTCAGCGCATTGGCGTCGACGACGCCCTGGGCCGCATCGTGGGCCGTGCCGCGGAACAGGGCGGACAGTTTTCTGAGCATGGACATGGTCGGTCTTCCGGGATCAGGCGGCGTCGGCGCCAAAGGTTTCACGCAGTTCGGTGGCGTCGATCGCATTCTCGGCCAGGGTGCGCAGTTCGATCAGGATGGTCTGCAGCGTCGTCTTGCAAGAGAGTTCGCCCATCAACTCATACACGTCTTCGCCACCGACATTGGTGATGGCGAAGTTGGACAGGGGCACCACGCGCTGGGCCTTCAGCAGGAACTCGTTGAAGGCGTGGCGATCCTTCTGCTCGGCGACGGGCCACAGCAGTACCGAACAGACGATCTGGGCCCCGCCGACGCTCAGATAGACCGGCAGGTCGCCGTATTCGTGCATGGTCGCCAGCAGCACCGGCTCGGCGCCCTCGACCACGCGCAGGGTCATTTCGCCGTCACGCAGCAGGGTTGAGCCGTCCAGCGCTGCCTTGATGGCGGGCACGGTCCAAGGGGTCTCGATCACGGCGTCCATTTGATGGTCGTCTCCAGGGGTGATGGAATCGGAAGTGGGGCGGCGCGGGCGTGGGGCAAGCTGCGGCCCGCGCGTTGAATCGGTGACGATGGCGCGAACGGCCGCCTTGACGTCGTCGCGGGCGGTGGCCGGCACCCAAAGCTCCAGCTTGACCAGGCCCGCCTCACGACGCGCCTGTCGCCACGCACGAATGCGGTCGTTGGCGGCGGAAGAGGGCGAAACGTCATTCGGCATATCGTTACATGAAACGCGTAACATGAACGCTTGACTTGACGCAAGATCGGACGGAATGTCGCGTCATGAACCGCCTCATTCGGTCGCATCGCTTCTGTTTGCTCGCCGTCGGCGCGCATCGGGCCTAGATAGTCGCCCATGTTCAAGAAGCTTTTCGGATCGTCGGAGAAGGTCGCGCCTGCCAATCGGCTGGCGACGGTGCGCAACATCACCGTGGGCCGCACCGTATCGCTGGATCCGCTGGCCTGGCGCCGGCTGGGCGACGAGACCCATTTCACCCTGGATCGCGACGTGCTGGACATCTCGGCGCAGGGGTTGGTCAGCTTGGACAGCGGCCAGTTCGTCCATCGCTTCTACACCGACGACCACGTCATGCTTCAGGCCATGAGCGACGACGAGGCGGGCCTGGAATCCTACGACTTCAGCCTGTTCGTGCCCTGGACCTCGGCCTATCCGCCGGGCGAGCGCGAACGCCGCATCTGGCGCGACCGCCTGTCGGCGCCGGTCTTTCACGGCGCGGCCGAAGAGCTGCCTGACTATCCCCGCTTCTGGTTCGCCGAGAGTGACGCCATCCAGCCGCCCGTCACCCTGTGGGAGACGATCTGGGACGACCGCGCCGCGACCGCGCCCTATGCCAAGATCTTCCAGACCTGCATGTTGTATGCGCGCGAGCTGGGCGGCGGGCGCGAACTGATGCTGGCGCTGGAGCAGCAGCCCGAGGGCGGCGACACCACGCACGAAATCATGATCGGCATTCCGCTGGAAATGGCCGAGTTCCGCGCCTGAGCGCGCAATCCGAGGGGGCAAGACCGATGTTCGACTGGTTCATTTTTCAGCAGGGGGCGATCGCCTTCCTGATCGCCTTCGCCATGGCGGGCGCCTTCACCCTGGCCTTCAAGCTGATCTACCAGTGGGTCACGCCGTATCATGAACATACGCTGATCCGTGAGGGGAACACGGCCGCCGCCATCGCGCTCGGGGGCGCCCTGATCGGCTATGTCCTGCCTCTGGCTTCGGCCCTGTCGCACACCGTCAGCCTGATGGAGTTCGCGGCCTGGGCGCTGCTGGCCGGCGTGATCCAGATCGTCGTCTTCGTCGCCATCAGCCGCATGGCCTTCCGCTATCTGGTCGTCCGCATCGAGGCGGGCGAGATCGCCGCGGCCGTCTATCTGGCTTCCATTTCCATCTGCGTCGGCCTGCTCAACGCCGCCTGCATGACGTCGTGAACCCATGACCGACCCCAAAGACCTGCCCCAGAACCTGGCCAAGACAGACACCATGCGTCGGCTGAAGCGCTCGCGCGTCCTGCACGTCAGCAGCCTGATGGCGACCGCCAGCTTCTCGCTGGCCGCCTGCGGCTCGCCCCAGCGCGTGCCGGTGCCCGAGCCCGAGCCGACCCTGGCCTATCAGTCGCTGGACGAGTGCAAGGTCGCCAACGACATTCCCGACAACGAATGCGACGCGGCCTTGGCCAAGGCTCAGCAGGAGGCCGCCAAGACCGCGCCGCGCTACGCCACCCGCGAGGAGTGCGAGGGCCAGTGGGGACCGTCGCAGTGCCAGCCGAACAACAACGGCGGCTCCTTCTTCAGCCCGCTGCTGACCGGCTTCATCGTCGGCCAGCTGCTGAACGGCGGCGGCTATCGCGGCGGCGGACCGCTGTATCGTGACCGCGAGGGGCGACTGTCGAACGGCTACGGCGGCGGCTACGCCTACCGCGACTATCGCACCGGCAAGACCCTGACCAATGCGCGCGAGCATGGCGACGTCGCCCGTCAGGCCCCGACCCGCGTCCAGAGCCGCACCACCGTCGTCTCGCGCGGCGGCTTCGGCGGCGGCGGCCGGGGCTACGGCGGCTGATACAGTTCTGGCGCCGGGCGCCGGTCTTCCCCTAATAGGGATCGCCTCACGCTTCACGACAGACCGGACCGCCCCGCCTCATGACCGCATCGCCGCCCCCGAACGGAGGCCTGGACGTCGAAAGCTGGGGCGACCCCGAGGATCCCATCGTCCTGCTGATCGGCGCGCCCGAGCGTCTGTCCGGCGACTGGCGCCGGTCGGTGCGCGCGCTGGTCGAGGCCGGCCGCCATGTCATGCTGACTGCCGACTTCGACGCGGCGGACGACAGCTCCGCCGCCTTGCGCCGACTGCTGACCGAGCTTGCCTCTCGCCCGGCCATCGTCTGTTCCGACATGACGCTGGCGGCCGTCATCCCTGCGCTTTCCGTCACCGGCCCGGCGTTGGCCAGCTGTCTGGTGGTCGTCGCCGAAGGGCAGGGTGCCGTCTCGCCCGAGCTTGAGGCGCAGCTGGCCGGCGTCCCGGTCCAGACGATCGCGCGCGCCGAGGCGCCGGACGCGGTGGAGGCCGAGAACGCCGCCCTCCTGGGCTTCCTCGAACGCCACGCCCCGCGCGACGCCCTGTATTATCAGGCCGGCTCCGACCCTCGCACCCTGCGCGACGCCCTGGGCTGTTTCGCCACCGGGGTCACGGTGGTCACGACCCTGGACGAGGCCGGACAGCCCGTCGGCCTGACCGCCAACTCCTTCTCCTCGGTGTCGCTGGACCCGCCGCTGATCCTGTTCTGCCTGGCCCGTTCGTCCACCAACGTCGACCGTTTCCGCCAGGCGAAGCATTTCGCCATCAACGTCCTGCACATCGGCCAGCAGCCGACCTCCGGCGTCTTCGCCCGGTCCCAGGCCGACCGCTTTCAGGACGTGGCGTGGGAGACGTGGGACACCGGCGCGCCCATCCTGTCGGGCGCCCTGGCCAGTTTCGAATGCGGAACCGAACAGATCGTCGAGGCCGGCGATCACCTGGTCATCATCGGCCGGGTCCGGCGCGCCCGGTTCGAGCCGCGTCGCGATCCGCTGCTCTATTTCCGGGGCAAGTATCGGCGGCTGCACTTTTCCTGACCGGCCGGGATCGCTATCTCTCGCTCGAAATAGAGGAAGCCGTCCCCATGTCCGCGACCCCATCCGCCGATCCCGTCGTCATCGTCTCCTACGCCCGCACCCCGATGGGCGGTTTCCAGGGCGCGCTGTCTGACGCCAAGTCCACCGACCTGGGCGCCGTCGCGGTCAAGGCGGCGCTGGAGCGCGCGGGCCTCGATCCGCAAAAGGTCGAGCAGATCATCATGGGCTGCGTCCTGCCCGCCGGCCTGGGCCAGGCGCCGGCGCGTCAGGCGGGCATGGGCGCGGGCCTGCCCGTCTCCACCGAGGCGACCACCATCAACAAGATCTGCGGTTCGGGCATGCAGGCGGCCATGATGGCGCACGATGCGCTGGCCGCCGGTTCGGCCGATGTGATCGTGGCGGGCGGCATGGAGTCCATGACCAACGCCCCGTATCTGATGCAAAAGCACCGGGGCGGCGCGCGCATCGGCCACGACGTCATTTCCGACAGCATGTATCTGGACGGGCTGGAGGACGCCTACACCCCCGGCAAGCTGATGGGTCAGTTCGCCGAGGACACGGCCAAGCACTATCAATTCACCCGCGAGCAGCAGGACGCCTACGCCATCGAGAGCGCGGGCCGGGCCAAGCGCGCTCAGGAGACAGGCGCCTTCGACGCCGAGATCGCCTCGGTCGAGGTCAAGACCCGCAAAGGCCCCGTCACCGTCGACCGCGATGAACAGCCGACCCGGTCCGACCCGTCCAAAATCCCCAACCTGAAGCCCGCCTTCGGCAAGGACGGCACGATCACCGCGGCTTCCGCCGCCTCGATCTCGGACGGCGCCGCCGCTTTGGTCATGATGCGCCAGTCTACTGCTGAAACCCTGGGCCTGACGCCGATCGCCCGCGTGGTCAGCCAGGCCGCCCACGCCCACGAGCCGCACCTGTTCACCACCGCTCCGGTCTTCGCCCTGCAAAAGGCGCTGAAGAAGGCAGGCTGGAGCGCCGATGACGTGGATCTGTGGGAGGTCAACGAGGCCTTCGCCATCGTGCCGATGATCGCCATGCAGGAACTCGGCATCCCCCACGACAAGATCAACGTCAACGGCGGCGCCTGCGCCCTGGGCCACCCGCTCGGCGCTTCAGGAGCACGCGTCCTGACCACCCTGCTGTCCGCACTGAAGGCTCACGGCAAGACCCGCGGCATGGCCGCCCTCTGCATCGGCGGCGGCGAAGCCACGGCGATGGGCGTGGAATTGGTTTAGGGCCGGCGTATTGTCTTAAGCAAACGCTGCGAGCGCCTTCTTAGGGTGGCTGCCATATCTTCTCACGGTTGGACTGCTTGCGTTAAGAGCGGCCGATCGTGAATGAAATGATGGTTTCGTCGCCGGTCTCGTGAAACGCGATATCGCGTCCATTCACCTGACGACGCTTGCCACAGCCAAGCAGTTCCCAACTGGCGGTCGCGGGCTTGCCAATGGTCGAAGGCCATCGTGCGTATGGCAGATCTCGAGGCGAAGTGAGCGCATCGCAGGGCCGTAGCAAAGCGGATTCGACAGCCGACCTGATCTCTGGGTCTCTAAATAATGCGCTGCTCATTGTGAGGCGGATGCAAAGCTCCAGCTCGCGGCAGTCTTGATTGTCGCCTGGACCGAGCAACGCGCATCCCTGCTGCAGCGACAAGAACTGCTGGAGGGAGTCCTCGGCGCAAATGCCGGACTTGCCGATCGTATAGGCCTTGTCGCCGAAGGCTTCGTAGAAGCCCTTTCCCAACTTTTCCCGAATGACTGCTTCCGTCGCCGCCGCCCGGAATGCGTCGCCATAAGGAGCCGGATCGTACCCGATCAAAGGCGGTCCTTTCGGAAATGGAGTGCATCCGGCGAGCGCGAGGAAAACAAGGGCGAGAAGGGATCGGAGGCTCATGGATGCACTCTGATCGGGTCGTTGAAAAAGCTCAACAGTTCGCGCTCGCAGCCTACGCAGAAGGTGCCGGATAGGCCGAAAACCGCAGCAGCTTTTCGGCCGGCCAATATATGCCAGAGCCCTAAGCCGCGAACGCCGCCCGGATCGGCTGCACCGTCTTGTCGGGGCGTTTGACCGGCAGGTCGAAGCTGACGACCGTTCCGACGCCCGGCTGGCTTTCCATGCTCAACTGGCCGCCATGCATCTCGATCAGGGACTTGGTCAGGGCCAGGCCCAGGCCGGTGCCCTGGGTGGTCTTGGAATGCTGGCCCTCGACCTGTTCGAACGGGCGGGCAAGGCGCACCAGGTCCTCGGGCGCGATGCCGATGCCGGTGTCGGCGCAGGCGACGCGGACGCGGTCCTCGCCCTCGGCGCCCACGAAGGGTTTCAGCGACACGACGATGGAGCCGCCCTCGGGCGTGAACTTCACGGCGTTGGAGATCAGGTTCAGCATCACCTGTTTGACGCCGCGCTGATCGGCCTCGATGTCGGGCAGGTCGCCGGCCTCGACCGCGATCTTCAGGCCCGCTTCCTGCACCTTGCCGCGCATCAGCCGCACCGCGTCCTCGCACACCTCGCGCAAGGACACCGGCTCATAGTGCAGGGTCATCTTGCCGGCCTCGATCTTGGCCATGTCCAGCACGTCGTTGATCAGGCTGAGCAGATGCTGGCCGGACTTCAGGATGTCGCCGGCATATCCCTTGTATTTCTCGTTCAGCGGCCCGAACAGCTCGCTGGCCATGATTTCCGAGAAGCCGTTGATGGCGTTCAGCGGCGTGCGCAGCTCGTGGCTCATATTGGCCAGGAACTCGGACTTGGCCTGGTTGGCGGCCTCGGCCCGGGTCATGGCGACCTCGTATTTGCGCGCCAGAAGCGACAGCTTCTCCTGGCTGGATTCCAGCTGATCGACGGTGGCCCGCAGATCGTCGGCGGCGCGGCGGCGCTCGGCCTCCTGGCGTTTGATGGCGGTGATGTCGGCGGCGGTGACGACCGAGCCGCCTTCGGAGGTGAACCGCTCGGACAGTTGCAGCCAGCGCCCGTCGTTCAGCTCGACCTCGCGCAGGCCCGCGCGACCGCTGGCCGGGCGATGCTCGGCCTTGATGGCCAGGCCGGCGATCCGGTTCAACTCGTCCTTCATCGCGCCGCGCCGCACGACTCCGTGGTCGAAGCCGAAGGCGTCCTCGAACGCCTGGTTCCACAGGATCAGCCGCCCCTGACGGTCGAACAGGACGAAGGCCTCGGAGATGCTTTCCACCCCGTCGCGTAGCCGGCTTTCGGCGGCCTGGGCGGCGGCGCGGGCGCGGCGGGCCTCGGTGATGTCCAGCGCGACGCCCAGGATGGCGGAAAAGCCCGTATCGCCACGCTCGCCGCGCGCCTGGCCCCGCGCGTCGATCCAGCGCGCCCGCCCGTCCGGTCCCGCCACCGGGAAGGTGATCTCAAAGGCGCCATAGGCCGCCGCCTGGCGCAGGGCATGGCGGAAATCTTCCTGAAAGCGCGGATGGACGCGGCCGATCACATCCTCGGCGTCGGTGACCCCGCCGCGCGAAAAGCCCAGCAGGGCGGCCATATAGTCCGACAGCGACACCTCGCCCTTGGCCAGGTCCCACTCCCACACCCCGCACCGCGCGGCCTCGACGGCGATGCGGAACCGCTTTTCGGTCGCCACCCGTTCGCGGTGCTGGCGCGTCTGGCGCAGGCCATAGAGGACGAACAGGACGACGACCCCGACCCCAAGCAGCAGCGGTGCGAGCACCACCCAGGCGTCGTCGAAGACCGAGGCGGTCGTTCCTTGCGAGATCGCGACCACATAGGGGCCGCCCGTGCGGGCCTGAGCGGCCGCCGCGAGGCCAGGCTGGCCCCCCAGCGTCACGGCGCGCGGTTCGGCTTGGCCGACCAGGGCTGAGGCATCGACGCCGATCAGGGTGCGGATGGGTTGGCCGATCTCGGCGGCGCGCGCGGAGGCCAGCACCACGCCGCCCGCCGACACGATCCGCGTCTCGCCGCCTGTCGGCAGGACCGGGGCGATCCGCGCCTCCAGCCTCACGCCGTCGACATTGGCCTGGCCGGCGACGACCGACCCTTCGCCCTTGGCGGCCTGGACCGTTTCGCCGGGGCCGACCAGGGTGAAGGCGACCTGGGGCGCGGCGGCCTGCGCGGCCTCGACGACCTCTATGGGGGCGCGTTTGGCGGCGATGGCTGTGCGACCCGCGGCCAGGCCCGCTTCGGCCGACTGAATCAGCACGGCGGTCTGGCTGGCGACCAGCTCGGCGTTCAGCTTCAGGTTTTCGGCTTCCAGGCGGCTGATTTCGCGGGTCGGCCGGCTGAACTCACGCGACGCCATCAAGGCATAGGCGGCCGCGATCAGCGCCAGGACCAGGACGGCGATCCGCAACCAGGCGGGCGCGCCGGCGGCGCGGTCGGAGGCGCGACGCCCCGACCGATTTTCCCGCCGCTCCTCGTCCCGCAAGCCCCGACCCTCCGACAAACACTTCGTTGCCGGAATCTAGGCTGTGTCGCGGATTCGTGTCGAGGCTCGGCGCGCGCTTTTAACGGGTTTTTAAGCGGCCGCGACCGGCGACAACAGGCGGTCAGGCGCGGGCTCCAGCACCCGCGTCACCCCGTGCAGCGTATCGCGCGCCTGGCGGGCCAGGGTCAGGACGGCCGGCGGCGCATCGTCGGGCGTCTCGGCGACCAGATCCACCAGATCCTGGGCCAGGCGCATCAGTTGGGGCGCGGCGGCGATCAGACGGGCCTGAAACTCGATCTGCTGGGGGTCACGGTCGTATTCGGCGCCCGGCACGCGCCAACCGCCCCAGTCCGCCCGGTCGGTCACGACGACCGGATAGGTGCCGGGGTGGGGGTGATGCATGCAATCCTCGGGCAGCTGCCATTTGTTGCGCGCGCGCAGCAGCCGCCAGTCGCCCAACCCCTGATCCGAGGCCGGATCGTCGGTCGCTAGCAAAAGCTCGTTGGCGGTGAACTCGCGCCCCAGACCGACGTCATAGGTGACGCGCACGGGCTCTTCGAACCCCTTGGCCCAGACGGGCTGGACCTGTTCGATAAAGGCCCAGGCGCCGACGCACTCGACCCAGACCTTCTGACCCTTCTGGAACTGTGCGCGCGCCATGCCATCCTCCGATATTCGAAGGAACAGCATGAACGACGATCCTTGACGCCCGGTGTCGGGGCGCGGTTACGCAGGTCTTAACGCGAGATGCTTTCCAGCGTCTCGCCGGCGTATTTCTCCTTCACGCGGGTCGACAGGTCGCCCAGCGACACGACGCCGACCACGCGGCCATGTTTGTCCACGACCGGAGCGCGGCGGATCTGCTTGGCGCCCATCAGGTCCAGCACGACCTTCAGGTCGTCGGTGTCCAGCACCGTCTGCGGATCGCGGGTGATGAACTCCACCACCGAGGCGCTCGAGGCGGCGCCCGTCGCCAGGGCGCGCACCACGATGTCGCGGTCGGTGATCGTGCCGATCAGCTGATCGCCGTCCGCCACGGGCACAAAGCCGAAGCCGCCCTTGGCCATGCGGCTGGCCACGTCCTGGATGGTGTCGGCGGGGCGGGCCAGGTGCACGTCCCTGGTCATCACGTCGCGGATCTTCATGGCGGGTTTCCTTGGTTGAAGCGTTGCGCTGGAAAACCCGCCGCGAGCGTGGCGGTTCCGGTCAGGGCGTCCGCATCGGCGCAAGGCCCTGGGCCGCCCGCACCAGCTGGACGAACTCGGCCCGGTCGCCATAGGGGTCGTCGCCCCTGGCCCCTTGCGCCTGATCGATGATCCGGTCCCAGCCATAGTCAGCCGTCATCCAAGGATCGCCCCGCAGCTTCTGGCCGAAGCCGGCGACCGCGATGGCCCAGCGCGTGGCCTCGGGCGGCTGGGCGCTGACCGACCCGCCCGCGCGATTGGTCAGCGGCTGCTGGATCAGGTCCGAGCGGCCCTGGCCCGGCTGTTTGTAGCGGACTTGGATGAAGCCGATCTCGCCGTTCGGATCGCCGCCGCCGACTCCGATACGGTTGTCGGGATAGCGCCGATCGGGGATTTGCGTCGGGCCGCCGACGGGCGTTATCTCGTACAGGGCGGTGACGCTGGCGCCGGATCCGACCTCGCCCGCATCGACCTGGTCGTTGTTGAAATCCTCTTCGTTCAGCAGCCGGGTCTCATAGCCGATCAGCCGCCATTCGGCGACGCGGGCGGGATTAAACTCGACCTGGATCTTTACGTCGTCGGCGATGGGGAAGGCGCCCTTGTCGAAGGCCGGCCCGAACAGCCGGCGTGCATCCCTCAGGTCCCCTACATAGGCCGCGACCCCATTGCCCGCCTGGGCGATGGTCTGCATCCGCGCGTCCTGATAGTTGCCGCGGCCGAAACCATAGACCGACAGATAGATGCCGGTCCCGCGCTTGTCGGCGACATAGTCCTCCAGCCGCTTGTCGTCGGTCACCCCGACGTTGAAGTCGCCATCGGTGAACATCAGGATGCGATTGACCTTGTCGCGCGCGAAGTTCGCCTGGGCCTGGTCATAGGCGTTGGTCATGCCGGTCGCCCCGGCCGTGCCGCCCGAGGCCTTCAGGCTGGCGACCGCGCAGCGCATCTTCAGCTTTTCGTCGCCCTTGGTCGGCTGCAGGGTCGTGCCGGCGCCTTCCGCGTAATAGGTGACCGCCAGGGTGTCCTGCGGCCTCAGCCGGTCAATGGCCAGGTTCATCGCCTTCTTGGCCAGGTCCAGCTTGTCCGGCGACCGCATCGAGCCGGAGACATCGACCAGGAAGGTCAGGTTCAGCGGACGCTGCTCGCTCGCCGGAAGTTCGTAACCTTGCAGGCCGATGTGCACGATCTGACGCCCGTCAGCCCAGGGCGAGGCCGCGACCGCCGTGGTGATGGCGAAGGGCCGGGTCTGGCTGGTCGGCCGGGCGTAGTCATAGTCGAAGGCGTTGATCAGTTCCTCGACCCGCACCGCATCCCTGGGCGGCGCACGACCCTCGTCGATGAAGCGCTTCACGTTCGAATAGGACGCCGTGTCCACGTCGATGGAGAAGGTCGACACCGGCTGATCGCTGGTTCGCTTCACCGGGTTAGGCGTCGCGTCCGGATAGCGTTCGGTCTCGGCGGGGGGCGGCGCCATAATGCCGGGCGACGTCGGGGCGCCCGGTGATCGCGTGATCCGGGAGCCTGTGACGACAATATCTTGCGGCGCCATCGATGACGGCGCGGGGGCGGGCGGTGGCGGTGGCGGAGGCGGAGGCGGCGGCGGTGGCGCGCCGTAGGGGACGCGATCTTCCTTGCGTGTCGGCGTGATCCTCACCGGCGGCGTTGGCGGACCGGCGCGCGGCGCGGGCGGCGCGGCGACGGGCTCAGGCGATCCCAGCTCAAACCCCAACGGCCGGCACGCCGCCGGGGTCGGCTCGCCATCCAGCGGCTTGGCCAGGGCGACGCTCGGCACGGCGACCGGCGGCGCGGCGAACGACAGGCTCAGAACGGACAGGGCCGCGATCCTGATGACGCGTGACATGGCTTCCTCCGGTTGTTTTCTTGACGCCAGTCGCGGGTCGTCATGGGGCGAAACTGTGGCGCCAAATCCCCCTCGACGCACGACGATCTTTCAGCGTGTCTTTCGTGTCCTCTCGCAATCGCCGCTAAGGCCCTCCACAATAGAGGCCAAGCTTGGGGGGATGCGATGGCTGAGGCGACGACGGGACTGGATCTGGGCGCGGCGGCCGCTCTGCTGGCCGCGGGCGTGCTCGCCGTGCCGGTGTTCAAGCGCATCGGCCTGGGATCGGTTCTGGGCTATCTGGCGGCGGGCCTGGCCATCGGTCCCTTCGGTCTGAAGCTGTTTCGCGAGCCCGAGACCATCCTGCACGTCGCCGAGTTCGGCGTGGTCATCTTCCTGTTCATTATCGGGCTGGAGATGCGGCCCAAACGTCTTTGGGGACTGAGGAAGGAAATCTTCGGCCTCGGCGCGGCCCAGGTGCTGTTCTGCGGCCTGATCCTGACCCTGACCGCGATGCTGGCCGGCTTCTCCGCACCCGTCGCCTTCGTCGGCGCCATGGGCTTCGTCCTGTCGTCCACCGCCGTCATCATGCAGATGCTGGAAGAGCGCGGCGAGATCGCGGGCGGGCCGGGCCAGCGGGCGGTCTCCATCCTGCTGCTCGAAGACCTGGCCATCGTGCCGCTTTTGGCCATCGTCGCCGTCCTGGCCTCGGTGCTGGGCGTGGCGAACGAACAGGCGCCGCCCCTGTGGCAGACCGTCGGCTTCGCGGTCGCGGCGGTCGGCGGGGTGCTGCTGGCCGGCAAATATCTGGTCAATCCGGTCTTCCGCCTGCTGGCTCAGTACGGCGGACGCGAGGTGATGACGGCCGCGGCCCTGCTGGTGGTGGTCGGCGCCGCCTGGGCCATGTCCCTGGGCGGCCTGTCCATGGCCATGGGCGCCTTCCTGGCCGGGGTCCTGCTGTCGGAGTCCACCTTCCGCCACCAGCTGGAAGCGGACGTCGAGCCGTTCCGCGCCATCCTGCTGGGCCTGTTCTTCCTCAGCGTCGGCATGTCGCTGGACGTGTCGGTCGTGGTCGCCGACTGGCGTCTGGTGCTGGGCGGGGTCGTGGCCTTCATGCTGGTCAAGGGCGTGGGCATCTATGCCGTCGCGCGCCTGTTCAAGGCCTCGCACCATGAGGCCGTCGAGCGCGCCGGCCTGTTCGCGCAAGGCGGCGAGTTCGCCTTCGTCCTGTACGGCGCCGCCGTCGCCGCCGGCCTGTTCGACGCCCGCATCGGGGCGATGATGTCGGCTGTGGTCATCCTGTCGATGGCCCTGACGCCCCTGACCTCGCTGTTGATCGCGCATCTGTCGCCCAAGCCGGTCCAGGACGCCGAAAGCGCCGAGGGCGTGGATTTCGCCAAGGACCTGCGCGGGCAGGTGCTGATCATCGGCTTCGGCCGTTTCGCCCAGGTCGTGTCCCAACCCCTGCTGGCCCGCGACGTGGACGTGTCGATCATCGAGAACGACGTGGAGATGATCCAGGCCGCCTCCCAGTTCGGGTTCAAGGTCTATTACGGCGACGGCACCCAGCTGCACACCCTGCGCGCGTCGGGCGCGGAGGAGGCCGAGATGGTTCTGGTCTGCGTGGACAAGCCCGAGGCCGCCGATCGCATTGTCGAACTGGTCAAGTCCGAGTTCCCGACCACCCGGATCATGGCCCGCGCCTTCGATCGGGGCCATTCGATGCGCCTGATCCAGGCCGGCGTGGACTACCAGATCCGCGAGACGTTCGAGTCCGCGCTCAAGTTCGGCGAGCGCGCCCTGGTCGAACTGGGCCTGGACGAGCATGAGGCGGCCGAGACCATCGGCGACGTGCGCCGTCGCGACGAGGCCCGCCTGGACCTACAGCTGACCGGCGGGCTCAAGGCCGGCCGCCAGCTGATGCGCGGCAATATGCCGACGCCCCAGCCCGCCCCCTACATCAAGCCGCGCCGCGAAGGCCGTCTGCTGAACGAGGACGAGGCGGGCCCAGCCGCGCCAGACACCCGGCGCGAGCCCGCCGACACCTGATCCCTACTGGCTGACGCCCTTCTCCAGACGCGCGCCGGCCAGTTGCGCCTTGGCCTGAAGATAGGGCGTCGCGGACACCAGCTGCGAGATGGCGTTGAAACGCTCGGTCGTCAGGCCGGACGCCTCGACCGCCGCCGTCAGCTTGGCGCTCTGTTCGGGCGTCGCCTGGTTGTTCTGCACCTCGGCCGTGACGGCGCGGATCTGCGTCATGGCGGTGACGAAGCGGTTCAGTTCGTCATCGGTCACGGCGGCGGCCGGCGTACCGGGCGCTGGCGGCGTGGCGTTGACCACCCGGATGCGCGCCGCCAGGGCCGGATCGGCGGCGACGGCGTTGGACAGGGTGTTGAAGCGCGTCACCTCCAGCCCCGAATCCTGCACCGCGGCGGCCATCTGCGCCTGCTGTTCCGGCGTCGGCTGGGCGCCGTTCAACGTGTCGCTGACGGCTCTCACCTTGGCCATGGCGTCGTCAAACTTCTTCAGCTCGTCGTCGGTGAAGGTGGTCGAGCCGGCCATCGGCGCGGCCGTCGGCGTCTGCGCCGTCGTCGGTGCGTCCTGGGCGTAAGCGGTCGCGGCGGTCGCAAGAAGGGCGACGGAAGCAAGAAGGGCGATGCGGGGCGTGCGCATGGGAATGTCCTTTCGGTCTGGCGTCCACTTGAAGGGCCGTCCGACGACGGCGACGACGCAATCACGTCATCGCTCCCCAGGGGCGTGGAGCCTGAAACAGACGAAAGGGGAGCCTTCATAACCTAGGCGCCGATGCGCCTCGCACCACCCCTTGGACGCTGGAGGCGCGATCAAGGATGCGTTAGACGGGCGTGATCCTTGTTGAGGTTTGTCCATGAAACGTCTCGCCATCGCCGCCCTGGCCCTCGTCGTCGCCGCGCCGGCTGTCACTGTCACCGCCTGGGGCAACACCGGCCACCGCCTGATTGGCGTGGCGGCGATGCGGGCCCTGCCGGACGATCTGCCGGCCTTCCTGCGCACCCCGGCCGCCATCGCCGACGTGGGCGAACTGGCGCGCGAGCCCGACCGCTGGAAGGGCGCCGGCCAGCCGCACGACCGCGAGCGCGACACCGCCCACTTCGTCGATCTGGACGACCAGGGTCGCGTCTACGACCAGCGCGGCATGAGCCTCAACGATCTGCCGCGCTTGAAGTCCGAATATGACGCCGCCCTGACCAAGGCCGGTCTGGACGTCAACGAGGCCGGCTATCTGCCCTACGCCATGATGGACGCCTGGCAGCAGCTGGGCCGCGACTTCGCCTATTGGCGCGTGCTGAACGCGGCCGAGAAGCGCGAGACCAATATGGAGCGTCAGGCCTGGTACCGCGCCGACCGCATCCGCCGCGAGGCCCTGATACTGCGCGACATCGGCGTGATGGGCCATTACGTCGGCGACGGCTCGCAACCGCATCACACCAGCATTCACTACAACGGCTGGGGCGACTTCCCGAACCCGGAAGGCTTTACCAACTCGCGCCAGACCCACGCCGTGTTCGAGGGTGAGTTCACCAACCGCGTCGCCCGTCTGGACGCCGTCGAGGCCGCCATGCCGGCCGCCAGACTGGACGGGTTCGACGTCAAGGCGCGCACCGTCTCCTATCTGACCACGACGCTCGGCACGGTGATTCCCTTCTATCGCCTGGAGAAGGCCGGCGGCTTCCGTGACGCCGATCCGCGGGGCGCGGCCTTCGTCAACGAACGTCTGGCGGCGGGCGCCGGCGAATTGCGCGACTTCATCGTCTCCGCCTGGACCGCCTCCGGCAGCGCCTCCATCGGCTGGCCCGCCGTCAAGGTCGCCGAGGTCGAGGCCGGAACCGCCGACCCCTGGATCGCCATGGTGGGCGAGGACTGATTGCGTTGTCCGAGCTGACACCTCCCGCCGTCATCCTCGACAAGTCGCAGATGGCCGAGAACATCGGCGCCGTGGCGCGGGTGATGGCCAACTTCGGCCTGTCGGACCTGCGCCTGGTCACGCCGCGCGACGGCTGGCCCCAAGAGCGGGCCTGGGCCACGGCCTCGGGTGCCGACTGGGTGCTGGATGGGGTGCGGGTGTTCGACAGCGTCGCCGAGGCGATCGCCGACCTGAACACCGTCTTCGCCACCACCGCCCGCCCGCGCGAGACGCGCCAGCCCGTCCGCACCCCGCGCGAGGCCAGCCGCGTCCTCTATGACGACACCGCCTCCGGCCTGAAAACGGGCCTCTTGTTCGGCGGCGAGCGCGCGGGGCTGGAAACGACCGACATCGCCCTGTGCGCCGGCATCGTCACCATTCCCATCGACCCGAAGCACCACTCGCTGAACCTGGCCCAGGCCGTGGCGATCAACGCCTATGAATGGCGCACCCTGATCCTTGACGCCCCGCCGCCGCGGTTCCGCGACAGCGAACCGCCGGCGTCGAACGACCTTCTGGTCGGCATGTACGAGCACCTTGAGGAAGAGCTGGAAAACGGCGGCTTCTTCTATCCGCCCGAGAAGAAGCGTTCGATGAGCCAGAACCTGCGCGTCATGCTTGGCCGCGCCGCCTTCTCGGAGCAAGAGGTCGCCACCATGCGCGGCGCCATCCACGCCCTGTCGCGCGGCCGCGGCCGGGTCCTGGCCAAGCTGGCGGCCGAACGCGCGGCGAAGGCGAAGACGGACACGCCCGAGTGAAGCTTTGGCTGATCTATCCGCTGGCGGCCCTGGCGGAGATCGGCGGCTGTTTCGCCTTCTGGGCCTGGCTGAAGCTGGATCGTTCACTCCTGTGGCTGGCGCCCGGCGTCGCCTGCCTGATCGCCTTCGCCTGGCTCCTGACCCTAGTCCCCAGCGAAGCGGCGGGCCGCGCCTTTGCGGCCTACGGCGGCGTCTATATCTGCGCCTCCCTGATCTGGATGGCGCTGGTCGAGAAGACCCCGCCGGATCGCTGGGACATTCTGGGCGGCCTTGTCTGCCTGGTCGGCGCCGGGCTCATCCTGTTCGGCCCGCGCGGTTAGCCGGCTTCGGCTTGGCTTGGCCGGCCTGATCCTCTATTCTGGCTCCAGCCATCAGGTCGCCCAGTGCGGCCAGGCCGGCGCGCCGATTTTGGTTTGCGAATCCGGTCCGACGCCCGTCGATAACCTGGCGTCACGACGAAACTTCCGTTCGCTAGGAGGCCGCCGTGGCGCGCAAACTGACACTCGATTTCCTCAAGACCGAGGCCGCATCCGGCTCGGCCCTGGCGCTGGCCGCCATCGCCGCCGTGGCGATCGCCAACTCGCCCTGGTCGGCCGACTATTTCGCCTGGCTGAAGAGCTACCACGTCTTGCAGATCGGCCCGATCCGGCTGGAGGAGACGATCTCCGACTGGATCAAGGAAGGTCTGATGGCGATCTTCTTCCTCGTCGTGGGGCTGGAGATCAAATACGAGATCGTGCGCGGCGAACTCAGCGATCCCAAGAAGCTGGCGACGCCGGTGCTGGCGGCGCTCGGCGGCATGGCGGGGCCGGCGGCGGTCTATCTGCTGCTGTCCGGCGCCATCGGGGCGCCGCACGCCGGCTGGCCCATCCCGCTGGCGACCGACATCGCCTTTGCGCTGGCCATCTTCGGCTTTGTCGGCAAGGGCTTGCCCTCGTCGCTGCGGGTCTTCCTGCTGACCCTGGCCATCGTTGACGACCTCGGCGCCATCGCCCTGATCGCTGTGCTGTTCAGCGAGGGCGCGAACTGGACGCCGCTATTCTGGGCGCTGGGCGCTCTGGCTGTCGGCGCGGTCGCGGCGCACCGCATCCGCATCCCCGCGCCCTTCTGGGTGCTGGGGTTCGCCCTGGTCTGGTATCTGACCGTGCTGTCGGGCCTCAGCACCTCCCTGACGGCAGTGGCCTTCGCCATGATCGTGCCGATCAAGGGGCGCGCCGAAGACGGTCAAAGCCCGCTGAAGGAGGCGATGCACGATCTGCATCCGTGGAACGCCTTTTTGGTCCTGCCGCTGTTCGCCTTCGCAAAGGCGGGCGTCTCCTTCGCCGGCCTGTCGATGGAGCAGGCGTTCGCGCCCCTGGTCATCGCCATCGCCCTGGGCTTGTTCTTTGGCAAGCAAATCGGCGTCCTGGGCGCCGCCTGGCTGGCCTCGGCGCTGAGGATCGGCGCGCGGCCGACGGGCGCCAGCTGGCTACAGGTTTACGGCGTCTCCCTGCTGTGCGGGGTCGGTTTCACCATGAGCCTGTTCATCGGCGTCCTGGCCTTCCCCGGCGCGGTCGATTCGCCCGAGCAGGTCGAGGTCAAACTGGGCGTCATCGGCGGCTCGATCCTGTCGGCGATCGCGGCGGCCTTGGTGCTGGGGTTCGCCGGTCGGAGCCGCCAGGTGGATCCTGCCGCCCTGCACCCTGAGGTGGAGCCTCTGGGGCCGAAAGACGAGCAAAAACTGACCTAGCGTCAGCGTTTTCTGTCGCTTCCCTGACACACAAAGGCGAATCCGCGGCGAAAAATCGTCGCGGCGAACAACGCTCGCTTGTCGGTCGGCCCGAACCGCGCTTAGCCTGTCCCTAACGAATGATCCCCCACGTAGGGGACGTCGAGGGAACAGGAAACGCTGCGATCGCCACTGGCGTCGCGGCTTCAGCCGGGAGGACGCCTATGCGCCGCAATCTTCAACTCAGGACCACTGTGTCCGCCGCCGTCATGGGCGCCGCTGTCATGGGATTCGCCGGCGTCGCCGCCGCGCAGGAAGCCCCGGCGACCGTCGACGACATCATCGTCACTGCCCAGAAGCGTGAGCAGAGCCTGCAGGACGTGCCGATCGTGGTCACGACCCTGTCGCAGGAACTGCTGGACGGCGCGGGCGTGCAGGACATCAAGGATCTGCAGATCCTGACGCCCGGCATGACCGTCACTTCGACCCAGTCGGAAGCCTCCACCACCGTGCGCATCCGCGGCGCCGGCACCGTCGGCGACAACCCCGGCCTGGAAAGCTCGGTCGGCGTCGTGATCGACGGCGTCTATCGCTCGCGCAACTCGGTCGGCTTCGGCGATCTGGGCGAACTGAGCCGCATCGAGGTCCTGAAGGGCCCGCAGGGCACCCTGTTCGGCAAGAACACCTCGGCCGGCGTCATCAACATCATCACCGAGCGCCCCTCGTTCGATCCCTCGATCGCGGGCGAACTGACCGGCGGCAACTTCGGCGCCATCGGCGGCTCGGTCTCCGTTACGGGCGGCCTGACCGACCAGATCGCCGGTCGCCTGTTTGTGGCGCACCGCGAGCGTGACGGCTTTTACGACGTCAACACCGGCGACGGCCCCAACAGCCGCACCGACGACAACACTCAGGATTACTGGACCGCGCGCGGTCAGCTTCTGATCCTGCCCAGCGACGACGTGTCGGTCCGCCTGATCGCCGACTACACCAAGCGCGACGAGTTCTGCTGCTCCGCCGTGCAGACGCGCGTCGGTCCCTCCCAGGCCTTCATCGCCGCCCTGACCGCGCCCAACGGCCCTGGCAAGACGCCGCCCGTCGCGGGCTTCGGCACGGTGCCCTTCTCGCGCTTGGCCTATTCCAACCGCGAGACCCCGCAAGAGATCGAGGACATGGGTCTGTCGGCGGAAGCGACCATCGACTTCCCCAGCATCAACGCCACCCTGACGTCCCAGACCTCGTGGCGCGACTGGTCGTTCCAGCAGGGGATGGACCTGGACTATACGGGCGCCGACATCCAGCACCGCGCCAACGACGGCTCGAACGGCTATGGCGTCGACAACCTGACGCAAGAGTTCCGCCTGGCGGGCACGACGGACAAGTTCGACTGGCTGGTCGGCCTGTTCGCCACCAAGGAAGGCGTCTATCGCGACGACAGCTATGTCTATGGCTCGGACTACAACGCCTTCGCCTCCTTCCTGCTGACGGCGACGCTGCCGGCCGCCGTCGGCGGTCCCAGCCCGTCGCGCCTGGGCTGCTTCACCAACCCGAACGGTTTCCTGGTCGGCACGGCCGGCGCGGGTGCGGGCCAGCCGCTGTGCGTCATCGGCGCTGTGCCGCCCAGCGCCGCCGCCCCGACCTTCTCGGCCGGCAAGGCGTATCAGGACCACTATTCGCAGCGTTCGGAATCGGTGGCCCTGTTCACCAACAACACCTGGAAGGTGTCCGAGGCCTTCGATATCAACCTGGGCCTTCGCTACACCTATGACAGCAAGCGCCTGTTGGGCGTGCAGGACAATCTGGGCAGCAACGGCGCGGCCTGCGGCGGCGCCCTGGCCAACCAGAACCCGGCCAACCGCACGGTTTCGCCGATCCCCGGCACGGCCAATATCGCCACCCCGGCGGCGGCGCTGGGCCTGCTGTGCCTGCCTTGGTCCAACCCGCTCTACGACAATCGCCGGATCCAGGAGAAGTTCAGCGACACCGACCTGTCGGGCACGATCAAGGCGTCCTACCGGTTCAACCCGTCGATCATGGTCTATGGTTCGTATGCGCGCGGCTACAAGGGCGCGGGCTACAACATGGATCGGGTGCAGACGGGCGTGACGCCGGACGCCTCGCTGTTCTTCGCCGCCGAGACGGTCGACAGCTATGAGGCGGGGGTCAAGACGACCCTGTTCAACCGCACCATGCTGCTGAACCTGACCTACTTCGATCAGAAGTTCGAGAACTTCCAGCTCAACACCTTCCTGGGCACCGCCTTCGTGGTGGAATCCATCCCCGAGATGACCTCGCGCGGCGTCGACGCCGACATGGTCTGGTTCACCCCGGTCGAGGGCCTGTCGTTCCAGGGCGGCGTGACCTACACCGACGCCAAATACGGCGAGTTCGGCGCGGGCGACATGTCCAGCCCCGGCCGCTTCCCGCAGCTGTCGCTGCTGCCGGGCGCGCGCGCCTCGTTCGCCCCGGAATGGTCGCTGACCGGCGCCCTGGCCTTCGACCGCGAACTGGGCGGCGGCCTGCGCGGCGGGTTCAACCTGTCGGCCAAATATTCGACCGAATACAACACCGGCTCGGACCTGCTGCCCTACAAGAACCAGGACGCCTTCACCGTCGTCAACGGCCGGGTCTCGATCGGTTCGGCCGATGAGCGCTGGACGCTGGAGGTCTGGGGCCAGAACCTGCTGGAAGAAGAATACACCCAGGTCGGCTTCGCCGCGCCTCTGCAAGGCACGGCCTTCACCAACACCACGACGCCGCAAGCCAACGGCACCTTCTACAACCAGGCCACCGACACGGCGACCTACAACGCCTACCTCGGCGCCCCGCGCACCTACGGTGTGACGCTGAAGGTCAAATACTGATCGCCAGCCTTCAAGGCTGACCGACGAAGGGCCGACCGGGCGACCGGCCGGCCCTTTTTCTTGCAATTAGGCCTGACGGCGGGCGCGACCCGGCGCTGTTGAGACGGGGAGTCGGCCTAGGTTTTGGTCGATCAACCGGTTCCGGGCGCCGAACTGTTCTAGACGCGGACGTTAGACTGCCCGATACACGATTTTACCGACGCCCTGCGTCCACTGAGGAAGCGAATGCGTCACCAGAAGTTTCGAAATCCAGCCTGGCGCGGATACGCCTTGGCCGTCGTCGCCTTTTTGGTCGCGTTTGGCCTGCGCTACGGCCTGGCGCACTGGTTTCCGCCTGGCTTTCCCTATCTGACCTTCTTTCCGGCCGTGGTGCTGGTCGCCTTCTATGCGGGCCTGCGGCCTGCGATTTTGACAGCGACCTTGTCGGGCCTGTCGGCCTGGTGGTTCTGGATCGGCCCGCCGGGCTTCGACCTGGGCGTCGCGACCTTCGTGGCCATCGGTTTTTACGCCTTCGTCGTCGCCGTCGATATCTTCTTCATCGTCGGCATGGACAAGGCCTCGGCCAAGTTGGCGCGCGAGGTCGAGCGCAACGCCGCCCTGGCCGAAAGTCGCGACATCCTGCTCAGGGAAGTGCAGCATCGGGTGTCGAACAATATCCAGATGGTCACAGCCCTGCTGAAGCTGGAGGCGCGCACCACCGTCGATCCGGGCGCGAAAAAAGCCCTGACCGACGCCTCGGCCCGCACCGGTCTGGTTGCCCGTATCCAGCGCAGTCTGGCCGACGCCGATCAGAAGAAGACGGCCTTCCACGATGTGGCGCGATCGATCGTCGACGATGCCCTGACGGCGGCCGCGCGTGATGACGTGGTCGTCTCCATCTCCGGCGGCGATGTGGTCCTGTCGGCCGAGGAGGCCACGCCCGTCGTCCTGATCATGCTGGAATGCGTCAACAACGCCCTTGAGCATGGCTTTCCCGATCGGCCCGGACGGATCACGATCGACCTGTGCGACGACGGCGCGGTGCGCACCCTGACCATCGCCGATGACGGCGTGGGCGTCGCCGAGGATACGGGCGCCGAACCGACCAGCCTGGGCCTGCGGATCATCACCGCCCTGGCTCGCCAGCTCGGCGGAGACTGGTCGCTGCAGCCCTCATCGCCCGGCGCGATCGCCCGCCTGTCCTGGCCCAGCGCGCCCGTCGCGCACTAGAGCGGCAGATACCGCCCCGCGAAAAAGGTCTCGGTTGAGAAGCCTCCGCGAAGGCATAGGCGCTCCGCGCCATCATTTTCCAGGAATTGGCAGATCGGCTGCGCGTTCCGCTTAGTCTGTTCCGGTCCGGATCGACGCGGGAAAGCTGCCGCCTTTTAGAACCGTCACCCCCGGGCGCTTTGCCGAGGGTGACGGAGACGGTGACGAAGGTGCGGTGTGAAAGGCGCCGCGCGCTACTCCACCAACGGCCCCTGTCTGGGTTTCGCCAACTCCCGCTGCCCGGCCGTCTTTCGGCTCAGGATGCGGCGGCCCCAGCCGGCGATGTCGTCGACGATGGTGAAGATGGCGGGGATGTAGAGCAGGGACAGGAAGGTCGACGAGATCAGTCCGCCCAGCACGGCGATGGCCATGGGCGAGCGGAACTGGACGTCGGCGCCGACCCCAAGGGCGATGGGCACCATGCCGGCGCCCATGGCGAAGGTGGTCATCAGGATCGGCCGGGCGCGCTTGTGCGCCGCATCCATGATGGCCTCGTGGCGCGGCATGCCCTCTCGCTCGGCCATGATGACATAATCCACCAGCAGGATGGAGTTCTTGGCCGCGATCCCCATCAGCATCAGCACCCCGATCAGGGCCGACATGGAGAAGTTGGCGCCGCCGATAGCCAGGGCGATGAAGGCGCCGCCGATGGCCAGCGGCAGGGCCGCCATGATGGTGATCGGATAGGCGAAGCTTTTGAAAAGCAGCGTCAGAACCGCATACATGAGCAGAATGCCAGAGGCGAAGGCGATGGCGAAGCCGGTCAGCATCTCCTGAATGAACTCGGCGTCGCCGGCCGGCACCTGACGCACGCCGGCGGGCAGGTTCTTGACCGAGGGCAGGCGGTTGACCGCCGCGCCCGCCGCACCGGTGGTGATGCCGTCCAACTCGGCGCTGATCGAGGCGATACGCGACCGATCCTGGCGGGTGACGGTGGCGGGACCGGCGCCGAACTGGATATCGGCGACGGCGCTGAGCGGAACAGAGGCTCCGCCCGTCGCCGGCACGCGCAGGTTCTCCAGCACGGTCAAATCCTCGCGCGCATCTGCGGTCAGTTGCAGGCGGATCGGGATCTGGCGGTCGCCGAGATTGTACTTGGGCAGGTTCTGATCCACGTCGCCGATGGTGGCGACCCGCACGGCTTGAGAGATGGCGCCCGCCGAAACGCCGGCCAAGGCCGCCTCGTCGGGACGTGGCGTGACCAGAATTTCGGGTCGGGCGATGGCGGCCGAGTTGACGACGTTGGCCAGGCCGGGGACGCCGCGCATCTCTTCCTCGACCTTTCTCGCCGCTGCGTTTAGGGCGTCGGGATTATCGCTGAGGATCGAGAAGGTGTAGCTGGTGCCATCGCCGGGACCGCCGCCCTGCTGGGCGATGCCGGCGCGGATGCGGGCGCCGGGGATCTGTTTCAACTCGTCCACCATGGCGCGGGCGAAGGCCTGCTGGCTCAGGTCGCGGTCGCCCTTGGGGACCATGTCGGCATAGACATTGGCCTGGGTCACGTCCTGACCGCCGATGGCGGCATAGACCGAGATCACCTCGGGACGGTCTTCCAGCCGCTTTGTGACCTGCCGAACCACGGCGTCGGTCTGGGCCAGCGTCGCGCCAGGCGGCAGTTCGACCTGGAAGGCGGCGCGGGCGGTATCGCCGGGCGACATGAATTCGAACGACATCTTGGCGATGACGGCCGTGGCGATGGAGCCAAACAGAAACAGCACGCCGAGGATCAAGACTTTCCACCGGTTGCCCAGCGACCAGCGCAGCGCCTTCAGATAGCCGCCCATCCAGAACGGATCGCGATCCTCATGGTTGGCGTGCTTGAGGATGTAGGCCGCCATCAGCGGTGTCAGGGTGCGCGCCACCAGCAGCGAGAAGGCGACGGAAACACAGGCGGCCAGCGCGAAGGCCTTGAAGAACTGCCCGATGATGCCGGGCATGAAGCCGACGGGCGCGAAGACGGCGATGATGGTGGCGGTGGTGGCCACGACCGCCAGACCGATCTCGTCGGCCGCCTCCAGCGAGGCGTTGTAGGGCGGTTTTCCGTCGCGCATGTGGCGCACGATGTTCTCGATCTCGACGATCGCATCGTCGACCAGGATGCCGATCGTCAGCGACAGGGCCAGCAGGGTCACCACGTTCAGCGACTGGTCCAGCGGGCCCAGGATGGCGAAGGTCGGGATCAGCGACATCGGCATGGCAATGGCTGCGATGAAGGTCGCCCGCCAGTCGCGCAGGAAGATGAAGACGATGATGACCGCCAGCACGGCGCCCAACAGCAGAGCCTCCAGCGAGGCCAGATAGGATTCCTCGATCTGTTCGACGCTGGCGGTGACCTGCTGGATCGTCAGTTCCGGATGGGCGTCGTCGAGTTTCTTGACCTCCTCGCGGACCCGTTCGGCGACCTTGACCTCGGACGCGGTGCGCGACCGCAGGAAGTTGAAGGTGACGGCTTCCTGGCCGTTGTAGCGGGCCAGGCGGCGCGGCTCGCTCCACTTGTCCTCGACCGTGCCCAGGTTATCGAGGCGGATGGTCTTGCCGTCGCCCAGGGGGACAAGGGTCTCGCGAAGTTGCGCCACCGAGGTCGCGGCGCCGAGGGTGCGCACGGCCCTCTCGGAGCCTGCGATGGTGACGCGGCCGCCCGGCAGATTGTTGTTGACGTTGTTCAGCGCCTGGCTGACCTCGGCGGCGGTGACGCCGTATGCGGCCAGGCGTTGCGGATCCAGCTCGACGCGGATCTCGCGGTCCACCCCGCCCGAGCGGTTGACCTCTCCCACGCCGCCCAGAGCCAGCAAGCTGCGGCTGACCTCGTTGTCGATGAACCAGCTGATCTCTTCCGGCGTCATGGTCGGCGAGCGAACGACGTAGGTGATCAGGGCGTCGCCGGTGATGTCGATACGCTGGACCGCCGGTTCCTGCATGTCCTGGGGCAGGGACGCACGCAGGCCGGTCATGGCGTTGCGCACATCGTTGGTGGCGCGGTCGGTGTCGGTGCCCAGCTCGAACTCGATCGTCGTGGTCGAGACGCCGTCGGTGATGTTGGACGTGATGTGGCGCACGCCCGACAGGCCGGCCAGCGAATCCTCGATCAGGCGCGTGACCTGGACCTCCATCTCCGCCGGGGCCGAGCCGGGGCGGGCGGCCGTGACGGCGACCAGCGGAAAGTCGATGTCGGGGTTCTGATTGATCCGCATGCCCATGAAGCCGACCACGCCGCCGAGCGTCAGCAGCAGGAACAGCAGGATGATCGGGATCGGGTTCTTGATCGCCCAGGACGACATCTGGTTCATGGTCGTCGGTCCTACTTGGTCGCAGGCTGAGCGGCCGGAGCGGGCGCATTGCCCACCGCCTGGGCCACGTTGACGCGGTCGCCTTCGTTCAGGAAGCCGGCGCCGTCCACCGCGACGCGGACGCCGACATCGACGCCGCTGACCGCCGTCTGGGCCTCAGTGCGCGACAGGATGGTCACGGGCTGGAAGTGGACGGTGCTGTCGCCGCTGACAACGAAGACGCCGGGCTTGTTGTCGCGATACAGGACCGCGCCGGTCGGTACGGTCGTCGCCGGCTGATCGCCAACGGCGATGTCGGCGCGGGCGAACATGCCGGGCCGCAGCTGGGCGCCGGGCGCCAGGGAGATGCGGGCCAGGCCCAGGCGGGTGGTGGCGTTGACCTCGGGCGTGACGATGCGGACCGAGCCGGTGGTCTGGCCCGCCTCGCTGGAGGTGATGGTCGCCGACTGACCGGCGCGGACCAGGGCCAGTTCGGTCTCGGGCACCTGGGCGTCCAGTTCGAGGCGGCCGTCGCGCACCATGCGGAACAGTTCGGTTCCGGCGGCGATGATCTGGCCCTTGGTGACGCTGCGGCTGACGATCAGGCCGCCGACGGGCGCGCGGATGGTCGCCTGCGACAACTGGGTCTGGGTCTGGCTGAGGGCCGCGCGGGCGGCGGCCAGATTGGCGTTCGAGCTGCGCTGGTTCGCCAGGGCCGTGTCCAGCGACGCCTGGCTGAGGAAGCCGCGCTCCTTCAGCTGCTGCGCGCGATCGAGCGCGGCGTTGTCGCGCGCCACATTGGCCTCGGCCAGCTGCACCTGGGCCTGCTGCTGGCGCAACTGGGCGCGCAGCAGGACGTCGTTCATCTGCACCAGCGGCTGGCCCTGACGCACGTAGGAGCCTTCGTCCACATAGACGGCGACGGCGGTCAGGCCGCCGGTCTCAGCCGCCACCGGCACCTCTTCCCAGGCGGAGACGGTGCCCGAGGCGGTGACGGTGCGGTCCAGACTGGTCTGGGTCACGGTCGCGGCGCTGACGGTCTGGCGCGAGCCGCCTGCGGCCTTTTCGTCGTTCTTTTCCTCGCCATGTCCGCCGCAGCCGGCCAGCAGCAAGGCCGACAGGGCGACGGCGCCGAAGTTGAAAACGGTTCGGGTCGTCTTGGACACGGGATTTCCTCGGTTGCAGGCGAAGCGGGTCGCCGGCTCGCGCCGGTTATCGGGAGGTTTGTTCCATACCGCGTCCGCCAAGCCTTCTCAAACGGCGAAAGGCTTTATTGCCAAGGCTTAATGTGACGCAGTTCGGGACCAGTTCGGCCGTGCGTCTGGTCCCGAACCCTTACGCGTGATAGGGGCGCGCGGATGACGACTCCCCCGATCTCGAACATTCGCAACTTCAGCGTGGTCGCGCACATCGACCATGGCAAGTCGACCCTGTCAGACCGCCTGATCCAGCACACCGGCGGCCTGACCGCGCGCGAGATGTCCGAGCAGGTGCTCGACAATATGGAGATCGAGAAGGAACGGGGTATCACCATCAAGGCCCAGACCGTGCGCCTGACCTACAAGGCCAGGGACGGCGAGGAGTATGTCCTGAACCTGATGGACACGCCGGGCCACGTGGACTTCGCCTATGAGGTCAGCCGCTCCCTGGCCGCCTGCGAAGGCTCGCTGCTGGTCGTGGACGCCTCGCAAGGGGTCGAGGCCCAGACCCTGGCCAATGTCTATCAGGCCATCGACAACAACCACGAGATCGTCCCGGTCCTGAACAAGGTCGATCTGCCGGCGGCCGAGCCGGACCGCGTGCGCGCCCAGATCGAGGACGTGATCGGCATCGACGCCTCCGAAGCCGTCCTGGCCAGCGCCAAGTCCGGCATCGGCATCGAGGAGGTGCTGGAGGCCATCGTCACCAAGCTGCCGGCGCCCAAGGGGGATGTGAACGCCCCGCTGAAGGCCATGCTGGTCGACGCCTGGTACGACCCTTACCTCGGCGTCGTCGTGCTGGTGCGGGTGTTCGACGGCGTGCTGAAGACCGGCATGCGGGTCAAGATGATGCGCAACGGCTCGACCCACCTGATCGACCGCGTCGGCGTCTTCCTGCCCAAGAACACCCCGGTCGATCAGCTCGGCCCCGGCGAGGTCGGCTTCATCACCGCCCAGATCAAGGAAGTGGCCCACGCCGCCGTCGGCGACACCATCACCGACGAGAAGAAGCCGACCGCCGAACCGCTGAAGGGGTTCAAGGAAGTCCAGTCGGTGGTCTTCTGCGGCCTGTTCCCGGTGGACGCCGCCGACTTCGAGGACCTGCGCGCCGCCATAGGCAAACTGCGCCTGAACGACGCCTCTTTCACCTATGAGATGGAAAGCTCGGCGGCCCTGGGCTTCGGCTTCCGCTGCGGCTTTTTGGGTCTGCTGCACCTGGAGATCATCCAGGAGCGTCTGAGCCGAGAGTTCAACCTCGACCTGATCGCCACGGCGCCGTCCGTTGTCTACAAGATCGGCCTGCGCGACGGCTCCGAAATGGACCTGCACAACCCGGCCGACCTGCCCGACGTGATGCAGATCGAGACCATCGCCGAACCCTGGATCAAGGCCACCATCCTGACGCCGGACGAATACCTGGGCGGCGTCATCAAGCTGTGTCAGGACCGTCGCGGCCAGCAGATCGAACTGTCCTACGTCGGCAACCGCGCCATGGTGGTCTATGAGCTGCCGCTGAACGAGGTGGTGTTCGACTTCTACGACCGGCTGAAGTCGATCTCGAAGGGCTATGCCTCGTTCGACTACGAGATCACCGAATACAAGGTCGGCGACCTGGTGAAGATGTCCATCCTGGTCAACGCCGAGCCGGTCGACGCCCTGTCCATGCTGGTCCACCGCGCCCGCGCCGAGACGCGTGGCCGGGGCATGGTCGAGAAGATGAAGGAACTGATCCCGCCCCACCTGTTCCAGATCCCGATCCAGGCGGCCATTGGCGGCAAGATCATCGCCCGCGAGACCGTCCGCGCCCTGCGCAAGGACGTGACCTCGAAATGCTACGGCGGCGACGCCACCCGCAAGAAGAAGCTCCTGGAAAAGCAGAAGGCCGGCAAGAAGCGTATGCGCCAGTTCGGCAAGGTCGAAATCCCGCAGGAAGCCTTCATCGCGGCGCTTAAGATGGACGAGGATTGAGGATCGAGCGGCGAGGGTTGACCGCCTGAGGTGGTAACTTCGTAGGGTCGGCCAGCGTTCCGAATCGCACCATTGTCGCGTGTCTCGTTGGAACGGCCGTATGCTCAGAACAAACCTCAGGAGCCAAGTCAGGCAAACTTCGCTGCCGAAGTGGAAGCCGCTGCTTCCGCTCTTCGAAGCGTTGATGAACGCGATTCAGGCCGTTCAGGAACGCCAAGCGATTGCGGGCCAGATAACAATCAAAATTGAGCGGGACGACGGCCTGTTCCAGCCGCGCAATACAGACGATCTAGCGGCGATCAGTGCGTTCGAAGTTCGCGATAACGGTGCCGGATTTAACGACGGAAATTTCGATTCGTTCAATACCGCGTTTTCCGATTACAAATTTGGCCGAGGTGGCAAAGGACTGGGTCGTTTTACTTGGCTGAAAGCATTCGAGCGCGTCGAAATCGATAGCATCTACCGCGAAGAAGATGCACCCGCGCCCTTGCAACGTAAGTTCAAGTTTGACGAAAATTATGATCCTGAAACGGCTTTGCCGAATACGCTAGACAGCGGGATATTGGGCACGGTCGTGCGACTTGAGCGCTTTAGAGAGCCGTATAAGTCTGCTTGTCCTAAAAGCCTGGACCAGATTGCTCAGAGGATAGTCGAACATTTTCTCCTCGTTTTCATGCAATCTGACTGCCCAAAAATTTGGCTTCAGGACGACGTGCGTCGGGTAGATTTGAACGAATATTTTGAGTCGGAATTTCGCCGTGACGCTTCATTTCAGAAGTTCACCTTGGGTGAAACTGAGTTTAGTCTCTTTGGATTCAGAATTTCCTCTCCTCGAAACTCACGTCACAAACTCATATACGCTGCCAATGATCGGGGGGTGGTGAGCGAAGGCTTGGACGAATTTATTCCAAACATGCATGGAAGACTTCCGGGAATTGACGGAAGCTCATTCGTGTACATGGCTGTGGTAAAAAGTGATTACCTTGATCAGCGTGTGAACCATGCAAGAACGGACTTTGATATTGCTGCAATGGCAGACGCCGATAATGAGCAGTCTAGCTTGTTTGGCGAGGAGGTTAAACGATCTGATATCCGCAACTCATGTCTCGAGATGATCCAAAAGGACCTCGCCTCTTCGCTATGCATCGTTAATTCCGATAAAGAAGAACGGATTGTTCGCTACGTACAAGAGGAAGCGCCGCACTACAAAGTTCTCCTCAAACGAAAGCGAGATTTCATTGACTCGATATCTCCAAATGCGAGCAAGTCCGAGTTAGAGGTTGCTCTACATCAAGAGCTTCATGCGCGGGAAGTCGCTCTCAAAAAAGAGGGAACAAAGATAATCGTGGAGGCGTCGAAGCTCGCTGACTACGAAGGGTACCAAGAGCGAATTCAGAGCTTTATGGAGGATTTCAATGACGTTGGGGTCTCCTCGCTTGCCCAATATGTTGCTCACCGTCGCATAATTATTGATCTGCTAGAAAAAGCGATCGCTGTTGATGCAAAGACGGGACGGTTTCCTTTGGAAAGAGTAGTTCATGATATCATCTTCCCAATGCGTTCGAGCGATAGGGATACAATGTACTCCCAGCAGAATCTTTGGCTGATAGACGAGAGTTTAAACTATCACTCTTTCGTCGCGTCCGATCTTCCTCTTTCAAACCTTGAGAATTTTGAGAGTGACTCTAGAAAGCGGCCGGACCTGGTGCTGTTTGATCGAAAGATCGCATTTGCTGAAGGTGAGCACCCAATCAGCGCCATAACGATAGTGGAATTTAAGCGCCCTCAACGAGACGATTATGCGCAAGGAGACAATCCGCTAGATCAGGTATTTGAGTCTGTCGAAGACATTCGGAATGGCAAGTTCAAGGATGCCGGCTCAAGGCCAATATCTGTTTCCAACGAGCGCATACCTGCTCATTGTTACCTAGTGTGCGACATCACGCCAACTCTAAAAAAGGTTCTGCTGGGCCGCGATGCAACTCCTACACCGGATGGGCAAGGATACTACGGTTATAGTCGCCACTATAACGTTTACTACGAAGTAATAGACTACAGCAAACTTCTCCGCGACGCTAAGAAGCGTAACCGTGTGCTGTTTGACAAACTGAATGTCTTGGGTAGCGCGTAGTTTCCAGAACCCCTCCCGCAACGTCTCCGCTTGGAGGTTCACCGACATCGCCAGCGGCGGCGGGAGCACGAACAGCCCTGATGTAGCCGAAAGGCGGTGCAGGCGATTGGGTGGGCCGGCGGCGAGGTCGTTTTTGCGAACGAGGCGGGCGAAGCCCTCCAGGCGTGGGGTGCAGGCCGGCGTGGGGGCGTCGTCTCTACCCCTGCACCGTCTCCGTAATGAAGTGCCGCCCCTGCTTGTCCTCGATCTCGACCACCCACAGGTCCGGGTCATACCCGCGCTGGCGGGCGATATAGGCGTCTAGTTCGCTTTCGCTGTCGGAGGTGACGGGCTGGATCCACAGGCGGTCGCCATCGGTTCCGAAGGCTTCGGTAAACAGGCGGGCGGTGCGGGTGGAGGTGTCGTAGGCCTTGACGATGACCGAGCCGGCGCGGGCGTCGCCCTTTTTGACCACTGTCGCATAGGCGCCCTCGATCTGGGCGCGGCGGATCAGGGCGCTAACCCACAGGTCGCTGGAAAGAAGCAATTCGCTAACCCTGCTCGAACACGGAACCCCAACCCTGGCGCGCTAGGGTCGGGGCATGAGGATAGGCCTTTCCCCCCGGCAAGCCAGAGGTTTCGCGTCGGCCGTGCTGATCGTCGCGACGCCCGTCGCCGCCTTCGCCGCGCCGCAGGACCGCTTCTATGAGCGCAGCTTCGTGCTGGCCGCCAACGACCGCTGCGGCCTGTTCGAGCCGCAGCTGACCGCCGCCCTGACGGCTGCGGCCTGGCAGGCGCGGGGCGCGGCCTTGCGCGCGGGATCCAGCGATCGGCAGCTGGCCGAGACGGCGCAGCGGGCGCGGGCGCGGGCGAATACGACGCCGTGCGGCTCGACCGATCTGAAGACGGTTCAGGGCCGGGTCCAGACCGCCTTTTCCGGCTGGTCGCGCACGACCCGGATGGAGTTTCCCGGCGATCGCCGAAAGTGGAGCGCGGACCGCGCAGCCTATGCGCGCCCAACCTGGCGGTTGATGCAGGCGACCGTGACCGGCGCCTCGCCCGTGCGGTTCGGCGTGGTGGGCGGCCTGGACCGGCCCGATCAGCTGGCCGCTGTGGTGTCCTGGCAGGGGCGCTCGCGGCCGACCGGGGTGCGGGTGGTGATGCGCGACCACACGGTGGCGCCGCGTCCGTGGCTGTCGCACGACCTGCCGCCCGCCGCCCAGCGCCGCGCCTTCTGGGCCGCCGGCGTGACCAGCGCCGATACGATGCTGTTGCCCGAAGGCCGTCCGGCCGGTCAGGCCTGGCTGTTCCCCGCCGCCGCCGCCGACGCCCTCTCGGCCCTGGACCCGCGCGAGGTCTTCACCGTTGAGTTCCTGTTCCGCGACGGCAGCATCGCCCGCTCGACCTTCGAGGCGGGGGATTTCGCGGCGGGTAGGGCCTTCCTGGCGATGGGGCAGGTTTAGGGGGCGCGACGCTTCGGATCGGCTTCGCTGGACGTATCCGGTTTCGCAGTCTTCAGCCGGCCACGCAGGGTAAGGGCTAGGCCGAACAGCGCCAGCACCAGCCCGAGCGTAACGAGGCCGAGGCTGATTTCCTGCGGCCACCGCGCCCAACCGAACAGCGTCGCGGCCGATCCGTTCAGGCTCGGCGCCGTCGTTAGCAGCAGGCCAATCAGCCCCACGGTCAGGCCGAGCGGCATGGCAAACTTCAGCTTGGTGCGCATATCAGGGCCTCGAGACGCGATGGCATTCTACGTGAACTGCTAGAGATGCGCGCGTTTTCTCACAACCCAAAGCTGATCATCAAGCCTCAACCGTCGCAGGCGGCGCTTCGCTCGGCTGCGGATCTAACGACCCCGCCGCCACCATCACCGGCAGCCGGATCATCACCGCCGCGCCTTCGCCCAGGGAGCTGTCGATGGTCATGCGGCCGCCGTGCAGTTCGGTCAGGCTGCGGACCAGGGACAGGCCCAGGCCGGTGCCTTGCGCCTTCTGATCGGCGCCTCCGGCCTGTTCGAAGGGGCGGCCCAGGCGTTGAAGGTCCTGCGGCGCGATGCCGACGCCGGTGTCGGAGACGGCGAGATCCAGGTCCGGGCCGTCGGCGTCCAGGGTTATGGTGACCGAGCCGCCCGCCGGGGTGAACTTGACCGCGTTGGACAGCAGGTTCAGCGCCATCTGCTTCAGGGCGCGGGCGTCGGCGCGGACCGTGATCGGCTCGGACGGCAGGACGGCGGCCAGATCCACCCCCTTGTCGTCGGCCTGAAGCCGGACCAGGGCGACGGCGGCGGATACGGCGTCGCGGGCGTCGAACGTCTCCATCGCCAGCTGGTAGCGCTCGGCCTCGATCTTGGACAGGTCCAGCACGTCGTTGATCAGGTCCAGCAGGTGCCCGCCCGCCTGATGGATGGCGTCGGCGTAGCCGGCGTAGCGTTCGGGCAGGGGGCCGAACAGCTTCTGGCGCATGATGTCGGCGAAGCCGAGCACGGCGTTCAGGGGCGTGCGCAGCTCATGGCTCATATTGGCCAGGAAGCGAGTCTTGCCGGCCGACTGGGCCTCGGCCTCCACGCGGGCGGTCTCCAGCCCCAGCTCACGCGCGAACTGGGCCGTGCCGTCGAACGCCTGGGCGATCAGGCGCGGGCGGTCCGTCTCGTGCTGGAACGGCCCAAGGATCATGACGACGCGGCGGTCCAGGGCGATGCGCGGCGTGAACTGGACCTCGACCGACTGGCCCGACAGGGCGCGGGCCAGGGCCGCGGACACGGCCGGGCGATCCGGCGCGTGAACGGCCGAGATCAGGCCCTGTTCGGTCAGCGCCAGCACCGACAGGGCGGGCGGCGGCGTGCCCCAGGTGGCGACGGCGCGGCCCGATGGATCGAGCAGCAGGGTCAGGGCCGGCTGATCCTCCAGCAGGGCGGCGATGCGGGCGGCCTGTTCTTCCGCCTCGGCCAGGCGACGCTGGCGCGCGCCCCAGGTCAGGCGCATGGCGGCGATGATCGCGCCCATGGCCAGCAGGCCCGACACGGCGGCCAGCAATGGGGCCTGCGCCTCCGCCCCGTTCAGCCAGGTCGAGATCAGCCCTGCCAGGAGCGGCAGGGCCACCGCAAAGGCGCCCATCCGGGTCAGGCGGTCGGCGCCGACGCGGGCATGATCGAGGGCGATCCCCGCCGCCAACGGCGTCAGGATCAGGCCGGGCAGGGCGCCGGTCACGCCGCCGGTCAGGCCGGCCGAGGCGGTGGCCGCCAGGATCCAGCCGCCCATGACCGCCAGCCTCAGCCCCACGCTGTCGCGCACCATAAGCACGACGCCGAACACGCCGGGGAAGGCCATCAGCAGCAGGGCGGCCAGCGGCGCATCCTTCAGCCCGTCCATCATCTGGGCGGCCAGCGCCGTCAGGGCGACCGCCACCGCCCAGATCGCATGCCATAAGGCGACCAGCGGGGCGCCCAGCGCCGCGTCGTGCGTCGGGTCGTCCTCGAATCTGGCGTGGGCGTCGGGTTTCAAGAAGGGCGGGCCATGGATTTCGTCTGCGCCCAGACTAGGGCTGCGGCTGAGTCGGTGCGAGGCCGCTCCCCCCTGAGGCGAACCCCATTGCGGCGTTCACCATGAATATCGGGGGACAAAACGGCCGGTTGTCGTTAACGGCCGCGCAGCCTATCTGGCGGCGCATGACCGACCGCACGCCCCCAACCCAAACCCTGGACCTGACCCTGGCCGAACTGGCCGAGGATTTCGACCTGCTGGGCGATTGGGAGCAGCGGATCGAATACGTCATCGAGCTGGGCAAGGGGCTAGCCCCGCTGGACGAGGCCGACCGCATCGAGGCCAACAAGGTGCCGGGCTGTGCGGCCCAGGTCTGGCTGGCGACGACCCAGGACGACGGGCGGCTGTGGTTCGCAGCCGACAGCGACAGCGCCCTGTCCAAGGGCAATATCGCCCTGCTGCTGAAACTCTATTCCGGCCGCACGCCGCAGGAGATCGTCGCCTTCGACGCCCGCGCGGCGCTGGATCGGCTGGGCCTGCCCTCGGCTTTGACGCGCCAGCGCGCCAACGGCCTGAACAGCATGGTCGGCCGCATCCGCGAGGCCGCGCTGGCGGTTCAGTAGTCGGGGCTTGCAACCGCCGGCCCGGCGACCCACGATCGCAGGGTCGTAACCGGGGGCGCGAATGGACCTGCTGAAGATCCTGCGCAGTTTCGAGGAGTTTCTCTTCGAGGCGGTCAGCTGGCTGGTCTTCTATCCCCTGACCCTGGGGCGGATCCTGCGCGGGCCGCTGGCGGCGATGGACTATTCGGACCGCGAGCAGAGCGACAGCGAGGAGCATCGCTACGACGACGCGCTCAGCCCGCCGCTGTTCCTGTTGGCCACCATCGTCCTGACCAATCTGCTGTCGATGGCGCTGCATGTGCCACAGCCGCCCGAGGCGACCGACCTCAGCCGGGTGGTCTATGCGTCCCAGCAGAACCTGGTCCTGTTCCGCTCGCTGGCCTTCAGCCTGATCCCGCTGGTCGCCGCCGTCACCCTGCTGCGCCACGAGAAGAAGCGTATCGCCCGCGAGACCCTGCGCGCGCCCTTCTATGCGCAATGCTATCTGGCGGCCGTCTGCGTCGCCTTCGTCTCGGTTGGCGGCGCCATCTTCCAGCGGCCCGAACTGCCCAATGCGGTGGGCGCGGGGATCATGATCGTCGGCGCGGCCTGGTTCCTCTTCGTGGAGTCGCGCTGGTTCGCCCGGCGGCTGAACGTGTCAAAGGCGCGCGGCGCCGTGATCGCCGTCCTGGCCCTGATCCGGGCGCTGATCTACCTGCTGGCGATCCTGGTCCCCGTATCCCTGATCTAAGGCCTCAATAGGGGGCCATCGACCGGACGTTGCCCGCCGCCGTAACGGTGCAAAGCGAGCGGTAGGATCCCGTGGCCATGGTCAGCTCAAACTCACCACGTCCGAGGTCACGCATGCCGATCGGCACGCTGGAGCCATAGGGACGATTCTGAAACTCGTCGGCGCGGCGCGAGCAGGCCTGCCGCGCCGCATAGGGGGCGTTCTGCATCCAGCCGCTGTTGGCGTGGCGACGGTTCTGGCCTTCGTCCTCCCCGGCCAGATAGCCTTCGTGGTAACCCTCTGTCTCGTGATTGGCGTCATAGTCGGCGCCGTGCAGGGCGGCCTCGTAGCCGCGCTGATATTCCCTGTCGTGGTCTGCGCCGGCGTCACGGTGGCGGTTGTTGTGAGCGGCGATGGCGGCTGCCAGGCCGACGATGGCGACTCCGGCCGCAATGGCCGTCGCGTTGGAGCGATCCGAACCGCTCGAGCCGCATTCGCTGCGGCCCGCCTGGTTGATCGAGACGTAGCGGCCGTCGCGCGTCATGATCGACACGCAGTCGGCGCCGTTACGCCAATAGGTCATGCGCCCGTCGCCCACGACTTCGGACCGATCGGTAGGCTGATAGCCGCGACGGTTCAGCTCGCCCTCAGCTTGACCGGCGCGCGCGCCGACTAGGTCGCCGAGACTCGAAGGCGTCTGCGCCGCCGCAGGCAGGGCGGTCGCCAGCATCAGGGTGGACAGGGCGCAAGCCAAGGGGCGGGACATGGGACGATCTCCGATTGTCAGGACATGCCGCAAACGATGCCATGACCGTTTTGGTTTCGAAAATCATCGTTATGGTCAAAGCGCAAAAACAGGGTGCAATCCTGTGCCCATTCACTTTACAGCGCGTCGGAAGGTTTCGCCGTCGAACGTCAGGCTGTCGGGCGTGTCGAACTGGATTGTCTGGCCCTGGAACGGCACGAGCTCGACCCGCAGCGCATCCGGGGCCTCCGACGGATCGGCCATGGCGGACAGGACGCCGATGGCGGCGGTCGGACGACCGGCGTCCAGGCCGATCCGCATGACGCCCAGGGCCTCGCTCTCATAGGTTCCGACATAGGTCGGCATCGGACGCGACAGTGACCACGGGCGCGCCGCCCGCTCCGCCCTGGCGCGCGCCACGGCCTGACGCCGGCCGTCGCGACGCGCGACCAAGGTGTCGAGTTCGGCGTCATAGGCCGCTTCCAGATCTGGGCGGCCCTTGAGCCGGTCATAGGTGTAATTGGCGATCACGTCGGCGATCTCGCCGCCGAACAGATCCTCGTTCACCAGGACCGCCACGCCGATGCGCCGATCCGGCATGAAGGAGATGTGGGCGCGCGAGCCGGCGAAATTGCCGAAATGGTGGATCAGCCGGTCATCGCCGTACCAGCCCGTCTGCCAGCCCAGGCCGTAGCCGTCGCGGCGGTAAGGGCCGAACTTGGCGTCCTGGGCGACCTGGGGCCGGTGGGTCGAGGCGACCAGCACCGGCGCGAAGGCCGTCGCGGGGTCTGAGGCGCCGATCTGGATCGCCAGCCATCGGGTCATGTCGTTCGCAGTGGACGTCAGCCCGCCCGCCGACTGCATCGTGGCGTCCACCTTCTGAAGCGGACTGACGACCGGCGCGCCCGGCCGATCCGCGAAATGGCCGACCGCCGTGAGCCCACGCCGACGCGCATCCGATATCCAGGCGGTGGTCAACATCATCCCCGCCGGGACCAGCACCTCGTCGCGCACCATCAGGCGCCAGTCGCGGCCGAAGCGGCGTTCCAGCAGAGTGGCGGCCAGATTGTAGCCCGCGTTGGAATAGCCGAACACGCCGTGCGGCGCATCCGGCCGCGCGGCCGTGCGAGACAACAGGGTCTGCATCAGGGCGGGCGAATGGTCGCCGGAATAGGCGGCGCGGAAGGCGATGGCGGCGTTGTCCACGCCCGACCGGTGGCTGAGCAGATCAGTCAGGGTCACGGCGGCGGCGATGTCGGCGGGCAGGGCCGTATCGCCGATCCAGTCCGCCAGCGGCGCGTCCAGAACGACCTCACCCCGCGCCGCCATCGCCGTGATCGCCAGGGCGGTGAAGGATTTGGTGGCCGAGGCGATATAGAAGGCCGTGTCGGCGTCCACGCGGCGCCCCGTGCGGACATCGGCCACGCCATGACCGCCGGCGATCACCACGCCGTCGCCGTCCACGACCGTCAGGGCCAGACCCGGCGCGGTTCCCACCCGCCGCATTGCCTTTCTGACGAAGCGGTCGATGTCCTCGGCCGCGCCGTGGCGCGAACGGGCAATGACGCGACCGGCGGGCAGCGTCAAGCCGCCCAGGATCGACGCGGAAACCGCGCCTGTGAGCAGGCGGCGGCGGTTGAGCGTGGCGGCCCCCATGCGGCGATCGATGGTCATCGCGAAAACTCCCCTTTCACGTCTAGAGGCCCTCGATCGTCGGATCGGATGCGGCGCGGACGCAAAAAACAGGGTGCAATCTGTGCCCTTCAGCCGATCCCATAGTGATCCGCCAGCGCCTGAAGCGCCTGTTTCAGTACGGTCTTGCCCTGGCGGCGGCGCAGGCCAAGGCCGGTTTCGGCAAGTTGCAGGCTGTCGCCGTGGATGCAGATGCGGGTCAGGATGGGGCGAAGGCGCGGGCCGACGGCGGTCAGGGCCTGTTCGACGCGGCGGGCGGCCCATAGGGCGCGGTCGGTCGGCTCCATCCGCGCGGCGGTTCCCGAGCCGGCGGTCGGCAAAGCGTCCCAGCGCATGGTGACCGAGGCGCCTCTGGTCGCCTGTTCCGCCTCGCGCCGCAGCCGTTCGCCGGCGGCGGCCTCGGCCGGGGTCAGCCAGGGGCGCCCGGACGCGTCCTTGCGCCGCGCCAGCCAGGCGATGGGACTTTCGCCCAAATTGGCCTGCGCCCGGACCATGCAGCCGTCCGGCTGCATCAGGTCGCGCTCGCCCGCCACGAAGCCGGGACGGCCAGGGGCGGGGGCAGGGGTGGGGGACGGCGTCGGGTCCGGCTGGGCGCGTCCCGACCAGCCGCCGCCGGGCCGCACGCGCAGGCCGGGCTGGTCGATCAGGGCGCGAAACTCGGCCTCGGTCAGGGTCAGGCTGATGCGGCTGCGGCGATCGGGCGACAGGCGCAAGGCATAGGCGCCGCCCTCGGCCGACAGCCAGGCGCCGGGCTTGGCCATCAGACCGCGCGCGCGTTCCAGAAGCCGGCTCATTGCGGCAGCTCCAGGCGGGGCGACTGATACAGGCCCTGGATGCAACCTTCGAGGTCGTTCATCAGGTCGTCGATGCTGCGCCGTTCGCGCTCGTCCTCGACCCAGCGGCAGGCGGCGCCGACGCTGGCGCGATTGACGCCGAAGACGTGTCCGACCCGCTCCAACGTCCAGCCATAGGCGACGTGCGACAGATACATGGCCAGCCAGCGCGGGCGGGCCGCGCGCGGATTCATCCGGCCGCGGCCGGTCATCTGCGACGGATGGGCGCCGGTGCGCGCCGCGATCAGATGAATGGCCAGCCCGGCCTTGACCTGATCCTCCTCGGTGACCGGCACCCTGTAGTCCTCCAGCACGAAACGTCTCCCTCTCACGAACTCTCGACGCCGGCATCATAGGCGGCCGTGACGTCGCGATAGGAATATCGTCCTACTGTGCGCCAAAATCGGTCGTGGCGGCTTAACCGCCTTGCGGTTGCGGGCAGGACATTGTGCGGGGTGAGTTGTGAGTGGTGAGTGATGAGTGGGCGTTCGTATGCGCTCTTTCGGCGTCGACCAATCACGAGTCTCGCATCACCACTCACCCGCCAAGCCGACCAACATGGTTAATAAATTTCGAATCGTTGACTCCAGCCCCTCGACGGCGATTCGCAAATCAGCCTAGATTCGCCTCAATTGGATGGCGTTAACCCTTCTTAAGGTTTTCACGTCTTAACTTGCGAACAAGGTTACCCGGCCGTGTGTCAGGGTGGTTACCGCAAAGCTTTTGCCTGGAGGGGCACGTATGCGCGTCCTGTTGATTGAAGACGATCACGCAACCGCCCAAAGCATCGAACTGATGCTGAAGTCGGAAGGCTTCAACGTCTATACGACGGACCTGGGCGAGGAAGGCATCGATCTGGGCAAGATCTATGACTACGACCTCATTCTTCTTGACCTCAACCTGCCGGACATGAGCGGACTGGAAGTCCTGCGCCAGCTGCGCGTCGGCAAGGTCAACACCCCGGTCATGATCCTGTCGGGCAGCCACGAGATCGAAACCAAGGTCAAGACCTTCGGCGGCGGCGCCGACGACTATATGACCAAGCCCTTCCACAAGGACGAGCTGATCGCGCGCACCCACGCCGTGGTCCGTCGCTCCAAGGGTCACGCCCAGGCGATCATCCACACGGGCGAGATCGCCGTGAACCTGGACGCCAAGACGGTCGAGGTGAACGGTCACCGCGTCCATTTGACGGGCAAGGAATACCAGATGCTGGAGCTGCTTTCGCTCCGCAAGGGCACGACCCTGACCAAGGAAATGTTCCTGAACCACCTGTACGGCGGCATGGACGAGCCCGAGCTGAAGATCATCGACGTCTTCATCTGCAAGCTGCGCAAGAAGCTGGCCACCGCCGCCGACGGCAAACACTATATCGAAACCGTCTGGGGCCGCGGCTACGTCCTGCGCGACCCGGCCGAGGGCGTCGTCACGGTCGCCGCCTGATCGACCTTCGATCCACGATTTCGAAACGCCCGCCGGAAACGGCGGGCGTTTTGCGTTGAGACCCTACTGACGCTTCGCCGGCATGTTCCTCCCGCCCTGATGCAGGACCAGGCCCTCGACGGCGCCGGCGGCGTTGCGGGTGAAGGTGATCTGGGCGTCGACGGCGGTCAGGTAGAAGGCGTCCTCAGCCTCCGCCGTCAATGCGAAGGCGGGCTGGCCGGTGGCCTGGGCCATCAGCTTGCCGTCCACGACCGAGATCGTCAGGGCGAAGGTCGGGGCCAAGTTATAGACGCCTTCGTAAGCCTTCAGCACCTCGGGCGAGAGGGCGACGGCGCGGCGTTCGCTGGGCAGGGTGACGGTTCCGCCGCGCGCCAGGGTGACCAGGGCCGCGCCCAGCTTGTCGGGCGCCTCGCCGTTCAGATTGCCCAGGACGATGACGGCGGTCCGGTCGCCCGGGTCATAGGCCATATAGGTGTTGAAGCCCTCGATGGCGCCGTTGTGCCAGACCAGACGCTTGTCGTCGGCCTCCGACACCATCAGCCCCATGGCGTAACCGTTGCGCACCGGGGTGGTCAGGGCGGTCATCGACTGGGCGTTCAGCAGTCGGCCGCCGAACAGGCCCTGTTCCCACTTCAGCAGGTCGTGGGTGGTCGAATACAGGGCGCCGGCCCCGGTCGGGATGCTCATGTCTACATAGTCGGCGTTGACGACGCCGTCGGCGCCCGGCGCATAGCCCGAGGCGCGGCGGGGCAGGATCACGTCGTGGCGGTCGTAGCCGCTGTCGCTCATGCCCAGCGGCTGGAACAGATTGGTGGTGATGAAGTCGGCATAGGTCTGACCGCTGGCCGCCTCGATGATGGCGCTGAGCAGCACATAGCCCGAGTTGGAATAGGCGAACCGGGAGCCCGGCGCGAAGTCCAGCGGCCGGTCGCGGAAGCGGGCGATCAACTGGCTCATCGTCGCGGGCCGGGTCTTCTGGGCCTCGAAATCGGAAAAGGCGGTGAAGTTGGGCACGCCCGCCGTGTGGCTGAGCAGATGGCGCGGGGTGATCGCGTCCCAGGCGGCCGGGGCGTCGGGCAGCCAGGTCTTGATCGGCGCATCCAGATCCAGCTTGCCCCGCTGGTTCAACAGCATGACCGCGACGGCGGTGAACTGTTTCGACAGGGAGCCCAGGCGGAACTTCACATCACCATCGTTGGGGATGTTCCACTCGCGATTGGCCAGGCCATAGCCCTGATCCAGAAGGATGCGGCCGTCGCGGGCGACCAGGACGGCGCCGGAGAAGGCGTCGGCGTCGCTGGAGGCGCGGATCACCTGGTCCATGCGCGCCACGTCCTGGGCGGCGGCCGGGCGGCTGGCCAGGGGGCTGAGCGTGAGGGCCAGGGCGCTGGCGGCGAGCAACAGAAGCGTCGAGCGACGGCGGGCGAGGGGCGACTGAGGCAAGGGGCGGTCTCCTGAACGCGTCACGCTAACGCTTTCGGAGAGAGGCGGCGAGCGCGGCGTGCGGATGCAGGCGCCGCGACCTTTTCGTCAGGGCTGTCGGAAGGTCAGGGTCGCCTCCAGCCCGCCGCCGTTGCCGTTGGCGAGGGTCAGATGGGCGCCGGCGCGTTCGGCCATGCGGCGCGCGATGGTCAGGCCAAGGCCCGAGCCGCCGCTGTCGCGCGAACGGGACGGATCCAGGCGGTAGAAGGGCTCGAACAGTTTCTCCAACTGATCCGGCGCCACGCCGGGGCCGCGGTCGCGCACGATCAGGCGCAGCGCCCCGCCATCGCGCACGGCGCTGACGGCTGCATCGCCGCCGTGGCGGACGGCGTTGTCGATCAGATTGGTCAGGCAGCGGCGCAGGGCCTGGGGCCGGGTCGGCACGACGGCGTTGCAGCCCTGGGTGAAGACGACCGGCTGGCCCGCCTCAGCCGCGTCCTCGCAGATGGCGGACAGCAGCGCGTCCAGATCGACGGGAGTCACGGCCTCGACGGTCGTCTCGATCCGAGCCAGGTCCAGCCCTTCGCGGACCAGATGCTGCATGCCCGCCAGGTCGCTGACGAACTGGGCGCGCAGGGTCTCGTCCTCGATCTTTTCGACACGCAGCCGCATCCGGGTCAGGGGCGTCTGCAGGTCGTGGGCGACGGCGGCCAGCACGCGGGTGCGGTCCTCGATCAGGGCCTTCAGTCGGGTCTGCATGGCGTTCAGGGCGGCGGCGGCCTCGCGCACCTCGCGCGCGCCCTCCTCGACCAAGGGCGGGCGGTCCAGATCGTGGCTGAGGGCGACGGCGCCCTGGGACAGACGGTTCAGCGGCCCGGCCGCCAGCCGCGACGCCATCCAGCCGGTCAGCAGCACGGCGGCCAGACCCGCAAACAGCAGAACGGCGGCCTCGCGGCTGAGCGTCCAAGGGCGCGGGGCGGGCGGCAGGCTGATCGCCACCGGCACCGGCGCGCCATTGACCGGCCGCAGGACTAGGATGCGGCACCGCAGACGATCGGTCGCCGCGCCGCAGGCCCCGGCCGAGGCCTCGAACGCCTTGACCGAGACGCCATCGACGCCCCGCCGCTTCAGCGCCTCGGCGACCGCATGGGTCAGCGACGGGTCGGGCGCGCCCAGCCTCTGGCCCGCCGCATCCGGCAGGCCGTCGGTCAGACCGGCGGCGGGATCGTCGCTGGAGCCGGCCAGATCCACGATCCGTTCGGCGGTGGTGAAGTCATGGGCCTGTGACAGGCGATGGCGATGGTTCAGGCCCAGGGCGGCGAAGGTGACCCCCGCCGCCAGCAGGGCGCCGACCAACAGCAGCAGGAACAGCCGCGTGGTCTCGGCCTCGGCCCGGCCGTAGCGGCCTCTTACGCGCGCCCCCATCACGCGCGCCATGTCACAGGCCCCGCCAGCATATAGCCCAGGCTGCGCACCGTGCGGATCAGGGCCGGCGCCTTGGCGTCGTCGCCCAGCTTCTGGCGCAGGCGGCTGACCCTCAGGTCGATGGCGCGGTCGTCGGCGTCGGCGACGGTGGACAGGGCGCGGATCCGCTCGCGCGACAGGGGCTTGCCGCCGTTCGTGACCAGGGCGTGCAGCAGGTCGAAGTCGGCGCCCGACAGCGGGGCCAGCCGTCCGTCCGGTGCCGTCAGCGCCCGCGCGGCGATGTCCAGCGACCAGCCGGAGAAGTCGGCGTGCCGCCCTTCGACCGCCGTCGCCTCGCCGCCGGTGCGACGCAGGACGGTGCGGATGCGGGCCACCAGTTCGCGCGGCTCGAACGGCTTGGCCATATAGTCGTCCGCGCCCATCTCCAGCCCCACGATCCGGTCAATGGGATCGCCGCGCGCCGTCAGGATGATGACCGGCGTTTTGGACGCCGCCCGGATGCCGCGACACAGCGACAGGCCGTCCTCGTCCGGCAGGTTCAGGTCCAGCACCACCAGATCGACCGGCCCGGCCTCCAGCGCCGCCTTCATGGCTCGCCCGTCGGCGGCCTTCACCGTGCGAAACCCGTGCTGTTCCAGATGGTCGGACAACAGGTTTCGGATCTCGCGGTCGTCGTCGACGACCAGAAGGACGGGGGCGGCGGGAGTCTGGGACATTGGCGTTCGGCGAGCGGGAAGAAGCGCGATCTGTCGTCCTGTCTCATGGCCAAAGCGCGGCGGATACAGTCGGACACAATTCTCTTCGCCGACGATACGTGGCGACACCGACCGGCCCCGAACCGGCCGGACGCGGGTCCGAAACAGTGACTGTCCGACACGAGGCCGGACGCCAAACACACAGAAAGACCCGCCATGAAGTCCTTCCGTTCAACCGCCGCTTTCGGGGCCGCCGCCCTGGTGATCCTGACCAGCGGCGCAGCCTTCGCCGGCACGCCTGCGGCCCCGTCGTCGGGCGCCCACGCCCGCCCCGCCGCCTCGGCCCGTGCGCATCATCGGGTCAGCCACGCCCGCACCCACCGCGCCGTGACCCCCGCCAAGAAGAAGTAAGGCCCGACGCCTTGCGGGTCCTGCCAGCGTCCCCGGCCGGCAGGACCCCCCGACACTCCTGAGACTTCGACCTTCAAACGAAAGACATCGACATGAAAACCTTCCGCACCGCTGCCGCCGTTTCGGCCGTCGCCTTCGTCGCCCTGACCAGCGGCGCCGCCTTCGCCGGCACGACCCCGGCGCCCTCGACCGCCATGACCGCCCGTCCGGCCGCGACCGCTTCGGCGACGACCCCTGCGCCGTCGGCCCGCGCCCCGCGTGCGCACCGTCGTGGTCACCAAGCCCAGGCCCAGACTTCGGCCCAGACCTCGGTCCAGGCGCCGGCGACCGCCAAGAAGAAGTAAACCGGCCGCCCCCTCCGGTTCGCACAGGAACGCCCGGCTGTCGCAAGACGGCCGGGCGTTTCCGTATTCAGAGGCCTGTCGTCACGCGGGGGTCTTGAAGCCCGCCGCGATGGCCGCCGCCATCGGATTGGGACGGCCGAAGCTGTCGAAGGGCAGGGGCTTGTCCCGGCCGTCGTCCTTGTCGCCCTGGCGATACCAGCTGTCGGTGTCGCGCAGGCCCCAGACGGTGAAGGCGAACTGCTGGGCCTTGGGCAGGGCGGCGAAGGCCGAGGCCAGTTCGGTGACGCGCGCGCCTTGCGCTGCGATCCGGTCGGTCTGGCTGCGGAGGTCCAGCCGGTTTTCGGTGCGCAGGGTGCAGTCCAGCTCCGACACATGGATCGGCAGGCCGAACTGGCTGATCTCGCGCATATAGGCGGCGATGACGCCTTCGGGGATGTCGATCCACAGATGGGATTGCAAACCGAGGCCCTGCAGCGGACAGCCCGCCTTCAGCAGCCGCTCGACCAGTTTCAGGAACTGCGCGCCCTTGGCCGGCACGCTTTCCTGATTGTATTCGTTCAGAAACAGGACGGCGTCAGGATCCGCGATCCGGGCCTTTTCGAACGCGCGCAGGATATAGCCGTCCTGGCCATATTGCGCCGACCAGTGGCAGTCGCGCATCCCCGATCCGTCGTCCAGGATCGGCTCATTGACCACGTCCCAGCTGCGGACCTTGCCGCGATAGCGGCCGGCGACCGTGGCGATATAGCCGTCGAAGGCGCGGTCGAAGGCGGCGCCCGACAGGCCGGCGAAAGCCTCCTTGCCTTGCGCATACCAGATCAGGGTGTGGCCGTGCATCGCCATGCTGTTCGCCTGGGCGAAGGCGGCGATACGGTCCGAGCGGTCGAAGTTGGGCCGGTTCAGGCCGTTCGCCAGGATGTACTCCATCTTCATCTCCCACTCGGGCGTCAGCTGGGAGACGTTGGCGCGGGCCAGCGCGACCCAGTCGGGGTCGTCGATCTGAATGGCCTTGATGCAGGTCCCGACCGGGCAGCCGATCAGGGACTTCAGCGGCGGGACGCTGGGCGGCGACGGCTCCGCCGAGGCGAAGCGGTCGCAGGCGGCGAGCGCGAGTGGGGCGGCGAGGATAGCGCGCCGGGTGGGCGTCATGCGTCTCCCTCCAGCGAAGGCAGACGTGGAAGGCTGCGGGTCGTCAGACCGCACGCTTTCGCAGGCCCAACTCGTCGAAGGCGGCGGTTTCGCGCTTGGCGAGGGCGATCAGCTGGTTCAGGCGGGTGGTTTCGGCGACGTGTTCGAACTTCTTCAACTCTTCGAAGGCGCCGGTCAGGGCGTCGCGGGCGCCGGCTTCCTCGGCGTCCAGCACCGACAGGTCGCCTTCGGCGGCGGCCTTCCTGGATTTCCAGCCGTTCAGATAGGCGCCCAGCATCATGCCGGCCTCGGCGTCCATTCGGGCGCGGTTACGTTCGCCCTCGGCCTCGGCGTCCAGCACGGCGATACGGAGTTCGGCGCCGGCGCGGCGTTCGGCGATCTCGGCCAGGCGCTTTTGCAGCGTCTCGACCTCATAGTTGGAGATGCGGATCAGGGATTGGGCCCAAGCGGTCATCTAAATCATCACTCCCTGATCATGCCTTGGTTCAGGATTGCTTCCAGCCGGGTAAAGGAATCGGAAAGACGCGTCGCATCGTCCTTGTCCTGACCCAGAAAATCTTCGAGGGCCGGGTTCAGGGCGATGGCCCGGTCCACGATGGGGTCGGCGCCGGTGCGATAGGCGCCGATCTTGATCAGCTCTTCCATGTTCGCGTAGGCGCTCAGACACTGGCGGGCGCGCTTGTTCAGCTCGCGCTCTGGCGGGGTCTGGCAGGCTGGCATCGTCCGGCTGACGGACTTCAGCACGTCGATGGCGGGGAAACGCCCGCGCTCGGCGATCTTGCGATCCATCACGATGTGACCGTCCAGAATACCGCGCACGGCGTCGGCGATCGGCTCGTCATGGTCGCCGCCGTCCACGAGCACGGTGAACAGGGCGGTGATGGGCGCCGCCGTCGTGCCGTCGGGTCGGATCGGGCCGGGACCAGCGCGCTCCAGCAGTTTGGGCAGTTCTGTGAAGACGGTGGGGGTGTAGCCCTTGGTGGTCGGGGGCTCGCCGGCCGCCAGCCCGATCTCGCGCTGGGCCATCGCAAAGCGGGTGACGCTGTCCATCAGGCACAGAACTTCGAGGTCCTGGTCGCGCAGATATTCGGCGATGGCCATGGTCATATAGGCCGACTGGCGGCGCTTCAGGGCCGGTTCGTCTGAGGTGGCGACCACGACGACGGCGCGTTTCAGCCCCTCTTCGCCCAGGGTCTCTTCCACGAACTCGCGCACCTCGCGGCCGCGTTCGCCGATCAGGCCGACAACCACGGCGTCGCAGGTCGCCTCCTTGGCCAGCATGGACAAGAGCACCGACTTGCCCACGCCCGAACCGGCGAAGATGCCCAAGCGCTGGCCCCGGCAGGTGGTGGTGAAAACGTCCATGGCCCGCACGCCCAAATCCAGCCGCTCTCCGACCCGGCCGCGCGAATGGGCGGGCGGGGGCGGGGCGCGCAAGGGATAGGGGGCAGGCCCCTGAGGCAAAGGCCCCTTGCCGTCGATCGGCTGGCCGAAGGCGTCGATGATGCGGCCCAGCCAGGCGGTGGTCGGGCGCACGCTGGCGGCCTGGTCGATGATGCGGATGTCGGCGCCGGGGGCCACGCCCTCGACCGGCCCGAAGGGCATCAGCAGGGCCTTGGAATCGCGGAAGCCGACGACTTCGGCGGGCAGGGGATCGTGGCCGCGTCGACCGATCTCGGCCCGGGCGCCGACGGCGAGGCGCGACAGGCCGCCGCGCGACTCGATCAGCAGGCCCGACACGCCGGCGACCTTGCCGGTCACGACCAGCGGATCGATCGCTTCGACGGCGGCGACGAGATTGCGCAAAAATCAGACCCCAGGAACAGGCCTCAACAGATGCGGCAACGTGGTTAACGACCGATGAAGCGGTGCTGCAACGTGGGGGATAAGGCCGCGATTATTGCGTCTCGATTGCAACTCAAACGTGAAACGGTTTTTCAACTAATTAGGCGGCTAATCTTGCAACCGAGGCGGGCGGGGGCCGGCCGACAGCGAAGAGGTTGTGACCTATGTTCGCGCGTAAACCGAAGTCGTCGGACATGCAGGACCGGCTGATCGATCTGGACGGCAAGATGGCCGCCATCGGCCGGTCGCAGGCGGTGATCGAGTTCAACCTGGACGGCACCATTATCGACGCCAACCAGAACCTTCTGACCACGATGGGCTATAGTCTGGACGAGATCCGGGGCGCCCACCACAGAACCTTCATGGACCCGGCCGAGGCGGCCTCGCCCGACTACGCCGCCTTCTGGCGCGAGTTGAACGCCGGTCAGTTCTTGGCGCGAAAGTTCCGCCGCCTGGCCAAGGGCGGTCGCGAGGTGTGGCTGCAGGCCTCCTACAATCCGGTGTTCGGCCCCGACGGGCGGCCGGTGAAGGTCATCAAACTGGCCATCGACATCACCGCCGACGAGCAGGAGGCCGCGCGCCGCGAGGCCGAACGGGTCGAGGCGGAAAGCGCCCAGACCCTGCTGGTCGACGCTCTGGCGGGGGTGCTGAACAAGCTGTCGGCCGGCGACCTGACCGCGCGGATTGATGCGCCGGTGAAGGGCGACCATGTGCGGGTGCGCGACGACTATAATGCGGCGGTCGAAAGCCTGCGCCAGACGATGGGCCAGGCGCTGCGGGCCGTGTCGGGTCTGAGGGGCGGGGTGGGCGAAATCTCCAGCGCGTCCGACGACCTGTCGCGCCGCACCGAACAGCAGGCCGCCAGTCTGGAAGAAACAGCGGCGGCGCTGGACCAGATCACCGCTACTGTGAAGCGCAGCGCGGACGGCGCCAAACAGGCCTCGGCGGCGGCCCTGGGCGCTCGCGCCGAGGCGGACCGGTCGGGCGAGGTCGTGCGCCAGGCGATCGCGGCGATGGACGGCATCAAGCGCAGCTCGACCCAGATCAGCGACATCATCGGCGTCATCGATGAGATCGCCTTCCAGACCAATCTCCTGGCCCTGAACGCCGGGGTCGAGGCGGCGCGGGCGGGCGAGGCGGGGCGCGGCTTCGCTGTCGTCGCCTCCGAAGTGCGGGCTCTGGCGCAGCGCTCGGCGGAAGCCGCGAAGGAGATCAAGACGCTGATCACCACCTCGGGCCAGGAGGTGGCGCAAGGGGTCAAGCTGGTCGACGAGACCGGCGCCGCCCTGTCGGCCATTGCGGTCAAGGTGGCGGAGATGGACGCCCTGGTCAGCGAGATCGCCGCCTCGGCTCAGGAACAGGCGACGGGGCTGAGCCAGGTCAATACGGCCGTCAACCAAATGGATCAGGTGACCCAGCAGAACGCGGCCATGGTCGAACAGACGACCGCCGCCGCCATGAGCCTGAAGTCCGAGACTGAGCAACTGGCCCTGCTGGTCGAACGCTTCGAGACGGGCGAGGCGCCGGCTCAGACCCGCGTCCACGACCTATCGCAGGCTGCCGTCCCAGTCCCCCTGGCCCGCGAACGCGCCCGCATCCGGGCCTTCGCCAACGGCGGCGCATCCGCAGCGGCAGCGGGGTGGGAGGAGTTCTGAGGGGACTTTCAGGCGTCATTCCGGGGCGTCCGTAGGACGAACCCGGAAGCCAGGGCCCCGTTGCCGGCGCCTAATGCGGCAAGCGCCGTCGCCACACACCTGGCTTCCGGGTTCTTCGCTTCGCTAAGCCCCGGAATGACGTGGCGAAACTAAACCGGTTCCGCCCCGATCTTCGCCTCCCGCGTCGTTGCGATGGCGCCGACCGAGGCAGCGACGATGGCGGCGATGGCGAGCCATTGCTGGCCGGTCAGATGCTCGTGCAGGATCACAAGCCCGGCCAGGGCGCCGACCGCCGGCTCGGCGCTGAGCACCACGCCGAAGGTGCGTTTGGGTATGCTGCGCAGGGCGACCATTTCCAGCGAATAGGGCAGGGCGCTGGAGAAGATCGCCACCGCCACGCCCGCCAGGATGATGGCGGGGTTCAGCAGGGCGGCGCCCGCATGGGCCACGCCGAACGGCACGACGACCAGGGCGGCCACGCTCATGCCCAGCGCCACCGACTGACCGGCGTGCAGGTGCGACAGCCGTTTGCCGAAGACGATGTACAGCGCCCAGCACAGGCCGGCGAAGGCCGCCAGCGCCATGCCGACGGGATCCAGCGCGCCGGCCCCGGCCTTCAGCGGCAACAGCAGGCCCAACCCCACGATCGCCAGACCGATGCAGGCGAAATGGATGGGCTTCCTCGAATGGATCAGGGCCAGGGTCAGCGGCCCCATGAACTCGATGGCGATGGCCAGGCCCAGCGGAATGGTGCGCAGGGCCATGTAGAAGCTGAGGTTCATCGCCCCCAGCACGACGCCGTACAGCGCAATGGCGCCCAGGTCGGCGCGGGTCAGCCGGAACCGCCAGGGCCGGAAGACGGCGACCAGCAGCACGGCCGAAATCCCGACGCGATAGGCCGAAGTCCCCTCGGCCCCGATCACCGGAAACAGGGTCTTGGCGAAGGAGGTGCCGCACGCCAGCGTCACCATGCCCGCAAACAGCGCCAGATAGGGGATCAGGCGCGCCGCCAGCGGCGAGTTCAGGTGGGTTTTCAAAGCCAGCGACGTCATGGCGTAAAGCTAGCGTAATGCCGCTTGCGCTTCCCGGCGATTTTCCGCTTGAATGCGACGGAAATCGTCACTGGAGGTCCTGTAATGACGAATTTCGTCACCCTCGACGATTTCGACCATAAGCTGCTGATGCGGGTCCGCCGCAACAATCTGGAGCCGGCGCGGGTGACCGCCGAGGCGGTGGGCCTGTCGGAATCCGCCGTCCTGCGCCGCCTGCGTCGCCTGCGGGCCGAGGGCGTCATCGCCGCCGACGTCGCCATGATCGATCCTGCCCGGGTCGAGCCGCGCATCGTCCTTCATGTCCAGGTCGAGATGAACACCCAGGATCGTAAAGTCATGGAGGCGTTCCAGCGCGCCATGAAGGCCAGCCCCGAGGTCCAGGGCTGCTGGGACGTGACGGGCGAAACCGACTATCTGCTGACCGTCGCCGTCCGCTCCATGCAGGACTATGAGGCCTTCGGCATCCGCGAACTGGTCCCCGAAAAGGGCGTGCGCGGCTTCAAGAGCATGATCGTCATCCGCGAGGTCGTCGGCTTCGACCCCGCCCGCGCCGTGCTGGAGTGCTAGGTCGCCGGGGCCTCGATCACCAGGATCGCGCCGACGCCCTGGGTTCGGTTCTCGATCGTGCCGCCGATCTGGCGGACCAGGCTGTCGATGACGCGCATGCCCAGGCTGCGGTCGCTGCGGGCGGCGATCAGGTCGAAGCCCTTGCCCTGGTCCGCGACGGTGACGGTCAGGCGCCCGTCGGCGATACGGCCGGTGACCGCAACGCCGCCGCCTTCGGGGCCATAGGCGTATTTGATGGCGTTGGTGACCAGCTCGTTGACGATCAGACCCAGCGGGATGGCGATGTCGGCGCCCAGGGGCGCGTCGGACGCCTCGCAGGTGACGATATGGCGGTCGCTGCCGGCGTCGATGGCCTCGCACAGCTGGCACAGGAAGTCGGACAGGATCACGGTCTGAACGTCGGCGCCGCGCCACAGCTGATCATGGACTTCGCTGATGGCCTGGATGCGCGATCCGGCCGTGGCCAGGGCGGCCCGCACCTCGTCGGAGGCCGCGCCGCGCGCCTGCATCGACAGCAGGCTGGAAACCAGGGACAGGCTGTTCTTGACCCGGTGGCTGACCTCGCGCGTCAGCAGGGCCTGATGTTCGATGGCGGCCAGAAGCCGCTGCTCGGTCTGCTGGCGGGCGATGGCGGCGCCGACGACGGCGGCGAAGGCGTCCAGGAACAGGGCGTCGCGGGCGTCGAATTGACCCTCGTCGGGACTGTCGACCTCCATCACGCCCCACGGTTCGCCGTCCAGCTCTGGCCGGATCAGGACATTGATGGCGCGCCGCACGCCGTGGTCGGCCAGAAGCCTGGGCGTATGGAAGCGCTGCTCGTTCTCCAGATGGTTGGAGATCAGGGGTTTGCCGGTCTGGAAGGCGTAGCCGGCCGGCGAATCCAGTTCGACGCTCAGCGAGGCCTGACCCTCGACCAGCCCGGTCCAGCCCACGCCCGCGATCAGCACCAGCCGGTCGCGCGCCTCGTTATGGATCAGCACCTTGGACAGCGGCGTCTCCAGCCCGTCGGCGCAGACCGCGCAGGCGGCGTCCAGCAGGGCCTGACGGTCGCGCTCGCGCAGAGCAACTTCGCCGAAGCGCGCGAGCAGCGACTGCTGCTTCAGGCGATAGCGCAGCTCGTCGGCGGTGGAGCGCGTCTCGGCGGCCGGTGCATCCTCGATCTTGGGCGCGACCGGGGCGTCCATGCGGATCTGGGTTTCGGCGGCCGTGTCCGCGTGCACCTCCGCGACCAGTTCGGCGATTTCCGGGGTCAGGCCGGTGTCGGAGAGCGGACGGGTGTGAGGCAAGGACGGAAATCTCGGTTCGCGCGACGGCGACATATAGGCTGACATAGCCGCTCTGAAAGGTTTGCGCAGAAATCATCGCGCGTCACCCCCTGTGCCGGTGGCGAGCGCCAACGACGTCCTCGATCGCGCCGCCCTCGGTCCGGTCCCTGCGACGCTACAGCGTTCGCTGGAAGAAGCCGACGATCGCGCGATTGAGGTCCTTGTGAAAATCGGCGCGGTCGAAGCCCGGCGTCGGGGTGCAGATCTGCGGCGCCTCGGCCGCAAGGGCCGGAGAGCAGGGCGGCAGGAAGTCGTAATGGCCTGCGCCTTCGACGCGGTGGTACTCCGGCGCGGCCCCCAGCCGGTCGCGGATCGGCTCGACATTATAGGGCGCGGGCAGAATGGCGTCGGCGCCCGCCTGCCACAGCTGAACCGGAACGCGCACGGCGGCGAGGCTGTCTGTCGTAAAGGAGAAGCCCAGGGCCGGGGCGGCGATGACGGCGGCCTTGATCCGGTCATCCTTCGCACGCGGACGCCAGGTCGACAGGTCGATCCCCATCGCGTCCAGCAGGCGGCAGGCGAAGAAGCCGGGATGGGCCTGGCAATGTTCGCCGATGGCCGGTGCGTCCGAGACCCCGCCGATGGCCGAGGTGACCGTGAAGCCCCCCGCCGAGAAGCCGAAGGCGCCGATGCGGTTCGGATCGACGGCGACGCCGCCCGGCCGCGCGGACCAGTCGCCGGTCATATAGTCGATCAGGCGGCTGAGCTGAGGCGCGCGATTGGTCAACTGAGTGGAGCGGCTCATGTCGCGATAGTTGTCGCCGGGATGGGTCAGGGCGGCGACCACGAAGCCGGCGTCGGCCAGGGCTCTGGCGGTGTCGGCATGGCTGCGGAAACCGCCGCCGTTGCCGTGCGAGATGACGATCAGGGGTGCGGGCCGGCCATCGGCGGGACGCGCCGGCAGCCAGACGCCGGCCTCGACCGCCCCGTCCGGTCCGCCGGGAAAGGTGAAGACCTGGTCGGGCGCCAGCGGATCGGTCTGGGCGCGCGCCGGGCCTTGGGCTTGTGGCGCGGTCGCCTGCACGGGCATTGCGGCGCCGGCCAGAAGCATCAGGGCCAGGCTGAGGCCGGCGATCAGGTTATGGGGCGGGGAGCGATGGGTCATGTCGGTTTCCGTTGGTCGAGACGATCCGCTGTTCGGGGCAAGACCGAGCGAGCGCCAGCCGCATTTCGCCAATGGGCGAACGGGTGCGTGGACGGGCGACGGGTTCGGCGATAGTGGGCTGACGAGGGGAGGGACGATGACGCAGAACGCCGCCGACAGACTGAATACGCCGCGCGCCTGGGCCGTCGATCTGGCGGCCTGCGCCGTGACGGGGGTGGTGCTGGGCGCGGTGGGTCCCTTCGGCAGCTTCTTTAACGACGGGCTGGCGGTGCGGATCGGCTATTGGACGGCGGTTCTGGTGATCAGCGGCGCGGTGTTCGGCGCTGCGATCCGCTGGGCCTGGCCCAGGATGCGTCGCAGACGCGTGCCCCTGCGGTTCTGGCTGCCCATGCTGATCGTCGTCGCCAGCGGGCCGACCGCCATGATCAGCCGCATCATCGCCCTGGTCCTGTGGCCCGGCATTCGCCATCGTGTCGGCTGGGTCGAATGGTATGGCCAGGCCCTGCTGATCGGGGCCGTCTATGTGGCGCTCTACGCCCTGTTGCGGATGCGGACGTCCGCTGCGGCGACGCGAGCGGAGGAAGACGATCCGGGCTTCGCGCGCACCCTGCCCGCCGGGTTGGGTCGTGACCTGATCTGCCTGCAGATGGAGGACCATTATGTGCGCGTGCACACGACGCGGGGGTCGCAGCTTGTTCTGATGTCGCTGTCGCAGGCCGTTTCAGGATTGAAGGGCGTCGAGGGGCTTCAGACCCATCGCTCGTGGTGGGTGGCGCGCGCGGCCATCGTCGGGGTCGTCGAGGATGGCCGCAACCTGCGCCTGGCCCTGACCGGCGGTCTGACGGCGCCGGTCTCGCGCGCGCGGGTGGCCAACCTGCGGGCCGCCGGCTGGCTTTAGGTCAAGGGTTCTGACGGCCGTTCGCAGAAATCATCGCGCGTCACCCCTTGCGTGGGGCGGCGAGGCCTTATCTGTTGTGCGCCAGCATTCGAGGAGACCTTTTCCATGACCGACTTCAGCTATGACGCGTCCCGCCACCTGAAGAAGGGTCGGGGCAAGGTCTATGACTCGATCGTCGACACCATCGGCGACACCCCGATCGTGCGTCTGCCGCGCCTGTCGGCGGAATACGATACGAAGGCGACGGTGCTGGCCAAGCTGGAGTTCTTCAACCCGATCGCCTCGGTCAAGGACCGGATCGGCGTGGCCATGGTCGAGGCGCTGCAGGAGGCGGGCAAGATCGATCAGGACACCGTGCTGATCGAGCCGACCAGCGGCAACACCGGCATCGCCCTGGCCTTCGTGGCGGCGGCCAAGGGGCTGAAGCTGACGCTGTGCATGCCCGAAAGCATGTCGATCGAGCGGCGCAAGATGCTGGCGCTGCTGGGCGCGCGGCTGGAGCTGACGCCGGCCGAAAAGGGGATGAAGGGCGCGATCGCGCGGGCGCAGGAACTGCTGGAAACCACGCCGAACTCCATCAGCCCGTCGCAGTTCGAGAACCTGGCCAATCCCGCCATTCACCGCGTCACGACGGCCGAGGAAATCTGGAACGATACGGCCGGGGCGGTGGACATCGTCGTCGCCGGCGTCGGCACCGGCGGCACCATCTCGGGCGTCGGCCAGGCGCTGAAGGCCAAGAAGCCCTCGGTGCAGTTCATCGCCGTCGAGCCCGAGGCCTCTCCGGTGCTGTCCGGCGGCGCGCCCGGCCCGCACAAGATCCAGGGCATCGGCGCCGGCTTCGTGCCCGCCATCTATGATCCGTCGGTGGTCGATGGGGTCGAGCAGGTCTCGAACGACGACAGTTTCGACATGGCCAGAAAGGCCGCGCGGGTCGAGGGCATCCCCGTCGGCATCAGCTCGGGCGCGGCCCTGACCGCCGCCTTCCGCATCGCCGCGCGCGAGGAGAATGCGGGCAAGACCATCGTGGTGATCATCCCGTCCTTCGCAGAACGCTATCTGTCGACCGCGCTTTTCGAGGGCTTGTAAGCGGAGCCTTTAGGCCGTTCGCGTGTTCGATATCGGACGCGCGTGCGGCTCCGCTTGGGATGAGGGGCGACGCGCGGCGGATCAACAACGCCGGAGCGTTTCATGTCTGTCGCCGCCCTTCGCCTGATCGCCGTCGCCGGAGTCTCGGCCCTGGCGCTCGCCGCCTGTTCCAACAATGACGACAAGGCGGCGGTCGATCCGTCGATGTCGCCCGAGCAACAGGTCGCGGCCGCCGCCAACACCCCCGTGACTGCCCAGCCCCGCCAGATCCGCAATGTGCCGGTCGACGTGCAGGGCGTGACCGAGGTGGGCGCCACGGTGCGGGTCAAGGGCGTCGATCTGGCCGAGGATGCGACCATTCTGGACGTCAGCATCTCGTTCGCCAGCGACATGACCAACAGCGTCCAGATGGCGTCCGAGGCCACCTATATCGAACTGCCCAACGGCCAGAAGCTGCGTCTGAAGCCGCCCGAGGGCAATCCCTACATGACCATCGCCAAGGGCGACACGATGAACGGCCGTCTGGTCTTCATGGGCGCGGTGCCGGCCGGCGTGAACCAGATTTCGGTGGTGTTCAACGAAGGCTCGACCTCGGACAGCATCATCGGCCCGTTCTTGCGCATGACGATCCCCCTGACCGCCCAGGCGGCCCAGAATCCGACGACCGGAGCGGCCGGATGACGGGACGGCACGCGCCCGCCATGGCGGCGGCGCTGTTGGCTGCGGGTCTGACGCCCTGCGTCGCCTCGGCTCTGACGGTGCGGCTGATGAGCGGCAGCGCCATCGGCATGCGCTCCACATTCGAAAAGGACATGGCCGCGCCCCACTCCACCTTCGCCAAGGCGGGGCCGGACAGCGCGCTGGAAAGCGTGTTCGTCTCGTCCGAGGTCGCACCCGAAAGGGTCGAGACGACCCGCAGCCTGCTGAGCGAGTTGAACGCGCGGCGCACCGACGGGGTTATCGTGATCGACCTGCCCGCCGACGTTCTGTTCGACTTCGACAAGGCGACGATCCGGCCGGACGCCGAGCCGGCCCTGACGCGGGCGGCGGAACTGCTGAAAAGCTATCCGCAGGCTCAGGTCAGCATCGGCGGCCATACCGACGCCAAGGGCGACGACGCCTATAACGAAGGCCTGTCGCTGCGCCGCGCGCGGGCGGTGGCGGCGCGGCTGCAACGCGAGGCCGGACGCACCCTGGGCGCCGAGGGCTTTGGCGAGCGCAGGCCCGTGGCCCCGAACGTCAAGCCGGACGGCTCGGACGATCCCGATGGGCGTCAGAAGAACCGCCGCGTTGAGATCCGCATCACGCCGCGCGCGGGAGGCTGAGCATGGCCCTGATCCCTTGCCCCGCCTGCGGGCGTCAGGTGTCGCAGGCGGCGGTCGCCTGTCCCAACTGCGGCCATCCGATCGCGGGCGAGGCGGCGCGGCCGTCGGGCACGTTCAAGGAGGCCCTGACGCGGCCCGAAGCGGTCAAAAGCGGCATCACCGTCCTGGGCGTCTTCGTCGCCGCGCCGTGGATCGCGCGGGTGCTGGCGGTCGTCGCCTTCGTGATCCTGGCCATCGTGGTGGTGGTCAACAAGAGCTGATCCGGCTCACGCCCGGTTAACCGCTCGCTTCTAAGGTGGGGGGATGGGCGATCTGGCAGCCATGATCGGGGAAGAGGCGACGCCGCCGCCGCTGCGTGCGCGCCGGGCGCTGCTGAAGCGTCTGGCCGACGTCGTGTCGCTGCCCGCCAGCCGCATCAACGCCTTCGAGCGGGCGGTGACGGGCGATCTGCTGGTCGAGATGTTGCGGCTGGCCTCGCACGATGAGCGCAAGCGCGTGGCCGCGCGTCTGGCGCCACTGGCCGAACTGCCCAACAGCGTGGCGCGCATCCTGTTGCGCGACGATCCGGACATCGCCGGCCTGCTGATCGAACAATGCGCCTCGTTGAGCGATGCGGACATCGTCGGCTGTGCGCGCGACGCCAGTTTCGAACACCGGATGCTGCTGGCGGTGCGCCGGGGTCTGTCGGAGATCGTGACCGAGACCCTGTTCTCCTTCGGCGAGATGGAGGTGATCGAGGCGGTGCTGCGCAATACGACCGCGCGCCTGTCGCAGCTGGGCATCGAGACGGTGGTGGGCCTGAGCCGCCAGTCGCCGAGCCTGTGCAGCCCCCTGCTGAAGCGGCCCGAGCTGAGGCCGTCGGGCGCCTATGTCATGTTCTGGTGGTGCGCGCCCGAGGATCGCCGCACCATCCTGCAACGGTTCGCCGTATCGCGCGAAGTCATGCAGGAGGCGTCCGAAGACGTCTTCGCCATCGCCAGTGATGAAAGCTGGTCCGATCCCGTCGCGCGCAAGGCGCTTCAGTTCATCGAGCGCCGCCAGCGCAATCGCGCCGCCATACAAAAGAGCCCGTTCGACAATCTGGAACACGCCGTCATGGTCGCCGCCAGCGACGGCCTGACGCGCGAGACGGCGTCCGAGATCGCCTTCCTGGCGGGCATCAAGCCGCTGACGGGGGCCAAGCTTCTGGGCGATCCCGGCGGCGAGCCGCTGGCGATTCTGTGCAAGGCGACCGGGATGTCGCGCGTCGATCTGACCCATCTGTGGCGCTCGATGCGGCGGCCCGAGACGACGGCGGACGGCAAGATCCATCCCGACTGGGAGCGTGTGCAGATCACCTATGAAATGCTGGCCGTCGATCGCGCCCAGACGGTGCTGCGTTACTGGAACTGGTCTTTGTCGTCGGCCCTGACACCCACGCTGTTGCGCGCCATTCGCGACGGCGAGGATGACGCCGTCGACGAATATTCGGCGCCTGAGCGGGCGGCGATGATGGTGCTGGCCGAAGACTTCGGTCGATAGGTCTGATCACTAAAGCCGAATGCATAGACGTGCATATCGCACCGCTTATACGCGTGTTTGCTTTCACGGCAAAACAACCCTATGACGCTATTGGGGTCGTTCGGTTGGAGAATCAGCCGAACTCAATAAATCAGGAAAGCGAAGCCGATAATGGAAGATAAGCCCGAACTGCTAGAGATGACCGCAGACATCGTGTCGGCCTATGTCGGCAATAACTCGGTCTCCGCAGAGGCCTTGCCTGCACTTATCGCCAATATTCACGCCGCCCTGTCGGGTGTGTCGAATGGTCCGGTCGAAGCCGAACCTGAACCCAAGGAACCGGCGGTGCCGATCCGCAAGTCGATCGCGCCCGATTTCCTGATCTGCCTGGAAGACGGCCGCAAGTTCAAGTCGCTGAAGCGCCATCTGCGCACCAAATACGACATGAGCCCCGAAGAATACCGCACCAAATGGGGTCTGCCGAAAGACTATCCGATGGTCGCTCCGAACTACGCCAAGGCGCGTTCGGAACTGGCCAAGTCGATGGGCCTGGGCCAAGGCGGCCGCAAGCCCGCCCGCGCCGCCGGAACCCGCGCGAAGAAATAAACCGATCCGTTTTCGGTCTGGAGACGCCCGCTTCCCACAGGAGGCGGGCGTTTTTTGCTTTGGGCCTTTGTGTGATGCCTTTCCGTTGCTCGGGGGCAGTCGCCCGAGGCGCTGGATGCGGCTAGAGACGCACCATATCGACTGTGCCGATGGGCCCGCCGATGGGCAGTAGACGGACCCTCAGATCGACCGCGCCGGCGAATCCCTGACGTGTTCGATCTGTCAGGGTGAAGGTCATCCGCATGCCGTTCGCGCCTGTCACGATTACGAGCCTGCCGTTTCTGATCCGGCATTGGGCCGGTTCGGCATCGACTGTGCAGTTCAGCCGATCGCCTGATCGCGCCGTGATCGATAGCGGTTGAACGAGTTGGCCTCCGCTTTTCGACTTGAAGGTTATCGTGCGTCCGTCGCCCTCCGCGGGCGTCATCCTGAGCGACCATTCGCCAATCACGTCACGGTTGGTGATGGCAGGCGCCGTCTGTGCGATGGCTGCACCGTATACGAGCGACGACATCAAAATCGCCGATGCGACGATGTGCCGGTCTCTCATGGTCATCCTCCCAAGATTCACCGACAGGATGTTCGGAGGTTGACCGCCGGTTTGCACGTGAATCTTCGGAAAGCTTTGGGCGGCTCTCAAACAGGGTGGGGCTGTCGTGGCCATACGACGTCCCACGGATCAGGTCTGCCACAGGGGTGCGCCCGGGCCGGGCCGGCCCCACTCGGTCGATGCGCGACCACCCTCGCCCGCAGGGGGAGGGAGACGCCGGCGTGTGTGGCTTATGCCGCCTGGGCGGTGCGGCGCATGCGCCAGAAGCGCAGGGTGCGCAGGGCTGCGTCGCGGGTCAGTTCGCCGTACATGCGGCCGTAGGCGGCGGCCTTGCCCATCGGATTGTCCTCGGCCCCCAGGACGGCGACGGCATAGGTCAGATAGACGGCGCGGTCCATGTCGGCCGCCTTGCAGACCACCGACAGGGCGTCCAGGTCCTTGCGCTCGACGATGCCGCGCGCGGTGTGGAAGTCGATGTCGGCCAGCTTGGACAGGGCGATCAGGAAGGGCGTGCGGCCGTTGGAGCGCAGGAAGCGGATCAGGGTCTGCGGCGTCAGCTGGCCGGCGGCCTGAAGCTCGTCGATATAGGCCAGGTTCTCGGCATAGTCGGCCGGCAGGGCGCCGTCGTCGGTGGCCACGCGGGTGCGGCCGGCGGCCAGCGCCGCCTCCAGCAGGGCCGGATCCATGCGCGCGTTCTGTTCCAGGATCTGGTGACGCAGCCGGGCCTCGACGACGAAATACATCTCGTTCAGCAGGTCGGCGGGCAGGCTCTGGCGCTCGACCGTGGCGGCATGCAGGGCCGGATTGGCCTTGGCGCGCTCGATGGCGGTTTCGGAGGCGGCGCGCGACAACTGCGCGCCGTCGTTGCGCAGCAGGGTGTTCAAGGTGTCGTCGTCGCCGTGCTCGACGATGACGTCGGAAACCGCCTCGGACACCGTCGCGCGGCCCGAGACGGCGCGCAGATGGCCCTGGCTGCGCTTGCGCACGACCTGGATCAGATCTTCATCGGTCAGGACGGTGGAGGCGCGCAGAACCTGTTCGGCGACCTCGATCTCGTCGTCGGCGAAACGGCGGATCAGGCTGTGGGGAGCGTTGGGGGCCTGGGCGAAACGGGCGGCCAGTTCGGCGCGGACCGCGACCTCCATCTCGGCCGACAACTTGGCCAGCACCGTGCCGTAGAGCGCGGTTTCATTGGCGTTGGGCGCCGGCGCGCCAAAGAAGTGGGCCGTCAGTTCGCGCAGCAGCAGACGACGCTTCTCGCTGGACTCCTCGCTGGCCAGGGCGATGAGTTCGGGCAGGCGCGAGCCCTTGATCTCGGCAGGTTCGATCACGGCGCGATCGTTCATGGCAGGTTGTCGGCTTCAGTCTGTGGCACGGCGCGTAAGCTGCCGTTGGCGTTGCGGATCAGGGCAGGCGGACCGTCCGGCCGGGCCAGATCGCTGGACTGCGGCGTCTGGGCCATCTGGACAGGCATGGCGTCGAGGTAGGTCTGCTGCGGCGCAGGGATGGCGTCGGGGTGACGGCCGGCCTGGCGGTGGACCGAATAGTAGCGGGCGCTGTTGTCGCCGGCTGTGGGCGTCGGGGCGGCCTGGCCGCTGGCGGCGACGGCGGCGGCGTCCAGCGGCGCGCCGGCCTGAGGCCGTTGCAGGCGATAGATGGGGGCGTCGCGGCGCGGGGCCATCGGGTCGGCGACGGCCGCCTGAGCCGGCTGGGGCGCGGACTGCGGCTCGGCCTGTGCGGCCTGCATCTGAGGTTCAGGCTGAGGCTGAGGTGCGGAAGGCTGCGGCTCCGGAACATAGGGCGAGGGCGCGACGCGCGTCGCCTGCACCGGTGCGGTCTCTGCGGGGGCCGCCTCTACGGGTGGGGTCTGCGCGGGCTCGGCCGGCGTCGGCGCGCGCTGGGGCATCCAGGCGCTGGCGGGCGTCAGGCCGTTGCTGCGCGGCGTGGTGACCGAGGGGGCGACCGAGGGGGCAGGCGACAGGCGGGCCAGGGGGATGGCGCCGGGCAGGGTGCGGTTGGCGGCGGTCACGGTCGAGGCAGGCGTCTCGGCCTGGATGACGGCGGGCGTCGGGGTCGCACGGGCGGCGACCGCCGGCTTGCCGGGCCAGGACAGATAGCGCAGGCCCGACGCGTTGGTCGGCGCCTGCTGGGCGACAGCGGCGCCGGCCGCCAGATTGACGGCGGTCAGAACGATCGAAACTGCGAGGGCGCGGCGCACAGCGGCTCTCCGGAGAGGAATTCCAGCGCACACACTAGGGCTCGGACCCTTAATCCCGCGCTAATGTGAAGCCAGGATTCGACAACGACCGCGTGTCAGCCGCGACCGGGCAGATAGTTGTCGGTGAAGGCGTCGCGCCAGTTCAGGCCGGCCTCATAAACCCCGGCTTTCGAGGTCACGTCGAAGAAGGCCTGCCAGCGTTCCTCGGTCAGGGCGCCCAGGCCGTAAAGCGCCGCGTCGCCGCCATCGACGATGGCGTAGTCGCGCAGGCGTTCGCGGGCCTGATCCAGCACAGCCTGGGTCATGTCCGGGTTGTCCTTGCGGATCAGGGCGTCGGCGGCCGAGGCGTCGCCGCGGATATAGTCGCGCCATCCTTCCGCCGAGGCGGCGATGAAGCTGCGCAGCGCCGCCGCATTGTCGCGGGCGAAGGCGTTGGGCGCCAGGACCATGGCGGCGTAGGAGGGATAGCCCTCGTCGGCCAGAAGGAAGACGCGCGGGTCGAAATCGGCGGTCTGTTCGATGGCGTAGGGATCGCTGGTCAGATAGCCCTGCTGCACCGCCCGCGCATTGGCGATGAAGGGGGCGGGGTCGTAGGCGAAGGGGCGAAGCTGCTCGTCGGTAAAGCCGTAGTTGGCCTTCAGCCACACCCAGAAGGTGCTGATCCCGGCCTCGGACAACAGGAAGGGTCGGCCGGCCAGATCGGCGATGGTCTCCAGCGCCGCGTCCGGATGGGCCATCAGGACCTGCGGATCCTTCTGGAAGAAGGCGGCGACCGCCTTCACCGGGGCGCCGGACGCGACCAGGTTCAGGGGGATGAAGCTGTTGGAGCCCATGCCCAGTTCGACCGCGCCCGAGGCCAGCAGTTGCGGCACGTTCACGCCGGGGCCGCCCTGGACGATCTGGACGTTCAGCCCGCGCTTCTCATAGGCCCCACTGGCCAGCGCCTGATAGAAGCCGCCCTGTTCGGCCTGGGCGCGCCAGTCGGTGGCGAAACGCAGGCGCACCCGGCCCTGTTCATCGACCGGCGCCTCGGCCCGCCCGCAGGCGCGCAGCCCGATCGCCCCCGCCGCCACAGCGGCCCCGCCCGCGATCAGCGCACGGCGACGGGTCAGCAGGCGATTCCCCAACAAGCTCATGCCCCTGACTTACGGGGCGATAGGGGCCTTGGGAAGGCGGGGCGTCAGTCGGCCGCGTTGTCTGATGTCGAGGAGGGCTCGGCGCCGGGACTTTGGGAAAGGCCGTAGCGGATGGGCGCGACACAGCGAATGCCCGCGTCGAACCCGGAGTCGGCCCGACCAGTGCGAACGAGGCGAACGCCGCCGTCGCCGAATGCGGCAGCAGGCTGGGCGTCAATGAGCGTTACGTTGCCCACCTCACCCCAGCTGGCGAGATCGAAGCGCACACGCGCCCAACCCTCGATCCCGCGATCCCTGAAAGCTTGAGGGTAGGTTTCGGACGCCGCGCGAGCTTGGAAGCGCGCGCCGACTTCGGGGGGGCAATTCTGCAGTGGATCGTCGCTGATCTGCTGCATTACCGGGGCAGGTAAGTTTTCGCCGTTGCGATAGAAGTTGAACACGCATCCTTTCAGGGGCGCTCCGCTCTCGACCACGGTTTCCGATACGGCCCGTCGCGTTTCGGCGTCAAAGGCCGTATCGCCCGCTGAACCCAAGGTCTCGACATCGACGGCGCGTCCATCGGCTTCGACGTCCCAGCGAACAACCGTCCAGGATTGGCCGCCTGGCGGTGGACGCTGTCCGATCTTGTAGTCCGGATAGCTGACGACGCGAGGGGCGCGACCGCCTCTGCGCTCTCCTCCGCAGTTGGCGTCTGGCCCGGCGAGACGAGCAGCCACGGCGTCGCGGATGGGGCCGCGGGTCCTCGTGACTGCGAAATATCGCAGCAGATCGCTGGTCGTCGCCTCCACGAGGGGCTGGAAGGCGTAGCGGATCGTTAGGATGCAGTCACGACGAGGGCCCTCGAAGCGCCAGGCGGCGAGGGCGGCCTGTTCTTGCTGCGAGGCGATATCGGTCGGAATGATGACACGGATAGGACCGGGCGTCGTAGTCTGAGGCGAGCGAATGTCGAAGGTGCGACCCGTGTCATCGACGCTGAAGAGCAGGGAAACGGCCGTCCGATCCCGTCGAGATGGGCCGGTGGTTTCCAAGCGAAGGTCGTCGGAATAGGTCGGCTGAACCGCCTGGCCGTCACATTGGATTTCGGTCGAGGGTATCCGAAACACGGCCTGATCCGGCGATGTCGCACTTTGATGGCGCACGACCGGCGCTTGCGCCCACGCGGGCGCGTTAATCGTCAGGGTCAGGCCGAGGCCGAACAGGATCGCGCGCATGGGTGTCTCCGACTGCACTTCATGGGTGCATCTGGCGCAGCGGCTGTCTAGTGCGACTTCATGTCGTCGGCGCCCCAATTGAGCGAGGGGACGAAGCGTGCGGGCGGACCCGTGCTCTTCGTCCCCTCGCCAAGTCCGGGTTGGACTTGGCCGTTCGGGTCTGGACCTCGGCGTCAGCGTCGTTTCGGGCGAACCCGAAAGGGCGGTCGGCTGTATCCTGTCGCGCTCCTGGTCTTCGGCGTCCCACGGCATTGCGTCCGCGTCGTCCGTCGATCCCGATCCGGTTCTCCTGTCTGTCGTCGATCCGAAGATCGTCGAGGACTGGAACCTGGATCCCGCCTGTCGCACGTTACGATCCAAAGATCGCCCGAAGCGCCGGGTCGGAGAGCCGGGCCGGTTCGCTGGAGGTCCAAGTCTCCCTGGATTTCCGCTGCCCCGTGTCCCTTGGCCTGTTGACGTTCGGACGAAACCGGCTATGAGGCAAGCGCCCGAACTCGCCCCGATGTGCACGATTGGCCCGGCGGCGGTGGACAAGCCTGTGAACATCGGTGGACGGATCAAATTCGCGATTGCGGATCAGCGTCTTGCCTTGTCCACAGAAAGCCGACGATAGAGCCTTATGTCCGGCGTCGGACACATTGCGCTGCAACCCTGCGGCGCGCTTTGGGTTCTGTGATCAACGGACAAAAGTCCTTGGGGGAATTCGTTGTCCAGCACCGGGTCTGACCACGCCTTGTCTATCGGTATCAATCGCAGCCAGCTGGCCCAGATGTTCGCCCATGCGCCGGGGTTCATGGCGCTGGTCACGGGGCCGGACCATCGGTTCGAGCTGACCAATCCGAACTACCAGAAGGTGATCGGGCACCGCGAGGTGATCGGGCGCACGGTGGGCGAGGTGCTGACCGATGCGGTGGCGCAGGGGTATCTGGACCTGCTGGATCAGGTTTACCGCACCGGCGAAGCGCACCGGGCCGACAGCGCCCTATATGCCGTTCAGGCCGAGCCAGGCGGCGAGGTGGTGGAGCGCTACGTCGATTTCGTCTTCCAGCCGCTGAAGGAGGACGGTCGGGTCTGGGGCATTTTCATCCAGGGCATGGATGTGTCGGATCGCCACCGGGCGGACCAGGCGCTGGCGCTGAGCGAAGCGCGATACGGCGCCCTGTTCGCGGCGATGGCGACGGGGTTCTGCGTCATCGAGATGAAGTTCGACGCGGCGGATCGGCCGGTCGATTACAAGATCGTCGAGGGCAACAAGGCCTTCGAGGAGATGACCGGCCTCGTCGACCCTTACGGCAAATGGGTCAGCGAAATCGCGCCCGGGCTGGAGCAACACTGGTTCGATCTCTATGGCGGCGTGGCGCGGACGGGCGAGCCGGTCCGGTTCGAAAACCCGGCCGACATCTTCGGTCGCTGGTATGACGTGCAGGCGCTGCGGATCGGCCAGCCGGGCGCCTGGCAGGTCGCCATCCTGTTCAACAACATCACCGAGCGAAAGCAGAGCGAGACGCGCCAGAACGCGCTGCTGGAGCTGAACGACGCGATCCGCGACCTGACCGACGCCGGCGATATCGCCCAGGCCTCGGCAGAGGTTCTGGCCCGCACCATGGGCGTCAGTCGGGCGGGTTACGGGACGGTTGATACGGTCGCGGAGACCATCACCATCGCTCGCGACTTCAACCAGCCGGGTGTGAGCAGCATCGCCGGCGTCCTGTCGTTCCGCGACTACGGATCATACATCGAGGATATCAAGCGCGGCGAGACGGTGGCGATCGACGACGTCGCCCGCGATCCCCGCACGGCGGATACGGCCGAGGCCCTGAGGGCCATCAGCGCGGGGTCCTTTGTCAACATGCCGCTGATGGAGCAGGGGCGGGTCGTGGCGATGGTGTTCGTCAACAACGCCGCGCCGCGCCATTACAGCGACAGCGATTTGCGGCTGATGCGCGAGGTGGCCGAGCGGGTGCGCACGGCGACCGAACGCGCGCGTAGCGAGGCGGCGCTGCGCGACAGCGAGGCCCAGTTCCGGGTCTTCGCCCAGTCCACGCCGATCCAGATCTGGGCCAGCTGGCCGGACGGGTCGCTGTATTGGTTCAACCCCCAGGTCTACGCCTATATGGGGGCCAAGCCGGGCGAACTGGACGGCCCTGACGGCTGGCTGGAGCGGCTGCATCCCGACGACAGGGACGAAGCGGTCAAGGCATGGACCGGCGCCATGGCGAGTGGCCAGGTCTATGACGCCGAGTTCCGCATGCGCCGCCACGACGGCGTCTATCGCGCCTTTCGCATTCGCGCCGAGCCGGTTCATGACGAGGACGGGCGGATCACGCGCTGGGTCGGCACCAGCACCGATATCGAGGATTTCCGTCGGCAATCGGCCGAGTTGGCGCGGTTCAACGAAACCCTGGAAGAACAGGTCGCCGAACGCACCAGCGCCCTGATGCAGGCCGAGGAGGCGCTGCGTCAGAGCCAGAAGATGGAGGCGGTCGGACAGCTGACCGGCGGTATCGCCCATGACTTCAACAATCTGCTGGCCGGGATCAGCGGCAGTCTGGAACTGATCACCAACCGGATCGCCCAGGGGCGCCACGCCGAGGTGGAGCGGTTCACGGTGGCGGCGCAGGGGGCGGCGAAACGCGCGGCGGCCCTGACGCACCGGCTGCTGGCCTTCTCGCGGCGTCAGACCCTGGATCCCAAGCCGACCGATCCCAACCGCCTGATCCGCGGGATGGAGGATTTGGTGCGGCGCACGACCGGGCCGGGCATCGAGGTCGAGGTGGTCGCCGGCGCCGGCCTGTGGCCCGTGCTGATCGACGCGCACCAGCTGGAAAACGCGGTGCTGAACCTGTGCATCAATGCGCGCGACGCCATGCCGAACGGGGGACGGCTGACCATCGAGACCGGCAATCGCTGGATCGACGCGCGCACGGCCAAGGCCCAGGATCTAGAGCCGGGCCAATATGTCTCCATCTGCGTCAGCGACACCGGCACGGGCATGGCGCCCGAGGTGGCGGCCCGCGCGTTCGAGCCCTTCTTCACCACCAAGCCGCTTGGCGAGGGGACGGGCCTGGGTCTGTCGATGATCTATGGCTTCGTGCGCCAGTCGGGCGGGCAGGTGCGGATCTATTCCGAGGCGGGCGAGGGGGCGATGATCTGCCTTTATCTGCCGCGCCACTTCGGCGAGGTGGACGACGCCGATCTGATCCCCGAGGTCGAACAGGCCCCCCGCGCCCAGGCCGGCGAGACGGTGATGGTCGTGGACGACGAGCCGACGGTGCGAATGCTGGTCGCCGAAATCCTGCATGAGCTGGGCTATCAGTGCATCGAGGCGTCAGACGGCGCAGCGGGGCTGAAGCTGCTGCAATCCGGTGCCCGGATCGATCTGCTGGTCACCGATGTGGGTCTGCCGGGCGGGATGAACGGGCGTCAGATGGCGGATGCGGCGCGGATCGATCGGCCGGACCTGAAGGTGCTGTTCATCACCGGCTATGCCGAGAATGCGGTGGTCGGCAACGGGCACCTGGACCCCGGCATGCACGTCATGACCAAGCCCTTCGCCATGGAGGCCCTGGGCAGTCGGATCCGCGAGCTGATCGAGGCCAGCTAGAGCCGGGCGTTCAGCCAGGTGCGGATCGCCTTGCGCGCGCCGCGCGCGGCCGGGCCGCCGAAATGCAGGAAGCCGTGCGGGGTTTCGGGCACGCGGATCAGGTCGGCGTCCGACGCCTCGCCCCAGCGCGTGGCCATCAACAGACTGTCCTCGAACAGGGGATCCTGTTCGCCGGCCAGGAACAGGGCGGGCGGCAGGCCGGTCAGGTCGGCATAGAGGGGCGAGACGTCGGGCTGGCGCAAGGCCGCCTCGTCGCGATCCGGCGCCAGGCGCGCCAGATCGGCCTGCATCGTCGGGCCGTTGAACAGCAGGGTCTCTGGTCCCGCAGAGCGCACGCTTTCGGTGCCTGACAAATCAAAGACGCCATAGGTGAAGACGCAGCCCTTCACCAGGTCGATCAGCCCTTGGTCGCGCAGGGCGACAGCCGTCAGGGCCGCCAGATGCCCGCCGGCGGATTCGCCCGCCAGAAACAGGGTCGAGGCGCCCAGGCGATCGACGTTGGTCACGGTCCAGTAGGCGGCGGCCAGACAGTCGGCGATGGCGGCGTCGATATAGATCTGGCGCCGCTCGGACAGCAGGCGATAGTCCACCGAGACGACGCAGAAGCCGTGGTGCGCCAGATGGGCGTTCAGGCGGTCGTTCAGCCCGGCGCTGCCCAGCACCCAGCCGCCGCCGTGGATGTCCAGAATGACGGCGCGCGGCGTGCCTGTGGGGTGCAGGATGCGCAAGGGAACAGGGTGATCGCCGTCCGTCTGCACGATCTCGACCGTCACGCCGCGCTTCCTGAGACGCGGCGTGATGACCCGCCCGGCGGCGGCGTCCAGCCACAGCGACAGCCGCTGGCCCGCATCGATCCGCCAGCCGTCGGTGCGCAGACGCGGCGCGCGGGAGAGGACGGCGTTGATCCGCCGCACCGCCGCCTGCTGGGGCGGGGCGAATTCGACGAGGTGGCTGCGCAGGGTCATGAAGCTTGAGTGTGCGGGCGCGGATTTGGTTTCAAGTCGGCGCTTTTGGCCGAGCCTCGTCAGCCACGACAAAGCCGGTTATCGTCCGCCCCATGAAACGGCTCACCCCCTTCGGCGTCCTGTTGATCTTCGGCCTGATCGGGCTTTTGACGGGCAAGTTCGGCCTGTGGTTCGCGTTCGGCCTGGTCGCCTGCATCGCCGTCAGCGTGATGCAGAACCGGGGCGCGGCGAAGACGCCGCCCGGGGATCCGGACAGTCAGGGTTAGGACCTGAAGCCGTGCTCGCCAGAGTGACGAGCCGTTCGGTATTTATCCCGCCAGGGCCGCCTTCTTCTCTTCCAGCTCCAGCCATTCCAGTTCGGCGGATTCCAGCTCGGCGCGGGCTTTTTCGGCGGCCTTCATGGCGGCGTCGAAGGCCTTGGGATCGCGAGCGTATAGGCCGGGGTCGGCCAGGGTCGCGTCGTGTTTGGCGATGGTCGCGGGCAACGCATCGATCAGGGCTTCCAGCTCCTTGAGGCGGTGGGCGTCCTTGAAGGAGAGTTTGGCGGTCTTCTTGGGGGCGACGGCGGGCGGGGGCGCCGCGGCGGCGCGCTGGGCGGCGGCCTTGTCCTGGGGGCGGGGGTTCGCGCCGGGCTGAAGGAAGCCGGGGTTCTGACGGATGAAGTCGGTCCAGCCGCCGGGGGTCTCGACGATGTCGCCGCGCCCGTTCAGGGCCAGGGTCGAGGTGGACAGGCGATCGATGAAGTCGCGGTCGTGGGAGACCAGGATCAGGGTGCCGTCATAGCCCTCCAGCAGCTCTTCCAGCTTGTCCAACGTGTCCATGTCCAGGTCGTTGGTCGGTTCGTCGAGGATCAGCATATTGGCTGGCTTCGCCAGGGCGCGGGCCAGCAGGAGGCGGTTGCGCTCGCCGCCCGACAGGGTCGAGATCGGCTGGCGCAGCTGGGCCTCGGAGAACAGGAAGTCCTTGGCGTAGGCCGCGACATGTTTGGACACGCCGCGCACCAGAATGCTGTCGCCGCCGCCCGGCGTCAGGGCGTCCCACAGGGTCATGTCCGATTTCAGCCCCTCGCGCGACTGGTCCAGATAGACCGGCTCGAGATTGGCTCCCATGCGCACCGTGCCCTCGTCGGGCGCCAGTTCGCCGAGCAGGGTCTTGACCAGGGTGGTCTTGCCCGCGCCGTTGGGGCCGACGATGCCCAGGCGGTCACCGCGGATGATGCGGGTGGTCAGATCCTTGAACAGGGTGCGGCCGTTGAAGCCTTTTGAGACATGTTTGATCTCGGCGACCAGCTTGCCCGAGGTCGAGCCGGAATCGACGCCGAGATACAGTTCGCGCGGCACGTCCTTCATCTTCTCGGCGCGTTCGGCGCGCAGCGCCTGAAGCGAGCGGGCGCGGCCCTCGTTGCGGCTGCGGCGAGCGGTGATGGAGGAGTAGAAGGTGGCGGTCTCGCGCTCGATGGTCTTGGTCAGGCGGCGCAGGGATTCGGCCTCTTCCTCCAGCACCTTGGAGGACCATTCGTCGAACTCGACGAAGCCCTTGTTCAGGGTGCGGACGCGCCGGCCCTCCAGCCAGTGGACGGTGTTGGTGACGCGGTTCAGGAAGGCGCGATCGTGGCTGACGACCAGCAGGGCGAACCGGGCCTGGATCAGCTCGTTCTCCAGCAGTTCGATGGCCAGGATGTCGAGGTGGTTGGTCGGCTCGTCCAGCAGCAGCAGATCGGGTTCTTCGGCGAAGGCCTTGGCCAGCGCGGCGCGGCGGGTCTCGCCGCCAGACAGGCCTTGCGTCGATTTCGCCGGATTTAGCCCGAAGGTTTCCAGCCAGCTCTCGGCCGTCCAGGTCTCGGCCTCGCCCGATGACGCATAGTCCAGCAGAGTTTCGCCAGTGATGACCGGCTCCTGCGGCACATAGGCGAAGCGGACGGCGGACTGGATCGAGCGGTCGCCGCTGTCCGGCTCGATCAGGCCCATGACGACCTTCATCAGGGTGGACTTGCCCGCGCCGTTGCGCCCCACCAGGGCGGCGCGGCTGCGCGGTTCGACCGCGAGGTCGACGCCGTCGAAGAGGGGGCGCTGGCCGTCCTGAAGGCGGACGTCCTTGAGTGCGACGAGAGGGGGTCTGGCTGCCATGGGCGGCCATATAGAGGAGGGGAAGGCTGACCGCCACGACCTTTGAGGTTTGACAGTTACCGTCCGGTTGGTATGTAGCGGAGATGGACAGCACCACACGCCGTCGCGCGCCCGACGACACCCGCGCCGAGATCATTGAAAAAGCCCTGGAGGTCGCCGCCGAGCTGGGGGCGTCAGGCTTTACGCTGGATGCGGTGGCGGGGCGGACGAGCGTCAGCAAGGGCGCCCTGCTGCATCATTTCTCCAGCAAGATCGCGCTGTTGGAGGGGATGGTCGATCATCTGGGGCGGATGCATACGGACACGATTCTGGCCGAGGCGGCACGCGATCCCGAACCCTATGGCCGGAATGCGCGGGCCTATCTGAGGGCGACGGTCAATGAGCCGGTGACGCCGCAGGACGTCAGCATCGGTCGGGTCATCATGGCCGCCTGCGCCATCGATCCGGCATTGGCGCAGCGCTGGAACGGCTGGATCGACAAGGTGAAGGTGGACGATCCCAGCGATCCGGTCGGGGCGGACGACGCCCTGATGCTGAGGCTGATCGCGGACGGCCTGTGGATGTCGGACCTTTTCGGCACCCATGCGGTGTCGCCGGAACAGAGACAGGCGCTGCTGTCGCTGCTGACGCCCGGCCATCCGATCACGGCGAACGACGCATGAGTCTCGTGACGTGGGCCGCGCTGCTTGGCGCCATTGCGCTGGAGGTGGCGGGCACGACGATGCTGCAGGCCTCGCAGCAGTTCACCCGGGTCTGGCCCACGGCGGGGATGGCGGTCTGCTACGGCCTGGCCTTCTATCTGCTGTCGATCGCCTTGCGGCAGATGCCGGTGGGGATCGCCTATGCGATCTGGAGCGGGCTGGGGGTGGTGCTGATCTCGGTGATCGGGACGGTGGTGTTCCGCCAGCGGCTGGACCTGCCGGCGATGGTCGGGCTGGCGATGATCGTCGGCGGGGTCGTGGTGATCAACCTGTTCTCGAAGACGGTCGGGCATTGAGGCTGTGACAAGCGGCGGCGCGGCGCGTATGAGGCGCGCCATGCAGCCCTACTGGGAAACCAAGACCCTGGCCGAGATGTCGCCTTCCGAGTGGGAGGGGCTGTGCGACGGGTGCGGGCTGTGCTGCGTGATCCGGTTCGAGGACGAGGATTCCGGCGAGGTCATTCCGACGCGGGTGCACTGCAAGCTGTTCGATTCCCAGGCGTGCGCCTGTTCGGACTATGCGAACCGCAAGGCGCAGGTGCCGGACTGCATCAAGCTGACGCCCGGCAATATCGAGGCGTTGGAGTGGATGCCCAAGTCGTGCGCCTATCGCCGGCTGCACGAGGGGCGGCCGCTGGCGAAATGGCATCATCTGATCTCGGGCAGTCGCGAGACGGTGCATACGGCGGGCGTGTCGGTGCGGGGCCAGACGATTTCGGAGCTGTCGCTGGCCGAGCCGGAGGATGCGCTGGATTTCGAGGCGCCGGAATGGGCGGTCGAACGGGGCCGGGAGCGATAGGGTAGCACCCCCTAGCCAGCGCAATGACGCTGGTTGAAAGGCTGCGAAAACAATCCGTTGGCGAATTATGTGAGCGTTCTTCCGGCCTGAGGACGCTGGTCCGCTATGGTTTGGGCATGACGGGAAATCAGGACGACGAAGAGGGCGGCTGCGGCGGCGCGCGCGAGACGGCTGCGTCCTGCGCGGGGTGGATGGAGCCCCTGTTCCTGATGATGAAGGCCAAGATCGAGGAGACGGCCAAGAGCGTCTGCGAGACGGACGTCAAGGACGCCGCCGTCGCCGAGAAGGTCGCGCGCCAGATCGGGGTGATCGCGCGGTCGGCCAAGGCGGTCGAGGCGATGCGGCTGCTGTGCCTGAGCGACAACGAAGAGGACGAGATGGGTGGACGAACCTACGACCCCGCCGAGGACGAGCGAATCCGACAGGAACTGGTCGTCGAACACGCGCGGCTTGATCGAATTCTGGAAGAGAAGAACGCCGAAGCTGCTGAAAGAGCGCGGGCTAAGGCTGCATCGCAATCACTGTCGGCTGGCGAAGCATCAGTTTCCGCCGACTGACGACGATCTGAAGACCTGGCTGCTGCTGGGCGGCCGGGGATCGGGCAAGACCTTCGCCGGGTCGGTCTGGATCGACATCATGGCGCGAGAGCTGCCCGGCATCACCCTGGCCCTGGTCGGCCCCGCCCTGCATGACGTGCGCGAGGTGATGGTGGAGGGGGCGTCGGGGATCAAGGCGCTGGCGGAACCGGGCGACCGGCCGCGCTGGGAGGCGGGGCGGCGTCGGCTGGTGTGGGGCAATCAGTCGGCGGCCTATGCGTTTTCGGCCGAGGATCCCGACAGTCTGAGGGGGCCGCAGTTTCACGCGGCCTGGGCGGACGAGTTCTGCGCCTGGCGGCGGCCGGAGATGGTGCTGTCGAACCTGAGGTTCGGGTTGAGGCTGGGGGCCTCGCCGCTGCTGGCGGTGACGACGACGCCCCGGCCGATCCCGGCGCTGAGGCGGCTGATGGCCGAGGCCGGGACGGTGACGGAACGGGCGGCGACGGCCCTGAACGCGCAAAACCTGTCGCCCGGCTTTTTGGCGCATTTGAACGACGTCTATGGCGGGACGCGGCTGGCGGCGCAGGAGCTGGAAGGCGTGGTGGTCGAGGGGGAGGGCGCCCTGTTCCGCATCGCGGATCTGAAACGGGCCAGGGGCGCGCGGCCGGCCGAACTGGACCGGATCATCGTGGCGGTCGATCCACCGGCGACCGCGACCGGAGACGCCTGCGGCATCGTGGTCGTGGGGCGAAAAGGTCGCCAGGCCTTCGTGCTGGCGGACCGGACGGTGCAGGGGCGCTCGCCCCAGAGCTGGGGCGGGGCGGTCAGCGCGGCCGCGCGCGAGTTCGGCGCGCACGAGGTGGTCGCCGAGAGCAATCAGGGCGGCGACATGGTGCGGTCGGTTCTGGCCATCAGCGCGTGTCCATGCCGGATCGAGATGGTCTACGCCTCGCGGTCCAAGGCGGCGCGGGCCGAGCCGGTGGCCCTGCTCTATGAACAGGGGCGGGTGGTCCACTGCGACGCCTTCCCGGCGCTGGAGGAAGAGATGCTGGCGCTGGGCAGCGAAGGGGGACCCAGTCCGGATCGGGCCGACGCCCTGGTGTGGGCGATCACGCGGCTGATGCTGGGGCCTCAGTCGGCGGGACCGCGGTTGCGGGGGCTTTAGAGCCTCAAGATTTCAACGACAGGAGAGACGATATGCCGGCCATTCCGGAGCGGGACGGATTGCTGAACCTTGGGCGCGACGCGGGCGGCCCGGCGAGGCGCGCGGCGGCGGTGACGCCCAGCGACACGGCCGATCTGACGACCTACGCCAAGGCGCTGTATGTCGGTGGGGCGGGCAATGTCCGTGTGCTGACGGTCGGGGCCGAGGACGGGGACGCCGTGACCTTCGCCAACCATCCGGTGGGGTGGTTGCCGGTGCAGGTGCGGCGGGTGCTGGCGACCGGGACGACGGCGACGCAGATCGTGGCGGCCTTCGACTGATGTCGGGTCTCGAGATCGGAGCGGCGACGGCGGCGCCGGGTGGGGTGCTGGCCGGTGTCTTGGGTGGGGCGCGGTTCTCCGTGCCCGACCTGCCCGTCTGGTCGGCGGCGGTCAGGACCATGCAGGCGGGCGGGCGCGAGGCGCGGCTGCTCTGCATCGGCGACAGCGTGACTCAAGGCTATGGCGCGGTCTCCGGCGGCTGGACGCCGAACGGTCGGGCGAGCGCCTGGCCCGAGCGGCTGGCGGCAATGATGAGCGGGCGGGGCCTGCCGGCCTCGGCGGCGTCGGTGGCGGGCGCCGGGGCGGCGGATGGAGCGAGCGGGGGCTATTCCGCCTATGACCCGCGCGTGACCCTGGGCGCCGGCTGGGGCGTCAACGCCCTGACCGGGATGGGCGGCAAGCTCTTTTCGGGCGCGGCGTCGTCGACGGGCGTCTGGAGCTTTCAACCGGACCGGCCGGTGGATCGGTTCGATCTGTGGGCCGTAACCAATACGGCGCTGGGCGTGCTGACGGTCGAGACGGACGGGTTGGTACGGGCGACGGTCAACACCACCAAGGCGGCGTCGATGGAGGTTGCGACCGTGGCCTTTCCCGAGACCGCCGGGCCGGTGACCGTGCGCTGGGCCTCGGGCGGGGCGGTGTTCATCGCGGGCGGGGTCGCGTGGCGGTCAGATGTGAAGCGGGCGCGTGTGATCAACGCCGGCTGGGGCGGGGCCCGGATCGCGGACTGGATCACGACGGATCAGCTGTACCGGGCCTATGGGTCGATCCCGGCGGCGGCGCCCGATCTGTCCGTCGTGTGCCTGACCATCAACGACTGGAATGCGGGGACGGCGGTCGCGACCTACAAGGCCGGGCTGGGGACGTTGGTGGATCGGTGCCGGACGACGGGGGACGTTCTGCTGATGACGGGCTGTCCGTCCGACCCGGCCCAGGGCAAGGCGACCTATGCCGCGCAGGCCGCATTGCGGGACGCGGTGCTGGAGGTGGCGGCGACGCGAGGGCTGGCGGCGCCCATCGACGGGACGGCCCTGTTCGGCGGGAGTTTCGCCGGCGGGCTGATGTTTGATTCCGTTCATCCCAATGCGGCGGGCCAGGCGAGGATCGCCGAGGCGGTGCGCGCACGGGTGATGATCTGAGGTTGTCGCGCGCGCTCGCGCGGTGATAACCGTGGCGGATGGGGGAGCGGTTCTACGGGGTGCAGGCGCTGCGGTTCGCGGCGGCGACGGCGGTGGTCGTCACCCACGCCGTGGATCTGGCTGGGACGCGGCTGGGGCTGGAGACGGCCCTCACGCAAGGTATTTTGGCGGGCGGGACGCTGGAGAACTTTGGCGCCGTGGGCGTGGACGTGTTCTTCGTCATCAGCGGCTTCATCATCGCCACGACGACGCAGGGTCAGACGGGCGCAGGCGCGGCCGGGGCCTTCCTGTGGCGGCGGTTTCGGCGGGTTGCGCCGATCTACTGGCTGCTGTCGCTGCCGATCCTGATCGGCATGGCGCGGGGCGGGACGCTGAGCCCCGAGGTGGCGGCGGCCACGTTTTTATTCTGGCCGTTCAGCGGATTGGAGATGACGTTTCCGGCGTTGGGGCCGGGGTGGACCCTGTGTTTCGAGATGCTGTTTTACGCCGGGTTTGGGCTGGCGATAGCGGGCGGCCGGCGGGTCGCCTGGGGGCTGGTCGGGGCCTATGCGGCGATGCTGGCGGCCGGATTGGTCGTGGCGGCGCCGGTTCTGAGGTTCTGGGGCGCGCCGATCATTCTGGAGTTTTTGCTGGGCGTCGGGATCGCCTGGATGTGGCGGTCGGCGCCGCGTCGGCTGGGGGTGTGGGCGGTCGGCCTGGCGCTGGCCGGGTTCGGGCTTGGTCTGGTCTTCGGCTATGGCGGCATCGACGATGTGCGGGCGCTGAACGATCCGTGGAATGGGCTGAGGCGGGCAGCGGTCTGGGGGTTGCCCAGCGCGCTGCTGGTGTTCAGCGTGGTGCGGATGGAGCGGACGGACCGGGCGCCGGGACGGCTGTCGCGGGCGGCGGCCTTCATGGGGGATGCGTCCTATTCGATCTATCTGGTCCATGTGCTGGTGATCCGGGCGCTGGGAAGGCTGTTCGAGAGCGGGATGGTCGCCCTGCCGGGGGATGTGGTGGTGGGGCTGACCGTGATCGCCAGTCTGGCGGCGGGGGCGGTCGTGCATGTGTGGATCGAGCGGCCGATGCTGAAACCTATGCGCCCCTCTCCCGGCGGGAGAGGGCTTGAGCGTCCGAGAGCCTAGCGATCGGTCAACGCGAAAGGGTGAGGGGCAGGGGGTGCGAACTGGCCCGCCAGCCGACCCTCATCCGGCTCTTCGAGCCACCTTCTCCCACTGGGAGAAGGGACAAGACATCTGAGGAGATTGCGATGGTTTCGATCCGGTGGCCGTTCGGCCAGGCGGGGCGCGTGCGCGCGCCTGAAGGCAAGGAGAGCCGGGCGGGCGGAGTGATCGCCTTGTCGGGGGTGGGGCGGCCGCGGTGGACGCCCAACGACTACGCCAGCCTGGCGCGCGAGGGGTATCAGAAGAATGCGGTGGCCTATCGCTGCATCCGGATGATCGCCGAGGCGGCGGCGGCTGCGCCGTTCGCGGTGTTCGTGGACGGGGTGCGCGACGAGGCGCACCCGCTTGCCAAGCTGATCCGCAGGCCCAATCCCGAGCAGTCGGGGGCGGAGCTGATGGAGGCGGTCTATGGGGCGCTGCAGGTGTCGGGCAACGCCTATGTCGAGGCGACCAGCGATGCGGACGGGGACGGGGCGCCGGACGAGTTGTGGGCGCTGCGGTCGGATCGGGTGAAGGTGGTTCCCGGCCGGTCGGGCTGGCCCGAGACTTGGGATTATTCCGTAGACGGACGGTCGGTGCGGATCGGGCGGGCGGCCGACGGCTGGGCGCCGGTGATGCACCTGAAGCTGTGGCACCCGCTGGACGACTGGTACGGGCTGTCGCCGATGGAGGCGGCGGCGCAAGGGGTGGATGCGCATAATGCGGCCGGGGCCTGGAACAAGGCCCTGTTGGACAATGCGGCGCGGCCGTCGGGGGCGCTGGTCTATGGGGCGCGGAACGGCGAGCGGCTGACGGACGGACAGTTCGAGGCGCTGAAGGATCAGCTGTCGTCCGTCTATGCCGGGGCGACCAACGCCGGGCGGCCGATCCTGCTGGAAGGCGGGATGGACTGGAAGCCGCTGAGCCTGACACCGGCGGAGATGGATTTCACGGCCGGAAAACATGCGGCGGCGCGCGAGATCGCCCTAGCGTTCGGGGTGCCGCCGCAACTGCTGGGGATACCGGGCGATGCGACCTACGCCAACTATCGCGAGGCCAATGCGGCCTTCTGGCGCCAGACGGTGATCCCGCTAGTGCGGAAGGCGGCCGGGGCGATGACGGCCTGGTTGGGCGAGCGGTTCGTAGGATGCGAAATCCGGGCGGACCTGGATGCCGTCTCGGCGCTGCAGCCCGAGCGGGACGCGTTGTGGGCGCGGCTGGAGGCGGCGAGCTTCCTGACCGACGAAGAGCGTCGGCGGATGGCAGGGTTGGGGGCATGACCGAACATCATATCCGGCGCGTGCCGACGGCGCTGCTGATCGCCGTCGTGGTGCAGACGGTGGGCGGCCTGGTCTGGGCCGGTGGCGCCGCGGCGCGGATCGCGACGCTGGAACAGCGGGTCGGGGAACAGAGGCTGGTCGCCGAACGGCTGGCGCGGCTGGAGGTTCAGGGCGAGGCGACGGCGGCGGCCGTGGAGCGGATCGAGCGGCGGTTGGAGGGGAAATGAGTGGCGAGTGGCGAGTGACGAGTGGCGAGAAAGAAGAGGTAGTGCGACGCGGCTCGCCACTAACCACTCGCCACTCGCCACTCCTTATAGAAGGCTACGCCTCCCTGTGGGGCGTAGCGGATCTGAACGGGGATGTGGTTCAGGCGGGGGCGTTTGCGGACAGTCTGGCCAGGACGGGCGCGGCGGGGGTACGGATGCTGAACCAGCACGACGCGCGGGCGCCGGTCGGGGTCTGGGAGCAGATTGTCGAGGATGCGCGCGGCCTGTTCGTGCGCGGACGGATCGAGGACTGGTCGGCTGAGGCGCGGCTCGCCGGGGCGCTGAGCGGGGCCGGGGCGTTGGATGGGCTGTCGATCGGCTACCGCACGGCGCGGGCCCGGCGTCAGGGACGGCTGAGGGTGCTGAGCGCGGTCGAGCTGTGGGAGGTGTCGCTGGTGACGTTTCCGATGCTGCCGGGGGCACGGTTCAGTTTGGTTTGAGGGCCTGGAAGGCGCCGTTGCGGTCGAGGGTTTCGGCGAGGGCGACCATCCGGGCGCGGCCCTTCTTGCCGTGGAGATAGCGCAAGGCCCAACCGGCGAGCACCAGGCCGAAGATCCAGCCGACGTGCAGCACCAGGTGGGCGAACAGGATGAAGACGGCCGCCAGCGCATAGGCGCCAAGATAGACCAGGGCCAGTTGGCCGCCGCGCGACGCTGTGGGGTTGGACAGGCCGGCTATGATCTCGGCCAAGCCCGGTGCCGCTGCGGCGGACGGCAGGGTGTGATCGGAGGTTTTGGGAGCAGGTTTGGGCGCGGGTTTGGGTTGAGCTTTCGGTGCGGCCTGGGCGGCGGGTTTTGCCTTGAGCGGGATCGGATCCGGCGTGCGCCGGGCGGGACGGAACAGGATCGAGCGGCCAGCCTCGTCGACGGTGAAGACCTCTTCGAAGGCGGTGGTGGAGAAGTCGATGGCGCGGGTGTCCTGGCCGTAGCTCTGGCCGTGCAGGGCCGTCAGCCGGCCCTGGCGCAGCTCGATCTGGAAGCCGACAGGGTCGGGCAGGCCGGCGACCATCGCATGGACCGTACCGAACAGGCCGGTGGCGTCCGGGTTGGCGATCGCGCGGTCCGCATCGACGACGATCTGGGAATAGAGGCCGGCGCCGGTGTTGCGACGCAGGCCCGGCGAACTGGCGGCGACCTGGGCCCGAAGGTCCGGCACGCTGTCGCCCATCTGCCAGATCATCGCGTCCATGACGGCGCTTTCGAGGGGCGTCAGGTGGGACATGGGGCGCTAGGACGACTTGGATGCAGCATTGCGACGCAGCACCAAAACCACGATGCCGAGGATCAGGACGAATATGGCGATCTGCGCCGCGCGGTAGGGCAGGCCGCTTCCGCCCTCAGCCTCGGCGCCGCGATGCAGGGCGGTCAGGACGATATCGGCAATCGTGTAGGCGATGACCGGAACGCAGATGGCCGCCGCCCATGGCCAGCGGGCCAGGCGTCGCGGCCCTGCTGAAAGCGTGCCGGGCGGAAAGAGGATCGCGAAAAGGATCAGCGCGGCTGCATGAAGCAGCGGGCTGTAGAGATCGGCTTCGACGAAGATCGGCGCGGGCATGAAACGAGCCTAGCGGTCGCCTGAAGCTGCCGCAATCACAGGTTTCGGGCGGCCGATGACGGCCGCTCGCGAAATGGGAAGGTCGCGACGCGGCCGCCCCCTCCACCGCCTTCGGCGGTCCCCCTCCCCCGCATCGCGGGGGAGGATCGTTTCAGCAGGAGACACTATGAAAGAGACCAAACAGGCTTCGGGCCAGCCCGAGGCGCGCTATGTCGTGCGCGAGATGATGGCGGCGTTCGAGGCGTTCAAAGGGGCGAACGACGCCCGGCTGGGCGAGATCGAGAAGAAGGCGGCGGCCGATGTGCTGCTGGAGGAGAAGGTGGCGCGCATCGACCAGGCGGTCGCCTCGGCCCAGGCGCGGCTGGACCGGGTGATGAGCCAGAGCCGTCGTCCGGCGATTGGCGGCGAACCGGCCGAGCCGGCGTCTGCGCCCGAAGCGAAGGCGGCGTGGGACGGCTATCTGAAGACAGGTCAGTCTGGCGCGCTGGAGGTCAAGGCGGGCCTGTCGGGCGCAGCGACCTCGGGCGGCTATGTGGTGCCGTACGAGACTGAACGGGCCATCGAGCGGCGTCTGATGGCGGCCAGTCCGATGCGCGAGATCGCGACGGTCAGGACCGTGGCGGCGGGGGTGTTCAGAAAGCCGGTGTCGACGGCGGGCGTGGCCTGCGGCTGGGTGGCGGAGACGGCCGCGCGGCCCGAGACGGACCCGGCGACCCTGGCCCTGCTGGAGTTTCCGTCGGCGGATCTCTACGCCAATCCGGCGGCGACGCAGGCGTTGCTGGACGACGCCATGGTCGACCTGGACGAATGGCTGGCGGCCGAGGTCGAGGACGCCTTTGCGGCGCAGGAGACCCAGGCCTTCGTCAACGGCGACGGGGTGAACAAGCCCAAGGGCTTCCTGACCTATCCGACCGTGGCGGACGCGGGCCAGGCCTGGGGCCAGATCGGCTATGTCGCGTCAGGGGCGGCGGGCGGGTTCGCGGCGACCAGTCCGGCGGATCGCCTGATCGACCTGATCTATGGGCCCAAGGCCCAGTACCGGCCGAACGGCCGGTTCGTGATGAACCGAAAGACGGTCTCGGCCGTGCGCAAGTTCAAGGACGCGGACGGCAACTACATCTGGCAGCCGGCGACGCGGCTGGGCGAGACGGCGAGCCTGCTCGGCTATCCGGTCACCGAGATCGAGACCATGCCGGATGTGGCGGCGAACAGTCTGTCCATCGCGTTCGGGGACTTCCAGCGCGGCTATCTGATCGTGGATCGGGCGGGGGTGCGGGTGCTGCGCGATCCCTATTCGGCCAAGCCCTATGTGCTGTTCTACACGACCAAGCGCGTGGGCGGCGGGGTGCAGAACTTCGACGCGATCAAGGTGATGAAGTTCGCGGCCGCCTGACGGCGGCGGTGACGAGTAGCGAGTGGCGAGTGGCGAGAGCCGCTCGCCTCTTCGTTCGATGACAGGCGGCGACGTAAGGCAGGGACGGGGCGATGATCGCCACTCGTCACACGCCACTCGCCACTTCCGAGCAAGGCGAGGTGACACATGGCGCAGCCGGTGACGGTGGCGGAGGCGAAGCTGTTTCTGAGGGTCGAGCATGAGGTCGAGGACGGCTTGATCCAGACCCTGATCGCGGCGGCCCAGGCGAAGGTCGAAACGGATGTGGGTTTGAGCCTGACGTCCACCTCGCCGGCGCCGCTGAGGCTGGCGATCCTGATGCTGGTGCTGCGGGCCTATGAGCGGGGCGAGGCGGTGGAGATCGAGCCGGTGGAGGGCTGGATCGCGCCCTACCGCGTGGTGCGACTTTGACTGGGCGCTATCGGCCTTCGGCCTACTTGAGCGCCGATATGAGAATCCTGGCGGGACTGTTTCAGCCGGTGGAGGCCGAGACGCCTTACGGCGGGCGCAGCGTGTCGTTCGAGGCCGTGGGGTCGGCCTGGCTGAAGTGCGGGGCGCGTCGGCGGACCGAACGCGGCGAGGGCGATCAAAGGCGGGCGGTCGAGACGATGGGGGCGGAGGCGCGGGCGGACGCCCGGCTGGCGGTCGGTCGCGTGCTGCGGTTCGGCGGGGCGGACTGGCGGATCGTCTCTGTCGAGGATGTGCGGCCGGGGCGTGCGAAGCTGGATTTGGAGCGGGTGCGATGAGGGATCATGAGAGCGCGCTGCAGAAGGCGGTCATGGCGGCGCTGAAGGGCGATGCATCGGTGCAGGCCCTGCTGGGCGGGCGAGTGTTCGACTTCGCCGCTCTTGGGGCGCCGGAGGACGCCGCGTTCCCGCATCTGGTGATCGGGCGGTGCGAGAGCCGGCCGGTGGCGGCCGATGGGGGCGGGGTCGAGCAGAGGCTGACCCTGACGGGCGTGTCGCGGTTCGCCGGTTCGGAAGAGGCCAAGGCGGTGGCGGCGGCGGTTCGGGCCTGTCTGCACGAGGCCGTGCTGGAGGCCGACGGCGTGCGGACGGCGACGCTCAGGGCGACATTTGCGGACGTGTTCCGCGCGGGCGACGGGCGGCGGACCTATGCGGTCGTGCGGCTGAGGGCGGTGACTGAGGAAGTGGCGAGTGGTTAGTGGCGAGTGGCGAGCTGATCTGGAAGGCGGACGCATCGGGGTGACCCATTACGACGACGATCTTTCTCGCCACTCGTCACTCGCCACTAACCACTCATGAGCAAAGCGAGGACAAGATGACGGCACAGGCCGGCAAGGACATGTTGCTGAAGATCGAGGGCGCCCCAGTGGCGTCTCCGGGCGTCTTCACGACGGTGGCGGGGTTGAGGGCGCGGACGATCTCGCTGAACGCCAAGACCGTGGATGCGACGGATGGCGACAGCGCCGGGCGGTGGCGCGAGCTGCTGGCGGGCGCGGGCGTGAAGTCGGCGGCGGTGTCGGGGCAGGGCATTTTCCGCGATGCGGCGTCGGATGCGCTGGTGCGCGAGGCCTTCTTCGATCAGGCGGCGAAACGGTGGCGGCTGATCGTGCCGGACTTCGGCGTGCTGGAGGGGCCGTTCCTGGTGGCGGCGCTGGAATACGCCGGCGAGCACGAGGGGGAGGCGACCTTCGCGCTAAGCCTGGCCAGCGCCGGGGCCATCGGGTTCAGCGCAATTTGATCCTCCCCCGCATCAGCGGGGGAGGGGGACCATGCGAAGCATGGTGGAGGGGCGCGGAAGCGGATCGGGTGTGGACTTCGGGCGACGAAATTCGGTTCGCCCCCTCCACCGCTCCGCGGTCCCCCTCCCTCATTCCGCTGCGCTTCATGGGGGAGGATCTTGTGACGAATGGTGTGCGAGGAGAGGTCCTCGTTGAAATCGGCGGCGCACGGCGTCGGGCCTGTCTGACGCTGGGGGCGCTGGCGGAGATCGAGACGGGGCTAGGCGTCGATGGGATGGCGGCGGTCGCAGAGCGGATGAAGACGCTGTCGGCGCGGGATCTGATGGTGGTGCTGGCGGCGGTGTTGCGCGGCGGTGGCGAGGTCGAGCCGGAGGTGGCGGCGGTTGATCCGCGCGAGGCGGCGGTCGCGGTGGCGCAGGCGTTTGCGGCCGCTGCACGATGACCCCGTGGGGCGAGATGTTGCGGCTGGCGGCGGCGATGGGCGTGGCGCCCGAGGCGTTCTGGCGTCTGTCGTTGAGGGAGTGGCGGATGTTGACGCAGGCGCCGCGCGGCACGGCGCCGCTCGGGCGCGAGGAGCTGGCGCGATTGATGGAGGGTTGGCCGGATGGCGGATGAGTTCGGGCGGGACGGGATCGATCAGGTCGCGCTGAGAGCGGCCGAAGCCGGGGCGGCGCTGGAGGCGTTGAAGGCGCCGGCGCAGGAGGCGGCCGACGCCATCGAAGCGGCGTTCGGGCGGGCGGGCGACAGCCTGACGCGGTCGCTGGCGCGGGCGGCGGCGGATGGGGAGGTGTCGCTGGCCGAACTGGCGCGGGCAGTGCTGAACGCCGTCAATGCGGCGGCTGGGGCGAACAGCGGCGGCTTGAGCGCGGCGATCCAGTCGGTGATGTCTAGCTTCGGCGGGGCGCGGGCGGATGGCGGGCCGGTGCTGGGCGGCGCCGCCTATCTGGTCGGCGAGCGCGGGCCGGAGGTTTTCAGACCGACAACGGGCGGCGAGATCGGGCCGGTCGGCGGCGGGGGCGTGACGGTCAATGTGGCGGTGGACGGCGGGGCGCCGGCCCTGCTGCGCTCAGAGGCGCAGATCGCCCAGATGCTGGCGCGGGCCGTCAGCCTGGGCGCCAGGCGGATGTAGAAACGCCGCCCCGTCGAGGACGGGGCGGCGCTGAAGTCGATCGGTCGATGAGGCTTATTCGCCCTTCGGGTTTGGGCCGAAGCGGTTCTCGCCCTTCTGGCTGTCGGTGACGCCGACCCAGAGCAGGAAGGCCAGATTGAGAAGAATGATGACGCCGAAGATGCCCATCGCAGGCCCCATGATCGCAAGGGCGGCCATCGGATTGCTCTCGTAATAGCTTTCGTCGGCGCCACTGGCGGCGATGCCGGCGACCATCATCACGCCAGCGACGATGCCTAGTGCGAAGGATACGCCGTAGGGGATCGCAACCAGCCAGCCGGTCTTGCCCATGTCGTGCAGACGCTTCACCGAAATCGCCAGGTTCGACCAGATCAGGGCCAGCGACACGATGAAGCCGATTACGGGAACCCAACCCAGCACCACGTTGGCGCCGAAGATGATCAGGAAGCCGATCCAGAAGTGCGAGCGGCGCAGACGGCCCTCGAACGCGAACATGGCCGACTTGAAGTCGAAGCCCGAGCCGGGTGCGCCAACGGCGGCGGAAGAGGCGTAGCCGCCGGCGACGCCGGTGGTGGTGGGCGAACCCGCCAGAATCAGGATCTGGGTGGCGGCGGCGCCTTCGGGGACGAAGTCGACGCGGACGCCGGCGGCGGGCACGGCCGGCGACTGCAGCGCGGCCGAGGTGAAGTCGTAACGGGCGCCGTCGTCGCCGCTGATCAGACCGACGCCGGTCGTGGCGTCGTAGCTGAGAATTTCACCGCGCACTGAGATCTCCATGACTGGCGCCCAAGCCGGCGCGGCGGCAACATCGCCGACCCGTGCAATCCCAGCAACCCGAAAAGGTCAAGCTGGCCGATCCTGACGCGTTTGTAATGCGCGCGACCCCTTGGGCGGCGCGCCGTGGACGTTCGCGTCGGGTTGCGAGGGTAGAAGGCTGACGATGAAGGTGAACAGGCCGCCGACATAGGGGACGAGGCCGATCAGGATCAGCCAGCCGCTGAGCCCGACATCATGGAAGCGGCGGATGGATACGCAGACGTAGGGAACGATCAGCGCGAAATACACCAGGGCGACGATGCAGATCCAGGCGACGCCCCAGGCCTCCATATCGTAGCCGGCCTCGGCGTCGAGGACGGCCAGACCGATGATCGGCATGAAGGCGAGCATCAGGATCAGGAAGTGGAACAGGGCGAAGGACCAGTATTCCTTTCGCCGCGCCCGACCGTGGCCTTCGATATAGAGGTCGGAGATGCAGCGGACGAAATAGCCCCATAGGCCCAGGTCCGGTTCGGGGGCGTATACGGCCGGCGCCAAAGGGCCGTCGCGCAGGACCATCAGGCTGAGCGCCTGGTCGTCCTGAACCACGAAATCGACGCGGCGGCCGGGTTCGAGACCGGCGGCGGCCGAGGTGAAAGCATAGCGCTGCAAGTCGTCGCCGCTGATCAACCCCTCGCCGGTCGTCGGATCGTAGCTGAGAATTTCGCCGCGCAAGGCCGTGTCTCGCAAAGACGCGGCGTCGGCGCCGCCGCCAAGGTGTGGACCGAGCGGGCGGCATTGCACAACAGGAGAGTGTTGATGGACGCCTTTCACGAGGTGCGCCTGCCCGCGCGGCTGGCGTTCGGTTCGACCGGCGGGGTGGAGCGTCGGACGGAGATCACGACGCTGGCGTCGGGGTTCGAGCGGCGGTCCACGCCCTGGGCGCTGGGGCGCAGGCGGTATCTGATCGGGGCGAACCTGAGGTCGCTGGACGACATGGCCGAGTTGGTCGCCTTCTTCGAGGCGCGGCGGGGGCGCCTGTACGGGTTCCGGTTCAAGGACTTCGCCGATTTCAAATCGTGCGCGCCGGGCGGGGTGGTCTCGGCCGAGGATCTGGGGCTGGGCGTGGGCGACGGGGTGCGGACCGCGTTCGATCTGGTGAAGCGCTACGGCGACGTGGAGCGGCCGATCGCCAAGCCGGTCGAGGGATCGGTGCGGGTCGCGGTGGGCGGCGTCGAGACGACGGCCTTTGCGATCGACTTCGCCACCGGGCGGGTGACGCTGGAGCGCGCGCCCGAGGCGGGTGTCGCGGTGACGGCGGGGTTTCAGTTCGACACGCCGGTGCGGTTCGACAGCGATCGGATCGAGACGACGCTGGAGAGCTTCGAGGCCGGACGGATGGCGGCGGTTCCGCTGATCGAGATTCGGGTCTGAGCCATGCGCGACATACCGAACGAAATGGCCGCCCGCATCGAGAGCGGGGCGGCGACGCTGTGCCATGTCTGGCGGCTGCAGCGGGCCGACGGGGTCGTGTTGGGGTTTACCGACCACGACCGGGACCTGGTGGTGAACGGGGTCGTCTGTCGGGCGGCGAGCGGCTGGACGGCAGGGGCGGGCGAGAGCGCGGTCGGGCTGGCGGCGGGGTCGGTTTCGGCAGCGGGGGCGCTGGACGACGCGACGATCACGGAAGCGGATGTGGCGGCGGGTCTGTTTGATGCGGCGACGGTCGCACTGTGGCGCGTGGACTGGGCGCGGCCGGATCTGAAGGTGCGGCTGTGGTCGGGGGCGCTGGCGAAGATCCGGCGTCAGGGGGAGAGCTTCGTAGCAGAGCTTGAAGGGCCGCTAGCCAAGCTGGAGCGAGTGGTCGGGCGGACCTATGGGCGGATGTGCGATGCGCGACTGGGAGACCAGAGATGCGGGGTTACGGAGCCGGCGGGGCGGGTCTGCGACAAGCGGTGGGAAACCTGCGTCGGGACGTTCGAGAATGGCGCGAACTTTCGCGGATTTCCGGACGTGCCGGGGGACGACTTCCTGACCGCCTATCCAGCCGGGAGTGCGCGAAACGACGGCGGGAGCCGGCGATGAGCGAGAGCGCGGTGGTGGTGTCCGCCCGGTCCTGGCTCGGCACGACGTATCGGCATCAGGCCAGCGTGAAGGGCGTGGGCGCGGACTGTCTGGGTCTGGTGCGCGGGGTGTGGCGCGAGGTGGCAGGCGAGGAGCCGGAGGTCGTGCCGGTCTATTCGGCGGACTGGGCCGAGGTCGGCGGGCGCGAGGCGCTGCTGGAGGCGGCGGCGCGGTGGATGCAGCCGGTTGCGGTCGATCAGATGCGGGCGGGGGATGTGTTGTTGTTTCGGATGTCGCCGGGCGCGGCGGTGAAGCATTGCGCCATCCTGAGCGGCGTCGGCGGGCCGGAGCCGAGGATGATCCACGCCTATTGGGGACGGGCGGTGGTCGAAAGCTGGATGGGCGTGTGGTGGCGAAGACGGCTGGCGGCCGTGTTCCGGTTTCCTGTGGGGATATAGATGGCGCAAGTCGTTTTGAGCGCGGTCGGGCAGTCGGTCGGCGGGCCGGTCGGGCGCGTGATCGGTTCGACCCTTGGGCGGGCGATCGACAATCGGATGGTGGGCTCGCTGGGTCCGGCGAGGCAGGTGGGGCCGAGGCTGGAGACGCTGAAGGTCCAGGGCACGGCGGAAGGCGCGCCGATGGCCTGCGTCTTTGGACGGGCGCGGGTGACGGGTCAGGTGATCTGGGCGGCGCGGTTCCTGGAAGGCAAAAACAAGGGCCGTGCGGGCAAGGGTGGTCCGAAGACGGTCGATTATGTCTATTCGCTAAGCTTCGCCGTGGCGCTTTGCGAGGGCGAGATCGACGGGGTCGGGCGGGTCTGGGCCGACGGGCGGCTGATGGACATGACCGGCGTCGTGATGCGGGTGCATCGCGGGGGCGAGGACCAGACGGCGGATTCGCTGATCGAGGCGGTGGAACGGGATGCGCCCGCTTATCGCGGCACGGCCTATGTGGTGTTCGAGGACCTGCCGCTGGGGCCGTTCGGGGATCGGGTTCCGCAGCTGAGTTTCGAGGTGTTTCGGCGACCGCGCGGACAGAAGGCGCGGCTGGAGGACCGGCTGGAAGGGGTGTGTCTGATCCCCGGTGCGGGGGAGTTCGCCCTGGCGACCGAAGCGGTGGTGCGCCGCGAGGGACTGACGCGGACGACGGCGGAGAATGTGCACAGTGGCGAGGGTCGGGCCGATCTGGTCGTTTCGCTGGACCAGCTTCAAGCGCAGCTGCCGAACCTGAAGCGGGTCAGCCTGGTGGTCGGGTGGTTCGGCACCGACCTGAGGGCCGGGCATTGTCGGGTGCGGCCGGGGGTGGAGCGGCGCGACAAGCCGACCGAACCATTGGTCTGGTCGGTGGCGGGTGTGGCGCGCGATGAGGCCTATCAGGTCAGTCAGGTGGATGGGGCGCCGGCCTATGGCGGGACGCCGTCGGACGAGAGTGTGCGTCAGGCGATCCGCGAGCTGAAGGCGCGGGGGCTGGAAGTGACCCTGTATCCCTTCGTCTTCATGGACTGTCCCGGCTATCCGTGGCGCGGACGGGTGGCGGGCGTCGAGGGGGCGGGGGCGACGGTGGAGATCGCGGCCCTGTTCGGCGAAACCGAGGATTGGGGCTTGCGGCGGATGGCGCTGCACTATGCCCGGATCGCGGCGGATGAGAGGGCGGACGGCCTGCTGATCGGGTCGGAGATGCGGGGCGTGACCTGGACGCGGGATGCGGCCGGGGGCTTTCCGGCGGTCGATCAGTTCCGGGCGCTGGCGGCGGAGTGTCGGGCGGTGGTCGGGCCGGGCGTGAAACTATCCTATGCGGCGGACTGGAGCGAATATTTCGGACGGCAGGCGGGGGGAGAGGTGGTGTTCCATCTCGATCCGCTTTGGGCCGATGCGACCATCGATCATGTGTCGATCGACTGGTACCCGCCCCTGACGGACTGGAGAGCCGGCGACGGCGGGGTCGATGCGGTGACGTTCGGCGGGTCGGCGGACCCGGCCTATCTGGCGGCGGGGGTCGCGGGCGGGGACGGCTTCGACTGGTACTATGCCAACGCGGCGGATCGGGCGGCGCAGGTCAGGACGCTCATCATCGACGGGGCGTATGGCGAGGACTGGGTGTTTCGGCCCAAGGATCTGAAGGGGTGGTGGTCGAACCGGCACCATGACCGGCCGGGCGGGGTGCGGAGCGCTGTGCCGACGGCCTGGATTCCGGGGATGAAGCCGGTGCGGCTGTCGGAGTTCGGCTGCGCGGCCGTGGATCGGGGCGGCAATGCGCCGAACCTGTTTCAGGATGCCAAGAGCAGCGAGAGCGGCTTGCCGCCGGGATCGACCGGCGCGCGCGACGATGCGGTTCAGCGGGCGGCGCTGGAGGCGGTGCTGGGGCATTATGCGACGTCGGAGAACAATCCGGTGTCCGCTGTGTATGGCGGGCGGATGCTGGAGGCGGCGGACGTCTGGTGCTGGGACGCGCGGCCCTATCCGGCGTTTCCGGCGCGGGGCGATGTCTGGGCCGACGCCGGGACGTGGCGGGCCGGCCACTGGCTGAACGGACGACTGGCGGGCGACGGGCGAGATCTGATCGAGGCGGTGCTGGCGCGAGGCGGCTTGTCGCTCGAAGAGATGGCGATCGAGGGTGTCGAGGGGGCGGCGGCCGGCTATGTCATCGACCGGCCGATGCGGACGCGCGACGCGCTGGAACCCCTGCTGGCGGCGTTCGACGCCGTGGCGGCCGAGCGGGACGGGAAGGTCGCAGTCTTGGGGCGGGTGGAGACGGTGGTCGAGATCGCGGGCGTGGCGCTGGCTCTGCCCGATGGCGGGGCGGCGGAGACGGCGACGCGGACGCTGGAGCCCCGGGCGGGCGAGGCGCGGGTGCGGTTTATCGACGAGACGGCGGACTATCAGACCGGGGCGGTGGTCGTGCGGTCGGACGATGCGGCGGCGACGGCGGGCGGGGTCGATCTGGACTTGCCGCTGGTGTGCGGCGGCGGACTGGCGACGGCGGCGGCGCAGCGGGCGCTGGACGGCGAGGGCGTGGAGGCGAGGACGCTGGCGCTGGGGCCGCTGGAGGCCTTGCGGCTGGAGCCGGGCGACGGGGTGCGGCTGGAGGGGCGGTCGGACGACTGGCGCGTGATGCGGGTCACGTCGGACGAGACGCCGTCGGCGGTGCTGGAGCCGGTGACGGCCCGGCGGGTGGTAGAGGATGACGGCGTTTGGCGCGGGGGCGAGACGCCAGCGGTGGTCGGGGCGCCGTTCCTGAAAGTGTTGGACCTGCCGCCCTTGATCGGGCGTGAGGCGGACGCGCGGCCCCTGATCGCCGTGGCTGCCGAGCCTTGGCGGACGATGCGGCTGCATGTGGGGCCGACCGCTGAGACTCTGACGGCGAGGAGCGATGTGGAGACGCCGGCGACGGTCGGGGTGCTGATCGAGGCGCTGGAAGCGGGCGTGCGGCACCGTTGGGACGAGGCCAATGCGGTGGTCGTGCGGGTCGAAGGAGTGGCTCCGGAAAGCGCCGTGGAGATGGCGGTGCTGGGCGGCGGCAATGCGCTGGCGGTCGAGACGGTCGTAGGCTGGGAGATCGTTCAGTATCGGTCGGCGGTGCTGGTCGGACCGGGGACGTGGCGGCTGACGGGTCTGTTGCGCGGGCAGCAGGGGACCGAAGTGGAGATGCGGGCGGGCGCCGGGGCGGGGGCCGTCGTGGTGTTTCTGGACGACCGGCTGGCGCGCGCGGAGATCGGGCGGGGCGAGCGAGGACTGCCGCTGGTCTGTCGGGCGGGACCGGCTGGCGCAGCGCCGGGCGGTGCGGGCTTCAGCGAGACCCTGTTCGTGGCGAGGGGCGTGCATGATCGGCCGTGGTCGCCGTCTGGCCTGACGGTCGAGACGTCGGCGGAGGGTCTGAGGATTGGATGGACTCCACGCGTGCGGCTGTTCGGCGACAGTTGGGATGGGGAACCGACAACGGTCGATCCGATGCGGTTCCGGCTGCGTGTGCGGGACGGAGATGTCGTGGTGCGGACAATGGAGGTGGAGGGCGTGTCGGGCTTCTATGCAGCGGCTGACTTGGCGGCGGACTTCCCAGAAGGCGCGACATCGATGGCGCGGATCGCCGTGGCGCAGTGGGGCGAGGGGTTCGGCTGGGGCTCAGAAGCAGAGGTGGAGGCGGAAATCCGGCGGGTCTGACGAAATAGGGCGGGGCCAGCCCTTTGCGCGGGGCGGGGCATGGCTTAACTGACGGCCTCTCGACGTTTTTCAGCTGGAGTGACAACGGACGTGGCAGGCGATCCCTACAAGGAACTGGGCGTTTCGAAGGGCGCGAGCGCGGACGAGGTCAAAAAGGCGTATCGCAAGCTCGCCAAGGAGCTGCATCCCGACAAGAACCCCGGCGACAAGATCACCGAGGACAAGTTCAAACGGGTGACGGCGGCCTTCGACATCCTGGGCGACAAGGAAAAGCGCGCCAAATACGACGCGGGCCAGATCGACGGCGACGGCAACGAACAGTATCGCGGCTTCGGCGGGGGCGGTCGCGCCGGCGGCAGCCCGTTCGGCCAGGGCGGCAATCCGTTCGGACAAGGCGGCGGGCCGGGCGGCCGGGCCAACTTCGAAGGCGTCGATCTGGACGAGCTGTTCGGCATGTTCGGCGGGGCCGGGCGTCAGCGCGGCGCGCGGGACTTCACCTCACGCGGTCAGGACGTGAAGGCGACGTTGGACATCAGTCTGGAAGACGCCATCGCCGGGGCGACGCGGCGGATCCAGTTCTCGGACGGGCGCACCCTGGACGTGACCATTCCCAAGGGGGCGTCGGAAGGCCAGACGATCCGCCTGCGCGGCCAGGGATCGCCGGGGCGCGGGGCCGAGAACGGCGACGCCCTGATCGAACTGAGGATCGAACCGCACCCCATCTACAAGCGCGACGGGGCGGACCTGACGATGGACCTGCCGGTGTCGGTGCCCGATGCGGTGCTGGGCGCCAAGGTGCGAGTGCCGACGCCCGAGGGCGTGGTGCAGATGACGCTGCCGGCCGGATCGAACTCGGGCAAGGTGCTGAGGCTGAAGGGGCGCGGCGCGTTTGCGCAAGGTAGGCGCGGCGATCTGCTAGCGCGGGTGATGGTGACGCTGCCCGATACGCCGGACGCCGAACTGACCGCCTTCGCCGAGGATTGGCGGGCCAAGCGGCCCTATACGCCGGGGCGGTGAGCGCGCTCAAGCCGCGCGAAGACTGGCAGCGCCAAAGGGAAAGAGCATGAGCACGAAGCCTGATGTGAAGCCGGCGCGGCCGTGGTTTTCGGCAGGGCCGACGGCGAAGCGGCCGGGCTATGCGTTGGGCGGATTGCCGTCCGATCTGCTGGGACGCGGTATTCGCGCGCCCGAGGTGGTCGAGCGGTTCGCGCATGGCCTGCGGCTGACGCGCGAGGTGCTGGAAGTGCCTGACAGCCATGTGATGCTGTATACGCCGGGGTCCGATACGGGTGCGGTCGAGGCGGCGCTGTGGGGGATGCTGGGCGCGCGGCCCGTGCAGGTCGTGGCGTTCGAGAATTTCGGCCTGACCTGGCTGGCGGACGTGAAGGATCATCTGGGGCTGGAGCCCGAGGCCCTGACGGCGCCCTGGGGCGACCTGCCGGATCTGAGCCGGGCCGATTGGTCCAAGGATGTGGTGTTTCCGTGGAACGGCACGACCTCGGGCGTGCGGGTGCCGGACGCCGACTGGATCGCCGACGAGCGCGAGGGGCTGGCGATCTGTGACGCGACCTCGGCCGCCTTCGCCATGCCGCTGCCGTGGGACAAGCTGGATGTCGTGACCTTCAGCTTCCAGAAGGCGCTGGGCGGCGAGGCGGGCATCGGGGTGATGGTGCTGTCGCCGCGCGCGGTCGAGCGGCTGGATACGTACCGGCCGGATCGGGCGATTCCCAAGCTGTTGCGGCTGACCGACGGCAAGGGACGGTTTGATCGGGCTTTGGCGGACGGGGTGGCGATCAACACCTTCTCGATCCTGACCCTCGAAGACTGGATCGACGCCCTGGGCTGGGCGAAGGACATCGGCGGATTGAGCGAACTGATCCGACGGACAGACGCCAACTACGCCGCGTTGGCGCAATGGGTGGAGCGAACCGACTGGATCGCCTTCCTGCCGGATCGACCGGAAATCCGGTCGACGACCTCTGTCTGCCTGAAGTTCACCGATGCGCGGATCGCGGCGCTGGACGACAAGGCGCAGAAGGCCTTCGTCATGCGGTTCAAGGCCCTGCTGGAAGGCGAGGCGGCCGTGTTCGACATGGAGCCGCACCGCAATGCGCCGCCCGGACTGCGCCTATGGTGCGGATGCACGGTCGAGACGGCCGATGTGGTTGCGGCGACGCCCTGGCTGGAATGGGCGTTCGAGACGGCGGTCGGCGAAGTCGGATAAATCCGCCTGACGGGACGACATCGGACGATTCCCTCGCTATAGGCTGCGCCCGCATTCCAGTGCGGAGAGACGGTTTTGGCGAACGTAGCGGTGGTCGGCGCCCAGTGGGGCGACGAGGGCAAGGGCAAGATCGTGGACTGGCTGTCCAACCGCGCCGACATGGTCGTGCGGTTCCAGGGCGGTCACAATGCGGGCCATACGCTGGTCGTGGACGGCAAGGTCTACAAGCTGGCGCTGCTGCCCAGCGGCGTCGTGCAGGGCAAGCCGTCGATCATCGGCAACGGCGTGGTCGTCGATCCGTGGCATCTGGTCGGCGAGATCGAGAAGATCGCCGCCCAGGGCGTGGCGATCAGCCCTGAAATCCTGACCATTGCGGACAACGCCTGTTTGATTCTGCCCATCCACCCTGCGCTGGACGTGGCGCGCGAGGCGGCGGCCAGCGCGCCGGGCGCCAAGATCGGCACGACCGGACGGGGCATCGGTCCGGCCTATGAGGACAAGGTGGGGCGTCGCGCCATCCGGGTCTGCGATCTGGCCAATGAAGACGATCTGAAGGTCAAGATCGACCGGCTGCGCTCGCACCACGATCCGCTGCGCGCCGGTCTGGGGCTGGAGCCGATCGATCCCGACGCGCTGCTGGCGCAGTTGCTGGAGATCGCGCCGAAGATCCTGCCTTATGTGAAACCGGCCTGGCGCGTGTTGGACCAGGCGCAGAAGGACGGCAAGCGCGTGCTGTTCGAAGGGGCGCAGGGCGCCTTCCTGGACGTGGATCACGGCACCTATCCCTATGTCACCAGCTCCAACACGGTGGCCGGCCAAGCGGCGGCGGGGTCGGGCATCGGGCCGCGCGGCGTCGGTTATGTGCTGGGCATCGTGAAGGCCTATACGACGCGCGTCGGAGAAGGCCCCTTCGCCTGTGAACTGAATGATGAAGTCGGCACGCATCTGGCGACTGTGGGGCGCGAGGTCGGGGTGAACACCGGCCGCGCGCGCCGCTGCGGCTGGTTCGACGCTGTGTTGGTGCGCCAGTCCGTTGCGATCAACGGCATCGACGGCATCGCCCTGACCAAGCTGGACGTGCTGGACGGGCTGAAGACGCTAAAGATCTGCGTCGGCTACAAGGTCGATGGCGAGGTGCTGGACTATCTGCCCTCAAGCCTGAAGGCCCAGGGCGCGGCCGAGCCGGTGTTCGAGGAGCTGGAGGGCTGGAGCGAAAGCACGGCCGGGGTCCGCAGCTTCAAGGACATCAACGCCAACGCCATCAAATATGTGCGGCGGATCGAGGAGTTGATCGGCGCGCCGGTGGCCCTGCTATCGACTAGCCCCGAACGCGACGACACCATTCTGATGCGCGATCCGTTCCAGGGCTGAGGCCTCAGAGGGAGTGGCGTGAGGCGGCGGACTACGCAGAAGGACCTATTCAACAGGTCTTAACCCGTCGGCGGTAAGGATAACGGCTCCAAACTCGGAGTCTGATGTGTTCGCCGCAAACGCCAGAACCATAAGCCGCATGGAGCCTGCGCTTCGTCGGGTGGTCATCGTGGACGCCAATCTGTCGTCGGCGCGACTGCTGACGGACATCGTCAAGGGCATGGGTGCGCGCGAGGTCTATTCAGAGGGCGACGAAGAACGCGCGCTGGAGCTGCTGCGCGACGTCGAGCCGGGCGTGATCTTTACAGAACGGTCCGGAGACAGGCTGAACGGCGAGACGCTGGCGCGGCGCATTCGGCGCTCCAGCATGTCGTGCCGTATGTCGCCGATCATCATGGTGACGGGCGAGGCGACCGCGGCGGCGATCAAGGGCGCGCGCGACGCCGGCATCCACGAGTTCCTGAGAAAGCCGTTCACGACGGGCGACCTGTTCAAGCGGGTCGAGAATGTGACGTTGAAGCCGCGACCCTGGATCGAGGCCGTCGGCTATGTCGGGCCGGATCGTCGCCGGTTTAACTCGGGCGAATATTCTGGCGCTCGCAAGCGCCGCAGCGATGGCGCGGCCGGAGGCGGCCCTGCCGAAATCCGCGATCAGGCATCGCGAATCCTGGTTTCGGCCATGTCGCAGTTTGAGCAGGATCCGTCGCAGGCGACGCGCGCCATTCGCCAACAGGCCGAGACGCTGAACGGTCTGGCCATCAAGACGGCGGACGCGCGACTGGCGATGGCTGTGGCGACCCTGCAGGCCTATGTGGCCAGCGGTCAGGTGACGAAGGCGGGACTGGCCCAGCCGATCGGCACGGTGGTGGCGGCTGCGAGAGCAGCCAACGATGCAGCGCCGGTGGCGCGCGCGTCATGACGATAGACGGTCCGCCGCGCCGTTGAAGGCGAAGCGGACCGAGTTGCTCAGGCGTCGACCAGGTTCCGCTCTTCGGCTGCGGCGCGCATGGCCTTTTGCAGCTTCTCGAAGGCGCGGACCTCGATCTGACGCACGCGCTCGCGCGAGACGCCGTACTGGCCGGCGAGCTCTTCCAGTGTGACCGGATCGTCCTTGAGGCGACGTTCCGTGAGGATGTGCTTCTCGCGATCGGTCAGCTCTTCCATGGCCTCTTGCAGGAGGCTCATGCGGATGCCCTTTTCCTCGTCGTCGGCGAGCTGGGTTTCCTGAGACACCGCCGTGTCGTCGGCCAGCCAGTCCTGCCACTCGCTTTCGCCGTCGGCGCGCAGAGGGGCGTTCAGCGAGGCGTCGCCGCCCAGACGGCGGTTCATGTTGGTGACCTCTTCCTCCGTCACGCCCAATTTGGTGGCGATGGCGGCGAGGTGTTCAGGATGCAGATCGCCTTCCTCGAAGGCCGAGATCTGGCTCTTGGCCTTGCGCAGGTTGAAGAACAGCTTCTTCTGCGCCGCGGTGGTGCCCATCTTCACGAGCGACCAGCTGCGCAGGATGTATTCCTGAATCGAGGCGCGAATCCACCACATGGCGTAGGTCGCTAGGCGGAAACCCTTGTCGGCGTCGAATTTCTTGACGGCCTGCATGAGGCCGACGTTACCCTCGGAAATCACTTCGCCGATCGGCAGCCCATAGCCGCGATACCCCATGGCGATCTTGGCCACGAGACGAAGGTGCGAGGTGACGAGACGGTGGGCGGCTTCAGGGTCCTGGTGCTCAGACCAACGCTTGGCGAGCATGAACTCCTCGTCCTTGGTCAGCATCGGAAACTTGCGGATTTCCGTCAGATAACGCGACAGGCCTTGTTCAGGCGACATCACCGCGAGCGTACTATTGGCAGCCATATATAGGTCCCTCCGACCGTCTTGAACGAGCGGGCTCTTCGTCATCGGCCACGGTGTGTGCGCCGACGTCTCACCCCTCAACCGGTAAAGTAGCGATGGGTTGCCGCCATTTTTAGAGGCGGATCGTCACACGAAAGCGTGACCGTGGCCCTGGCGCTACTCGCGCCGATCGACGTCCTATATAGAACTTTGTCAGTTGCTATTCAAGACCTGCCTAAAGCAGCGGCGGTTTAGAGTTCGGCGAGGCGCATTTCGAGACGCTGCATGTCAGACGGTGGCGCGGTCTCAAAGCGAAGCGCCGCGCCCGTGGCAGGATGGACAAAGCCCAGAACGGCGGCGTGCAGGGCCTGACGCTCAAGGCCCGCTTCGGCGATGGCGGCGCGGACGGGTATGGCGGGGCTGCCTGAGCCGTAGGTCGCGTCGCCGAGGATCGGCGCGCCCTTGGACGACAGGTGGACGCGGATTTGATGGGTGCGGCCGGTGTGAAGCGTGCAGGCGACGCGCGCGGCCATGGGCGCGCCGCCGGCTTTCGCGGGCTGCCCGAAGGTCGCTTGGACGACATAGTCGGTGATGGCCTCGCGACCGCCGGTCTTGAGGACCGCCATCTTCTTGCGGTCGCCGGTGGAGCGGCCGATGCGGGTGTGGATGCGGCCGGTCGCGGGCGACGGCGCGCCGCGTGTCAGGGCGATGTAGGTGCGCTCGATGTCGTGCGCAGCGAACAGGGCGGACAGGCCGGCGTGGGCGCGGTCGGTCTTGGCGGCGACCATGACGCCGGAGGTGTCCTTGTCCAGTCGGTGGACGATGCCGGGGCGGGCGACGCCGCCGATGCCCGACAGGCTGTCGCCGCAATGGGCCAGCAACGCATTGACCAGGGTGCCGTCGGGCGTGCCGGGCGCAGGGTGGGCGGCCATGCCCGCAGGCTTGTCGATGACGATAAGGTCCGCGTCCTCGTAGAGAACGGTCAGGGGAATGGCCTGGGGCTGGGGCGTGGCCGGCGCGACAGGCGGCAGGGCGACGGCGTACAGGCCGGGTTGGGCCTTGGCGGAACCGCCGCTCAGGACGGCGCCGTCGCGGCTGACGGCGCCTTCGGCCAGCAGGGCCTGGAGCCGTGCGCGCGACAGGGTGGGGAAGGCGCCGGCCAGGGCCTTGTCCAGGCGAACGCCGGCCGTGTCGATGCGGGCCTCCAGCACCCCGGCGGGGTCGCCGGTCGCGGGGTCTTCGTCTTCGTCGATCAGATCTTGGGCGGACACGTCGTCTCCCTAGCACGACCGGCCGCTTGCGCGAGGGGCGCGGGTGAGGCGATAGTCAAGCTTGGGGGCGTAGGGGACATCCGATGAAGCGGTTGATGATCGCCGGGGGCGCGTTCGCCGTTGCGGCGCTGCTGAGCAGCTGCACGACCATGAGCAAGGACGAATGCCTGGCCGGGGCCTGGGGCGAGAAGGGCTATGCGGACGGGGCGTCGGGCTATCCGATGACGCGGCTGGACGACCACGCCAAGGCCTGCGCCAAGTTTCAGATCGCACCCAATCCAGCCGCCTATGGCTCGGCGCGTGAGGATGGTTTGCGGACCTATTGCACCTTCCAGCGCGGTTGGGAGGAGGGGAGGGCGGGCAATACCTACTATGGCGTTTGTCGTCCGGAGGAGGAGCAGGCGTTTCTGCCGGCCTATCGTGACGGCCGACTGCTGCATGAGGTCGAGGACGCCTACGAGACGGCGCAAGGTGCGCTGAGCAGCGCAGAGGCCCGGATCGAAAATCGCGAAGACAAGCTGGAAGCCAAGGAACGCGAACTGCGCGGCGAGGGCCTGACGGACGAAGAGCGGGAGCGCATTCGTGACCGCATTCAAGAGGTCAGAGGCGAGATCCGAGATGCGCGTCGCAATGCCCGAGAGGCACGCGACGCGCTGGACCGGGCCGAGTGGGACGTTCGCCGGGTGCGGCGCGAAGTGAGCGGCCGCTACCCAGTCTAGACGACGGTCCTAGGCGGCCTTGACGGCGGCGCCGCGGAAGGACGGATCCAGGTCGCCCGAGGCGTAGCGTTTGGCCATCTGGGCGGTGGACAGCGGGCGGATCTTGGACGCCTGACCTTCGCAGCCGAACTGCTGGTAGCGCTCCATGCAGAGCTTCTTCATCGCCTCCTTGGCGGGCTTCAGATAATAGCGCGGGTCGAACTCGCCCGGCTTCTCCATCAGGGCCTTACGGATGGCGCCGGTGATGGCCATGCGGTTGTCGGTGTCGATGTTGACCTTGCGCACGCCGTGCTTGATGCCGCGCTGGATTTCCTCGACCGGCACGCCCCAGGTCTGGGGCATTTCGCCGCCGTACTGGTTGATGATGTCCTGCAGATCCTGCGGCACCGACGACGAACCGTGCATCACCAGGTGGGTGTTGGGCAGGCGGCGGTGGATTTCCTCGATCACGTTCATGGCCAGGACCTCGCCGTCCGGCTGACGCGTGAACTTGTAGGCGCCGTGGCTGGTGCCCATGGCGATGGCGAGGGCGTCGACCTTGGTGGCGGCGACGAAGTCGACGGCCTGATCCGGGTCGGTCAGCAGTTGCGAGTGGTCCAGCTTGCCTTCGAAGCCGTGGCCGTCCTCGGCCTCGCCCATGCCGGTCTCCAGCGAGCCCAGCACGCCCAGTTCACCCTCGACCGAGACGCCGCAGGCGTGGGCCATTTCAGTGACGCGACGGGTGACGTCGACGTTGTACTCGTAAGAGGCGGGGGTCTTGGCGTCCTCCTCCAGCGAGCCGTCCATCATCACGCTGGTGAAGCCGTACTGGATGGCGGTGGCGCAGGTCGCCGGACCGTTGCCGTGGTCCTGGTGCATGCAGACCGGGATGTGCGGATAGAGCTCGGCCAGGGCGTCGATCAGTTTGGCCAGAACGATGTCGTTGGCGTAGTTCCGGGCGCCCCGGCTCGCTTGAATGATCACGGGAGCATTGACCTCGTGGGCCGCCTCCATGATCGCCAGACCCTGTTCCATATTGTTGATGTTGTAGGCGGGCAGGCCGTAATCGTTCTCTGCCGCGTGGTCGAGCAGCTGTCGCAGCGTGATGCGCGCCATGGGGTAGTCTCCTGAGCCGAATAGTCTTTTTGGTTGGGCGAGAGATTAGACGCCGGAAAGCGTGAAGTCACGCCGTGTTACAGCCGTTTCAACGCCGATTTCAAAGACAGGATGCCGGCGTGATCCGCCTGCATCGCCGAGCTTTTAGGCGCGCAGGGCCTCAACGCCGGGCAGAGGTTTGCCCTCCATCCATTCCAGGAAGGCGCCGCCGGCGGTGGAGACGAAGGTCAGGTCTGCGCTGACGCCGGCATGGCCGACGGCCGCGACCGTGTCGCCACCGCCCGCCACCGCGATCAGGGCGCCGGCCTTGGTGCGCTCGGCGACGTGCTTGGCGGCCGCGACCGTGGCGGCGTCGAAGGGCGGCACCTCGAACACGCCCAGCGGGCCGTTCCAGATCAGGGTCTTGGAGCCGTCGATGGCGGCGTTCAGGCGCGCAACGGTGTCGGGGCCGGCGTCCAGGATTTTGTCTTCAGTCGAGAGGGCTTCGCCTGTCTTGACGGTGCGGGCGTCGGCGCCCGGCTTGACCTCGGTCGCCACCACGACATCGACGGGCAGCAGGATGTCGCAGCCCTTGGCTTCGGCTTCCGCCAGGATTTCGCGCGCCGTGTCCGCCATATCCTTTTCGGCCAGGGAGCCGCCGATATCGACGCCTTGGGCATAAAGGAAGGTGTTGGCCATGCCGCCGCCGATGGCCAGCGTGTCCAGCTTGCCGACCAGGTTCTTCAGCAGGTCGAGCTTGGTCGAGACCTTGGAGCCGCCGACGATGCCGACGACCGGCTTCTGCGGATTGCCGAGCGCGGCGTCGAGCGCATCCAGTTCGCGACGCATGGATTCGCCGGCATAGGCCGGGATGTGATGCGCGACGCCTTCGGTCGAGGCGTGGGCGCGGTGCGCGGCCGAAAAGGCGTCGTTGACGTAGAGATCGCCCAGACCCGCCAGCTTCTGCGCGAAGACCGGATCATTGGCCTCTTCCGCCGCATGGAAGCGTACGTTTTCCAATAGGACCACGCCGCCGGCGTCCAGATCGCGAATGGCCTCGACGGCGTCAGGACCGATGCAGTCGTCAGCGAAGCGGACGGGGGCGCCAAGGAGTTTTTCCAGCGGCTGGACGATCGGCCTCAGGCTCATCGACGCAACGCGCTGGCCCTTGGGGCGGTCGAAGTGGGCCAGCAGGGCGACCTTGGCGCCGGCATCGCGCAGGCGCTGAATTGTCGGCAGGGCGACCCGCAGACGGGTGTCGTCCGTGACCTTGCCGCCCTCCATCGGGACGTTGAAGTCCACGCGAACCAGCGCGGTCTTGCCTGCGAGATCCTTGGCGTCGTCGAGAGTGCGGAAGGTCATGACATTCTCCATCCGCTCATCCCCGCGAAAGCGGGGACCCAGTCCTTTTGCGTGGCGCGAGGGCTGGGATCATGAGCGGCGCAAGTGGGTTGGGCCGGATCGCCCAAAGAACTGGGTCCCCGCTTTCGCGGGGATGAGCGGAATGAAGAAGGCTTACAGGAACTTCGCCATCTGCAACGCCGTGTCGCTCATGCGCGTCGCGAAGCCCCATTCGTTATCGTACCAGCTCAGAACGCGGGCCAGTTTGCCGTCGACGACTTGGGTCTGGGGCAGGGCGGCGGTGGAGGAGGCGGCGATGTGGTTCAGGTCGTGCGAGACCAGCGGGTCGGTCGTGGTAAACAGCACGCCCTTCATCGGGCCGTCGGCGGCGGCCTGAAGCGCCGCGTTGATCTCTTCGACCGTGACCTCGCGACCGGCGACGACCTTCAGATCGACGACCGAGACGTTCGGGGTCGGGACGCGGATCGACGAGCCGTCCAGCTTGCCCTTCAGTTCCGGCAGGACCAGGCCCAGGGCCTTGGCGGCGCCGGTCGAGGTAGGGATCATCGACAGGGCCGCGGCGCGGGCGCGGTACAGGTCCTTGTGCATCGTATCCAGCGTCGGCTGGTCGCCGGTGTAGGAGTGGATGGTGGTCATATACCCGCGCTCGATGCCGAACAGGTCGTTCAGCACCTTGGCCACCGGGGCCAGGGCGTTGGTGGTGCACGAGCCGTTCGACACGACGATGTCGTCGGCGGTCAGGGTCTCATGGTTGACCTTATAGACGATGGTCTTGTCGGCGTTGTCGGCGGGCGCCGAGACCAGGACGCGTTTGGCGCCGGCCTTCAGGTGCGCGCTGGCCTTGTCCTTGGAGGTGAAGATGCCGGTGCATTCGAAGGCGATGTCCACCTTCAGCTCGGCGTGGGGCAGATTGGCGGGATCGCGCTCGGCCGTGACCTTGATCTTGCCCGTGCCGACGTCGATCCAGTCCTCGCCCGAGGTCACCGTGCCGGGGAAGCGGCCGTGGACCGAATCGTAGCGGAACAGGTGGGCGTTGGTCTCGACCGGACCCAGATCGTTGATCGCCACCACCTCGATGTCCGTGCGGCCATGCTCGATGATCGAGCGAAGGACCAGACGGCCAATGCGGCCGAAACCATTGATGGCGACGCGAACGGTCATGGGAAGCTCCTCTGAACGGTAGGGTGTTGTGCGTTACATATAGGTTGGCGTCTCAATGGAGCGGTCGCGGATGGGTTTCAACCCCGCGCACGTAACATGATGTGATGGACGGTTACGCTTCGTCGGCTGTCCAAATGTAGCAGCGGCAAGAAACACCCTTGTTTCGATCATTTTGCTTCCGTGACGCAAAATTATTGCGACGGGGGTTGTGCGACTGCAGCGGCTATGGTTTCTTGGCGTCAGAACAGGGAGCCGCCCGTGGCCACGATGACGCGCGACATGACGAAGGGACGCACCGCCAAGGCGGTCGCAGCCGTTCGCGTGCCGGTCGGCCTGGAGAGCCCCGTATTCCTCATTACCCTCGTACTTCTCGGCCTGCTTACGCAAGCGGCGTGGATGCACGCGACCTGACCTTAGACACACTCAGGATCGCCTCGCACCACCCCGCCTCCGAAAGGAAGCGGGGTTTTTAGTGCGCGGCGGTTCGAAACGAACCGGACCGATGACGCAAAATTCTACCTCCCAGCCCAGAAAGCCGAACGCGCGCAGCGCGGCGGTGACGGCTGGCCCGAACCGGGCCGCCGCCCGATCCTATCTGCGCGCCGCCGGCATGCAGGATGCCGACTTCGACAAGCCGATGATCGGCATCGTCAACACCTGGTCGACGGTCACGCCGTGCAACATGCACCTGGATCGTCTGGCCAAGGACGTGCGCGCCGGCATCGTCGCGGCGGGCGGCTATCCGGTCGATTTCAACACCATCGTCGTCACCGACGGCATCTCGATGGGCACGGCGGGCATGAAGGCCTCGCTGATCAGCCGCGAGGTCGTCGCCGACTCCATCGAACTGGCCATCGAAGGCCACCAACTGGACGGCGTGGTCTGCATCGTCGGCTGCGACAAGACGATCCCGGCGGCGGCCATGGCCCTGGCGCGGATGGATATCCCCGGCCTGGTCTATTACGGCGGCACCATCATGCCCGGCGTGATCGGGACCAAGGAGGTCTCGGTCCAGGAGGTGTTCGAGGCGATCGGCGCCCATTCGGCCGGCGCCCTGGACGATGCGGGCCTGAAGGCGGTCGAGCAGGCCGTCTGCCCCGGCGCCGGGGCCTGCGGCGGTCAGTTCACGGCCAACACCATGGCGATGGCCCTGTCGGTCATGGGCATCAGCCCCATGGGCGCCAACGACGTTCCTGCCGTCGATCCGAACAAGGCCGCCGAGGGCGAACGCTGCGGTCGGCTGATCGTCGAGCGCGTCTTCTCCGGTGACACGGCCCGTAAATACATCACCCGCGCCAGCCTGAAGAACGCCGCCGTCGCCGTCTCGGCCTCGGGCGGATCGACCAATGCGGTGATGCACCTGACGGCCATCGCGGCGGAGGCCGGCGTCGAGTTCGGCGTCGAGGACTGCCACCAGGCCTGCGTCGAGGCGGCGGTCATCTGCGATCTGAAGCCGGGCGGTCGCTTCCTGGCCTCGCACCTGTTCGCCGCCGGCGGCACCCGTCTGGTCACCCAGCGGATGGCCGAGGCGGGCAAGATCGTGAACACGCCGACCGTCACCGGCCGCAGCCTGTTCGCCGAGGCGGCCGAGGCCGAGGAGACGCCGGGTCAGGTGGTCGTGACCACCTTCGACGCCCCTGTGATGGATCGCGGCAGCTTCGCCGTCATCTATGGCGACGTCGCCCCGGAAGGCGCGGTCATCAAGCTGACGGGCCACAAGGTCGACAAGTTCGAGGGTCCCGCCTGCGTTTTCGACTCAGAGGAGGACGCCTTCCACGCCGTTCAGGACGGATCGGTCGGCGAAGGCGACGTGATCATCATCCGTTACGAAGGGCCCAAGGGCGGTCCGGGCATGCGCGAGATGCTGCAGGTCACCGCCGCCCTGAAGGGGCGCAAGATCGACAATGTCGCCCTGCTGACCGACGGCCGGTTCTCGGGCGCCAGCTATGGCTTCGTAGCCGGACACGTCTCGCCGGAAGCCGCCGTCGGCGGCCCGATCGCCCTCATTCGCGATGGTGACCGCATCACCATCGACGTCACCAACCGCCGCATCGACGTCAACGTCGATCTGGCGACGCGCCGGGCGGGCTTTACGCCCCACGTAGTCCGCCCGGCGCGAGGTGTCTTCGCCAAATACCGCGCCTCGGTCGCCTCGGCCGCCCAGGGCGCCGTCACCATTCCCAACCCGCCGCCGGCCCAAGTCCCGGCAAGCCATAAAACCAACGCTGCTCAGGACGCCTGATCCCCATGGCCATCACCATCTACACCAACGAAGACATCAAGCCGGGCGCCATCGCCGGCCAGCGCATCGCCATCATCGGCTATGGTTCACAGGGTCGCGCCCATGCCCAGAACCTGAAGGACAGCGGCCATGACGTGGTCGCCGGCGTCCGTCACGGCGGTACGGGCTGGAAACACGCCACCGCCGACGGCGTCCCAACCGCCGAGCCGGCCGAGGCCGTAAAGGGCGCCGACATCATCGCCATCCTGACGCCCGACATGGTTCAGGGCGACGTCTATCGCGACATCATTGAGCCGAACGCCAAGGAGGGTTCGGCCCTGCTGTTCGCCCACGGCTTCTCGATCATCTACGAGCGCATTACGCCGCGCGCCGACATGGACGTGATCCTGGTCGCCCCCAAGGGGCCGGGCGATCTGGTCCGCCGCGAGTTTCAGCGCGGGCGCGGCGTGCCCAGCCTGTTCGCCGTCGAGAAGGAAGTCACCGGCAAGGCGCGCGACCGGGCCATGGGTTACGCCAAGGGCAATGGCGGCGCGACCGGCGGGCTGCTGGAAACCACCTTCCGCGAAGAGACCGAGACCGATCTGTTCGGCGAACAGGCGGTCCTGTGCGGCGGCGCCAAGGAGCTGGTCATCCAGGGCTTCAACACCCTGGTCGAGGCCGGGTACCAGCCCGAAATCGCCTACTTCGAATGCCTGCATGAGCTGAAGCTGATCGTGGATTTGTTCTACGAGGGCGGCATCTCCAAGATGCACCACTTCATCTCCGAGACGGCCAAATACGGCGCCGTCGCCAGCGGCCCGCGCGTCGTGACCGAAGAGACCAAGGCCCGCATGAAGACCATTCTGGACGAGATCCAGGACGGCACCTTTGCGCGCAACTGGATCGCCGAGAACGAGGCCGGCAAGCCGCAGTACGAGGCCTGGCTGAAGGCGGACCGCGAAAGCCAGATCGAACAGGTCGGCGCGCGTCTGCGCGAGCGCATGGCCTGGCTGAACACGCCCAAGGCAGAAGCGGCCTGATCGCCGCCTGAACGACCGGATGACCCTGATGACCGCCGCCGCCTTCAAACCTCAAGCCGAGACCGCTCCCCAGTCGGGTGCGCGTCTGCTGGTCTCCACCCTGGAGCGGCTGGGGGTGGAGGTGGTGTTCGGCTATCCGGGCGGCGCCATCATGCCGGTCTATGACGCCCTGGCCGGCTCCAAGCTGAAACACATCCTGGTCCGCCACGAGCAGGGGGCGGCCTTCTCGGCCGACGCCTATGCCAGGAAGAGCGGCAAGGTCGGCGTCTGCATGGCCACGTCCGGCCCCGGCGCCACCAATCTGGTCACCGGCATCGCCAATGCGATGATGGATTCGGTGCCGATCGTGTGCATCACCGGCAATGTCGCCCAAGGCCTGATGGGCACTGACGCCTTTCAGGAGATCGACATCCTGGGCGTCACCCTGCCGATCGTGAAACATTCGATCCTGGTCCGCTCGGCGGCCGAGGTTCCGGCCGCGATCGAGGAAGCCTTCCATATCGCTCGCTCGGGCCGCCCCGGTCCGGTTCTGGTCGATCTGCCCAAGGATGTGCAGTTCGAGACGACCGGCGATGACTACGGATTTTCAATCCCCAACGAGACGGCACGCGTCGATCACGACGCCATCGCCGCCGCCGAGGCTGCGATCCGCACGGCGAAGAAGCCGCTGGTCTATATCGGCGGCGGGGTGAAGATCGGCGGCGCGACCGAGGCCCTGCGCGCCTTCGTCGCCGCGACCGGCATCCCCCAGGTCTCGACCCTGAACGCCCTGGGCACGATCCCGACTGACGCGCCGGGCATGCTGGGCATGCTGGGCATGCACGGCACGCGCGCCGCCAACCATGCGGTGCAGGACAGCGATTTGCTGATCGTCGTCGGCGCCCGGTTCGACGACCGCGCGACGGGCAAGCTGGCCGAGTTCGCGCCGAACGCCAGGATCGTCCATTTCGACATCGACGCCTCGGAAGTCGGCAAGCTGCGCAGCGCCAATGTCGCCGTCGTCGGCGAGCTGCGTGAAGGCGTTGAGGCGCTGACGGCGCGGATGCGGTCGGGCGCCGCCTTGGACATTCAGACCTGGGCCGAGGCCTGCGTTCGTGCGGCCGAGGCCGGCGCGCATCGTTATGACGCGCCGGGCGAGGGTGTCTATGCGCCCGCCCTGCTGAAGGCAATCTCCGAAGCGGCGGGCGATGATTTCGTCGCCGCCTGCGACGTGGGCCAGCATCAGATGTGGGCGGCTATGCACTGCCGCTTCGCCAAGCCGGAAGCCCACATCACCTCGGGCGGCTTGGGCGCGATGGGTTTCGGTCTGCCCGCCGGCATCGGCGCCAAGCTGGCCGATCCGTCCGCGACGGTCGTCACCATCGCCGGCGACGGCGGCTTCATGATGAACATTCAGGAGCTGGCGACGCTGAAGCGTTACGGCATCCCGTTGAAGATCGTGCTGATCGACAACTCGTCCCTGGGCCTGGTGCGCCAGTGGCAGGAGCTGTTCTTCGCCGAAAACTATTCCGAGATCGACCTGTCCGACAATCCGGACTTCGTGAAGGTCGCCGAAGCCTTCGGCATCAAGGCCTTCCGCATCGATCGTCGCGATCAGGTGTCGGACGGCATCCAGCGCCTGCTGGCCGCCGACGGCCCCTGCCTGGCCCATGTGGTCATCGACCCCCGAGACAATGTCTGGCCGCTGGTTCCGCCGGGCAAGAGCAATGCTGAAATGATGGAGGGCTCCTGAGATGAGCAACACGATCCACATCCAGATCGACCGTGCGGACGGTTCGCTTCAGCGTCTCATCGGCCTGGTGGAGCGCCGCGGCTTCCACATCGACGGCATGGCCCTGGCGGACGAGGGCGCTTTCCGCCGCATCGCCCTGACTGTGCGCGGCCGCGACGCCGGCCGCTGCATGGACAATCTGGGTCGCCAGATCGACCGGCTGTTCGGCGTGCGCCGCATCAGCAACGACATTATTCAATCCGAGGCCGCGTGATGCACCCCGACAAAGTACGAGTATCGGGCGTATCGCGCACCGAGCAGATCGCCGCTGACCCCAACCGCGTCATCGTCTTCGATACGACGATGCGGGACGGGGAACAGGCTCCGGGCTTCTCGATGAGCGCCCAGGCCAAGGTGAAGATGGCCCATGTCCTGCGGGATCTCGGCGTCGACGTCATTGAGGCCGGCTTTGCCGCCGCCTCGCCCGGCGACGAGGACTGCATCCGCCGCGTGGCGGGCGAGGTCGAGGGCCCGATCTTCTGCTCCCTGTCGCGTGCCAACGAAAAGGACATCGACGCCACCTTCCGCGCGCTGGAGCCGGCGCCGAAATCGCACCGTCGTTGCCACACCTTCATCGGCACCAGTCCGATCCACCGCACCGCCAAGCTGAAGATGTCCACCAATGAGGTGCTGTCGACGGCGGTGCGGTCGGTCGAATACGCCCGCAGCCTGTTCGACGACGTGGAGTTCTCGGCCGAGGACGCCTTCCGCACCGAGCCGGAGTTCCTGGCCGACGTGCTGGAGGCCGCCGCCGACGCGGGCGCCCGCACCCTGAACGTGCCCGACACCGTCGGCTATGCCACCCCCCAAGAGGTGCGCGAGCGGTTCGCCGCCTTGGCCGCGCGCATCAAGAAGCGCCACCCGCACGTGATCTTCTCGGCGCACTGCCACGACGACCTGGGCATGGCGGTCGCCAACTCCCTGGCGGCCGTCGAGGGCGGCGCGCGTCAGATCGAGGGTGCGATCAACGGCATCGGCGAGCGGGCCGGCAACTGCTCGATCGAAGAGGTCATCATGGCGCTGAAAGTCCGCGAGGATCGCTATGGCGTCACGACCGGCGCCGACAGCCGCCATCTGGTGCGCGCCTCCAAGATCTTGTGTGAGATCACCGAGACGGTCATCGCCCGCAACAAGTCGGTGGTCGGCATCAACGCCTTCGCCCACGAGGCCGGCATCCACCAGCACGGCATGCTGGCCGACAGCCGCACCTATGAGATCATGCGGCCCCAGGATGTGGGCTTCGAGGGCAGTTGGTTCGTGTTGGGCAAGCATTCGGGCCGTCACGCCATCGCCAAGCGCGCCGAGACCATCGGCCGTCCCATCGAGGGCGAACGTCTGGCGGCGGTGGTCGCGGGCTTCAAGTCGCGCGCGGACCAGATCGGCGAGATCAACGACGCCGAACTGATCGCCATCATCGACCGCGTCGACGGCGTGTCCGAGGTCGTTGCCCAATATGCCTGATCCCAAGACCCTGTTCGACAAGGTGTGGGACGCCCATGTCGTGCGGTCGGAAACGGCCGACACGCCGGGCGTGCTGTATATCGACCTGCATCTGGTCCACGAAGTCACCAGCCCCCAGGCCTTCAGCGAGATCGAGGCACGCGGGCTGAAGGTGCGCCGTCCCGACCGGACCTATGCGACCCTGGACCATTCCACCCCGACCCTGCCGGCGGGGCTGAATGGCTTGAAACCCTATGTCACGGCCCAGGCCGCGGCCCAGGTCCATACGCTGGAGCGCAACTGCGCCGCCCACGGCGTGCCGCTGGCGGGGTGGGGATCGGACGATCGTGGCGTGGTCCATGTCATGGGGCCGGAACTGGGTCTGACCCAGCCGGGCATGACGGTGGTCTGCGGCGACAGCCATACGGCGACGCACGGCGCCTTCGGCGCTCTGGCCTTCGGCATCGGCACCTCGGAGGTCGGCCATGTGCTGGCGACCCAGTGTCTGTTGCAGCGCAAGGACAAGGCCATGCGTGTGACGGTGGACGGAAAGCTGCAGCCCGGCGTCTCGGGCAAGGATGTCGCCCTGGCCGTCATAGCCGCCATCGGTTTCGGCGGCGGCACCGGCTATGTCATCGAATACGCGGGCGAGGCGGTGCGGTCGCTGGACATGGAAGGGCGGATGACCCTGTGCAACATGTCCATCGAGGCCGGCGCGCGGGCGGGCATGATCGCCCCGGACCAGACGACCATAGACTGGCTGCGCGGACGCAAGCACGTCCCCGCCGACTATGAGGCGGCGACGGCCGAATGGCTGAAACTGGCGACGGATGCAGGCGCGGTCTTCGACAAGGAAGTCACCATCGACGGCGCCGCCATTCGGCCCATGGCGACCTGGGGCACGACGCCGGATGCAGGCGCGCCGATCGGCTCGCCCGTGCCGCAACCCCAGTCGGACTCGGACCGCAAGGCCATCGCCTATATGGGCTTCACCGCCGGGGAGGCGACGACCACCCAGCCGGTGGACGTGATCTTCATCGGCTCCTGCACCAACGGGCGCCTGCCCGATCTGCGCGCCGCGGCCGAGGTGCTGCGCGGCCGCAAGGTCAAGCCAGGTCTGCGCATGCTGGTGGTGCCGGGGTCCGAGGCCGTGCGTCGCGACGCCGAGGCGGAGGGGCTGGATCAGGTCTTCATCGCCGCCGGCGCCGAATGGCGCATTCCCGGCTGTTCGATGTGCATCGCCATGAACGGTGATTTCGTCGAGCCGGGCCAACTGGCCGTATCCACGTCGAACCGCAATTTCGAAGGGCGTCAGGGCAAGGACGCCCGCACCATCCTGGCCAGCCCGGCAACGGCGGCGGCGACGGCGGTCACTGGGGTACTGACCGATCCGCGCGTCTTTCTGAAGGAGGTCGAGCATGTCTGAACCCTTCCAGGTGCTGACCTCCAAGACCGTGACCCTGAGCCAGGCCAATATCGACACCGACCAGATCATTCCGGCGCGGTTCCTGACCACGACCACGCGCGAAGGGCTGGGCAAGGCCGCCTTCTACGACTGGCGTTACGAGGACGACGGCTCGGAAAAACCCGAGGCCATTCTGAATCGCATCGATCCGGCTGAGCATCGCATCCTGCTGGCGGGTCGGAACTTCGCCTGCGGTTCGTCGCGCGAACATGCCCCTTGGGCGCTGCTGGACTATGGGTTCCGGGCGGTGATTTCGACCGAGATCGCTGACATTTTTACATCGAATGCGCTGAAAAACGGCCTGCTGCCCATCGTCGTCAGCCAAGCGGTTTGGGACGATCTGGCGTCGCAGCCGGACCAGCCGGTCACGATCGACCTCCAGGCCAATCAGATTCAGCGCGGCAATGCCGAACCCGTGCCGTTCGGGGTCGAATCCTTCGCCCGTCAATGCCTGCTGGACGGGGTGGACACCCTGGGCTGGCTGCAATCAAACATGCCTGAAATCGAAGCCTACGAGCGATCGAAAGAGACCGTCAGATGAGCACCGCCGCCGCCAAGACCTACAACATCGTCCTGCTGCCCGGTGATGGTGTCGGACCGGAGGTCACACGGGCCGCGCGCGACGTCCTGCGGGTCATCGGCGACTTCTATGGTCACCATTTCGAGTTCGCCGAGCATCTGATCGGCGGCGCGGCCATCGACGAGACGGGCGAGCCCTTGCCCGAGGCCACGCGCGCCGCGTGCGTCGCGTCCGACGCCGTGCTTTTGGGCGCCGTAGGCGGGCCGAAATGGGATGGCGGCAAGGCGCGTCCGGAACAGGGGCTGTTGGCGATCCGCAAGGCGATGGGCCTGTTCGCCAATCTGCGGCCGTTGCAGGTGTCGCCGGTGCTGGCGCACCGCTCGCCGCTGAAGAAAGAGATCGTCGAGGGCGTCGATCTGATCGTCTTCCGCGAACTGACCGGCGGCGTCTATTTCGGCGAGAAGACCCGCACCGCCGATCGCGCCACCGACCTGTGCGAGTACACCGTGCCGGAGATTGAGCGGGTGACCCGCGCCGCCTTCCAGACCGCCCAACAGCGTCGCGGCAAGGTGACCTCGGTCGACAAAGCCAACGTTATGGAGACTAGCCGCCTGTGGCGCGAGGTCGTGACCCGCATCCATGCCGAGGAGTTTCCCGACATCACCCTGGAGCACGCCCTGGTGGACTCCATGGCCATGCACCTGATCCGCAAGCCGCGCGACTACGACGTCATCCTGACCGAAAACATGTTCGGCGACATCCTGTCGGACGAGATTTCGGTGCTGGGCGGCTCCATCGGCCTGTTGCCGTCGGCGTCGCTGGGCGCGGGCGGGCCGGGCCTGTTCGAGCCGATCCACGGCTCGGCGCCGGACATCGCCGGTCAGGATCTGGCCAATCCAGTCGGCACCATCCTCTCGGCGGCCCTGCTGCTGCGTCACAGCCTGAAGCTGGAGGACGAGGCCGATTCCATCGAGGCCGCCGTCGCCGCCGTTCTGGCGGCCGGCGCCGTGACGGCCGATCTGGGCGGCGCGCTGGGTACGCGAGCGGCGACCGAAGCCGTCATCGACGCCATCCGCGCCATCCACTGGGCGGCCGCGCACAGGGTGCAGATGCATTGGGCCTGACGGCCTGAACTGACGCTGAAAATCCTGCCGCTGAGCTTGGCTTTGTCGGCATGGCGAATCCGGTAACGGGCCGCACGATCGAAGGATCGTGCGGCCCTTATCTTTTTTTTCGTGACCGTTGCAAGAAAGTTGCGCCGTTCACGGTCTAGCCCCTTGCGCGTATCGCAAATGCGGTAAAATCTTCGCAACTGCGAGATTGCATAGGGGGTACTAGCTCATGTCGCAGACCACGAAACGACTTACGGGAGCGGCTGCGCTCCTTCTTCCCACACTCTGTCTGATGGCCGCCGGCGCGGCCAATGCGCAGGACGCCGCGCCCACCTTGCTCGGCCACCAGGCTGCGCTTGAGCTGGACAGCGCCGGGGCCTCTTGGCTCGGCACCTCGACCGCCCTGGTTCTGCTGATGACCCTCCCCGGTCTGGCGCTGTTCTATGGCGGCATGGTGCGCAAGAAGAACGTCATCGCCACCATCACTCAGTCCGTCGGCGTCTTCGCCGTGGTGTCGCTGGTGTGGTTCATCGCCGGCTACAGCCTGGCCTTCGGCGCCAATGGCAATGCCGCGCTGCAACCCTTCATCGGCAGTCTGGACATGCTGTTCCTGAACGGCGTGTCGCTGAAGACGGCCAACGCCCTGCTGCCCGGCATTCCTGAATTCCTGTTCATCTCCTTCCAGATGACCTTCGCCATCATCACCCCGGCGCTGATCACCGGCGCCTTCGCCGAGCGGTTCAAATATTCGGCGCTGTTGCTGTTCACCGCCCTGTGGTCGCTGCTGGTCTATGCGCCGATCTGCCACTGGGTCTGGGGCGGCGGCTTCCTGGGTTCGGCAGGCGTGCTGGACTTTGCGGGCGGCGCCGTCGTTCACGTGAACTCGGGCGTCGCGGGCCTGGTCTGCGCCATCTTCCTGGGACGGCGTAAGGGTTACGGCACAGAGGTCATCACCGCCCACAACCCCGTTCTGACCATGATCGGCGCCTCGCTGCTGCTGGTCGGCTGGATCGGCTTCAACGCCGGCTCGGCGGGCGCCGCCAACGACCTGATGGGCGTGGCTCTGCTGAACACCATCCTGGCCGCCGCCGCCGCCGCCCTGACCTGGAAGATCGTCGAATATATCGAGAAGAAGAAGGTCTCGCTGATCGGCATGCTGTCGGGCGTCGTCGCCGGTCTGGTCGCCATCACCCCGGCGGCCGGCTTCGTCGATCCCAAGGGCGCGGTCATCATCGGCCTGATCGCCGGCCCGGCCTGCTACGCCTCATCGGTGTGGATCAAAAAGCTGCTGCGCTACGACGACAGCCTGGACGCCTTCGGGATCCACGGCGCGGGCGGCCTGATCGGCGCCCTGCTGACCGGCGTGTTCGCGACGACCGCGATCAACAGCCTGTCGGAAGGCGCCAATGTCGGCGCCCAGGCCTTGGGCCTGCTGTGGACCATCGTCTACAGCGCCGTCGGCACCCTGATCATCCTGTTCATCTGCAAGTTCACCACGGGACTGCGCGTGAGCGAGGCTGAAGAAGCCGCCGGTCTGGACACCTCGCTGCATGGCGAGGCGCTGGAACACTGAGCTGAGATCGGGCGCGGCTCCCAAACCCGCGCCCGGCCTCGAATAACGACAACAAGGGGATAGACTATGAAGAAGACCATCATCCGCGCGGCCGCCGCCGCGACGCTCGCCGCAGGTCTGGTCGGCCTCGCCGCGCCGGCCTCGGCCCAGAGCACCGTCGATGTCGCCTGGAACGTCGGCGCCGTCAGCGACTACGTCTTCCGCGGTTTCAGCCAGACCGGTGAAGATCCCGCCATTCAGGGCGGCGTCGACCTGACCTCGGGCAGCTTCTATGCCGGCGCCTGGGCCTCCAACGTCGACTTTGGCGATGACACCGATGCGGAGGTCGATCTCTACGGCGGCTATCGCACCGAGGCCGGGGGCTTCGCGCTCGACTTCGGCGTGATCGGCTATCTGTATGTCGGGGAGCCGGACGGCGCGGACTATAACTACGCCGAGTTCAAGGCTGCGGCCTCGCGTGCGGTCGGTCCCGCCACCTTTGGCGCGGCCGTCTATTACTCGCCCGACTTCTTCGGCATCGACGACGAGGCGACCTATGCCGAGGTCAACGCCGCCTTCTCGCCGGCGCCCAAGTGGACGGTGTCGGGCGCGCTCGGCAAGCAATGGTTGGACGTCAGCGATGACTACACCACCTGGAATGTCGGCGTCGGCTATGCCCTGACCGACAAGGTGGGTCTCGATGTCAGCTATCACGACACCGATGTGGACGGCGTGCCCGGCGCCGAAGACCGGATCGTCGGCGCGGTGAAACTCACCTTCTGAGCCGCGTCAGCCAGAAATGAGTACGGCCCCGGAGAGCGATCTCCGGGGCCGTTTTCGTATCAGCGGGCGTAGCGGTCGTGGACGGGGTCGTAGCTGTCCCAGACCTTGCCGTCGGCCAGCGACCGCAGCAGCTTAAGATATTCCGCGTGGGTCCAGGCCAGGGGCGTCGCCGAGTCCGTATTCTGACCCACGGCGTAGTCCTTCGCCGTCGGGTTTCCGACCCCGTCCCACACCTGTTCGGCTAGCATCAGCCCGCCGTTGGCGAACCGCTCCATGCCGCGCACATAGGTCTGGCGGATGGCGGCGATGTCGGCGGCCGAGGGGGCGCCGTTCACGCTGACGCGAGCCAGCTCATAGTGACCGCGCTCGCCCGTGAAGAAGGGCCAGACCCGGCCGCGCTGACCGGGGCTCATTTCTCCGCCGACGCCATAGTTGGCGCCCGTGACGTGATCCTCGCCATAGCCATCGACGCCATAACGGCGCCAGCCCGGCGTCTTGTCGCCCTCGGGACCGAAGTCGTAGCGGACGCGATAGAGCGGCTCCAGCGACTGATCGTCATAGACGGGCAGGGTGGCCAGGATGTGCGGATCGTCAGCCTTGCGCACGCCATAGCGCACCAGTTCCAGGAAGCCGCCGTCCACGACACGGTCTTCCGCCGGCGCGATCTGGCCATTGGCGGCGCCGATCGGGGCCTTGTCGTTCGGGTTCTCGTTCTGGGTGATGCGGATGAAGTAGCGCCCATCGCCGAAGTCGCCGTTGGTGGTGAACATCCGGTCTTCGATCTTGGACGCATAGCTGTCGGCCGCGATCTGATACCGCGTCGCGCCGGCAGCGTCGCCCGAGGCGCGCGCCAATTCGGCGGCGACCGTCAGGCCCGCGACCACGGCGGCGGTTGAGGACGGCGAATAGCCCTGCTGTTCCTCCCAGCGTTCCTGCTGGGTGAAGGGCGGCTTGATCTCCGCGTCGTTCCACATCAGCCCGATCTTGCCGCCGTCGACCAGGAAGTCGGCCGCCGGTTTCAGCATGGACCGATAGTGTTCGGTCATCTGGGCGTCCGACAGCCAGCCCATCTTCCAAAGACGATAGCCCAGCATGATCGGCATGGCCGTCTGGTCCAACTGGACCGCGACCCACTCCAGTTCGCCGTCCACGTGCGTCTTCTGCAGGAACCAGCCGCCGACGCCGGTGTTTCCGGGCGTGTTCGGGCCGACCTGAACCTGGGGCAGATAGTTGAAGGCCGCCAGCGGCGTCTCCTTGTCGCCCAGCGCCGCCAGAGCCATCGCCACCTGATAGAAGTCGCGCGGCCAGACGGCCTTGTAGCCGGTCGAGGATTTCGACGCGTCCACCGTATCGCCCCACGGATTCGACAGTGACGCGATCAGGGCGCCGGCGTGGGTGCGATCCTCCTGCACCTTCAGCATCAGGGCCGAGGCGTAGGCCAGCTTGCCCCCGTCGGTCGCCTGTTCGGCGATGCGCGGCAGTTCGCTGAGAGAGCCGACATAGTCTTCCCAGCCGACGCGCTCGCCCTCGCCGTTGAAGCGGGCCAGCACCTCTTCCAGACCGGTCGCGAACGATCCGTCCGCCGTCGCGCGCGCCTCAGCTTCGCTGGCGCCGAAGCCGATGACGAAGTCGCGCGTGATCCGGCGGCTTTGGCGCAGGCGCGGCAGGGCCCCGGTCATCATCGTGTTACCGGTTTGATCGCCGGTCGAGGCGTAGGTCCAGTCCAGCTTGCCGTCCTTCAGATCGGTCAGACCGTCCGAGGCGCCGACGAAGCCGACGCTGGCCTTTTCGAAGGCTTCGCTGGGCTTCAGGAACAGGTGGGTATCGCCTTCCCAGGCGTGGAAGCCGTCGCGCGTGACCTGACCGCGATCCTCGACGCCGGTGTTGGCGACGTGCGGCTCCAGCATCAGATAGGGCGTCACATCGCCCTTCAGCGCCGTGATGGTGACGCGCAGCACCAGGGCGTTGCGGTCGGGATCGCTGAAGATCTGCTTTTCGATCTGGAAGCGGCCGTTCTTGTCCTGGGTCGTGACGCGATAGGCCGGCGACAGCGGACGCCCCTGGGCGTCGACGTGCAGATATTCGGTGCGGCTGGTGGTGTCGTCGCCTTCGACGACCAGACCGTCCTGGGTCACGCCGGCGAAGCGCAGCGTCTTGATCTGGGCCTCATGGATCAGGCCATACATGGTCTCGGTGAGGACGCCGTCGGCGATGGAATACCAGACCTTGGACACCGCGCCGGTCGGGCCGCCGTCGCGATACTGGCCATCGACATAGGCCTCGTATGAGGCGCCGGCGCCGGTCTTGGCCGCGCTGGACCAGACGGGCGGGGCGCCGGGCGCGCCGGGCGCGACGCCCGATTGGGCGTTTGCGGCGGAAGCAAGCGCCAGGCCGGCGGCGCCGGCAAGGCAGAAGGTACGGAAGTGACGCATTGTGGTCCTCACGGGTTGCGCGTGGGGGCGGGGGAAAGAAGGAAGGTCAAAGGCACGTCCAGCCGCTGGTTCCAGGACGCCTCGTTGTGGTGGGCGCCGGGGAAGACCAGGCTGCGGAAATCGCCGAGGCCATAGCCGCGACGGCGGAAGGTCTGGTCCACCTGGGTCTGGAAGACGGCGTAGAACTGATCCAGCGTCTCGTCGCCCCGGTCGAAATAAAAGCGGTGGTCGCCCGGCTCGGGCAGGCCGCGTTCGATCACGCCGGTCCAGGCCGCGACTAGGCGTTCGCGCCAGGCGTCCAGCGCCGCGCCGGGTTCAAGCCCTTCGACCTTCAGTGGCCAATGGGTGGACAGGCAGGCGGCGGCGGAAAAGACCTGCGGCCGTTTCATCACCGCATACATCGAAATCAGGCCGCCCATGCTGGAGCCGGCGATCATCGTGTCCTGCGGTCCGCTCAGGGTGCGGTAGGCGCCGTCGATGAAGGGCTTCAACTCCTCGACCAGGAACCGCAGATAGGCGTCGGACAAGGACGGACCGCCGTAGACGGCCTGGACTTCGTCGCGCATGTCGGCGGGAAGGGCGGCGATCAGGTCGGCGGGGACATATTCCCGCAGCCGCAGGTCCGTGTTCCAGATTCCCACCACGATCGGAGCCCGCACCTGACCGCTCGCGATCAGCCGCGTCAGATGCTCGTCGACGCCCCATTCGCCGAAGTTGGCCGTGGCCGGATCGAACAGGTTCTGGCCGTCGTGCATATAGAGGACAGGCCAGGCGGCGTCGGTCGCCTCATATCCGGGCGGCAGCCAGACCGAGACGTTGCGCGCCTTCACATGGGCCGACGCGACCGCCTCATGCAGTACCAGCCGTCCGCCCGCGAGGGCGCCGTCGGCACGCGCCGGGCTGGCGAAGGGCAGGGCGGCCATGAAGGCCAGAAGACCCCGACGGTTCATCCGCGATGCTCCTTGACCATCAGCGCGCTGGCGGCGGCCAGAACGAAGGAGACGGCGCCCAGCACCAGGGCCCAGATCGCCTGACCATCGAACAGGGTCTTCAGGATCAGGCCCAGAATCGTCGCGGCCAGCAGCTGGGGCACGACGATGAAGATGTTGAAGACGCCCATATAGACGCCCATTTTTCGGTCCGGCACCGCCGCCGACAGGATGGCGTAGGGCATGGAGACGATCGAGGCCCAGGCGAAACCGACGCCGATCATCGGCAGCCACAAGAGGCCCGGCTCGCGGATGGCGAAGACGCCGAACAGGCCGGCGGCGCCCAGCAGCAGCATCAGGGCGTGGGTCGCCTTGCGTCCGATCCGTTTGGCGATGACCGGCAGGGTGAAGGCCGCCAAGGCCGCCACGCCGTTATAGACCCCGAACAGAACCCCCACCCAGTCCGCGCCAGTGGCGTAGGCGGCCGAGGTGGTGTCGGTGGCTCCGTAATGGACGCGGGTCACGGCCGCGGTGGTGTAGATCCACATGGCGAACAGGGCGAACCAGCTGAAGAACTGAACAACGGCTAAACCGCGCATCGTCTCGGGCATGCGGAAGATGTCGTTCAGGATTTCGGTCGCGGCGTTGGTGATGCGGCGACGTTGCATCATGCCGACGGCGATCTGCAGCAGGCCGAACCCGGCGAAGAACCCCGCCAGGATCAGTAACTCCTTCTCCAGATCGAGCGCGCCGATCAGCACGAAACCCATCCCGCCGAGGACGGCGCAGACCAGGCCCGACGTCATCCAGCCCTGAACGCTGCGGGCCGGCGCTTCGGCCTCGACGGGCGCGGTCGGCGCGTCGTCTCGGGCGCGTTCGAAGGCCGCGATCTGTTCGGGGCTGTATTCCTTGGTCGACAGCACCGTCCACAGCACGGCCGAGAACAGGCCGGCGGCGCCGACGTAGAAGGCGATCTTGACCGACAGGGGCACCACGCCCGCCTCTGCGGTCGAGGCGATATCGAAGACGTTGGACAGCAGCCACGGCAGGACCGAGGCGAAGACTGCGCCGGCGCCGATGAAGAAGCTTTGCATCGCATAGCCGGCGGTGCGCTGCTCCTCCGGCAGGTTGTCGCCGACGAAGGCGCGGAACGGCTCCATGGTGATGTTGATCGAGGCGTCCATGATCCACAGCATGGCCGCGGCGAACCACAGGCTGGGGCTGTTGGGCATGGCGATCAGGGCCAGGGTGGTGGCGATGGCACCGACCAGGAAATAGGGCCGCCGCCGGCCGAACCGGGTCCAGGTCCTGTCGCTGAAATGGCCGATGATCGGCTGGACCAGCAGACCCGTCAGCGGCGCGGCGATCCACAGGATCGCCAGGCTGTCGACCTCGGCGCCCAGCGTCTGGAAGATCCGGCTGGTGTTGGCGTTCTGCAGGCCGAAGCCGATCTGGATGCCGAAGAAGCCGACGCACATGTTCCAGATGGCCAGGCCGGACAGGCGCGGGCGGTGCGAGAGCAGGGTCATCCGCGTCGTGCCCGGCCGACCGGCACGAACCGGATCGCCTGACCGCCGCCGGGGGCCAGCGCCAGGGTCAGAGTGTCAGACGACGTCACCTCGCGCTGCTCGATGACGATGTCCTCGCGCTTGCCGCGATAGTCGGCGTCCGGTCCGTCGCGATAGATTTCGGCGCGATATCGACGGCCGGCGTCCAGGAAGTCGAGCGGGGCCTTCAGCACGCGAGGATGCTCGTCGGTGACGGCGCCCAAGGCCCAGACATCCGTGCCGCGCTGTTTGCGAACCGTGACGACGTAGTCGCCCATGGCGGCGTCCAGCGTACGGCTCTCGCTCCAGTCGACCGGCACATCCTTGATGAACTGGAACGGGCCGGGGTTGGCCTCGTAGTTGACCAGCAGGTCCGCCGCCATCTGGATCGGACTGTAGATGACGACATAGAGCGCCAGTTGCTTGGCCCAGGTCGTCTGCACGCCGCCGGGGCTGCGCGTCTCCATGCCGAAAATGCCGGGCGTATAGTCCATCGGCCCGGCCAGCAGGCGGGTGAAGACCAGGTTCGGCTCATGCTCAGGCGGATTGCCGGGATTGCCCCAGGCCGAATATTCCATGCCGCGCTGGCCCTCGCGGCTGATGATGTTCGGATAGGTGCGGCGAAGGCCAGTGTCCTTGAACGGCTCATGGGCGTTGACGGCGACCTTGTGGCGATAGCCGGCCTCGACCACGCGCATATGGTGCTGAGCCATCGCCTGGCTCTCGTGCCAGGCCATGACCATCTGGCCGTCCGGCCCGGCGACGCGGGCGCCTTGCGCGTCGGCGACATAGCCGGTCTTCACCGAATGGACGCCGAGGCGCTCATAAAGCGCCATGGCCGGCTCGAGCTGCTGCTCATAGTGGAAGGCGTTGCCGCCGGTCTCGTGGTGGCCGATCAACTGCACGCCCTTTGACCGCGCGTGGGCGCAGACCGCCTCAATGTCGAAATCGGGATAGGCCTCGGTGAAGCTGAAGTCCGAGCCGTTGGCGAACCACTGGCCGTCCCAGCCCTTGTTCCAGCCTTCGACCAGAACGCCACCCAGGCCGTGTTTGGCGGCGAAGTCGATGTGTTTGATCGCATTCTCGGTTGTCGCGCCGTGCTTGGGCCCGGAGTTCCAGGTCTTCAGGTCCAGGTGCATCTCCCACCAGACGCCGACGTATTTCATCGGCTTGAACCAGCTGACGTCGCCCAGCTTGTTGGGCTCGTTCAGGTTCAGGATCAGGCTGGAATCCAGCAGGCCGGCGGCGCTGTCGGAGATTTGCAGGGTCCGCCAGGGTGTGTTGAAGGGCGCCTCGCGCACTACCGCCGCATTGGTCAGGCCCGGCGTCAGCTGGGCGCGGAACTTCGTTTCCTCCGACCGGCGCAGATTCATCCCTGCGTAGTCGATGCAGGCGGCCTCGTGGATGGAGACGTGCAGGCCCGACTGGCCCCGAACCGTCATCGGCGTCTGGGCGCTGCCGACCGCATCGATGGGCGTGCGGCTGTAGAGATATTCCTCGCGGTTCCATTCCCAGGCCGGGCACCACAGGGCCTCGCCGTTTTCGGCCAGGTTGAACTCGGTGATTTCCGATCCGATGCGGACGGTCGTCAGGCCAGCCTGCTGCGGGAACTCATAGCGGAAGCCCAGACCGTCGTCATACAGGCGGAAGACCACGTCCACGCGGCGTTGCAGACCGCCGGTCTCGGCATAGGCGACGCGCCATTCGTTGTAGTGGTTGCGGATGAACTGCCGCTCGCCCCAAGGCTGCTCCCAGGTGTCGTCGACCGCGATCGGCTGGCCTGCGGTCAGGGTCAGGCCGCGCTCGATGGCCGGGGCGTCGGTCAGGAGGAAGCCCAGCTTGGACGGCGCCACGACGACCCGGCCCTGACGCAGCACCGAATACATTGGCCGCCCGTCATTGTCGGTGAAGGCCTCGACGGTCAGCACGCCGCCTGGCGAGGACGCCCGGGCATGGTTCGGCGCGGTCTGGGCGCGCACGCCCGTCGCCCCCAGAGCCAGAATCGACACGCCGCCAAGGGCCAGGAAGGATCTGCGCTGCATCATGGGAACTCCGTTACGCCGCCTCTTGCCAACCGCCGCGAACGGTGGCTGAAATATTTGCAGAAAATTTTGCAGCTTCACCATGCTGCTGTGAGGACCCGCGACCTTGAGCCGCAAGACCACCCGTCTGGAAGACATCGCCCGCCTGGCCGGCGTGTCCATCGCCACCGCCTCGCGCGCCCTGAACGACAGCCCCGCCGTCAACGATCGCACCAAACAGACGATTTGGAAGCTGGCCAAGGAACACGACTATCCGTTCCGCCGCCACATGCCCGCCGGCCCGATCGGCGCCCAAGGCACGATCGCCCTGGTCGTGCCGCGTCCGCAAGGCCGTGAAGGGCGCCTCAGCGACCCCTTCTTCCTGGAGCTGCTGGCCGGGGTGGGCGAGGCGGCGCGCGAACGCGGCTGCGACCTGCTGATGAGCCATATCTCGCCGGCCAACTATGACGAGCTGTCGGCCGCGCTGAACACCAGCCGGGCGGACGGCGTGATCTTCCTGGGCCAATCCAGCCTGCATTCGGCTTTCAACCGTCTGGTCGACGCCGACCATCGTTTCGTCGTCTGGGGCGCCGAACTGCCCGATCAGGACTATTGCTCCATCGGCTCGGACAACATCTCGGGCGGACGCCGCGCGACGTTGCATCTGGCGCGGCTGGGGCGAAAGCGCATCGTCTTCCTGGGCGATCTGGATCCGCCCGAGGCCATGCAGCGGCATCGCGGCTATCTGGACGCCTTTAGCCAGAGCAGGCTGGACGTGGACGCCGACCTGATCGTGCCCGCGCATTTCGAGGTCGAATCCGCCGAGGCCGCCGTGGACGCCCTGATCCGACGCGGCCTGGATTTCGACGGCGTCGTAGCTGCGTCCGACCAGATCGCGCTCGGCGCCGTGCGTGCCCTGTTGCACGCCGGCGTCGAAGTGCCGGGCCAGGTCTCGGTCATCGGTTTCGACAATGTGCCGTTCAGCCGCTACTCGCGCCCGGCGCTCAGCACCATCGCCCAGGACACCATGAAGGCCGGCCGGTTGATGGTGTCCAAACTGCTGGATCACGGCGGCGCCGCAGCAGGCCGTTCCGAGCGCGTTCCGACCGAGCTGATCGTTCGCGAGACCTGCGGCGGCTGACCCCGTCATCCGGCGTCGGCGAAGATCAGGCCGGCCAGCGGCTTCAGCGTCGATCCGTCCGCCTCGGTCCAGTTGACCGCCGCGATCCGGCGCGCGCCGGCAGGCGCGGACCAGTCCAAGGCCTCGAAGCCCAGGTTGAACACGCACAGCAGACGCTCGCCGCCCTCGGCCCGTTCGAACCGGCGGAAGACCAATAGGTCGCCCGCGCTCTCGATCTCCAGTCCGCCGATCCGCAGCGCCGGATGGGCCTGACGCAGGGCGATGATGCGGCGCGCGGCGTGCAGGATCGATGTCGGGTCCGCCTCCTGCGCATCTACGGCCAGGGCCAGATGGCGCGGATCGACCGGCAGCCAGGGCTCGACCGTCGAGAAGCCGGCGTTGGGCGCCGAGGCCACCCAGGGAATCGGCGTGCGGGCGCCGTCGCGGCCCAGAGTCTCAGGCCAGTTGGCGATGGCCTCGGGGTCGACCAGCCGCTCGAACGGCACCTCGGCCTGAGGCAGGCCTAACTCCTCGCCCTGATAGACGAAGACATTGCCGCGCAGGCACATCAGCAACAGCAGGGCCATTTCCGAGAAGGCTTTCTCGTCCCGGCCCTGGGCCCAACGCGACACGGCGCGCGGCGCATCGTGGTTGGAGAAGGTCCAGGACGGCCAGCCCTCGCCCTGCTGATCCGGCCACATCCCATCGCCCACGCCGATCAGTTCGCTCTTCAGCGTATCAGCATAGAGATAGAGGAAGCCGTAGGCCGAGTGCAGACGGTCGTTGCCGGCGGTGAATTCCTTCATCTCGCGGTCGGCGTGATCGCCGCCGACCTCCGCCACGGTGAACCGGCCTTCATAGCTGTCGGTCAGCGCGCGGATGCGGTTCAAGAAGCCGATGATGTCCGGGTGGGACTGGTTGTAGATCTTGTCCTGGAAGTCGAACGGCCGCGTGCGCTTCCTGCCGTCCTGGATCGGCGGATTGTCGCGCAGGGACGGATCGTGGATGGCGAAGTTGATCGCATCCAGACGGAAGCCGTCCACTCCCCGATCCAGCCAGAACCGCGCCGCCGCGATCAGGGCGTCCTGAACCGCCGGGTTCCTGACGTTCAACTGAGGCTGCGAGGCCAGGAAGTTGTGCATGTAGTACTGGCCGCGACGCGCATCCCACGTCCAGGCCGGGCCGCCGAACACCGACTGCCAGTTCGAGGGCGGCGAGCCGTCCGGCTTGGCGTCGGCCCAGACGTACCAGTCGGCGTGTTCGCCGTTGCGGCTGGCGCGGCTGTCGGTGAACCAGGGATGTTCGTCCGAGGTGTGGGAGAAGACCTGATCGATGACGACCTTCAGCCCCAGGGCATGGGCGCGCGCGATCAGGGCGTCGAAGTCGGCCAAAGTGCCGAAGATCGGATCGACGTCGCAATAGTCCGACACGTCGTAGCCGAAGTCCTTCATCGGCGACGTGAAGAAGGGCGACAGCCAGATGCCATCCACGCCTAGAGAGGCGACATGGTCGAGGTGCTGGGTGATCCCGTTCAGATCGCCGACGCCGTCGTCGTTGGAGTCGGCGAAGCTGCGCGGATAGATCTGATACAGCACCGCGCCACGCCACCAGTCGTGCGCCAATGCGGGGGCGGCGTCAGCCGTGGAAAGATCGAGGGGCAGGGCAGTCACGGCACGCTCTTGCAGACGAGGTAATCGAGGGGGGGCACGCGAACGGCGACGCTGGCGGGCGCGGAGGATTCGGGTGTGCAATCGCCGCGCAGAGCTTGCCACCGCAGCGAGCCGGGCTCCACTTCGACTTGAGCGGCGACGGGCGCGGTGGAGGAGTTGAACAAGGCCAGGATCTCCGATCCATCCTCGCCGATGCGAGACATTGCGAACAGACCGGGCTTGTCGCCATAGGCGCGCACGACCTGACGGCCGCGTCGCAGGGCCGGCTCTTCGGCGCGGATTCGGGTCATCTCTGCGATGGCCCGATACAGGGGCGCGTCGGTGGAATAGGCCGGCTGGCGACCGCCGACGGGCGTTTCGTTCGCATAGACCGGCGTGCGGCTGGGCCACATGTCCTGGCGCGAGTTTCCATATCCGCCCGCGCCGGCGAAGCCCTGTTCATCCCCGTAATACAGTGTCGGCACGCCCCGGCTGAACATCATCAGGGCATGGGCCAGTTTGATGCGCGCCAGCACCTCCGCGTCGTCGGCGTTCGGATTGGCCTGTTTCACGAAGAAGCCGACCCGGCCCATGTCATGATTGCCCAGGAAGGTCGGCAGGATGGCGGCGGTTTCAGCGCCCTTGTCATAGATCGTGTCGGCGTCGAACAGCTTGGCCAGGGCGTCGGTCCCGACCTTGCCCGCCGCCACATCGGTCGCCTGTTTCTGGAACGGGAAGTCCAGTACCGCCGGATAGCCGTCGACCCGCGTGAACCGCGCCGTCACCGCCGGATCGGGATCATAAACCTCGCCGAAGATGTGGAAGTTCGGGATGCCCTTGGCCTCGGCACGGGCGATCATGGCGGGGATGAAGGCCTGCCAGAAGCCCGGGTTCACATGGCGCGCGGTGTCGATGCGGAAGCCGTCGATCCCGTATTTGTCGATCCAGCCGCCGAAGATGTCGATCATGCCCTGGATGACCACCGGGTCCTCGGTCAGCAGGTCATCCAGCCCTGCGAAGTCGCCGTCCAGGCTGCTTTCGCCGGTGAAGGTGCTCTCGCCCCGGTTATGATAGTGGATCGGATCGTTCAGCCAAGCCGGAACCTTGGCGTTCTCCTCGCCCGCGGGGACATAGGGCGTGTAGGCGTAGTCGGGCCGGGTCAGGCGCGAAAAGTCGCGACCGTCGAAGCCATCATTGATCGGCGCGCCGTCGACGCCGCCGCGACGGGTGTAGGGATAGTCTGCGCGGCTGCGATAGGCGCAGCGACCCTCCGGGCATTCGCGATACTGGATGACGTCGGCGGTGTGGTTGGCGACGATGTCCAGATAGACCTTCATGCCGCGCGCATGGGCCGCCTCGACCAGGGCGCGCATCGCAGCCTCGTCGCCAAAATGCGGATCGACGGTGGTGAAGTCGGTGATCCAGTAGCCGTGGTGCGCCGCGCCGGTATAGCCGCCATGGCTCTGTACCGGCTTATTCTTGAACACCGGCGCCAACCAGACCGCCGTCGCGCCCAGCCCCTGGATATAGTCCAGCTGTTGGGTCACGCCGGCCAAGTCGCCGCCGTGATAGAAATCGGTATCGGCCGGATCGAACCCGCTCTTCAGCCGGTCGGCAGCGTAACCGCCGTGGTCGTTCGTCGCATCGCCATTGGCGAACCGATCCGGCAGCAGGAAGTAGATCACCTCGTCCTGAGGCAGGCGTTGACGCAGGGCTGACAGGGCCTCATCGGCTTGGCGGGTTTGCGCCATCGTCGGCGTTGCAAAGCCGCTCAGCAGAGCCGCCGCCGCCATCGCTGCGTGCAGTCCGGCCCTTCTCGGGGTTCCCCTTGCCATGACGCTCACTCCCTTGCGTCTGGAAAGTGCAAAGCCTTCCAGATCGATTTGCAAGATTTTGCAGCAATGGGCGGGACTGTCAACGCGTCGCTGAAATGCTGCGATGCGCCATGAAAATAGCGCGAAACCGCACATTCCCGCGCTTTTTCGAGCTATGAACGGGTGCGAAGTGCGACGGAAATCAGACGCCCGCATTAACTGCTTGCAACATTCCCAAAGATTTGCATATTTTTGCGACGGCTTCAGATCGCGACGTTCAGAATCGCGGTCAGCCCCAGGGAGGATGACCATGTTCCAACGTCTCAACCGGCGCGCGCGCCTGCTATCCGGCGTCGCCTTCGGCGCAGCCGCCCTGATGGCGGTCGGCTCGGCCCACGCACAAACTGCAGCCGCGACAACGCAGGCCGACGATCAGGCGACGCAGGTCGATGAGATTGTCGTCACCGGCATTCGTCGTTCGATCGAAGCCGCGATCTCGGCCAAGGCCAACAATACCTCGATCGTCGAAGTCATCTCGGCCGAAGACATCGGCAAGCTGCCGGACGTCTCGATCGCCGAATCCCTGGCGCGCCTGCCGGGCGTGACGATGCAGCGCCTCGACGGCCGCAGCCAGGCGATCTCCATCCGGGGTTTGGGCCCTGACTTCACCACCGCCCTGCTGAACGGGCGCGAACTGGTCACTACCGGCGACAACCGCGGCGTCGAGTTTGACCAGTTCCCGGCCGAACTGCTGAACAGCGTCGTCGTCTACAAGACCCCGGACGCGGCCCTGATCGGTCAAGGTCTGGGCGGCACCGTCGACCTGCGCACCGTTCGCCCGCTGGCCTACGGCCGTCAGGCCATCGCCATGAACTATCGTCACGAGTGGAACGAGCTGGGCGCCCTGAACTCGGGCACGACCGACAACGGCGACCGTTATACCATCTCCTATATCGACCAGTTCCTGGACGGCACGCTGGGCGTGGCCCTGGGCTACGCACACATGAGCTCGCCCTATCAGTCCGAGCGTTTCAACGCCTGGGGCTATCCCAACTACACGGACGGCAATCTGCTGACCGGCGGCGTGAAGCCCTATGTGATGTCGTCAGAACTGGAGCGCGACGGCTATATGGGCGTGCTGGAATGGCGCCCGAACGATCGCATCCACTCCACGATCGACGCCTTCTATTCCGAATTCAAGAACACCCAGGTCCTGCGTGGCATCGAGTTCCCGCTGGCGTGGGGTGGTTCTTCGGGTGACTGCACCGTGAACGTCCCGTCGGCGGTCTGCCGTCCCGGCCCCGCGCTGCGCCCTGGCTACACGGTCCAGGACGGCCTGATCGTCGCCGGCACCTGGGACAACATCAAGGGCGTGGTCCGCAACGACCTGAACAAGCGCGACAGCAACATCACCGCCCTGGGCTGGAACACCGAGTTCACGCTCAGCGACGACTGGTCGGCGAACCTGGACCTCAGCTATTCGAAGGTCGAGCGTAACGACATCATCCTGGAAACCAACGCCGGCACCGGCCGCAACGTCAACGGCGCGCTGGACACTCTGGGCTTTGAACTGACCGACGATGGCGTGACCCGCTTCACCAGCCGTCTGAACTACGCCGATCCGAACCTGATCAAGATCACCAGCCCGCAAGGCTGGGGCGGCGACGTCATTCCAGGCGGTCAGGCCGGCTATATGAACACGCCCTCCATCGAGGACGAGATCAAGGCGGCTCGCTTCTCCGTGACGCGCCAACTGCACCAGAGCCCGTTCAAGTCGATCGACTTCGGCGCCAACTATACCGAGCGTCAGAAGAGCTTCGTCAACGATCAGTTCTATCTCGGCGTCCCCGGCGGCGGCGATCTGACCGTGCCTTCGGCCTTCCTGCTGGACCCGACCGACCTCGGCTATCTCGGCATCAGCGCCGTGCTGAGCTACGACGCTCTCGGCCTGGTCAACAGTGGCGCGCTGAACCGCGTCCGCAATCCGAACGCCGACGTCACCGCAGGCAACTGGGAAGTGACGGAAAAGGTCTCGACCGCCTACGTCCGCGCCAACATCGATCACAACCTGTTCGGCCGAGCCCTGACCGGCAACGTCGGCATGCAGTTCGTCTATACCGACCAAAGCTCCAGCGGCTTCTCGGCACGGCAGGTCGGACCGGGCGTCTCCGAGACCATCGCGGTGACGGGCGGCGACGAATATCTGGAGATTTTGCCTAGCGCGAACTTCATCCTGGAAACAGGCGAGGACATGTTCACTCGTCTGGCGGTTTCGCGCACCCTAGCGCGTCCGCGCATGGACGATATGCGCGCCTCGCGGAACTACAGCTATAACCCCAGCTTGGCCCAATCGACCGACATCAACCGTTCTCCGTGGGGCGGCGGCGGCGGCAATCCGGAACTGCGGCCGTACATCGCGGACGTGATCGACGTGTCGTTCGAGAAGTATTTCGCCAACCGCAAGGGCTACATCTCGCTTGCGGCCTTCTACAAGAATCTGGAAAGCTACGTCTTTAATCGCAACCAGATCTTCGACTTTACCGGCTATCCGATCGGCGTGATTTCGCCGACCAACCCCGAGCCAGCGTTGCGCCAAGGCCTGGTCGGCGCGCCTGACAATGGCGAAGGCGGCTGGATCAAGGGTCTGGAGCTGTCGATCTCGGCGCCGTTCGACATCTTCCATCCGGCCCTGGAAGGTTTCGGCGCCCAGTTCAGCGCCTCGACCACGGACAGCGAGGTCCAGCCGGATCCGACCCAGGCCCCGACCGCTCTGCCGGGTCTGTCGGAGAACGTGATCAACGGCTCGCTGTACTATGAGCGCTACGGCTTCCAGTCGCGGATTTCGGCCCGCTATCGCTCGGATTACCTGGGCGAGGTCGCCGGCTTCGGCAACGGCCGCACCCTGCGTTCGGTGGCCGCTGAAACGGTCGTCGACGCTCAGGTCGGCTATGAGTTCCAGTCCGGTCCGCTGGAAGGCCTGTCTGTTCTGGCTCAGGTCAACAACCTGACCGACGAGCCGTTCAAGACCTTCGAGAACGGCGATGAGCGCCGGACCATCGACTATCAGCACTACGGCCGCACCTTCGCGGTCGGGCTGAACTACAAGTTCTGATTTCCCCTCTCTTCTGAGCAAACTTGGGCCGCCGCGTTCGCGAGGCGGCCCTTTTTTTGCCTGCGACCCGGCGCGGCGGGAAAGTTTCGTTACAGAGTAAGCTTTTCGGCTGGACGCGCCTTTCGCGATGGCCGAACCAAGTAGGATGAGAACCGCGCGACCACAGCGCGGCCGTTCGATTTCACTGGGGGATCATTCATGACCGTTCCGGACGCCGGAAAACGCCAGGGTGCAGGCCTGGCCTTCGCCTATGTCACCACGCTGTTCTTCGCCTGGGGGTTCGCGACCTCGCTGATCGATCCGCTGATCGCGGCGGTTAAGCGGGTGTTCGACCTGAACAACGCCGAGGCCTTCCTGACCACCTTCGCCTGGTTCATCGCCTATGGGCTGATGTCCCTGCCGGCCGCTTCGGTCCTCAGCAAGCTGGGTTATAGCCGCTCGATCATCGGCGCCCTGATCGTCATGGTCGCCGGCTGCCTGATCGTGCCGGCCGCAACCGCCGCCGACTGGTATCCCGGTGTCCTGGTCGCTCTGTTCGTCATCGCCTCGGGCGTGACCCTGCTGCAAGTCGCGGCCAACCCGCTGGTCGCCGAACTGGGCAGCCCCAAGGGCGCTTCCAGCCGTCTGAACCTGTCGCAGGCCTTCAACTCGCTGGGTACGACGGTCGGACCTTATCTCGGATCACACGTTCTGCTGACGGGCGGCGTCTTCGCCGCCGGCGCCGTGGTGACCGCCGCAACGCGCACCCAGTCGCTGCGCAGCATCGACATGGCCTTCCTGGGCATGGGCGCCTTCTTCGCCTTGATCGCCGTCTTCATCTTCACCGCGCGCAAGAAGATCAATGCGGCGGCGCCGGAGTTTCACAACGCGGTCTCGCCGCTGAAGGCGCTGTCGTCGCCGTGGGCCGTGTTCGGCGCCCTGGCCATCTTCCTCTACGTCGGTTCCGAAGTCGCCATCGGCGGCATGCTGACCAACTTCCTGGAAAGCCCCGACATCCTGAACGCCCCGATCGAGACGGCGGGCAAGATGGTCGCCCTGTACTGGGGCGGCGCCATGGTCGGCCGCTTCATCGGTTCGCTCGTGCTGACCAAGGTTCGCCCCGGCATCGTCCTGGCCTTCTGCACTGTCGCAGCGGCCGTCCTGTGCCTGACCGTCAGCCAGATCGGCGGTCCGACGGCGGCCTATGCCGTCCTGTCGATCGGCCTGTTCAACTCGATCATGTTCCCGACCATCTTCACCCTGACGCTGGAGCGTTCGACTGCGCCGACCTCTGCGACGTCGGGCCTTCTGGTGTTCGGCATCATCGGCGGCGCTCTGCTGCCCCAGGTCGCGGCGCATATCGCCGATGCGGCCGGCAAGCTTCAGCCCGCCTTCATTGTGCCGATGCTGGGCTACGTCGGCCTGACCATCTTCGCCATCGGCTGCATCCGCACCAAGGCGCGGACCGAAGTGACTTCGACCGCCTCGCACTGAGCCGGTCGCCAGACAAGATGAAGGGCGCGGAGGTCAGCCTCCGCGCCCTTTTTCATTTCTGCGATGGGATCAGCCGTCGATCAGCGACTGAAGAATGGGCGCCAGGCGGTCGCGCATCTCCTCACATTGGGCGGGTTCGATGTTGAAGCTGCCGCCGCCCAGTTCGCGACTGACTGACATGCCCATGATGAAACCGGCCAGGAGACGCGCGCGGACCGTGGCGTCCGGCCCGCTCAGCCATTCCTCCAGCGGGCCGAAGAACCGCTGGGTGCAGGTGTTCTGAACCATCTCCGACGCCTTGGCCGAGCCGATGGAGCGCAGCATGATCGACATGCCCTTCAGCTTTTCGGCCTTCTTGGGTTCGAAGACGATCTCGTGCGCCACGCGCCGTCCGAAGTCGGCCTTTTCGCCCTGCATCAGCGCGCTGCCGTCGCCGCAACTGTCCAGCGCGGCGAGGAACAGGTCGTCCTTGGAGCCGAAGTAGCGGCTGATCAGCGCCGCATCGACGCCGACATCGCGGGCGATGTCGCGCATGCCCACGTCGTCATAGCTCTCGGCCGCGAATCTCTCGCGCGCAGCATCGAGAATGGCCGTGCGTGTGGCGGCGGCGTTTCTCGGGCGTGGGCCGGGACATAACAAGGTGATGACACTCCACTGACAATAACCGTAGATCACATATGGCTTTGTCAACGCCTGTTGACAAGCGCCACGGCTCCGACCATTAAGTCACCACGCGCTGACAAGGCCGACTCCCCATCGGCCTCTGTCCGCACGACAGGGATTTACCTCCGACAGGGAGATGCGCAGATGCGCGGGCTGAAGATTGCGGCGGTATCCGTCATGGTGACGGGTGCGCTTTATGGTTGTTCCCCAAAGGCAGAGGCGCCGGCGCAAGGCGCGCCGCCCGTGACGGTGGCCGTGCCGCTGAAGCAGCAGGTGCGGGACTGGGACGAGTTCACCGGTCGCTTCGAAGCGGTCGAGAGCGTGGACGTGCGCGCCCGCGTCGGCGGCTATATTCAGGCGGTTCACTTCCGCGACGGTCAGATGGTTCAAAAGGGCCAGCTGCTGTTCACCCTGGATCCGCGCCCGGCGCAGGCCGCCCTGGCCCAGGCTCAGGCCCAGGTGGCCCAGGCCCAATCCCAACTGTCGCTGGCCCGCGCCAACCTGGCCCGCAGCGAGGCCCTGCTGGCCTCTCAGGCGGTGTCCAAGGCCGAATATGATTCCAACAAGGCGGCCGTCGATGCGGCACAGGCCAATCTGGCGGCCGGCAACGCCGCCGTCCGCAATGCGCGTCTGAACCTGGAATACACCCGCGTCACCGCGCCGACCTCGGGTCGCGTGTCCGACCGTCGTGTCGATCCGGGCAATGTCATCGCCGGCGGTTCGTCCGCCGGCGACATTCTGACAACCATCATCTCGGGCGGCCCGATCCACTTCGTCTTCGACGGCTCGGAAGCGGTCCTGCTGAAATACCTGCGTCAGGGCGGCGCCAATCAGGGCGCGGTCGTCAATGTGCGCCTGCAGGACGAGAGCACCTACAAGCATACCGGCCGTCTCGACTTCTCGGACAACGCCGTGGACACCGCCTCGGGCGTGATCCGCCTGCGGGCCATCCTGCCCAACGCCGACGGCTTCCTGCGTCCCGGCATGTTCGGCAGCGCCCAGGTCGCGGGCGCGGGCGCCTATGACGCCCTGCTGGTGCCGGATTCGGCCATCGGCACGGATCAGGCCCGCCGCACCGTCGCCGTGGTCAACGCCGACGGCACTGTGACGAACAAGGCTGTCCAGCTCGGCCCGATCGTGCAGGGCTTGCGCGTCGTCCGCTCGGGCCTGGCTCCGACCGACCGCGTCATTATCGCGGGTCTGCAACGCGCCGCCCAGCCGGGCTCCAAGGTCACGCCCAAGAACGGCAAGATCGAGCCCGTCGCCGGCGATGCGTCCCAAGCGCCCGTCACCCAGGCGGCGCCCGCGTCCAGCGCCTCCTTCGCCAACAGCCTGCCGGCCGGCTAAGCCATGAACATCTCCCGCTTCTTCATCGACCGGCCGATTTTCGCGGCCGTGATCGCGGTGGTGATCTCCATCATCGGTATCGCCGCCTATCCGCTGCTGCCCCTGTCGCAGTATCCGGAGATCGCGCCGCCGACGATCACCATCAACGCCGCCTATCCCGGCGCCTCGGCCGAGACCCTGGCCGAAACCGTCGCCGCCCCCATCGAGCAGGAGGTGAACGGCGTCGAGAACATGCTGTATATCTCCTCCTCGTCCACATCGGACGGGGCGGTGGCCATCACCGTGACCTTCCAGCCCGGAACGGACCTGGATTCCGCTCAGGTGCTGGTCCAGAACCGGGTCGCCTTGGCCGAACCCCGCCTTCCCGAGGCGGTTCGGCAGACGGGCGTCGTGGTCAACAAGGCCGAGAGCGGATTCCTGATGATCCTGGGCCTGACTTCGCCCGACGGCACCCTTGATAACGACTATGTCGGAAACTACGCCAACTCCACGCTGCGGGACCGTCTGCTGCGGATCGAGGGCGTGGGCGCGGTTCAGGTCTTCGGCGGCGGCAACTATTCGATGCGCGTCTGGATCGACCCGGCCAAGGCGGCCGAGCGCGGTCTGACGGGTCCCGAGATCGTTTCCGCCCTGCGCGCCCAGAACGTCCAGGCCGCCGCCGGCTCCATCGGCCAGCCGCCGTTCCCCAACAGCGCGGCCGCCTTCCAGCTGCCGGTTCAGGTCCAGGGTCGTCTCAGCGATCCCAATGAGTTCGCCAACGTCGTTCTGAAGACGGACGCCCAAGGCCGCGTCACCTATCTGCGCGACGTGGCGCGGATCGAACTGGGCGCCCAGGATTACGGCATCCGCGGCTCATTCGACGGCCAGCGCGGCGTCGGCATCGCCATCGTTCAGCAGCCGGGCGCCAACGCCCTTGGCACCGCCGATCGCGTTCTGAAAGAGGTCGAGGCCCTGAAGTCCGAAGTGCCCGCCGGCATGAAGATCGACGTGCCCTACAACCCGACCGAATTCGTCGCCGCTTCGGTGGAGTCGGTTCAGCACACCCTGGTCGAAGCCGTCATCCTGGTCATCATCGTGGTCATGGTCTTCCTGCAGACCTGGCGCGCGGCCATCATCCCCATCGTCGCCATTCCCGTCGCCCTGGTCGGCACCTTCGCGGTGCAGCTGGCGCTGGGTTATTCGATCAACTCCCTGTCCCTGTTCGCCCTGGTCCTTGCGGTCGGCATCGTCGTCGATGACGCCATCGTCGTGGTCGAGAACGTGGAGCGGGCCATCAGCGAGGGCCTCAGTCCAAAGGAGGCCGCCTATCGATCGATGCAGGAGGTGTCCGGCGCCCTGATCGCCATCGGCCTGGTGCTGGTGTCGGTGTTCGTGCCGACGATGTTCGTGCCCGGCATTCCCGGCATCTTCTATCGCCAGTTCGCGGTCGTCATCGCCTCGGCCTCGGTCATCTCGCTGTTCGTGTCCCTGACCCTGTCGCCGGCCATGGCCGCCCTGCTGCTGAAGCCGCACAAGAAGGATCACGAGCACGCTCGCAAGCCGGGCGTCGTGGGCACGGTCGTCTATTATGGCGGCTGGGCCGGGCGGAAGTTCAACGAGGGCTTCGACTGGCTGTCGGATCGTTACGGCCGCCTGACCGCGCGTCTGGTGCGCACGGTCGGTCTGGTGCTGATCATCTATGCCGGTCTTCTGGGCCTGACCGCCTGGCGTCTGGTGGACACCCCCTCGGGCTTTATCCCTGAACAGGATCAGGGCTTCCTGATCGGCGTCATCCAACTGCCGGCCGGCGCATCTCTGGACCGCACCCAGGCGGTGATGGAACGCGCCACCAAGATCATCCAGGGCACTTCCGGGGTGAACGGCACCGTGGCCTTCGCCGGTCTGGATGGTTCCAGCTTCTCGTTCGGCTCCAACGCCGCCACCATCTTCGTACGCCTGAACGGCTTCGAGGAACGCTCGAAGGAAGAGGCCGCCACGGCCCTGGCTGGCGCCATCACCCAGGCTACCGGACAGATCGAGGACGCGCAGATCTTCGTCATCGCCCCGCCGGCGGTCCAGGGTCTGGGCACCGGCAACGGCTTCTCGATGATGATCCAGGACCGCGAAGGCGCCGGCTATCGTCCGCTGGAAGGCGCGACCTTCGCCATGATGGGCGCCGCCGCCCAGAAGCCGACCGAGGTCAGCCAGGTCTTCTCGACCTACAACACGGCCTCGCCCCGCGTGACCGCCGACGTCGATCGTGACAAGGCGCTGATGCTGGGTGTCCAACCCAACTCGGTCTTCGACACCCTGGGCGTCTATCTGGGTTCGTCCTACGTCAACGACTTCAACATGCTGGGCCGCACCTTCCGAGTGACGGCGCAGGCAGAGCCGACGGCGCGCGACGACATCGCCGACATCGCCAATCTGAAGACCAAGTCGTCCACGGGCGCCATGGTGCCGATCGGGTCGGTGGCCAATCTGGTCAACGATTCCGGACCGTCGCGGATCGTGCGCTACAACCTGTTCCCCGCGGCCGAGCTTCAGGGCAACGCTGCGGCAGGGGTCTCCTCCGGAGAGGCGCTGCAGGTCATGGAAACCATGGCCGCCCAGACCCTGCCGCAGGGCTTCTCCTACGAGTGGACGGGTCTGGCCTATCAGCAGAAGGCGGCGGGTTCCGGCGCGACGGTCATCTTCCTGATGGCGGTGGTGTTCGTCTTCCTGGTGCTGGCGGCTCAGTACGAAGCGTTCACGCTTCCGCTGGCGGTCATCCTGATCGTGCCGATGTGTCTGCTGGCGGCCATCATCGGGGTGAACCTGCGTGGCCTGGACAACAACATCCTGGTCCAGATCGGGCTGGTCGTTCTGATCGCGCTTGCGGCCAAGAACGCCATCCTGATCGTCGAGTTCGCCAAACAGGCCGAAGAAGAGCAGGGCATGAACCGGTTCGAGGCTGCGGTCGCCGCCGCCAAGACCCGTCTGCGTCCGATCCTGATGACCTCCTTCGCCTTCATCCTCGGCGTCGTGCCGCTGATGCTGGCCTCGGGGCCGGGCGCGGAGATGCGTCAGTCGCTGGGCACGTCCGTCTTCTCGGGCATGCTGGGCGTGACCTTCTTCGGCCTGATCTTCACCCCGGTCTTCTATGTGGTCAGCCGCTGGCTGTCCTCGAAACTACCGCAAGGCAAGAAACCGACCCCGACGCCTGACCATCCTTCGGACCGGCCCGTGCGTTATGACGAAACCAGCGACCTGACCGATCCGAACGCGCCTGCGCCCGCGACCGGCCGGGGAGGGGACATCTGATGACCCGCAACAAGACCCTCAGCTTCCTGACCGCCGCGGCGTCGAGCGCCCTGCTCGCCGCCTGCGCGGTCGGACCCAAGGCGCCCGTCGCCGACCTGCCCGTCGCCGGCACGGGCGCCTTCGTCGGCTCGGCCAGCCCCACTGTCTCGACCGCTGCCGCGCGCGACGACTGGTGGCGGCTGTACGAAGATCCCACGCTGGACGCCCTGATCCAGCAGGCCTTCGCCGAGAACAACCAGCTCGAAGCCGCCTTCGCCAATCTGCGCGCGGTCCGGGCGTCGCTATCGGAGGCTCGCGTCGGCCGTTTCCCGACCACGACGACCAGCGCCCAGGCCCAACGCAGCCGCGCCTCGGCCGCCACGGTCCAGGGCCTGCCCGCCGGGCAGGATGCGCCCGAGATCGACACCTATGACGTCGGCATTCAGGCGGCCTATGAGGTCGACCTGTTCGGACGGGTGGAATCCACCATTCGCGCCGCCCGCGCCGACGCCCGCGCCGCCGAGGCCGCCCTGGCCACGGTCCAGGTGACGGTCGCGGCCGAGACGACCCGCGCCTATGCCGACACCTGCTCGGCCAATGCGCAGATCGCGGTGGCCGAACGGACGCTGGAGCTGCAACGCAATACCGCCAATCTGACCCAAACTCTGCTGGACGGCGGGGCGGGGACCGGGCTGGACGTGGCCAGCGCCCGCGCGGCCCTGGCCCAGACGGCGGCGACCCTGCCGACCCTGCGCGCAGCCCGTAACGAAGCGCTGTTCCGCCTGGCGACCCTGACCGGCCGCACCCCGGCCGAGGCCAGCCAAGCCGCCGCCGCCTGCGTGCGTCCGCCCCAGCTCAGCCAGCCGATCCCGGTCGGCGATGGCGCGGCGCTTCTGACCCGCCGTCCCGACGTGCGCCAGGCCGAGGCCGAACTGGCCGCCGCCGCCGCGCGCGTGAATGTGGCGACCGCGAACCTGTTTCCGCAGATCAGCCTAGGCGGGTCCTTCGGCTCCACCGCCCTGGACTCGGGTGAACTGGGCGACGACCAGAACTTCCGCTTCAGCTTCGGTCCGCTGATCAGCTGGTCCTTCCCCAACGTCTTCGCCGCCCGCGCCCAGATCAAGGCCGCCGGCGCCCGTTCAGATGCGGCGCTGGCGACCTTCGACCAGACGGTGCTGACGGCGCTTCAGGAAACCGAGACGGCGCTCAGCAACTACGCCAACGAACTGGACCGCCGTGCGGCCCTGACAGAGGCGCGCGACCAGGCGGCCCGCGCCGCCGACCTGTCGCGCCTGCGCTTCAACGCCGGCGCCGACAGCTTCCTGCTGGTGCTGGACGCCGAACGCACCCAGGCGGCGGCCGACGCGGCTCTCGCCCAGTCCGACGCCCTGGTTACCACCTACCAGATCGCCCTGTTCCGCGCCTTGGCCGGCGGCTGGCAAGCCGACAGCTGATCGCGTCGCGATGCTGAAAGAAGAGGGCCGGGCGATGCATCGCCCGGCCCTTTGTCGTTTTAATCAAGTTTCCTGCAGTCAGGCCAGCATTCGCACCTTGGGCTCGCGATCCCACTGGCGAGTGCGGGCGGGGGCGAGGAAGCCTTTGGCGTCCTCGGACAGATCGATCACGCCGGCGTCCGGCTGGACGCCTGCCTTATCGAGCAGGGGCTGGGCTTCAGGCGTGTGGCCGATAGCCTTGAGGTGGCCGAAGGCGTCGTTGGCGAAATCGACCGCGGCGCCTTCTTTCAACATCTGGGCGCAGCCGTCCTCGGACAGGATGATGGCGACAGCGTCGAACAAGACCGACGGGCTGCCGGCCAGTTGACCGTCGGCCGCGAGCGTCTTGCCGTCCTTCAGCTTGGCGCCGCCGATCTTGGGCGCAACGATGAAGACCGAGCCGCCGTCACCTTCAACCGCTGCCTTGACCGCATCGACGACAGCGCCATCCGAACCGTCGGCGACCAGGATGGCGACCTTTCGGCCCTTCAGGGTGTCCGGATATTTGCCGACGATGCGAAGCGCCGGCGAGGCGTCCAGATCGATGGGGGCCACACCGGGCTCGGACGCCTTGGGCAGGGGCAGGTTCAGGCCGTCTGCGACGCGCTGGGCCAGGGTCTCATCAACGTTCTGCAGATTGGCCAGAACACGCTCGCGAACGTGGGCGAGCGACACCTTCGACAGTTCGAACACGATGGCGCTGGCCAAGTGGGCCTGTTCGATCTCGGTCTGTGAGCGGAAGAACAGCCGCGCTTGGCTATAGTGGTCGGCGAAGCTTTCGGCGCGCAGCCGGACCTTTTCGCCCTCGACCGGGATGGCCGCGGTGCGGAAACCGCCCTTGGGATCTTCACGCGGGCCGCCTGCCTCACCCGCCTCGGCCAGACTGTTGGGCTCATAGTTGGCGCGGCCCTTGGGCACGGCCATCTGCATATGGCCGTCGCGCTGGAAGTTCTGGAAGGGGCAGCCCTTGGCCTGATTGATCGGAATCTGGTGGAAGTTGACCGTCCCTAGGCGCGACAGTTGGGTGTCCTGATAGGAGAACAGTCGCCCCTGCAGCAGCGGGTCTTCCGAAAAGTCGATGCCCGGCACGATATTGGTCGGCAGGAAGGCGACCTGTTCGGTTTCGGCGAAGAAGTTGTCCGGGTTGCGGTCCAGCACCATGCGGCCGATGACGCGGATGGGATAATCCTCTTCCGGCACCAGCTTGGTCGCGTCCAGAATGTCGAAGGGCAGGGCGTCGGCCTGTTCCTGGGTGAACAACTGCACGCCGAACTCCCATTCGGGGAAGTCGCCCTGATCGATGGCCTCATATAGGTCGCGACGGTGATAGTCGGGGTCGGCGCCGGCGATCTTGACCGCCTCGTCCCAGCAGGTGGATTGCGTGCCCAGCTTGGGCCGCCAGTGGAACTTGACCAAGGTCGCCTCGCCTTCGGCATTGATCAGCCGGAAGGTGTTGACGCCGAAGCCTTCCATCATGCGCAGGCTGCGCGGGATGCCGCGATCCGACATGGCCCACATCACCATATGCATGCTCTCGGGCATCAGGCCGATGAAGTCCCAGAAGGTGTCGTGGGCGCTGGCCGCCTGGGGATAGCCCTTGTCGGCCTCCATCTTCACTGAATGGATCAGGTCCGGGAACTTGATCGCGTCCTGGATGAAGAAGACGGGGATATTGTTGCCGACCAGATCCCAGTTGCCTTCGGTCGTATAGAATTTGACCGCAAAGCCGCGCACGTCGCGCGGCGTATCGACCGAGCCCGCGCCGCCCGCGACGGTCGAGAAGCGGGTGAACAGTTCGGTCTTCTTGCCGACTTCGGTCAGTATCTTCGCGGTAGTGAAGTCCGACAAACTGTCGGTCAGTTCAAAGAAACCGTGGGCGGCCGAGCCGCGGGCATGGACGATCCGCTCAGGGATACGCTCATGGTCGAAATGCTGGATCTTCTCGCGGAGGATGAAGTCTTCCAGCAGGGTCGAGCCGCGCGAGCCGGCTTTCAACGAGTTCTGATTGTCGGTGATCGGCGTGCCGTGATTGGTGGTCAGGCGGGTCTCGGGCGTCGAGGCGGTCTGGTGCACCTCCCCGGCGTTGCCGATTATCGGCGCGCCTGCCGGCTTTGCGTTCTTGGCCATCTTGGGAATCCTTTGGAGCAGCGGCGCAAGCGGGAGCCGCGCGCGTTCCCGAAGACAACTCGATGGAGGCGCAATAGTTCTGTGCGAGTTCGCGCACAGGCATGCCCGATCGTCCCTAGAAAAGTTCGCTCCGTATGCGGCGCGCCCTTCGCAGGAGGCGAGGCGGCGTTTATGAGGCGGCAATGATCGCACGCCTTCGCCCTGTCCCGTTCGACCTCGGTCCCGTTCATTTCGTCGGCATCGGCGGCATCGGCATGAGCGGCATCGCCGAGATCATGCTGAAGATCGGCTATTCGGTTCAGGGCTCGGACGCCAAGGCCAGCGCCAATACCGAGCGGCTGGAACAGCTGGGCGCCAAGATCTTCATCGGCCACGACGCCGCCCATGTGGGCGAGGGCGTTTCAGCGGTGGTCTATTCGACGGCGGTCAAGGCCGACAATCCCGAGATGAAGGCGGCCCGCGAGCGCCGCATCCCGCTGGTGCGCCGGGCCGAGATGCTGGCCGAGCTGATGCGGCTGCAGTTCTCGATCGCGGTTGGCGGAACCCACGGCAAGACGACGACGACCTCTATGGTGGCGGCCCTGCTGGATGCGGCGGGCCTGGATCCCACGGTGGTCAATGGCGGCATCATCAACGCCTATGGCACCAACGCCAAGGTCGGCGACGGCGACTGGATCGTGGTTGAGGCGGATGAGTCGGACGGCAGCTTCCTGCGCCTGAAGTCGACGGTGGCCATCGTCACCAATATCGATCCCGAACATCTGGACCACTACGGCGACTTCGACGGGGTGCGGAAAGCGTTCATCGATTTCGTCGAGAATATCCCCTTCTATGGCTTCGCCGCTGTCTGCCTGGACCATCCGGAGGTGCAGAAGCTGGTCGCAGCCATCGATAACCGGCGGCTGGTGACCTACGGGGTCAATCCGCAGGCCATGGTGCGGGCCGACAACGTCGAGATGGGGCCGGACGGCTGTCGCTTCGACGTGGTCATCCAGAATGGCGAAACCCATGTGATCTCGGGCGTTCATCTGCCGATGGCCGGCTGGCACAATGTGTCGAACGCCCTGGCCGCCATCGCCGTGGCGCGCGAGCTGGATGTGTCGGACGACGCGATCCGCACGGGCCTTGCCGGTTTCGGCGGGGTCAAGCGCCGCTTCACCACCACGGGCGTCGTGGGCGGCGTCCGCATCGTCGACGATTATGGCCACCACCCGGTCGAGATCGCCGCCGTGCTGAAGGCCGCGCGCCAGGTGACGGACGGTCGGGTCATCGCCGTGGTCCAGCCGCACCGCTACACGCGTCTGCGCGACCTGATGGACGAGTTCTCGACCTGCTTCTCGGACGCCGACAGCGTGATCGTCGCCGACGTCTATCCCGCCGGCGAGCAGCCGATCGAAGGAGTGGACAAACATGCCCTTGCCGACGGGGTGCGCCGCTACGGCCACCGTCACGTCCAGGCCTTGGAGAACGCCGCCGTCCTGCCGCGCCTGATCAAGGATGAGGCCAAATCCGGCGACGTCGTCGTGCTGCTGGGCGCCGGCGACATCACCAGCTGGGCCTATGGCTTGCCGGCGCAGTTGGAGGCTCTGGCGTGATCGTTTTGCCCGACGTACGCGGCAAGCTGCTGCGGAACGAGCCGCTGGCGCCGTATACCTGGTTCCGGGTAGGCGGGGCGGCCGAGGCCCTGTTCATTCCGGCGGACGCCGAGGATCTGGCGGACTTCCTGAAGGCGTTGGATTCGGCTGTGCCGGTGACGGTGCTGGGCGTGGGCTCCAACGTCATCGTGCGCGACGGCGGGGTCGAGGGGGTGGTGATCCGTCTGGCGGGCCGCTCATGGGCGCAGATCACGACAGACGGCGACACGGTCACGGCGGGCGCGGGCGCGCTGGACTCGATGGTCGCCAAGGCCAGCGCCAAGGCGGGGATCGCCGGGCTGGAATTCTACGCCGGCATTCCGGGCACGATCGGCGGCGCCCTGACCATGAACGCTGGCTGCTACGGCTCCGAGACCAAGGACGTGCTGGTCTCGGCCTGGGGCCTGACGCGGGCGGGCGAGCGGGTCGATTACGCTCTGGCCGACTTCGGCTACACCTATCGCCATTCCCAGGCGCCGGCCGACATCATCTGGATCGAGGCGACCTATCGCGGCACGGCCGACGAACCCGAGGCCGTTGCCGCCCGGATCACCGAGATCACCAGCCGGCGCGAGACCACTCAGCCGATCCGCGAAAAGACCGGCGGCTCCACCTTCAAGAACCCCGAGGGCCATTCGTCGTGGAAGCTGGTGGATGAGGCCGGCTGGCGCGGCAAGCTGCACACCGAAACCGGGGGTGGGGCCAAGTTCAGCGAACTGCACTCCAACTTCATGATCAATCCCGGCGAGGCCACGGCCGCCGATATCGAAGGCCTGGGCGAGGCGGTTCGCGCCGATGTCCTGGCCAAGACCGGCGTTCAGCTGGAATGGGAAATCAAGCGGATCGGCCGATCGGGATAAAAAATCCCGCGCAAAATGGTCGGCGGACGCGAATGGTTGACGGCCTGTTAAACATGTAGGCCCCAATCCAAGGCGTCATGGCCCGCGCTTTCAAAGACCTTCATGTCGCCGTCCTGATGGGCGGCCTTTCCGCAGAGCGGGAGGTGTCCCTCTCGTCGGGCGAGCAGTGCGCGCAGGCGCTGGAGCGACAGGGCGTGCGCGTCAGCCGCGTGGACGCCGGGCGGGATCTGGCCAATGTGCTGTCCGGCCTGATCCGGCCCGACGTGGTGCTGAACTGCCTGCATGGCGCCTGGGGCGAGGACGGCTGCGTCCAGGGCGTGCTGGAGACGCTGCGCATTCCCTACACCCATTCCGGCGTGCTGGCCTCGGCCCTGGCGATGGACAAGGACAAGTCCAAGGCCGTGCTGCGGGCGGCGGGCATCAAGGTGCCGGGCGGTGGTCTTTACGATCGTCACGAAGTCGCCCGCCGCCACGTCATCGACCCGCCCTATGTGGTCAAGCCCAATGCCGAGGGCTCGTCCGTCGGCGTCTTTCTGGTGCGCGAGGGCGCCAACCGTCCGGTTTCCGAAGTGGGCGAGCCGGGGTGGGCTTACGGTGAGCAGGTCGTCGTCGAGCCCTATATCGCCGGCAAGGAGTTGTGCGTCACCGTGCTGGGCGAACCGGCCGGACCGCGCGCCCTGACCGTCACGGACATAACCCCGACCAAGGGCTTCTATGACTATGAGGCCAAGTATGCGCCGGGCGGGTCGGTGCACGTCCTGCCGGCCGTCCTGCCGCCGCACGTGTTCGAGAAGGCGCTGCGTCAGGCCGAGGCGGCGCACGTGGCCATGGGGTGCCGCGGCGTGTCGCGATCCGACTTCCGTTATGATGATGTTAAGGACGATCTGGTCCTGTTGGAGGTCAATACTCAGCCCGGCATGACCCCGACTTCGCTCGCGCCCGAGCAGGCCGCCCATACCGGGATGAGCTATGACGATCTGGTTCGGTGGATGGTGGAGGACGCCTCATGCCCGCGGTAGTTCGCGGCGGCCGGCGACAGGGTTCTAATCAGGCTCCACAACGCGGTGCGGCTTCCAAGGGCGGAGGACGGTCGCGCGGCGGGGCCCAGAACGCGTCCGCCGTTCCCGGCAAGATGGCCGCTATCGGCCGTGTCGATATTTCGCCCCGCACCGCCGTGATCGCTCTGGGTGCCGGCGCGCTGCTGCTGGTCGGGGTTCTGGCCACGGGCGCCCGCGCCGAGCGGATCGGCGCCTCGGTTTCGCATGGCCTGGACAGAGTGACGGCCGGCATGGGCCTGACGCTGAAGCGGGTGCACATCACTGGCGCCTCGCCTGAGGCCGAGCCGGCGATCCAGCGCGCGCTGGGCCTGTATTCCGGTCAGCCGATCACCAGCCTGGATCTGGACGCCATTCGCACGCGGGTTCAAGGCGTGGGTTGGGTCAAGGAGGCGCGCGTGGTGCGCCTGTTGCCCGACACCCTGATCGTCGAGGTCAAGGAACACGACCGCCTCGCCGTCTGGCAGGAAGCCGGTCAGATCAAGGTCATCGACAACCGGGGCCAGGTCATCGATGGCGCCGACGCGCGTCGCTATCCGACGCTGCCGCTGGTCGTGGGCAAGGGCGCCGACGTCGCGGCGGGCGAAATCCTGCCTCTGCTGGCCCAGCGCCCCCGGCTGATGGGGATGGTGGACGCCCTGGTGCGCGTGGACGAGCGCCGCTGGGACCTGCGTCTGAAGGATGGCAGCCTGATCCAGCTGCCCGCCACCGAACAGGAGGCGGCCCTGATCCGCCTCGATGCGCTGGACCAGCGCGAACGCCTGCTCGACCTGGGCTTCGCCCGCGTCGATCTCAGAACCCCGGACGAGGTCGCCGTGCGACCCGCCGGCGACGCCTAAGGACCGTAGAGACATGACCAAGCAACGCGGCGCGGCGAATGATCACGGTCGGGGCATGGACCCTCGCGCCGGTCGTGCGCCCGTTGTCGCTGCGCTGGACATCGGTCAATCCAAGGTCTCGTGCTTCATCATGAAGCCCGACGGCGTCCGTCACGCCGACCGCACCATCCGCGTCGCCGGCGCCAGCCATGTCCAGTCCAAGGGCGTGAGGGGCGGGGCCATCATCAACATGGATGAGGCCGCCCAGGCCATCGGCCACGCCGTCGAACGCGCCGAGCGCGCGGCCCAGAGCCCGGTTTCCGGCGTCGTCGTCACGACCGCCATCGGACAGATGGCCAGCCACCGGGTGCAGGCCCGCGTCTCGCTGGGGGCCAATCCGGTCGGCGACGCCGATCTGGCGCGCGCCATCGGCATGGCTCTGGCCCAGATCCGCCTGCCCAACCGTCGCCCGATCCACGTCCTGCCCATCGCCTGGTCGGTGGACGGCGCACGCGGCGTGCATGATCCGCGTTCGATGCGGGGCGGCTCGCTGGGGCTGGATCTGTTGGTCGTCTCGATGGCCGAGAACGTGTTCACGACCCTCAGCCACTGCCTGGAGCTGGCGCACCTCGACCTGCAGGGCGTCGCCGCCGCACCCGTCGTCTCGTCGCTGGCCGCGCTGGAAGAGGACGAGATGGATCTGGGCGCCGTCTGCATCGACATGGGCGGCGGCTCGACCAGCGCCGCCGTGTGGGGCGGACGCTCCCTGCTGCATATCGAAAGTCTGAACGTCGGGGGCGATCACGTCACCTCGGACATCGCGCGCGGCCTGTCCACGTCTAAGGCCGGCGCCGAACGGCTCAAGACCCTGCACGGCTCGGCCATGGCCAGCGCCAACGAGGACCGCGAAATGCTGGAGGCGCCGCCGCGCGGCGAGGACGCCTCGGCCGGCCCGGTCATCGTCCCGCGCGCCATGCTGAAGACCGTTATCGCTCCCCGCGTCGAAGAGACCCTCGAACTGCTCCGTGATCGACTGAAAAATGCAGGCGTCGGCCTGGAACCTGGCGCGGGACTTGTCCTCACCGGCGGCGCCAGCCAGTTGAACGGCGTGCGCGAACTGGCGGTGCGCGTTTTCGACCGTCCTGTCCGCCTCGGAAAACCCCAACGGGCGCCACATTTGGCCGACGCCGCCTCCGGCCCCGCCTTCTGCGCCACTGCCGGCGTCCTCCTCCGCGCCGCCTACGGCCCGCGCGAGGCGGTGTCGGCGAGAAAGCTGATGGCGCGCCAGATCACGGCTGCGGATGCGCCGCGCATTCACCGTGGAAATGTGGTGGGACGCGTGGCGGGCTGGCTCCGCGACAATCTGTGACGCTGTCTCTTCGCAGTCAAACGCGCTGCGGCTCATCCACTTAAGTGCCCATGACAGCGGCAGCAGCTAACCAATCCTCGGTAGCTGAACTGTGTCATGATTGTAACATCATCGACGCATGCTGGCCCGATTTGGGTCACATTGGTTGCCTGTCAGCCATATTTCGCTAGACGGTTTACGAGAAGCCATGGGCTTTTGCGGCTCGGCTGTTCGCAAATCGATTCTAGTGGGGTGACTGATTATGAAACTGAAGCGTAATTATTTGTTCGGGACGACGGTTCTGGCGGGCATTCTCGCCGTGTCGGCCCCCGCTTGGGCTCAGGCGCAGCAAACCGCCGCTGAAGCCGCGGACGCTACTCAGGTCGACGAAATCGTCGTCACGGGTTCGCGTATCCGTCGTGATCCGGTCACGGCTCCCACCCCGCTGATCCAGGTCAGCCGCGAAACCCTGCTGACGACCGGTCAGAACACGGTCATCGACTATCTGGCCACCATTCCTGCGCTGATGAACTCGCAGGTTCCGTCCGACACGACCGCAGGCGTTCTGAACGCGGGCGGCCTGTCGCTGCCGAACCTGCGCTCGTTGGGATCGGGCCGCACGCTGACGCTGGTTGACGGCCGTCGCCACGTCGGATCCCCGCAAGGCACCTTGGCTGTCGACGTCGACACCATTCCGCGTCTGCTGATCGAAAGCGTTGAAATCGTCACGGGCGGCGCGGCGTCCGTCTATGGTTCGGACGCCGTTTCCGGTGTGCTGAACTTCAAGCTTCGCAAGGACTTCGAGGGCCTGGAAATCGATGCTCGCTGGGCGCAGCTCAACGACGGCGGTCAAGACTCGAAGCGCATTTCGGTGCTGGCCGGCAAGAACCTGTTTGACGACCGCCTGAACGTCTATGCCTTCGGTGAATACGAGCAACTGGATGAAGTTCTGGCGGCCGACATTGATTGGCTGCAGGGCGGTTGGGGACTGGTCGGTCGCGATGCCGACACGGCCGCCGCACCTTACGACGGCGTGACAGATAACCTTCTGTACAAGGATCGCCGCACGCTTCAGCTGCTTCGCTGGGGTCAAGTTACGCTCGCCAACAACTATCAGCCGAGCGCACTCAACAATCCGAACACGATCCCGACTGGACAGTGCACGACGACATCCATCACTTCGGCGTCCTGCTTCGGCGTCGCTCCGGGCAAGACCTACGTCTTTGATGGGCTGAATGCACGTATCGCGGACTTCGGTAACTGGGTTCAGCAAACGGGCACCAACCGTGGGGTCAACGTCGGCGGCGACGGTGAAAACCCGAATGTGATCTTTAACGTCGACTCGACGCTGCCGAAATCGGAAAACGCCCGCTTCCAGGTCGGCGGAAACTTCAAGATCACGCCGAACATCAACCTGTATGCTGAGGCCAAGTACGTCGACGAAACGACGAATCTGGCCACGGGCTATTCGTTCGGCGACATCTACATTTCCGACACGCTGAACGCCGGGAATTCGATGCAAATCCTGAGCACGTCGGCCTATACGACGCGCACGGACAACGCCTTCCTGCCGGCCAACCTGGCCGCTGCGATCCGCGCAAACACGACGCCCGTCTATGGTCCGGCGACCGCAGGGGCTCCGGGCGCCCAGACGGGCACGACGGCCGCGCCGTTCGCGCGTTACAGCGCTTGGCTGCTGGACCGTCCGCAGACCAATGACAAGCAACTGCAACGTTATGTTGTCGGCCTGAACGGGTCGGCTGGCGACCTGGGCTTTGTCAAGAATATCGACTGGGATCTGGGCTACACCTACGGTCGTGTCGACAACAAGAACGTCGAGCGTGGCCTGGACATCGAGCGCTTCTCCTACGCGATGGATGCAGTGCGCGACGCGTCCGGCAACATCGTCTGCCGCGTACAGCAGCTGACCGCCAACGGCGGTACGGTCACGAGCCGTAACCCCAACGTGCCCGGAACGCTGAACTCGCAATCGGCTGTGGTTCAGAACTGTAAGCCGCTGAACGTCTTTGGTCTGGGCAACCAGAGCGAAGAAGCTCTGCAATATGTGCGCGCTCAGCTGACGATCGATCAGGTCAACGAACAGCACGACGCGCTGGGCACCGTGTCTGGCCAACTGTGGGACTTCTGGGGCGCCGGCCCCATCGGTGTCGCTCTGGGCGCCGAATACCGCAAGGAATACACCGAAGGCACGGGTCGCAGCCGTTCGCTCGGCACCACCTACGCCCAGCTCAACAGCGGCGCCGACTTCCTGCCGGCTTCCTATGAGACCAAGGAAGCCTTTGCTGAACTCTCCATCCCCCTGATGCGTGACAGCTTCCTGGGCGAATATGCAGAACTCAGCGGCTCGTATCGCTACAGCGACTTCTCGACCTTTGGCGGCAACGACGTTTACGGCGTGAACCTGGTTTACCGCCCGATCCGCGATATCGCCTTCAAGACGTCGTTCAACACATCGGTGCGCGCCCCGACGTTGGCCGAAACCAACGCGCCGCAGACGCAGACCTTCTTGGCGTTCAATGACCCGTGCGCTACGGTCAACATCCAGAACTTTGCTGATCGTACGAAGGCGGCGAACCGGATCGTGAACTGCGCCGCCTTGGCGCAACAGCTGGGTCTGACCTTCAACTTCCAGGATCCGACGGCGGCCAATGCCTACCGGCCGGAATACGGCTCCAGCGTCGCAGGTCGTAACGGCGGCAATCCCAACCTGCAGCCGGAAGAGTCGGAATCGTTCACCTTCTCGACGGTCCTGCAGCCCCGCTTCATTCCGAACTTCTCGCTGGTGCTGGACTACTACGAAATCACCATCGACAAGGTGATCGCAGCCGTGAGCGCTCAGGTTGCTGCGGAAAACTGCGTCAACGGGCCTTCGCTGAACACCAGCGCCTGCCAAACGCTGACCCGTACTGGCGTCAACGATCCGGCGACGCCGCGCGATGACCGCTTCCTGCTGGTCGACTTCCTGCAGAGCTCGATCAACTACGCCAAGCGTAATGTTCGCGGTCTGGACTTCACGTCGAACTACCGCTTCGACACGCAAGACATGTTGGGTCGGAACTGGGGCGTGTTCCAACACTCGGTCAACGGCTCTTGGCTGATCGAGCAGAAGAACTTCAACAACATCGAAAACCCCGCCGACTTCACCGAACTGTCGAGCACGCTGTTCTATCCGCGTACCCGCCTGACCTCGACGCTGACGTGGCAGACGCCGTTCGAACCTCTGCGCGTGACCTGGGTCGCCGACTGGCAAACCGCTCAGGACATCGTTCAGCGTCGTGACTTCGTGCAGAACGCAGACTCGCGTCCTGCCGAATATCTGGACACCAAGAACTTCATGCGGAACGACTTCTCGGTCCGCTATCAGGTTCGCGATGATCTGACGCTCACCGGCACGGTTCAGAACGCCTTCGACGCTGAACAGGCGCGTTGGCTGGGCGCTACGCTCTACTCGAATTTCGATCCTTACGGACGTCGTTATTCGATCAGCCTGAACTACCGTCCCTGGTAAGACTGGGATTGAATGCGGAGAGGGCGGCTCGAAAGAGCCGCCCTTTTCTTTTGTCGACAGGAAAAGTCCGGCAACGCTTTCGGTTTGGGGTGTTCTTCGGTCCGACTCACATTATCGCCGTAACCTTCTCTTAACCTTCATGGGCGCAATCCTTAACGCGCTCATAACCAATGCGATTCGGCGGGGCGGTCGGTTGGTTTGAAGGGGCGGGTCAGCAGGTCGGAAACAGAAAATGTCGCTCTCTTTGGTCAAGCCGCAACACACTGAACTGAAGCCCCGCATCGTCGTGTTCGGCGTCGGCGGCGCCGGCGGCAACGCCGTGAACAATATGATCGACGCCGGCCTCGAAGGGGTCGAGTTTGTCGTGGCCAACACCGACGCGCAGCACCTCAGCTTCGCCAAGACCGATCGCCGCATCCAACTGGGCGAGACCATCACCCAAGGCTTGGGCGCCGGCGCCCACCCCGAAGTCGGCATGAACGCCGCCGAGGAATCCGCCGACGAAATCCATCAGCACCTGGAAGGTGCGCACATGGTCTTCATCACCTGCGGCATGGGCGGCGGCACCGGCACCGGCGCGGCGCCGGTCATCGCCAAATGCGCGCGTGATCGCGGCATCCTGACCGTCGGCGTGGTGACCAAGCCCTTCACCTTCGAAGGGCGTCACCGCATGCGTCTGGCCGATGCGGGCGTCGCCGAGCTGCAACGCTACGTCGATACCTTGATCGTCATCCCGAACCAGAACCTGTTCCGCGTCGCCAATGAGCGCACGACCTTCGCCGACGCCTTCGGCATGGCCGATCAGGTTCTGCACTCGGGCGTGCGCTCGATCACCGACCTGATGATCCTGCCGGGCCTGATCAACCTGGACTTCGCCGACGTGCGCGCCGTCATGTCCGAGATGGGCAAGGCGATGATGGGCACGGGCGAGGCCACGGGCGACGACCGCGCCCTGTTGGCGGCCCAGAACGCCATCGCCAACCCCCTGTTGGACGAGACCAGCCTGAAGGGCGCCAAGGCCGTGCTGGTGAACATCACCGGCGGTCTGGACATGACCCTGCTGGAAGTCGACGAGGCCGCTAACGCCATCAGCGCAGAAGTGGACGGCGACGCCAACATCATCTTCGGCGCGGCCTTCGATCCGGCCTTGGACGGCAAGATCCGCGTCTCGGTCGTCGCGACCGGAATGGACGAGGGCGAAGTGCGTCGCATCGAACCCATCGCCCCGCCGGCCGCCAGCGCGCCGCTGGCCAGCCATGATACGCGCCGCTCGGCCGGCGGCCTGTATGGCACACAAGCCTCGCGCGCCCCGGAACCGACCCGCGACACCTATCGCGAGCCGGTCCGCGCAGAAGCTCCCCGCGCGCCCGAGCCCCGCATCGAGCCGGCGCCGGTCGTGCCGACCTTTCAGGCCCCTGCCGCTCGCGAACCGGAACCGCGCCCCGAGCCGGTGATCCGCGTCGCCGAGCCGCAGCCGCGCACTCTGGACCCCATCGTCGATCCTTGGGTCGAGGAATATGAGACCCGCGCACCGGCTCCGCGCGTCGCGCCGCAAGGCGATCTCTATGAGCGCGCCGCGCCTGCGGCCCAGCAACCCCAAGCCGACGAGGGTTACGACGACCGTGACCACCGCCGCAGCGGCTGGAGCCTGTTCGGTCGCGGCAAACGCGCCCAGCCTCAGCACGATATGTCCTATGCGCCGCAATCGTCGCATTCGGCGCGCGCGTCGGCTCAACCGGTCCAACAGCCAGAACCGGAGGCGGGACAGGCCGATGACGACCTGGAAATCCCATCCTTTCTCCGCCGTCTGGCCAACTAAACATCCCAAATGACGACCAAACGCCCCGGAGCCCGCCTCCGGGGCGTTTCTCGTTTCCGGATTTGTCTCAGACCGAAACAATCCGAAACCGGACTTTGATTTCGCGCTTGCGGCATGACCGCTAAATGACACCCAGGGCGCAATCCGCACGGCGTGCGGCGCGCAAAGGAAAGAGCGAGTTCAGGTTTGTCGGTCAGAAACGACCATCACGAACGCACCATCGTCGCCCCGGCCATCATCGCCGGGGTCGGGGTGCACACCGGCCGCCGGGTGCGGCTGGCGGTTCGGCCTGCGCCGTCGGGCACGGGCATCGTCTTCGTGCGCACCGACATCACCGACCGTGACAACCGCATTCCGGTGTCGGGCGAGGCCGTCGTTGACGCCCGCCTGAACACCATGATCGAGAACGGCGCGGGCGTTCGCCTGTCGACGATCGAGCATCTGATGGCCGCCTTCGCCGCCCTGGGCGTGTCGAACGCCGTGGTCGAGGTGGACGGACCGGAGCTGCCGATCCTGGACGGTTCTGCGCTGGAGTTCGTGAAGCTGCTGGACCGCGCCGGTTTCCGACCGCAGCCGACGCCGCAGCGCTACATCGAGATCCTGGAAACGGTCCATGTCGTCGAGGGCGACAAGCATGCGGCCCTCATGCCGTGCGACCGCTACGAGATGCGGTTCGAGATCGACTTCCCGTCGGCCGTGATCGGCAATCAGGTGATCGACTTCGTCGTGGACGAACCGACCTTCCGCAAGGAGATCATGGCCTGCCGCACCTTCGGGTTCGCCCATGAGGTCGAGGCGCTGCGCAAGGCGGGCCTGGCGCGCGGCGGTTCGCTGGAGAACGCCGTGGTCATCGACGGCGACGAGATTCTGAATCCCGGCGGCCTGCGCATGGAACGCGAGTTCGTGCGTCATAAGGCGCTGGACGCCATCGGCGACCTGTATGTGCTGGGCGCGCCGCTGCTGGGTCGTTACGAAGGCTACAAGGCCGGTCACGCCCTGAACAACAAGCTGGTCCGCGCCCTGCTGGCCGCCCCGCACGCGTGGCGTGAAGTGACCCGCGTGCCGGAGCTGGCACGCGCGGGCTAAGCCCCGATCACCGCAATCAATCGACCGAAGTCCGGCTCGCCGTGCTGGAAGGCGCGGCGGTTCGAATAGAAGCGCTCTGCGTCCGCGCAGGTGTCGTGACCGGTCCAGACGGCCTGACCGATCCCCGCCTGCTGCAGCCGCCACAGGACAAAGCCGGGCAGGTCGAACTGGCGTTTGTCGTCGGTCTCTCCCGGGTGGAAGAAGCGGTCGCTGCCAGGATCATGGTGGGTGAAGCGATATTCGAAATCGACGCCGACCTCATAGCTGGCTGGCGCGATGCAGGGGCCGACGACAGCGACCACCCGCCGGGGCTCGGCGCTCAAAGCCTGCATGGCGGAAACAGCTGAGTGAATGACGCCGCCCAGCGCGCCCTTCCAGCCGGCGTGGACGGCGGCGACGATGCGGGTCTCGGGATCGGCCATCAGGATCGGCGCGCAGTCGGCGGTCAGGACGGAACATAGCAGGCCCGGCTCGGCCGAGACGACGGCGTCGCCCTCTGGCCGGTCGCCATGCCAGGGTCCTTCGGCCACACGCGCCACGGCGGAATGGATTTGATAGCAGCCGTTCAGATGGTCCGGGTCGGCGTTGAAATGGCCCGCGACACGCCGGCGGTTTTCGGCGACGGCGGCCGGGTCGTCCTTGGATCCGACGCCAGCGTTCAACCCTTCATAGACGCCGGTCGAGGCGCCGCCCGCGCGGGTGAAGAAGCCGTGGGCGATGCCGGCGGCGGTCAGAAGCGGGTGGGTGATAGGGGCCAGGTCGCTCATGCCCCCACCTATATCAGGCGTCCCAGCCGGGCACGACCAGGGTTCGGGGGGCGAAGATGGCGGCGGCCTTGAACAGGGTTCCCATCTGGTCGTCGCCGGTCAGCCGATGTAGCTGGCGGTCGATGACGCCGGAGGCGGCGGGCCGGCCGGCTTTCAGCGCCTCGGCGCGGGCTTCGATGCCCAGCCGGCGCAGGAACTCGCCCTGGGGCAGGCTGCCGGTGACGTCGGCGCCCGTGCGAACGGCCGCTTCCAGCACCAGGGGGAAATCGGCCCATTGGGTCAGGTCGGCTTCGCCGGGCGTGACGAGAGGATCGACCTTCTGGTGACGACGCAGGGCCTGGAGCGTGTCGCCGGCTTCGGGTCGGGCGCGGCCATAGTCGATCAGCAGAGCGGCGCCCGAGGCGGCCTTCATCAGCAGGCCCAGGTCGCGGCCGAAGACCGCCTGCTGGTCCGAAATTTCCAGAATGCCGCCCGGCGCGATTTCGAAGTCCGGCTTCTGAAAACCGCCGGATATGGCGGTCAGGCCCAACATCAGGTCGCCATCGTCTGTGACGCCGACGCGGCGCTCGGCCCAGCCGCCGTCGGTGCGGACGAACTGACGGGCGGGCATGCAGTCCAGCACTTCGTTGGCGATAAGGATGACCGGGGCGTCGGTCTCGATCGCCGTAAGGCTTCGCACCCAGCGCGGCGACAGGTCGGCGCCGGCCAGGGCCTTGGCCTGCAGATCGCGCAAGGGGGCGCTGGGTTCGATCAGGATCAGATCGCAGGCTTCGAGAAAGCCCGGGACCAGACGGGCGGCGCGCAAGGCGTCGCTCATCAATGTGCCGTCGCCAGGGCCGACCTCGACCAGGCGGAAACGCTCGGGCGCGCCGAGCCGGTTCCAGGTTTCGACCGCCCACAGGCCGATCAGTTCGCCGAACATCTGGCTGACCAGGGGGGCCGTGATGAAGTCGCCACGCGCGCCCAAATCCGGACGCGACGCATAGTAGCCGCCCTTGGGATCATGCAGGCAGCGGGTCACATAGTCGGCGACCGTCATCGGGCCCGTCAGGGCGATTTCCCGCGCCAGACGAGCCTTTAGGGTTTCAGCCTGGCTCATGCCTCAGCGGAGGCCGGCGGACGCTTCCACGCGCGCCAGATCAGCCAGGCGCCGACCAGGATCATTGGGATCGACAGCATCATTCCCATGGTCAGGCCAAACGGGAAATCCGGCATGCCGATATCCGGCTCGCGCACATTCTCCAGCGCCGCGCGGCAGACGCCATAGCCGACCAGGAACAGGCCGGTGATATAGCCGGGCTTCTTCAGCAGGCCGAATTTCCAGATCGCAATAGAAAGGACGGAGAAGAGAACGATCCCCTCAAGACCCGCCTCATAGAGCTGGCTGGGGTGGCGGGGCGCATCGCCGGCGGGGCAGAAACCGTACATCTGTTCGATGCGGGCGTTGCAGAAGCGCACGGCCCAGGGGACCGTCGTCTCGCGGCCCCACAGCTCGCCATTGATGAAGTTGGCCAGGCGGCCGAACATCAGGCCGATCGGCACGACGGGCGCGACCAGATCGCCAAGGCGCAGCATGTCGATCTTCTGCGACCGGGCATAGAGGACGATGGCCAGGCAGACGCCCAGGAAGCCGCCGTGGAAGCTCATGCCGCCGGTCCACAGCTGGAACAGTTCGAACCGCTCGCCCAGCGTCTGGCCGGTGAACAGTTGGCCATACATGGCCGGCTTGTAGAAGAGGGCATAGCCGAGGCGACCGCCCAGGATGATGCCCAGCACGATCCACAGCACCAGGTCGTCCAGTTGCGTCGTGGTGACGGGCGGCTTGCCGGGCGTCCATAGCCGCTGGGTCTTGGCGAGACGCGCGGCGTACCACCAGCCCAGCACGATGCCGGCGACATAGGCCAGGGCGTACCAGCGGATCGGAAGCGGTCCGAGGTGGATCAGGACCGGATCGAATTCGGGAAAGGGCAAGGGGCGTTCCTGTGCGGGACTGTCTTTGACAGCGGTTTAGCAAGCGTCGCCGCCGTCGTCGCCTGTGAAGACGTATCACGACGCCTTGATGGCGCCCGCGAAGCAGCAGAAAGAAAGGTTTCGTTCACCATAGTCGGTGAACCTTCGTTAACGACGTTGAGGTCGGAGCCGCCATGCAGACCCGCAATCCCATTCTGGACGAGTTCGCCAAGCTGACGACCGGCGCAATGGGCCTGGCCCAGGCCGCAGGCGAAGAGGCCAAGACCGCCTGGCGCGCCCAGGCCGACCGGATCGCCGCCGAAATGGACCTGGTCCGTCGCGACGAGTTCGATGTTCTGAAGGACGAGATCGCCGCTCTGCGTGCCGGGATCGCAGAGCTGAAGGCCGCCCAAAAGCCGGCTGCAAAGCCCGCCACTGAGGCCTCTGGGGGAACGTCCACAGATGGAACTCAACCCGGGGACGCAGCCGGTTGAGCCGAATCTGCGAACAGGCTTACCGTTCTGTTAACGCCCGCGATTCTCGCGGACGCAGCGTGAAAGACACTTGATGGACATCGCCCGGCCCGAGGAAGTGGACGTGCCCTTCGACCCGCTTGAGGTCGTCGAGCATGTGCTCACGGCCGAGAACCTTCCGTTCGACCGCACCGACGACGGCGACCTCGCCTTTGCGCTGGCCGGCGACTGGAAGGACTATGAGCTGTGGTTCGCCTGGCGTCCCGAGGGCGACTGTCTTCAGCTGTGCTGCGCGCTGGATCTGAAGGTGGCCAAGAGCCGCAAAACGGCCGCCTATGAGCTGGTCGGTCTGATCAACCAGCGCACCTGGATGGGTCATTTCGAGGTGTGGGCCGAGGACGGCGAAATCGTCTTCCGCCATTCGCTGGCCCTGCCGATGGGCGAGCGCCCGACGCTGGCCCAGGCGGCGTCGATGATCGACGCGGCCATCGAGGCGTCGGATCGCTACTATCCCGCCTTCGACTTCATGGTGCGCGGGAACAAGAAGCCGCAGGAGGCGATCGACGCCTGCCTGTTCGAGACCGTCGGCACCGCCTGATGCCAAGCGCGGCATCTGTGCCGGGTCCCGTCGTCCTGGTCGGTTGTGGCCGGCTGGGCTCCGCCATTCTGGAAGGCTGGCTGCTGACCGAGACGGTGGCGGCGTCCGACCTGATCATTCTCAGCCCGTCAGAAAAGCCGGCTGCCGAAACGGCGCGGGCCAAGGGCGCGCGGATCAATCCGCCGCTGGAGGTCCTGACTGACGCGGCGGTCATCGTTCTGGCGGTGAAGCCGGCGCTGTGGCGCGAGGTCATGGCTCCGCTGGCGCCGTTCCTGAACGATCAAGCCGTCGTCCTGTCGGTCATGGCGGGCGTGACGGCGCCGACCCTAGCGGAAGGCCTGGGAGGCTGGCCCATCGTGCGGGTGATGCCGACGACCGGCGTGTCGCGCGGGCGCGGCGTGGCCTCGGTCTGGTCGGCGGACCCGCGCGCCCAAGACATCGGGCGAGCCTTTTTCGAGCCTATGGCCGAGACGGTCGTGCTGGCCGACGAGGCGCTGATGGATGCGGCGACGGCGGTGGCCGGCTCGGGCGCGGCCTATTTCTACGCCTTTACCGAAGCGCTGGCCCGGGCGGGGGAAGCGGCGGCTCTGGATGCAGAGACAGCGGATGTGCTGGCGCGCGCGACTCTGAGGTCCGCAGCCGACTCCATGGGCGACGACGCGCTCGAAGCCCTAATCGGCCGCATCGCCTCGCCCGGCGGCTCGACCCGCGCCGGGCTTGACGCCTTGGCGAAGGACGGCCGCCTGACGGCGATGTTGAACGAAACGGTCGCGGCGGCGGTAAAGCGCAACCGCGAGATGGGTTAGAAGCGTCCGCGCTCGATCTGATCGCCGAAACGCTCGAACGCGCGGTTGGCGTCACGCCAGACGCTGTAGCCCCAGACGTCGTTGATGCTGGGCGTGAAGTAGGAATAGTCCACCGGCCGCGTCGCGCCGTCCGCCAGGACGATCTCACCCTTGATGGCCGCGCCGCCAACGGACACGCTGCGGATCGGGTCGAGGCCCGGCGTCTGACGGACCTGTTCGAACGTCGGCCGGTTGGGCTTCAGATCGACGAGCACCAGATTGGCGGTCGCGCCCGGATAACGCTGGGCCAAGGCCTTGCCGACCTCGGCCTGAAGGCCGGCGATCTGTTCATTGACCTCGCGGTCGCCGAGCTTTTCGACCTCGCGCTGAAGCTGCGGCCCGACCGTGACGTTCACCGTCGGTGCTTGAGCCTGAGCCATGGCGGCGACGGCGAGCGTCGCGGCCAGCGGTGCAAAGAAGGCGAGTTTACGCATCGAAATCATCTCCAAGCCCTGTCGCCCTCAAGATGACCCTTGCAGCGTCGTTTCGCCAGACCCTGCTGACGAAAGCTTTAAGCCTTAGGCGGACTCGGCGACGGTGACCGCGCCGGGGATGCGGATCGTCGCTTTCAATCCGCCCAGTTCGCTGCGATCCAGGGTGACGTCGCCGCCATGGCCGCGCGCCACATCGCGCGCGATGGCCAGGCCCAGACCGACGCCCTTGCGGTTCTGGTTGCGGGACTCGTCCAGGCGCGAGAAGGGCCGGAAGGCCTCGTCATACATGGCTTCGGGAATGCCTGGTCCGTCGTCCTCGACGATGATCTCCAGCCCGCCCGACGCCAGGGCGCGGCCCGACAGCCGCACGTGCTCGCCGTGGGATGCGGCATTGCCGGCCAGGTTCACCAGGGCGCGCTTGAAGGCGAGGGGGCGAACCGAGGCGGTCAGGCCCTCGGCGACGACCACCTCGACCTCGGCGCCGGCGCGTTTCGCATCTTCGCCGGCCGCTTTCAGCAGGTCGGAAAGCGACACCGGCTTGGGCGGCTCTCCAGCTTCGCCGCGGGCGAAGTCTAGGTATTCGTCAATCATATGCTCCATCTCGTCCAGGTCGCCCCGCATGGCGGACTGGCGCTTGAAAGGCGGAGCCAGAGCCAGTTCGAGACGCAGACGTGTCAGGGGCGTGCGCAGGTCGTGGCTGACCGAGGCGAGCAGGGCGGTGCGCTGATCGATGTGGCGTTGGATCCGGTCTCGCATGGCCATGAAGGCGACGGCGGCGGCGCGGACCTCGCGCGCGCCGTGCGGCTTGAACCGGGGCACGGTTTCGCCGCGCCCGAAGGCCTCTGCCGCGTCGGCCAGACGCTCGATGGCGCGGACCTGATTACGGATGAACAGGATGGCGACGCCCATCAACAGAACGGTCGCCACCGCCAACCACAGGACGAAGATATGGGCCTGGGTCGCCACCGCGCGCTCGCGCGGGGCGATGATGCGCAGCACCCCTTGCGGCTCTTGTACCTGGATGTCGACATAGGCGGGATAGCGGGTGGTGTCGAACCAGTAAGGGCGGTCCAGACGGGCGTCCAAGGCCTTGTCCAGCACCCGGTCCACGACGCCGATGGCGCCGCGGCGTTCTTCGGTCGGAAGGGTGCGCCCATCCTGAAGCACGATGGAAAGGGACATCGACCGTTCGGCCCGATTGGCCAGCTTGTCCAGGTTCGCCGGGCTGGGATCATCCTCATAGCTCTCGACGGCCCAGGCGATGTCGCCGGCCAGGCCTTCGGACAGGCGCGCGGTCACCGTCTGCCAGTGGGCGTCGAAGAAGACCCAGGTCACCGCCATCTGCATGACCAGCACCGGCAGGACGATGATCAGCAGCGACCGGCCCCACAGCGAGGTCGGCAGGCGCCGCTTCAGGAATCGCGGCCACAGATAGGCGGGCAGAAGCCGCATCGGCTCAGTCGGGGGCCAGCATATAGCCGACACCGCGCACCGTCTGGAGATAGCGCGGGTTCTTGGGGTCGACCTCCAGCTTGCGGCGCAGGCGGGTGACTTGGACGTCCACCGCGCGGCCGGTGATGTCGGCGGTGTCCGGCGACAGGCTCATCCGCTCGACCGGGGCATGGGCGTGGAGCGCCAGGGTCTTGAGCAACTGAGCCTCGGCCTCGGTCAGGCGCTGGGGCGCGCCGTCACGGCTGAGCTCCAGCCGTTCCATGTCGAAGACGGCGGTGCCCAGCTTGATCTCCTTGGGACCGATCGGCTTGCCGCCGGTGCGACGCAGGATGGCGTCGATGCGCAGCACCAGTTCACGCGGCTCGAAGGGCTTGGACATATAGTCGTCGGCGCCGCGCGACAGACCCTCTATCCGGTCCTCGGCATCGCCGCGCGCGGTCAGCAGGAGCACCGGCGTCTTGGACAGTTCGGCCTTGTTGCGGACCCAACTGGTCAGATCCAGGCCGCTTTCACCGGGCATCATGACGTCCAGCACGACCAGATCGAACTCGATCAGCTCCATCATCCGCTTGGCGGCTGCCGCGTGCGCGGCGCCGGTCACGCGATAGCCTTCGCGCGCCAGGAATTCCTTCAGCAGTTCGCGGATGCGATCGTCATCGTCGACAATCAGCAGATGGCGGCCGACGCCGGGGCCGGCGATGGGGCCCGAGCGGCCATGCGAACGCGATTCCGTCATGCTCATGCGACGTTTCCCCCGCTTGCGGCGTTGACCTGAGCGATTCGTGCGGCTCTAAGACCGTCAGTTTCGCGGGAGACGTATTTCAATGGCCTTCGTTCCTTTCGACGATCGTGACGGCTTCATCTGGGTGAATGGCGATTTCGTCCCCTGGAGGGAAGCGAAAACGCACGTTCTGACCCATGCCCTTCACTATGGCTCGTCGGTCTTTGAGGGTGAGCGTATGTACGGCGGCGAAATCTTCAAGCTGACGCAACATTCCGAGCGCCTGAAGCGGTCCGCCAACCTGCTCGATTTCGAGATACCCTACAGCGTCGCTGAAATCGACGCCTTCTGTAAGGAAACCTGCGCCAAGAACGGTCTGACGGACTGCTATGTGCGTCCCGTCGCCTTCCTCGGCCCGGAACAGACCAGCGTTTCGGCCCTGAACAACAAGGTCCATCTGGCCATCGCCGTGTGGGACTGGCCCAGCTATTTCGATCCCGAGGTCAAGGCGCGCGGCCTACGTCTGGAGTGGTCCAAGTGGCGTCGTCCCGATCCGGCGACGGCCCCGACGACAGCCAAGGCGGCTGGTCTGTACATGATCTGCACCATGTCCAAGAACGCCGCCGAGCGCCGCGGTTTCGCTGACGCCCTGATGCTGGACTGGCGCGGCTATGTCGCCGAGGCGACCGGCGCCAACGTCTTCTTTGTTAAGGACGGCGTCATCCATACTCCGAACGTCGAGCACATTCTGGACGGCATCACCCGCCAGACGGTGATCGAGATCGCCCGCGAAAAGGGGATCGAGGTCGTGGTGCGCGAGATCAAGCCGGAAGAGCTGTCGGACTTCACCGAATGCTTCCTGACCGGCACGGCCGTCGAGGTGACCCCGGTCGCCGAGGTGGGCGAATACCGCTTCACCCCCGGCGCCCTTTCGCTGGACCTGATGGATCACTACGGCAAGCTGGTGCGCGGCCAACTGTAAGTCGGGGCGCGATGACAGGATGAGGGCGGTCCCTTAAGGGGCCGCCCTTTTTCGTTTCGCTTGCCAGCCGCGTCACTTTGTCCTTGAAGCGAATGAAGACCGGCAGACGCGCCGGGTGCGGGGATCGTTTTTCATGTTCAGCCTCCTGAACCTCCAGAGCCTTCTGGGTCTGGTCGTCATCGTCGCGATCTGCTGGGCGATCTCGGAAAACCGCAAGGCGTTTCCCTGGCGGCTGACCATCGGCGCAATCCTGGTGCAGGCCGGTCTGGTGCTGGCCCTGTTCGCCATTCCAGGGTCACAGGCGGTGCTGGCGGCGGTGACGGGTGCGGTGGATGGCCTAGCGGTGGCGACGACCGAGGGAACGAAGTTCGTCTTCGGCTATCTGGCCGGCGGGGACCAACCCTATACGGTCTCGAACCAGGGCGCGCTTTTCACCTTCGCCTTCCAGGTTCTGCCGCTGATCCTGGTGATTTCCGCCCTGTCGGCCCTGCTGTGGCACTGGAGGATCCTGAAGTGGATCACCCTGGGCTTCGGCTTTCTGTTCCAGAAGACGATGGGCCTGGGCGGCGCCTCGGCCCTGGCGGTCGCGGCCAACATCTTCCTGGGCATGATTGAAAGCCCGATCGTGATCCGCGCCTATCTGGACAAGCTGACGCGCTCCGAGATCTTCCTGATGATGGTGGTGGGTCTGGCGACAGTCGCCGGTTCGACCATGGTGGCCTATGCGACCATCCTGTCGCCGGTGCTGCCCAATGCTGCGGGACATGTGCTGGTGGCCTCGATCGTTTCGGCGCCGGCCGGCGTGCTGCTGGCGCGCATCATCATCCCCGAGAAGGAGGGGATGGGCGGCGCGGTCGCCGACTATGACTCGGCCCTGAAATACGACAGCGCCATCGACGCCATCGTCAAAGGCACGTCCGACGGCTTGATGGTCGTACTGAACATCTCGGCCGTGCTGATCGTGTTCGTGGCCCTGGTCGCCCTGGTCAACGTCATGCTGGGCGGGTTCGTCGTGTTCGACGCGCCCCTGACCGTCGAGCGGATGCTGGGCTGGATCTTCGCGCCGGTCGCCTGGCTGATCGGGGTCGAGTGGAAGGACGCCGACGTCGCCGGCTGGCTGCTGGGCGTCAAACTGACCCTGACCGAGTTCGTCGCCTTCATCGACTTGGGCAAGGTGCCGGCCGCCGAGATGACCGAGCGCACGCGCATGCTGATGACCTACGCCCTGTGCGGCTTCGCCAATATCGGCTCGGTCGGCATCACCGTCACCGGCCTGTCGGTCCTGATGCCCGAACGCCGCGAAGAGGTGCTGGGCATGGTCTGGAAGGGTCTGTTCGCCGGTTTCCTTGCCACACTGATGACCGCGGCCATCGTCGGCGCGATGCCCAGCGTCGTGTTCGGCTAGGACACGCTCAGCGCGGCGTAAATTTGCGGATAACGCCGGAGAAGGTCATCAGCAGGCGCTCGCCGGTGTTGATCTGGCCCCTTACGAAAATCAGGCTCTTGCCCGCCTTGGTGACCTGGCCGGTGGCCTCGATCAGTTCGCCGACATAGCCGCCGTCGATGAAGGTGGAGTCCAGTTGGACCGTGACGCCCGATGCGCCTTCCATCTCCTGATAGGCGATCTGGAACATGGCGATGTCGGCGAAGGTCATCAGGCAGCCGCCGTGCATGCGGCCGCCCGCGTTCATATGCTTCTGCTCGGCGCGGAAGGCGCAGCGCATGTGCCCGTCGGGGTCCGGCTTGCCGTAGAAGGGGCCGACCACCGTGTCGAAGGTGTCGTGCAGATCGTAGGTCTGCCAGCCGGCGAACTCGCCTTCGGTGATGGTGATTTTCTTGGGCATGCAGACTCGGCCTTACTTATGGGCGTGCGTTGCAGCATATAGGCGCAATGAGCGACCCGATCGAAACCGCAATCCTGAACAAAATCGCCGCGCTTGAGCCCGGCAAGAGCATTGAGCCGGCGGAAGTGGCCAAAGAGCTACAGCCCGAGCAGTGGCAGCGCATGCTGCCGAAGGTTCGCGCGACCGCTCTGGGACTGATGCGCCAGGGCAAGCTGACCATAACTAAGAAGGGCAAGGCGGTCGATCCGGACAACTTCCGTGGCGTCACGCGCCTGCGTCAGGCGACCGAGGAAGAAACGGCCCTGGCGTTGAGTCGCCGTCCGCCGGTCGTCGAGGGCGATGACGACTGATCTCCAGGATATCCTGAACGACATCCGCGCCTGTCGCGCCTGCGCGGGCGTCCTGCCGCACACCCCCCGCCCGGTGGTGCGGGTCTTTTCCGAGACGCGGCTGCTGATCTGCGGCCAGGCGCCGGGGCGACGCGTCCATGAGAGCGGCCTGCCGTTCACGGATCCCTCCGGTGATCGTCTTCGTGACTGGATGGGCGTGGATTATGAGACCTTCTACGCCGACCCGCGCATCGGGGTCGCGGCCCAGGCCTTCTGCTATCCGGGAACCGCGCCGAAAGGCGGCGACTATCCGCCGCCGACACGCTGCGCGGAACTGTGGCGACCGCAGTTGCTGGACGCCCTGCCGCAGATGGAACTGACCCTGCTGGTCGGCGGCTATGCCCAGGCGTGGGCGCTTCGCGACAGGGCCAAACGGACCATGACCGAGACGGTGCGGGCGTGGCGGGAATACGCGCCGGATCTGCTGGTGCTGCCGCATCCGTCGTGGCGCAATACGGCTTGGCTGAAAAAGAATCCGTGGTTCGAGACGGAAGTGCTTCCCTATCTGCGGGAACGCGTTCGGCGCATTCTGACTTCTGCAAATCCGGCGGCCGTTCGCTCCTGCGAGACGGACTTGCCGGTGGTATCGTGAGCGCTGCTTGGGACGCATGGCCTTGATCGCCTCCAGACTAATGCCGCTGGCCGCCGCGCTCGTTCTCTCCGCCTGCGCCGCACCCCATATTCAGCCGCCGTTGACGCCGCCGCCGGGCTTTGTCGGCGCCCATGTCGAGGATCGCGCGCTGGTCATGTCGGATGGCGCGCGCCTGCCGTATCTGCATTGGGGTCCAAAGGATGGGGCGCCCTGGGCGGTGATCGTGGCCCTGCACGGCATGAACGATCACGACGCCAGCTTCCGTCTGGCCGGACCCTGGTGGGCCGAGGAGGGGATCGAAACCTGGTCTTACGATCAGCGCGGCTTCGGCGGGGCGCCGGGGCGGGGCGAATGGGCCGGGCAGCAGCGGATGACCGATGATCTGCGCGAGATCACCGCCATGGCGCGCGCCCGCTATCCCCATGCCGTCATCGCCGTGGTGGGTGAAAGCATGGGCGGGTCTGTCACCGCCGCCGCGTTCGGCTCCGACAATCCCCCAGATGCGGACCGGATCGTGCTGCTGGCGCCCGGCGTGTGGGGCTGGTCGACGCAAGGACCGTTGAACAGCACGGCGCTGAACATCGCAGCGCGGGCGCTGGGCGACGTTGCGCTGGAACCGCCGGAGTTCATCACCCGCGACATCCACGCCTCATCCAATACGCTGGAGCTGATCCGCAACGGGCGCGATCCGAGGAGCATCCTCGCGACCCGGTTCGACACGGTCTATGGGCTGGTCGATCTGATGGAGACCTCGTCGCGCAGCCTGGGTCGCATCCGGGGCGACGCCATCCTGATGTACGGCGCCCACGACGAGGTGGTGAAGAAGGGGCCGATGAAGCTGGCGCTGGAGCGGGCCGAGCGCGAGGGCGGGACGCTGCGGACCGCATGGTATCCGAACGGCTGGCATCTGCTGAACCGCGATCTGGACGCCGAGATCGTCTATTGCGACGTCGTCTCGTGGCTGAGAGACCCGAAAGCCCCTCTACCGTCCGGTGCGCCGGCGGTCTTGCCGCAGCTTCAGGCGGGCGCGGCGCGCCCTTAAGCGGGTCTTAACGCGACGTTTACCATCCAGGCGGCATTTTCTGCCTAGCGGGGCGTTCGTGTCTTCCGCGAGTACGGGGGCGGGGACGCGTGGGCGGCTTCACAGCGGCGTTGCAGAAGTTCGGGATCGGCCGTCTGGCTGCGGTCCTCGGCGTCGCCGCGGGCGTGGCCGCCGTGCTGGTCGCCATCATGCTGCGCATGGGCCAGGCGCCGGACGCGCTGCTCTATTCCAACCTGGATCTGCGCGAAGCCAGCGAGATCACCGCCGCCCTGGACCAGGCCGGCATCAAATATTCCTCCAAGGGCGATGGCTCGACCATCATGGTCAACCGCGACGAGGTCGGCGCGGCCCGGATGCTGGTCGCGGGCAAGGGTTTGGTCACCTCGGGATCGGTCGGATACGAGCTGTTCGACAGCCAATCGGTGCTGGGCCAGACCGAGTTCCAGCAGCAGTTGAACGAACAGCGCGCCCTGCAGGGCGAACTGTCGCGCACCATCATGTCGATGCGCGGCATCACGGCCGCCCGCGTTCACATCACCATGCCGCGCCGCGAGATGTTCACATCAGCCGCCGGCGAACCGACCGCCGCCGTTCTGGTGGGGCTGGGCGGGCGTGACCTGACCAACGATCAGGTGCGGGCGATCCGCAACCTGGTGGCCTCGTCCGTGCCGAACCTGAAGCCCGATCGCGTCACCGTGGCGGACCAGACCAACCGCACCCTGGCGGCCGGCAGCGATGACGGAACCTTCACCTCGGCGTCCGCCGCCGAGGCGAAGGGCAATACCGAGAGCCAGCTTCAGGCCCGCATCAAGGACATTGTCGAAGGCGTCGTGGGCGCCGGTGCCGCCCGTGTCCAGGTGACGGCCGACATCGACCAGAGCCGCGCCACGACCCAGGAAGAGAAGTTCGATCCCGATGGTCAGGTCGTCCGCTCGACGACGACCAACGGCTCGCAATCCGCAGACAATAGCGCCCAGCCCGACGGCGGCGTGACCGCGACGAACAACATTCCTGGCGGGGCTGCCCCCGGGGCGACGCCGGCCGGTTCGACCAACTCGGAAAACGCCGAGACGACCAACTACGAAATCTCCAAGACCACCACGACCACGACCAAGGAGCCGGGCGAGGTCAAGAAGCTGGCCGTCGCCGTCGCGGTCGACGGCAAATGGACGCCCGCCAAGGACGGCAAGGGCGAGCCGACGTATGCGCCGCGCACGGCCGAGGAGATCGCCCAGATCAAGTCGCTGGTCGCGGCCGCCGCCGGCATCGACGAGGCACGCGGCGACAAGATCGAGGTCATCAACGTCCGCTTCAACCACGATACGGGCATCGAGGGCGGTCTGGACGGCAAGTCGTCGCTGCTGGACTTCTCCAAGAACGACATCATGCGTTTCGTCGAGCTGGGCATTCTGACGGTCGTCGCCCTGCTGCTGATCTTCTTCGTGCTGCGTCCTCTGCTGAAGACGGCGGCCGGCGGCGGGGGCAATCTGCCGGCGCTGGCGGGCGCCAACGGCGTGCCGGTCACCACTGTGGCGACCACGGTGATCGGTCCGGACGGCCAGCCTCAGCTGGTTCAGCTGCCAGCGCCCAGCGAGATGGAACAGAAGATCGACATCGCCCGCATCGAAGGTCAGGTGAAGGCGTCGTCGGTCAAGAAGGTCGCCGACTTCGTTCAGTCGCATCCCGATGATGCGGCCGGCATCCTGCGGACCTGGGTGGCCGAAGGCTGATGGCGAAGCTGGTCAACAAGAAGGCCTCGATCGACGATCCCAACAAGCTGTCGGGACCGGAGAAGGCCGCCGTCATCCTGCTGGCGTTGGGCGAAGAGCATACCGCCCTGTGGGAGCGGTTGGACGACGACGAGGTCAAGGAAATCTCCCAGGCCATGGCGACCCTGGGCAACGTCAGCGCCGAGGCCGTCGAGGCCCTGATGATCGAGTTCGTCTCAGGCCTGTCCGGTTCGGGCTCGGTCATGGGCAGCTACGAGCAGACTCAAAAGCTGCTGGCCGCCTTCTTGCCCAAGGATCGCGTCGACGGTCTGATGGAGGAAATCCGGGGTCCGGCCGGTCGCACCATGTGGGACAAGCTGGGCAATGTGAACGAGGCCGTTCTCGCCAACTATCTGAAGAACGAATACCCCCAGACCGTCGCCGTCATCCTGTCCAAGGTGCGTTCGGACCACGCCGCCCGCGTCCTGACCAGCCTGCCGGAAGACTTCGCCCTGGAATGCGTCCAGCGGATGCTGCGCATGGAGCCCGTGCAGCGCGAGATCCTGGACAAGATCGAGGCGACGCTGCGCACCGAATTCATGTCGAACCTGGCGCGCACCTCCAAGCGCGACAGCCACGAGATGATGGCCGACATCTTCAACAGCTTCGACCGCCAGACCGAGGCCCGCTTCATCGGCGCTCTGGAAGAACGCAATCGTGAATCGGCCGAACGCATCCGCGCCCTGATGTTCGTCTTCGAAGACCTGTCCAAGCTGGACCCAGGCGGGGTGCAGACCCTGCTGCGCGCCGTGGACAAGGATTCGCTGGGTCTGGCGATGAAGGGCGCGTCCGAAGGTCTGCGCGAGATGTTCTTCTCCAACATGTCCGAGCGCGCGTCCAAGATCATGCGCGAGGACATGGAGTCGATGGGGCCGGTGCGTCTGAAGGATGTCGACGCCGCCCAGATGGCCATGGTCCAGGTCGCCAAGGATCTGGCCGCCAAGGGCGACATCATGCTGGCCGGTCAGGGCGCCGACGACGAGTTGATCTACTGACATGACCCAGTCCCCTGAAATCCGACGCCTCTTCGCCTTCGACACGGAGTTCGACGCGGACGGCACGGTCGTGCGCCCCGGCGCCTGGACGCCGGCCAAACGCTCCTATCTGCCGGCCGAGGTCGAGGCTCTGGTCGCGCAAGGGCGTCTGGAAGCGCGCGATCAGGCGCTCAGCGAGGTCGAGAACATCCGCGCCATGGCCCTGAGCAACATCGCCCAGGCTGTGGCCTCGGCCATGCCGACCCTGAAGGCTGTGGCCCAGGCGCACCGCGAACAGGCCGCTGACCTGGCCCTGGCTGCTGCGCGCACCATCGCAGGGGCCGCTCTGGACCGGTTTCCGCATGCGCCGCTGAAAGCTGCTTTGGAACTGTTGGCGCAGGAAATCGACGCCTCGCCGCGTCTGGTGGTTCGCGCCTCGGGACTGGATGACGAGGCGCGCGGCCTGATCGAGCGCGCCTGCGCCGACAGCGGCTTTACCGGCGTGGTCGCCTTCCGCGATGAACCGGGCATGGCCCAGGCCGCCTTCCAGTTGGAATGGGCCGATGGGCGCGCTGATCACGATCCGCAAGGCTCGGCCGACCGCGTCGCTGAGGCCCTGACCGCCGCCTTGGCCGCCGAGGCCGGACACGCCGAAACCCTTCCCGTCGACAGGAGCATGTTCTGATGGCATCCGACGACCTGGCGCTGGAGGAATTCTCCGGCCTTTCGGGCCTGCCGCCCCTGGACGATGGCGGCGAAAAGAGCGCCGCCGACCTGGCGACCGTCTTCGACGTGCCGGTCAACATCTCGGCCGTTCTGGGCAAGTCGCACATGTCGGTGGCCCAACTGCTGAAGCTGAACAAGGGCTCGGTGCTGGAGCTGGACCGCAAGGTCGGCGAGGCGATCGACATCTTCGTCAACAACCGCCTGATCGCGCGCGGCGAGGTCGTCGTCGTCGACGACCGGCTGGGGGTGACCATGACGGAAATCATCAAGACCGAGGATTCGGGCGCCTGATTGGCGACCGGCTTTAGAGATTAGAGGAGAAGAACGATGCGTCTTCTGGTGGTAGGCAGACTGAGCGGCCAGCTCGCTTCGGCGGTGAAGATGGCCATGGCGCACGGCGCCAAGGTCAATCACGTCGAGCGCGCCGACCAGGCGACCGAGCAACTGCGCCGGGGGCAGGGCGCCGACCTGCTAATGGTCGACTATCAGCTGGACATCGCCGCCCTGATCGCCGCCAACGAGGCCGAGCGGATCACCATTCCGGTCGTGGCCTTCGGCGTCGACGCCGATGCGCGAGAGGCGGCCGCCGCCATCAAGGCCGGCGCCAAGGAGTTCATTCCGCTTCCGCCCGACGCCGAACTGATCGCCGCCGTCCTGTCGGCTGTCGCCGACGACGAAAAGCCGATGATCTCGGCCGACCCGTCGATGAAGGCGGTGCTGCAACTGGCCGACCAGGTCGCGCGCTCGGAAGCCTCGATCTTGATCACCGGCGAAAGCGGCGTGGGCAAGGAGGTGATGGCGCGGTATCTGCACGAGCACTCGCGCCGGTCCGAGCGCCCCTTCATCAGCGTCAACTGCGCCGCCATTCCCGACAATCTGCTGGAATCCGAACTGTTCGGTCACGAGAAGGGCGCCTTCACCGGCGCGGTCGCGCGCCGCATCGGCAAGTTCGAAGAGGCCGACGGCGGCACGCTTCTGCTGGACGAAATCTCCGAGATGGACGCCCGGCTTCAGGCCAAGCTGCTGCGCGCAATCCAGGAGCGCGTCATCGACCGCGTCGGCGGCTCCAAGCCGGTTTCGGTCAACATCCGCATCATCGCCACCTCGAACCGCGATCTGGCCAAGGCCGTGGCGGAAGGCACCTTCCGTGAGGACCTGCTGTATCGCCTGAACGTGGTGAACCTGCGGCTGCCGTCCTTGCGCGAGCGGCCCGGCGACATCGTGGTTCTGGCCGACCACTTCATCAAGAAATACGCCGCCGCCAACGGCGTGCCGGTGCGTCCGATCTCGGCCGCCGCGCGTCAGGCCATTTCGGCCCATCGCTGGCCGGGCAACGTTCGCGAGCTGGAAAACGCCATGCACCGCGCGGTGCTGCTGGCGACCGGCCCCGAGATCGATGTCGACGCCATCCGTTTGCCGGACGGTCAGCCGCTGGGCGGCATGGGCGCAGCCATGATGGCGGGACAGGCCTATGCGGCGCCGCAAGCCGGGGTGGCCGCGCGCGCCGCCCAGGCCGCCGACGCCGTGACCCGCAGCTTCGTGGGTCAGACTGTGGCGGCGATGGAAAAGACGCTGATCCTGGACACCCTGACGCATTGTCTGGGCAACCGCACCCACGCGGCGAACATCTTGGGCATCTCCATCCGCACCCTGCGCAACAAGCTGAACGAATACGCCGACGAAGGCACGGCCATTCCGGCGCCGATGAGCGGCATCTCCGCCTCGGGCTACGCGGCCTGAACCCATGCGCGCAGCGGTGGAGCGCAGACGCGTCCTGACGGGGCTGGCCGCCTTGAGCGCGGTCGGCTGTTCGCGGCGCGCGGAATCACTTCCTGCCGCGCCCGCTCCTGTGTCAGACGAGGTCATTGACCTGTCCGACCTGGAAACGCGCAATGGCGGCCGTCTCGGCTTCGTCGTTCAGGACGCGGCGACAGGGCGAAAGCTGGTTTGGCGCGGCGACGAACGCTTCGTCTATTGCTCGACCTTCAAGATGTATCTGGCCGCCGCCACGCTTTTGCGGGTGCAGGCCGGGCAAGAGCGTTTGGATCGCCGCATTCCGATCACGACGGCGGACATGATCAACCACGCTCCGGTGACCGAGCCCGCCGTTGGCGCCAGCCTGACGGTCGAGCAGTTGATGAAGGGCGCGGTGGAGGTCAGCGACAACCCCGCCGCCAATCTGTTGCTGAAGGCCATGGGCGGCCCGTCGGCGATGCAGACCTTCTATCGCGGCATCGGCGACGACAGCACCCGCTCGGACCGTTTCGAGCCGGAGATGAATCGTCTGGACGGCGACAAGGATACGATCCTTCCCAACCAGTCGGTCGCCAATCTCCAGCGTCTTTTTCTGGATCCCGCCTCGCCCCTGACCGCAGCGTCACGCGCCCTGTTGCTGCAATGGATGACCGATACGTCCACGGGTCAGAATCGTCTTAGGACTGGGACGCCTGCGGATTGGCGGGTGGCGCACAAGACGGGGACGGGGGGCTATGGGCCGACCAATGACATCGGCCTATTGTATCCGCCGAACGGCCAACCCGTGATCGTCGCCGCCTATTACCATGCTACACGGGTGACGTCGGACGACGCCAATGCGGCCGTGATCGCCGAGGCGACGCGTCGCGCACTGAAGGTCTTGGGTCGTGGCTGATGCGCCGATCCTGATGAAGGACGGCATGGCGCGCCCGACGGGACGCGACGTGATCGGCTGGCTGAACCGCGGCGAAGTGCTGATGGCGGTGGGCGTGATCGGCGTGATCATGCTTCTGATCCTGCCGGTGCCCAAGTTTCTGCTGGATCTGCTGCTGGCCTTCTCGCTGGTGTCCAGCGTGCTGATCCTGATGACCGCCGTGATGATGAAGCGGCCGCTGGATTTCGCCATCTTCCCGACTGTGCTGCTGGTCTCGACCCTGTTCCGTCTCGGTCTCAACCTGGCCTCGACGCGCCTGATCCTGACCCACGGCCAGGAAGGCCACGATGCGGCGGGTCAGGTCATCAACGCCTTCGGCCAGCTGATGATGGGCGGCAACTTCATCATCGGGGTGATCATTTTCGCGATCATTCTGGTGGTGAACTTCGTCGTCATCACCAAGGGTTCGACCCGGATTGCCGAAGTGTCCGCCCGCTTCACCTTGGACTCCATGCCGGGCAAGCAGATGGCCATCGACGCCGATCTGTCGTCGGGCCTGATCACCGAGGACCAGGCCAAGCTGCGTCGCAAGGAGCTGGAGCAGGAATCGACCTTCTTCGGCGCCATGGACGGCGCCTCCAAGTTCGTGCGCGGCGACGCCGTCGCCGGGCTGATCATCACCTTCATCAACGCCATCGGCGGCATACTGATCGGCACGCTGCAACACGGCATGCCGGCGATGGAGGCCGCCAACACCTATGTGCAACTGACCATCGGCGATGGTCTGGTGACGCAGGTGCCGGCCATCATCATCTCGATCGCCGCGGGCTTCCTGGTGTCCAAGGCCGGCGTCGAAGGCACGGCGGACAAGGCGATGGTGACGCAACTGGCGACCAATCCCGTGTCGCTGGGCGTGGTCTCGGGCGCCGCCGGTCTGATCGGCCTGATCCCCGGTATGCCGCTGATCCCGTTCGCGGCCCTGGCCATCGGTTCGGGCTTCATGGCTTGGAGGCTAGGTCGCAACCGGTTGAAGCCTCAGCCGACAGAGGCGGAGATTGCGGCGGCGGCCGCGGCTGCAAAACCCAAGGAAGACGTCGAAGAGCCGATCGCCAATGTGCTCACCATCGACGAGGTGAAGATCGAACTCGGCTACTCGCTTCTCAGCCTGATCAACGATCTGGAGGGCCGCCGCCTGACCGATCAAATCCGCGCCCTGCGCCGATCGCTGGCCCAGGAATACGGCTTCGTCATTCCCCAGGTGCGCATCCTCGACAACATGCGCCTGCCGACCCAGGGCTACGCCATCCGCATCAAGGAGATGGAGACGGGCGCGGGCGAGGTGCGGCTGGGCCACCTGATGGCGATGGATCCGGCCGGTCGCCAGGTCGAACTTCCGGGCGAGCATATGCGCGAACCCGCCTTCGGCCTGCCGGCGACCTGGATCGAGGAAGGTCTGCGCGAGGAGGCGACGTTCCGCGGCTATACGCTGGTCGATCCGTCGACGGTCCTGACGACCCATCTGACCGAGATCCTGAAAGACAATATGGCCGATCTGCTGTCCTACGCGGAGGTGCAGAAGCTGCTGAAGGAACTGGGCGCCGAAGAGAAGAAGCTGGTCGAGGAACTGGTGCCCAGCGTGGTCACCGTCACGACGCTGCAGCGTGTGTTGCAGTCGTTACTGCGCGAAAAGGTGTCGATCCGCGACCTGCCGGCGATCCTGGAAGGTCTGGCCGAGGCCGCGCCGCACAGCTCCAGCGTCACCACCCTGGTCGAACACGTTCGTGCGCGCCTGGGCCGCCAGCTGTGCTGGCAGAATAAGGACGGCGAAGGGGCCCTGCCCATCGTCACCCTGTCGCCGGAATGGGAAAACGCCTTCGCCGAAAGCCTGATCGGCAATGGTGAGGACAAGCAGTTGGCCATGGCGCCGTCGCGCCTCCAGGACTTCATCCGCGCCGTTCGCGACACCTTCGAGCGCATCGCTATGACGGGCGAGAACCCGGTGCTGCTGACCGGCCCGATGACGCGGCCCTATGTGCGATCAATCATCGAACGCTTCCGCGGCCAGACCGTCGTGATGAGCCAGAACGAGATCCACCCCAAGGCCCGGTTACGGACCCTGGGCCAGGTCTGATCCCGCCGACTTGGCAGTTTCACGTTTGACGCGGCGACGCACCCCGCTAAAGCTCCGCCGTCATGAGTCCGAACCCCCGATCCCAATGGTCGCGCCTGCGCGACTTCATGCGTACGCCGTCATTGGCCCGGTCCATGTCGGCGATGCTGGTCCTGGTGTTCGGGCTGCTGATCCTGGTCAATGCGACGACGTTCGTGATGATCCAGCGCACGGCGTCGGTGAACCAGAGCATTGAACACGCTCAGCAGATGCGCCGGGCAGCCCGCACGACCTTGATCGCCATGCTGAACGCCGAGACGGCCCAACGCGGTTTCCTGTTGACCGGGCGCAGCGACTTCCTCGAACCCTATCGCAAGGCTCAGGCGGACATCGCGCCGGCGTTGGCTTTCCTGGACGAGGGGGCGGCGCTCGACCCGACCCTGAAGTCGACCGTCGAACCCATTCATCGCCTGGCCGACCGCAAATGGGCGGAGATGGAGCGCACCGTCTCCTTGGCCCAGCAGGGGCGGATCGGTCAGTCGATCCAGGCCGTGCGCTCGGGCGAGGGCAAGCGCTACATGGACGAACTGCGCGCGGCCGTGGACACGTTCGATGCCTTGAAATCCAAGCGGATCGAGGATCGACGGATCGCGTCGGAACGGTCTGGTGTTTTGACGGTGGTCATGAACGCCATAGCGGGGCTTCTGGTCATCGTCTTGGCGCTGCTGTCAGCCTGGCTGGTGCGGCGCTACGTGGCCGAGATCCAGTCCGCCCGCGCGACCCTGGATGCCGCCAACGCAAGCCTGGAGGACAAGGTTCGCGAGCGCACCGGCGACCTGATGCGCGCCAACGAGGAAATCCAGCGCTTCGCCTATATCGTCAGCCACGACCTGCGCGCGCCGCTGGTAAACGTCATGGGCTACACCTCCGAACTCGAGCAGGCGGGCAAGATCGTCGACAAGGCGATCTATGAGGCCGAAAAGACGCGCGTGGTCGATCCCGAGATCGTCACCGCTGTGCGCGAGGAAATGCCCGAGGCCATCGGCTTCATTCGCGCCTCGACCGAGAAGATGGACCGGCTGATCAACGCGATCCTGAAACTGTCGCGCGAAGGTCGTCGCAACCTGCTGCCGGAACCGCTGGACATGACGACGATGGCTCAGAACATCGCCAACAGTGTCCATCACCAGACCGAAGCCTCGGGGGCGCGCATCGAAGTGCAGTCGCTGCCCGAGATTGAAAGCGACCGCATTTCGATGGAGCAGATCGTCGGCAATCTGATCGACAACGCCGTCAAATATCTGGATCACGACCGGCCGGGCGAGATTGTCGTATCGGGCGAGGATGTGCCGGGCGGCTGGGTCGTCTACCGGATCGCGGACAACGGCCGGGGCATCGCGCCGCGCGACCACGAGCGGATCTTCGAACTCTTCCGCCGCTCCGGAAAACAGGACCGTTCCGGCGAAGGTCTGGGGCTGGCGTTCGTCAGAAACAGCGTGCGCCGCCTGGGCGGCACCATCGACGTGGAGTCCGAGCTGGGTAAAGGCTCGACTTTCCTGCTCAAATTCCCCAAACGACTGATCCTGTCTGAACCCGGAGGCGCGCTGTGACGCAACCCGTCAAAATCATCATGGTCGAAGACGACCACGGCCACGCCAAACTGATCGAAAAGAACATCCGCCGGGCCAACATCAACAACGAGATCAAGCATTTCGACGACGGCGGTTCGGCGCTCGATTATCTGTTCAGCGATGAAATCCTGACCAATGGTCCGCTGCTCATCCTGCTGGACCTCAATCTGCCCGATATGTCGGGCACGGACATTCTGGAAAAGGTGAAGGCCAACGAGCGCCTTCGCCGCGCGCCGGTGGTGGTGCTGACGACGACCGACGACAAGGTCGAGATCCAGCGCTGCTACGACCTGGGCTGCAACGTCTACATCACCAAGCCGGTGGATTATGAATCCTTCGCCGGCGCCATCCGTCAGCTGGGCCTGTTCCTGTCGGTGATCCAGGCGCCGGAGATCTGACGATCGACGCGTCCCAGCCCATTCGCCTGCTCTACATCGACGACGATCGGGGTCTGTCCCGGCTGGTCGAAAAGGAGCTGGGGCGTCACGGCTATGCCGTCACCTGCGCGCCGGACGGCGATGCGGGGCTGGAGCTGTTGCAGCAGCATGACTACGACGTGTGCGCGCTGGACCACTATATGCCGACGCGAGACGGGCTGGACGTCCTGCCGGACATCCTGGCCCTGACCACGCCGCCCCCGGTCGTCTATGTGACGGGTGCGCAGGACGGTCGGATCGCGGTTGCGGCCCTGCGCGCGGGCGCGGCGGACTATGTCATCAAGGACGTGTCCGAAGACTTCACCTCCCTGCTGCGCTCGGCTCTGGAAGACGCTCTCTTGCGTCGCCGACTGGAGCGCGAAAACGAACTGGCGCAGGAAGAAATCCGCCTGGCGCGGGATCGTGCCGAGGCCATGCTCCGCGAGGTCAACCATCGGGTCGGCAACTCGCTGCAGCTGGTGTCCAGCTTCATGTCGCTGCAGATGCGCCACGTCACCGATCAGGGGGCCAAGGACGCGCTGCGCGAGTCTCAGGCGCGGATCGAGGCCGTCGCCCATGTTCACCGCCGGCTCTACACGTCGGGCGACATGAGTACGGTCGCTATGGATGAATATCTGGTCGGGCTGATGGACGAGCTGTCAAAGTCCATCGGACCGGACGAAGGATCACCCAAGTTGACTCTCGACGCCGAGCCTCTGTCGGTCACCACCGATCAGGCCGTGTCCATCGGCGTCATCGTCACCGAACTGGTCACCAACGCCGTCAAATACGCCTATGCGCCGGGCCAAGGAGGCGAGATCCGCATCCACCTGCGTCGCGAAAACGAGCATCGCGTGATGCTGACGGTCGAGGACGACGGCCCCGGCATGGGCGACGGCACGCCCAAGGGCACCGGATTGGGCGCCAAGATCATTTCCGCCATGGCCTCAGGCCTGCGGTCGGCGGTCGAGTTCGACGGCGCCCACAAGGGTGTGCGCGCCAGGTTGTCGTTCGACCTCTAGGGTCGGTTGTCGTCATGTTGCAGTTCGGCGTTCGCAAACCCGCTTCGGATTATCGTCACCGCGCCACCGCGTTTGGCATCGTCGAGCGCGGCGGCCTGATCGCCTGCGTGCGCGTCGAGCGCGAGACCGGTCCCTATTTCGACCTGCCCGGCGGTGGCGTGGATATGGAGGAGACCGAGGTCCAGGCCCTGATCCGCGAGTTCGTGGAAGAGACGGGCCTGACGGTCACGCCGCTGAACCGCATCGCCGAGGCCAGCCAGTATTTCGTGCGGTCCACGCGCGAGCCTGTGAACAATGTCGGCGGCTTCTGGACGGCGACCGTGGCGGCCGAAAATCCTGATGCGAAATGCGAGGACGATCACACGCTGGTGTGGCTGGATCCGACCTTCGCCATCTCGCGCTTGCGACACGATTCCCACGCCTGGGCTGTCGCCGTCTGGCTGCGCCGTCCAAGCTGAGCCTTACGGAACGGGCCCTTAGCGAAGTCGTTTATTTTCCGAACCGCAACGCCATGTCGCGGCGATGAAAACAGGAGATTTCCATGGCTGATCATGACCGTATCGAAGGCGCCGCCAAGAACATCGGCGGCAAGATCAAGGAAGGCGTCGGCAAGCTGACCGGCGACACCAAGCTGCAAGCCGAAGGCAAGGCTGATCAGGTCGAAGGCAAGGTTCAGAACGCCGTCGGCGGGGCCAAGGACAGCCTGCGCGACAAGGCCTAAGCCTCACTGGAAATGCGCGAAGATGCGAAGCGCCGTCCGCGAAAGCGGGCGGCGCTTTTCTGTTTCGATCAATCCTTGTCGCCCCACAGGGTCAGCGACAGCCCCTTCTTGTCGGCGCCATCGACCGGGCGACACTCAGAGCTGAACCCGCCCTCCACCGGACGCGGACGACAATCCATTTCGCGCAGGCTCGAGGGCGCGGCCGCCGTGCGTGACTGCGGGCCGCACTGGACGGCGTAGTCCGAACCCGCGGCGCTGGCCCGGATCATCTGACAGTCGCCGGCCATGCCGCTGGGGCGTAGAGCTTCCGGCAGGTCCGGTCCCATGGCGATGGCGAGTTGTTCGCGCACCTCGGTCTGGCATTCGGCCATGGACGTCTGGCCGCGCACCAGCGGGCTGCACCGTGCGCGCTCGAAGCCGAAGGGATCGGCCAGTCCCCAGGCAGGCACATTGTGCTCGGGCGGCGGGGCTGGCGTTTCGACGACCGCCTCCGGCGCGGGCGCATCCCACACAACGGTCGGCGCAGTCTGTTGGAGGATCAGCAAGGCGAAGGCGGCGGCGATCATGGTCGAACCCTTCGTAAAGGTTCAGGCGGTTCGCCCGAACGTACTCTACCTTGTCAGGGCCCGCATCGCCTTGTCGAGGCCTTCCAGGGTCAGCGGGAACATTCGCTGCTCCATTACCTCACGCAACAGGCCGACGGAGGCGGTGTAGTCCCAATACCGCTCCTGAACGGGGTTGAGCCAGACCGACTTCTCCCACTGCTGGCGCGCCCGCTTCATCCAGACGGCGCCGGCCTCCTCGTTCCAGTGCTCGACGGAGCCGCCGGGCATGGTGATCTCATAAGGGCTCATCGTCGCATCGCCGACGAAGATGGCGCGCCAGTCGCCAGGGTATTTGTGAAGCAGATCCCACGTCGGGATACGCTCGGTGTGCCGACGACGATTGTCCTTCCAGACGCCTTCGTACAGGCAGTTGTGGAAGTAAAAGAACTCCAGGTTCTTGAACTCGGTCTTGGCCGCCGAGAACAACTCCTCGACCAGCTTGATATGACCGTCCATCGAGCCGCCGATGTCCAGTAACAGCAGCACCTTGATCGTATTGCGCCGCTCGGGCCGCATCTGAATGTCCAGCCAGCCCTGACGCGCGGTGCCGTCGATGGTGCCGTCGATATCCAGTTCGTCCGGCGCACCCTGTCGGGCGAACCGGCGCAGACGACGCAGCGCCACCTTGATGTTGCGGGTGCCCAGTTCGACCGTGTCGTCCAGGTTTTTGAACTCGCGCTTTTCCCACACCTTGACCGCCCGGCCATGCTTGCCCGGACCGCCGATGCGAACGCCTTCGGGATTATAGCCGCCGTGTCCAAAGGGGCTGGTCCCGCCTGTGCCGATCCATTTCGACCCGCCGGAGTGACGCTCCTTCTGCTCTTCCAGACGCTGCTTCAGCGTCTCCATCAGCTTGTCGAATCCGCCCAGACCCTCAATCTGAGCCTTTTCGTCGTCGGTCAGGTATTTTTCGTTCAGCAGCCGCAGCCAGTCCTCGGGAATGTCGGTGGTCAGGTCTTCGCCCGCCCCGACCGACTCGACGCCCTTGAACACCGTCCCGAACACCTGATCGAACCGATCATAGTGTTTTTCGTCCTTGACCAACACCGCGCGCGACAGGTGATAAAAGGCCTCGACCTCCCGCCCCGCCACGTCGCGATCCATGGCCTCCATCAGATGGAGCCATTCCTTCATCGACACCGGAACCTTGGCGTCGCGCAGGGCGGTGAAGAAGGGCAGGAGCATGAGAGGGATGTGAACCCGGATCAGCCGCGCCGCAAGATGAACTCGCGGTCGCGCCAGGCGCCGACGGGATAGTCGTATTCTCCCGCCTTCTCGAAGCCATAGGCGGCGTAGAGGCGCTGGGCCTTGTCGTTGCCGCTCCAGACGCCGATCCAAAGCGGTCCGTCCGTGTGGGTTTGCATCCAGTCCAGAGACAGCTTCAGCAGTCGGGTTCCCAGCCCCAGACCTTGCGCCGCCTTTGACACATAGAGCCGGCGCAGTTCCATGTGCGACGGTCTGGCCTCGGGGTGGGGCAGGCCGTTGGGGCCGGCGTTGGCGAAGGCCAGAAGCTCACCGTCGCGGTCAGCCACCCACCAGGCGCAGTTGAGCTCCGCCAACTTCTTCAGCGTCGGTTCCAGATTGAAACTGGCGTCCAGAAACGCGTTCAGGTCCGCCTCGGGATAGGGGATGCCGAACCCCTCGACGAAGGTGTCGATAAAGGTCTGACGCCCCAGGGCGCCCAGGGCGGTGGCGTCTTCGGGGCGGGCAGGGCGGATCACGATCTCGGTCATGCCTTGGCTCTAGCGCGCGGCTTGGTGCGCGTCACGGGCGACAAGACCGAAAGCCCGGCGTATCGTCGCTTCAATGTCCCTGCCGATCTTCACCCATCCGTCCATGCTGTCCCACACCCCGGGCGCGGGGCATCCCGAAAGTCCCGAGCGGCTCAAGGCGGTGCTGGATGCTCTGGAGGACGCAGACCTGGCCCGCGACCGGCGCGCCGCGACCCAGGCCGAGGTTGCGGATCTGGAGCGGGTGCATCCCGCCGCCTATGTCGCACGCCTGTTGGACGCCTCGCCGGTCGCCGGCATGATCCAGCTGGATGCCGACACCGTCCTTTCGCCCGGCAGCGTGCCGGCCGCGCGGCTGGCGGCGGGGGCGGCGATCGATGCGGTGCGAGCCGTGGCGCGGGGCGAGATGGATCGCGCCTTCGCCGCCGTGCGCCCGCCGGGCCACCACGCCGAGCCGGATCGCGCGATGGGATTTTGCCTGTTCTCCTCCGTCGCCGTCGCGGCGCGCGCGGCTCAGGCCGAAGGGTTGGCGCGGGTGGCGGTGGTCGATTTCGACGTTCACCACGGCAATGGCACCCAGGCGGCGTTCGAAGACGACGACAGCCTGTTCCTGGCCTCCATCCACCAAATGCCGCTCTATCCCGGCACGGGCGCGGCGTCCGAGACGGGCGTGGGCAATATCGTCAACGCCCCGGTGGCGCCCCATGCGGCGCGCGAGAACTGGCGCGCGACCTTCGCCGGCGGATTGATGCCGACGCTGGAATCGTTCCGGCCGGACCTGATCCTGATCTCGGCCGGTTTCGACGCCCACCGGCGCGATCCACTGGCGCATCAGTCGCTGGAGGCCGAGGATTTCGCCTGGGCGACGCGTGCGATTCTGGAGGTCGCGCGCCGGACCTGTTCGGGCAAGGTTGTGTCGGCGCTTGAGGGCGGTTACGACCTTGAAGGACTAGGCCGCTCTGCGGTCGCCCACGTCGCTGCGCTCGGGGAGGACTGAGGACGCTTAACGCCTTGAAACCAAAGGCCCGTCCGTTTGTCATGTCAGCCCCCGCCCTGTCCCTCGATTCGACCGAACCGTCCGTGTCCCCGCCTGACGCCGCGCCATCCGTTGGCGCGCTAGTCGCTGTTCGTCCCGGCGCCATCATCCTGACGCGTCACGGCGAGCCGGCCCTGTCGCGCAAATGCCTGATCTCGGCGCGCCAGTACGGCGACTGGTGGGCGAAGTATGAGATCGGCGGCCTGCTGGCCGGTCAGACGCCGCCGCCCGAACTCGTCGCGGCCGCCCAAGGGGCTGGGGCCATCTACGCCTCGACCCGTCAGCGCGCCCAGGAAACCGCCGCTGCGGTCGCCGCCGGGCGCGAGGTCATGGCCGACGTCATGTTCATCGAGGCGCCCCTGCCGCCGCCGCCGATTCCGGAATGGATCAAGCTGTCGCCCAAATGGTGGGGCGTGGTGTCGCGCTTCTGGTGGCACGCCTTTGATCACCACGGCGGCCAGGAAACCCGCGCCCAGGCCGAGGCGCGGGCCGATCAGGCGGCGCAGAAGCTGATTGCGCGCGCCGAAGGCGGGCAGGACGTGCTGGTTTTCGCCCACGGCTATTTCAACCACATGGTCGGCCGGGCGCTGAAGGCCGACGGCTGGAAACTGGTCCAGAACCAGGGCTTCAAATACTGGTCGCAGCGTCGCTACGAGAAGCGATAGCCGCTTCTGACGTTGATGCGCCCCGCGCGCGCCTCTAGGGTCCGCGCCATGACCGATACCGCCGCCGCCATCCCCGCCGATCTCAGCTTCGAAGACGCCCTGAAGCGCCTGGAGACCATCGTGTCTCGCCTGGAATCCGGCCAGGCGCCGCTGGAGGAATCGATCGCTCTCTATGAAGAGGGCGCCAAGCTGAAGGCGCATTGCGAGGCACGGCTGAAGGCGGCTCAATTGCGTGTTGAAAAGATCGTGGTCGGCCCCGACGGCCAGGCCAAGGGCGTCGAGGCGGCGTCGTTCGAATGATCCCTACATCGTCTTCGAGCCTGGTCTGGAGCCGGTTCTCGTGAACCGCGTCATCGCCGCGAACTCGCCGGAACAGGCCGTGATCGATCGCGTGGCCGAGGTCGCCGATCTGGTCACGGTTGCGCTGGATGAACTGCTGCCGCGCGCCGAGGGGCCGGAATCCCGCCTGACCGAGGCGATGCGCTATGCGGCGCTGGGCCCTGGCAAACGCTTGCGGCCGTTCTTCGCGTTGGAGGCCGCACGCCTGTTCGACATCGATGAGCGGTCGGTGCTCCGTGCCGCCTGCGCTTTGGAATGCGTGCACGCCTACAGCCTGGTTCACGACGACCTGCCCTGTATGGACGACGACGACATACGGCGCGGCCGTCCCACCGTTCACCGGGCCTATGACGAGGCGACGGCGGTGCTGGCCGGCGATGCGCTGCAGACGGCCGCCTTCGACATCATCCTGCATGAAGACACCCACGAGGATGCGGCCGTGCGTTGCGAACTGGCGGCGCGGCTGTCGCTGGCGTCCGGCGCGCGCGGCATGGCGGGTGGTCAGATGATCGATCTGCTGGGCGTGCGCGACGACCTGGGCGGTGTGGCGCGTATGCAGCGACTGAAGACCGGCGCCCTGTTCGCCTACGCCTTCGAAATCCCGCTGATCATCGCCGACGCTTCGACATCGCAGCAGCACGCCCTTATCAGCTTCGCCCACGATGTCGGTCTGGCCTATCAGATCGTCGACGACCTGCTGGACGCCGAAGGCTCGGCTGAGGAAATGGGCAAGGCGGCCGGGGGCAAGGACGCGGCTCTCGGCAAGACCAACTTCGTCACCCTGCTGGGTCTGGAGGCGGCGCGGCAAAGGGTCGCGCATCTCGCAAACCAGGCCCGGTCGCATCTGGAGCCGTTCGGCGACGAGGCCGAAATCCTCAGGGCCAGCGTGGACTTTGTGCTAAAGCGCCGGTCCTGATACGAAACGTTGAACCGACCTGCGGGTTGATCGACCAGACTTTCCAAGGTTTTACGGCTGATGCCCGACACCCCGCTACTCGACACCGTCAAGACGCCCGCCGACACGCGGGACTTCGACATCGCCCAGCTGAAACAGCTGGCGCAGGAGGTGCGGGCCGAAACGATCGACGCCGTGTCCGTCACCGGCGGCCATCTGGGGGCGGGTCTGGGCGTGGTCGAACTGACCACGGCGCTGCACCATGTGTTCGAGACGCCCAAGGACATCCTGATCTGGGACGTCGGGCATCAGTGCTATCCGCACAAGATCCTGACCGGGCGGCGCGACCGCATCCGCACCCTGCGTCAGGGCGGCGGCCTGTCGGGCTTCACCAAGCGCAGCGAGAGCGAATACGATCCGTTCGGCGCGGCGCACGCCTCGACCTCGATCAGCGCGGCCCTGGGCTTCGCAGCCGCGCGCGATCAGAAGGGCGAGAAGAACCGCGTGGTGGCCGTCATCGGCGACGGCTCCATGTCCGCCGGCATGGCCTATGAGGCGATGAACAACGCCGCCGAGGCGACCAGCGGCCAACTGATGGTCATCCTGAACGACAACGACATGTCGATCGCGCCGCCGGTCGGCGGAATGAGCGCCTATCTGGCCGGCCTGGTGTCGGGCGGCGCCTATCAGAACGTCCGCCGCCTGGGCAAGACGGTGGCCCAGCACCTGCCGCGCCCGTTCCGCAAGGCGGCCAAGAAGGCCGAGGAATACGCCCGCGGCATGGTCACCGGCGGCACGTTCTTCGAGGAGTTGGGCTTCTATTACGTCGGTCCGATCGACGGCCACGACATGGACAATCTGGTGCCGATCCTGAAGAAGGCGGCCGCCATCGAGGACCGCCCGGTGCTGGTCCACGTCGTGACGCAGAAGGGCAAGGGTTACGCCCCCGCCGAAAGCAGCGCCGACAAACTGCATGCGGTCGTCAAGTTCGACGTGGTCTCGGGCAAGCAGGCCAAGGCCATCTCCAATGCGCCCAGCTACACCAAGGTGTTCGGGACCGAGCTGATCAAACACGCCAAGGTCGATCCGTCGATCGTGGCGATCACGGCGGCCATGCCGTCGGGCACGGGGCTGGACCTGTTCGGCCAGGCCTTCCCTGAGCGGACCTATGACGTGGGCATCGCCGAGCAGCACGCGGTGACCTTCGCGGCGGGTCTGGCGGCGGACGGCATGAAGCCGGTCTGCGCCATCTATTCGACCTTCCTTCAGCGCGGCTACGATCAGGTCGTCCACGACGTGGCGATCCAGTCGCTGCCGGTGCGCTTCGCCATGGACCGGGCGGGCCTGGTCGGATCGGACGGCGCGACGCACGCCGGATCGTTCGACATCGGCTTCATGGGCGCGCTGCCCGGCATGGTGCTGATGGCCGCCGCCGACGAGGCCGAACTGGCGGCGATGATCTCGACCAGCCTGGCCATCGACGACCGGCCCAGCGCCTTCCGCTATCCGCGCGGCGACGGCGTGGGCGTGGAGATCCCGGAACTCGCTGCTCCGCTTGAGATCGGCAAGGGCCGGATCGTGCGCGAGGGGACTTCGGTCGCCATCCTCAGCCTGGGCACGCGTCTGCAAGAATCGTTGAAGGCGGCGGACATGCTGGCCGCCAAGGGCGTGTCGGCGACGGTGGCCGACGCCCGCTTCGCCAAGCCGCTGGACGCCGATCTAATCCTGCGTTTGGCGCGCGAGCACGAGGCGCTGATCACGGTTGAAGAAGGCGCCATGGGCGGCTTCGGCGCCTTCGTACTGCAACTGCTGGCCGAAAAGGGCGCGCTGGATGGCGGGCTGAAGATCCGCACCCTGAACCTGCCCGACGTCTTCCAGGACCAGGATGCGCCGATGGCCATGTACGCCCAGGCCGGCCTGAACGCCGAACACATCGCCGCCGCCGCGCTTCAGGCCCTGGGCGTGTCCGCCAGTCAGGCCGCCAGAGCCTAAATTCCGGGCCTAGAGTTGGCCCATCGTATTGTCGTGATCGACGGCCTGTTTCTTCAGCCAGCCGACGAAGGCGGTCGCGCTGGGTGAGGGCGGGCGGTCGCGGGGCTGGACGACATAATAGGCGAAGCCGACCGCTTCCGAGCCATCCGGGAAGGGCGCGACCAGTCGCCCTGACGCCAGGTCCGCCTGGGCCAGGGTGCGTTTGGCCAGGGCTACGCCGCGCCCCGATATGGCGGCTTCGATTAACAGACCCGACTGGTTGAAACGCGAGCCGCGACGCGGGTCGGGGTGACGAATGCCGCGCGCCTTCAACCACATGGCCCAGTCGGGGCGGCTGGGGTCGCCGTCGTTGGACATGTCGTGCAGCAGGGTGTGGCCGATCAGGTCGGCGGGTTTGCGGATCGGCTTGTCGCCATCCATCAGCGAGGGGGCGCAGACCGGCAGCACCGTCTCGGTCATCAGCCGATCGACCGTCAGGCCGGGATAGTCGCCGGGACCATAGCGCACCGCCAGATCGACCTTGCCCTCGCTCAGGTCCGCCGGCTCCATGTCGGCCGAGATCCACAGTTCGATCTCGGGATGGGCGGTGTGGAAGTCGTCCATGCGCGGCATCAGCCATTTGGATGCGAAACCGGGCGCGACGCTGATCGACACCTGTTTGCGACGCGGCGGTTCGCGCAACAGGGCCGATGCGTCCATCAGCCGTTCGAACCCCTCGCGCAGCAGCGGCACGGAGGAACGGCCCAGGTCGGTCAGTTGAAGGCCCCGCGCCTCGCGCACGAACAGCGGTCCGCCGACGATGTCTTCCAACAGGCGGATCTGCTGGCTGACCGCGCCGGGCGTCACCGACAGTTCGTCGGCGGCGCGCGAGAAATTCAGATGCCGCGCGGCGGCCTCGAAGGCGCGCAGGGCGTTGAGCGGGAGCAGGGATCGGACCATCGCGGATAGAAATCCTATCAGCGAGACAAAGGCAATCTGGTTTGCGGCTCTGGACCCGGAAGACGAAGGTTCGCGCCCTGCCGTCGTCCCTGTTTCCTCTCCCGACGGCCCAGAAAGCAAGACGATGCGTGTATTCCTCGCCTCCATTCCGCTGGAGGCCGCAAAGATCGTGATCATCGGCGGCGGCGAGCCGGCGCTGGCCAAGCTGCGACTGTTCCTGAACACTCCGGCCGAGGTGGCGTGGTTCGCGCCCGACGGCGCCCCCCCCAAGATCGAGACGCCGTTGACGGCGCCGGAGCCGATGCTGCGTTCGCCAGAGGCTGAAGACTTGGCGGGCGCACGGCTGGTGTTCATGGCGCTGGACGATGCGGACGAACTGATGCGGCTGGGCGCTCTGGCGCGCGCAGCGGGCGCCCAGGTCAATGTGGTGGACAAGCCGCATCTGAGCGATTTCCAGACCCCGGCCCTGATCGATCGGGACGAGGTCGTCATCGGCGTGGCGACCGGCGGATCGGCGCCCATCCTGGCGCGGGATATCCGCACGGCCATCGAAGGCGTGCTGCCCGCCGGCCTGGCCAATGTGGCGCGGTTGGCGCGCGAACTGCGGGACACGGTCAAGGCCAGCGTGCCGGACTTCATGGCGCGCCGTCGCTTTTGGGAAAAAGCTTTCCGGGGGCCGGCTGCGACCTTAGCGGCGGAAGGTCGGCCGGCCGAGGCGCGGCGTGAGATGCTGCGCCTGCTGAACGTCGCCGCGCCGGAACAGGGCGTCGTCCACATCGTCGGCGCAGGGCCGGGCGACCCGGAACTGCTGACCCTGAAGGCGTTGCGGGTGTTGCAGGACGCCGACGTCATCATCCACGACCGTCTGGTGCCCGAGGCGGTGCTGGAACGGGCGCGGCGCGACGCCAAGCGGCTGTATGTGGGCAAGGCGCGCGGGGAACATTCGGTGCCGCAGGATCAGATCGAGGCCCTGATGATCGAGGAGGCCCGCGCCGGCCACCGGGTCGTGCGGCTGAAGGGCGGCGATCCCTTCGTCTTCGGCCGCGGCGGCGAGGAGTTGGACGCCATGCGGGCGGCGGGGGTGCCGGTCTTCGTGGTGCCCGGGGTGACGGCGGCCCTGGCCTGCGCGGCCTCCGCGGGCATACCTCTGACCCATCGCGACCACGCCCAGGCCGTGACCTTCGTGACAGCCCAGGCCAAGCCGGGCGGCGTCGACGCGGATTGGACGAAGCTGGCCGGCCCCAACCACACCCTGGCCATCTACATGGGGTCGGATCGGGCCGACGAGACGGCTGCACGACTGATCGCGGCGGGGCGCTCGCCGTCGACGCCCGTCGCCATCGTCGAGAACGGCAGCCGCCCGACTGAGCGGGTTCTGACCGGGCGCCTGGATGGGCTGGGTGCCCTGGTGCGCGGCGCCGACCTGACCGGTCCGGCCCTGTTGTTCGTCGGCGAGACGGCGGCCTTCTCGGCGTCGGTCGAGACGCGGACGGAGGCGGCGGCGTGAAGATCGTGACCGCAAACCGCCTGTCGGACGGCCGCGTCATCTATGCGGGCGTCGATAATCAGCCGGTCGAGCACATCGATCAGGCTTCGGTGCTGGACGATACGGCGGCCGAGGTCGTGCTGGCCGAGGTTGCCGGGCGGCCGGACGTCTTCGTGAACCCCTATCTGTTCGCGGTTCAGGACCGCACGCCTTCGGGCCGCGACCGGCTGAAGGAACGCATCCGCTCGGCCGGGCCGACCGTCGGTCACAGCGTCGTCGGAGGCGTGGGCTGATGTATCGCTATGACGAGTTCGACCATGCCCTGGTGCGTGAACGGGTCGATGAGTTTTCTGATCAGGTGGCGCGCCGCGCGTCAGGCGCCCTGACCGAGGATGAGTTCAAGCCGCTGCGCCTGATGAACGGCGTCTATCTGCAATTGCACGCCTATATGCTGCGCGTCGCCATTCCTTACGGGGTCATGAGCAGTCGTCAGATGCGTCGGCTGGCCCATATCGCGCGGACCTATGACAAGGGCTACGGCCATTTCACCACCCGCTGCAACATCCAGTACAACTGGCCGACCCTGACCGATCTGCCGGCGATCCTGAGCGATCTGGCTGATGTCGAGATGCACGCCATCCAGACCAGCGGTAACTGCATCCGCAACACCACCACCGACGTCTTCGCCGGCGCCGCCGACGACGAGATCGAGGACCCGCGTCCCTGGTGTGAGATCATCCGCCAGTGGTCGACCATCCACCCGGAGTTCAGTTTCCTGCCGCGCAAGTTCAAGATTGCGGTGATCGGGGCCGCGAAGGACCGGGCGGCGATCCGCACCCACGATGTCGGCCTGCAGATCGTAAAGGGCGAAGACGGTGGAACGGCCTTCCGCGTCTTCGTCGGCGGCGGGCAGGGGCGTTTGCCCCATATCGGTCAGGAGATCGCTGCGGCCGTTCCGGCGGCGGACCTTCTGGCCTATCTGACCGCCATTCTGCGGGCCTGGAACCTGCTGGGGCGGCGCGACAACATCCACAAGGCGCGGATCAAGATCCTGGTGGCCTCGCTGGGCATCGACGCCTTCCGCGAGGAGGTGGACAAACACTACGCCACCCTGCGCCGCGAGGATTTGCAGATCCCGCAGGACGAGGCCGCACGTATCCAGGCCTATTTCGCTCCGCCGCCGTTCGAGGATTTGCCCAAGGTCAGCGGCCCGTTCGACCGCGCCCTGCTGGCCGATCCGGACTTCGCCCGGTTTGCGCGCAACAACGTCCGTCGTCATCGCCAGCCGGGGTACGCCTCGGTAGTGGTTTCGCTGAAGCCGGTCGGCGGGGTGCCGGGCGACATTACGGCGGACCAGATGGACGCGGTGGCGGACCTGGCCCAGCGCTATTCGTTCGACGAGTTGCGCGCCGCCTATGAGCAGAACCTTGTCCTGCCGCATGTGAAGCTGGACGACGTGCCGACGATCTGGCGAGCGTTGCGGGAGGCAGGGCTGGCCACGGCCAACGCCGATCTGGCCACCGACGTGATCGCCTGCCCGGGCCTGGACTACTGCAGCCTGGCCAACGCCCGCTCGATCCCGGTGGCCCAGGCGCTGTCCAAGCGTTTGGCGGACATGGACTATCAGGAGACGCTGGGGCCGGTCCGCATCAACATGAGCGGCTGCATCAACGCCTGCGGCCACCACCATGTCGGCCACATCGGCGTGCTGGGCGTCGATCGCAAGGGCGAGGAATACTACCAGATCACCATCGGCGGCGCGCCCGACGAACAGGCGGCGCTGGGCGATATCGTCGGCAAGAGCCTGCCGTCCGACGAGGTCGCGCCTGCGATTCAGCGGACCCTGGACCGCTATCTGCAAATCCGCGCCGAAGGCGAGCGGTTCATCGACACGGTGCGCCGCGTCGGTCCCGATCCCTTCCGCGACGCCATCTATGAGACGCTCGATGCAACGGCTTGAGGGCATACAGAACGGGCTGCGCCTGTCGGTGACGACCCCGCTGGAGGAGGTCGAGGCCGCCGCCGCGAGCGAAGACACGCTGGTGCTTGAGTTCGACGCCTTCCGCGACGGGCGCGGCTTCTCGCTGGCGGCGGTGTTGCGAGAGCGAGGTTACGCCGGGCGTCTGATCGCGGCGGGCAAGGTGCTGCCGGATCAGGCGCGACACCTGCGGCGTTCGGGCTTCGACGCGGTGGAGCTGGCCGAGGGGGCGGATACAGCGGCCTGGGACCGGATGGATCAGGTGTTCAGCGCCGCCTATCAGCCCGCCGTCGATCCTGCGCCGACGATCTGGCAGCGTCGGCGCGAGGCGTCGAACGACCGCGACCTGGACGCCCTGGCCGATCGGCTGAACCGCGAGACGGAGGGCAAGGACGCGTCCGAGATCGTGAAGGCGGCGCTGGATCCGGCGCTCGGCCTGCGGGTCGGCGCCATCTCCTCGTTCGGGGCCGAGTCCGCCGCCCTGCTGGACATCATCGCTGGCGAGGACAAGGCCGTGCCGGTGGTATTTCTGGAGACGGGCCAGCATTTCCTCCAGACCCTGTCCTATCGCACTCAACTGACCAAGGCGCTGGGGCTGGCCGACGTGCGGCTGATCACGCCGGATGCGGGCGAGAAGGCGACGCTGGATGCGCGCGACGACCTGTGGAAGACTGACGTGGACGCCTGCTGCGACCTGCGAAAAGTGCGCCCGCTGGCGCGGGCGACAGCGGAGTTCAACGCCCTGATCACCGGGCGGAAACGCTATCAAGCCGCCACGCGGGCAAAGCTGAAGCCGTTCGAGGTGCTGGACGGGGTGCTGCGGATCAATCCCCTGGCGAACTGGGACGCCGACGACGTCGAGGCCTGGCTGGAGGAGAACGATCTGCCGCGTCACCCGCTGGTCGAGCAAGGCTACCGATCCATCGGCTGCTGGCCCTGCACCCGCGCGGTCCAGGACGGCGAAGACGCCCGCGCCGGACGTTGGTCGGGCATGGACAAGGTCGAGTGCGGCATCCACTTAGGGCAACGCCAGGCCGCCGCCTGATCCGCCCTGTTTCGACCTTCGCCTGAAAGCCTGACCTTGTCCGCTACGTCATCCGTCATCGACCTGATCGGCAATACGCCGCTGGTGCGCCTGAACCGCCTGTCCGATGCGACGGGCTGCGAGATCCTTGGCAAGGCCGAGTTTCTGAATCCCGGCGGGTCGATCAAGGACCGCGCCGCCCTGTCGATCGTGCAGGGCGCGCGGGCGTCGGGCGCGCTGAAACCCGGCGGGACGATCGTCGAGGGCACGGCCGGCAACACCGGCATCGGCCTGGCCCTGGTCGGGGCGGCCTTGGGTCATCCGGTCGTCATCGTCATTCCGCGCACCCAGTCGGAAGAGAAGAAATCCGCGATCCGTTCGCTGGGCGCACGGCTGGTCGAGGTGGACGCTGCGCCCTTTTCCAGCCCGAACCACTTCGTCCACTATTCCGGGCGTCTGGCCGCCGAGCTGAACGACAGCGAAGAGGCCGGCGCGATCTGGGCCAATCAGTTCGACAACACCGCAAACCGCGAGGCCCACTACAACACGACCGGCCCCGAAATCTGGACGCAGACAAACGGTCAGGTGGACGCCTTCGTCTCGGCCGTCGGCTCAGGTGGGACCATCGCCGGCGTCGGCGCCTATCTGCGCGAACAGAAGCCGGATGTGACCATCGCCCTGGCCGACCCAGCGGGCGCGGCCATGTTCAACTGGTTCACCAAGGGCGAGATGACGGGCGAGGGATCGTCGATCACCGAGGGGATCGGCGTGGCCCGCATCACCGGCAATCTGGAAGGCTTCAAACCCGATTACGCCTATCGGATTGAGGACGCGGAGTTTCTTCCGATCCTGTTCGACCTGGTGAAGCATGAAGGTCTGTCGCTGGGCGGATCGGCGGGGGTGAACATCGCCGGCGCGGTGCGGCTGGCGCGCGAGTTTGGGCCAGGCAAGACCATCGTGACCTGCCTGTGCGATCCCGGCTCGCGCTATGCGTCCAAGCTGTTCAACCCGGAATTCCTGCGGTCAAAGGGTTTGCCGGAGCCGGACTGGGCGTAGGCCGCACAGTCACTTCGCCTTCTGCTCCGCGATCCAGGCGTCCATCCGCTGGTCCAGCAGCGCCAGCGGCAGCGGGCCCTCGACCAGCAGGGCGTCGTGGAAGGTGCGGACGTTGAACTTCGACCCCAGCTCTCGCTCGGCCCGCGCGCGAATCTCGCGCAGGCGGATTTCGCCGATCTTGTAGGCCGTGGCCTGGCCGGGCCAGCCGATATAGCGCTGAAGTTCGGTTTCGATGTTGTGGGGCGCGAGGGCCGAGTTGTCGCGGAAACAGGCGCGGGCCTGCTCCTCGGTCCAGCCCATCCAGTGCAGGCCAGTGTCCGCGACCAGTCGGCAGGCGCGCCACATCTCATAGGACAGCCGGCCGAACCGCTCGTAAGGCGTGCGATAGAAGCCCATCTCCTCGCCCAGATATTCGGCATACAGGCCCCAGCCCTCGGTATAGGCGCTGACATTGGCCTGACGGCGGAAATAGGGTTGGCCGGGCGCTTCCTGCTGCAAGGCGATCTGGAGGTGATGGCCCGGAACGGCCTCATGCAGGGTCAGGGCGGGCAACTCGTAAAGCGGACGCTGATCCAGCTTGGACGTGTTGACGATGTAATGGGCCGAAACGCCGTTCTGCATCGAACCGCCGTTGTAACGGCCGGTGGTGTAGTTTTCTTCGATCTGCGGCGGCACGGGCTGCACGTCGTAGGTCAGGCGGGGCAGGGTGGCGAACAGGGGCGGCAGGCCGCCGTCCGCACGCTTGGCCATCTCCGACGCCTGCTGCAACAGGGCCTCGCGGCTGGTCGCATAGAACTGAGGATCCGTGCGCAGGAAGTTCAGGAAGCCGGCGAAGTCGCCGGTCCAGCCCGACGCCTTCATTTCCACATCCATGCGGGCGCGGATGCGGGCGACCTCGTCCAGACCGATCTGATGGATCTGGTCCGGCGTCAGGTCGGTCGTGGTGTGGCCGCGCACAAGATAGGCGTACAGTTCCTTGCCGCCGGGTCGATTGCCGATGCCCGGCTCGACCGGCGCCTTGGGCAGATAGTCGCTCTCGAGGAAGGCCAGCCAAGCCCGGCGCGCGGGAAGGATCGTTCCCGAAACCGCCGCCGTCGCCTCTGCGGTCAGGCGATCCTTATCCGCCTGAGACACGGTCGAGGGCAGGGTCGACAGGGGTTTCAGCAGCGGCTCGGCGTCCGGCTTGATCGCCACATCGTTTCGCGCCAGCGTCAGCGCGCTTTCGGTCACCGATCGCGCCTGGACCAGGCCGGTGTCCAGGCCGCGCCGGGCGTTGGCGGTCGTCTGGGCGTAGATTTGGCCAAAGCCCTGGATACGTTTGATATAGGCCTCGGCCTCCGCGACCGAGTTCAGCCGCGTGCTGCCGCCGACGTAGAGCGCCCAGGTTCCGGGGCCGCCTTCGGAGTCGAACGCCAGGCGGCTGGTGTCGTAGTCCAACCCTTCCAGGCTGCGGTTGAGCGTATAGAGCAGGAAGGCGTGGTTGATGCCGCCGGCGTGGGAAAGACTTGCCGGGGCGATGGCCGTCAGCCGCCGCACGAACCCTTCCAGCGGCGCGCGCTGGGCCAGTTCGAACTCTCGCGACAGGTCAGGCACCCGGCCCATCGCCTCCACATCGCCCTCACCGCCGGCCGAGATCGGATCGACCGACTTCAGATAGGTCTCGTAGTCGGCGATGACGGCGTTCAGCGCGGCGTCTGCCGTGGCGGTTGCGACGGCGGCGGGCGGCGTCTGCGCCACGGCCGCAATCGGCGAATTAGCCGCAAGCATGGCTGCGATAGCCAGATAAGAAATCTTCATGACGCCCCTCCTGTCAGGATGGGCACGCAAGCCGAGCAGAGCCGATGCGTCAACCGCAGACGGTGAAGAACCGCTCGATCTGCACCTTTGCGGCGGGATGGGCGGCGTAGACGTGACGTTCGTCGTCAGCCCAGGCGGCGATCCAGCCCAAACGGCGGAAGCGCTGGAAGACCGGATCCTTGGTCTTGGCCTGCGCCGTCAGCAGTTCACCGTCATGCACGACGGCTGGTTCAGACGCGGCGCGATAGCGCTCGGTGTCGCCGCCGGATTCCAGATAGATTTCGCGGCCCGGCTTGTCGCTGGCGGCCGTCAGTTCCAGTGCGCTGGACCCGGCCTGACAGGCCAGCTTCAGCTTGACCTCGTCGCTGTTGGCGACGCCGTAGGCCAGCATGGCCTCCTGTCCATCGATGTTCAGAAACCAGTCGTAACCGGACGTGGGCGCGGGCGCAGATGCAGTCGCCGCAGAGCCGGCTGCGGGCATTGGGGCCTGGGTCGCGCAAGCCGCAAGGGCCGAGACGGCGACCAAGGCTGATATCAATCGAACTCGCATGCGTGGGTTCCTCAACCGGCGCAGCGATCGGCGAAGCGACGCAGCTTGGCCATGTGCGGACGTTCGACGGTGATCGTACTGGCGTCGTCGCCGACGGCGATCGTCATCCGGCCGTTCGACACGAAGGCGGAAAAGGCGGGATGTTCGACGGGGATCGCCGTCTCCAGCTTGCCGCCACGCCCGACGCGCGCCTCGCTGGTCGCCGTCGACCCGCCCGAGGTGATGCGGGCAAAGCCGGCGGACGCATCCCCGCCATAGACCGCGACCGAGACGGCGCCCGAACCCGGCAGGCATTGCAGCGTGGCGCGCAGGCTGGCGGTGTCGGGCATGTCGTTGGCCAGCACCATCGGTCCCTCGCCCTCGTACAGGCTCCAGGTCCAGCCTGCGCCGGGCGCAGTCTGTATCGCGGCCGCCATCAGGGCGGAGAGTATCAGCATCATGTGTCAGCCCCCGCCGACGACGCGCAGCGCCGCGTCGCCTTCAATGTCGTCAGACGCGGCTGTGGCCGCAAGAGATCGGACGACCGCATTTCCCTTGAACGCGGTTATCCGTCAGCAGTTCAACCCGCAGGGTCAGCGCGCGTCAGAACGGGCTGAAGCGTTCCGCCAGCGCCTGACCCACGGGCGGAGCCTGGACGCGGCTGACGTCGCCGCGACCGCCGTAGGAGATGCGCGCCTCGGCGATCTGGGTGTGGTTGATGGCGTTGGCCGATGAGATGTCCTCGGGGCGGACGATGCCGGCGACGGTCAGTTCGCGGACCTCGCGGTTGGTGCGCACTTCCTGCCGACCCTGGATCACCAGATTGCCGTTGGCCAGGACGTCGGTGACGACGGCGGCGATGGTCAGCGACACCTTTTCGGCGCGGGTGACCGAACCATTGCCCGACGACTTCAGATCGCCTTCCATGCCGACCATCTTCGACGGATCGAAGCCGCCGGGGAAGGCCCGGCCCAGGCTGCTTTCCAGGCCGAACAGGTTGCTGACGCCGGCGTTTATCTCGTTGGAGCGCGAGCGCTGGGTCGAGTTCTGGGTCTGGGCGCGATCGTCGATGTCGATCTTGACCGTCAGGATGTCGCCGATGTGGCGCGCGCGCTGGTCGCCGAAGAAGGTGCGGGCGCCCGTGCGCCACAGGCTGTTGGCGCTGGCCGGCGTGGTCTCGCGCGCGGGCAGATAGGCCTGCTGCGCCGGGATCAGGGCGGCGGGATAGCCGATGGGGGCCAGTTCCGGACCGCGCACCGTTTCAGCGACGGTCGAGCAGGCGGCGAGCGGAGCGAGGGCGGCGAGGATCAGGACGGCTTTACGCATGACTTGGATTCCCTAGCGGGCGGCGAACTGATGGGGATTGGCGCGGGCCATGTCGGCGCCGGGGCCGGCGATGGCCTGGCCGGGACCGGAGGCGACCGCGTCGATGACGCGGTTGGAGGCGGTGTTCATGACGGCGACCGGCTCGCCCAGACCGGCGCTGCGCATGGCCTTGCCCATGACGGCCAGGTTCACGCCGCCGACCTGATAGGTGACGCGCACCATATCGTTGCGGGCGATGACCTGCGGCGCGGCTCCGGGGCGATAGGCGGCGCGGGCGACGGGCTGGGCGGCTAGGGCGGCATCCGCCGGCGCGGCTTCGGCCACGGTCTGAACGGGTCCGGCCGAACGGCGCACGGCGACGCGGCGCAGGCCGTTGGGATTGCTCCAGTCCAGACCGGCTTGGCGCGCCTGGGCCTGAAGCTGACCGGCGTCCAGCACGACCGAGGGACCGACGCGCTCGGCGACGGCGACATTGGCCGCAGCGCCCGCGCCCTCGAAGATGTCGCCCAGGGTGACGCGACCGTCGTCGTCCACGGGGTTGGCGCGCAGCACGACCGGGTTGGCGAGGGCGGCGCCGGCGAAGGCGCTGACGGCGGCGGCGAGCAGCAGCGAACGGATCAGGGTCATGGCCCTAGCCCTTCACTTGCGAGGCGACCGACAGCATCTGGTCGGCGGTGCTGATGACCTTGGAGTTCATCTCATAGGCGCGCTGCGCCACGATCAGGGCGCTGATCTCCGCGACCGCATCGACGTTCGACGCCTCGGTGTAGTTCTGCATGATCTGGCCGTAGCCCGCGTCACCGGGCGTGCCGACGATCGCCGGACCGGACGCGGCGGTTTCCAGCAGCAGATTGTCGCCGATGGCTTCCAGACCGGCTTCATTGAAGAAGCTGGCCAGTTCGATCTGCCCAACCGTGGTCGGGGCGGGCTGTCCGGCTTGCGTGACCTGAACCAGACCGGTCTTGGAGATCGACACCTTGGTCGCGTCCTGCGGGATGGTGATCGCCGGCTCCAGCAGATAGCCGTCGTCGGTCACCATCTGGCCTTCTGGATTGACCTGCAGATTGCCGGCGCGGGTGTAGGCCTTTTCGCCAGACGGCAGGCTGATTTGGAAATAGCCCTTGCCGTCGATTGCCATGTCGTAAGGGTTGCCGGTCATCTGCGGCGTGCCCTGTTCGGTGACGCGGTAGACGGCCCCCGCCTTGACGCCTGCGCCGATCTGGATGCCGGTTGGAACCACGGTGCCGGCGGCCGAGGACTGGGCCCCCATGCGTTCGACGTTCTGGTACAGCAGGTCCTGGAACTCGGCGCGCTGCTTCTTGAAGCCCACCGTGTTCATGTTGGCGATGTTGTTGGAGATGACCTCCACGTTCAGCTGCTGGGCGGCCATGCCCGAGGCTGCAGTGCGAAGTGCGCGCATCTTGAGGGGCTCCCTTAAGCGGCCTTGCCGAGGCGCTCGACGGCGCGACGGCTCAGGTCGTTGGTGTTGTCGATCATGCGCGATACGCTCTCGTAGGCGCGGCTGATCTCGACGAGATTGGTGATTTCGATCAACGGATTGACGTTGGAAGATTCCAGCGAGCCCTGATGAACCTGGGCGTCGGCGGCCTCGATCGGCTGGGCGTTGGACTTATTGCGGTAGAGGCTGTCGCCGCCCTTTTCGAGCACGCCCAGAGTATCGAAACGCACGACCGACAGCCGGCCGGTGACCTGTCCGTTCTGGGTGATGGTGCCGTCGGCGCCGACGCTGGGCGCGCCGAGCGCCGGGTCCAGCACGATCTCCGCGCCGCCGCCCAGAACGGCCTGACCCTGTTTGGTGGTCAAACGCCCCTCCGGGTCCAGGGTGAAGGCGCCGTCGCGGGTATAGGCCTCGCCGTTGGCGCCGTCACGCACGGTGAAGAAGGCGCCTTCGCCGGAGATGGCGAAGTCCAGTGAGCGGCCCGTCTGCTGCATCGAGCCCTGGCCGAAGTCACGGCCGACGCCATTGTCCAGCACGAAGCTGGCCGACGGGCGGATCGAGTCGTTGCGCGCCCGCTGACCGATCTCGGTTCCGAGCATCAGCTGCTCGACCTTGAAGCCGGTGGTGTTGGCGTTGGCGACGTTGTTGGCCACGATGTCCAGTTCGCGACGCAGCGTCATCTGGCGTGACAGTCCGATATAGGCGGCGTTTTCCACGAGAGGCGTGCTCCTTCGCCTCAGCCTCTCGCAACGGCCGTGCCAACAGAGTTAATTCAGGCGGAATGCGGGTTTGAGCAGGATCAGGCCGCTTCCGACCCGGCAAATCCTGCCCATTGTAAACGTCGCGTTAACCAAACCGGACGATCCTCGCCATGAGAGAGTCTCCGGGGCGCGCGCATGTTCAAGTTCGGCAAGAAGAAGGGTGCGCCTGCGGCCGACGCCGACGCCAATCTGCCGGCCGTGACCGAAGGCGAGGTCGCCGAGGGCGACGCCGCCGCGCCCAAGAAAAAGAAAATCCCGCTGCTGTTCATCATCGCGCCGGTCGCCCTGTTGGTGCTGGGCGGCGGGGGGGCGGCCGCCTTCTTCATGCTGAAGCCCAAGCCCGCCGAAGCGCACGGCGCCGAGGCCGAAGCCGGCCACGGAGAAGAGAAGGCCGATAAGGCCGAAAAAAAGGAAGAGAAGAAGGAAGGCGGCGGTCACGGCGGCGGCAAAGAGGGCGAGGCCGATCCTGCGCTGGGCGTCATTTCTGAAGGGCCGGATGGCGTCACCTTCTACACCCTGCCCGACATGGTCATGAACATTCAGTCGCCCGACGGCCGTCCGACCTTCCTGAAGCTGAAGCTGACGCTGGAAATGCAGGACGCCGAGGTGGCGACCCATCTGCAGGAAGAGATGCCGCGTCTGCAGGACATGTTCACCGGCTTCGTGCGCGAACTGCGCCCTGAGGATCTCAGCGGCTCGGCCGGCACCTATCAGCTGCGCGCCGAGATCCTGCGCCGCGTCAATCTGATCGCCGCGCCGGGCAAGGTTGACGCCGTGCTGATCGAAGAAATGCTGGTGCAATAGGCATGACGGACGCGGCGCAACTCGATCCGTTCGGCGGTCTGGGCGATCCTGGCGACGCCCTGTCCGAACGCGTCCTGAACCAGGATGAAATCGACAGCCTGCTGGGCTTCGATCTGGGCGACGACGACGGTTCCGAACGCTCGGGCATCCGCGCCATCATCAACTCCGCGCTCGTCAGCTACGAGCGTCTGCCGATGCTGGAGATCGTGTTCGACCGCCTGGTGCGGTTGATGACGACCAGCCTTCGCAACTTCACCTCCGACAACGTCGAAGTCAGCCTGGACAACATCTCTTCGATCCGGTTCGGCGACTATCTGAACTCGATCCCGCTGCCGGCCATCCTGGCGGTGTTTCGCGCCGAGGAGCTGGACAACTACGGTCTACTGACCGTCGATTCCAACCTGATCTATTCGATCGTGGACGTGCTGCTGGGCGGCCGTCGCGGTACGGCGGCGCTGCGCATCGAAGGCCGGCCCTACACCACCATCGAGCGGGTGCTGGTGCAGCGGATGGTCGAGGTCGTGCTGAACGACGCCCGCCAAGCGTTCGAGCCGCTGACCCCGGTCCACTTCAACCTGGACCGGCTGGAGACCAACCCGCGCTTCGCCGCCATCGCGCGTCCCGCCAACGCCGCCATCCTGATCAAGCTGCGGATCGACATGGAGGATCGCGGCGGTCGTATCGAGCTGCTGCTGCCTTATGCGACGCTGGAGCCGATCCGAAAGATGCTGCTGCAGCAGTTCATGGGCGAGAAGTTCGGCCGCGACAACATATGGGAAGGCCACCTGGCCACCGAGATCTGGACGACCGAGACCGAAGTCCGCGCAGTCCTGGACGAACAGCAGATGCCCCTGTCCAGCGTGTTGAACCTCAAGGTCGGCGACACGATGATGTTGAACGCCACGCCGGATTCCGAGGTTTCGATCCGCGCCGGCTCCATCCCGCTGACCACTGGCCGCATGGGTCGCAAGGGCCAGCACATCGCCATACGCGTCGAAGGACCGGTCAATCCGGAAGTCGCCGCCCGCCTGGGAGTGAACGTCTGATGGCCGGAATGATCATGGACGGCGTGCTGATGGTGCTGCTGATCGCGGCGGTCGGTTACGGCATCAAGCTGGAACGCAAGCTGGCCGCCCTGCGCGCCGGACAACTGGCCTTCGCCCAGGCCGTCACCGAACTGAACGCCGCCGCCGGCCGCGCCGAAAACGCCCTGGCCACCCTTCGCGCGTCGGGGCAGGAAACGGATCTGCTGCACGACCGGATCATCAAGGCGCGAGAGGTCAAGGCCCAGCTGGAAACCCTGATCGCCCGCGCGCCGGCCATGGCGCCGGCGCGGATCGTCGAGGACGAATCTGTTCGTCGCGCGACACCGGCCGCCCTCGCTCTGGCGCCGGCCGCAACCGAAGACGAGGAGCGGGCCGAGCGCATGGCCGCCCTGGCGCAACGCATCCAGGGACTGGCCAGCCCCTCTTCGAACCGTCGCAATGAAGCGGCGGCGCCCGCAGGGCGCGACAATGTCGCCGCCATCGTTCAAGCCCTGACGGCCGGACGCTCCGCTAACCATTCCGCCAAACAAAGCCTCAACGCCGCGCGTCGTAATCTCGACGACGACCTGTTCGCCGCCTGAGTTCGGAACCCCTTGTCATGGCCCGCCTTCCCCGCATCCTGCCCCTGATCGCTATCGCCATCGGCGGAGTCGTCGCCGTGCGCGCCGTCGGCGTCGCGCCTGGCCTGTTCGACGGGGCCAAGGCCTGGGCCGAGGAGGCGGTTCCCGCTGCGGCCGGCGCGCCGCCCAAGCCGGCTCTGCCCGGCACCTGTTCCGCCCTGTCTCCCGAGCAGCTGGCCCAGCAGGCGGGGATTTCGCCGGCCGAACTGAAGATCATCCAGTCGCTGTCGCAGCGCCGCGCGGCGCTGGATGCGCGGGATCAGGACTTCGCCACCACCCTGCCGCTGATGGTCGCCGCCGAGCAGAAGCTGGACGCCAAGGTCAAGGCGCTGGAAGCCCTGAAGGCCGAGATGAAGCAGATGCTCGGCCAGGTGGACGAGCGCGAGAAGGCCGAGATCGACCGTCTGGTTCAGGTCTATTCCGCCATGCGTCCCAAGGAGGCCGCCCCGGTCATGGCCGCGCTGGAGGACCGGGTGCGCCTGCCGGTCGCCGCCGCCATGCGTCCGCGCACCCTGGCCGCCATCATGGCCCAAATGAGCGCGCCGCAAGCCAAGGAGCTGACCGAAAAACTCGCCGCCCGCTTCCAGGCCCAACAGATGGCCGCCCGCGCCGCCGCCGCCGAGGCTGCGACGCCTTCGGCCGCGACGCCCTCCGCTGCTGCGCCCGCTGCCACGACCCCGCCTGCGACGCCGACGGCTCAGCCCGCCGCCGCCCCGACGACCCGTCCGACGCCACGCCCGGCCGCCAACCGTCCCTCTGCGCGACCGGCGGCCCGCCCGGCCGCGGCCCCGGCGCGCCGTCCCGCCGCCACGCCTGCGACTGCTCCCGCTGCGACCGGCCCGCAGGCCTATCAGCCGTCAGCCGCCCCCAACGCCCAGCCGCGTCAAACTGTGCAGTAACCTTAAGTGTGATCTCGGCGCTGACGTTTCGTCTCGACAGCGCGCGCTGTTCGACCAATGATCTTCGAACGCTCCGTCAGAGAGCGATGACATCGAGGATCCGCGCCATGATCGGCGAACTGCTTTACGTCGCGCACCGCATGCGCCGGGCCATCATACTCGCCGTTCCGGCGGTCGGAACCGTGATGATGGCCGCTGTCGCCCAGCACTATCACCTGCTGCCGTAGTTCATTGAGCCCGGTTTCGGATTGGCAGGGCGCGCCTGCGCGTCTATCACCGCGCCTTCCCGAGATCTGAGCCCGACCAACGCCATGTCCGACACGCCCCCCGATCGCCTTTCGGTCGACCCGTCCAGCCCGCATCACGACGCCGAAGTCCTGCAACGCGGTGTCGGCATTCGCTTCAAGGGCGAAGAGAAGACCAATGTCGAGGAATATTGCGTCTCCGAAGGCTGGGTCCGCCTGGCGCTCGGCAACCGCGTGGATCGCAAGGGCAAGGCTCTGACCGTGAAACTGCAGGGTCCGGTCGAACCCTATTTCCAGAACGACTGAACCTACCTAGGGTCCGGCTCTCATCTGAGTCCGGAGCCTGCCTATGTCCATCCGTCTGCTGACCGCCAGCGCCGTCGTCCTGGGTCTTGTCGCGTTTATCCCGGCGGCCCATGCTCAGGATGCGGCGACGGTGCAGCAGGCGATCGTCGTGCGCGACGCCGCGATGCGTTCGAACATCGCCATGGACTATGTCACCCAGCTGACGACACGGTTCGGCGCGCGCCCGGCGGGTTCGCGCTCCGAGCAGCAGGCCGCCGCCTGGGCCGCCGACTATCTGCGCGCCAACGGCTTCCAGAAAGTCCGCATCGAAGAGTTCCCGCTGGTCGGATGGGAGAGGGGCGAAAGCTCGGCCGCCATCGTCGGCGACAACGCCCAGGCCCTGGTCGCTGCGGCTCTGGGCCACTCTCCGGCCACGCCGAGGGGCGGCGTCGAGGCGGAGGTCGTGCGCTTCTCCACCTTCGAAGACCTGCAGGCGGCGCCCGAGGCCGCCGTCCGCGGCAAGATCGTCTATGTCGATCTGGGTCAGATGCACCCAATGCAGGACGGCTCGGGCTATGGTCCCCAGACCCGCGTGCGCGGCGCCGGCCCCGGCGTGGCGGCGGCCAAGGGCGCGGCGGCCTTCGTCATGCGCTCGGTCGGCTCTGACGAGGACCGGATGCCTCACACCGGCACCACTCGCTATGTCGACGGCAAGCCGACCATTCCCGCCTTCGCCCTGGCTGCGCCCGACGCCGATCAGGTCAGCCGCCTGGTCGCCCTGGGTGAGCCGGTGCGCATGCGCCTGACCTCGGCCGCCCGCACCTATCGCACCACCAGCCAGAACGTGATCGGCGATCTGCCCGGCGCCACGCGCCCCGACGAGATCATCGTCCTGGGGTCGCACATGGACAGTTGGGACCTGGGCACCGGCGCCATCGACGACGGGGCAGGGGGCGCCATCACCGTCGCCGCCGCCAAGGCCATCGCCGACAGCGGCCGCCGTCCGGCCCGCACCTTGCGCGTCATCTTCTACGGTTCGGAAGAAGTGGCTCAGCCGACCGCCCAGACCGGCAACGGCGGCGGCGTCTATGCGCGCGGCCAGGGCGCGGCGCTGGACAAGCACATCATCGCCGGCGAGAGCGATTTCGGAGCCGACCGCGTCTATGCCCTGCGGCTGCCGGCCGGCGCGCAAGGGTCCGATTTTCAGAAAGCCGCGACCCGCGTCCTCTATCCGATCGGCGTCCTGGCCTCGGATCGTGTCGAGACCGAAGGCGGCGTCGATGTCGGACCGATGGGCCCGCTGGGCGTACCCTTCTTCGGCCTCGCTCAGGACGGAACCCGCTATTTCGATCTGCACCACACCGCCAACGACACCCTGGACAAGATCGACCCGGCGCAACTGAATCAGAATGTCGCCGCATGGGCGGGCCTGCTGTGGCTGATCGCCGATTCCGACGTGGACTTCCGGGCGATGAGGCCCGCGACCACGCCGTCGATCCCGACACGCTGACGACTTGGAGACCCGGCCCGGTTCCGTCTATAGGAGCCGAACCGGGCCAGACCGGGCTGCGGGCGTGGCGAAACTGGTAGACGCAGCAGACTTAAAATCTGCCGGACGAAAGTCCTTGCCGGTTCAAGCCCGGCCGCCCGCACCACTCCGAACGCTACTCGATCAGAACGGGAAGAAGATCGGGATGGCGACCATGGCGGCGATCCAGGTGATCAGGTTCAGGGGCAGGCCGACACGGACGAAGTCCATGTAGCTGTAGCCGCCCATGTTGAAGACCAGCACATTGGTCTGATAGCCGAACGGGGTGGCGAAGGCGGCAGAGGCCGCCATCATGACGCACACCAAAAAGGGGCGGGGATCGACGCCCAGGCTTTCGGCCAGGGCTACGGCGATGGGGGTGATCAGCACCGCAACGGTGGCGTTGGACAGCAGTTCGGTGGCGAACAGCGTCACGCCGTAAAGCACGATCAAGGCGCCCAGCGGCCCCAGCGGCCGGATCACGCCGATCAGACGATCTGCGCCGGCGGACGCGAGCCCCGTCACTTCGATCGCCGTGCCGACCACAACCATGCCGGCGATCAGCAGCAGGATTTCGGGGCGCAGTCCGGCATAGGCCTCTTCGGGCGTGATGACGCGCAGCAGGATCAGTCCGACGGCGCCGGCAAAGGCCGAGGCGGCGATCGGCGCCCACCCCAGCGCGGCCGACAGGATCACCAGCACAAACACGCCCAGCGAAATCGCAGCCGGCTTCAGCCGTAGCGGACGATCAGCGGCGCCATACAGTTCAACGTCGCCGAGATGCGCATCGCCCGAACCATCGACCTGATTTCGCGATCCGCCCAAGCGCGGCAGGCCGAACGGCAGCAGGCGCTTGCGGCGATTGATGGCTTCGGCCTCTGCGCGACGACGCGCCTCTTCCATTTCCGCCAGCCGTGCGGCTTCCGCCTCGTCCATGGCGACCGATCGACCCAGTTGGCGCGCACCCACGAAATAGAGCCACAGGCCGCCGACGACCGCGATGGCCAGACCCACGGGCGTGATCTCGAACAGGCCGAAGACCGGCTGGCCGGCGTTGCGGGCCATGTCGTTAACCAGCAGATTGGTCGATGTCCCGATCAGCGTCAGCAGACCGCCCATGACCGTGACGTGGCTGAGCGGCATCAGAAAGCGTTTGGGCGACAGGCGAAGCGACTGGGCCACGTCGCGGATCACCGGCGCGGCCAAGACCACCACAGGGGTGTTGTTCAGAAAGCCGCCGACCGAACCGCACAGGCCGATGACGATCCAGATGCCCCGGGCGCCGATCCGGGCGGACAGCTGCGTCGCCTGTCGGATCAGCCAGCCCAAGAGGCCGGACAGTTCGATGGTGTAGGCGATGACGAACAGACCGGCCAAAGCGATGACCGCGGGACTGGCGAAGGCGCCCTGCACCTCAACCGGCCGCACGACGCCCAGCAGCAGGAGGACGGCGGCGCCCGTCAAGGCGACGACATCCGCCCGCATCTTGCCATGGATCAACACGCCCACGACGGCGACAAGCACGGCTAGGGCGGCGATCTGGTCGAAAGTCATGATGCTGTGCAGACCGTCCCCCATCGTTCGCGTCAACCTTTTTCGGGTGAGCGCATCCCCATCAGCGGTTCGCGTGTTAGGGTGGTTCCATGCTCGAAACGATTGCGTCGCCTCGGTCTTCGATAATCGCGCTTGCGGCGTCCCTGCTGGCGCTCGCCGCCTGCCAGCGTGAGCCGCAGCCCGCGCCCCCTCCGGCTGCAAAACCCGAAACGCCGCCGGTGGTGTCCGTCGCGCCTGCGCCGGTGCTGGACCGCGCCGGCCTGCTTCAGGCCATGGACATCGCCGCCTCGGCCTTCGTCGCAGGGCGTGAGGTCGGGGGCGCGTCTCTGGCCGGGCGACGCTTCGTCGTCCGTCAGGCCTTTGGCTGCGGGGCGCCGAGCGAGGCTGCCGAGGCTGCGGCCGATGGGCTGGCGGCGGTCGCCTGGGCGAAAGACCGCCAAAGCCTGAAGTTTAGTTTGGCGCCAGCGGATTGGCTGCAGTCCGGTGTGGTCGGCGGCGACGACAGCGGCCTGGAGGCGGTCGAGGGGTTCTGGCTGGCCCGGCCCTGGCTGCGCACCGAGGCCTGCCCGGCGATGGCGGGCGGCGCCTCAACGTCCGACCAGCCTTCGCCTCAGACGGTGGGCCTGGCCGCCGTGTTCAAGCCGAATGGCGCGCGGACCGGGCGCCGAAACGGCCGCGCCTATGAGTTCACCTTGCGTGGCGAGGACGGCCAACCACCCGTGCCGTCGGCGCAAGGATACCGTCTCGTCCTCGAAGGGCGGATGACCACCTTCGCCGACGGCCGCGCCATCCACTGTCGGGCGGCAGCCGCCGATCAACGGCCGGTTTGCATCGGCGCGGTGCAACTGGACCGCGTCGCCTTCGAAGACGCCGACGGCCAGATGCTCAGCGAGTGGCGCGACGGTTAGGTCTAGAACAGACTGACCGGGAAGCCGATCAACCCTGACGATTGCAGGTGCTCGATGCCTTCCATGACGGGGATGGCGGCGAGGAAGACCAGGCCGTCGCGCAGGGTGCGGACGAAGAAGGCGGGACGGATGGTCAACTCCTCGGCGTCGCGCCAGCGGGCGGGATTGGGCAGGAAGCGCGGCGTGCGGGCGCAGTAGGCGGCATAGGGCGCGCCGAAATGTTCGGCCAACCAGGCCTCTTCGCGACCGACCGTGCGTAGGAAGACCAGGAAGGTCGCCACGGCGAAGATCGCGCCGATCGTCACGCTGCCGGTCTGGGCGCCGACGCCGAAGGCGCCGATGAAGCTGAAGACATACAACGGGTTGCGCGTCATGGAATAGGGGCCGCGGTCGACGATCTCGGCCTTCTTGCGTCCGCCGATATAGAGCGAGCACCAGGCGCGGCCGACGATGGCGACGATGATCGCGGCCAGGCCCAAGGCCTCGACGCCCTCATGCCATTCGCCGTCTAGGGCGGCGACCGAGCGGACGCTGGCGGTCAGGACGATGAGGGCCAGTAGAACCAGACCGGCGAACCATTTGCGACGGCGTTGAACGACGTCGAGAGACAGGGCGGGGGGAACAGGGCTCATGATGGATCTGTTCAGTGATGCTGCTGGGCGCGAACAAGCAGGGCGCGGGCCTCGGCCTTGCGACCGCGGTCGGCGACGGCGCGACCGGGACGGGCGGGGGCGTCGATGGCCCTTTGCAGATAGCGGGCGGCGCCGTTCCAGTCGTGTTCACGCACAAGCAGATCGCCCATGAAGAAGTTGGCGTCGACGTCGTTGGGCGCCATGGCCAGACCGCGCTGGAGATAGTCGCGGGCGCGCTGACGGTTGCCGAAGCCGATCGGGGCGCCCGGAACCTGGGCGTATAGCGAACCGAGGCTGACATAGACCGAGCCGTTCAGCGCGCGCGGATTGATCCGCTCGGCCTGTTCCAGTTCGGTGCGCGCCTCACGCACGAGGCCCAGGGCGCCGATGCCGCCCTTCAATCCCGCTTCCGAAGCGGTGATGATGGCGTCCCAGACCAGAGGTTCGGCGCGGTTGGGGCATTGGGCCACGATGGCGTCGGCCTGGGTGTTCAGCCGCGCCATTTCCGCCATCCGAACGCCTTGCGGGACTTCGAAGTTCACATGGTCCCATGACTGCTGGAGACCGCGCGCGCGGTCGTCGCAGGCGTCGGCGTGGGCGACGGAGGCGACCGTCAGGGGGGCGGCCATCAGGGCCAAGGCGAACAGGGCGGTCTTCATGGCGTGTCTCTCCTTTTGTTCTGTGGTTCAGCCGGCGAACAGGGCGCGGGCCTTCAGGTCGTTGGATTTCAGGGCGCCGTCGATCAGGCCGGGCGCCAGGGCGTTGAGGCGGACGAACAGGTTTTCGGGGAAGCCGAGATAGACGTCGCGGCGATCTGAGCGGATGGCGGCGACGATGCGGTCGGCGATCGGGTCCGGATCGTCCACGGCCATGCCGGTCAGACGCGCATATTCCTCGACCTTGGCGGAGTTGAACGGCGTAGCCACTGCGCGGGGCGCAACATAGGTGACGCCGACGCCTGTTCCGGCCAGCTCGCGGCGCAGCGATTGGCTGAGCGCCCGCATCCCGGCCTTGGCGCTGGAATAGCTGGCGAAGTGGGCGAAGTTGATCGAGCCGAAAATGGAGCCGACATTGGCGATCTGGCCGTGCTTGCGCGCCTTCATGCCGGGCAGGACGGCTTGGGCCAGACGCGCCGGCGCGACTAGATTGACCATATAGGTCGCCAGCAGGTGCTCGGGCGTCTGCTGCTCCAGCGGGCCGAAATGCTGGATTCCGGCGATATTGATCAGAATATCCCAGGCGCGGCCGCCGGCCTGTTCGGCGACGCTGTCGAGGCCCTGCGGAGTGGACAGGTCGCCCACCAGGGTGTGATGGCCCGCCACCGGCGCGCGGGCGACGATCGTGACCCGACCGCCCTCGCGCTCGATCCGCTCGACCACACGACGCCCCAAGGCGCCGGAGCCGCCGGTGATCAGGATGTTGCGATCCTCAAACTGCATCGGCCGTCTCCCGCGCAGCGATGTGGGGGATGGAGGCGAAGACCCCGCCGAACAGGCCGAACATCACCTTGGCCATGTGGACGATGGCGGCGCGGTCGTCGGTGTCCGACACTCCGTCCAGCAGTTGCTTGAGGAACAGGATGTGATCCTGATCCAGAGCCCCGTGGGAAATCAGATAGGTGAAGGCGGCGGGCGGGAGGCCGAGGCTCTGTTGCACGGCCTCGGCGCCGACGCTGGCCAGCTGAATGCTGGTGCCCTCCAGCACATAGACCATGCCGAAAAAGGCCATCGGATTGATGCGCTGGATGGTGTCATAGGCATAGGCCACCATCAGTTCGGTCGCGACGTTCGGGCCGTGCTGCACGGTCTGATCGGGGTCGCCGCCGGCGGCGCGGATGTCGTTCAGGATCCACTGCTCGTGGCCGGTTTCCTCGGCGATATAGTCGTCGAGCGCGGCCTTGAAGACGGCGTGATCATCGTCCAGCCGCGCCCGGGCGGCCTGCATCAGCGGCACGGTGTGGCGGACGTGGTGATAGGCCTGGGCCAGATAGGCGACGTAGGTGTCGCGGCTGATGCGGCCGGCCAGACCGTCCCTGATCTGGGGGATGGCGGCGAAAGCGGCCCGCTCGGTTGCGGTCGCGGCGACCAGGGTTTCAAAAAACGACATGCGAACTCTCAGGCGGCTTGCGAGGGGGAGGGGGCGTAGGTGCGCAGCAGGGTCTCGCGACGCGGACGACCGTTGGCGGTGACCTGACCGGCGGCGGGATCGAAGGGCGGCACCAGACGCCAGTCGCCGATGCGGGCGTAGTCGGGCAGGCGGGCGTTGGCGCGCGCGACGGCGGCTTCGACCTGGGCCGGTTGGGCGCCCGGCATCGCCACGATCAGGGCCGACAACGCCGCCTGCGCCTCGCCCATCGCCATGGCCTGAAGGATATGGGGTTCGGCCAGAAGCTCGCTCTCGACCCATTCGGGTGCGACGTTCCGCCCGAAGGCGGTGATCAGGGTGTTGGCCTTGCGGCCTTCGATGCTGAGCCGTCCATCGGCGTCGAAGCGGCCGATGTCGCCGGTGTGCAGACGCTCCGGCGCGGGCGCCTGGCCGACGTAGCCAAGGAAGGGATGGGGCGAGACCAGGATTTCGCCGTCGTCGGCCAGATGGACCGCAAGGTGAGGCAGAGGCCGGCCGACCGTGTCGGGGCGGGCGTCGTCCGGGCTGTTGAGCGCCACGACAGAAGCGCATTCGCTGAGGCCATAGCCCTCGACCACGGGCAGGCCGGCGTTGGCGGCGGCCTCCAGCAGGGCCGGGGACACGCGGGCGCCGCCGACCGCGATCATCTCCAGCCGATGATCCAGCCGCATTGCGCTTTGAGCGGCGATCAGGCCGCGCAGCAGTTCGGGAACCAGAATCAGGGTCGTGGCGCCGGTCTGGACGACGGTGGTCAGCAGGCGCGCAAAGTCGGGGCGGAAGGCCTCGCCCATCCCGGCCTCGGCAAGACTGGCGGCGTGATAGCGGCCGCCGGCCAGAAGCGTCGCATAAAGGCCGGCGACATTCTCCAGCAGCACCGCCAGCGGCAGCACCGGCAGATGCAGCCCGGCGCGGTCCCGGCCCAAGACCTGAACCAGAGAGGCGGCGACCGCCTCCATCTGATCCTGCGACAGGCAGACGCCCTTGGGCGCGCCGGTCGAGCCGGAGGTGTAGGTGATCTTGGCCGTGCCGGCATGCAGATCGCGCACCGGCAGCCCTGTCGGCGTCAGCCGGATCGGCGCGCCGCCCGCCGTTAGCTCGCCCGGAGCGCCCGGCGTGATCAGCAGCCCCGCGCCGGCATCGGCCAGGGCATGATCGCGTTGAGCGGCCGTGAAGAAGGGCGGGATCGGCACGCTCGGCCGCTGGGCGAGGATCAGCGCCAGATCGACAACGACCCAGGCCGGCCCATTGTCGAGCAGGACACCGACTGGAGATTGATCGTTGGCCAGCACGGTCGCCAGCTGACCGACCTGCGCCAGCAGTTCGGCCGCCGTCAGCGAACCCTCGGCCCACTGGATCACCACATCATCGGGCGTGGAACGGGCGCGACGCGACAGGGCGTCCAGAACGGCGCTCATTAGCGATCCTCGTAGTGCAGGCGGGTGCGGACGGCCCGTCCGACCGGCGCCGTTTCGGAGAAGTGATCCAGCGGGGCGGTCGCCGCGTCGATCGAGCCGGCCAGCACCACGGGATCGGTCTGATAGTAGGCGCCCCAGCTGCCGCCGCCGTCGTCGAGGCGGCGCGGATCGGCGCGCGCGAGCTGAAGCGCGCCCAGACCGGCCTTGTGGAAGATGCGGCGCAACTCGTCGGTCGCGGTGGCGACGGCGAACCTCAGACCTTCGGACTGCAGATGATGGGCCATGGCGGCGAACAGGAAGACGGTCGCGCCCTGTCCGCTGGAGGCCAGGCTGCCGATCTCGACCACCTGCGTGCGGTCGATGACGGCGCCGATGGCCTGGCTCAGGACGGTCTCGACGGAGCCGTCTAGATATTGTTCCAAGTACAGGGGAGCTTCGGCGGCGTGCCGGAAGCCGACGGCGGCGTAGATGACGCCCGCCTCGTCCTGAACGCTCATCAGGGTCGGGAAATGGGCCTGGATTTGGCCGCCATAGGCCTCGGCATAGGCCGCCTCGATGAACTGCTCCACACGGCGACGTTCGCCTCGGCAGGGGTCGTCGAACCGGATGATGCGCGACGACAGCGTGCGGCGCGCGCGCGGCCGAACCGGATCGGCGTCTTCGGGCAGGCGGAGTGGAAACATGCGGGCCTCGGGCCAGGGGACTTCGGGCCAGAGACGACGCGGTGCGGCGACCCCCACAAAAAAATCTTTCGCCGTCGCAATCGCGGTTGCCGCAAAGGGCGCAGCAACCCACGATGGGGTGGTGAACGCCCCTTCCGGTCCCCCTCAGCACGACCCGAGCCGACCGGCGCGGCAAGCCCTGGCGGACGCGTGGCTGGACAGCCGCCCGGCCCTGGTGCGCTTTCTGACGGCGCGCACGGGATCGTCGGCTGCGGCCGAAGATCTGGCGCAGGAAGTCTGGATGCGGCTGCAATCGATGACCGAGGAGGCCGCCGCCGAGGTCCGCCACCCGCAGGCCTTCCTCTATCGGATCGCCGCCAATCTGGCCCTGGATGCGTCCAAGGCGCAGCGTCGTGCGGGCGCGCGCGATCTGGAATGGCGGCGCGCTTCTGCTATCGATGATGCGGCCGAAGCCCAGGATGCGCCGTCGGCCGAGGACGCCGTCTGGGCAAAGCTGAAACTGGAAAAGGTGGTCGCCGCGATCGACCGGATGCCGCCCAAGGCCGCAGAGGCCTTCCGTCTGCACAAGATGGCCGGGCTCAGCCAGGCCGAGGTGGCCGAACGGATGGGCGTGTCGCGCAGCGCGGTCGAAAAATACGTTTCCGCCTCGCTGAAGGAACTGCTGCTGCGGGTCGGTTGGCCATGACGACCGGATTTCGCCATTCTTCATTGAGGATGCGGCGCGACCGCGTCGTCTCTCCCCCAAAGCCCGCTCGGGCCCGGACCGGATCATGACCCAGGACGCAGTCATCAAGGACGAGGAGATCGCCGCCCAGGCCGCCGCCTGGGTCGTGCGTCTGCGCGCCGATGACGTAACGATTGCGGACATCGACGCGGCGACGGCCTGGCTCGATCTAGACCCGGCCCATCGGCGCGCCTTCGACGAGGCCGACGGGCTGTGGACCGCTTCGGACGACCTGTCCGACGTTCAGCCGGCGTCGGTCATCGATCTGTCGGCGCATCGCGAGCGGCGCAAGGGACCGGGGCGGCGATGGATGGTGGCGGTCCCGGCGATGGCTGCGGCCCTCGCCGCGGCGATCTTCCTGGGTCCGATGCTGCAAACCGCGCCGACCGTGGTGTACAGCACCGCGCCCGGCGAAACGCGGACGGTGACCCTGGACGACGGATCGCGGCTTCAGATCAACGGCGGCTCGACCCTGTCGGTGAAGATGGAGCGGGGACGGCGCCTGGTGCACATGGATCAGGCCGAGGCGACCTTCGATGTCGCGCATGACGCCGGCCGGCCCTTCCTGATCGATGTCGGCGAAAGCCAGGTGCGCGTGGTCGGCACAGCGTTCAACATCCGCAGATCCGCCGATGACACCCAGGTGGCGGTGCTGCGGGGCGTCGTCGAGGTCAGCGACCTGAAACAGCCCGCGCGGCGGGTGCGTCTGACGGTCGGTCAGTCGGTCCAGCGCGACGACGCCGACGACCGCATGACCGTGGCCCCCGTCGATGTCCGCACCGCCGCCGCCTGGACCCAGGGGCGACGGGCCTATGACGATCGGCCGCTGCGAGAGATCGCCGCCGACCTCAGCCGCGCCTTCGCCACGCCGGTGACCGTGGCGCCGAACGCGGCGAACCTGCGCTTCTCCGGCACGCTGGTTCTTGATGACGAAGCGGCGGTGATCGGCCGGCTGGAACGGTTCCTGCCGATCAAGGCCACTCGCGGGCCGCAAGGGGTTCGTCTAGAACGGCGCTGAACCTGCTTCGGACGTCGCCTTTTGGTACGAGCCTTCCTCTGCGCCCTGGTCGTCGTTTGCGGTGTGACCACGCCGTCGATCGGCATGGCCCAAGGGCGTTCGTCGCTTCAGGTGTCGGTCTCGCCTCAGCCCTTGCGGACGGCCGTTCTAGACTTTGGCCTGCAGGCGGGCGTCAGCATCGACGCCGCCGGAACCGAGCGATGCGGCCCAACGCGCGGGGTGAGAGGCCGACTTTCCGTCGACGCCGCCTTGTCCAGATTGATGCTGGGCACGCACTGCGTCGCGACCCGCGTCGGCGACGGCGCCTACAGGATCGTGCGGGTCGCCGCCGCGCCGCCTGCCGTCGCGCGGACGATTGCAGCGCCGCCCGCGCCGGTGGCCCCGACGACGCTGGATGAAGTCGTGGTGACGGCGTCACGCACGGACAATCTGCTGCTGTCGCGCGCCCCCTACGGCCTGTCGTCGCTGGATGGGGTGACGCTTGAACGGGCCGGGGTTAGCGACCTCGACGGCGTTGCCGCGCGCGTCTCGGGCCTGACGGTCACCAATCTGGGGCCGGGGCGCGACAAGCTCTTCATTCGCGGCCTGGCGGACGGACCCGTTGCGGGACAGGCGCAAAGCCTGATCGGGCTCTATCTCGACGATGTGCGCCTGACCTACGACGCGCCCGACCCGGCGTTGCGTCTGGCCGACATCGAACGGGTCGAGGTCCTGCGTGGGCCGCAGGGGGCGCTGTACGGCGCCGGTTCGATGGGCGGCGTCGTCCAGATGGTCAGCCGCGCGCCGGACCTGGACGGCGTCTATGGACGCCTGACGGCGGAGGGGGCGCTGACGGCCGGCGGCGCGCCGGGCGACGCCGTCGAGCTGATGATCAACGCCCCGATCCTGCGTGATCGCCTGGCGGTCCGGGTCGTCGGCTATGACGAGACGGTCGGGGGCTACGTCGATGATCAGGCCCTCGGACTGAGCAATGCCGGCGGCATGCATCGGCAGGGGCTGAGGGCGGCGGCGCTGCTGCGTCTGACCCCCGGCTGGACCTTGAAGACGGGATTCCTCGCCCAGACCATCGACGTCGATGACAGCCAGTACGCCAACCTGGGCGCCGACCAACCCTATGCGCGTCGTCGCAGTTTGACGGAGCCCAGCCGCAACGACTTCGACGGCGTCTGGGCCTCGGTGGACGGGGATCTGGGCTGGGCGCGGCTGCGGGCCTCATCCAGCGTTCAGTCGCACGGCCTCGATGCGCGCTACGATGCGACGCCTGCGGCCGGATTGTTCGGGCTTACGGGAACAGCGGCGCTGGACCAGGCCGACGACCTGTCGGCTGCGGTGCATGAGGTGCGGTTGAACGGCGACTTCGGCGCGCGACTGAAGTGGAGCGCCGGGCTGTTCTTCTCGGAATATACCCACACCCGCACCGTAGGAATCTCGGACGGGCAGGGCGGGCCGGGGGTCTATCGACAGCACAGGCGCGACCATGTGGACGAGGCCGCCCTGTTCGGCGACGCCGCCTATGCGCTGAGCGACCATCTGAAGATCACCGCCGGCGCGCGCCTGTTCCGCATCGGGGTCGAGCATCGCAGCGAAACCGACGGCGATCCGACGCAGGTGTCTGGAGAAGACGCCCTGGTCGATATCACCCCGCGTCTGGTGGTCGAATATGATCGTGGGCCCTTCGTCTTCTACGCCCTGGCGACGGAGGGCTATCGCGGGCCGGGCTTCAACGCGGGCGCCGTGCCGGGCGGCGATCAGCAGCCTGCGCGACGGGTGAAGCCGGACGAGATCGTCGCCGGCGAGGCGGGCGCGCGCTTCACCCTGTTCGAAGGGCGATTGCGCGGGCGAAGCGCGGTCTTCGTCGCCGATTGGCGCAACATCCAGTCGGACCGGTTCGACGCCCGGGGCCTGCCGTTCACCGCCAATCTGGGCGATGGCCGCAATCGCGGGATCGAGGGCGAGGTCGAATGGCGCGACGGCCCATGGACGCTTGATGCGCACGCCGTCGTCAATGATCCCGAGTTGACCCGACCGGACCCCGGTTTTGCGCTGGGGACCGACACGCGACTGCCCGCGGTCGCCGATTTCAGCGTGCAGGGCGGCGTCGTGCATGAGGCGCATCTGGCGCATGCGACGGTGCGATCCGAGCTTCGTCTGGGCTATGTCGGCCCGACCGATATCGCCCTGTCGCCGACCTCCACCGGGGCCTCGGCCGGCTATATGACCAGTTCGCTTGGCGTCGGCGTCGAGATCGATCGCTGGGCGGTCAGGGCGTCGGTGGACAATCTGTTCAACCGCAGCGACGACACCTTCACCTTCGGCAACCCCTTCTACGCCTCAGGCGACATCAGCACCCCGCAACGACCGCTCACCGCCCGCCTGGCCCTGACGGCGCGGTTCTGATCAGGCGGCGATGTGGAACAGGCGGCCCACGCCTGCGGTGATGGCCATGGCGAGCGCGCCCCAGAAGACCACGCGCAGAACCGATCGTCCGATCGGCGCGCCGCCTGCGCGGGCGCCCAGGGCGCCCAGCATGGCCAGACCCAACAGGGCGGAAGCCGCGACCCAGATCGCCAGCATGTCCAACGGCGCAACGGCGGCGACGACCAAAGGGAGGGCGGCCCCGGCCGAGAAGGTGATCGCCGAGGTCAGCGCCGCCTGGATCGGCCGCGCCGTGGTGATCTCCGAAATACCCAGCTCGTCACGCGCATGGGCGCCCAGCGCGTCATGCGCCATCATCTGGCGCGCCACCTCGGTCGCCAGATCCGGCGCGACGCCTCGCCCGACATAGATGCCGGCCAGTTCGCGCGTCTCCGCCTCATGATCGCCGGCCAGTTCGACCGCCTCACGGGCCAGATCGGCCTTTTCGGTGTCGGACTGCGAACTGACCGAGACATATTCGCCCGCCGCCATCGACATGGCGCCTGCCGCCAGTCCCGCCACGCCCGCGATCAATATGCCGCCATGACTGGTCGCCGCCGCCGCGACGCCCACCACCAGACTGGCCGTCGACACCAGCCCGTCATTGGCCCCCAACACCGCCGCCCTGAGCCAGCCGATCCGATCGACCCGATGGGTTTCTCCGTGAAGCATGCGCCTTCTCCGTGGTCGTCGCACCAAGCATGGACCGATCGATGGTTTGAAGCCAGGCGCGGTGCTTGGATCCCGACGACCGGGCAACTTCGCGCGCCCTGCGACAGCCGCTATGCTGCCGCGATGAGTCGGGCCGTGTCATGATCAAATATATCGGCTCCAAGCGCGCCCTGCTGGGGCATGTGACGGGTGCGGTGGCGGGGGTGCTGCCGCAGGGCGGGCGTGTGTGCGATCTGTTTTCGGGCACGGCGCGGGTCGGGCACGCCCTGAAGAAGCAGGGGTTTCAGGTCTGGTCGAACGACCTGAACGCCTATGCCCACGCCCTGGCGACGACCTATGTCGAGGCGGATCGGGAGCGGTGGGTTGAGCGGGCCGAGGTCGTGCTGGCCGAGCTGCGGACGGTCAAGCCCGAGGCGGGCTGGTTCACTCAGGCCTTTTGTCAGGATGCTCGGTATTTCCATCCCGACAACGGGGCGCGGATCGACGCCATGCGCGACCGGATCGAGGCGATGGGACTGGAGCCGGAACTCAAGGCCATCGCCCTGGTCAGCCTGATGGAGGCGGCGGATCGGGTGGATTCCACCGCCGGGGTTCAGATGGCCTATATGAAGCAGTGGGCGCCGAGGGCGTTGAAGACGCTGGAGCTGCGCACGCCGGACCTGGTTCCGGCCGTGGACGGACCGTGCCGAGCGACGCAGGGTGATGCGGTCGAGATCGCCGAACAGGTCGAGGCGGATCTGGTTTACCTGGACCCGCCCTACAACCAGCATTCCTATCTGGGCAACTACCATTGCTGGGAGAGCCTGGTGCTGTGGGACCGGCCCGAGACCTATGGGGTGGCCAACAAGCGGGTGGACGTGAGGACGCGGAAAAGCGCCTTCAACAGTCGGCCCGGCATCGGCCCGGCGCTGCGGACCGTGATCGAGCGGGTCAAGGCGCCGAACCTGATCGTCAGCTTCAACGACGAGGGGTATCTGAGCCGCGCGGACCTGGTCGAGATGCTGTCGGCGAGGGGCCATGTGCAGGTCCTGGAGATGGCGCATCCCCGCTATGTCGGCGCTCGGATCGGGATCCATAATCCCAAGGGCGAGAAGGTCGGGCAGGTGGGGCGGCTCAAGAATGTCGAGCACCTGTTCGTGGTCACCGAGCGGCCGGTTTCCTTGCCCGTGGCCGCATAGACACCAATGAAAACAACGGAGGGTAGGGCGGAACGCGAATCGCTGCGTGCCGTTGTGGGACTATGCAACCGCACCCGTACACCGCCCCCAAGACCGATCGCAGCGACGACTACCGCGTGCGTCCGGCAGCTGAGCCGCGCTCGTGGGCGCCGCGGACGGCGGATGCGACCTTCACCCACAACGCCGCGCGTTACACGCGGCCGGTCGAGGCCGTTCAGCCGGTCGAGCAGATCGATGTCGAGCCCGAGGTGGCGCCGCCGCCGCGCTGGATGATGGCGATCGCCGGGGCGGCTGTGGCGGCCCTGATGGGCGCGCTGCTGGGCGGCTTCCTGCACATCTGAGACGGCGTCAGGCCTCCTGCAACAGCGCCTTGATCGGCGACCAGCTGCGCCGATGAGCGGGGCAGGGGCCTAGTGTTTTCAACGCGTTCTGATGGATCGGGGCGTTGTAGCCCTTGTGGCTGGCGAAGCCGTAGCCGGGGTATTGGGCGTCCAGGTCGATCATCAATCGATCTCGCGCGGTCTTGGCCAGGATCGAGGCCGCCGCGATCGATAGCGACAGTCCATCGCCGCCGACGACTGTCTGGATTTCGCAAGGAAGCTTGAAGCGATAGTTGCCGTCGACCAGGGCGGCGACCGGCTGGACCTGAAGCGCCTCGATGGCGCGGCACATGGCTAGGCCCGTGGCGTGCAGGATGTTCAGTTCCTCGATCTCGTCCACCGAGGCGAAGCCGACGCCCCAGGCGACGGCGCGGGCCTTGATCTCAGGCTCTAGGGCGGCGCGACGCTTTTCGGTCAGGGCCTTGGAATCGTCGATGCCGGGCGGCAGGTCGTCAGGGTTCAGGATCACCGCCGCCGCCGAGACGGGGCCGGCCCAGGGACCACGCCCGGCCTCGTCCACGCCGCAGACGTGACCGTTGACGCGCTGCATCAGCACCGTTTCCAGCGCAAGGGTCGGGAAGGCTTTCGGATTTGCGGGGGCTCTAGCCATGGCTCGCCATCGCACGAACCTGGGCGTGACGGAAGCAGGTCGTCTGGTGATCGTTGACCATGCCGACGGCCTGCATGAAGGCATAGACGATGACCGGGCCGCAGAAGTTGAATCCGCGTTTCTTCAACGCCTTGGCCATGGCGACGGACTGTTCGGTCTGGGTCGGGGCCTGGCGATAGTCGGCGTAGGGGGTCTGGATCGGTTCGCCGCCGACGAATGACCAGAGCCAGGCGGAGAAGTCCTCGCCGTCATCGCGCATCTGGAGCCAGATTTGGGCGCCCCGGATGGCGGCGTTGATCTTGGCGCGCGAGCGGATGATGCGCGGATCGTTCAGCAGGCGCTGGATGTCGGCCTCGTCGTAGCGGGCGACGATCTCGGGTTCGAAACCGTCGAAGGCGTCGCGGATGCCCTCGCGTTTTCTGAGGATGGTGATCCAGGCGAGACCGGCCTGAAAGCCATCGAGCACCAGTTTTTCCCACAGGGCGCGAGGATCGCGCTCGGGCACGCCCCATTCGGTATCGTGATAGGCGACATAGAGCGGGTCGGTCCCGCACCAGCCGCAGCGGCCTTCAGCATGTGAGTCGATCATGAGGCGAAAGTGGTCGGGTGGGCGGTTTCAGGGAAGGCTGGGCGTTGAGGCCGGGGGAAGGAAAAACACCGTCTAAAGTGTCTAATTCGTCTAATCTCGGGGCGTGGGCGGCATTGCACTGCACCTCGAGAACGCGTGCAAAGTGCAAGAAAGTGCAATTTTGAGGGTGAAGTTGGATGCTGGAAAATAGTCTGATGCGTCCAGGTGTTTGTCTCCACCCGTTCGTGAATCTGCGCATTGTAAGGGCGTTGGGGGAAGGGACGGTCGATTGACGTTGGTGGATTTTAACTCGCTGAAATGTCGGTGGAAGTTTCGCCAGGATGGGATGGCGGGCGCCTAATGTTTTCTCTCCCATTGGGAGAGGGCTTGAGCGCACAGCGGCGATAGCCGTCGTTCTGGCGCGAAAGGGTGAGGGTCGGATTGTGCGAACTGGCCCACCGCCCGACCCTCATCCGGCCCTACGGGCCACCTTCTCCCAACGGGAGAAGGAGTATCGGGGGCTTCAGTCCCGGACCAATCCGCCGTCCACGACCAGGTTCTGGCCGGTGACCGCGCGGCTCCAGGGGGAGGCGAAGAAGAGGACGGCGTCGGCGAACTCTTCGGGCGTGGTCACCGACCGCAGCGGGGTCATGCCGGCGATCAGGTCGAAGACGGCCTCGGGCGTGGCGGCGCTGGCGTCGGTAGTGCGCAGGAGGCCGCCTGAAACCATGTTGACGGTGATGCCGTCAGGGCCGAGGTCGCCGGCGGCGGTGCGGGTCAGGCTGAGCAGGGCGGCCTTGGCGGCGGTGTAGTCGTGGTAGGGCACGACCGGATTCTGGAACAGGTTGGTGCCGATGTTGACGATGCGGCCGAACCGGGCGGCGGCCATGCCGGGCGCGGTCGCCTGGATCAGGTTCAGGGCGCCGCGCACGACGGTCGAGAACTGGCGATCCATCTCGTCCCAGCCGATGGCGGTCATCTGGGAGCGGGCGTCGCCGTTGAAGCTGTAGTCCAAGGCGTTGTTGACGACGGTGGTGACGGGGGCGCCGAAACGGCCTTGCGCCGTCGCGACCATGGCGTCCACGGCCGCGCGGTCGGTCACGTCGGCCTGAAGAGCGAGGGCGCGCTCGCCGATCTCGGCGGCTAGGGCGTTCGCGGCCTCGCCGCTGTTCCTCCAGTTGATGACCACGCGGGCGCCTTCATGGGCGAAGGCGCGGACGCAGGCGGCGCCGACGCCGCGCGCCCCGCCGGTGACGAGGACGATCTGATCGGCGATCTTCATGGGGGGACTCACGCGTTGGAGGAGGGAAGGACGTCCTCGCCCATCCAGGCGGGTTTGCGCAAGCGCACCGGGCGGCCGTCAACCGTCAGGTCGCCGTCGAGGCGGTCGATGCGCAGCAGGGCCATGACCGAACCGTCCTGCCCCGAGAGGACCTCGCCCGCGCGCAGTTCACCCTTTAGCACCTCGGCGCCGAAGGCGGGTGGCGGGCCGTCGAAGTCCAGCGGCAGCATCCGGTTCTTGATCGTTCCCCGGCGTTTCATGCGCGAGGTCGTTTCCTGGCCGACGAAACAGCCCTTCTGGAAGTCGATGCCGTTCAGCAGGTCGAAATCGGCCTCAATCGGATAGGTCTTGTCCTGGGGCGCGTCGGCGGTCGGATCGGGCAGGCCGATCGACAGGCGATGGGCGTCGTAGTCGGCCTCGGCGGCGTCCGCAGTCGCCTCGCCATAGAAGCGGCCGCCCATCAGGGGCGTGCGGGGGTCGGGGATGAAGCCGGCGGCGGTCTCGGGCCAGGCGGCGAAAACCGGGCGGTCGTCGGCGGCGACCTGAACCTTGGCGCGCAGCCTGTACATCGACAAACGTTGGATCAGGGAGTCGCGACGCTCGGCGGCGACATCCAGAACGACGCCGTCAGCCTGTCCCAGCAGGAAAAGGTCGAACAGTAGACGGCCGGGCGGGGACAGAAGGGCGCCGAACCGCAGTTCGCCTTCGGCCAGCGTCTCCACGTCCTGGGTCAGCAAATTGTGCAGGAAGGGTTTCGCCTCCTCACCCGTGACGGAGATCAGAGCGCGACTGTCGAGACGGGCGATGGGCATGGGGCGAAGATAGGGCCGACGACGTGGCTTCAGAAGACGCCTCGCCGAATTTAGGCGACGGCGGCGGCCTCGCCTTCCAGCCGAGGGTCGAAGGTGCGCCAGTCGCTGGCGCCCCAGGCGGTGACGCGCATGACCAGGTCGACGATGTTCATCGGCTTGGCGATGCAGTCGTCCATGCCGGCCTGTTCGTACTGGGTCAGCTGTTCCGGCAGGGTGTTGGCGGTCAGGGCCAGGATGGGGGTGCGGCCTGTCACGCCGGGCAGGGCCCTGATGGCGCGGGTCGCCTCGACGCCGTCCATTACAGGCATCTGGATATCCATCAGGATCACGTCCCAGTCGCCGGTGCGGGCGGCCTCGACGCCCTGTTCGCCGTCGTTGGCGGTGGCGCAGGCGATGCCCTGTGCCGTCAACACCGCCATGACCAGGGCGCGGTTGCTGTCGTGATCGTCGACATAGAGGACGCGCAGGGCAGGGGCGTCCTCATTGGCCGGCGGGGCGGGCTCGGCGGGGGTGTCTGAGGGCGCCAGGGGAACGACGTTGTCGGCCGACAGGTCGATCATGTCGTTGACGACGGACAACAGGCGCTGGCCCGCGCCGTTGATGCGGGCGGCCTGATCGGCCTGTTCGTCGGGCAGGCCGGCCTTGGACAACAGGTCGGAGAAGCCGATGACCGCGTTCAGCGGCGTGCGCAGTTCGTGCGACATGTCCGTCAGGAACTTCTGCCGGGCCTCGGCCATCGATGTCTTCTGCTCGGCGGCGACGCGGGCCTGTTCGGCCTCGACGCGGTCGGTCACGTCGATCTCGTTCAGCATCACGCCGAGATGGCCCGTGACGGGGTCGGTCACGGGACGAATGTCCAGATGGTGCCAGCGCACGCCCTCGCGCGTGATGATCTCGCAGACGTCGGAAATCGCCGAACCCGACAGGGCGGTCGCCAGCATGGGCTGGGCGCGCTCGGGCTGGGCGAATCGGGCCTCGAAGGGGTGCGCGGTCGAGCCGTAGGCGGCGAAGGCTGACGGGTTGGAGAAGATCGGGCGGGCTTCGCTGTCGAACAGGGTGATCAGGGTCGAGGTGTGGCGCAGGGCCTCGACCGCGCGACGCTCCTCGTTTTCGACCGTGATGGGCGCGGCCTCGAACAGCAGGACCGGCGTGCCGTCCGTCAGGCGATAGGTCGAGATCACCGCCGACACCGTCAGCGGTCGCCCGTGCGGGTAGAAGGTCCAGTCTTCCGTCAGGGTCTCGCCATTGGCGGTCTCGCGCGCCAGACGCTCGGTTCGGGCCAGGACGGCGGGGGAGACATTGCTGAAATCGCGCGCCAGAAGGGCGTCGAGATTGTCGGACCCCCAGAGGTCGAGCGCGGCCGCATTGGCGTAGACGCCGCGCAAGCCGACCGGGTCGAACATCCAGATCGGTCGTTTCAGCGCGTCCCAGGCCTGCATCGACGGCGTGCCCTTTCCAGCGACGGCGTTACGGATTTCACCGTAGGGCCAAGGGCTTAAGCTTCGGCTAAGCTTTCGGCCGATCCTGGGTTGTCACCGCATATCGCGCGACGACGCCGTCCGGCTGGAAATCGTGTTCGGCCAGCCGGTCGAGGGACATCAGGACGCGGGTCGTGAAGGCGTCCGGGTCGCCATCCTCGATCGCCGGGCGCAGCCAGTCGGTGACGACGGCGCGGGCGGGATAGGTCCCGACCGGGCCGGGAATGCTGAGCGCGACCTCGATCCCTTCCGCGACCCAGCCGGCGACGGTCACGAAGAAGTCGGGCGAGGCCAGGAAGCCGGAGCGGCGCAGGACATACAGGGTGATGACCCCGTCCTCGACGCCGTCGGGGCGGACGATGACGCCGCTGCGATCCGGTCGCCAGTCGTCGGACAACTCGACCACGCGCCACAGGCAGAACCAGATGCGGCAGGTGTTCGGCCGGATCGCGTGAACCGAACAGCCGGCGCCGTCGACGCAATAGGCGCACAGTTCGCCCGTCGGCTTGGCCAGTGCCGGCAGGTTCAGCGGTATGACCCGGCAGCATTCGACGCAACCGCCGCAGGTCCGGCCGGGGAGGAGGGGCAGGCTCACCCGGCTGAACGCTCCAGCCGGGCGATGCGGCGATCCATGTCGGCGACGACCGCTTCCAGGCGGGCCTTTTCGGAGGCCATGTCGATCGGCGTGCCGTCCTCGTAGGAAATCGTCGCGCCCTTGGCGATCAGGTCTAGCCGGTAAATCGCCGTCACGCGCTGGGCCTTGAAGCGTTCGAGGGCGGCGGCTTCTGGATCGGGGGCTGGGTCGGGCGTCTGGCTCATGCGCGTCGCTGTAGCGCATGGGGCCTTCCTGTGGAAACACGCGTTTGGCGCTGAACCGCAGATAGAATCCCTGTATCCGTCGACGGATGATCGGGCGGTTTCCCATCCTGTACATCGCCGAGGCGGACGCCGAGGACGCCGTGCTGTCCTCAGGCGTGCTGGCGCATCTGGTCGAGAGCCTGCCGCACGCGACCTTCACCATCGTCGGATCGGCCGCCAGCGCGCCGCTGTTCGCCGATACGCCGCGCCTGACGAAGTTGATCGTGCTGGAGCGCGAGGGCCATTTCGAATGGATCGCCCTGTGGAACCAGGTGCGGGCGACCAAATGGGGGCTGGTCGTGGACATGCGCGGCTCTGACCTGTCGGGCAAGCTGAGGCGGCACAAGCGCGCGGTGCGGGGCAAGGATCAGCCGGGCCTGCATGCGGTCGAGGCGGCGGCGGCGGTGCTAAAGCTGGAGCCGGACGAGATCCCGGCGCCGAAACTCTATGTCTCGGACGAGACGCAGGCCCAGGTCGAGGCGCTGATCCCGACGACGGGCGGCGACGGGCCGATCCTGGCGGTCGGGCCGGGCGTGGAATGGATGGGCAAGCGCTGGCCGGCCGAACGCTACGCCAAGGTGGCGGCCAAGCTGCTGGCCGACGACGGGCCGCTGGCGGGCGGGCGGCTGATGATCGTGGGCGAGGAGATCGACCGCGAGGCGGCGCACACGATCCGCTACGCCGTGCCGCGCGCGCGGGTGATCGAGCTTCAGGGCAAGCTGACGCGGCTGCAGACGGTGGCGGCCTTGTCGAAGTCGGTGCTGTACATCGGGGCGGACTCGATCTGGACGCATCTGGCCGTGGCCTCGGGCACGCCGGTCGTCGCCGCCTTCGGACCGTCGGATGAGACCGTGCGCGGACCCTGGAAGGGGGAGGCCGTGCGCGGGCCGCGGACCTATGAAGAGTTCAAGAAGCTGGATCCGCGCCTGAACCAGGCGATCCAGCATATGATGGACCTGCCGTGGGAGCGGGTGTTGAAGGCGGCGCAGCGGATGTTGAAGGCGCGGGGTTAGCACCCCTTGCATCCGCTATCCCCGCGAAAGCGGGGGCCCAAGTTCTTTTGTTCGCAAAACTGTCCGGGATGGGCCGCCCGTTCTCGGGCCAGCCGTTAGCGCGCCCAAAGCGCTGGGTCCCCGCTTTCGCGGGGATGAGCGGAGATATAGTAAGAGCGCATCGCTCATCCCCCAGGAACCGCCCCATGACCCAGACCTATGACCTGATCGTCCGTGGCGGCGAGGTGGCGAACCATGCGGGGCGCGGCATGGCCGACGTGGGGGTGATCGACGGCAAGATCGCCTTCATCGGCGACCTGAGCCAAGCCTCGGCGGGCGAGGTCTTCGATGCGACGGGACTGACCGTCCTTCCCGGCGTGATCGACACCCAGGTCCATTTCCGCGAGCCGGGGCTGGAGTGGAAGGAAGACCTGGAGACCGGAAGCCGCGCGGCGGCCCTGGGCGGCGTCGTCGCCGTGTTCGAGATGCCGAACACCAATCCCAACACCACCGATCCCGACACCATGGCCGACAAGCTGGCGCGGGCGAAGGATCGGATGTGGACCGACCACGCCTTCTACGTCGGCGGCACGCATGAGAATGCGGACTATCTGGGCGAGTTGGAGCGGCTGCCCGGCTGCTGCGGGGTCAAGGTCTTCATGGGCGCCTCGACCGGCGACCTGCTGATCGCCGACGACGAAGGGGTGAGGAAGGTCCTGTCCAATGTGCGCCGTCGGGCCACCTTCCACTCCGAGGACGAATACCGTCTGGTCGAGCGTCGCGGCCTGGCCCGCACCGGCGACTGGACCAGCCACCCGGAGGTGCGCGACGCCGAGAGCGCCATCCGCTCGACCCGGCGTTTGGTCGGCCTGGCCAAGGAGACGGGCGCGCGCATCCATGTGCTGCACGTCACGACCCGGGAAGAGATGGAATATCTGCGCTTCCACAAGGATGTCGCCACTGTCGAGATCACGCCCCAGCACCTGACCCTGGTCGGACCGGAAGCCTATCAGCGGCTGGGCAGCTATGCCCAGATGAACCCGCCGATCCGGTCGCAGGAGCATGTGGACGCGCTGTGGCTGTGGGGGATGCAGCAGGGCGTAGCCGACGTGCTGGGCTCCGACCATGCGCCGCACACCAAGGAAGAAAAGGCCAAGCCCTATCCGGCCTCGCCGTCCGGCATGCCAGGTGTGCAGACGTTGGTGCCGCTGATGCTGACGCACGTGGCCAATGGGCGGCTGTCGCTGGAGCGGTTCATCGACCTGACCTCTGCGGGGGCGCAGCGGGTGTTCGGCACGGCGAACAAGGGGCGGATGGCCGTCAGCTATGACGCCGACCTGACCATCGTCGATCTGAAGGCCAAGCGGACGATCACCCACGATCAACAGGCGACGCGCTGCGGCTGGACCCCGTTCGACGGGGTCGAGGCGACCGGCTGGCCGATGGCGACCATCGTGCGCGGCCGGGTGGTGATGCAGGACGGTGAACTGATCGGATCGGCGCACGGGCGGCCGGTGCGGTTCATGGAGACGCTGTGAGGGAGAGGCTCGGCCTGATCGGCTTCGGCGCCTTCGGGCGGCTGACGGCGCGGCATCTGTCGGCCGGGTTCGATATCCTGGCGCATGATCCGGCGGCGAGCGATGACGAAGGCCTCGCGACCCTGACCGATCTGGCGACCGCCGCCGCCTGTCCTACGGTGGTGCTGGCCGTGCCGGTCGAGGCGTTGGAGGCGACACTGTTCGCCATCGGCCCGCACCTGATGCCCGACACCTTGGTCATCGACGTGGGCTCGGTTAAGGTGAAGCCGGCGCAGGCGATGAACGCCCTGCTGCCGCCCGGCGTGCGGGTCGTCGGCACCCATCCCCTGTTCGGGCCGCAAAGCGGCAAGGACGGCATCGCGGGCCTGCGGATCGCCGTGTGCGAGGTGCGGGGCGGAAAGGACGCCCGCCGCGTCGCCGCCTTCTGCCGCCGGGCGTTGAGGCTGAAGGTGTTTCAGGTCAGCCCCCAGGACCATGACCGCGAGGCTGCGACGGTGCAGGGCCTGACCCATCTGATCGCCCGTGTCCTGATGGCCATGGAGCCCCTGCCGACGCGCATGACCACCGCCAGCTTCGACCGGCTGATGCAGGCTGTCGACATGGTCCGCCACGACAGCCCCGCCGTCTTCCGCGCCATCGAACGCGACAACCCCTTCGCGGCGGAGGTGAGGGAGCGGTTCTTCGCCCTGGCGGATGAGGCGCGGGGTGGCGTAGCGTCGAACTGAGGCGCAGAGTGACGGTGGGTACTCCAGGGGAAGCTTGGCGCATGGGACTTCTGACCTTCTGTCTGAACGTCACCCTGGATGGTTGCGTCGATCATCAGGCGGGCATCGCCGACGACGAAACACATGCCTTCTTCACGCGCCTGATGGACGAACACGGGGCGATGTTGTGGGGCCGCGTGACCTACGAAATGATGGAAAGCTACTGGCTCGCTGTCGCCCGGGGCGATTTGGACGCGCCGCCCATGATCCGCCAGTGGGCGCTCAAACTTGAGGTCAAGCCAAAGTATGTCGCGTCATCGACGCGAGCGGACTTTCCTTGGACCAACAGCCGCCATATCAGCAGCGACCTTCGGACAGGCGTCCAGGCGCTCAAGCACGCAACGCCTGAAGGCGTCTTGCTCGGGAGCGGCGAACTGGCGGCCGAACTGGATCGGATGGACCTGATCGACGAGTATCAGTTTCTCGTCCATCCCCGGATCGCCGGGCGCGGCCCGACCCTGCATCAGAGTGGATTGCCCAGCGCACGACGGCTGAAGCTGGTGTCCGCGACGCCGCTGGCCAACGGCGTGATCGTCACGCATTACAGGCGTGACGGCTGACGTCGAAATGCGGCTAAAAATCCTCGGCGGCGCATCTATTCGCCCGGTGACGCGAGCCCAGGTCGTGCTCGTTGCCGCTCAGCGCTTCCTATTCGCCCGAATGAACGCCCCCACATCCCCCGCCACGCCCGGCGCGAGCGGCAGGGACGGATCGGCGTAGGTGGCCAGATTGGCGGCGCGGTCGGCGGGGGCGGTCTTCAGGACATGGTTGACGTCGGGCCAGAGTTTCAGCGTCGCCTTGGGGTCTGCGGCGGCTAAAGCCTGGGCGTCCGCGACGCCGATCTGGAGGTCGGTGGTGCCCTGGCCGATGAAGACCGGGCCGTCGTAGGCGGCGAGCAGGGCGGCGGGGTCCAGCGGCAGCCACGAGATCAGATAGGGCTGGACCGACGGGCGGAACAGGGCCGCCAGCGCGGGCGGCGTGTCGGCGACGGTGCGGCCGGCCTCGAGCTCGGCAAGCACGGCGAAGGCCTGGGTCTTCAGGGGTTCGGGCAGGCCGGCCTGGAGCTGTTCGCGGATCACCACGCCGGCCGGGCGACCGGCGCCGGACAGCAGGATCAGGCCGCAGACCTTGTCGTCGCCGCCCTCGACCGCCTTCAGCGCGACCAGGGCGCCTTCGCTGTGGCCGATCAGCCAGGCGCAGGGCTGATCCGTCCGCGAGGCCGCCTCGGCGGCCCAGGCGCGGGCGTCGACGGCGTAGTCTTCGAAGCGAAGCTTGGTTTCGTCGAGCCCGGCGGCGGCGCTGGCCGCGATGCCGCGCTTGTCGATGCGCACGGTGGCGATCCCCTGTTCCGCCAGGCCCTCGGCCAGCAGGCGATAGGTGGAGGCGGCGACGCCCATCGGGCTGTTCCCGTCCCGATCGGTCGGGCCGGAGCCGGGCAGGATGACGGCGACGGCCGTCGGCGCTTCCGGCGTCAGCAGCGTGCCATGCAAGGGCGCGGGCTGGGCGGGCAGGGCGATGTCGGTCGAGACCGGACGGGCGAGCAGGCTGGCGGCCAGAAGGGCGTGGGTCAGCAGCGGCATGATGATCTCCTTGGCGGCGAGGTCAGACGAGAAATCAGCTAAATGCAATATGTCGCGGGTGCGGCGGATTGCATTCAACCGAGCGATCGGGCTAGGGACGCGCAACTTGATTTTGAGAATGCGTATCAAAATGCTCTGCCTTCGCCGTGCCTCCGTTCTTTTGACCGCCAGCGCCCTGACGCTGACACTCGCCTCGCCGGCCCTGGCGCAGCAGGCGACAGCTCCGGCGGAGCTGGGTGAGATCGTGGTGACGGGATCGCAGGTTCGGCTGACGGCGCCGGCGGCGGGCGGTCAGGTGGCGCGCGGCGGACGCATCGGCCTGCTGGGCAATCTGGGCGTGATGGACACGCCGTTCTCGACCGCCAACTACACCGAAAAACTGGTGCGTGATCAGCAGGCGCGGGGCATCGGCGACGTGCTGCAGAACGATCCGACGGTGCGTGTGTCCAAGGGATTCGGCAACTTCCAGGAGCTGTATGTCGTTCGCGGCTTCCCGGTCTATTCGGACGACATGAGCTACAACGGGCTCTATGGCGTCTTACCGCGCCAGTTCGTGGCGGCCGAACTGGTGGAGCGGGTCGAGGTGTTTCGCGGAGCCAGCACCTTCCTGAACGGCGCCGCGCCGGGCGGAACGGGGGTCGGCGGCGCCTTCAACCTGACGCCGAAGCGGGCGGGCGACGCCCCCCTGACGCGCCTGACCGGAGGCGTATCGGGCCGTGACGAGATCTATGCCGCCGCCGACCTGGCCCGCCGTTTCGGCGACGAAGGCGAATGGGGCGCGCGCCTGAACATCGCCAGCCGTGCGGGCGAGAGCGCCGTCGAGGATGAGACCGGCCAGCTGCGGGTCGTCGGCCTGGGGCTGGACCGCCGAGGCGATCGCGCCCGGTTTTCGGCCGATCTGGGCTGGCAGGATCACCGGATCGATGCGCCCCGTCCCAGCGTGACGCCGGGAACCGCCATCCCGGACGCGCCCTCGGCCGACAGGAACTTCGCCCAGCGCTGGACCTACACCGACGAAGAGCAGCTGTTCGGCGCCGTGCGCGGCGAGCTGGACCTGACCGACAAAATCAGCGCCTGGGCCGCTTTCGGCGGGCGTCAGGGCGAGGAAGACAACAGCCTGGCCAATCCGCGCGCCGACGCGGCGGGCGCGATCCGCGGCTATCGCTTCGACAATATTCGCGAGGACACGGTGTGGTCGGGCGACATCGGCGTGCGCGCCGACCTGACGACCGGCCCGATTGAGCATCGCCTGGTCGCCTCGGCCTCGCAGATCCAGTCCAAGTCCAAGAACGCCTGGGCGGCGTCGAACTTCGCCGGCTATGCGATGGGGACGCTGACCAATCCGCTGCTGTCGCCGGCGCCGGCCATCGCCAGCGTCTCGGGCGATCTGGATGATCCAAACGTCACCGAGCGGGTCAAGAACACCAGTTTCGCCGTCGCCGATGTGCTGTCCTTCCTGGACGGACGGCTGCTGGCGACCGTCGGCGTCCGCTATCAGGAGATCGAAACCCGATCCTATGTCTATGCCGACGGAGCCTTCACGTCGGGCTATTCCAGCGACGCGACGACGCCGGCCTTCGCCGTGGTCTACAAGCCCAGCGACGCGATCTCGCTGTACGCCAACTATGCCGAAGCCCTGGTTCCGGGCACGACCGCGCCCGTCTTGGCCAATGCCGTGGTGGAAGGCTGGGGCAACGCTGCAGTGCCGGTCAAGGTCACCAATGGTGGCGATGTGCTCGAGCCCTTCCGCGCCAAGCAGGCCGAGATCGGGGCGAAGTATGACGCAGGATCTTTCGGCGGAACGCTCAGCGTCTTTCGCACAACCCTGCCCAGCGCGCTCGTTTCCATCACGTCCAACGGAAACCCTGCGTCGAATGTTCTGCCGGACGGCGTCTACACAGACGGCGGAGAGCAGGAAAACAAGGGCGTCGAGCTGACCGTCTATGGCGAACCGGTCGCAGGCTTGCGTCTGATCGGCGGCGCGACATGGCTGGATGCGGAGATCAATCGGTCGCTGACCGCCGCCAATGCGGGCAAGTCGGCGATCGGCGTGCCGGACTTTCAGGCCAATCTGAATGTCGAATGGGACGTGCCGATGGTCAGCGGCCTGACGGTGGAGGGCCGGGCGGTCCACACCGGCGCCCAGCCGGCCAATGCGACCAATACGCTGGAGCTGGAAAGCTGGACCCGGTTCGACGCCGGGGTGCGCTACGCCTTCACGGCGGGCGACAAGCCGGTGACGCTGCGCGCGCGGGTCGAGAACGTCGCGGACGAGGATCAGTGGGTCGCCGTCGGCGGCTATCCGGGATCGAACTATCTGACGCTGGGCGCGCCGCGGACCTTGCGTCTGTCGGTCTCGACCGAGTTCTGATCCGCGCCGGCCGATGCACGCCCGGACGATCCGCGCCTGGACCTGGACGCACAAGTGGTCGAGCCTGATCTCGACCCTGTTCCTGCTGATGCTGTGCGTCACGGGACTGCCGCTGGTGTTCAGCCACGAGCTGAACGAGGCGCTGCTGCATGAGCCGTGGGCGCCGAAGAACCCGGACGGCCGACTGCTGACGCTGGACGAGGTGCTGGCCGCCGGTCTGGCCAAACATCCGGGCGAGGTTCCGGCCTTCATGAGCTTCGACGAGGACCGGCCGGTGGTGAACGTCACCAGCCGCGCCCCCGACGCCCCGGCCGGCAAATACAGTTTCGAGCCCATCGACCAGACCAGCGGCGAGGGCGCGCCGCTGGTCGCCGGTCATCCGGCGATGGAGTTCCTGCTTCAGCTTCACACCGACATGTTCCTGGGTCTGCCGGGAATGCTGTTTCTGGGCACGATGGGGCTGTTGCTGGTCGTCGCCGTGGTGTCGGGCGTGGTGCTGTATGCGCCCTTCATGCGTCGGCTGCCGTTCGGGACGGTGCGGGTCAAGAAGGCGGCGCGGACGCGGTGGCTGGACTACCACAATCTGCTGGGCGTGGTGACAGCGGCCTGGGTGCTGGTGGTGGGGCTGACAGGGGTGGTGAACACCCTGGCCACGCCCATCCTGGCCTATTGGAAAGAGACGGCGCTGAAGGAGTTGACGGTCGCCTACGATGCGCCGGCCCCCGCCCAGGGCCGGGCCTCGCTGGATGCGGCGGTGGAACGGGCCAAGGCGGCGCTGCCGGGCATGAAACTGCAGTTCGTGGCGTTTCCGGGAACCGACTATTCGACCGACCACCACTATGCCGTCTTCTTCCACGGCGACACGCCGCTGACGACGCATATGACGACGCCGGCCCTGATCGACGCGCGGACGGGCGAACTGGCGGCGGTGGCGCCGATGTCCTGGTATGTGAAGGCCCTGTCGCTGTCGCAGCCGCTGCACTTCGGCGACTATGGCGGGCTGGCGCTGAAGATCCTGTGGGCGCTCTTGGACATCGCCACCATCGTGATCCTGGGGTCCGGCCTTTATCTGTGGCTGGGCAAGGGGAGACGGAAGGCGTGAGCCGTCGCCGTCACAATCCGAGGGATCTGAGCCTGTGGGCCATCTTCCGCGCCCCCATCGTTCTGTTCGCGCTCAGCCTGATCGGGCTGGTGGGCGCACTGTTGCAGGATGGGGTGTGGGACTGGGCCTTTGCGGCCTTGCTGGCCACGCCGATCCTGGCGACCGGCTGGGCCGTCGTCAGATCGAGAAGCTGACGCCGCAGCCGCAGCTGGAGGCCGCGTTCGGGTTCCTGACCACGAACTGGGCGCCGGCCAGTTCATCGACATAGGCGATCTCGGAGTTCTTCAGGAAGGGAACCGAGACGGGGTCGATCAAGGCGGTCTGGCCGTCGGTCTGGATGCGCAGATCGTCGTCCTCGGCCGTCTCGACAAGTTCGAACCGATACTGGAACCCCGAGCAGCCGCCGCCGTCCACCGCGACCCGCAGCATCAGGGTCTTGCCCTCGGCCGTGCCCAGCTTGGCCAGCCGCTTAGCGGCGCTGGCGGCCAGGACGATGCCTTCCGGCGCGCGCGTGGCGACGGTGAAGGCGGGTGTGGATGGTTCTGTGGATTGGACGGTGCTCACGGCTGTCTATATGAGGCGGGCAGGGCCGTTCGCAAAGGGCCGCCGCTTTAAAGTTGATGACTTGAGCCAGACCGATCTCGCCACCTACGCCGAACGCGCCGACCTGACCCAGGGCCGCCGCGTTTTCGAGCCCGCCAGCCGCACGCGCACCGCCTTTGCGCGGGACCGTGACCGCATCATCCATGCGACTGCGTTCCGGCGGCTGAAGGAGAAGACCCAGGTCTTCGTGGCGCATGAGGGCGATCACTACCGCACCCGCCTGACCCATTCGCTGGAGGTGGCGCAGATCGCGCGGTCGCTGGCCCATGCGCTGAGGCTGGACGACGACCTGGCGGAAACCATCGCCCTTGCCCACGACCTGGGCCATCCGCCCTTCGCCCATGCCGGCGAGGACGAGCTGGTGGTGCAGATGCGCGATCATGGCGGGTTCGATCACAACGTTCAGAGCTTCCGCGTCGTGACCGAGCTGGAGAACCGCTATCCGCAATTCGATGGGCTGAACCTGAGCTGGGAGACGGTCGAGGGCGTCATCAAGCACAACGGCCCGGTGTCGCACCGGCTGGACGAGCCGGCCTGGTCGGTCGTGCGCCCCTATGCGGCCGGCGGCGAGGCGGGGTGGGACCTGCGGCTGGGGACGTTCGCCTCGCTGGAGGCCCAGTGCGCAGCCATCGCCGACGACATCGCCTATAACAATCACGACGTGGACGACGGGGTGCAGGCGGGTCTGATCACCCTGCGCGATCTGGATCAGGTGCCGCTGATCGGGCCCATGTTGGCCGAGGTGCGCCGCGAATATCCCGACATCGACGACCGGATGCTGCGCATCGAGGCGGTGCGGCGGATGATCGGCGTGATGGTCGAGGACGTGCTGGCCGAGACGGCGCGGCGGCTCGAGGAAGACCGGATCGTCACGACCGAGGACGTGCGGATGGCCAGGCGCACGATGGTGGATTTCTCGCACGCCATGCACGTCGATCTGGCGGTGCTGAGGAAGTTCCTGTTCGAGCGGATGTATCGCCACTACCGCGTCAACCGCACCCGCAGCCAGGCGCGGCGCGTGCTGTCGCAGCTGTTCGAACTGTTCATGGCCGAGCCGGAGGTGATGCCGCCGGAGTGGGGCGAACCGGCCATGACCCCGGACAAGACACAGCGGGCGCGCGCCGTGTGCGACTATATCGCCGGCATGACCGACCGTTACGCCATAGAAGTGCACCAGAAGCTGTTCAGCCTCGACCTCGCCCTCGATCTGTGATTCGAAAGATGCACGCGGGGGCGTAGAGTGATCGTTCGGCGCGCCGATTCGCGCCGACAGACGGCGGAGCGCGACCATGTCCTTTGAAGACGACAACAAACCCGGCCGGGGCGCCTATACGCCGCCGACCGACGACGACCTACCGTTCCGTCGCAACAGCTACGATCCGCGCAGCGGCCGCAATGTCGGCTCGGGCGGGGGCAAGGCGCCGCCGGTGACATTGATCATCAGCGCGGTGGTCCTGCTGCTGCTGATCGTTGCGGTGATCTTCTTCTATCGTTCCGGCATGCGCGCCTCCACCGACGCGCCGCCGGCCGTGGGTCAGCCGGTCGGCGAGATGAAGACCGCCGCGCCCATCGACGCCCAGCCGATCGACCCGGCCGAGGGCGTGCGCGTCTATCGCGACGAGACCGAGACCACCGATGCGCCCGTGACCTTCACCCCGCCGCCCGAGGCGCCCCAGCCGCGTCCGGCCGCGCCGCCGACCGCCGCACCGACCGGACAAGGCCTGCCGCCCGCCAATACGGCGACGCCGGCCGCAACTGCGCCGCGCCCGATGACTCCGACTGCGCCCGTCGCTGCGCCGGCGACCAAGGCTCCGGCCGCGACCGGCGGATCGGCCTCGGTCCAGATCGGCGCCTTCTCCTCCACCGAGATCGCGGACCGTGAATACGCCGCCGTCGCCGGCCGCTTCGGCGCGTACGCCTCGGGCGCTGAAAAGCGAGTGACCGAAGTGACCTCGTCCAGCGGATCGACCCTGTACCGGACGGCCTTCTCGGGCCTGTCGCGCGAACGGGCGGTAGCGTTCTGCAACGCGCTGAAGGCGGCGGGCCGGGATTGCATCGTCCGGTGACGTCCGCCGCCATCTATGGCTGCCTGGGACATCGGTTGACGGAGGCTGAAAAGGCCTTCTTCGCCGAGGTCCGACCCTGGGGCTTCATCCTGTTCCGGCGTAATATCGATACGCCCGAACAGGTGCGGGCCCTGACCGACGAACTGCGGGCGTCCATCGGCGATCCGGACGCGCCGATCCTGATCGACCAGGAAGGCGGTCGGGTCCAGCGGATGGGGCCGCCCCACTGGCCCAAATATCCGCCGGGTAACGCCTATCTGAAGGCGACGAACGAGTTGGCTCAGGCGCGTGAGCTGACGCGGCTGGGCGCACGTCTGATGGCGCACGATCTGCGCGAGGTCGGGGTGACCGTCGATCTGCTGCCGGTGCTGGACGTACCGGTTCCCGGCGCCCACGACATCATCGGCGACCGCGCCTATGGCATCGATCCCGAGACCGTCGCCGTGCTGGGCCGGGCGGCGGCGGAGGGACTGCTGGCGGGCGGGGTTCTGCCCTGCATCAAACACATGCCGGGCCACGGCCGGGCCTTTGCGGACACGCACAAGGATCTGCCGACGGTTCACGCCGATCTGGACACGCTGGACGCCTGGGATTTTGCGCCGTTCAAGGCCCTGTCGGACATGCCGATCGGCATGACGGCGCACATCGTCTTCACCGCGATCGATCGCAAACATCCGGCGACGCAGTCCAAGAAGGCCATTCGCCTGATCCGCGAGCGGTTGGGATTCGGCGGCCTGCTGCTGTCCGACGATCTGGTGATGAACGCCCTGTCGGGCTCGTTGACCCAGCGCGCGCACAAGGCGCTGAAGGCGGGCTGCGATCTCGTCGTCCACTGGAACGGCGACATGGACGAAATGCGCCAGGTCGCCGAGGGCGTCGGGCCGCTGAAGGGCGGGGCGCGCCGCCGGGCGGACGCCGCGCTGGCCCGGATCGTGCGCACGCCCGAACCGCTGGATTCCGTCGCGGGGCACGACCGCTTCTTCAAGGCCATGGGCGGTCGGATGGACGTCGCCAAGGGGCCGGACGTGGGTGAGGCGCAGGCCTAAAGACCTATGACGGAGTCGTTCCAGCCCAATCTGGATTTCAACGCCGAGGAGGTCGAGGAGCGCGAGGCCTTCGTCGTCGATCTGGAAGGCTATGAGGGACCGCTGCACGTCCTGCTGGCCCTGGCGCGAAACCAGAAGGTCGATCTGCTGAAGCTGTCGATCACCCAGCTGGCGGAACAGTATCTGGCCTTTGTGCACGAGGCGAGGCGGCGCAACTTCGCCCTGGCGGCGGACTATCTGGTGATGGCGTCGTGGCTGGCCTATCTGAAGTCGCGCCTGCTGCTGCCGCGCACCGACAAGGGCAAGGCCGAAGAGCCGCCGGCCGAGGAAATGGCCGCCGCCCTGGCCTTCAGGCTGCAGAAGCTGGAGGCGATGCGGAAGGCCGTCGAACAGCTGATGGCCCTGCCGCAGCTGAAGCGCGACGTCTTCACACGCGGCGATCCCGAAGCGACGGTGATCGTGCCGTCGGATCGGATCGACGCCAGCCTGTACGAACTGATGAGCGCCTATGTGGTGCAGCGTCGGCGCGAGGAGGCCCGGCGCTACGCCCCCGGCCAGCGGGTCGAGGCCTTTCCATTGGAAGCCGCGCGCGACTGGCTGCGCGAGATCATGCCCAAGCTGGCCGACTGGACGCCGCTGGAACAGGTGGCGCCCCATCGTGAGGACGAAGAGGGGCCCAGTCAGGCCAGCTTTACGGCCTCGACCCTGTCGGCCAGTCTGGAGCTGGTCAAGGAGGGGGCGATGGACATCCGGCAGAGCGAGGCGTTTGCGGACCTGTATCTGAAACGGCGCGGACCGGGCCAGCCGCTGGAGCTGACGCCGTGAGCGACCTGTCGTTCCAGCCCGACGAAGCCGAGATCGAACGGCGGGTCGAGGCCCTGCTGTTCGCCGCCGCCGGGCCGTTGACGGCGGCCGAGATCGCGGCGCGCCTGCCCGAGAACTGCAATGTCGCCCGCGCCATATCGGGTCTGCGCGCCCGCTATGAGGGGCGGGGGGTCGAGCTGGAGTGCGTCGCCGACCGCTGGCGCTTCCGCACGGCGCCGGACCTGGCCTTCATGATGACGCAGGAGCGCGAGGAGCCGCGCCGGCTGTCCAAGGCCGCGTTGGAGACGCTGGCGATCATCGCCTATCACCAGCCCGTCACCCGCGCCGAGATCGAGAGCGTGCGCGGCGTCAGTATCTCCAAGGGCACGCTGGATCTATTGCTGGAGATGGGGTTCGTGCGGCTGCGCGGACGCCGGCGCACGCCGGGGCGGCCCGTCACCTATGCGACCACCGACCGGTTCCTGGAACATTTCGGCCTGGCGACCCTGTACGACCTGCCGGGCGTGCAGGAGATGAAGGCGGCGGGGCTTCTCGATCTGTCGCTGCCGGTCGGATTCGAGGTGCCGGATCCCAGCCGCGCGTCGGAGGCCGACGACGAGGACGGCACCCTGCCGCTGGACGACGAGGCGCCCGAGTTCGCCCAGGACTTCGTCGGCGAACGAAGCTGACCCTGCGTGGTGTTCACGCCGTCTTAGTCTGCGCGCTCTAAGCCAGACCGTATGAGTGGCGTGACATCGAAGACGGGTTGGCGGGCGTGGAGCACGTTCAGGATCGCAATGATCCTGATGCTGTCGTCCATCGTCGGAATGGCCGGGGTTCTGGCCATCGTCAGTCGCGGCATCGACGCCCACCAGGCCAGCAAGGAAGAAGGTCTGGTGCGCCTACGTCTGACGCGCGCGCTGGAGACCATTGGCGAAAACCTGACCACCGCCTCGGTCTGGGACGAGGCCGTCGATCGGATGACGGCGGGCGATGTGGCCTGGTACGACCGCAACTTCGGCGCCTTCTACGCCGCCCAGCACAAACATCAGTTCACCCTCGGCTATGACGGGACCGGGCGGCTGTTTCGCATCAGCACACTGGGCCGACCGGCCGAGGCGCAGATCGGCGAGCCATTCGGCCAAGCGGCCCGTCCGCTGATCGACGCGCTCAGGGCTCAGGCCGCCGGGCGCGATCGATCAGTCACGGCGGATGCCGGGGTGCGTCTGAAGGCGGCGTTCGTTCGCGTCGGCGACGATGTCTATGTGCTGGGAGCCTCGACCGTGGTGCGGCACACGGCGGGCGGATCGACGCCGGCTTCCGATCCGGTGGTCGCGTCGTTCAAACCCTTCGCCGGGGAGCTCGATCTGCTGCGAACGCGACTGGCGCTGGACCAGATTCACTTCCAGCCCGGCGATGCGGAGCCGCCCAAGGGCATGATCGGCGTCGATGTCCGCGATGTCGGCGGCGCCCTGTTGGGGCGTGTCGTCTGGGCGCCGGAAAAGCCCGGCTATCAGATCCTGACCAAGGCCGGGCCGTTGTTGCTGCTGCTGTTCATCGTGCTGCTGATCGGCACGGGGTCGCTGCTGTGGAACACGACGGCGGACGTGCGGCGCCTCAAAGCCTCCGAGGTCGCCCTGTCGGCGGCGCTGGAGCGGGCCGAGGCGGCGAACCGGGCCAAGACGCGGTTTCTGTCCAACGTCAGTCACGAACTGCGCACTCCCCTGAACGGCGTTCTGGGCATGGCCGAGATCATCGGGGCCGATCTGGTGACGCCGCAGCAGCGCGAGCGGCTGGAAATCCTGAAGGCGTCGGGACGGCAGCAACTGAGGCTGGTCGAGGAGTTGCTTGACGTAGTGCGGCTGCGCGACGGGGCGGTGGCGCTGGAGACCCGGCCGTTCCGGCCTGACAACCTGTTGCGGCGGGTCGCCAACGACTTCAGAGGCGCGGCCGAGGCCAAGGGGCTGAAGATTTCGGTCGAGGCGGCCGAGGGCGAATGGCTGGGCGACCCGGTCCATGTCGAAAAGCTGATGGCGGCGCTCACGGACAACGCGGTGCGGTTCACGCGCGCCGGCGGGGTAATGCTGCGCGCTGTTGCAGGGGCGGGTGCGGGCGCGGGCCTGGCGTTGGAGGTCGAGGACACGGGGCCGGGCATGGAGCCGGCGGAGGCCGCGCGCCTGTTCGAGGCCTTCACACAGGGCGATGAAAGCGCGACGCGCACCGCCGAGGGGCTGGGACTGGGATTGACGGCGGCGCACGGTCTGGCGGCCCTGATGGGCGGCAAGATCGAGATCGTCACCGCGCCCGGCGCCGGCAGCACCTTCCGCGTCGTCTTGCCTTTGGAGGCGGTCGCCTAGGCCGTCAGCAGGCGCGGCAGTTTGAAGGTGACGGTTTCGCGCGCGCCGTCGTCTTCGGTCACCGTGGCGTCGAAGCGCGCCCGGATGGCGTCGACCAGGGCCTCGATCAGCGGCTCGGGCGCCGAGGCGCCGGCGGTGACGCCGACGGTGTTCACGCCGTCAAACCAGGACCAATCCACCTGGGACGCATCGTCCACCAGATAGGCGGCCGGGGCCCCGGCGCGCATCGCGACCTCGACCAGGCGCACCGAGTTGGACGAGTTCTTGGATCCGACGACCAGCACGAGGTCGCAGCCCTCGCCCAGCGCCTTGACGGCGTCCTGGCGATTGGTCGTGGCGTAGCAGATGTCTTCCTTGTGCGGATCGGGCAGTTCGGGGAAGCGGCGCTTCAGCACCTTCAGGATGCCCGCCGTGTCGTCCACCGACAGGGTGGTCTGGGTGGCATAGGCTAGGGGCGCGTCGCCGGGGCGTTCGAACGATTCGGCGTCGGCCTCTGTCTCGACCAGGGTGATGGCGCCGGCCGGCAACTGGCCCAGGGTGCCGACGACCTCGGGGTGGCCTGCGTGGCCGATCAGGATGATGTGGCGGCCGGCCGCATGATGACGCTCTGCCTCGACGTGCACCTTGGACACCAGGGGGCAGGTCGCGTCCAGGAAGACCAGCTCGCGCGCCCGCGCCGTCGCCGGCACGGACTTGGGCACCCCGTGGGCCGAGAAGACGACCGGCCGGTCGTCGGGGCATTCGTCCAGTTCCTTGACGAAGACGGCGCCCCTGGCCTTCAGCCGCTCGACCACATGTTTGTTGTGGACGATCTCGTGGCGCACATAGACGGGGGCGCCGAACTTTTCGATCGCGCGCTCGACGATCTGGATCGCGCGATCGACCCCGGCGCAAAAGCCCCGCGGGGTGGCCAACCGCACCGAAAGCGGGCGAAGCGGAGCGGTGGGGACAGGAACATGCGCATTCATGGAGGCGAACCTAGTCGTTTGCGGCGCTGACCGCCATCGGAGCCGATGGGCGGATGCGACGGATTCTGTCGCCCGCAGCAGCGGCGCATCGTCACGGCGGGCGGGCGCGAATGGAAAGTCGATATTCTACAATGTCTTAGGCTATGATCACGACGCCTTGACCTCTAGGCCGCTCACGATTAGTTTCCGCGCCGAATTCAGACCCGTCCGGACGCACCGTCTGGACGCCGAACGCACAGGTCCTATCCCCCATGTCGGAATCGCGCGAAGAGGCGATCAAACGCCTCCAAGACAGCGCATCCGCATTGGAGGCGCGGACCACGGCGGAGAAATCCGCCGAACTGACCGGCCATCAGGTGTCGGGTCAGGCCTACAAGATCATCGCCGAACTTCTCGGCGGTGTTTTCGTGGGACTGGCGTTCGGAGCGATCGCAGACTGGGCCCTCGGGACCCGTCCGTGGGGTTTGATCGGCGGGGTCCTTCTGGGCTTCGCCTTGTCGATTTACATGGCGCGCCGCACAGCCAACCGGCTGATGGCGCAGGCCAAGGCGCAAGGGACGACGGCTCCGGCCGAGCCCTACGTCGAGGCCGACGAAGACGGGGAACGATAGGGCTTCATGGCCGATCCGATTCATCAGTTTGCGATTCAGAAGGTCATCGACCTTGGCGACGTCACCCTGCCTGTGCTGGGGACGGTCGATCTGGCGATCACCAACTCGCACATCGCCATGACGGTCGCCTTCGTGCTGATCGTCGGCTTCCTGGCCGCCGTGACCGCGAACGCCCAGGTCGTGCCCGGCCGGCTGCAAGCCGCCGGCGAGGGCCTGTTCGGCTTGATCGACAATCTGGCCGATTCCATCATCGGTCACGAAGGCCGCAAGTATTTCCCGTTCATCTTCACCCTGTTCATCCTAATCCTGGGCATGAACATTTTGGGTCTGTTCCTGACCTTCACGGCGACCTCGCAGCTGGCCATCACCGCCACCTTCGCCCTGATCACCTTCGGTCTGGTGCTGGTCGTCGGCTTCGCCAAGAACGGTCTGGGCTTCTTCAAGCTGTTCTGGCCGATGGGCGCGCCGCTGGCGCTGCGCCCGGTGGTCGGCCTGATCGAGTTCGTGTCCTTCCTGCTTCGCCCGGTCACCCTGGCGCTGCGTCTGTTCGGCAACATGCTGGGCGGTCACGTCGCGCTGAAGATTTTCGCCGGTTTCGTCGTGTCGCTGGGCCTTCTGGGCCTGGGCGGCGGCATCGGTCTGCTGGCCTTCCCGGTTGCGGCCCTGTCGCTGGGCATGGTCGTCGCCCTGACCGCTCTGGAGTTCCTGGTGGCCTTCCTCCAGGCCTTCGTCTTCGCCGTTCTGGCCTGCATCTATCTGAACGATGTGGTCAACCTGGACCACGCCCACTAAAGGGCCGGACCAGTCTCTTCACCCCAACCACCAACGACTCTAATCTAGGAATACAATCATGGACGCTGAAGCCGCGAAGTACATCGGCGCTGGTCTCGCCACCCTGGGCATGATCGGTTCGGCCCTGGGCGTGGGCAACATCTTCGGCAACTTCCTTGCCGGCGCCCTGCGCAACCCGTCGGCCGCCGCCGGCCAAGTCGGCAACCTGTTCGTCGGCGCCGCTCTGGCCGAAGCCCTGGGCATCCTGGCCTTCGTGCTCGGCATCCTGATGATCTTCGGCTGATATCAGTCGATCACGGCGCGCGGGGTTCGCCCGCGCGCCGCTTCATCTGATCCTGCAGTAGACGGTTCATGGCCAGCACCCACACCATCGACGCGGTCCCGCCTTCGGTCGAAGCGGACCTGCACGCCGAGACGGCGACCCCCGCCGAGCACGGCTCGGGCGGCCTGCCGCAATTCCAGTTCGAACACTGGGCGGGCCAGATCGGCTATCTGCTGATCCTGTTCGTCATCCTGTACGTTCTGGTCTCCAAGGTCTTCGCGCCACGCCTTCGCAAGGTGATGGACGAACGGGCCGACACCATTTCCACCGCCGTCGCGACCGCGCGCCAGGTTCAGGCCGAAGCCGCCGAACAGGCCGCCCAGGCTCAGGCCGAAGTCGCCAAGGCGCGCGCTGACGCCCGCGCAACGGCCGAGGCCGCCAAGGCCCGCGTGACCGAAGAAGCGAACGCCCGTCAGGCCGCCGAAGAAGCCGTGGTCAACGCCCGCATCGCCGAGGCGGAAGCCTCGATCGGCAAGACGCGCGACGCCGCCATGGCCAATGTCGCCACCATCGCCTCCGACACGACCGCCGCCATGGTCGAGCGTCTGACCGGCAAGGCTGCGACCGCCGCCGAGTTGGCCGCCGTCAAGGGAGCCGCCTGATGAACCTGATCTTCGAACACGGCATCTGGAGCTTCGCCAACGCGGAGATCTGGGTCGGCATCGGCCTGATCATCTTTTTCGGCATCCTGATCGCCGCCGGCGTGCCCAAGATGGCCGGCAAGGCGCTGGACGCCAAGGCAGTCAAGATCCAGGCCGACCTGGACGAGGCCGCGCGCCTGCGCGCCGAAGCCGAAGCCCTGCTGGCCCAGATCCGCAAGGAGAAGGCCGAGGCTGAAGCCCAGGCCGCCGAAATGATGGCTCAGGCCGAGGCCGACGCCCGTCGCCTGGAAGTCGAAACCAAGGCCAAGCTGGAAGAAACCCTGGCCCGTCGTCAGAAGATGGCCGAAACCCGCATCGCCCAAGCCGAAGCCCAGGCCTCGGCCGAAGTGAAGGCCGCCGCCGCCGATCTGGCCGCCAAGTCGGCGGAACAGGTTCTGGCCGCCCGCCTCGCCAGCGGCGCCAAGGATCCGCTGCTTGACAGCGCCATCGCCCAGATCGGCGATCGCCTGAACTGATCAGGGCTGATCCTGAATGAAACAAGGCCCCCGACGTCGCCGTCGGGGGCCTTTTTCTTGGGCGATCAAGCCGTGATCAGTGGGCGTGGGCGCCGCCGATGATGGTCGCGCCCATCCGTTTGTCGCGCGCCACCAGACGGGCATAGACGTTGCCCAGCACGATGCCGAAGACCGCGTGGGTGATCAGCAGCCAGGCGAAGGTGCCGAAGCCCGCGCCGGCCGTGAAGGTGCGGTAGTTGCCGAACATCACGATGGCGGCCATCATCAGGATCCAGGCGCCGACGGCGAAGACGATGCCCTTGGTCTCGGGCGTGTCCGTCGGCAGGCGGGGACACAGGACGGCGAACAAGGGCCCCAGGATAAACACGCCGCTGATGACATGGACGACCCAGCCGACGGCCAGATTGCCGGGCATTCCGAGCATACTGGCGATGACCCCCTGGAAGGGATCGAACCAGTTCAGGAACATATTGGGTATTTCGAGCAGTGAGACAGCCACGGTCGCCGCAACGCCGGCGATCAGACCTTTTTGTACGCGTGACATCATGACCTTAGCGCCTCCCAACGCATGAGTGGTTCTCTGATAACGCGCAGACAGGATACGCCTGACTTGGGAGAGCGGTGTTCACGATCCTGTGGTTAGCGGTTGCAGCAACGCAACCGCGAAATCAGGCGCTAATCAGCGGAAGAGCTTGCGGAAATAACGCCGAATGCTCTTTCGGCCGCGAGAGAGGCGACGGCTGGAGCGTCTGGTGACGATCTTTTCGGCCCGCAGCGCCTGTTGCCAGAAGACCGGCGCGAACTCAGGCTTCTTTCGCATCAGGCGACGGAAGGGATAGACCCATTTCGGCCGCGCATATTGGGCGCGAATGAACTGGCGCTTGGCCCAGAACGAGCTTTTCAGGAACAACATCAGGCCGACGGCGATGACGGGAATGCCGCCCGGGCCGGGCAGGGGGGCGATCAGAATGCCCAGCAGCACGACGAACAGACCGCCGATCATCAGCGCCCAGCGTTTAACGACCCGCAGCGTCGAGGCGCGCGGCTTGTCAGAGCGGACGAAGGGAACGGGGAGTGAGGTCACGAATACGCCAGATGGGAAGGAGGATCGGCATGACAACGGTCGCCACGGGCGCACGATCCCTCGTCGGGAAAGGAAAAGGCGACCGTGACGACCTTGCCACAAGACCCCTTAACGCCCTGCGTCCATGGCGGATGGATGTCCGGCGGGTGAAGCTTTGGTCATGAAGGGACGATCTCTCCGCGCCGTGGCGCAGCGGACACGTCTCACGACATCAGCCGTAGGCGACCCCCGTCAGGCGCTCTGATTCCGACCACAGACGCCTGGCCACATCGGCGTCCTTGGCCTGGCGCTTGATCACCGCAACGCCGGGCGGGCCCTTCATCTCCTGAAAGCCGGTGGGGCCGTAATAGCCGCCGGGCGTCGGGTCCGGCAGGGTCGCGGCCATCAGAATGGGCAGGGCGCCGTCGGCGGCCGAATGGCTGAGCACGGCCTCCAGCAGCCGGGCGCCGCGCGCGAACAGGCCAGGCTTGCCGGCATGGCCGTTGGCGATCAGGTCGGTGCGGGCGAAGCCGGGGTGAGCCGCCACGCTGGTTAAGCCCCAGCCGTGCGTGTCGCTGCGGCGTTGAAGCTCCAGGGCGAACATCAACATGGCCAGTTTGGACTGCTGATAGACCGGCCACGGGCTGTAGTGGGTCTGATAGTTCAGGTCGTCCAGGCGGATATGGCCGCTGCGGTGGGCGACGCTGGACAACTGGACGACGCGGGCTTTCGCAGCCGTCAGCAAAGGCAGCAGACGGCCGACCAGGGCGAAGTGGGACAGGTAGTTGGTCCCGAACTGCATCTCGAACCCATCGACGGTCGTCTGGCGTGTCGGCAGGGCCATGATCCCCGCATTGTCGATCAGGATGTCGATGGGGCGTCCCGTCGCCAGATGGCGCTCGGCGAAGGCCTGGATGGAGGCCAGGCTGGCGAGGTCCAGCAGATCGAACCGCACGGCCGCATTCGGATGACGAGACCGGATCAGCCGTTCGGCCTCGGCCCCCTTGTCGGGATTGCGGGCCGCCAGCACGACCTCCGCGCCCTTGCCGGCCAGCACCAGGGCGGTTTCAAGCCCCAGCCCGCCGGTCGCGCCGGTGACGATGGCCAGTCGGCCGGAAAGATCGGGGATGTCGTTCGTCGTCCAGGTCATGGCCATGACCTAGCGATGGATCCGCCCCGCGTCAGCCCCTTCCCGCAGGAAGGGGCGACTTCGGCATCACGCCGCCTTGTTGGAGCCTTCCGGCGCGGTCCAGCGCAGGACCGGCGAGCGGGCGGCGCGGGTTTCGTCCAGACGTTTCAGCGGCGCGTGGAAGGGCGCGCCCTTGAAGCGATCGACGTCGCCGGCCTTGGCGGCCCCGGCCAGGGCGCGCATCGCGTCGATGAAGCGATCCAGCTCGGCCTTGGACTCGGTTTCCGTCGGCTCGATCAGCATGGCGCCGTGGACGACCAGAGGGAAATACATGGTCATCGGGTGGAAGCCCTCGTCGATCATCGCCTTGGCGAAGTCGAGCGTGGTGATGTCCGTGCCCTTCAGCCATTCGTCGTCGAACAAGGCCTCGTGCATGCAGGGGCCGTCGGGGAAGGCGGCCGACATCAAATCACCGAGCCGGGCCTTGATGTAGTTGGCGTTCAGGACGGCGTCCTCGGCGACCTGACGCAGGCCGTCCGCGCCGTGCGACATCATGTAGGACAGGGCGCGTGTGTACATGCCCATCTGGCCCTGGAAGGCGCACAGACGGCCAAAGGCTTGCTCGGCCTCGTCTTCCTCGCGCTCGATCAGGCGATAGCCGCCTTCGTCATGCACAACCCAGGGGGCCGGGGCGAAGGGGGCCAGGGCTTCGGACAGCACCACCGGACCCGCGCCCGGACCGCCGCCGCCATGGGGCGTCGAGAAGGTCTTGTGCAGGTTGATGTGCATCGCATCGACGCCCAGGTCGCCGGGACGAACGCGGCCGACGATGGCGTTGAAGTTGGCGCCGTCGCAGTAGAAATAGGCGCCGGCCTCATGCGTCAGGCGGCTGATTTCCAGGATGTCGCGCTCGAACAGGCCGCAGGTGTTGGGGTTGGTCACCATGATGGCGGCGACGTCGTCACCCAGCTTCGAAGCCAGGTCGGCGACGTCCACGCGGCCGTCCTCGGTCTGGGCGACTTCGACCACCGAATAGCCGACGAAGGCGGCGGTGGCGGGGTTGGTGCCGTGGGCGCTGGTGGGCACCAGAACCTTGCGGCGCTTCTCATGCTGGCCCGAGGCCTCGTGCGCAGCGCGGATCGCCATCAGGCCGCACAGTTCGCCGTGGGCGCCGGCCTTGGGCGACAGGGCGACGGCGGGCATGCCGGTCAGGGTCTTCAGCCAATGGGCCAGGGTGTCCATCAGTTCGAGCGCGCCCTGAACGGTCGAGATCGGCTGCAGCGGGTGGATGTCGGAGAAACCCGGCAGGCGGGCCATCTTCTCGTTCAGGCGCGGATTGTGCTTCATCGTGCACGACCCCAGCGGATAGATCGCGAGGTCGATCGCGTGGTTCTTTTGGCTCAGGCGCACATAGTGGCGCATGGTTTCCGGCTCGGACAGGCCGGGCAGGCCGATCGGATCCTTGCGGACCAGGTCGCCCAGGTCGGAGCCGTCCGTCTTGGGTTCCGGCAGATCGACGCCGGTCTTGCCCCAGCCGTCGCCCTCGAAAATCAGGGCTTCGTTCTGCAACAGGCCGCGGCCGCCAGTCAGAGTGGCGGGCTTGGTCTGGACCTGGTTCGGGGCTGTCGGGCGGCCGACGGTGTTCATGGTGCTCATGGTCGTGATCCCTTACGCGCCGAGGACTTTGGAGAGCGACTTGGCGAGAATCTGGATGTCGGCATCCAGCGTCGTCTCGGTCGCAGCGACCAGCAGGACATCGTCCATGCCGGCGTCGGGGGCCAGGCGGCTGTAGGGCACGCCGGCCAGGACGTGATGGGCGGCCAACTGATCCACGACCTCGGCCGCGTTCTTGGGCAGGCGCACCGCGAACTCGTTGAAGAAGCGGTCAGTCAGGACTTCGACGCCCGGAATGGCGGCCAGGGCGTCGCGCGTGGCGACGGCCTTTTCGTGGTTCAGCAGGGCCAGCTTGCGCAGGCCCGTCTCGCCCAGCAGGCTCATATGGATGGTGAAGGCCAGCGTACACAGGCCCGAGTTGGTGCAGATGTTCGAGGTCGCCTTGTCGCGGCGGATGTGCTGCTCGCGCGTGGATAGGGTCAGGACGAAGCCGCGCTCGCCATCGGCGTCCACGGTCTCGCCGGTCAGACGGCCGGGCATCTGGCGGATCAGCTTCTCGCGCGTGGCGAACAGGCCGACGTAGGGACCGCCAAAGTTCAGGGCGTTGCCGATCGACTGGCCTTCTGCCGCGACGATGTCGGCGCCCATCTCGCCGGGCGACTTCAGCAGGCCCATCGACACGGCCTCGGTGACCACGACGATCAGAAGGGCGCCGGCGGCGTGGGCGGCCTCGGCGATCTTGGTGACGTCGGTGGCCGTGCCGAAGACGTTCGGGGTCTGGACGACGACGCAGGCGGTGTCGGGACCGATCTGGTCGATCACGGCGGCCTCGGCGTCCACGGCGGCGGGCAGGGCCAGGGTCTCGACGCCGACAGCGTGAACCACGGTCTCGGTCGCCTTGATGTAGTGCGGGTGCACACCGCCCGAGATCACCGCCTTGTTGCGGCGGGTTACGCGGGTCGCCATCAGCACGCCCTCGGCCATGGCGGTTGAACCGTCGTACAGGCTGGCGTTGGCGACCGGCATCCCGGTCAGGTTCGCGACCTGGGTCTGGAACTCGTAAAGGTACTGCAGCGTGCCTTGCGCGATTTCAGGCTGGTAGGGGGTGTAGCTGGTCAGGAACTCCGAACGCTGGATCACGTGATCCACCGTCGCCGGGACATGGTGCTTGTAAGCGCCTGCGCCGCAGAAGAAGGGCACGGCGCCGGCCGTGGCGTTCTTGGCGGCCATGGCGGACAGGGCGCGCTCGACCTCCAGCTCGCCTGCGACGCGCGGCAGATCGACGGGGCCGTCCAAACGGGCGGCCTGGGGCACGTCCACGAACAGATCATCGATGGATTTCGCGCCGATGGCGGCGAGCATCGCCGTGCGGTCGTCGGGCGTCAGGGGGAGGTAACGCATGGTCGTGTCCTGGGCCATGAAAGGCCGAAGACCCGCTGACTAATCAGCGGGTCCGATGGGGCTTAGAGGGTGGCGAGGAAGGCGTCGTAGGCGGCCTGGTCCATCAGGGCGTCCAGTTGCGAGGCGTCCGAGACCTTGATCTTGGCGAACCAGCCGTCGTTTTCGGCGCCCGAGTTGACGGTTTCCGGGGCGGTCGACAGGGCGTCGTTCGCCTCGACCACTTCGCCCGAGACGGGGGCGTAGACGTCCGACGCCGCCTTGACGCTCTCGACCACGGCGAAGCTGTCGCCCTTGGAGACGGTCTTGCCGACTTCGGGCACTTCGACGAACACCACGTCGCCCAGGGCGTCGGCGGCGTGTTTGGAGATGCCGACGGTGGCGATGTCGCCGTCCAGGCTGACCCACTCGTGATCCTTGGTGAACTTCATGGTCTGATCTCTCAGGCTTTGGGTTTGCGGTAATAGCGTTGGGCCACGAAGGGCATGGCGACGACTTCGGCGGCGGCGGTCTTGCCGCGCACGATGACCTTCAGCGCCGTGCCCAGGGCGGCATGGGCCGGCGGGACGTAGCCCATGGCGATGTTCTTGCCCAAGGTCGGGGAGGGGCCGCCCGAGGTGACCTTGCCGATCACGTTACCGTCGGCGTCGGCGATTTCGGCGCCTTCGCGGGCCGGGGCGCCTTCCTTGACGATCAGACCGACGCGAACGCGCGAGGGGCCGTCGGACAGTTCCTTCAGGATCCGGTCGGCGCCGGCGAAGTCCCCGCGTTCCTTGCGTGACTTGGACAGGGCGAAGGTCAGGGCGCCTTCCACCGGCGAGGTGGTCGGGTCGATGTCATGGCCGTGCAGCGGCAGACCGGCTTCCAGACGCAAGCTGTCGCGGGCGCCCAGGCCGATCGGCTTGACGCGAGCGTCTTCCAGAATGGTGTTCCAGATGCGCTCGGCCTGGTCCGCCGGGACCGAAATCTCATAGCCGTCCTCGCCGGTGTAGCCCGAGCGAGACACATAGCAGTCGGCGCCGAACAGCATCAGACGGGCGCATTCCATGAAGCCCATTTCGGCCAGGATCGGCTCGTGCGCGGCCATGACCTCGGCGGCTTCCGGCCCCTGGATGGCGATCAGCGCGCGGTCCAGCACCGTCAGCTTGGCGTCGCCTTCGAGGTTGGCTTCCCAGAAGGCGAAGTCCTCGTCCTTGTTGCCGGCGTTGACGACGACGAACAGGCCGTCGTGATCCGGCCGTCCGGCCATCAGGTCGTCGATGACGCCGCCTTCGCCGTTCAGCAGCAGCGAATACTTCTGTTTGCCGGCCTTCAGGATCGCATAGTCGCCGGGCACGAAACGCTCGAACTGGGCGGTCGCGTCCTCGCCGGTGATCTTGCACTGGCCCATGTGGGAGACGTCGAACAGACCGGCGTGTTCCCGCGTCCAGCGGTGCTCGGCCAGAACGCCTTCGTACTGGACCGGCATGTCATAGCCGCCGAAGCCCACCATGCGGGCGCCCAGCGCGCGGTGCGCGGCGTTCAGGGGCGTTGTCTTCAGGGTCTGGTCGGTCATGGTTCAGGCTTTCAGGGTCGCGTGTTGTGGCGGAGCTCCGCCGTCCTCGCGCCCCCGCTGTCCTGAAGCCTGAGAGATTCCGGCGACCAAATCATGTCGCCTTGCTCCGTCGGCGCGCCCGAATGGGCGACTTTCCAGCGTCCGTATGCTTCGCGGTCCGTTTGCCTGAGCGTTTCCGGGGCGGTTGCGCCTTCGGCGTCGAACCCTGTTTCCAGCGCCCGATCTCTCCCGCGAGAGCCTGCGACCTAAGGCATCGACTCAAGCGCCAAGTCAAGCGGGCCGGGAACAAGGATGCGTGCGGCGGGTTGTCGTTCCGAACCCCGAAACCAAACCCAGGAATGCGAAAATGTCCATTATAGACAAGCTGTTCGGCGACAACGACAAGCCGCGCGACACGCCTGCCAAGGCAGATGGCCCGATGCAGAAGGTTCTGGACGAACTGGCGTCCCTCGGCGGCAAGCCGATCGAGACCCTGTCGCCAGAGGAGGCCCGCCAGCAACCGACCCCGACCGATGCGGTGAAATCGCTGTTGCGTAAGGACGGCAAGGACCCCAGTGACGACATGGGCGTAAAGACCAGCGACATCACCATTCCCGGCGCCGCCGGCCCGATCCAGGCGCGCATCTACAAGCCGCACGACCATTCCGAAGACAAGCTGCACCCGGTCGTCGTCTATTTCCACGGCGGCGGCTTCGTGATCGCCGATCTGGACGTCTATGACGGCGGCCCGCGCGGCGTGTCCAAGATGGCCGATGTGATCGTGGTGTCGGTCCATTATCGCCAGGCCCCGGAACATCATTTCCCCGCCGCCCACGACGACGCGCTGGCCGCTTATCGCTGGGTGCTGGAGAATGCGCAGACCTTCCGCGGCGACCCGCAAAAGGTGGCGGTCATGGGCGAAAGCGCAGGCGGCAACCTGGCCATCGGCGTGTCGATGATGGCGCGCGACGCCGGCCTGCCGGCGCCCAAACATCAGGTGCTGGTGTATCCGGTCGCCGGCGTGGACATGGACAATGAGTCCTACGTCGAGAACGCCGACGCCAAGCCGCTGAACAAGCCGATGATGAAGTGGTTCGTGAAGCACATCTTCGCCAACGAGGCCGATGCGCAGGACCCGCGCATCAATATCGTCGAGAAGGCGAACCTGTCGGGACTGCCCTCGACGACGGTGATCTGCGCCGAGATCGATCCGCTGCGCACCGAAGGCGAACTTCTGGCCGAAAAGCTGGAGCAGGCGGGCGTCGACGTGCGTCACAAGACCTTCCACGGCTCGACGCACGAGTTCTTCGGCATGGCGGCGGTCGTGCCGGATGCGGCGGCGGCCCAGACCTTCGCCGCCCACGAACTGAAACGGGCGTTCGGTACGGCGATCCTGCCGATCTGATCGACAACGTCGAAGGATAAGGAAGCGCCCCGGTTTCGCCGGGGCGTTTTCGTTTTCGCCTCGCCTTGCTGCCTTGCCCTAGGGCCTGTCCCCCGCCAAAACGACGCAACGCCCAGAACCGGACCGACCGCATGACCCGCACACGCCTTGACGCCCATATCGCCGCCCTGGATGCGCCCGAGGGGCTGAAGACGGTTCTGACCGTAGTCGCCGCCACCTGCGCGGACATCAGCAAGGTCGTTGCGGGCGGCGCCCTGGCCGGGGCGCTGGGCGCATCGGGTCAGATCAATGTGCAGGACGAGGAGCAGAAGAAGCTCGACGTCATGACCAACGACATGCTGACCGAGGCCCTGCTGGCCAGCCCGGCCGTCGCCGGCGTCGCGTCGGAAGAGATGGACGAGGTCCAGCCGGCCTCGAACCCCGCCGGCGAATATCTGGTGTTGTTCGACCCGCTGGACGGTTCGTCCAACATCGACATCAACGCGCCCGTCGGCACCATCGTCTCGGTGTTGAAGTCCGCGACCGCGACCCCGACCGAGGCCGATTTCATGCAGCCCGGCCGCCATCAGGTCGCTGCCCTCTATGCCGTCTATGGGCCGCAGACCATGCTGGTGCTGACGACCGGTGCGGGCGTGAAGGGGTTCACCCTGTCGAACGACGGCGACTGGATCCTGACCCACGACGACATCGCCATATCGCCTGACACCAGGGAGTTCGCCATCAACATGTCGAACCTGCGCCACTGGGCCGAGCCGGTGCAGACCTATGTCGGCGATCTGCTGAAGGGTGACGAGGGGCCGCGGGCCAAGAACTTCAACATGCGCTGGGTCGCGGCCATGGTGGCGGATGTCCACCGCATCCTGATGCGCGGCGGGGTCTTCCTCTATCCTTGGGACAGGCGCGAGCCGAACAAGCCGGGCAAGCTTCGTTTAATGTACGAAGGCAATCCGATGGCTTTCCTGGTCGAACAGGCGGGCGGCAAGGCCACGACGGACGGACGCCAGGCCATTCTGGACGTGCAGCCCGAGCATCTGCACCAGCGTATCCCCGTCGCGCTGGGTTCGGCCAATGAGATCGACGCCTACGCAGGCGTCTGATGAGCGGCGCCCTTCTGGTCATCGATCCGCAGAACGACTTTTGCGAAGGCGGCCGTCTAGCGGTGGCGGGCGGTGCGGGGATCATGCCGCTGATCAACCGGCTGTCGGCTCGGTTCGACCGCGTGATCGTGACGCAGGACTGGCATACGCCGGACCAGGTCTCTTTCGCCTCCAACCACCCCGGCGCGGCGCCCTTCACCGAGATCGAGGTCGCCTACGGTCGCCAGATGCTGTGGCCGGATCATTGTCTTCAGGGCACGCCGGGCGCCGACTTTCATCCCGATGCAGCGCCGACGGTCGAGAAGGCCATGGCCGTGATTCGCAAGGGCTATAATCCGGCGGTCGACAGCTATTCCGGCTTCTTCGAGAACGATCACCGCACCCCGACGGGCTTGGCCGGCCTGTTGCGCGAATTGGGCGTAACGCGTGTCTTCCTGTGCGGTCTGGCCTTCGACTACTGCGTCCGTTTCACCGCCGAGGACGCGGTTCGCGAAGGGTTCGAAGCCGTGGTGATCGCCGACGCCAGCCGGGCCATCGCGCCGCAAACCGAGGCGGCGGCTCGGGACAGTTTCCGGGCCTTGGGCGCGGCGGAGATCGCGGCGGCGTCCCTGCTGAGCTAGATGGGCCTCACTCCCAGAAATCCTCGGCCTCGGGGATGCGGGTGAAGGCGATCTTGGCGCCGATATAGTCGGGCAGGCCGGCCTTGGGGCCGATGCTGACGGTGTCCTTGCCGTAGCGGCGGTTCAGCGCATCCAGCGCCTGGGACAGGCGAAGGGACGGGGCGTCGCCGTCCTGATCCGGGCCGGCGGCGAACAGGTCGGTCTCGAAAGCGTCGCGGGATTTCAGGCCGTGCACCCCGACCCCGACATAGCTCAGGCGTCCCGCCTCCAGCTCCGGCTCCACCTTGCGCCACAGACTGTCGAGCGCGGCCAGAAGGGCGAAGGTGTCCTGCGTCGGCGCGATGGGGCAACTCATGGCCGCGGTTTCCCAGCCGCGACGACCGCTTCGGGGCGTCGCCTTCGGCCCCATGTCCAGATGCAGGGTCAGGCTGGCGCCGGTCAGGCCCATGCGGCGCAGGCGGGCTCCGCACTTGACCACCAGCCGCCGCGCCACGGCCCGCGCCTTGTCCGGGGTCCGCATGGCCTGGGCCAGGACGTGGCTGTGGCTGATCGAGGCGGGCGGTTTTTCCGGCGTCGGCTCGCTGTCCAGACCGTGCAGGCCGCGCCAGATGCGCTCGCCTTCGATGCTGTTCCAGATCGCACGGGCCTGTTTCGCGCTCATGTTCCAAAGGCCAACCGTGTCGGTGACGCCCGCCGCCTGCAACCGGATCTGCATGCGCGAGCCGATGCCCGGATATTTCGACAGCGGCAGGTCCAGCAAGGGACCGGGCAGTTCGTTGGCGCGCAGCACCGTCAGCCCGGCGGGTTTCTGCATGCCGCAGGCGGTCTTGGCCAGGAACCGCGACGGCGCCAGCCCGACGGACGACCGCAGACAGTCGCCGACGTTTTGCAGGATGCCCGCCTGAATCCGTCGGGCCAGCGCGACGGCGTTCGCCTCCAGACGTTCTGGACCGAGCAGTTCGCACGAACATTCGTCGATGGAGCCGACCTTCCACACCGGCACATGGCGGTCGATCTCGGCCATGATCTGCTGATGGATTTTAACGTAGAGGTCGGGGCGCGCCTCGGCGACGATCAGATCGGGGCACAGTTTGCGCGCCTCGGACACCCGCATCCCGGTATGAACGCCCCAGGCCTTGCTCTCATAGCTGGCGGCGATGGCGCCGGTGTATTCGCTCTCGGCTGGCCGCACGATGACCGGCTTGCCCCGCCAGTCCGGGTTCATCTGCTGTTCGACGCTGGCGAAGAAGGCGTTCAGATCGACGAACAGCCAGCGGAGGTTCGCGCTGTCTTCAGCCTTGGTGCCAGCCTGGTCCATCGACGGAACATATCAGGAACATCTGGTTCGAGGAAGCGATCACCTGTCCCTTTCGTCATTCGGGCGCAGCGTAGCGAAGACCCGGAACCCAGGGCCGCATCCTCTCTGCACGATACAGCTGAGGCCGGATGTGAGCCTCCTGGGTTCCGGGTTCGTCCTTCGGACGCCCCGGAATGACGAGAAGGGAGGGTTCAGCGCTTCGCGTAGGCCTCGACCTCAGCCAGGAACGCCGCCTTCTCCGCCTCGCCCAGGAACGAGCCTTCGAAACTGTTCTTCGCCAGTTGCGTCACCTGATCGCGTGTGAGGCCGACGGCCTCAGCCAGCCGGCTGTAGTTGTCGTTCACATAGCCGCCGAAATAGGACGGGTCGTCCGAGTTCAGGGTGACGTGCAGGCCCCGGCGCAGCATCTCGGGGACGGGATGGTGCTTCAGATCATCGACCACGCAGAGTTTCAGGTTCGACAGGGGGCAGACGGTCAAGGTCATCTGCTCGGCGGCCAGCCGCTGCACCAGCGCCTCGTCCTCCATCGAGCGATTGCCGTGGTCCATCCGGTCGATATTCAGAAGGTCCAGCGCTTCGTGGACATAGGCGGGCGGGCCTTCCTCGCCCGCGTGGGCGCACAGTTTCAGGCCCAGCTCACGCGCGGCGGCGAAGACTCGCTGGAACTTGGACGGCGGATGACCGACCTCCGACGAATCCAGACCCACCCCGATGAAGTGATGCAGATAGGGTTTGGCGGCCTCCAGCGTCGCAAACGCCTCGTCCTCGGTCAGATGGCGCAGGAAGCTGAGGATCAGGCCGCTGCTCACGCCCAACTCCGCCTTGGCCCGGTCCATGCCCGCGATCAGCCCCTCGACCACCACGCCGAACGGCACGCCCCGGTCGGTGTGGGTCTGAGGATCGAAGAAGATTTCGGCGTGGCGCACATTGTCCGCCGCCGCGCGCTGGAAATAGGCGAAGGCCAGATCCTCGAAATCCTGCCGCGTCAGCAGAACGGCGGCCCCTGCGTAATAGATGTCCAGGAAGTCCTGCAGGTTCGAGAAATCATAGGCGGCCCGCACCGCCTCGACGCTGTCATAGGGAATGGACACGCCGTTGCGCTGCGCCATTTCGAACATCAGCTCGGGTTCGAGACTGCCCTCGATGTGCAGGTGCAGTTCGGCCTTGGGCAGGCCGGCGATATAGGCGTCGAGCGACATGGGCGATCTCCGGGAGGATGTCGCCCCGTCTATACCCTACATCCGCTCAGGCGTGTCGATGCCCAACAAGTTCAACGCGATTTCAAGCTGGCGCAGAGCCGCGGCAGACAGGGCCAGACGCGAGCGTTTGGTCGCCTCGTCCGGCGCGATCAGCACGGGGCAGGCGGCGTAGAACTTCGAGAAGGACTGGGCTACGCGATAGGCGTGTTCGGCAACCAGGTGCGGCATCCGCTTGTCGTAGGCGTCCGACACGGCGGTCGAGAAGGCGTCCAGCGTCAGGGCCAGATCGCGCTCCGCCGGTTCGGCGATGACGATGGCGCCGGGCGTCAGTCCCTGTTCGGCGCCCTTGCGCAGCAGGGATTTGATGCGGACCGACTGATACAGAAGATACGGCCCGGTCTTGCCTTCGAAGCTCATGAAGCGGTCGAGATCGAAGACGTAGCTGGTCGTGCGCGCGTTCGACAGGTCGGCGAACTTCAGGGCCGCGATGGCCACCTTGTGCGCGATGGCCTCGAACTCTTCCGGCGAAAGGTCGTCGCCCAGCTTGGCCTCGTGAAGACGCTCGCGCGCCTTTTCGGTCGCCTGATCAATCAGGTCGCGTAGCTTCAGCACCCCCCCCGCGCGGGTCTTGAAGGGTTTGCCGTCCTGTCCGTTCATCGTGCCGAAGCCGAGATGCTCCAGAGCGCCCTCTGCGGCGTAACCGGCCAGATAGGCGGCGCGGAAGACCTGTTCGAAATGCTCGGCCTGGCGTTCGTCGACGACATAGAGGGCGAGATCGGGCGACAGGGCCTTCTTGCGGTCCAGGATCGTGGCCAGGTCGGTCGTGCCGTACATGGCCGAACCTTCCGAGCTGATGACCAGCAGGGGCGGGGGGGACGGGGCCTCGATCACCGAGCCGTCGGCCAGCTTCTTCTTGCGCGTCTCGCCGGGCTTGGCGACGTGAACCACCTTGGCGCCGTCGTCCTCGACCAGCAGGCCGGTCTCTTTCAGATGCGCCAGCATTTCCGGCATTTGCGGATCGGCGTCGCTTTCGCCGTTCCACAGGTCGAAATCGACCGACAGGTCGCCGTATTCGCGCTTCAGCGCCTCGCGGCTGACCGCCACGAAATGCTGCCACAGCGCGCGATAGCCGGGACGTCCGTTCTGAAGTTCCGCCGTCGCCTTGCGGGCGCGATCGCGGAAGGCTGGATCCTCCTTGGACCTGCCGGCGGCCTGCGGATACAGGCGGTCCAGGTCGGCCAGGGTGACCGGGCTTTCGGCCGGGAAGGGGCCGTCGCCTTCGGCCATGAAGGCCGCGGCCAGGCCCTCGTCGCCGCAGGCGACGATCAGCAGGCCCATCTGGAAGCCCCAGTCGCCGAAGTGGGCATCGCCTGTGACGTGGTCGCCGCGGAAGCGGAACAACCGCTTCAGGCTCTCGCCGATGATGGCGCTGCGCAAATGGCCGACGTGCATCGGCTTGGCGACGTTGGGACCGCCGTAGTCGATGACGACCTGGCGCGGTTCGGCCACAGTCGCGGCGCCCGCGTGGTCTGCGTCGTTCGCCACTTCGGTCGCCCGTTCGGCCAGCAGCGCGTCGGAGAGCTTCAGATTGATGAAGCCGGGTCCCGCCACCTCGACCGAGGCGAAGCGAACATCCGCGCTCAGGCGCTCGGCGATCTTGCCGGCCAGTTCGCGCGGATTGGCCTTCAGCGCCTTGGCGGCGGCGAGCGCGCCATTGGACTGGAAATCGGCCAGGTCGGGGCGGTCCGACGGGGTGACGCGGGCCAGGGCCGGGTCCACGCCTTCGGCGGCGAAGGCGGCGGCGACCGCTTCGCTGAGGACGGTCTTCAGATCGGACATTATTGGCTCGGTGTGGAGGCAGGCGCGGGCGCGGCCGGCGTCGCGCCCGCGTTGGCGCGGAAGCGGCTGCCCGAGCGGTTGAACTCGGCCATTTCCGGCGTCACGTCGAAACCGACCAGGATTTCGAAGTTGCTGCCGCTGGTTTCGATGCCGGCGCGCGGAATGACGATGGTGCGCTTTTCAGTCACCGAGGCGGTGCGCTGGCCCTCGAAGTTCACTGGCAGGTCGAAATATTCCTTGGATAGGATGGCGTTGTTCCGCTCCGTCACGGCGATCCAGTAGCGGTAGGTGCGCTGTTCGCCCGCCGCCTGCGGACCACGGCCCAGGTTGAACAGCACGTCCATGTCGACGCGAATCGGATCGGCTTCGCGATATTCGCAGTCCGAAGAGATGCCTTCGATCTCGCCGGTGTAGCCGACGTTGGCCACGGCGGCGCGGCCGCCTTCCAGCTCGACGTAGCGGGCGGCGTCGTAGAGGATTTTCACATACGGGCAGGGGCCGGCGTTGGCGCGGCGACGCAGGGGCGCAATGCGCGGGGCGCGCGACGGCGCGGCGTCTTCACCAGAGGCCTGCTGCTGTTGCCCGCTGCGCTCGCGTTGACGCTGGGAGGTCTGGGCCTCGGCGGCGACGGGCAGGACGGAGGCCGCGATGGAGAGGGCGGCCAGGGCGGTGAACACGCGACGCATCAGCTTATTTTTCCGACAGCGAGAGAGGGCGCACGACGATCGGCGGCCGATCATCAACGCTCGCCGCTGATAGCGGCTAAAGCGAGGCGCGGCAAACGCTTGCTGCCCTCAGCGCTCCATCACCAGGCAGGTCGAGGTCGCGGTCGCATAGAGCTTGCCGTCCAGGCCGCGCAGATCGGCCTCCGAGAAGGCCGCGCGGCGACCGGCCTGAACGATCCGGCCCTCGGCCCGAACGGGCGTGCCGGCGGTCAGCGCCTTGTGAAAAACCGTCTTCAGTTCCAGCGTCGTATAGGTCTGACCCGGTCGAAGCGTGGAATGGACGACGCAGCCGCAGGCTGAGTCGAGCACCGTCGCGATCCAGCCGCCATGGACCGTGCCTAGCGGATTATAGACGGCGGTGGTGGGGATGGCCTCGAACACCACCCGGCCTTCTTCTACCTCGGTCAGTTCGAAGCCGACGGTGCGCGCGATGGGGGCGATGAAGCCGCCCGTCATGCCCAGCCGCAGTTGCTCGATCCCGGACAGGGCGGCGATATCGACGGTTTCGGTCATGCAAACGGCTCCTGATCAGGTCCGTTTACAATAAGGACGGACGCTGCCGTGGCAAGCGTCCGTCGTATCGGTCCTTATAGGCCCGGCAGCTTGAAGCCGCTGCTGCGACGCGGCTGGATCGTGATGGCCTGCTGGCCGCCGGTCAGGGCCTGAAGGCGGGCGGCCTCGGTCGAGGCGTCGATGGTCTTCTGGCCTTCGGCGGTCTGGCGAACCGTCGGGGCCTGGGTCGAGGCGTCGTCCTTGCGCCAGAACATCAGACGGTTGGCGAAGCTTTCGTCCTTGTGCGCCAGGTCGCCGAACTCGTCATCGACGACATAGCGGGCCAGCGGGTCGGCCTGATCGCCGCCGGCCTGGGCCACCAGGACCTGTTCGCCCGGCGTGCGGGTGACGGCCTGACGCTGACCCAGAAGAATCTGACGCGCGGCGCTTTCCGGGGCCAGTTCCTGCGGGCGCGGCTGGCCCGGCGCGGGCGGACGCAGGCCATATTCCGGCGGAATGCTGAGCGGGGCGGTGGAGACGGTGACGAACTCATCCGGCACCACCTTGGTCAGGCCGATGCCCTGTTTGATGCTGCCGCAGGCCGAAACGGCGAGCGCGGAGGAGGCGACGAGGGTCAGGACGGCGACACTGCGGATACGCATGGTTTCAGGCTCTGGTCGGCTGATGCAGGAAGCGCCGCGATGGCGCAGTCGGCATAGTGAAGACGGGGTGATTACGACTTTTCGACGGCCGCGCCAACCTTGGCGGGTTTGTCAGACACCAGACTGTCGATGATCAGCAGCACGACGCCGATGGTGATGGCGCTGTCGGCGACGTTGAACACCCAGGGAAACACACCGGTGCCCGAGAAGTCGATGAAATCGACCACATAGCCGAAGCGGATCCGGTCGATCACATTGCCCAGCGCCCCGCCCATGACGAAGCCGATTGCGGTGATAAGCAGGCGTCGGTTCGACTGCGTCGCCCACCAAGCCAGGCCAGCCGAGACGACGATGGAGAAGATGGCCAGGCCCCAGCGGGCTTCGCCGCCGCCGAACAGGCCGAAGCTGACGCCGGTGTTCTCGACCCAGCTGAAGTTCAGGATCGGCGGGAAGACGGGGATGCGGCCGACTTCCTGCAGCGACAGGCCGCTGATGATCCAGGCCTTGGTCAGCTGATCCAGGACGATGATCAGGAGGGCGAACACATAGGCGGTGACGGCGAGGCGCGTGATCTTCATGTGGCGCGGTTAGCAGGAAGCGGCGCCGGGGCGAAGCGGAAAACGCGGATCATATCCGCCGCCGTCAGAACAGGCTGCCCTGATCGGCGGCGGAGGGCTTCGGCTTGGCGGCCGGACGGGGCGGCGACGGACGGGGCTCGCCGCCGTCGATCGTTGCGGGCTGAACGCCGTCGCCGAACACCAGCCGGACCGCCTGACCTGCCTCCAGCGCCTTGGCAGAGGTGATCCAGGCGCCGTCCGAATCTTCCACGCGGGCGAAGCCGGGTTTGGGACGGCCGGGGTCCAGGGTCGTTAGCGCGCGCGACAGCGCCGCCAGGCGATCGGCGTCCCGCTCCAGCCGACGGGGCATGACCCCGTCCAGCCGCGCGCCGACGGCTTCAAGCCGCGCCTCCCGCTGGTCCAGCCGCCGATGCAGCGGTTCGGGCGATAGCCGCGCCGAGACCTGCAACAGCCGCCGTTCGCCCCGCCCCACGCCGGCCTGAAGCGCCGCGCCCAACCGATCGCCCGCGCCGCGCAGCCGGTCCTGCCCCCGCTCGATCCGCGTGCGCAGCAGGGCCGGGCTCAGCTTGCCACCGGTCACCGCCAGATGTCGCTCGTGCAGGGCGACGTTGCGTTGCAGGCCTGATCCCAGCCGGCTCGACACATGGTCCAGCCGCTGCTGCGCCAGGGCGAGCAGGTCCTCCGGCCGCGCCGGCAGGCCGCGCGCCACCGCCCGCAGGCGCGTGCGTCGATCCTCGATCAGCCGTCCGCCCGCCTGCACCATGCGCCGGTCCATATCGGCGACGGCATAGCGCAGGTCCGCCAGCACCGGCGTCGCCATTTCGGCCGCGCCCGTCGGGGTCGGCGCCCGGCGATCCGAGACGAAGTCGATCAGGGTGGTGTCGGTCTCGTGCCCCACGGCCGAGATGATCGGAATGCGCGCCGCCGCCACGGTCCGCGCCAGGCCCTCGTCGTTGAAGCACCACAGGTCCTCGACCGACCCGCCGCCGCGCGCGACGATCAGCAGGTCGGGGCGGGGGATCGGCCCGTTGGGCGTCATCGCATCAAAGCCGCGGATGGCGTTCGACACCTGACCGCAGGCTGAATCGCCCTGAACGACCACAGGCCAGACGATGACGCGACAGGGCCAGCGTTCGGCGATCCGGTGCAGCACGTCGCGGATCACCGCGCCGGTCGGGCTGGTGATCACGCCGATGGTCGCGGGAAAGGCGGGCAGGGGCTTCTTGCGCCCCGGCTCAAACAGCCCTTCCTCACGCAGGCGGACCTTCAGCCGCTCCAACTGGGCCAGCAGGGCGCCGGCGCCGGCCGCCTCCATGCTCTCGATCACGATCTGATAGGACGACCGCGCCGGATAGGAGGTGATCTTGCCGGTGACGATGACCTCAAGCCCGGCCTCGGGCTGGACGCCCAGGCCACGCACCGATCCCTTCCACACCACGCCGTCGATGGCTGACTTGTCGTCCTTCAGCGTCAGATAGACGTGGCCCGATGCGTGGCGGTTGACCTTGGAGACCTCGCCGCGCAGCCGCACATGGCCGAAACGGTCTTCCAGCGTGCGCTTCAGCGCGAACGACAACTCCGAGATCGACACGGGCGGATTGTTGTCGCGAGGGGCGGGGACCTCGGCCGGGCCTTCGAATACGTAGGAGTCGTCGCTCATGGGACCCACCCTAGCCTGCGTCGATCCGTCCGGGAACGCTGCGCGCGCCCTGCCGTTCGACTTTCATGCCCGCCGACCCGCCCGGAACCGATCCCTCTGACCGCGACCCGCACGAGCGCAATCTGTCGCGCCGCGCCGGGGGCGGCGGCGCCATGAGCCCGTGGCTGATCATCGGCTGCATCATTCTGCTGGGGCTGGGCGTCTATGTCGTCTCGGCCCTGCTCTAGTGCCCAAGGAGGCCGTATGAACCGCTTCGTCCCGCTCGCCGCCGTTCTTTGCCTGATCGGCGGCATCGTCGCCTGCTCGGATCGCGACGACGATGTGGTCCAGGCCCCTGCGCCCGGCGCTGCGCCCGTGGCCTTGCCGGACCAGCAGGCCGATGCCGCCGCCTCGAACGCCGCCTTGGCCTTCAACATGACCCGCGACCAACTGGAAGACGCGGATCTGTATTCGCGCGCCAACGTCGATCTGGGCGACGTGGAAACCCTGGTGCTCGACGCCTCGGGCGCTCTGACCCATCTGGTCGTCGAACTGGAGGGACCCGGCGACATGAAGGTGCGGGTTCCGGTCGCGGATGTGTCTCCGATCGACCGCAACGGCGACCGGGATCTGGTTACCGATCTGACGCCCGGTCAGCTTCAGGCCTTGCCGGCGTGGACCCCGCCTGCACGCTGACGGGACGCTGAATGCGGCGTTAAGTCTGACGGGCGCTTGACCGGCCGGCGCCGGCCGGTCATTGCCCGATCTCATGAACATTCTTCTCGTCGGATCGGGCGGCCGCGAACACGCCCTGGCCTGGAAGATCGCCCAGTCGCCGCTGGTCACGCGTCTGGTCGCCGCGCCGGGCAATCCTGGCATCGAGAAGCTGTGCGACCTGCGCGCCGTCAAGGCGGACGACGCCGACGGCCTGGCCGCCCTGGCCAGAGAGATTAAGGCCGATCTGGTCGTTGTCGGGCCTGAGGTGGCGCTGGCCGCCGGTCTGGCCGACCGCCTGGCTTCTGCCGGCATTCCGTGCTTCGGGCCGACCGCCAAGGCGGCGCAGCTGGAAACCTCCAAGGCCTTTTCGAAGGGTTTTCTTGAACGCCACGAGATCCCGACCGCCGGCTACGGCGTCTACGACACGGTCAAGGACGCCAAGGCGGCGCTGGACGTGTTCCGGCCGCCCTATGTGATCAAGGCCGACGGCCTGGCCGCCGGCAAGGGCGTGGCCATCAGCCCTGACCGCCCCGACGCCGAGGCCGAAATCGAGCGCATGCTGGGCGGCCGGTTCGGCGCGGCCGGCGCCCGCGTCGTGATCGAGGAGTTCATGGACGGCGAGGAGGGCTCGCTGTTCGCCCTGTGCGACGGTCAACGCGCCCTGTTGTTCGGCGGCGCCCAGGACCACAAGCGCGCCTTCGACGGCGACCTTGGCCCCAACACCGGCGGCATGGGCGCCTATTCGCCCGCGCCTGTCTTTACGCCCGAGCTGGTGCAGCAGGCCGACGAACTGATCGTCCAGCCGACGATCCGCAAGATGGCCGAAGAGGGCGCGCCCTATCGCGGCGTCCTCTACGCCGGCCTGATGGCGACCGATGACGGCCCCAAGGTGGTCGAGTTCAACGCTCGTTTCGGCGACCCGGAATGCCAGGTCCTGATGATGCGGATGGCGGGCGACATCGTGCCCTATCTGCTGGGCTGCGCGCGCGGCGACGTCTCGGGACTGGCTTCGCCCGCCTTCAAGCCTCAGACGGTGATCTGCGTGGTCATGGCCGCCAAGGGCTATCCCGACAGCCCGCTGGAAGGCTCGATCATCCGCGGCGCCGATCAGGACTTCGGCCCCCATGTCCAGGTCTTCCACGCCGGGACCAAGCGCCGCGACGATGGCTTGCTGGCCGCTTCGGGCGGGCGCGTCCTGAACGTCTGCGCCGAGGGCGACGACATCGCCCAGGCCCGCGAACGCGCCTATGCCGCCATCAGGAAGATCGACTGGCCTGGCGGCTTCAACCGCTCCGACATCGGCTGGCGCGCGCTGGAGCGGGGCTGAAGCCTACGCCGCTGCGAACAGCAGTCGGCCCTCGCCCATGCGTTCACGCAAAGCCGGCAGGTCGGTGTGGGCTACCGAGAAACAGCCGTAGCTGCGACCCAGCTTGCCTTCGCGCGCTAGGAAGTCGGGATCGGCATAGTCTGCGCCGTGGACGATAATAGCCCGCTCGCGCGCCTTGTCGTTGGTGTATTCCAGCCCGTCCAGCAGGACGTTCGGCCCCTGCTGCGCGCCCCAGTTGGCGCCCGCCGTCGCATAGGCGCCGATCGAGGACATGTTGGAATCCGGCGTGTTGGAAAAGCGCTGGGCATAGCCGGTATGGCTGGGGTCCGATCCCCGGCCGTGGCAGGTGCGCAGCACCTTCACTTCACCCGCGATCAGGTCGACTTCATACAGCCGCTCCTCGCCCGAGAATTTCTGGAAGTCGACCAGATACATCCGGTCACGCAGAGGCAGGCGATGATGGTGGGTGTCCAGCGCGGTCATGGCGCGCTCCATCAGGTCCTTGCGAACGTGACCACGGGGGTCCAGCGGCGGCGGCGTCAGGGCGGAGGTCTGGACCGTGGGCAGACCGACCTGCGGCATGGCGATCGGAGTTCCGTTCTGAGCCGTCGTCAGCGGCGCCGTAGCGCTCGCACTGGCGCATCCCGCCAGCATGGCCGATCCGCCCAGAATAAGTCCTCGTCTCGATAGCCGCATGCGACGCCCTCGTTGCGGTTGGTCTTGAGGCGTGTTTGTTTCAGTTGGTTACGGGCGAGGCAACCTGAGCCTTGTGGGGCATTTTTGCGGCCGACGCGTCGCGGGGAGAGATCGATGAAACGTTTCGGAATCGCGCTGGCGGCGCTGATGGCGTCGGCGGCAAGCGCTCATGCGCAGCAAACCCCCGTGGCCACGGGGGTTTCGGCGCAACCCGAAACAACGTTCGTCGAGGCCGGAAGGTTGCTTGCTGATCCGACGAACGGCGTTGTGCAACGCGATAAAACTCTCGTGATCAGAGGGAACCAGGTCGTCGAGGTGCGCGACGGCTTTGTCGGCGATGCCTCTCAGGGCAAGGTCGTGGACCTGCGGCAAGCCTTTGTCCTGCCCGGCCTGATCGACAGCCACGTCCATCTGACGAGCCAGCAGAACCCGAACGCACGCCTTGAAGAGGTGACGCTTTCGGACGCGGACCAGGCGATGGTCGGCGCCCGCTATGCGCGTCGCACCCTGATGGCCGGCTTTACGACGGTGGCGGATCTCGGCGCCTCGAACCAGGCCATCTTCGCCCTGCGGAACGCCGTCAGGAACGGCGACGTGCCGGGACCGCGCATCATTGCGGCGGGGTCGTCGGTGTCGATCCACGGCGGGCATGGCGACATCAACGGCTATCGCGAGGACGTCATGCACCTGCTGTCGTCCGAGAGCATCTGCTCGGGGCCTGAGGACTGCATGCGGGCCGTGCGCACTCAGGTTCGCGCCGGCGCCGACATCATCAAGATCACCGCGACGGGCGGCGTGCTGTCCAACACCGCCGCCGGCCTGAACCAGCAGTTCAGCGACGACGAACTGTCCGCCATCGTCGGCAGCGCCCACCGCATGGGCCGCCAGGTGACCGCGCACGCCCACGGGGTGGACGGCATCAACGCCTTCCTGCGGGCCGGCGGCGATTCCATCGAACACGGGACCTATCTGGACGATCAGTCGATCCGCCTGTTCAAGTCGAACGGCGCCTGGCTGATCCCGACCCTGCTGGCCGGGGATTTCGTGGCGCGTATAGCCTCGGGACCCGACAACTTCTTCACCCCCGCCCAGACGGCCAAGGCGCTGGAGGCGGGTCCCAAGATGCTGGACATGGCGCGCCGCGCGCATGAGGGCGGGGTCAGGATCGCCTTCGGCACCGACTCGGGCGTTTCGGCCCACGGCGACAACGCCCAGGAGTTCGCGCTTCTGGTCCGCGCCGGCCTGACCCCGCTTGAAGCCATCCAGGCCGCCACCGTCGGCGCCGCCGAACACCTGCGCATCGCCAACGAGGCCGGCAAGATCGCCGTGGGCATGCCCGCCGACATCGTCGCCGTCTCGGGCGATCCGCTGTCGGACGTGACCGAGCTGGAGCGGATGAAGTTCGTGATGAAGTCCGGCGTGGTCTACCGCGCCGACTGAATCCTGTCGTTCAGGAAGGCGGCGAAAGCCGCCTCGTCCTCGAACCGGGCGACGACCGGCCAGGCGACGACGCCCTTGCGCTGCTCGGGCGTCAGCCGGACCCAGTCCTTCTCCGTCGTGACCAGGCCGGCGTCGAACACCGCCGCCCGGTCGGTCAGGAACGTCATGTCGGCGGCGCTATAGGCCGCGTGGTCGGGAAAGGGGACGAAGTCCACGAGGTCGCAGCCCGCCGCCTTCAGCGACCGCTCGACCTTCCACGGTTTGGCGATGCCGGCGAACCCGACCTGGGGGCCCGGCGGCGGCGGCCCCTCGGGCGTCAGGCGCGCGACGAAGATGGGCAGGGCGCCGAAGACCGCCAGCAGTTCGGGATCGGCCTCCTCGACATCGGTCGGCAGCATGACCACCACGGCGTCGGCGCGCGCCAGCCCGGCCTTCAACGGCTCGCGCATGGGGCCGGACGGAAAGACCGAACCGTCGCCGAACGGCCATTCGTCGCCGCGCGTCTCGCCGTCCACGACGATCAGGCTGACGGTCTTTTTCAGGGCCGGGTTCTGATGGCCGTCGTCCAGCACCAAGGCCTGCGCCCCCTCCACGACGGCGGCCTTGGCGCCCGCCACGCGATCGCGCGCGATCCAGACCGGCGACCCTTGCGCCAGCATCAGCGGCTCGTCCCCGACATCGTCGGCCGTATGGATTTGAGGATCGACCCGGACCGGCCCTTCCAGCCGACCGCCATAGCCGCGCGACAGACCTTGCGCCTCGCCCCCCGCCGCGCGCAGCAGCCGCAGTGTTTCGCGCGCGACCGGCGTCTTGCCCGATCCGCCGACCGTCAGATTGCCGACCGAGATGACCGCGCAGCCGGGGTCGGCGGGGACCGTCCTGGCGATCCGACGCGCCGTCACGGCGGCCCAGACCCAGCCCAGCGGTTTCAGCGCCGTGCGCGTCATCCGGGCGTGGTTGCTGTCGCGCACATACCACCAGCGCGGCGTGTTCAGCTTCATCGCCGGCCCTGCCTCTGCGGCATCAGCGGCGACAGCAGCGCCCACAGCCGCTCCAGCCCGCCTCCGGCCTCGACAGCCGCGCGACGCCCGCGCTCGCCCATGGCCCTGGCTGCGTTCAGGTCTTCCAGCAGGGGCTCGATCACGCCGGGCAGGTCGGACGGCGCCTGAACCAGGGCCAGGCCTCCCGCCTCGACCAGGGCCGCCGTCACCGGAGCCCAGTTGGAGGCATCCGGCCCCGTGATCGTCGGCTTGCCCAGCCGCGCGGGCTCCAACGGATTGTGCCCGCCGACGGGCGGCAGGCCGATGGCGGGCGCGAACGAGCCGCCCATCACCACCACATCGGCGAGGCGCAGGAACAGGCCCATCTCGTTCAGGGTGTCGGCCAGATAGATGTCGGTGTCCGGCCCGATCGTCTCGCCGCGCGAACGCATGGCGAAGGCGTAGCCGTCGCGTTGCAGGGCCTGGGCGATATGCGCGCCACGCTCGGGATGGCGTGGCGTCAGGATCAGGCAGACCCGCTCGCTCAGATGGTCCAGCGCGCGCACGATGGCAATCTCTTCGCCCTCATGGGTGCTGGCGGCGACGATCACCGGCCGGTCTCCGATGGCGGCGCTCAGACGGCTGAAGGCGGCGGGGTCGTGGGGCAGGGCCTCTCCCGAGAGTTTCAGGTTCACAAGCCCGTCGATCCGCGCGCCCATGCCCTCTAGCCGCTGGGCCGAGACCGCATCCTGCGGCAGCACCAGATCAAAGGCGCCGGTCAGCGCCCGCGCCGAGGCCGGAAACCGCGCCCAGCCTTCGACCGTCTTTTCCGTGATCCGGGCGCTGACCAGGGCCAGTTTCACGCCCCGCCGACGCGCCTCCAGCAACAGATTGGGCCACAGTTCGCTCTCGACGAAGACCGCCAGATTGGGCCGCCAATGGTCCAGGAACCGCTCGACCACGCCCGGCGCATCGACCGGCGCATACTGGTGGATCACGCCCGCCGGCAGCCGTTCGGTCAGAATCTGCGCCGAGGTCACGGTGCTGGACGTGACCAGAACGGTCAGTTCTGGACGCGCCTTCGTGAGCCGCTCGACCACAGGCAGCAGCGACAGGCTCTCGCCCACGCTGACGCCGTGCAGCCAGACCAGATCACCGGCGGGGCGCGGGGTGCGGGTGAAGCCCATCCGCTCGTCCACCCGCACCGGGTCTTCCTTGCCCCGCCTGGCGCGCGCATCCAGCAGGCGCGGGGCCAGGGGCTCCAGCGCGCGCGTCGCCAGCCGATAGGCGATCAGCGGCAAGGGCGTCACGGCTGGGTCCTCACGGCTTCAGGCCCGTGATCGCATCGGCGCGTGCTTCGACGGCGTTCAGCCGCGCGGTCCAGTCGACGACGACATCGGCCATGTCGCCATCAGCCGGATAGTCGGCGCGGTCCCACACGATGGCGCCCTTGCCGAAGGGCAGGGGCAGCACGGCCCGGTCCCAACTGTCCAGACGGATCGCGGGATTGCACGACATGCCGATGAACAGCACCGGCGCCTTTGACAACTTCGCCATCAGGGGCAGGCCCTCGGCCATGACATTGGCCGGGCCGCGCGGCCCGTCCGGCGTGATGGCCAAGGCGCCGACCTTCAGCTGTTTCAATCCGTCACGCAGCGCCTGGGTGCCGCCCTTGGCCTTCTCGGCCTTGTCCTTGTTGGCCGAGGATCCGCGCACGGCGGGAAAGCCCTGACGCGCCACCGCCTTGGCGATGAACTCGCCGTCGGCCGAAAGGGAGATCAGCGCCTTGGCCGGCTGCGCCCGGTCCAGCGGCCAGCATGACGGCGACAGGCCGATCCGCGAATGCCAGAACACGCACAGCACCCCGCCGCCCTGCGTCCAGACGGCCTCAGCAGCCTGCTGGTTTTCGTGGGTCCAGCGGATGGTGGAAAAGCAGAACTGCATCCACTTCGCCAAGGTCCAGGCCAAGGCCGACTGGACCGCCGGGTTGCGAAGCGGCCTCATGCGACTGTCTCGACGCTGGGCGCGGCGCCGTCCAGCGACTGCTGGCGGGCCAGGCGGGAATACAGGCCGCCCTTGGCGACCAGGGCGTCGTGCGAGCCTTCCTCGACCACGCGCCCGGTCTCGATCACATAGATGCGGTCGGCGTTCCGGACGGTGGAGAGGCGGTGGGCGATCATCAGGGTGGCGCGCCCCTGCATCAGCCGCTCCAGCGCCGCCTGGACCAGGGCCTCGCTCTCAGTGTCCAAGGCGCTGGTGGCCTCGTCCAGCAGCAGGATCGGCGCATCCTTGACGAAGGCGCGGGCGATGGCGATCCGCTGGCGCTGACCGCCGGACAGGCGCAGGCCCGCCTCGCCGGCGCGGGTCGCATACCCCTCAGGCAGGGCCGTGATGAAGTCGTGGGCGGCGGCGGATCGCGCGGCGTCCTCAATCTGCGCCTGCGTCGCGCCCGACCGGCCATAGGCGATGTTGGCGGCGATGGTGTCGTCGAACAGGAAGGGCTCCTGCGTCACCAGGGCGATGTGGTCGCGCAGGTCATGGATGCGAAGCGCCCGCACGTCTGCGCCGTTGATCGTCACCGCCCCGCCGGTCACATCATAGAAGCGCGGCAGCAGGCTTAGGATCGTGCTTTTGCCGCCGCCTGAAGGCCCGACCAGAGCCACCGTCTCGCCCGGCGCGACCCGCAAGGACACCCCGTCCAGCGTCGGCGCGTCGGTCCCGGCGTAGGCGAAGGACACCTTGTCCAGCACGACCTCGACCGGCCCTGCGGCCAGGGGCGCGGCGTCGGCCGCCTCACGGATTTCCGGCTGGATGTCCAGGGCGCCGAACAGGCGGCGCGCGGCGGTGAAACCCTCGCTCATCACCGTGGCCAGGTTGGTCACCTGGCGCAGGGCCTGCCCGGCGGCCAGCAGCATGCCGATGAAGGCGGCGAACCCGCCCACGGTCATGTCGCCCGACTGCGCCCGCCACCCAGCGTAGGCCATGACGGCGGCGACGACGATATAGGCGACCAGATCGCTGGACGGGCCGGCGAAGGCGCGGGCGTTGGCGCCCTTGATGACGTGGCGCTGGCGACGGGCGACCACCTCGGCGACGCGGTCCTGTTCGGCGGCCTCGCGGTTTTCGATCTTGATCAGGCGAACCCCGTCCAGGTTCTCCATCAGGGCGGTGGACAGGTTCTCGGTCTCGGCCATGGCGCCGACGGCGGCCTTGCGCGTCTTGCGCCCGAAGCGCCGCAACACCAGCGCCACCAGCGGCACGCCCAGCAGCACGACGATCGTCAGCTGCCAGTCGATGAAGCCCATGTAGATCAGCACCGCGATCAGGGTCAGCAGGTTCTGGGTGTAGTTGACCACGCCCGAGGTGAAGGCCTCGCGCACCATATTGGCGTCGAACAACACGGAGGAGACGAAGCCGCCCGAATGCTGGCTGCGTAAGCGCGCCAGATCGGCGCGGATCATGGCCCCGAACAGGCGGATCTGGATGTCGCCGACGATGGTGTGACCCAGCCGGTTGACCAGGGCCGCCTGGCCCAGCGCGGCCAAGGTTCGCGCAATGGCGACAGTCAGAATGGCGACCGGGATCCAGACGACGGCCTTGTCCGCCGGAAAGGTCACAAGGCCGAACAGACTGATCGGCCTGGTCCCGCCCAGGAACAGACCGTTGACAGCCGGCTCCAGCAGCTTCAGCAGCGCCGCCGTCAGCAGGCCCGTCGTCGCCGCGCACAAGACCGACAGGATCAGCGATCCCTTGTGCTTGGACAGATAGTCGCGCCAAATCCGCGCCAGCAGGGCGCGCAGCGGCATGGTTTCGGAGGCGGCGACGGTCATCGGCTCTCGGTCGTCCGAGCCGCCCTTCAAGTCAAGGCTTGTCCGGCGACGGTTCCAGCGCACGGCCCTGCTCGTCGGCGCGGATCAGGGTTTCGCCGGGCGCTTCCTGGATCCTTACCGCGGGCGGAACCGTCGGATTGGACGCGTAGCGACGCCCGTCGAACGGCACGGCGACCTCATAGCCTTCGGTGATTCCGCCGCCCGCGACATAGATGCCCAGATCCCGTCGGCCATGGGTCTGTCGCTCCAGCAGCCGGATCGGGGCACGCGCGACGCTGATCTCGCCGACCGAGCGATAGGTCGCGCCGGTGCGGTCCAGCACCAACAGCCGACATCCGCCCGAGCCGCACCAGTTCGGGCCGGTCAGATAGACCAGCGTCATCGCCCCGTCCGGCGTGATCGCGGCCGTATAGCGGGTGGTGTCCAACGCCTCCTTGGCCCGGTCACGCAGATAGGCGATCAGGGCGGGGTCTTCGGGCGGCGGCGTCTGGGCGGCGGCCGCGCCGGCCCACAGGCTGGCGGCGACGGCAGCTGCGGCGAGGGTTTTCATCGGGCTGTTCTCCGGTCTCGATGAACATTCCAACGCATCAGGATCGAGATCGGATGACGCGGCCGCGTCGGATCGCTATCTGGCGGGCATGGCGCGCTTCGACCTCTCGACCGCGATGGGCCGTTTTCGGGCGCATTGGCATTATTTCTGGGCCGACCACGCGTTTTTGCGCGTGGCCTTTTCCAACGCCCACTGGCTGGGCCCGGATCTGGTGCGCACCAACCAGCCGTCGCCGCGCCAGCTGGCCTATTGGAAAAAGAAGGGCGTCAAGACGGTCATCAACCTGCGCGGCGCGCGGGACGAGGGCTATTACTGGCTGGAGAAGGACGCCTGCGAGCGGCTGGGCCTGACCTTGATCGACGCGCCGCTGGACTCGCGCGATCCGCCCGAGACGGTGCGCATCCACCGCGCGCGCGAGCTGTTCAGGACGATCCAGTATCCGGTGCTGATTCACTGCAAGTCCGGCGCGGATCGGGCGGGGATGATGGCGGTCTTCTATCGCCACTTCCACCTGGGCGAGCCGATCTCGGTCGCCATGAAGCAACTGTCCAAGAAATACCTGCACTCGCGCGAGGGGCTGACCGGGGTGCTGGACTATACGCTGGAGAAATACGTCAACGAGATCGAGCCGAAGGGCATCAGCTTCATCGATTGGGTCGACAGCCCCGACTACGATCCCAAGGCCATCCGCGCCGAGTTCAAGGCCGGCTGGTGGGGCACACTGTTGACCGACAGGCTGCTGCGGCGCGAGTAGGGGACTTCAGCCCCAGGGACCGGTTTTCGGCTCGTCGCCGCCTTCGCCGTTCGCGCGCGCCTCGGCGGCCAGTTCGGCGTCGCGACGGGCCTTGCGATCGGCCTCCCACCGCTTGAACCAGCGAGCGTAGTCGATATGGCCGCGCAGCGAAAAGCTGAACAGCGCCAGCACGGCCAGCAGGCTGACCAGTTGGAAGATCTGTTGCGGTTCAAGGTTCATCGTCGTGCTCGCCTGCAGATCGAAACGTCGGATCGAGGAGCCGGTTCGGCTCCCCGATGTCGCACTCAATCCTCAGATCAGGCCGCGTCGCCGCGCGGATCGATCAGCTTGTGGGCGTGCAGGATGAAATAGCGCATGTGGGCGTTGTCCACGGTCGCCTGGGCGCGCGCCTTCCATGCCTTCTTGGCGTCCTCATAGTTGCCGAAGGCGCCGACGAACTCGACCTGCGACAGGTCGCGGAAGGTCGGCTCGCCCAGGTGACGAAGCTCGCCGCCGATCACGATGTGCAGAAGTTGCGGCGGGACGGCGTTCTGATCGGTCATCGGAAATCCTGAGGGCTGGGCCGGAAGGCTTTGGGGGGAGGAAGTTTGCGCGCGGCATAGGCCGAGAACGCCCTCGGATCAATGTTGGCCGGGGTTTTTCCGTCCCCGCCTCAGGTCGAAAGCGGCACGTTTTTACAGCGCCGCACGATCATGGGCTGGATGATCGGGGCCGCACAGACCAGGCTGGCCTGACGCGGATCGGGCCGGTTGAAGGCCCACGGCCGCCCGTGGTGATCGCTGACCCTGGCGCCGGCTTCGGTCGCGATCAGCCAGCCCGCAGCGACGTCCCAGTCCCATTTCGGCGTCAGGGCCAGGGCGGCGTCAAAGGCGCCGGCGGCGACCAGCGCCATCCGATAGGCCAGGGCGTTGCGCTTTTCGAACCGCATGGACGGCCAGGGTTCGTCGGCGAAATAGGGCGCTTCGATCAGTCGCGCATCGCCAAGGATCGAGGCGTCCTCCAGCGTATCGATATCCGAGGCGTGGATGGGTTTGCCGTTACGTCGCGCCCCGCCTCTGCGCGTCGCCACATAGGTCTCGTCCACCTCGGGCGCATGGATCACGGCGGCGACGACCTCGCCGTCCTCGATAACGGCGATGGGCACGCACCACCACGGCGTCCGCTTCATATAGGCGACGGTGCCGTCGATGGGATCGACCACGAAGATGCGTCGTTTCGACAGACGCTCGGCCGTATCCGCCGTCTCTTCCGACAGCCAGCCATAGCCTGGGCGGGCCGACAGCAGCCTGTCCCGCAGCATGGCGTCAACCTTCAGGTCGCCGCTGGTGACGGGCGAACCGCCGACCTTGGACTCGATCTTCAGCCCCGCCTCACGCTCGGCGATGGCCAGCGCCCCGGCGTCGATGGCCGCCTGGCGGATCAGGTCGAGGTCGGCGTCCAGATCCATCATTTGCCCGCGATGGCCACCGCATCAAACATCAGGCTGGGCACATTGAACCCGCCCCGGAACTCCAGGTCCGAGCCGCGCTCGAGGCGCTGATACAGGTCGGTCAGCTTGCCCGCGACCGTTACCTCGCTGACCGGATAGGCGATCACGCCGTTCTCGAACCAGAAGCCCGACACTCCGGCGGACCAGTCGCCGGTGTTGCCGTTCAGCGACGGGCCGAACATCGACGTCACCAGAAGGCCGGTCCCGGCGTCGGCCATCAGTCCCGCAAGATCCCGCTCGCCCGGCTCCATATGCAGATTGTGCGTCGAGACGCCGGACGGCCCGGCCAGCCCCCGCGACGCATGGCCGGTGGTTTCCAGACCCAGTTGCCGGGCCGAGGCGCTGTTCAGCAACCAGGTGGTCAGGACGCCGTCGTCGAACAGGGCGCGCTTTTGGACCGCTGCGCCTTCGTCGTCGAACGGGGTCGATCCCATGCCGCGCGGGCGGAACGGATCGTCGATCAGGGTGACGCCCTCGGCGAAGACGCGCTGACCCATGCGGTCCTTCAGGAAGGAGGTGCCGCGCGCGATCGACGGGCCGGAAATGGCGCCGATGGCCGGCGACACGATCTGGCCCGCCATCCGGTTGTCGAAGATCACGGGCGCGGTGGTCGAGGCGATCTTGCGCGGGCCGACGCGGGCCACGGCGCGCTCGCCGGCGGTGCGGCCGATCAGGTCTGCGCCCGGCAGGTCGGACAGGTGGCGAGTCGAACGACTCTCGCCGCCGCGCTCCATCGCGCCGTCCTTTTCGGCGATGACGCCGACGCCCAGCGAGAAGGCCGAACCTTCATAGGCGCCGTCGAACCCGTGAGAGGTCACCAGCCGCCACCGGCTGGACGACCAGCCGGCGTGTCCGCCTTCGGATCGCGCCACACCGGGCACCGCCAGGGCCGCGGCCTCGGCCTCAGCCGAGACCTGTTCCAGAGTTTGTGCGCTGCGTTCGCTGGGATCGAACAGATCCAGATCGATGAACGGGCCGCGCGCCAGCCGTTCCTCGGGCGCGAAACCCGCGTGGGGGTCCTCCGGCGCCAAGCGCGCCATGGCCACCGCCCGCTCGACCAGCCGTGCCTGGGTGGCGGGCGACAGGTCCGAGGCCGAAACGGATGCCTGCCGTTGGCCCACGAATACGCGCAAGCCCAGGTCGCGCGATTCCTCGCGTTCGACATCTTCCAGCTTGCCGTTGCGCACCCCGACCGACAGGGATCGGCGATCGGCGCTGACCGCCTCTGCGGCGTCGGCGCCGGCCTTCAGCGCGGCCTTGACGATGTCGTTGAGAAGATCGGTGGAAACGGGCGCAGCCAGGGTTTCAGTCATGCCCCGATATGGCGGACGCCCCGCTGCACCGCAACCGCGTCAGACGACGGCGAAGGCGATGAGGCCCACAGCCGCCGTCAGCAGCGCGACCCAGGTCAGCAGCATGCCTACGACGCGACCCAGCGACGGCCCGGTCTGCAGCAAAAGGCCCAGGGCATGGGCGACCCGGCCGACGAACAGCGTCGCGCCGACCCCGTGGACCATCCAGGCCGGCGCGCCCACGGCGGCCAGCAGCAGCATGGCGATCATGCCCGGCGTCGCATATTCCACCAGATTTCCGAAGGCGCGGCTGGCGGCCATCAGATCCGCGTTTCCCCCGTCGCCGAACGACACCATGTGTTTGCGCCGCCCGCTGACCACGATGCCCGACAGGACCAGCATCATCAGGATCAGCAGGCCGCTCCACAGGGCGGCGGCCTGGACGGCGTACATCAGCGGCGTGGTCATCGATCAGTCCTCGCGCCCGACGGGGTAGAGCAGATAGTGGTCGTCATAGAAGGGCGTGCGTTCATAGAACCAGGCCAGACGCGCCTGCGGATCGGCGGCGAAGGCGACGTCGCCTGCGACCTTGGCCTCGAACTCGGCCTTCAACGCCGGGTCCGCCGCCATCATCTTGTCCGCCAGCGGGGCGATGGCGTAGGCCTCGATATATTCGACGCGGCTCATCACCTCGGGGAACATGCCCCAGGCGAAGAAGCTTTCGCTGGATTGCGGCTCCAGCAGCAGCACGACGATGTCGCCCAGCGGCTGATCCGTCGGCACCCGCACCGAGCCGGTGGGATACGTCCAGTCGCGCTTCTCGACCTCGACGATCTTAACGGACGCCTGCACGTGACCTTCATTGGCGCGGGTCGCCAGCTTGGGCTCGACCAGGCGCAGCATCGACAGGTTCACGGTGCGCGCAGCCTCGACCGTCTCCATTTCGATCCCGTGCGCCTTAAGCCGCTCGATGATGTCGGTGCGATAGCCCGGCACCCAATAGGCCGTCGGCCGCGTCAGGCTCAGCGTCGGCTTGGAGCCATAGAAAGGCATCTGCCACAGTTCTTGATCGGGGCGGCCCAGCCAGCGGATCTCCTTCCGACCCGAGGCGGGACTGTCGTACATCTCGTACAGCATGCCTTTGAAGGGTCGGGTGGATGACGGCGTTTCGTCGGCCTCGAAGTTGGCGGGGATCTGCGCCGGACGCAGGGCCTTGTCCTGGTCCGTTGCGGCGCGAAGATCGGCGCCCTGATCGGCCAGCAGACGCATCGCTTCCTCGATGAAGACATAGGTCCCCAAAACACGCTGCTCGTGCGGTTTCAGGCTGTGGTTCTCGATCAGGATGGTGGGCACATGGGCGGCCGCGCCCCAGCCGTTGGAAAACCGCTCGCCCAGGCCGCCATCCGACAGGCCCTTCTTGGGTTCATCGTCGTCGATGCCGAACACCAGTTCGCCGGGGATGTGGCCCTCGCGTTCCAGCGCGGCGTTCATCGCCGGCTTGAAGACCGAATCTAGCCAGGCCGAGCCGTTCGGCGACCGGCTGAAGGTCCCATCCTCGCCGTTGAAGCCGTAGGTGACGTCGTACTGATAATCCATGCCGTCGGTGACGTGGACGTCCACATACAGGTCCGGCCGGTATTTCAGGATCAGGCCGCGCACGGCCCGCATCTCGGGCTGATCCAGCTTCAGATAGTCGCGGTTCAGGTTCTGGTTGGTCGCCGTATTGCGCCAGCCCTGGATGCGTGGGCCCCGCTGGTTCGGGCGGGAATAGGGGCCGGAACGCTCATGGCCGTCCACGCTCAGGATCGGGATCAGGATCAGGTTGACCCGGTCCAGCAGGGCGTCCTTTCCATAGAAGGCGATGTCGCGCAGAAGCATCATGCCCGCGTCCTTGCCGTCGATCTCGCCGGGATGGATGCCGGCCTGGATCATCAGCACCGGCTTTGCGGGATCGAAGGCGGCGCCGTCCTTGGAGGCGATCACCGCATAGATGGGTCGGCCCTCGGGCGAGACCCCGAACTGTTCGATGCGGATCAGGTCGCTGGCGGCGTCCAGACGATCAAACCAGGCGCGGGTGTCGACGTAGTTGGGGCTGAAGTCATGGCCCGGATCGGCCTCGAACGCCGTAACCCATGGATCGCTCGCATCGCGCAGCAGGGCCTTGGACGCGCCGTCCCAGGCGGGGGCGGGCGGCAGGAAAGCTTGATCCCACGGGGCGGTGTTGGGAAGCGTCTGGGACATGGCGGGGCTCACGCTACAGGCAAGGGCGGCGACCAGCGCCGAAACCAGAAGAGGGGACTGCATGGCCTTTCGTGAGCCGATTGCGCGGCCCTGACAAGGTTTCAACCGCCGCCGCCCAGCGCGGGCGCCCAGCCGCCGGCCTTGAGCAGCAGGGCCCCCGCGTTCCCCATCTGCCAGAGACTGTAGAGCAGAACGACGACCAGGGCGCCGACCGCAACCCGGCGCCACGGCGCGAACGCCGCCGTCGCCGTGCCGATCACGAAGATGGCGACCCCGACCCACAACCGCACCGAGGCGGCGATCTTGGCGAAGCCGGGATTGAGCTGGGCCAGGATGATCACGATCACCGCCACGATCAGATTGGCCGCCAGGATACAGCCGAACACCAGTCGACGATGCGACCAGAAATGCGCGTCCAGATCGATCTTTTGGTCGCTGCCCTCGGCCGAAACGCGCGGGAAGGTCACGCTGGCGGCGACATAGAAGGTTGCGGCGATGGCCAGTGAGATCAGCAGCACGAAGGTGTTGAACGGCGCCCCGCGGAAGATGACCCAAGCCTGGTTCCAGAAGGTGGCGATGTCGATGGCCACGAACAGGGCCAGCATCGGCGTCAGCCAGCCGAACCGGATCCGCTGCTTCTCATGCAGCACCCGCGCGAACCCGCCGACCAATTCGGCCACGGACAGACCCAGCAGCAGGCCGTAGAAGCTGAAGAAGAACTCGAACGCGCTCACATCGCCCCCCGGCGTCACCAAAAGCCAAGCTTACTTCCAGATCGGCGTCCCGTCACCCGGCAGGCCGAGACGGCCCCACAGGTCGTTGACCCGTTCGACGACCGCCTCGTCCATGCGAATCTCCTCGCCCCATTCGCGCTTGGTCTCGGGCGGCCACTTGTCGGTGGCGTCCAGGCCGATCTTGGAGCCCAGTCCGCTCTCGGGGCTGGCGAAGTCCAGATAGTCGATGGGCGTCGACTCGATCACGGTGATGTCGCGCGCCGGGTCCATCTTGGTCGAGATGGCCCACATGACGTCCTTCCAGTCGCGAGCGTCGATGTCGTCGTCCACGACGATGACCCATTTGGTGTACATGAACTGGCGCAGATAGCTCCAGACGCCCAGCATCACGCGCTTGGCGTGGCCCGGATAGGCCTTCTTCATCGACACCACCGCGATCCGGTAGCTGCAGCCCTCGGGCGGCAGCCAGAAGTCCGTGATCTCCGGAAATTGCTGGCGCAGCAGGGGAATAAAGACCTCGTTCAGCGCCTCGCCCAGCACGCTCGGCTCGTCCGGCGGCCGGCCGGTGAAGGTGGTCAGATAGATGGGGTCGCGGCGCATGGTGATCGCGCTGACCTTGAAGACCGGGAACTTCTCGACCGAGTTGTAATAGCCGGTGTGGTCGCCGTACGGGCCCTCGTCCTCGAACTCGTCCAGCAGGACATGGCCCTCCAGCACGATCTCGGCCTGGGCCGGGACCATCAGCGGCACGGTCTTGCACGGCACAAGCTCGGCCTTGGCGCCCCGCATCAGGCCGGCGAACTGATATTCCGACAGGGTGTCCGGCACCGGCGTCACCGCCGCCAGGATGGTGCCGGGATCGGCGCCCAGCACGACGGCGCAGGGCAGGGGCTCCTTGGGCCGGGCCTTTTTGTGCCGGGCATAGTGTTGCGCCCCGCCTCGATGCGCCAGCCAGCGCATGATCGCCCTGTCCTTGCCCAGGACCTGCATCCGGTAGATGCCCAGATTAAAATCGTCCTCGCGGTCGTCCGACGGCCCCTTGGTCACGACCAGGCCCCAGGTGATCAGGGGCGCCGGCTCGCCGGGCCAGCACGACTGGACGGGCAGGGCGGTCAGGTCGATCTGTTCGCCCTTCAGCACCACCTCCTGCACCGGCGCCTTCTTCACCGTCTTCGGCCGCATCGACAGGACGGTCTGCATCAGCGGCAGCATCTCCATCGCGTCGCCCAGACCGCGCGGCGGCGTCGGGTTTCTCAGGAAGGCCAGAAGCTCCCCGACCTCGCGCAACTCGCCCGCCGTCGTCCGGTCCTTGCCTTCCAGCGTCACCCCCATGGCGACCCGCTTCACCGTGCCGAACAGATTGGCCAGGCAGGGGATGGGGCTGATCGTGCCGTCCGGCATGACCGGCTTTTCGAACAGCACCGCCGGACCGCCGTTCCTCAGCAGGCGGGTCTGGATCTCGGTCATCTCCAGCACGGTGGAGACGGGTTCGGACACCCGCACCAGCTCGCCCTTGGCTTCCAACTGGTCGATGAAGTCACGCAGGGATTTGTAGGCCATGCCGCGACGCTTAGGCGGGAGTGGCCCCTCTGTCACGCGTCGCGCGACCAAACAGCCGGTCCAGCCCGACGAGGCCGAGCCCGACGATCAGGAAAAACACCAGCAGCACGCCGAAAATCAGCACCACCCGGACCAACCCCAGCTGATCCACATTGACGAACCCATAGGGCCACCAGCGCGTCGCCAGTCCATGAACCAGGGTCCAGCCGCCGTAGACGAGCGGAAACGCCAGCCATTTCGCCGGATCGATCCAGCGCAGCCGCCCTTTAGGGCTGAACCACAGCCAGTCCAGCACGAAGGCGGCCGGCATCACGTAGTGCAACACCAGATTGACCACCAGCGACCAGCCGGTCGGGTTCCAATAGGGATGCAGCAGGAAGTGATACACCACCCCGACCACGACGATGTACATGGCGACGGCCGCCCTGACGCCTTCGCTGGCGGACCAGCGGGCCAGCCGCGACCCCTCACCCAGCAGCGGCCCAGTGAAGGCCAGGGCGACCAGAATGTTGGTCAGGATGGTGAAGAAGCTGAAGTAGTTGATCGTCCGTTCCAGCACGGTCCAGCCCTGGGCCGGCGCGATCATCAGCAGATATTGAAGCGCCAGCGCGGTCCAGCCCACGACGGCGAACGTCGCACGCCACAGCCTGGGCTGGTCCCGCTTGCGAAACACCGGCGCCTCCCTTGTCGGTCAGGCGGCAGTCTTGTCCCATTCGAACGCCGGGTCCAGCCAGTCGCCTAGGCGTTCGCCGCGATCCAGGGCGTCCATCCGCTGCATCTCCTCGTCCGTCAGGGCGAAGTCGAAGATGTCGAAGTTCTCGCGCGCGCGGCTTTCTTTGGTCGTGCGCGGGATGGCGATGATCCCGTGCTGGATCAGCCAGCGCAGGGTGATCTGGCCGTTGGTCTTGCCGCTCGCGCCGGCGATCTCGCTGATCGTGGCGTCGTCGGCGATCTTGCCCTGCGCCAGCGGCGACCAGGCGGTGATCGACGACCCCAGCTCGGCCGCGGTGGCGACCAGCTGATCGACGCCCAGATAGGGGTGATGCTCGACCTGATCGGTCAGCAGGCGCGCCTTCGACAGGCTCTGCGCCTGACGGAATTCCTTGGAGGGGAAGTTGGACAGGCCGATCGACTTGGTCAGGCCTTGGTCCTTGGCCTCGTTCAGGGCGCCCAGCGTCTCTTCGAACGTCGGCGTCGTCTTGGGCCAATGCAGAAGCAGCAGGTCGGGCGTCGTGCCCAGGCTGTCGGCCGATTCCCTAGCCTGTTTCAGCAACGCATCGTGGGTGAAATGTTCAACCCAGATTTTCGTGGTCAGGAAGATGTCCTCGCGCGCCACGCCGGAGTCGCGAATGCCTTCGCCGACGGCTTTCTCGTTCTTGTAGATCCAGGCCGTATCGATGTGGCGGTATCCGATCCGCAGGGCCTCAGCGACCATGCGCCGGGCATCGTCGGGCTCCAGCTGCCAGGTGCCGAAACCGAGCAGGGGGATCTCGATACCGTCGACGGTGATCGTGGGTTGGTCGCCATAGGCCATGGGGCGCTCCTTGGGCTGGGTCCGCTTGAGGGGCGTAGTTAGGCGCCCGAGCCCTCTGCGGTAAGGACCGGATGCGCCTTGGACAGTTTTTTCGGGGCGATCCGACGCCAGCGCTTCTCAAGCGCCGCCCTCAGCCAGACGGGATCGACGCTGGCGATGCGCGCCAGGACGATGGGGTGATCGCGGTAGTGGTCGGTGAAATGAAAGGTCGCCGGGTCCATCTCGATCAGCAGTTCGCGCTCATCCAGATTGTCCAGATGCACCACGATGCTGTCGTCCAGCGCCGGGCGCATCCAGGTGAAGAATTTGCCCGCCACCTTGAACGACGGCTCGCCATAGGAGACGCCGTCCTCCACGCCGGGAAACGACAGCAGCAGGGCGCGGACGTCGTCGTGGGTCATCGGCGTCGGTCGTCCCCGATGACTATGGTCGCAGCCTTGGCGTTTTCGGCGGTCTGGAGCAGACGAAGTTGCGCCAGTTCCGGATTGTCCTTCAGCAGGCGCGCCGCATTGGCCAGCGAGCGCAAGGCGGCCTGTTCGCTGCGGGCGCGCTCCAGCGCCGCCAGACCGTCCAGTCGCGCCCGCTCGACATCGCTCAACAGGCGGCGGATTTCGGGCGGCAGGGTGACGGCGCTGATCTCGATCCGTTCGATCCGCGCGGCGCCGACGATCTGGCCCACGTTCGCGGTAAGGATGTCCGCCGTCTCGGGCGCGTGAGCCAACAGGGCGTCCAGAGGGGTTTCGCTCGCCAGGCGGGTCAGGGCGGATTGGACGGCCAGTTCGATGCGCGGCTCGATGGGTTCACGCACCGATAGTTCGGCGTCGTCGATGCGGAACAGGACTGAGGCCGTCAGCCGCAGCGGCATCCGCTCCGACGACAGGACGTCGGCTCTGATCCAGCGAACCTGCTGATCCAGGCTGATGGGCGTCATCGTCAGACGGCCGTGACCTTTCCAGAGCCGGTGTACGCCGGGTTCCAACAGACGATCGAACACGCCGTCGACATAGACGGCCGTCCGTTCCCAACCGTTGACCCGCACGCGTCGGAAGCCGTTCAGCAGGCTGATTGCGCCGATCAGGATCAGGACAGCCGTCAGGACCAGGGCGTAGCTCGGAAACTCGCTCATCATCGTCTCCCGCGACACAAACGCCCGGCGCCGCGACGGACGGGCGGGGGCGCGAAGCCCGCATGGCCCGTCCACGGCTTGCCTTGCGGCCGGCGCCGGGCGTCCTTTGTGTTGTGACCAAACACGAGAGGCCACCCCTTTGCGGCTGACCGCGCCCGTGACCGCACGTCGCGCCGAGATGGCCTCTGACGGGGCAAGAGCCCCGCCTCACCTTAGCGCCGGGCGACCCGGCGTCCAGCCTTCAGTAAGCCAGGGCGATCCCGTCCTTGCGCATCTCGGTCGCCGCGCCATAGGTCCAGCGCCCGCCCGGGTTCATCTGTTTCATGACGTTCTGATAGCCGCCGAAGCCGCCGTCGGGTTCGCCCAGCGTCCAGCCCATGGCGCGCAGCTGGGCCTTGGTCGGCTCGGGCACGCCGCTTTCCAGATGCAGCACGCCGGTTCCTTCCTGCGGCTGGCCCGTTGGTTCAGACGAGCCATAGTGCTGCCAGCGCGGGGCGTCGCCCGCCGCCTGGGGCTCCAGCCCGTAATCGACCATGTTGATGATGATCTGGGCCTGGCCTTGGGGCTGCATGGCGCCGCCCATGACGCCGAACGCCATCCAGGGCTCGCCGTCCTTGACCGCAAAGCCGGGGATGATCGTCTGGAAGGGGCGCTTGCCCGGCGCATAGATGTTGGGATGGCCGTCGCTCAGGGCGAACAGCTCGCCACGGTCCTGGAACATGAAGCCCAGCGGTTCGGAGCCGTTGTCGGGGGCCAGCCCTGAGCCCATGCCGCGATAGTTGGACTGAATCCAGCTGACCATCATCCCGTCGGCGTCGGCGACGCTGAAATAGGTGGTGTCGCCGTGGTGCGGGGCGTCGCCCGGCATGACGCGGTCCATGACCCGATCGGGCCGGATCAGCTTGGCGCGCTCGGCGGCATAGGCCTTGGAGTTCAGCCATTCGACCGGGGTCTTGGAGAATCGGTCGTCGGCGAACCAGCGCGCCCGGTCCTCGAACGCCAGCCGCTTGGCCTCGGCCTGGACGTGCAGCGAGGCGGCGGACTGGAAGCCCATCGACTTCAGGTCGAACTGTTCGCAGATGTTCAGGATCTGGTTGGTGCTCAGCCCTTGCGTGTTCGGTCCCAGGCCGAACACGTCCACGCCGCGATAGTTGGTCCGAATCGGCTCGACCCATTCGGTGTGATGGGCGGCCAGGTCGCCGCGGGTCATCCAGCCCCCGATCCGCTTGAAATAGGCCTCGATCTGATCGGCGATGGGACCGTTGTAGAAGGCGTCGCGCCCGCCCTCTGCGATCATCCGCAGGGTCTTGCCCAGATAGGGGTTGGCGAAGACCTCGCCCACCTTCGGCGTCGCGCCGCTCGCGGCCCAGATGCGCTTTCGGTTCTCGTTTTCCTCGATCGGGATCTGGCCCCGATCAAACGAAGCCATGTTGCGTTCCAGATAGTAGGCGATGACCTGCGGCACGGGCACGCCCTGCTCGCAAAGCTCGGCGACGGGCAGCAGCACCTCTTTCCACGGCAGTTTCCCATAGCGCTGGTGCGCGCTCCACCAGGCATCCACCGTGCCCGGCACATTGACCGTCACCGCGCCATAGCGGGGCAGATAGCCGTCGATGGCCTTGGACCGCGCGATCTCCAGGCTGAGGCCCCGCGGACTGGCGCCCGATCCATTCAGCCCGACGACCTTCTTCTGTTTGGGGTCCCACAGCATGCAATAGGCGTCGCCGCCGATGCCGTTGGCGACCGGCTCCAGAAAGCCCAGGGCCGCATTGATGGCGATGGCCGCATCGATGGCCGATCCGCCGCGCCGCAAGGTGTCGATGCCGATCAGACTGGCCGCCGGATGCGCCGTCGCCGCCGCCCCGTTCGCGCCCCACACCGTCGAGCGCCCCATGAACCTCGGTCCCGAAATCCGGTCGCCGATGCCGACGCCGGCATAGGGGTCGGCCGGGCGGGCCGGCGCTGGGGCCGCCTCGGTCGTCCTGGCGGCGGGAGACGCCTGCCGGGCCTGGGCTGCGGTCGCCGCCAGCGCGCCGGCGGGCAGGGCGGACAGGAAGGTGCGACGACGCATGGGCGGACTCCTCGAACAACCGATGCGGCATCAAGGGTGCAGTCGATCGATCCGGCAAGCCTTGCGGCAAAGAAAAAGGCCGCGTCCCCTTCGGAACGCGGCCCAAATCCTGGAAAAGGACGAAGGTCCTATTCGATGTCTTCGTTCAGCAGGCCGACCTTGAAGAAGCCGTTCTCCTGCATCTTGTTCATGACTTCCATGAACTGCGAATATTTCACTTCCGGCTGGGCGCGGACGAAGACGCGCTCTTCCTGGCAGGCGCCGCCGCCCAGGGCGGTGCAGACGTCAGTAGCCAGGTTGTCGATCGAAGTTTGCTTGTCCGAAAGGAACAGCTGACCGTTTTCCTGGATGGTGATGTACACCGGCTCCTTCTCTTCGGTCGGATTGGTGGGCGGCTGCGCGGGCGGCAGGTCCAGACGGATCGACACGGTCGCCATCGGCGCGGCGACCATGAAGATGATCATGAGCACCAGCAGAATGTCGATGAACGGCGTGATGTTGATATCCGCCGTCTGTTCGATCGTGTGCTTGTCCCCGCCGGAACCACCGAGCTTGGCAGCCATGCATCGTCTCCGTTACTCGCCGGCTGCGTTCCGCGCCGACATTTCCCTATGGATCGCCCGAAGGCTTGATCGGTTCTTGGCGTCCCGATGCGGGCTTGTAAAGCGGTTCTAAACGATCTGCCGTTCCCGAACGTCAATTATACCCGACAGAGGGACGACGGTTCGGCCTTCACGCCTTGGCCAGCTTCAAAAAACGGTCCGCCAGGGCAGGATCGTCCTTGAAGGCGCCGGTGAAGCGGGTCGTGATGGTCGAAACGTGCCGATGATGCACGCCGCGCGTGGTCATGCACTGATGCTCGGCGTCCACCAGCACCGCCACGCCGCGCGGCTGCAGGTGCGATTCGATGGCGTCGATGATGTCGTTGGTCAGGGTTTCCTGGTTCTGCAGGCGCCGCGCATAGATCTCGACGACCCGCGCCAGCTTGGAGATGCCGACCACCTTCTCGCCGGGCAGATAGGCGACATAGGCCTTGCCTAGGAAGGGGGCCATGTGATGCTCGCAGTGGCTCTCCACCTCGATGTCGCGCAGGATGACCATGTCGTCGTATCCGGTCACGTCCTCGAACGTGCGGCTCAGCTCCTTGCCCGCGTCGGCGTCATAGCCGTCGAACCATTCGCCATAGGCGTCGACCACCCGCTTGGGCGTGTCGATCAGGCCGGGGCGGTTCGGATTGTCGCCGGCCCAGGCGATCAGGGTGCGCACGGCCTCCAGCGCCTGTTCGCGCGACGGGCGTTGCACGGCAGCATCGCTGACGAGGACGGGCTTGGCGGGGGTGACGCTCATGAACTCGATTTCCGGCCGGGGCGGGCGGTCGCCCGGTTTACCTTCTACAATCCGTCGGGACTGTATATCAGGCCGCTATATGGGACAGACCGTCTGTCCCGCAAGAAAACCCGCTGAAGACTGATCCATGCCGCTGCACATCCACGACACTCTGCGCCGTGAAAAGCGCCTGTTCGAGCCCCGGAACAAGGATCGTGTGACCCTCTATGTCTGCGGCCCCACGGTCTATGACTATGCCCATATCGGCAATGCGCGCCCGCCGGTGGTGTTCGATGTCCTGGTGCGGCTGCTGCGCCGGACCTATGGCGCGGACAAGGTCCTCTACGCCCGCAACGTCACCGACGTGGACGACAAGATCAATCAGAAGGCCGCGCGCGAGGGCGTCCCGATCGGAGAGGTCACGGCCCGCTATGAAGCCGCCTATCTGGCCGACATGGGCCTGCTGAACGTCACGCCGCCCGATATCGCGCCCCACGTCACCGACTACATTCCGGCCATCGTCGGTCAGATCCAGGCCATCGTCGACGCCGGCTGCGCCTATGCGGCCGAGGGCCACGTCCTGTTCGACGTCTCGTCCTACAAGGCCTACGGCGCCCTGTCGGGTCGGAACCTGGACGACATGATCGCTGGCGCCCGCGTCGAGGTCGCGCCCTACAAGAAGAACCCGCACGACTTCGTCCTGTGGAAGCCGTCCAAGGCGGACGAGCCCTCTTGGCCGTCGCCGTGGGGCGAGGGGCGTCCTGGCTGGCACATCGAATGCTCGGCCATGATCGAAAAGACCCTGGGCCTGCCCATCGACATCCACGGCGGCGGCATCGACCTGGTTTTCCCCCACCATGAGAACGAGATCGCGCAGGGCGTCTGCGCCCACGGCCATGCCCATGGCGATCAGGCCCACGACGAATACGCCCGCTACTGGATGCACAACGGCTTCCTGACCGTGGACGCCGAGAAGATGTCCAAGTCGATCGGCAACGTCCTGCTGCTGCACGATCTGGTCCAGGCCATGCCTGGCGAGGTCGTCCGCTGGGCCTTGCTGAGCGCCCACTATCGCCAGCCGCTGGACTGGAACCAGGGGCTGTTGGACCAGAGCCGCAAGAACCTGGACCGGCTATACGGCGTCCTGCGCGACGCCGATGCAGCCCTGAGCGACTTCGATGAGGCCACCTTGGACGAGGCCGAGATGGAACTGGCCGAAAACGCCCTTGATCCCGTTCTGGACGCGCTTGAGGACGATCTCAACACGCCGGGCGCCATCGCCCAGCTGTTCGGGCTGGGCAACGCCCTGCGCGAACTGCTGAACGACGCCGAGGCCGATATCAACGATGTCGCCATGGCCCGCTGGAGTCTGAAGGAAGCGGCCGGGTTGTTGGGGGTGCTGTCGCTGACGCCGGACGCCTGGTTCGAGGGCGGCGATCCCGCCCTGAAGGCCGAGGTCGAGGCCCTGCTGGACCAACGCGCCGCCGCCCGCGCCGCCAAGGACTGGTCCGAGGCCGACCGCATCCGCGACCGCCTGAACGCCCTGAACGTCGTCGTCATGGACGGCCCCGACGGCGCCACCTGGCGCGTGAAAGGGTAGGGCCTGAATTCACTCCCTCCCATCGCGGTGCGAGGGGCGGGAGACGCGGTTCAGTTCGTCCGGCGGATCAGTTCGTCCGCGAGCGCCGGCGTCAGATACCCGTCGGCGATCCTGCCGTTGGCGATCTGCCAGCGACGCAGGGCGGCGCGGGTGTTGGAGCCGATCACCCCGTCCACGCCCTGGGTGTCGTAACCCAGCTGCGTCAGGGCGCGCTGCGCTCCGATGCGCTGGTCACGCGTCATCGACGGATCGTTGGGCCAGGCCTTGGTCAGCCCCGGCTTGCCCATGATCCCGTCCGCCGTCAGGCCGATGGCCAGGGCGTAGGACACCGAGTTGTTGTAGCGGCGGATGACATAGTGGTTCGGCAGGGCCAGGAAGGCCGGACCGTTCGCGCCCTGCGGCAGCAGGATGGTCGCCTCTTCCAGCGCCTCGGCGCCGTTCGGCGTCCCGCCTTGCGCCAGGTGCACGCCCTTGGCCGCCCAATAGGCCCAGTTGTGTTTCGGGCCTTCCGCCTCGGCATAGTCGAAGCCGGAGGGCAGGGTCACTTCATAGCCCCAGCCCTGACCGCGCTTCCACCCGGCCTGGGCCAGCAGGTTGGCGGCGGATGCCAGGGCGTCGGCGTCGTCGCGCCAGATGTCGACCTTGCCGTCGCCGTCCTGGTCCACGCCCAGGCGCAGATAGTTGTCGGGCATGAACTGGGTCTGGCCCATGGCCCCGGCCCAGCTGCCCTTCAGGCCCGCGCGCTCGCGCCGGCCGTCCACGACGATGTCCAGCGCGTCCTTCAGCTGCCCCTCGGCCCAATCGCGCCTGCGACCGTCGTAGGCCAGGGTCGCCAGCGAGCGGATCACGTCATAGTCGCCCTGCACCTGACCGAAGGCGCTCTCTTGGGCCCAGACGCCGACCAGGATCTCGCTGGGCACGCCGAATCGTTGAACCACCGACCACGGCACCCGGTCGATGCGCTGTTTGGCCTGGGCGATTCGGACCGAGGTCACCGCATTCTGCACATAGGCGCCGGCGGGTTTGGAGAATTCAGGCTGGTTGCGATCCAGGCGGATCACCGTCGGATCGGGCGTCAGCCCCTCCAGTTCGCGGGCGTAGTCCGCGCGGCGGGCGCCGCCTTTGCGCGCCAGAAAGCCCTGTTTCCAGCCCTCGAACCCCTGCTGGTCATAGGCGGCCAACGGCGGGGTCTGGGGGGCGGGGGCCGGCGTCGTGACCGGCGCGCCCGCCTGGGGCTGAGGCTGGGACGTCGGCAGGTTCACCTGCGGCTCGGGCAGCATGGGCGCGCAGGCCGAGACGCAGCCGATCAGGAGAAGGCGGTAGGAAAAGCGCATGAGATTCAAACTAGAGCCCCCGGGGTCAGACACGAAATGACATCCGCGCGAACGGCCATTTCGAGGCCCTAAAGCGCGCGCGGCGCGAATGCGTTGCCTCGCTGTTCCCCGCTCGGGTGTAAGGCGCGCCGTTAACCACCTTTGTATTGGACGCCTTATACGTGTGTGTCGTAATGACGCACCAGCTCTGACGGCCTGATGGCGGAGCGGCGACGCGGCGGGCGTGCAACCCCGTAAACCCTCCGTTCGACTCGGAGGTCAGGCCTCCATAGTTTTCTAAGCGTGCTATCGCCCTTCGGGCTACTTGAGCACGCGAAGTGAAAGGCTTCGCCAGGCAGACGGGGACTGGGTTTTCTGCGGTTTCGGCCTTTGGCGGCTTGACCTTCCGAACCCCTCTCTCTATACGACCGCCTCCGCCGCGATCCGACCGGGTCAGCGGCTTTCTTATTGGTTTCTTTCAGGACGTCCGACCATGAAGGTCCGTAGCTCGCTCAAGTCGCTGAAGACCCGCCACCGCGACTGCAAGGTCGTGCGTCGCAAGGGCGTCGTCTTCGTCATCAACAAGACCGACCCGCGCTTCAAGGCGAAGCAGGGCTAAGCAGCGTTCGCTGCGCGCCGCTTTTGCGGCGTGCGCACGCTGGGTCGCGCTCAAGCCGCCCGAAGGGCGATAGCGCGCTTGAAAGATGACGATCCACAGGCTGCGGATTTCTGTCCGCGGCCTTTTTCGTGTTCGCGGTTGTCGCGTGCCTGTCCGCAGGGTTAGCGTCCGCGCCTGATTTCTGGAGTATTCCCCATGGCTGACGACGCCTCGTTCGACGGTGGTTCCGACGTTCTCACCGCCACGGCGCAGGGCCGCCTTCGCACCATCATCGAGCGCCTTGAGCGTCTCGAAGAGGACAAGCAGGCCGTCATGACCGACATGAAGGAGGTCTTCGCCGAGGCCAAGGGCGAGGGCTACGACGTCAAGATCCTGCGCAAGGTCATCCGCATCAGAAAGCAGGACAAGGCCAAGCGTCAGGAAGAGGACGCCATCCTGGACCTTTATCTGTCGGCGCTCGGCGAGATCTGAGGCTGACCCGGCTTGAAGCGCACCCCCTTCAAGCCAGGAGGCGGGCTGTCGCGATCAGGCGGCCTGAAAGGCGTTGGCGCCAACAAGAAGCCGATGCCCAGCCCCTTCGAGATGCAGCGCGAGGCGGCTAAACGCGCTGCGTTGAATGCCTTGAAGCGCGCTCGCCGTGCGGCGGATAAGGCGGGCGTTTCCCTGTCCGAATGGGAGGGCGAGTTTATCGATTCGGTCAGCGAGCGCGTGAAGACCCACGGCCGCGCGTTCGCCGACCCCGAAAAGGGCGCGCCGGGCCAGGCCCTCTCGGCCATGCAGGGCCGCAAGCTGAAAGAGATAACCGCCAAGGCCAATGGCGAAGAGCCGACACGGCGGTGGCGCAGGAAGCCGTCGGAGTGATCAACTCACCCTGTAAATTTCAAGAGACTCAGCCCGCTTCCTTCAGTTGACCTTCCAGGCCCTGTTCGCGGACCTTGCGATACAGGGTCGAGCGGCCGATGCCGAGGCGGCGCGCGATCTCGCTCATATGACCGGCATAGACCTCGATTGCGTGCTGGATCAGGTCGCGTTCGATGTCTTCCAGCGTGCGCAGATGGCCGCGCTCGTCCAGGATGCGGATCGGCTGATCGACCTGCGCGGCGGCGTCGGTCTGAGCGCCGGCGGCTGTTGCGGCCTGCAGGGGCTGGGCGTCGGGCATGGGCGCGGCGACGCCCGAAATTGCGGGGAAATCGTGCGGCTGAAGGAAGGGCGCGTCGGCCAGGACGATGGCGCGGAACACCGCATTTTCCAGCTGCCGCACGTTTCCGGGCCAGTCGAACCCTTGCAGCAGAGCCAGGGTCTCGGGCGCGCATCCGGCGATCCGCTTGCCCTCCTCGGCGTTGAAACGGGCGATGAAGTGATCGACCAGGGGCGCGATGTCCTCGCGCCGGTCGCGCAGGGACGGGGCTTCGATCGGGAAGACATTCAGGCGATAGAACAGGTCCTCGCGGAAGGCGCCGTCCTTGACCTGCTGGGCGGGGTCGCGATTGGTCGCCGAGACGATGCGCACGTCGATCTTGACCGGGCGTTTGCCGCCCACGGGATCGATCTCGCCTTCTTGCAGCGCGCGCAGCAGCTTGACCTGCATGTCCAGCGGCAGTTCGCCGATCTCGTCCAGGAACAGGGTGCCGCCGTCCGCCTCGCGGAACTTGCCCAGCGTCTTGTCCACGGCGCCGGTGAAGGCGCCCTTCTCATGTCCGAACAGGATGGATTCGATCAGATTGGCGGGCAGGGCGCCGCAGTTGACGGCGACGAAGGGCTTGCCGGCTCGGTCGCTGGCGCCGTGCAGGGCGCGGGCGATGACCTCCTTGCCGACACCGCTCTCGCCGGTGATCAGGACAGGGATGGAGGATTTGGCGGCCCGGGCGCCCAGCGCCTTGACCATCCGCATCGGCGCGCTGTCGCCCACGATGTCGTCGAAGCTGGTGCGGCCCTGAACGCGCTTGGTCAGGCGGCCGACCTCGGCGGTCAGGCGCTTCATCTGCATGGCGTTGCGCACGCCGACCAGCAGGCGTTCGGGTCCGACCGGCTTGACGAAGAAGTCCTGGGCCCCGGCCTGCATGGCCTTGACCACCATGTCGATGCCGCCGTTGGCCGTCAGCACGATGACCGGCTCATTGATCCCGGCGCTACGCAGTTCGGCCAGGCATTCCAGCCCCGACATTTCGGGCATGACCATGTCCAGCAGGATAAGATCGGCCCCGCCGCCGCGCGTCATCCGGTCGATGGCCTCGCCGCCGCTGGCGGCATGGACCACGGCGTTGCCGTCCCGCTCCAGCACGGCCTGGATCAACCGGCGCTGGGTCGGATCGTCGTCAACGACCAGGATGGTCTTGGCCATGAAAATCCCTTGTACTGTCGCCCAACCCGTCACGGATGGATCGTTTCGGGACGATTCCTAGGATGGCGAGGTGAAAATCGGGTGACACGGCGTGGTGAGCGTCCCGTTAACGCGGCTCGGTTGCGTCGCATCGCACCTCGGGGCTGGCGCGCAATTTCTGGCCATCGACAACCAGATCCGGCAGGGTCGCCGGCGCCGTCGCGACGCCCTTCGACAGCCCCTCATTCATCCGCTCGGCATTTCGCCCGCAGGTGAACCCATATCGGCCCGTCACGCGCCACTGACCTTGGGTGTCCTGATCGAAGGCGACGATTTCACGAGCCGTAGCGACCAGCAGATCGGTTCGTCCATCGTCGTTCAGGTCCATTGATCGCACGACGCAGGGGGCTTCCGCATTGCAGCTGAACAGCACGTCCACCTGCGCGTCCAACTGTTCGACGAAGCTGGCGGGCACGGACTGGCCATCCGCGGCCTTCAGGCGGATGGCGGCCTTGCGCTCTTGCCGCCCTTGCGCGGTATCGCCTGATGGCCACGGGCGAGCCTGAGCGGCGCGGGCGTTCCGCGCGATGTGAGGATCAGTTGAGGCGGCCAGACGTCGCAGCGCCGCCTCGCCGGCCTTGCCGCTCTCGAACCGCAGGAAGTCATAGTCGAATATGTCAGCTGATACCGCCCCACGCTGCAAGCGTGCGACCTGATCCTGCACCGAGAGGCGGGCGGGATCGGCCAAAGGGCTGAACAGGGCCAGGATGACCAGAACCGACAGGACCGCCGCAGCGACGTTGGTCCGCTCCAGCGGCTTCATCCAGCCGCCCGGCTTCACGGCCGAAAGCAGATAGCCCGCGCCATAAACTGCGCCGACCAGGGTGCAGGCGACGGCGATGATCCGATCGGGCGTCAGGCCGTGCTGGCCGATCCGCAAGGCCAGGCCCCAGGCGGCCAGAACGATCAGCGGCGCGATCAGGACGGACGCGGCCCGCACGCCATATCGCAGGACGACCGGCGGCAGATTGTCGGCGCGCCCGTCCTGATAGGCCGTGTTGATCAGCACGATCAGGGCGGCGGCGGCCGACAACACCAGGGCGGTCGCGCTGCGCGTCTCCCACAGGCCGTCCAAGCCGGTGAAGGGCAGGGCGAGGAGGAAGCCGCCGACCAGGACCGTGATCACCAGGAGCAGCCAGGACAGCAGCATCAAGGCCACGGTCCGCACGCCCCGAATCAGGCCGTCGCGAACATCGGTCAGCTGGACGGCGGTGGCGAAGACCAGGGCCGTGACCGGAATGGCGAACCACGCCTCGCTCAGCAGCTGTTGCAGAAAGTCGAGGCCGATCATCTTGAACAGGGCTGCGCCCAGATGCAGCAGGATCCAGAAGGCGCCGGTGAAGCCCAGCGACAGGCCCAGTTGCACCCCCGCCTTCCAGGCGATGTCGAAATAGTCGGGATAGTCGACGATCCACCGTCGTTCGCGGATCGCGGGCACGATCAGGTGATGGGCGATGAACAGGGCCGCCGCGCCGAAGGCCAGCACAGGGAAGCTCAGGAAAGGCGGCTCCTCATGCGGCTTCAGAACCTGGCGGGCGACATCGTGGGCGCCCAGCAGAGCCAGCACGCCGGCTGCGGCGGCCGCCCACAGGATCAGGGCCAGCGGCTTGACCCGGCCTACACCGGCGAGAACCACCACCGGCACATAGCCGGCCGCCAGGGCCAGGGCGCCGAACACCACCGGCTGGGTTTCGGGCCAGACGCGGCTGTCGGCCGCCAGATACAGCAGATAGAGCGCCAGGCCCTGAACCAGACCCGTCGCCAGCCGAATCGCAAACAGGCCCGAAGCCCCGCCAAGGCCCGTCCGGCCGGTGTCATGCTGCAGGGTTTCGGTCATTCACGCGTCTCCGAAAGGCAGGATTGCACGGGCCGTGACGCCGAGAAAGCGCAAGGGGCGGTTGCGGCCGTCGCCGCGCATCCCCAGAACAGGGGCATGAACGCTCCCTTCAAGACGCCCAACACCGAAGCCCCGCTATGGGACCTGACCGACCTCTATGCGTCGCGCGACGACGCCAAGGTGGCCGCCGACTTGGACAAGGCGCGCGGTCTGGTCGAGGCGTTGAACGGGCTGAAGGGGCGGCTGGCGGTCGATCAGAACGCCCAAGAGCTGGGTCAGACGCTGGACCGCGCAATCCAGCTTTACGAGCAGGCGTCCGATGTGCTGGGCGCGCTGGGCGCATACGCCTTCCTGTCGGCCTCGACCGCGCGTGATGATGCGACGGCGCAAGGGTTCGAGGCCGATGTGCGCGAGAAGATCACCGCCATCGCCACCCCGACCGTCTGGCTGACGCTGGAGATCAACCAGATCGACGATGCGGCGCTGGAAGCGGCGCTCACCGCCCATGCGGGCGCCGCGCGCTGGCGGCCTTGGTTGCGGCGGGTGCGGGCGATGAAACCGCACGAACTGTCGGCCGAACTGGAAACCTTCATCGCCGAGCGCGGCCCGATCACGGCCCAATGGCCGCGCCTGTTCGATGAGCAGCTGGCCGCCCTGCGTGCAAAGGCGGGCCACGAGGAACTGACGCTGGCCGAGGCGCTGAACCGCCTGTCGGACGCCAAGCCCGCGCGCCGCAAGGCCGCCGCCGAGGGTTTGTCAGAGGCGCTGGCCGCCCGCGCTCCGACCCTGGCCCTGGTGCTGAACACCGTCGCCGCCGACAAGGCGATGGAAGATCGCTGGCGCGGTTTCAAACGTCCTGCCGACAGCCGCCATTTAGGCAACGAGGTGGATGGCGAGGCCGTGGATGCGATGGCCGAGGCGGTCGCCGCCGCCTATCCGCGCCTGTCGCACCGCTATTATGCGCTGAAGGCCAAGGCGATGGGCAAGGCGCGCCTGGACCACTGGGACCGCAACGCGCCTATCGAAACGACCGCCCCGCGCGCCTTCACCTGGACCCAGGGGCGCGAGATCGTGCTGGACAGTTTTTCGGACCTGGGCGGCGACTTCGCAGACCGGGCCGGCGGCTTCTTCGAAAAGCCGTGGATCGACGGCCGGGCGCGACCGGGCAAGCAGTCGGGCGCCTACGCCCACCCCGTCACCGCCGACCGCCACCCCTATGTCTTCCTGAATTGGATGGGCGAGCGGCGCGATGTCCTGACCCTGGCGCACGAGCTGGGTCATGGCGTCCACCAGACCCTGGCGGCCGATCAGGGCACGCTTCTGGCCGATACGCCCCTGACCCTGGCCGAGACGGCGTCGATCTTCGCAGAGGGTCTGACGTTTGATCGTCTGCTGGCGACCGCGCCGAAGGCCGAGCAGCGCGGCCTGCTGGCCGGGCGTATCGAGGACGGTCTGAACACTGTCGTGCGCCAGATCGCCTTCCACCGGTTCGAGACCCGCTTCCACGACGAGCGCCTGCAGGGCGAGGTGTCGCAACAGCGGATCAACCAGTTGTGGCTGGAGGAAATGGGCGCCTCGCTGGGGCCGTCGGTCAAGCTGAACCCGGGCTATGAACACTGGTGGGCCTATGTCAGCCACTTCGTCCATTCGCCCTTCTATGTTTACGCCTACGCCTTCGGCGACCTGCTGGTGGCGGCGCTGATGGAGGCGCGTCGCAACGATCCTGCCGGCTTCACGCCCCTGTATCGCGAGCTTCTGGCCGGCGGCGGATCGCGAACCTATGTCGAGGCGTTGAAGCCGTTCGGTCTGGACCCGCGCGATCCGGCCTTCTGGAGCGTCGGCTGTCAGAGGCTGGAGCGGCTGGTCGATCAGTTCGAGGCGCTGGCCTGACCACGGCAAGACTGCGGGCTTGAGCGGGGCGGTCGCCTCGGTGTAAGTCCGCGATAACGACAAGGGGATTCCACGAATGGCCGACCTGCACGACACCGCCAACGCACCTGCCGACGCCGATGCGCAAGCCTATCTGCACGGCCATATGGAAGTGCGCGAACAGGTCTCGACCTACCGCCTGTTCCTGAACCTGGCCAAGTGGGGCAGCCTGGCCATCGCCGTCTTGCTGCTGTTCTTGACCCTGTGGTTCCACCCGGGCGGCAGCTTCATGGCCGCCGTCATCGGCGCGGTCGTTCTGGGCGGCGTGGGCTTCGTGGCGCTGAAGTCCAAGCCGGGCGCCGCGCACTGAGCCTTGCAGAGGATCGCCGCGCGGCGGTCTGAAATCACGCGCCCTCGCCAAGCTTTGGCATAACCGTGCTTTGACGGCTTGCGCCGGAACGGCCTAACCTTCGTTAAACGAAAAGAACGAGGGGATTCGCTTGGCCGTCGCTATCGCCGTCACCCGTGAACGTCGCGAAGGCGAGACGCGCTGCGCCGTCACGCCCGAGACGGTCAAGAAGCTGATCGCCCTGGGGGCGACCGTCACGGTCGAGGCCGGGACTGGCCTGGGTTCCTCCATTCCCGACGCCGACTATGCCGCCGCCGGCGCCGTGGTGAAGCCCGACACCCGCGCCGTGTTGGACGGGGCCGACATCGTGCTGAAGGTGCGCGGCCCCACGGCCCAGGAAACCAGCGCGCTCAAGCCCGGCGCCGTCGTCATCGCCATGCTGGACGCCTATCGGGATAAGGCGACCGTCGACGCCCTGGCCGGGGCCAACGCCACCGCCTTCGCCATGGAGTTCGTGCCCCGCATCACCCGCGCCCAGGTCATGGACGTCCTGTCGTCCCAGGCCAACCTGGCCGGATATCGGGCGGTGATCGAGGTGGCCTACGCCTATGGCAAGGGCTTCCCGATGATGATGACGGCGGCCGGCACGGTCGCCGCCGCAAAGGTCTTCATCATGGGGGTGGGCGTCGCGGGCTTGCAAGCCATCGCCACCGCGCGTCGCCTGGGCGCCGTCGTCACCGCCACCGACGTCCGTCCTGCGACCAAGGAGCAGGTCGAAAGCCTGGGCGCCAAATTCCTGGCCGTCGAGGACGAGGAGTTCAAGAACGCCCAGACGGCCGGCGGCTACGCCAAACCCATGTCGGCCGAATACCAGGCCAAACAGGCAGAGCTGACCGCCAGCCATGTGGTCAAGCAGGACGTTGTCATCACCACGGCCCTGATCCCCGGCCGCGCCGCCCCGGTGCTGCTGACCGCAGCGCACGTCGCCTCGATGAAACCCGGCTCGGTCATTATCGATCTGGCGGTCGAAGCGGGCGGCAACGTCGAGGGCTCCAAGCTGAACGAGGTCGTGACCACCGCGAATGGCGTCACTATCGTCGGCTGGTCGAACCTGCCCGGCCGCATCGCCGCCGACGCCAGCGCCCTCTACGCCCGCAACCTGACCGCCTTTGTCGGCCTGCTGATCAAGGACGGCGGTCTGGCGGTCGATCTCGAAGATGAGATCCTGAAGGCGGCGGTCGTCACCCATGGCGGAGCCGTGGTGCATGAAGGTCTGAAGGGAACACACTGATGGAACACGTCGATCCCACCGTCTTCCGCCTGGCCATCTTCGTGCTGGCGATCTTCGTCGGCTATTACGTCGTCTGGAGCGTGACGCCGGCCCTGCATACGCCGCTGATGGCTGTGACCAACGCCATTTCCAGCGTCATCATCGTCGGCGGCCTGATCGCGTCGGCGGCCGTGTCCGGTGACGCGACCGGCCCCAGCGCATGGATCGCCAAGGGCGCGGGCGTCACCGCCGTCACCCTGGCCAGCGTCAATATCTTCGGCGGCTTCATGGTCACGCGGCGGATGCTGGCGATGTACAAGAAGAAGGAGCGGCCCGTCGCTCCGAAGGGGGCGAAGTGAACGCTTTGCCGATGGACGCGGTCGTGACGGCGATCGGGGCCGTCGTCATAGCTTTAGTGATCGTGTTAGTGATTTTTAGCGGTCGCTTGTCCAAAGCCGTGCGATCCACCGTGGAGATTGTCGTCGGCATTCTCTTGTTTCCGACCGTAACCGGGCTTTGGGCCTGGCGGGCGATCGAAGGTGTGAGAGATCGCGATTGGCTCTACGCAGGTCTGATGGCCGTCGCTGCTGCGGTATTTGCTGTAACTGGCTTCTACGCCATTCGACGCCGCACCTTGGCGCCTTTTGACAAGCGTTCGAAATGACCGACGCTGCGCAGATCGCCATCACCGGCTCCTGGGTCGCGACCGGCATCGGCTTCGGCCTGTGGCTTTACGGTTGGTTCGGCGCCAAGACTCCGATCAAGCGCCAGCGGCTGCACGACTGCGGCATCGCCCTGGTCTTCTCGGCCATTCTGGTTCGCGTGGTGACGCAGGATCGGCCGTTGGGCGTCTTCGAATGGGCCCTGTTCTTCATCGGCCCGCTGTTCATCGCCGCCGCCCTGTGGCGGCTGGCCCGCACGTCTTGAGGGGAGGGGCGTGATGAACGCATCTTTGGCCGCACTGGCCTATCTGGTTTCAGGCGTCTTGTTCATCCTGTCGCTGCGGGGGCTGTCAAGCCCCGAGACCAGCCGTCAGGGCAACACCTTCGGCATGGTCGGCATGGCGCTGGCCATCGGCGTGACCCTGCTGACCCTGGGCACGACGGGAGCGCTGGATACCGTGACCCTGGCCCTGATCGCGGGCGGCGTCATCGTCGGCGGCGGGGCCGGCGCCCTGATCGCCAAGCGCGTGGCCATGACCGACATGCCGCAACTGGTCGCCGCCTTCCACAGCTTGGTCGGCATGGCCGCCTGCCTGGTCGCCATCGGCGCCATCTATGCGCCCGACGCCTTTGGAATCTTGTCCGACGACGGAAACGGCATCAAGACGCTGTCGATCATCGAACTCAGCCTCGGCGTCGCCATCGGGGCCATCACCTTCACCGGCTCGGTCATCGCCTTCGCCAAGCTGAATGGCAACATGAGCGGCGCGCCGATCATCCTGCCGGCGCGGCATCTGATCAATGTCGGCCTGGCCCTGGCGTTGGTCTTCCTGATCGGCATACTGATCGGCACGAACGGCGCGGCGACCTGGGCCTTCTGGGGCGTCTTCCTGATCGCCCTCGTTTTGGGCGCGACCCTGATCATTCCCATCGGCGGGGCGGACATGCCGGTCGTCGTGTCGATGCTGAACTCCTATTCCGGCTGGGCCGCAGCCGCGCTGGGCTTCACGCTGGAGAACATCGCCCTGATCATCACCGGCGCCTTGGTCGGATCGTCGGGCGCGATCCTCAGCTACATCATGTGCAAGGGCATGAACCGCAGCTTCATCTCGGTGATCCTGGGCGGCTTCGGCGGCGGCGATGCGGCGGCCGGTCCCGGCGGCGCCAAGGAGACGCGCCCGGTCAAACAAGGCTCCGCCGAGGACGCCGCCTTTATCATGAAGAACGCGTCCAAGGTCATCATCGTGCCCGGCTATGGCATGGCGGTGGCCCAGGCCCAGCACGCCCTTCGCGAAATGGCCGACAAGCTGAAGGAGGAGGGGGTCGAGGTGAAATACGCCATCCACCCCGTCGCCGGTCGGATGCCGGGCCATATGAACGTGCTGCTGGCCGAGGCCAACGTTCCCTATGACGAGGTGTTCGAACTGGAGGACATCAACGCCGAGTTCGCCACCGCCGACGTCGCCTTCGTCATCGGCGCCAATGACGTCACCAACCCGGCGGCCAAGACCGACCCGACCAGCGCCATCTACGGCATGCCGATCCTGGATGTAGAAAAGGCCGGCACGGTGCTGTTCATCAAGCGCGGCATGGGTTCGGGCTATGCCGGGGTCGAGAACGAGCTGTTCTTCCGCGACAACACCATGATGCTGTTCGCCGACGCCAAGAAGATGGTCGAAGGGATCGTGAAGGGGCTTTGAGCCATGGCCAGCACGCCCAAGACCGGCCCCACAGACGCCTCTGTCGATGACTTCTTGTCTGCGATCGACGATCCACGCCGACGGTCTGACGCTCATGCCGTCGCCGCACTGATGTCGGACATCTCCGGTGAACCGGCCGTGCTCTGGGGATCGTCCATCGTCGGGTTCGGCAACGACGGCGGCCCCAAGGGCGGCTGGCCGCTGATTAGCTTCTCGCCGCGAAAAGCCAACCTGGTGCTTTATGTCGCTGGCGATTTCCCTGAACGAGCCCAGCTGATCGCCGGCTTGGGCAAGGTGAAGACCGGCGTCGGGTGCGTCTATATTTCGCGCCTCGAGGATGTCGATCAGGCGGTTCTGCGCGACCTTTGCGGTCGCGCTGTTCGCGCGGTCGAAGCCAGCTCGGACTGAAGTCTCTTCAGACCCCTATCGCGTAACCTTGACCGGCGCTATCACGCGTCCGTGAACACATTTTCCGGACCTCTTCCTGCCGCCCATCGCCGTTTCGAGGCTTTGGATTCCCTGCGAGGTGTGTGCGCCATCCTTGTCGTGATGTTTCACATGCCGGTTGCAAGTCATTGGCGCGAGTGGGGTTTCATTCAGCATTCCTATCTGTTCGTCGATTACTTCTTCGTCTTGTCGGGCTTTGTGATCGCCCACGCCTATGCGAACCGACTGAAGTCGGGACGTGACGCCGGACGGTTCATGGTGCGGCGCTTTGGGCGGATCTGGCCGCTGCATCTGCTGATGCTGGCGGCCTTCATCGGGCTGGAGCTGGCGCGTCTGGTCTTCAATTTCGACAGCGCGCCGCCGTTCACGCGGGATCGGTCGATCGAGGCGATCTTCACCAATCTGGCGCTGATCCAGGCCTGGCATGTGCATCCCTACCTGACCTGGAACGGGCCGGCCTGGACGCTCAGCGCCGAATGGGCCTGCTATCTGATATTCGCCGGGCTGGTGCTGATCGCGCCCAAGCGTTTCCGCTGGATCGGGCTGGTGCTGGCGATCATCGGCGGCGCGCTGGTGCTCAGCTACGCCCGGCGCTGGATGAACACGACCTATGACTTCGCCGTGCCGCGCGCGGTCTATGGCTTCTTCCTGGGCTGCCTGCTGCAGGGGCTCTGGACGCGCATCCCGCGGCTCAAGGACGGCGCGGCGACGCTGTTGGAGATCGCGGCCATCGTCGCCGCCTGCGTCTTCATCGGCTATGCTCAAGGGCCGATCACCGTGGCCGTCACCTTGATCTTCGTGGCGCTGATCTGGGTCTTCGCGGGCGAGGAAGGGGCGCTGTCACGCGTGCTGGACCATCCGGCTCTGGTCACCTTGGGGCGGTGGTCGTTCGCCATCTACATGGTCCACATGTTTATCCTGACCGTGATGATGATCGTGGCCAGGAAGCTGGACCTGGTCCCAGTTCGTCGCATCGATTTTGGCTCGGTCTGGCTGAACGACCTTTTCGCCGTCGCCATGTTCGGCTTCATCGTCGCGGTCGCCGTGGTGGCGCACCGACTGGTCGAGCAGCCGGCCCAGCGCATGATCGATCGCTGGACCAAGCCGAAGAGGGCCTGAGATCAGGCGGCCATCCGCCACTCGGGGGCCATGTCGCCGGCGCGTCCTTCGTCCCACAGCATGTCCTCGTCAGAATAGCGGCTGCTGGCGGCGGCCGAAATGACGTCGACCACCTGTTCCTCCAGTCGGTCCCAGATCACGGCGAGGTCAGAGGAGCCGTCGGCTTCGCACGGCACAATGATGTAGCGGCTGGCGTTGACGGTCTGGGTGGGTTGGAAACGCGCCATCTGATGATCTCCTGAAGCGAGGGCCTCTTGTCGATGATGTCGTTATGAAGCAGTGTTGCGTCAGAAACGGACGTAGGGATCGGCAAAGATATTGAGACACGACAAGGCGGCGATGGTGATCGATCTGGCGCGCCGCATGGCCGCCAGCGCCGAAGGGCTGAGCCTGGACGAGATCGCGCGCGACATGCGCGTCGGCCGTCGCACCGCCGAACGGATGCGCGACGCGGTTCTGATGCTGTTTCCTCAGGTGGACGAGGTCTCCGACCCGCCGTCCAAACGCTGGCGCATCCGGGGCGGGCTGTCGGCGTTCGAACAGGCCCCGACGGCGACCGAAATGCTGGAACTGTCCAAGGCCGCGACCGCCCTGCGCGCCGCCGGCGAACCGGCGCGCGCCACGGCGCTGGAAGGGCTGGAGCGCAAGCTGAAGGCGGCGATGCGGTCGACTACCCTGAACCGGATGGCGCCGGATCTGGAGGCCCTGGTCCGGGCCGAAACCATTGCGGTCCAGGCCGGGCCGCGCCCCTCCGCCGACGAGGCGATGCTGACCGCTATCCGCGCGGCGGTGCTGGCGCAGCAGCCCTTGGGCTTCACCTATTCCCGTCCGGGCGCCGAGCCGCGTCGCCGCAGCGTGGCGCCCTGCGGCGTCATGTTCGGCCGGGCCAACTATCTGGTCGCCGCAGACCGCGAGACCGGCCGCATCCAGACCTTCCGCCTGGACCGAATGAGCCACGTCGCCCCGCAGGAGGGGATGGCCCTTCCGCCCGCCGATTTCGACCTCGGTGTCTTCGCCAGCCAGTCCTTCGGCATCTATCAGGACGAGATCGAGGACGTCGTGCTGCGCATCGCGCCCGAGGGCGCGGCCGAGGCCAGGGGCTGGCGCTGGCACCCCACCCAGTCGTTCGAGGATCAGCCGGACGGCGGCGTGATCGTGCGGTTCCGCGCCTCAGGCATGCGCGAGTTGGCCTGGCACCTGTTTACCTGGGGCGAGCAGGTGCAGATCCTGGCGCCGCAGCGGCTGAAGGCCGTGATGGCCGGCGAACTGGCGGCGGCGGGCCGCGCCTTGGAACGGGCCTCAGCCTGACGAAACCGTAAGCTGACGCGACGCGTTGACGACCGCTAGGCTTCGCGCCGACCGCCCTTCAGGAGATCGCCCTTGCGCGTCCACGCCTTCGCCTCGTCCGCCGTCCTGGCTCTCGCCCTGATGAGCGGCGCCTGCGCCGCTGGGCCCATGTCGGCGCCGGCGACCTTTCAGGAGGAAGGCGGACCCCAGGTGACGGTGACGCGCGACGGCGATCACCTGAACATCGACTACAGCTTCGGGCGCGACGTGCCGGTCTGGGCCTTCCAGGATTCGGCGCTGGAACAGGATTCGCGCCAGCCCTGGCGGCCGCGCCAGTGGACGGTCGAGACGCCCGGCGTCGTCATGGAGCGACGCGGCCATTACGACATCATCCGCAGCACGGACGGCGGTCCCGTGCCGCGCGAAGTCCGCTTCCGCGTGCGACCGCAGGCGGTGGATCTTGAGGCCGAGTATCCGACCCTGCTGTTCTCCAATGGCGCGGTGGCCCTGCCGACGCGGCAACTGGACGTTTTCGCCCTGTCGTCGGCCCAGGCGGCCGAGCAGGTGCCGGACGACCTGAACCGGATCCGGCTGGATGGCGGCCCTTCGCGTGTGACGTGGCGGGACGAGAACGGGCCCGTCCTGTTCAATGGGCGCCGCCGCGACGAACTGACCACGATGGACGAGCGCAGCTACGTCCTGCTGGGCGAGGCGACGGTCACGCCGGGCGACGGATTGTCGACCGTCATGGACCCCAATCTTCCGCCGTGGATCGGCGAGGAGATCCGGGGCTTTGCGCCGCGTGTCGGTCACTATTACCGCGACCGCCTCGGCGCGCCGGGCTCCAGCGGCGATACGCCCATCGTCATGGTGGCCTGGAACGGACCGACGGAAAGCATGACCAGCATGGGCGGCAGCGTCCTGCCGGGCCTGATCGTCATGTCGTTCGAGGGCAGGGGCGTGACCTCGCCCCAGCCCGAAATCATGGAGCGTTCGCGCTGGTTTATCGGCCATGAGGGGGCGCATTTCTGGCTGGGGCAGACGGTGCGCTACGCCTTCGCCGACGAGGCCTGGATCACCGAGGGCGGGGCCGACCTGATGGCTGTGCGCGCCCTGAAGGCCCTGGACGCAAACTATGACGACCGGGCCGAGCTTCAGTCCGAGGTGGACGACTGCGTCAACCTGGCCCGTCAGCCGGTCGCCCAGGCCGGCGCCCGGGGCGAACACCGCGCCTACTACGCCTGCGGGGCTGTCTTCGCCCTGGCGGCGGAGGGCGCGCAACGCCAGCGGACCGGCGGCGACTGGTTCGATTTCCTGAGACCGCTGCTGCGCCAGTCGGACGGCGTGCTCAGCCGCGAGGAATGGCTGACGGCCCTGACCCGCACATCGCGCGACCCGTCGTTGCGCGGCGATGTCGAGCGGCTGCTGGATCAGGGCGCGTCCGATCCGTCCGCTGTCATCGCCCGCCTGCTCCAGCGCACGGGCGTGGCCTTCCGGATGATCGACGGCCGGGTGGTTTTGAGCTGAATCCGATCTCAGCCGCTGGCGCGGTTAGTCGGATTGAACCCGAACCTTGGCCGTGGCGTTGTGGCGGGATGAAAACAGCCTTGATCCCGATGGCGGGCGCGATCGCCCTTCTGGCCGCCTGCGGCGATCACGAGGTCAATCCGCCGAACGAACCGGCGGCGCCTCTGCGCACGCCCGAGGCCATGCAGCCGGTCGAACCGCCTGGACCGTCGTCTCTGGCCGCACGCGGGCCGCGCAGTTTCGTGGGCGTCTGGGCGGCGAACCCGCAATGGTGCGTCCGACCCCAGGCCGGACGCAGCCCGATCACCCTGACGCCGCTGCGCTTCGACGCCTATGGCCGAAACTGCGACATCGCCAGCATCGATGAGACGGGTTCCGGCTATGTCGCGGTTCTGCGATGCGCGGGGCGGGCTCAGACCGAGCGGGTGCATATGAGCACGAGCGGCGACGTGATGAACCTGACCTATGTCGATCAGGACATGAAGACGGTGAAACTGGCGCGCTGCCCCGGTTCGCCGCGCGCGCCCGATCCCGCTAATCCGCTGGAAAAGATGATGAAGAAGGACGGGGCCGAAACCCCGCCTGCCGCGCCGCCTAGTTGAACAGGAAGTTCATCACGTCGCCGTCCTTGACGACATAGGACTTGCCTTCGGCGCGCAGCTTGCCGGCCTCGCGCGCCTTGGCTTCGCCACGCAGAGCCACGAAGTCGTCGAAGGCGATAGTCTCGGCGCGGATGAAGCCCTTTTCGAAGTCGGTATGGATCACGCCGGCCGCCTGGGGCGCGGTGTCGCCGACATTGATGGTCCAGGCGCGGGCCTCCTTGGGGCCGACCGTGAAATAGGTCTGCAGGCCCAGCAGCTTGTAGGCTTCGCGGATCAGACGGTTCAGGCCGGGCTCTTCCAGACCCAGGGTCTCCAGGAACTCCTTCTGTTCCTGGTCGTCCAGCACGGCGATCTCGGACTCGATCTGGGCCGAGATGACGACCGAGTTGGCGTTGTCGGCGGCGGCGCGGGCCGCGACCTTGTCGGACAGGTCGTTGCCCTTGTCGGCCGAGCCTTCCTCGACGTTGGCGACATAGAGGGCAGGCAGCGCCGTCAGCAATTGCAGCATGTGCCAGGCCTTGATGTCCTCCTTGGACACCTCGGCGGTGCGGGCGGGCTTGCCGGCGTTCAGCTGGGCCAGGGCCAGATCGACCAGCTTCAGCGTCAGGACGGATTCCTTGTCGCCGCCCTTGGCGCGCTTCTCCAGCTGCGGCCGACGGCGCTCCAGGCTTTCCATGTCGGCGAGCATCAGCTCGGTCTCGATGATCTCCAGGTCGGCGATCGGATCGATGCGGTCCTCAACGTGGGTGATGTCGTCATCGACGAAGCAGCGGGCCACGAACGCCACGGCGTCGCAGTCGCGGATGTTGGCCAGGAACTGGTTGCCCAGGCCTTCGCCCTTGGACGCGCCGCGCACCAGACCGGCGACGTCGACGAAGGTGATGCGGGCCGGGATGATCTCTTTCGAGCCGGCGATCTCGGCCAGGACGTTCAGACGCGCCTCGGGCACCGCCACATCGCCGGTGTTCGGCTCGATGGTGCAGAACGGATAGTTGGCCGCCTGGGCCGCCGCCGTCTTGGTCAAGGCGTTGAACAGGGTGGACTTGCCGACGTTGGGCAGGCCTACGATCGCGACTTTAAGAGCCATGGTATTCCTCGTGAGGCGCGAGCCTTTAGCGGGTTCAGAGCCGTTTGTCAGGCTCGCGCTTCAACTGAGGTCAGTGGGCGCCGTGATCCATGCCGTCCATGGCCGGTTGGCGAACCTGTGCCTGAACGGTGATCGCCGGCGCCGAGGCGAACTGCAAGGTCAAAGGCACGGTCTCGCCCGCGACCAGAGGTGCGGTCAGGCCGATCAGCATCAGGTGGTTGCCGCCCGGCGCCAGGGCCACCGCCTGACCGGCGGGCAGGGGCAGGCCCGCCGTCAGCTCGGCCATCTTCATCATGCCGTTCTCGGTCTTCATCTCGTGGACCTGAAGCGATCCGGCGCGCGGCGTCGATCCGCCCGTCAGCCGGTCGTCGGTCGCGGCGGTCAGGGTGACGTAGCAGCCGCCGGCCTTGGCCCCGTTCGGCGACGGGCGGCACCAGGCGTCGGTCGCGGTCACGGCGGCGGTCGCCGTCGGCGTCTCAGCGGCGGGCGCCTTGGCCGGCTCGGACGGATTGCAGGCCGCCAGCGACAGGGCGGCGGCGGCAAGGGCGAGTTTGATCTTCATGGCGTCAGGTCTTTCACGATGCGGCGGAACGGCGCCGGATCATCGGACGCAGGGCTCGGTCGAGCAATACGGCCGCGATCAGGCTCAGTCCCGTCAGGGGATAGAGGATGGCGAGGGGCAGGACGATGCCGAGGACAGCGGCGCGCGCGCGGGGTCCCGGCGGCGCAGGCGGCGCGCCCAGGCGCCGGCGTGACAGATTGGGCGGGCGGCGCTTCCACCACATGACCAAGCCGCTGATCGCCAGCAGCCATACGCCGATGCAGCCCATCAGCATGACGATGCGATTCGCCTGTCCGAACTGCGTGCCTTGGTGCGTATAGATGCCGAACTCGATGGCCTTTGCGCCGGCGCCGAACTGGTCATAGCCGATGTCGCCCAGCAGCCGCCCGGAGGCCGCATCGACATAAAGCGATCGGCTGTCCTGAACCCGTGTCGCCTGGGTCGTCAGCGTATAGGCGGTGTCGTCGGCCTTAGGGATGTTCACCGTATAGGGGCGCGCCAGACCGGCCTGGTCCGCGACCCGCAGAACCTGCGCCAGGCCGCCATGGCCGGTGTGGTCGTGGGTCATCACCATGCCCTCCATGGTCCAGCCGGCCCCGACCGGCGCATCGTGGTGCTGCGCCCTCTGCCAGGCGCCGGCGACGGGCGCGGGCGGCCGCCCCAGCCCCGTCTCCTTGACCGCCCCCATGACCCTGTCGCCCCAGACCGCCGACCACGGCATGCCGGTCAAGGCCAGAAACAGCACGACCCCGCCGACATAGAACCCCGTCAGCGCATGCAGGTCGCGCCAGAACGGCCGGCGGCGGCTGTCGGTCGTCTGCGGTGCAAAGGTCGCGACGCCCCGCCCGCGCGGCCACCACAGATAGAGCCCTGTGGCGAACAGGATGATCGTCCAGCCGGCGACGATCTCGACCAGGATGTTGAACGGCCGCCCCAGCAGGGTCAGGCTGTGCGTCTTCTTGACCAGCTCCATGAACCCGCCGGCCGGAATGACGCCGGTGGCCCTGCCGGTGTGCGGATCGACGAAGACCGTCTTCTGCACCCCATCGGGTCGATCGACCCGCAGCCGGATCGCCTCATCGTTGCGTCCAGGCATGACCAGATTAGCGACCCGCCCGCGGCCCGCGGCTAGGGCGGCCGAAGCCACCCAGGTTTCCGGCGCCGCCTGAGTTTGAACGGCCGGCACGCGGATCATGTCGCGATACAGAAAGCCGTCGATCTCGTCCTTGAACAGATAGAGACCCCCCGTCAGGGCCAGCAGCATCAGTACCGGCATCACGAAGACGCCGGCATAGAAGTGCCAGCGCCAGACCGCCCGATAGGCGCCGGACAGGTCGTCCGGCGTCGTCTTGTCGAGATTGCGCGCCATCAGTAGCTCATCCTGACGCCGACATAGGCCGAACGGCCGTCGCCGGGGAAGAACACGGCCTTGGACACGGTGGCCACGCGGGCGTCCGTGACCGCGCCGAAGTTCGACACATAGGCTTCGTCGAACAGGTTGCGGACATCGGCGAACACCGTCAGTCGGCGATTGACGGTCCAACCCATGTTCAGGTTCGCGACGGCGTAGGACGGCGACTTCAGAGTGTTGGCGTAATCGACCCAGGCATCCTTGATCGACCATTCCACGCTAGGCGCGATGAACCAGCCGGCCGGATCGTCGTAGCGAATCTCCGCGCGGTACAGGTGCGGCGGCACGACCGGCAGATGGCCGTCGCCATAGACCTTGTCCCCGTCGAAATAGAAGTCGGAGAAGGCGTAGGTCTGGCGCAGCCGCCATTCCGGCGCGATCCGCCAATCCAGCCCGGCCTCGATCCCCTGGTGGATGGTCGGTCCCGCGTTGAAGGTCGCGGCCGGTATGCCCAAGGCGGCGTTTACAGCAAAGTTCAGCAGTTCGTGTTTCAGATCGGCGCGATAGGCGGTCACGTCCCAGGTCAGCGGTCCCCGCCGACCCCGCGTGCCGACTTCCCAGGTCAGGGCCTCTTGCGGCACGAGGGGCTGATAGCCGCCGGCAGTCGGCGACAGGGCCGAGAAGTTGGGCGGCTCGATCGAGCGGGTGACGTTGGCGAAGATCTGGGCGCCGTCCTCGCTCTCCCACAACAGGCCGGCGCGAGGCGCGAACCAGTCGAAGGTCTTGTCGGTGGTCAGGTCGATCGTGCCGACGACGCCGGGAACGACATAGCTCTGATAGTCGCGCTCGGCGCGCCCCCAGGTTCCTCCCGCGACCAGCGCCAGGCGATCGGTCACGAACAGCCGCCCCTCGCCGAAGACATCCAGCCCTTGCCGTTCTGGAAGCTGCGGGCGCGTAAACCGTTCTGCTGTCCGCCGACATTGACCCACTGTTTGGCGTCCAGATCACCCTGTCGATACCAGGCGCCATAGAAGGCGTCGGCGCGCAGGCCGCCGATCCGGCCCTGCCAGTCGAATCGGCCGAAGGCGCCGTAGTTGCGGCTCTGTTGGTCGATGACCTGGAAGATGGGATGGTCCAGATCTTTCCAGGTTCCATAGAGGGCGCCCTCGAACACCGTTGAATCGTCCAGCCTCCAGCGGGTCTGCAAAGTGGTGCGAAGCGAGCGCATATTGCGCTGATAGTTGAGGGCGATATTGGCGGGATTGGCCGCCTCGGGATTTGTCAGGGCGTCGGACAGACTGACGCTGCCCGGGATCTCCTGATGGATGTCGCCCCACGAGGCCAACAGACGGACTTCGCGATCCTGCCCAAAGCTGCGCCCGACGTTGCCCGACAGGTTCAGCGCCTTGCCTTCGCTCTGTTGACGCCAGCCATCGACGCTCTGACCCGTGACGGCGGCGAAACCGTCCCAATCGCCGCGAACGCCCGCGACCTCGGCATGGGCGCGCACGGTTCCGTAAGAGCCGCCGTCCATGCGCAGGTTCAGGTTGGACGAGGCCGTGCGCCCCGTCGGCGTCACCAGATTGACCGCCCCGCCCAGCAGGGCTCCGCCGAACCGCAGCGCATTCCCGCCCTTGTAGACCTCGGTGTAGCGGGCGATCAGCGGGTCGATCAGCTGGAAATCACCGAACCCGTCGGCCTCGTTGAACGGCACGCCGTCCTGAGCCAGCAGAACGCCGCGATTGTGAACCGCATTGCCTATGCCCGATCCGCGAATCGACAGGCGAATGTCGCCGCCCCACTTCTTCTGGGCATAGACGCCGGGCGCATCGCGCAGCACGTCGGCGAGGTTGGTCGCATACCGGTCGGCATAGGATTCGGCTGAAATGACAGCAACGGCGCCCGGCGTGCGCGACAGCCGCTGTCGCGCGTCTGCGACGATGGGCGGATCCTCGGCGTTGCGGCGGCCGGTGACGATGACGCTGTCCAGCAAAGCCGGTTCGGGAGTTTGCTGGGCCAAGGCGGGGCTTGTCCAACCGGCGTTGGATAGGGCGGCGAGCAGCAGCGCGCAGGGCGCTGCGGTGGTCTTGAAGGACATGGAATGAACCTGAAATCAGAACGAGACGGCGCGCGGGCGCGTAGGCCGGCGCGGGCTTGGGGTCTGGTTCAGGCTTGGGGTGGGGCGGTGGACGGCGGACGCGGCGGCGCGCGCGCGGGCGGCGGAGGACTGACGCTGGCGGCGACATAGACGACGCGCTCGACGGTGCGGACCACCGGCGCCGGCTCGGGCGCAGGCGGGCAGGGCAGGGCGGCGGCCAACGGCATGACGCAAGCGGCGCATTTGGCCCCGACGTGCTTGTTGACCGGGCCGTCCATACCGCCGGACTGGATCGTCTGGGGGCCTTCCGCCGAACAGATGACCAGCGGGTGGCCCGGCTGAACCGCCGCCAGGGCCGCGAACGGCAACAGGGTTCCGAGCACGAGCGCGAACACCGCCGCCAGGAAGGCGAGCGATTGCGAGATCGACCAATTGTCGGCCTGGGCGCGGGTCACGTCTGGCCTCTACGGCGTTTTGCGACGGCGCGATAGGCGGCGGTTTGTCCTAAAGCTCGCCGCGCGCCGCCTGGCGGGGACTGAACTTGGGCGTGGGGGCCAGGCGCATGACCTCGCCCTGATAGCGTTCGTCGTCGCCGGCGATCGCGAAGGGCAGGGCGTCGGCGCAGGCCTGAAGCATGGCGTCCAGCCAGGGCTGTTCAGCCTTGTGAAAGTCCCCCAGGACGTGGGGCATGACCAGTTCCTTTTCGCCGGGATGGCCGATGCCCATGCGCGCGCGTCGGAAGTCGGCGCCAAGGTGGCTGATCAGGGAGCGGATGCCGTTCTGCCCGGCCGCGCCGCCTCCCGTCTTCATGCGAAACCGTCCGGGGGCCAGGTCGATCTCGTCGTGGAAGACGATGATTTCGCTCGGCTTGATTTTGTAGAACCGCGCCGCCTCGCCGACCGCTCGACCGCTTTCGTTCATATAGGTCTGGGGCTTCATCAGCAGGACCTTGGTTCCATCGACCAGGCCATCGCTGACGATCGACTGGAACTTGGCGCGTTCAGGACCGAACCGCCAGCGGCGTGCGATCTCGTCGGCGGCCATGAAGCCGATGTTGTGCCGGTTCTTCTCGTATTTCCCGCCCGGATTGCCGAGCCCCGCGATGATGATCATGGCGTCCTCTTGCCGTTTGCGTTAGGCAAAGAAAAGCCCCGCACGGCGAACCGGGCGGGGCCTGATCTTGTCGAAGCGACGGAGGATCAGTCTTCGGTCTTCTCGGCCGGAGCGGCCTCGGCTTCGGCGGCTTCGTCAGCGGCTTCCGACAGGGCGGCCGACGAGATCTTGACCGTGGCGATCACGAAGTCGCGGTCGGTGATGGTGGCTTCCGCGCCCTTGGGCAGCTTGATGTCCGAGATGCGGATGGTGTCGCCGATTTCGGCCTTGGCCAGATCGACAACCAGTTCTTCAGGAATCTGGTCGGCGCGGACCAGAATCTCGACAGCGTGACGGACGATCTCCAGCGAGCCGCCCTGACGCGAGTAGGGCGCTTCATCGGCGTTCAGGAAGTGCACCGGCACTTCGATCTTGACCGGAGCCTTCTCGTCGACGCGCATCAGGTCGAAGTGCAGGGGGCGGTCCGAAACGGGGTCGAACTGCACGTCCTTGGCGATGACCGGCTGGGTCTCGTCGCCGTACTTCAGGGTCACCAGGTGGCCCAGCAGCTTGCCGGTGTAGAGCGACTTGCGGAAGTCCTTCTCGTTCACCGAAATGGCGACGGGGGCTTGCTCGCCGCCGTAAAGGACGCCCGGCACGAAACCGGCGCGACGCGCAGCGCGAGCGCCGCCGGTGCCGACGCCATCGCGGACGTCCACGTTCAGAATGATCTCGGCCATGTGGCTCGCCTCAACAACAACGGAAACGCCGCGCCAACCCGGGGCTCTCGCGGCGGGGGTGATGAACCCTCGAATTCAAGAGCGCGGGCTATTACACGCATCAGGTCCAAGGCGCAACCGTCAAAGGTTCCGCTTCAGGCCGCCTGCGTGCGATCGTTCAGCAAGGCGGCGGGCGCGGTGACGATGTCCAGCAGTTCGGCGGCGTTGAATGGCTTGGCCAGGTGATGGTCGGCCCCGGCCGCGCGTCCGGCTGCTATGTGTTCGGGCATGGCGTTGGCGGTCAGCATGACGATCGGCGTGCGATCCAGACCCATGGTCGCCTCGTGCAGGCGAATCTCCTGCGTCGCGGTCAGCCCGTCCATGATGGGCATCTGCATGTCCATCAGCACCAGATCGAACGTGTCGGCCCGGAAGCTTTCCACCGCCTGGGCGCCGTTCTCGGCGATCACGATCTGCGTCGGCGTCTGCGCCAGAATCAGTTCGATCACGCGGCGGTTGGTCGGATGGTCGTCGGCGACCAGCACGCGGATCGTCCGCGCCTGCTCTATGACTGCGGTTTGAGCCGGCGCCGGTTCCTTGCGCGACGGGGCCTCAGTCTGTCTCAGCGGCAAAGTCAGGATGAAGGCCGCGCCGCCGGGTTCGCTTTCGCAGCCCAGGTCACCGCCCATCATCTCGGCCAGCTGACGACAGATGGACAGGCCCAGGCCAGAGCCGCCGAACTTGCGCGTGATGCCGCCGTCGGCCTGTTCGAAACGGCTGAACAGGCGCGCCCGCGTCGCGGCGTCGAAGCCGATGCCGCTGTCCTCGACGGTGAAACGCAGCACGGGCGAGCCCTCGCGATCCGCCCCGCGCTGCACGATCAGACCGACGAACCCCTTGCTGGTGAATTTGACCGCGTTGGAAATCAGATTTGTCAGAATTTGCTTCAGGCGCACCGCATCGCCCAGAATCCAGACGTCGTCTTCCAGATCGATATCGACGTGGAAGTCGAGATGCTTCTCACGCGCGTTCTCGGCATAGAGCTGAGCCGCCTCACGCACGACCGTCGCCAGCTCGAAGGCGTCTTCCGTCAGCTCCAGCTTGCCCGATTCGACACGCGCCAGATCCAAGATGTCGCTGAGCAGGGTCTGCAGCGTCTTTCCCGACGCCTGCATCAGATCCAGCATCTCACGCTGTTCAGCCGTCAGATCGGTCTTGGCCAAGGCCTGGGATAGGCCGATCACGCCGTTCAACGGCGTGCGGATCTCATGGCTCATATTGGCCAGAAACTGGCTCTTGGCCACATTGGCGGCCTCGGCCGCGTCACGCGCTTCGGAAAGGGCCTCGGCGTCGCGCTTCAGATCAGTGATGTCGTTGCAGACCGTGACCGTCCCGCCCTCGGACGTACGGCGATCCTGGATCCGCAGCCAGCGTCCGCCGGCGACCTGCTGCTCGCTGTTCGATGACAGCTGATGACGCGCCTGCATGCGCTCGTTCAGCCATTCTTCTTCGCGGCCCGCCGCCTCCTGATAACGGCCCTCGTCGATGCCGATGCGCAGGGCCTCGCGGAAGGTCAAGCCGACGACCAGATGCGGCTCAAGCTCGGGGTTCACCTCGGCATAGCGCGCATTCCAAAGCACCAGCCGATCCTTGGAATCATAGAAGCCCAGACCATCGGGCATGGCGTCGACCGCCTCGCGGATACGTCGCAACGCGGTGGCGCGCGAAATATAGGCCATCATGCCCAGGACGGCGGCGGCCGTGCAGATCATCAGCAGAATGGCGGCCAGCAGCAGTCGCATCGCCTCGCTGGACAGCCCTTGGTCGGCGGCGACGGTCGGGTCCGGCGTCACCATGATGGCGGACATGCCGATGAAATGAAGAACGATAACGGTCGCGGACAGTCCCGTCGTCGTCGCCAGCAGGCGCAGCAGCCCGCCTCGACGATAGAAGAAGGCCGTCGCGCCGCCGATCGCCAGGGCTGCGACGATGGACAGGGCGACAAGACCGGGATCCCAGCTGATGTGCGCCGGCGCTCTTATGGCGGCCATGCCCAGATAATGCATGGCGCCGACGCCGGCGACCGCGATCACCGCAGCAAGCACGCGCCACATGCGGCCCTTGCCCATCAACGTCGAGCCGATGGTCAGGCCGATCATGGCCAGCGCGATCCCAAGAGAGGCGACCGTCAGGAACGGATTGTAACGCACCGGCACGCCGGCCACGAACCCTTGCATGGCCACGAAATGGGTCGCCCAGATCGACAGGGCGCCGATCATGACGGCCAGCAGCACCGAACGGCGGCGTCGCCCGGGATCGCGCCGACCCATCCGTTGCATGACGTGGGTGGAGACGCCCAGACCGGCCATACAGATCAGCGCAGAGAACAGCGTGATCCGCCAGTCGTGATCGTGCGCAATGCAATGGATGATGCGGTCCACGAGGCCTCCCCTTGAGCGTACGATAGACGACAATTCTAAAGAAACCGTGCGGCGAAGCTTATGGGCGCCGCAGGCTGTCGGCACGCCGTCACAGAATCCGTGCAAGGATCGGAATCGTTCTTCAGTTCGAGGTCGCCTGGACCCATGCCTTACGAAGTCTCGCCATCGCCCGTCGCGCCGGTCTCCACCTCGCGGCTCTGGACGGTCGGCGCCAGCATCGGCATCGCCATCGTGACCCTGCTGGTGCTGGCGATCCTGCATCCCGAACTGGCCAACTGGCTGGTCGGCGGGGCGGTGATCGTGGCGGCCTCGGCCTGGCTTTTGAACATGAGCGAGGCGAGCAGGGCCGAGCCGGCGGCCAGTCAAGGCCCCGCGACCGAGCCCGCTATCGACATGATGACGGGCGATCTTCTCGACCGTGTGTTCGAGGCGCTGGACGATCCGGTGCTGGTGGTCAGCGGCGGCGAACCGGACGACATCGCCGGGCGGCGCATTGTCATGGCGAACGCCGCCGCGCGCGAGCTTCTGCGCATCCAGCGTCAGGGCGCCTTGCTGGTCCAGGTGATCCGCGAACCGGGCGTGTTGGAGGCGGTGGACGAGGCGCTGTTCGGCGGGACGGCGCGCACCACGGACTATGCGACGGGCGGTCAGCGCGACCGACGCTGGCGCGCCTGGACCCGGCCGCTCTCAGTCGAATCGTCAGGGAAGGCCGGGTCGGAGCTGGCCCTGCTGATCCTGCGCGACGAAACGGACTCGCGCCGTATCGAGATGATGCGCGTGGACTTCCTGGCCAACGCCAGCCACGAACTGCGTACGCCCCTGGCCTCGCTCAGCGGCTTCATCGAGACCCTGAAGGGCCATGCCCGTGAGGACGTGGTTGCGCGCGACCGGTTCCTGGACATCATGTCGGCCCAGGCGGACCGGATGGGGCGGCTGGTCGCGGATCTGCTGTCGCTCAGCCGGATCGAGCTGAACGAGCATATTCCGCCCTCTGGCCGCGTCGATCTGGACCGAGCCGCCTCTGACGTGGTCGACGCCATAAGTGTTCTGACCCGCGAAAAAGAGATCGCCATCGCTCTGGATCAGGGGGAGGCGAGGGCGTCGATCAGCGGCGATCGCGACGAGATATTGCAGGTGGTGCAGAACCTGCTCGACAACGCCGTCAAATATTCGTCACGCAACGGGACGGTCGAAATCTCGGTCCGTTCGGACCTGTCGTTCGACGAGGCCTGGGCCTCGCGCATGCCCGGCGCCACACGACTGCCGCTGGTCACGCCGGACCGCACGGCGGGCGTCTCCTATGCCGCTGTCACGGTGCGCGACCATGGGCCCGGCATGGCGCGCGAACACCTGCCCCGCCTGACCGAGCGCTTCTATCGGGTCGAGGGTCAAAAGAGCGGCGAGCGGCAGGGGACGGGGCTTGGATTGGCCATCGTCAAACACATCATCAACCGTCACCAAGGCGGTCTGGTGGTCGAAAGCGCGCCAGGCATGGGCGCGGCCTTCACCGCGTGGTTCCCTCAGCCGGTCGAGCGACGCTGAAGCGCGACGGACGGTCGCTGTCACCCAACTGTCATCGACCCGTCGTAATCCGCTGACCATTCGCAGGCAGTAGTCGCGCCGCGTTGGTCCCGATGTTCAGGACCGTCGTCGATTCGCGCACGGCGCTTCGGACTTCTGAATGATCTGGATTTATCTGCTGATCCTCGTCGCCTTGAGTGCGGCCGCCTTTTTGGGCGGGCGTGCGTTGGCGCGTCGTCGTGCGATCGGCGCAAAGCCCCATTCCCGCCCTGGTCAGCACGGCGCCTATGCGCTGATCTGGGTCGCCGCGCCGGCTCTGCTGGTGCTGATCCTGGCCTCGGTTTTCGCCGCCCCGCTTCAGCGTCAGCTGACGGCCGCCGGCACGCCTGATGCGGTCGCGGCGCTGGAGCCCTTCCGTCGCGACGCCTTCTTCGCCGACGCCCACCGCGTGGGTCGTGGCGAGCCCGCCATGCAGATCTGGGAGCGTCCGCTGGCCGAAGAGTTGCCGGTCGAGGCGCGTCGCATGGTTCGCATCGAACGCACTCTGTCGTGGGGCGGCGGCGTCGCCGCCATCCTGGCCGCCATCCTGGGCGGACTGTTCGCCCTGACGCAGATCAAGCCCCAGACGCGCGCCCGCAATCGGGTCGAGGGTTGGATCTACGGCGCCCTGTTCGTCTGCTCGGCCATCGCCGTCCTGACGACCCTAGGCATCATCGCCTCCCTGGCCTTCGACAGCTTCCGCTTCTTCGAGAAGGTGCCGGTTCTCAACTTCCTGTTCGGCACCCAATGGAGCCCGCAAATCGCCATCCGCGCCGATCAGGTCGGGTCCTCGGGCGCCTTCGGGGCCGTGCCGCTGTTCGCCGGCACCCTGCTGATCATGGTCATCGCCATGTGCGTCGCCGCGCCCATCGGCCTGCTGTCGGCCATCTATCTGTCGGAATACGCCAGCCGCACGACCCGCGCGGTGATCAAGCCGCTGCTGGAGGTTCTCGCCGGCGTGCCGACCGTCGTTTACGGCTTCTTCGCCGCCCTGACCGTCGGGCCCTTGCTGCGGGTCCTGTTCAACGAGATCGGCCTTTTCCTGATCGGCGGACCGCTGAACGGGCTGGGCCAATACCTGGCTCTGGTTCAGAACCAGATGGCCCTGACGGCCGGCGCGGTGATGGGCATCATGCTGATTCCGTTCGTTTCGTCCCTGTCCGACGACATTCTGAACGCCGTGCCCCAGTCGCTGCGTGACGGCTCGTTCGCCATGGGCGCGACCAAATCCGAGACGGTGAAGCGGGTTCTCCTGCCCGCCGCGCTGCCGGGCATCGCCGGCGCCCTGCTGCTGGCCGTGTCGCGCGCCATCGGCGAGACCATGATCGTGACCATGGCTGCGGGCCTGGCCGCCAACCTGACCTTCAATCCGCTGGACACCGTCACCACCGTCACCGTGCAGATCGTGACCCTGCTGACCGGCGACCAGGAGTTCAACAGCGCCAAGACCCTGTCCGCCTTCGGCCTGGGCCTGACCCTGTTCCTGGTGACCCTGATGCTGAACATCATCGCCCACCGGATCGTGCAGACCTATCGGGAACAATATGACTGACGCGACCCCCGATCAGATCGACGGCGCGGCCGCCAAGGGTCGTCTCGACCGCCTGCGTGCAGGTCTGAAGCGTCGCCACGCCAAGGAAATGCGCTTCAAGTGGTATGGCCGCCTGGCCATCGCCGCCGCCATGCTGTTCTTGGCGGTGCTGCTGGTCCGTATCGTCGAACAGGGCCACACCGCCTTCTACACCCACACCGTCACCGTGCCGGTCTTCATGGACCCGGCGCGCGTGGACCGCGCCTATCCGCAGGGCTCCAACTTCGAGCAACTGGCCGCCGAGCAGCAACTGGCCCGCATGGGCATTCAGGACGACGCGGCCGGGACGAAGGCTGCGCAGATGAAGCGGCTGTTCTCGTCGGAGCTGAAGTTCGTCGCCGCCGACCTTGTCGCCAAGCGCAGCGAAGTCATCGGCGAGACCGTGCCTCTGGCCGTGCCGCTGTCCGACGACGCCGATCTGTATCTGAAGGGCGAAATCTCCAAGGCCACGCCCGAGGATCAACGCCGCCTTACCGATCAGCAGATCGCATGGCTGGACCGGATGAAGTCCAATGGCGTGATCGGCGCCCATTTCAACACGGCCCTGTTCACCAACGGCGATTCCACGCAGCCCGAGCTGGCGGGCGTCCTGGGCGCCGTGGTCGGTTCGGCCCTGATGCTGATGGTCACGGCCCTGATCGCCATTCCGCTGGGCGTCGGCGCGGCCATCTGGCTGGAAGAGTTCGCGCCCAAGAACAAGCTGACCGACATCATCGAGGTCAACATCAACAACCTCGCGGCCGTGCCGTCGATCGTCTACGGCCTCTTGGGTCTGGCCCTGTTCATCAACTGGATGCATCTGCCGCGCGCCAGTCCCATCGTCGGCGGTCTGGTCCTGGCGCTTATGGCCCTGCCGACCCTGGTCATCGCCACCCGTTCGGCGCTGAAGGCCGTGCCCCCGTCGATCCGCGAGGCCGCCCTGGCGATGGGCGCATCCAAGACCCAGACGGTGTTCAGCCATGTCCTGCCGCTCGCCATGCCCGGCGTCATGACCGGCGCCATCATCTCGATGGCCCACGCCCTGGGCGAGACCGCGCCGCTACTGCTGATCGGCATGGTCAGCTTCGTGCCGGGCGTGCCGCACGCCATCGACCAGCCGGTCGGCGCGCTGCCCTCGCTGATCTACATCTGGGAGAACGCCTCGGAGCGGGCCTTCCACGAACGCACCGCTGCGGCGATCATCGTTCTGCTGGTCTTCATGATCATCATGAACGCGGCGGCCATTATCCTGAGGCGGCGCTTCGAGCGTCGGTGGTAAGAGAATGAAATTCCGTATTTTCCGCTCCGCCGAGGACCAGACCGGCGCCGGCTCGGTCGATCCGACCGAAGCGCCGCGCATGGGCGGCCAAGTTCTGCCCGAAATCGCCCCGTCAAAGGGCGCAGCCGCCGAACCGCGCGTCGAGGACGCCACGCCCCGGTCCGGCCCCGCCGTGGTCGACAGCCCGCCCGTCGGTCCGATCAAGATCGCCGCGCGCGACGTCTCGGTCTTCTATGAGGGCAAACAGGCGCTCTACGACGTCTCGCTGGATATTCCGGACAAGACCGTCACGGCCCTGATCGGCCCGTCGGGCTGCGGCAAGTCCACCTTCTTGCGGACCATGAACCGCATGAACGACACCATCGCCGGGGCCAAGGTCACGGGCCGCATCGCCATGGATGGCGAGGACATCAACGACCGCTCCATCGACCCGGTGCTTCTGCGCGCCCGCGTCGGCATGGTGTTCCAGCGTCCGAACCCCTTCCCGAAATCGATCTACGAAAACGTCGCCTATGGGCCCAAGATTCACGGCTTGGTGTCGTCCAAGGCCGAGATGGACGAGGTCGTCGAGAAGGCGCTGAAGCGCGCCGGCCTGTGGGACGAGGTCGCCGACCGCCTGCAATCGTCGGCCATGGGTCTGTCGGGCGGCCAGCAGCAGCGTCTGGTCATCGCCCGCGCCATCGCCGTGAACCCCGAAGTCATCCTGATGGACGAACCCTGCTCAGCGCTGGACCCCATCGCCACGGCGCGGATTGAGGAGCTGATCGACGAACTGCGCGAGCGGTTCTGCATCGTCATCGTCACCCACTCGATGGCCCAGGCCGCGCGCGTGTCGCAACGCACCGCCTTCTTCCACATGGGCCGTCTGGTCGAGACGGGTGATACGGAAGACATCTTCCAGAATCCGCGCGAACGGCGCACGCTCGACTACATCACGGGACGCTTCGGCTAATCCGATGAACCAGCACACCGTCAAAGCCTATGGCGACGAACTGAACCAGATCACGGCCGAGATCGCCCGCATGGGCGGCCTTGCCGAGGCCCAGGTCGCGGACGCCATCGACTCCGTCGCCCGGCGTGACATCGCCCTTGCCCGCGCCGTGGTGGAACGCGATCTGAAACTGGACGCCCTTCACCGCGATATCGAGAAGAAGGCGATCCGCCTGATCGCCCTGCGCCAGCCGGTCGCCAGCGACCTGCGCCGCACCCTGGGCGCCATGAAGATCGCCACCGATCTGGAGCGCACCGGCGACCTGGCCAAGAACATCGCCAAGCGCGCGCTGATCTTGGCCGAAGCCCAGCCGATGCAGCCCTTGACCCGTTCGATCGAGCGGATGGGACGGCTGGTCTCGACCCGCCTGCGCGATGTGCTGGACGCCTATACGGCCTCGGAACTCGATCGGGCCGTCGCCGTCTGGCAGACCGACGACGAGGTCGACGAGCACTACAACGCCCTGTTCCGCGAACTGCTGACCTACATGATGGGCGATCCGCGCACGATCGGGGCCTGCACCCATCTGCTCTTCATGGCCAAGAACCTGGAGCGGATCGGCGATCACGCGACCAACATCGCCGAGACCGTTCACTACGAGATCACGGGCGAGGACATCGTGGGCGAACGCCCGCGCGCCCAGCCCACGGCCGAGGATTCCGATCCGACGCCGAACCTTTCGACGCACTGACCCGAGACCGGAGACCCGACGTGCAGCCCTATATCCTTGTGATGGAAGACGAGGACGCGCTGGCGACCCTTCTTCAGTACAATCTCGAAAAGGAAGGCTACGACGTCGCCGTCGCCGCCGATGGCGAGGAGGGTATGCTCCAGATCGACGAGCGTCTGCCCGATCTGGTGCTGCTGGACTGGATGCTGCCCAAGCTGTCGGGCATCGAGGTCTGCCGTCGCATTCGCGGCAAGGCCGAGACCCGCAACCTGCCGATCATCATGCTGACGGCGCGCGGGGAGGAGAGCGACCGCGTCCGCGGTCTGGACACCGGCGCCGACGACTATCTGACCAAGCCCTTTTCGATGGTCGAGCTGATCGCGCGCATCCGCGCCGTCCTGCGCCGCATCCGTCCGGGTCTGGCCGACGACCGTTTGAACCACGGCGACATCGTCGTGGATCGCGTCTCGCACCGGGTGAAGCGCAACGGCAAGGAGGTCCATCTGGGCCCGACCGAGTTCCGCCTGCTCGACCACTTTATGCAGCACCCCGGACGGGTGTTCAGCCGCGAACAACTGCTGGACGCGGTCTGGGGCTCGGACGTCTATGTCGAGGCCCGCACGGTGGACGTCCACGTCGGGCGCCTGCGCAAGGCCTTGGCCATCGCCGACGAAAGCGCCAATCCCATCCGCACGGTCCGCTCGGCGGGCTATTCGCTGGATTTGGAAGGCTGAGATCAAAAAAGGGCGGCTCCCCGGAGCCGCCCTTTCTCGTTCAGATTTGCTCTGCGACCACTTCTTCGGGGTCCAGCACATAGACCGTGGCGCAGTATTCGCAGGTGACGCGGATCTTGCCGTCGTCTTCCAGCATCTCGGCGCGCTCGGCCGGATCGAACGAGGCCAGGACCGAGGTGATCCGTTCGCGTGAGCAACGGCAGACGGCCGTCAGTTCTCGCGCGCCCTCCAGCCGCACGCCGTCCTCGTGGAACAGGCGGAACAGCAGCGTCTCGGGCGAGATCGTCGGATCGACCAGCTCGTCATCGCCCAGCGTGCCGAACAAAGCTCGCGTGCGGTCCCAGACTTCTTCGGTCGAGCCGCGGGCCTCGTCGCCGGCGATGATCTGGATCATCGCGCCGCCGGCGCGCCATTGCGATCCGGCCTCGGTCTGAACCTGGCCGACGGCCAGACGCACCTTGGTCGGCACCTGTTCTGACTGCTGGAAATAGTGTTCGGCCGCCAGCGACAGGCTTTCGCCCTCGATCGGCGTGATGCCTTGGGTGCGCTCGAAGTCCGGGCCGCGATCCAGCGTCATGATGAAGACGCCCTGGCCCAGCAGCGAGCGGGCGCCGGGACGGGCAAACCCCTGCGACGCCTCGGCGACCTCAGCCTCGTCATAGCGGCAATAGCCGCGCAGCGATCCGTCGGTGCCGTAATCGGCGACGACATAGCGGACGGGGCCGTCGCCCTGCGCCTGGACCAAAAGCCGACCCTCGAACTTCAGGCTGGAGCCGATCAGGGCCGCCAGCGCGCAGGCCTCGCCCAACAGTGCGGCGACCGGCTCGGGATAGGCGTGGGCGGCCAGGATCTTGTCGATGGTCGCGCCTAGGCGAACCAGGCGACCGCGCACGGGCCAGCCTTCGATCTGGAAGGCGGCGGCCAGATCGTCGGAAACGGGAATATTGGGCGCGTGATCGGTCACGGCGAGGTCCTTTGGGGCGTCATTTGGGGATCGCGGCTATGTAGGCGCCCGTAAGCGACTTGATAAGGGGGCTAATCCGCTGGGTCTGGGGGCGGGCGACGGAACCGATTTCGGCGCGGATCGCTCTTTTGGCTCAAGCGGAGCCGTCGCTCCGTTCATGACGCCAATAATTGAAGAGGTTCCGCCGATGATCCGCGACATCGATCCGATCGAAGAGATTCGCAAACACCCCGGCATCACCGCCGGCAGCCTCCTCGCGGTCGCCCTCGGCGCGGTCGCCGTCGTCTATCTGACGCAACGCAGCGGCCCTACCCGTTACCAGCGCATCAAGTCGCGCATCGACCCGCGCGGCTGGGTCGATACGTCCGAACTGCGAGACCGTTTCCACGATGCCGTCGACGCCTTCCGCCACCGCGCCGAGGATGTCGGTGAACGCGCCGGCGCGCTGTCGCGCGACGCCCGCCATCGTGCGGCAGACGCCGCCTATGATGTACGCGACCGCGCCGACGACTGGTTCCGTTCGGCCCGCAAAGACGGCAAGAAGGCGCTGAAGAAGCATGGCAAGACGGCGCGCCGCTATGCTGACGACGCCGGTCAATATGCGCGTGATCACGCCCGCGAAGGCGGCGCGCTGCTGGCGGTGGCGACCATCGCCGCAGCCGTCGGCGCAGCGGTGCTCGAAAGCCGTCGTCCCGACAGCCACGTGCGCCGCATCGCGCGCTTCTGACATTTTCGTGCCGCCCGCCCGGTGAAAATCCTGGCGGGCGGCAAACTTTTAGCGCATCTGCCCACAGTGAGCAGTATCGCTCGGCTTTGCCGCAGGCGCGAAGGCCGCTAAGACGCCGCCCATGAGCGCGCGCCCCACCCTGATCTTCGACTTCGATTCGACCCTGGTCGATTTCGAAACCCTGGAAGCCTTGGCCGACATCGCCCTGGCGGATGCGCCCGGCGCTGCCGAAACCCGAGCCCAGATCGCCGCCCTGACGGATCAGGCCATGACCGGAGATATCGAGTTCGGCGAGGCTTTGCGTCGCCGGTTGGCTCTTCTGCCGCTGACCCGCGCCCATGTCACCGCCTTGGCCCAGAGCGCGTCGGACCACCTGACGGCGTCGGTGCGGCGCAACCTAAATTTCTTCCAGCAAAATAAGGGCAAGGTCGTCATCCTCTCCGGGGGCTTTCGCGAGGTGATCGCGCCCGTCGCGGAAGAGCTGGGCGTCTCTGCCGATCGCTTGCTGTGCAACGATCTGATCTATGACGCCGACGACCGCGTGGTCGGCGTGGACGACGCCAACCCGCTGTCGCACGTCAATGGTAAGCCGACCGCCATTCACGGCCTGAACCTGTCGGGCCGCGTCGTCATGGTGGGCGATGGCTGGAACGACGCCGAGGTCAAGATCGCGGGCGCCGCCGACGCCTTCTACGCCTTCACCGAGGTCGTGCGCCGCGCGCCGGTGGTCCAGGTCGCCGACGCCGAGGCCGCGTCGCTCGACGAGGTGCTGCATGCCGAAGGCCTGGGCGGCCGCTGGTCCTTCCCGCGAAGCCGCATGAAGATGCTGCTCCTGGAAAACATCCACCCCGCCGCCGTCGAGCGGCTTGAGGAGGCGGGCTATTCCGTCGAGACCCAGAAGGGCGCGCTGGACGAGGACGATCTGATCGCGGCCATCAAGGGCGTCCATGTCCTGGGCATCCGCTCCAAGACCACGGTCAGCCGCCGCGTGCTGGAACAGGCCGATCGCCTGATGGCCGTCGCGGCCTTCTGCATCGGCACTAACCAGATCGATCTGGATGCGGCGTCGGATCACGGGGTGGCGGTGTTCAACGCCCCCTATTCGAACACCCGTTCGGTGGTCGAGCTGGCCATCGGCCTGATGATCGTCCTGATGCGCGACGTGCCGGACAAGTCGGCGGCCATGCACGTCGGCAAGTGGAACAAGTCCGCCACCGGCTCCAAGGAGCTGCGTGGCAAGACCCTGGGCATTGTCGGCTACGGCGCGATCGGCAGCCAATTGTCGGTATTGGCTGAAAACCTGGGCATGCGGGTGCTGTTCTACGACCTGTCCGAGCGCCTGGCCCTGGGCAATGCGCGCCGCATGCGTTCGCTGGACGCGCTGCTGGCCGAAAGCGACGTGGTCACCCTGCATGTCGATGGTCGCAAGGAAAACGCCAACATCTTCGGTGCGGCTCAGTTCGGCCGGATGAAGGAAGGCGCGTTGTTCCTGAATCTGGCGCGCGGCCATGTGGTCGATGTCGGCGCCCTGTCCCAGGCGATCGGCTCGGGGCGGGTCGCCGGCGCCGCCGTCGATGTCTTTCCCGAAGAACCGCGTACCAACGCTGACCCGTTCGAGAGCCCGCTTCAGGGCCTGCCCAACATGATCCTGACGCCGCACATCGGCGGCTCGACCGAAGAGGCGCAAGAGGCCATCGCCGAGTTCGCGGCCGAACGCCTGCTTGGCTATCTGAACCGGGGCGACACGACCTTCAGCGTCAACCTGCCCAACGTCCAGCTCTCAGAGGTTTCGGGCGCGCACCGCATCCTGCACATCCACCGGAACCAGCCGGGCGTGCTGGCCGAATTGAACCGCGCACTGGCGTCGGCGGGCCTGAACATCCTGGGCCAGCATCTGAAAACGGACGAGCGCACGGGCTATGTCATCACCGATGTGGACCGCGACTACGACCCGGAGGCGCTGCGCGAACTCAAGACGGTGCCGGGCACGCTGAAGTTCCGCACGTTGCAGTGATACGTCGCTCGCAAATATCTTCTCAAAGCTGACCTCGCGGCATCTTGCGCTCTGCGCGAACTGGCGCATCCTCACGTCGAACGGCCGCGCAACGACGGCTGCGGGAGGAATTTCATGTCACGCTTCATCACCGGCGGCGCCGTCGCTGCCTTGGCGCTCGCCGCCTGCGCCTTTGCCGGCTCGGCCTCGGCCCAGACCTACAACCGTCTCGTCGTCTTCGGCGACAGCCTCAGCGACAACGGCAACCTGTTTCTGATCTCGGGAGGGACCCAGCCGCCGTCGCCGCCCTATGCGCGCCGCTTCTCGAACGGTCCGACCTTCGTTGAACTGCTGGGCTTCAACGCCGCCAACTTCAACGGCTCGGTGACGGGCAGCATCAACTACGCGTTCGGCGGCTCGCGCACCGACGCCTCGGCGGGTGTGCCGTTCGGCATGCTGAACCAGCTGTCGCGCTACACCGCTGCGGGCGGCCGCTTCAGCTCAACCGATTTGGTCAGCGTCCTGGGCGGCGCCAACGACATCTTCCAGGGCCTGCCCGCCGCCGGCGCTTCCGCCAGCCCGGTCGCCGCCATCACCCCGGTCGCAACCACGGCCGCCGCCAACATCAACAGCTTGGTCAATACCGTGGCCGGCGCGGGCGCCGGGACCATCCTGGTCACCAACCTGCCCAAGCTCAGCCTGACGCCTCAGTTCCGCGGCACGACCGCCGCGCCCTTGGCCGACTTCGCCGTCACCACCTTCAACACCGCGCTCCAGACCAATCTGACCGCCACGGCCGCCGCCCGCCCAGGCAGCAACATCATCATGATGGACCTGTACAAGATCGGCGACACCCTGGCCGGCAATCCGGGCCTGTTCGGCATCACCAACATCACCCAGCCCTGCTTCAACGGGGCAACGGTCTGTACGAACCCCGACAGCTACTTCTACTTCGATGGGGTCCACCCGACGGCGGCGGGGCACCGGATTATCGCCCAGCTGGCGACCGACTACCTCTACTATGGCGACATCGGCGCCCAATCGACCCTGCAGGGCGAGACGGCCTATCGTCACCGCGAGGACGCCCTGGACGCCGCCGGCGAGGCTCTGTCAGGTCGTCAGCCGTGGGAGGCCGGCGTGTCCGTTGCCACCTCGGCCCTGATCGACAGCGTCGATACCGATGCGCGCGGCTCGGTCACCAGTTCGTCCAGCGACGGCTGGGGCGCCCGTATCGCGCTTGAGGCCGGCCCTTCGGCCAACTGGCGGTTCGGCCTGGCCGGCACGGCGCGCAACACCGACGTCGAAAGCCAGGCGCTGCAGTTCAACGTCGAAAGCTTCGGCCTGGACGTCTATGGCGGCTGGCGCTCGGGCGATGTCTTCGTCAACGCCGCCGTCGGCGTGGCGCGCGACAACATCGACGACATCGAACGCACCACCAGCCTGGCGCCGATCGTCCACACCGCCGAAACCCGCGCGCTCAGCAGCGGCGCCCGTCTGCAAGGCGGCATGTGGTTCGACGTGGGTGGCGTCGCCCTGTCGCCCCGTGCGGCCCTGGCCTATGTGTCCAGCGACGTGGACGGCTATTACGAGCAGGGCGTCGGCGCCCAGTATCAATACGGCGACCGCACCGTGAAGGCCTTGACCGGCGAGGTCGCCCTGCGCGCCGAGGCGGAAATGAACGGGTTCGGCCTGTTCGCCGAGGGCGGCTACCGCGACGCCCTGGACGACAGCTCCGATCCGGTGCGCGTCGGTCTCTACAACAACCCGGCCCAGGTGCTGTCGCGCGAGATCGACGATCCGTTCGGCGGCCAGTTCCTGGCCTCGGCCGGCGTCGAGGGGTCGGTCGGGCCGGTCAAGGTGACGGTCGGCTATCGCGGCCGCTTCGGCGACCATGCCGACAGCCACATGGGCGGCATTCAGCTGAAACTGCCGCTTTAAGCGGCAGGGGCGGGAAGGGGCCTCAGCGCCCCTTCTTCCTCACCCACATGGCCGCGTCGGCCTCGGTCAGCCAGACTTCAGCGTCGGTATGGCCGTCCCAGGCGCGCACGCCGAACGAACCGCCCAGTTCGGTCTTCTGGCCGTCCCAGACGAAGCCTTCGGTCTTCAGCGCCTCGGCCAGCTGACGCGCCTTGGCCCGGCCCTCTTCATAGCCTGCGTGCAACATCAGCAGGGCGAACTCGTCGCCGCCCAACCGACCCACCGCATCCGACTCGCGCAGATTGGCCAAGAACAGCTCCGCCACCGCGACCAGGGCCGCATCGCCAGCGGCATGGCCCAGGTTGTCGTTGACGCTCTTGAACCCGTCCATGTCCAGATACAGCAGCACCGCCGGCACCCCGTGCCGCTGGCAATAGGCCATGGTCCGCTGCATGGCCGTGATGAAGCCGCGCCGGTTCAGGGCGGGCGTCAGCACATCGTGGTCGGCGGCGGCCTCGGCGGCGGCGGCGCGCGTCTTCCACGCTTCCAGCTCGACGCGCAGGCGCGCGATCTCGGCGGTCAGGTCGTGTTCGGCCACGTCAGTCACGGCGCAGGAATGGCTCCGAAGGCGCGACTCAGTCTGCGTCGCGCGGTCGAACGATGGTAGAGCGTGATCCATCGACATTGAAGGCTGACATTACGGGCCGACGCGGCTGAAATCACGGTGTTGCGGTTGCGGGCGCCATCCGCGTGCTGTAACCGGCGCCTTTCCGCAAGGGGCCTTGCAGACATGGCGACTTCCGAAACCCCGGTGGCGATCATCATGGGCAGCCGGTCCGATTGGCCGACCATGAAGCTGGCCGCCGATCGCCTGGATCAACTGGGCGTCGCCTGGGCCGCCAAGGTCGTCAGCGCCCACCGCACGCCCCAACGCCTGGTCGAGTTCGCCACGGGCGCCAAGGCCGCCGGATACAAGGTCATCATCGCCGGGGCAGGGGGCGCCGCCCATCTGCCGGGCATGGCCGCCTCCATGACCGAACTGCCGGTGCTGGGCGTGCCGGTCCAGTCCAAGGCGCTGAAGGGCATGGATAGTCTGCTGTCGATCGTGCAGATGCCGGCCGGCGTTCCGGTCGCCACCCTGGCCATCGGCGAGGCAGGCGCCGCCAACGCCGGCATCCTGGCCGCCCAGATCCTGGCCCTGTCGGACGAAGAACTGGCCGGACGCCTGGCCGCCTTCCGCGCCGCCCAGACCGAATCCGTCGCAGAAACCGTCGAGGACTGAGTGCCTGATCTTCCGCTTCCCCCCGGTTCGACCTTCGGCATCATCGGCGGAGGCCAGCTGGGCCGGATGCTGAGCCAGGCCGCCTCGCGCCTGGGCTTCGACGTCGTGATCTTGGACCCCGAGGCCGACAGCCCGGCCGGCCGGGTCTCGGCGCGCCAGATCGTCGCCGCCTATGACGACCCCAAGGCCCTGTCGGCGCTGGGCCGCGCCGCCGATGTCGTCACCTTCGAGTTCGAGAACGTGCCGGCTGAATCCATCGAGCGTCTGGCCGAGGCCGGCGCCCTCGTCGCGCCGGGACCGACGGCGCTGCGCGTGTCGCAGGACCGGGTGGACGAAAAGACCTTCCTGAACGCCGTCGGCGCCCCGACGGTCGCCTTCGCGGTCATCGACACGCTGGACGATCTGGTCGTCGGCCTGACCGAACTGGGCCTGCCCGCCCTCTTGAAGACCCGCCGCGAAGGCTATGACGGCAAGGGTCAGGTCTGGATCCACGCCATCGAGGACGCGCCCGCCGCCCTGGAAAGCCTGGGGGGGCGTCCGGCCATCCTGGAGGCCAAGGCGACCTTCGTGCGCGAACTGTCGGTCATCGCCGCCCGCGACTGGGACGGCCATATGGCGGTCTATCCGCTGGGCGAGAACCGCCACGAAGGCGGCGTCCTGCGCACCACCCTGGCCCCCGCCGCCGTGGACGAGAAGACGCAGGTTCGCGCCCGCGCCATCGCCGAGGCGATCCTGGACGGGCTGGACTACGTCGGCGTTCTGGGCGTCGAACTGTTCGACCTCGGAGACGACGTGCTTCTGGTCAACGAGATCGCCCCGCGCGTTCACAACACCGGCCACTGGACCCAAGACGGCTGCGTCTGCGACCAGTTCGAACAGCATATCCGCGCCGTCGCCGGCTGGCCGCTCGGCCCCACGACAGCCCACGCCCGCATTGAAATGACCAACCTGCTGGGCGACGAGGTCGAGGATTGGCGCAAGCTGTCGGCCAAGTCCGACGAACGCCTGCACCTCTACGGCAAGGCCGAGGCCCGCCCCGGCCGCAAGATGGCGCATGTGAACCGGGTGTTGGGTACGGTCTAGGCTTTCGCCCCATACCGCATCCGGCTCAGCGCATCGCTGACCTTTCGGAACGGCGCGTCGAAGTCCTTGCCGGCCTTCCATTTCTCGAAGGCCATGACGTTTTCGATCCGGCGGGCGACGAAGGGCTCGGCCGCGTCGCGGCCGTCGAACCAGCGCAGGGTCAGGGCGGGAATCAGGATGCCCGACAGGATCGTCCGCTTCGAATAGTGATTCCAGTCGGTCGCCTCGTCCCCGGCCCAGCGCCACAGATGATCCGCGCTCTCCCAGGCCAGTTTCAGCCCCAGGTCGGCGTTGATGGGCAGGGCCAGGAAGGCGGCGCAGCGACGCGTGGCCTCCAGATCGGCAGCGCCCGCCTCCATCCGTTCGGACACGGCGCGCGCGATTCGCTCGCGAATCTTCAGCGACTTGGCGTCGATTTCACCCAGAGCCGCCAGCGCTCGCGCATCGTGGCGGCGCGACAGCAGGGCCGCCAGATCGCGCGCGCCGTTGGGCAGCAGCAGTTCCTCGTCCCCCTGCGACAGGCCGCACGCCTCACAGGCTTCGCGCACCAGACGCGCGTTCCAGCCCAGGGCGGGCGCGCGGGCGATGGCGGCGTCCAGCACGGTCTGTTCGGTCCGGTCGGCCCAGTCTGTCGTCTCGGTCATAAGGGCGATCATACGCCGGTCGTCATGGCGTTTCGAGCCTTGAAGAATGGTCGCGACGATCTGGACAGAAGGGGGCGGCTCGTGTATCAGCGCGCCTTCATCCGAGAGCCCGGCTGTCGGAACACGATTTTATTTTGTTCGCCCGTCTCCCTCACAGGACGCGGCGGGCGGCCAAAGGAGAGTTTAACCTGGTTCAGATTTTCGTTCGCGACAACAACGTCGACCAAGCGCTGAAAGCCCTGAAGAAGAAGATGCAGCGCGAGGGCAGCTTCCGTGAAATGAAGCGCCACGTGCACTTCGAGAAGCCCTCGGAAAAGCGCGCCCGTCAGAAGGCTGAAGCCATCCGTCGCGCCCGCAAGCTGGCGCGCAAGCGCATGCAGCGCGAGGGCTTGCTGCCCGCGCCGAAGCCGCGCGTTCCCGGCGGTCGTTAAGACCCCGGCGAAAGCCGAAAGATTTAAGGCCGCTTCCTTCGAGAAGCGGCCTTTTTCTTTGCGTTCGTTTCAGCGGAGCGTGGGGCAGGGCTCTTCAAGTTTTGACGGAAGAAGCGCCGCGCCACCTCCCCATCGCGGCACGACAGGGAGGCGACAAGCGCGCTGCCTACGCCCGCCCGGTGATCGCCCGGCCGAAGCTCTTCCAGCTCAGCTTCACATCTGACAGCGCGCCGGCGCGGAAGGCCCGCCCGGCGATCCACACCATGAAGGCGGCGGTCGCGAACATGCCGATCAGCGTCAGAATCACTTCCACCAGCGGCGGATCGCTGGGCGCGCGGGCGCTCATCAGGAAGGGAGTGAAGAAGGGGATCCAGGACAACACCTTCACCACCGGCGCATCCGGGCTGGTCAGGGCCATCTGCATCACCAGGATCGGCACGACCAGGATCATCATGATCGGCCCCATCAGGGTCTGGGCGTCCCGCGGCGTCTCGCAGAAGGCCCCGATGGCGGCGAACAGCACCGCATACATCAGGTAGCCGCCGACCATATAGGCGATGAAATAGAAGATCAGGCCGTCGTGCAGCAGCACCTGTCCGACCGTCGCCGCCGTCTCGGGCGAGGCCGAGATCAGGGTGAAGGCGCCGATCCCGCCCCAGACCCCCATGACCGTCAGGGTCAGCAGCGCCACGCCCAGCACCTTGCCCGTCAGGATTTCGGTCGCCGAGGCCGAGGACAGCAGGACCTCCAGGATCTTGTTCGACTTCTCCTCCATCACGCTGTTCAGCAGGATGGAGGCGCCGGTGATGACCAGCGACCACAAGAGGAAGCCGACGCCCAGACCGATGAAGGACGGGATTCGGTCACGCATCGACACCTCGCCCCCGCTGGCCGCGCTGGGCGAGAAGGACTTCACCTCGGGCCGGAAGGTCTGAACCTCCTGCGCCACGGCCGGGGCGACCCCGGCGGCGGTCAGAAGCTCGGTGCGTCGCGCATCGCGAAGCGCATTGCGGACGAAGCTGGAGACGTCGTTGTCGGTGGCGCGCGCGGTCCAGACCTGGGCGGCGGGCTTGCCGTCCATGCGGCTCAAGAACACCACGGCGTCGAGGCGCCTGGCCTTCGAGGTCTGCTTGTCCAGCGCCTTGCGGATCGCCTCGTCACGGGCCGGGCCGACGGCGTCGGCGATGGCGGGCGGTGCGTCGACCAGGCGGATCTTGGGGCCGGTGATGGAGGCGACGGCGCGCCCGGCGCCCGCCTGTCCCTTTTCGGCGGCTTCGCGCAGGCGCTCGTTCTGACGATCCACATCGGCTTGCAGAGAGGCGCGCACGGCGGCGGCCAGCCCCGTCGCATTGGGGCCTTCCTCAATCACCGCCACCGACTTGATCGGCTCGGACGCCTTGATCAGGGCCGGAATGCCGCCGCCCAGCACGGCGAACAGCGGAAAGGCCAGAAGCGACAGCCAGAAGCCGACGGTCTTGGCGTAGGCGACATATTCGCGTCGCGCGATCAGCAGGGTGCGGTTCATCGGACAGCCTCCACGGATGCGACGGGTTGGTCGGGATGGTCGCCGGTCAGGCCGATGAAGGCGTCGTGCAGCGTCGGCTCCTTCAGCGCGAAGCCGCGCACGTCCAGCCCGTTCAGGAAGGCCGTCTTCAACGTATCCTGACCCCCGGCGCCGGGCGCCAGGGCGATCTTCAGACGCCGCACGCCATCGACATCGGACAGGGTCTCGACGCCCGCGACGCCGGGCAGGGCGGCGGCGGCGTCTGCGCTGATCGCCCCATCCAGATCCAGAAAGCGCGGCGAGGTGGCCTTGGCCTGATCCACCGTCCCCTCGAACGCCTTCTTGCCGCGGGCCAGCAGCACGACCTTGTCGCACAGCCGCTCGGCATGCTGCATCACGTGGGTGGAGAACAGCACCGTGGCGCCGTTCGCGGCCAGGCCGCGAATCATCGACTCCAAGCCCTGCTGGTTCATCGGGTCCAGACCGGAGAAGGGCTCGTCCAGAATCACGAACTCGGGCTGGTGCACGACCGAGGCGATCAGCTGCACCTTCTGCGCCATCCCCTTGGACAGCTCCTTCATCTTCTTCTTCTGCGCCTCGCCCAGCCCCTGCTGCTCCAGCAGGGTCTTGGCGCGCTTGCGGCCCTCGGCGACCGGCAGGCCTTTCAGCGCGCCGAAGAAGGCGATGGCCTCGACCGGCGTCATCTTCTTGTAGAGGCCGCGCTCCTCGGGCAGGAAACCGATCCGGTCGCGCACCTTGCGCCCGTCATCGGCGCCCAGGATCTCGATCCGCCCCGACGTCGCCGGCTGCAACCCCAGGATCATCCGCAGGGTCGAGGTCTTGCCCGCCCCGTTCGGTCCCAGAAAGCCGCAGATCGCCCCCTTCTCGACCTGAAAACTCAGATCGCGCACGGCGTGGAAATCGCCGTATCGCTTGTTCACCCCATCCAGCGTCAACGCCGCCATGTCGCCTCCCAAATCCCTGTCGTCAGACTAGAATCCGACGACAGGGGACGCCAGCAACTTCGGCGCGGGTGCGCCTATTTCACCACAGGCAGGTCGATGTAGGAGGCGTCGTCGCCCGCGTGATGGATGGCGTTGTCGGCGACCACGCCCTGGCTCTCGGTCTCGTTCGGTCCGCCCGTGTTCAGGTTGCGCACGAACTTGGGGAAGTTGGAGCTGGTGACTTCGACCCGGATACGGTGACCGGGCTGGAAGGTGTTGCTGATCGTCAGCGGCGTGGGCTGCACGGTCGCCACCTGGCCCGGCGTCAGGGGCGCGGGACGGTCATAGGCGTTGCGATAGCGCGCCCGCATGATGGTGTCGCCCAGGATATAGGCCGTGCCGTCCGGCGCCACGTCCACCAGCTTGACCGCGAAATCGGTGTCGGGCGCAGAGGACGACACCTTCAGCACCGCATCGATGAAGCCGGTGACCTGCATCGGCTCGGTCAGCGCCTCCGACGTATAGACCAGCACGTCGTTGCGCGCCTCGATCGGCCGCTGATCGAAGGCCCCGGCCGTGACCAGCCCGCCGTTGCAGCAATCGCCGCCGCCGATGGTCTGGACCGGGTTCATCGGATCATAGCGATAGCGGTCGGCCGGTTCGCCGGCGGGGGGCGCCTGAAGACTCAGCAGACCATCGCCGTTCAGGCTGTTGGCCGCACCGCCAGAGCGCAGATACATCCGCACCGTCTTGACCCCGGCCGGCGGCCACTGCGCGGCTGTGCGCCAGGCGTTTTCGCCCATATTGAAATACTGCACGTGCGGCGTGCTCTCGGGGAAGGCGCGGCGTTCGCCCTTCAGCCAGCGATCGAACCAGGCGTGCACCAGGGCGTCGCTGTCGAAGGTGGCGTCGCCCAGCGGCCGGTCGCCCGACTTGTAGTTCGGCCCCAGGCCGCCGAAGGCGCAGTGGTTGTTGGGGCCGACCACGACATACTGGTGCTCGGCCGCCTCGCGATCCTGGGTCGTGGACCGGGCGTGGTTGAACAGCTCCATGTTCGGCCCGATCGAGACGTCATACCAGCTGTTGAACCACAGGGACGGCACGCCCCAGCCCATGTCGTCGTGATACAGGCCGCCCTGACGCCAAGCCGGATCGGACGGGGTGCGCGCGATCAGTTCCTCAAACGTGCCGGCCGGCTCGCCCAGGTCCTTCAGCATCTCGTTGACCGGCAGATGCCGGATCTGGCTGGGCCAGTTCACATCCGGCTTCTTGGCGTCCAGATCGTTGTAGCGGACGATGCGGGCGCGGGTTTCCTGATCGAGATCCATCGGGATCTGGGCGCGCTGCGGATTGTCCACGCCGTACAGCCACACGAAGAACAGGTTGCGCGGCACGCCCCCGGTGTACCAGTTGCCCTGTTCCTGGAACCGACCGACCTTGCCGATGCCTGCGCCCGAGGCTTGGGGCACCATGGCGGCGTGGGCGGGGTGGTTCTGTGCCGCCAGGGCCAGCTGCCATTCGGCGGACGACGAACAGCCCAGGGTGCCGACCTTGCCGTTCGACCAGGGCTGGGCCGCAATCCACGTCAGGGCGTCATAGCCGTCGGTCTGGGGATAGCCCAGGATCTGATAGTCGCCGCCCGAGAAATACCGTCCCCGCTCGTTCTGGATGACGAAGGCATAGCCTTTGCTGACCCAGCTCAGGGCAGAGCGCGTGGTGCGGGCGTTGTAGGCCAGCTCGTTATAGGGCGTGCGCACGAACACGGTCGGCAAGGGGCCGGACGCGTTCTTGGGGCGATAGACATTGGTGGCCAGTCCCACGCCGTCGCGCATTGGCACCATGACCGCCATCTGCACATCCGCCAGGCGCGACAGCTCGGTCTGTGCGGCGGCGTCGCTGTAGCGCCCATAGTCCTGCGCCGAGGCGGCGATGGGCGTGGCGGCCAACAGGCCCGCGACGACGGCGGCGACGATCTTGTTCATATTCATCCCTCCCAGAACGAGAGGGGACACTAGGACGTTTGCCGCGCCCGTCGCAACGTAATGCGCGTCAGGCCTTGGCCTTGACCGTCACTTCGAAATGGCGATCGACCACTTTGGTCGGATTGACCTGGGCACCGCCGCGACGGACCTCGAAATGCAGGTGCGGGCCGGTGGAATAGCCGGTGGAGCCGACCAGACCGATGCGCTGACCGGGCGCGACCGCATCGCCGTTGGCCACATCGATCCGGCTGAGGTGGCCGTACAGGGTGCTCATGCCGTTGGGGTGGCGCACCTCGATGAAGTTGCCATAGCCCTCGGGGTCATAGCCCGTGCGAATAACCTCGCCCTCGGCGGCGGTGAAGACGGTCGTGCCTTTCGGGGCGGCGATATCGACGCCCTTGTGTGCGCGCGCCTTGGCTTCGATGGCCAGTTTGCGCAGGCCGAACGGCGAGTTGATCGCATAGCCGCGCACCGGGGCGGTGAAGGCGATCTGGCGCGTGATCGGACCTGCCTTCTCGACCTCGGCCTTCAGGGGCGGCGAGACCGGCGCGGCGATCTGGGTCGGCGGCGGCAAGGCGGCCTCGCGCGCGGCGTTGGGCGCGGCGGCGGCGGCGAAAACGGCCACGGCGGCGAAGGCGGCCGTCTGGCCGGAGTGGATCAACAGGGTCTTGCAACGCGCCATCGGCGCGTTGGATAGCAGGCGTCGCATTCGGCGGCCTCTCCAGCGTCTCTACGCTCTGGAATGAAGGAAGCGGCGCCCCGACAGCGCACGGCGTTCCGTGGGAGGGCGGCTTATGCCAGCTGGCTTTGGCGACTTTGGGGCTAGGGCAGGGCGGCGGATGGTCGCAGGGCGGAACCCGCCCTCCGCCCGGCCAGATCAGGCGATGATATCGGGCAGGATGCGATCTTCCAGCTTCACGATCTCGTCCTTCAGCGCCAGCTTCTTTCGCTTCAGCCGGGCGATCATCAGCTGGTCTGGAATGGCGGCCTGACCCAGGGCTTCTATCGAGGCGTCCAGGTCGGCGTGTTCCTGGCGCAGATGGTTCACCCGCGCCTGAAGCTCGGCCATTTCCTCGGTGATCGCAGGCGTGTCGTCGTTCATCGTGTCATCTCCACGCCGCTCGTCTCGGGCCGCTTATAGCCACGCTGATCTCAGGTCGGAAGGGCGTCTGCGAGCCGGACCAGGGCCGGGCGCGGGGTGACGTCCGCCCACATCCGGGCGGTGGCCGCCAGGCCGTCGATGATCGGGCGGGCCGGCCCGCTGGGTTCGGGCGCCAGCGCCTCTAGCGCATCCAGCAAATGCCGCTCCGCCTCCAGCTCCAGCGCCTTGATGCGGTTGCGCACGCTCTCGCGCGGGCCGTCGTCGATGTCGGGCACCGGCGCCTTCAGTATCCGCCGCACCGAACGCAACGGGGCGACCACGACGCTGTCCCAAGCCCGGGCGGTGTCGCAGGCCGCCTCGATCGTCTCTTCGTCGGGTTTTCGGCCCGTCGCCGCGACCCAGGCGGACCACAGCAGCAAGGGCACGTTCTGGTCGTGGCTGTCCTGCAACGCCAGACACGCCTCTCCAACGCCCGGCGCGCCATAGGCGGCGACCGCCCAGTCCCACAGTCTCATGACTTCAGGCCTTCCCAGCGCCGCACCGCGCCCCAATCCAGGCCGAACAGGTCCAGCGTCCGCCCCACAGACTGATCGACCATCTCCATGATCGAGCTCGGCCGGGCGTAAAGCGCGGGCAGGGGCGGGGCGATGGTTGCGCCCATTTCGGCCAGGGCCGTCATGGTGCGCAGGTGGCCCAGGTGGAACGGCGTTTCGCGCACCATCAGCACCAGCGGTCGCCGCTCCTTCAGCGTCACGTCCGCCGCCCGCGTCAGCAGGGTCGAGGTCACGCCCGTCGCGATCTCGCTCATCGTCTTGATCGAGCAGGGCGCCACGATCATGCCCAGGGTGCGGAACGAGCCGGAGGCGATCGTCGCCCCCACGTCGCCCAGCTTGTGAACCACCGACGCCTTTGCCGTCAGTTCGTCGGACGACAGATCGGTCTCCTGCGACAATGTGAGCAGGGCGGCCTTGGTGACGACCAGATGGCTTTCGACGCCCAGATCGTTCAGCGCATCCAGCACCCGGGCGCCATAAACGGCGCCGGAAGCCCCTGAAATTCCGACCACCAGTCTGGGGGGCGGGTTCCGTATGGCTCCGTTCACATCATCGTCCATTTTGAGGGTCAGCCTCCTTCGGGTCCGGGGCGACGGGCTGTCACTGGAAAGTGATTACACAGCGCGCCAAACCGGGCGCTCACTCTACTGGTCCCTAACCAAAGGAGGCGCAAGCCATGACCATCGAGGCTCGTATTCGCGAACTGGGTAATCGTCATCGCACCCTGGATGAGACCATCCAGAAGGAACTTACCCGCCCGTCCACGGATCCGTTGCAGGTCAGGGCGCTGAAGCAGAAGAAGCTTCGGCTGAAGGAAGAAATCACCAGTCTGGAGGCGCGCGCGACCTAGCGCCTGTCTCCCTGAAAACGACGACGGCCCCGGAGATCGCTCTCCGGGGCCGTTTTCGTTGTGCGAAGGCGGATCAGTCCTTGGTGCCGAACACCGATTCCGCCGTTGGCTCGGCGCCCGGACGTTGGCGGGCTTCCGGCACGAACTCGGGCTCGGCCTCAACCTGTTCGACGGGCTGGATCGTGCCGCCGCCGTTCTTCAGGTCGTCCTTGGCCTTCTTGTCGGCAGCCTTCTTGACGATCTCGTCCAGCGCCAGCTGGCCGACCAAGCCCAGCGTCACCGGGTCGACCGGCTTGATGTTGGCGCTGTTCCAGTGGGTGCGGTTGCGCACGCTCTCGATGGTGGACTTGGTCGTGCCCAGCATCTTGGCGATCTGGGCGTCGGTCACCTCGGGGTGGTTGCGCACGAACCAGGCGATCGCGTCGGGGCGGTCCTGGCGACGCGACACGGGCGTATATTTCGGCGCCGGCTTTGCCGACTTCAGCAGTTCGGCGTGGCGGCTGACGATCGCCTTCATCCGGTAGTTTTCGTCACCCTGGGCCTTGTCCAGTTCTTCGCGGGTCAGCTGGCCGCCGGTGACGGGATCCACGCCACGGATGTCGCGCGCCACGTCGCCGTCGGCGATGCCGCGAACTTCCAGCGGGTGCAGGCCGCAGAAGTCGGCGATCTGCTCGAAGCTGAGAGAGGTGTTGTCGACCAGCCAGACCGCAGTGGCCTTGGGCATCAGAATGTCGCTCATGGGGCGTTCGTCCCGGTGTTGTTGAGCCGCCGAATGAGGCTTCGGCTGGCGTTGGATACGACGGCGCCCGGCCTTTCGACCGGGCGCGTATGATGCCGATATAGGCCTATTCGACACAAAAGAAAACGCTGACCGACAATCCCATAAAGCAACGGTTCATCCGCCCTGACGCAACCTTCGCGGTAATGAAGCTTTTCAGCTTCAGGAGAGGAGAACCACCATGTCCATTCTGCTTGGCGCGGCTCTGGCCGCAGCGATGGCCTCGGGCCAGGACTATGCACAGCAACGCGTCGCCCCGCGCGGCGGCTACACCCAGTCGTGTTCGGAGGCCTATGTGAATCGCGGTCGTCTCTATGCCGATTGCCGCGATACCCGCGGCCGGATGCGCGGCACGTCGATCGAGCTGAACCGCTGCGGCGGCGAGGAGATCAACAACGACAACGGCCTGCTGGTCTGCGGGCGGTTCCGTGGCGATTATGAAGACAGCCAGCCCGGTCGTCCGGGCGGCGGCTGGGGCCCCGGCAACGGCGGCCCCGGCTGGGGCGGCGGCAATGGCGGCGGTTGGGGGCGGTCTTCGATCACCGTCTACGAGAACGCCAACTTCCGCGGCGCTTCGCGTGAGTTCACCAGCGAGGACCGCAACCTGGGTCGCACCCCGTTCAACGACCGTATCAGCTCGATGCGCGTCGAGGGCCGCTGGGAAGTCTGCACCGACGCCGAGTTCCGGGGCCGCTGCCGCATCGTCGAAGGCGACGTCCGTTTCCTGAACGGCGGTTTCAACGACAGCATCTCGTCGCTGCGCCCCGTTCGCGGCGGGCGCTACTAAACGCTGAGCACAATCTTGCCGATGTGCCCGCCGGCTTCCAGTTCGGCGTGCGCATCGGCCGCTTGCTCCAACGCGAACACAGCCTGAACCGGCGGCTTCACCTTGCCGGATGCGACCCACGGCCAGGCGGTCGCCTCGACAGCCGCGGTCAGACGCGCCTTTTCGTCCGCCGGGCGGCTGCGCAGCGTCGATCCGGTCAGTGTCAACCGCTTCAGCATGATCCGCTGCAAATCCATCTCGACCTTGGGGCCGGTCAGAGAGGCGATGACGACCCAGCGCCCGCCCACATTCAGACTGTTCAGGTTCAGGGCGGCGTAATCGCGCCCCACCATGTCCAGAACCACGTCCGCCCCGCCCGCCTCGCGGATCTGCGCCTCCAGATCATCGCTCTTGGCGTCCAGGCTGATGTCCGCGCCCAGCGCCTTGGCGGCTGCGGCCTTGTCCGCCCCGCGTGAGGTGGCGATCACCCGGGCTCCGGCGGCCTTGGCCATCTGAATAGCTGTCACGCCGATACCGCTGGTCGCTCCGTGGATCAGCAACGTCTCGCCGGCCTTCAACGCGCCGCCCTCGAACACATTGGCGAAGACGGTGAAGACGGTTTCCGGCAGCACGGCCGCCTGTCCGTAATCCAGACCCTCGGGGATCGGCAGGACATGACGCGCATCCACCACGGCCAACTCCGCATAGCCGCCGCCGCCCAACAGAGCACAGACCCGGTCGCCGACCGTCCAGCGCGTGACGCCCTCTCCGACGGCCTCGATCTCGCCGGCGATCTCAAGCCCCAGAACGTCCGACGCGCCGGGAGGAGGGGGATAGGCGCCGGTGCGTTGCAGCAGGTCCGGCCGGTTCACGCCCGCCGCCCGCACCCGGATCAGCACCTGACCCGGCCCGGCCACGGGATCGGGCCGTTCGGCGATCTTCAGGGCCTCGGCCGGTCCGGAACCGCCTTCGATTTCGATCACGCGCATCGCACTCGCCTTGCATTCGTCCGTATCCGGGCGTTCAGATAGGGGCCGTGGACCGCCTTGGCCATGACAGCGCGAAAGGAAGGCGACGATGTTCGAAGATCTTGAACCCCGCCCGCAACGCGGCGAACCGCTGCGTGCCCTGTCACGCGAAGACCTGGATGTTTACGCCGTCGAGGATTTGCAGGAGCGGATCGCCGCGCTTGAGGCTGAGATCGTTCGCTCGCGCGCCGCGATCGAGACCAAACGCTCCAAGAAAAACGCCGCCGACGCCCTGTTCAACTTCGGTTCGTGATCGCGAATGATCCGCTGGCATGGCATGAGCGTTGCATCTTTCGTGCGAACGGCCCCGCCAGGCGCCGATTGCAGGACGGACCCGACCTTCTCTGATGATCAATGCTCAAATGACCTCCGCTCCGTCCCCCGCTGACCGCAGCCGCACTGTTCGCGATTTCGCCCGGTCCGAGCTGTTCGATCGCACCTTCCGCGAAGGCATGGAGCTGGTTGAGGAAACCGCCGCCTATCTGGACGGCGAGGGCCGTCGCGATTCCAAGATGCTGTCGCGCGCCGCTGCCCTGGCCTATGCCGCCGAGAGCATGAAGCTGACCACCCGCCTGATGCAGATCGCCTCCTGGCTCTTGGTCCAGCGCGCCGTGCGCGAAGACGACATGTCGCCGGAAACCGCCTGCGAGCCGCGCTATCGCCTGAACGAGCGCCGCATCGACGCCGAGCCGAGCCACGCCGAACTTCCCATCGCCCTGATCGAATATCTGGTTCGTTCGGAAAAGCTGTTCGACCGCACCCTGTACCTGGATCGCCGCATGTATTCAGACGATCAGGACCAAACCCCGGAAAACCCCGTGCTCAGCCAGATGGGCATGCTTGAGGCGGCCTTCAGGGGCTGATCGCCCCCTTTACGGCCCGACGTCGTTGGCGTCGGCCCGGCCGTCGTCGATGGGCTTGGGCAGATTGACGCCAATGCCCAGCGCCTGCGCCAGTTTGTCGTCGCGGCCGTAGACGTCCTCGCGGAACGCCACCCGGCCCTGACCATCCACGAACGCGGTCCAGTACAGCAGCCGCACCGAGATCTCGCGCCCGGTGGTCACGCGCGTCGTCTCGCGCGTGTCCTGGGCCGTGTCGAACTGGGCCAGCTTGGTCGGATCGGGCGACAGCAGCAGGCGCGCGAACTCCACCGCATTCTGCACCCGCACGCAGCCGTGGCTGCGCTGACGCGTGGACAGGTTGAAGGCGGCCTTCGACGGCGTGTCGTGCAGGAAGATGGCGTAGCTGTCGCGCAGCTCGAACTTCACATAGCCCAGGGCCGAGCGCGGACCGGCGCGCTGGATGACCATGCCGTCCTTCACATACATGTCGTTGGCGGCCAGATACCCCGGCCCCTTGGGCAGGATTTCGCGGCGCGCGATGCCGGCCGGCACATACCAGGGGGGATTGGCCACGACCGAGGCGAACGGCTTCTCCAGACTGGGCGTCTGGTTCTCGGCCGAGCCGACCACGACGCGGTTGGAGTGAACGGGCTTGCCGTCCTTCCAATAGACCATGATGGCGGCGGCGGTGTTGACCTCGATTCGCTCGGGCGCGACCTCGCGCTTCAGCCAGCGGCGGCGCTCCAGGTTCAGCGCGATCTGACGCGCACGGTCCTCGGCCGAGGCGCCCAGCGAGCGTTGGGTGCCCGCGCCAATCCGCCCGTCGGCGCCCAGGCCATGGCGGTTCTGGAAGCTTTGCACCGCACGTTGCAGTTCGGCGTTGTAAACCAGACCCTGCGACTTCAGCCGTGCGCCGTCGGCGGCTGACAGGTCGCCTTCGGCCGTCAGGCGGTCGATCAGGGCGGGGATGCGGCGATCGCTGTTGCCCGGCTCGATGGTCGCGCCCTGGGTGAAGCGGGGCCAGCCGCCCTGCGCCGCCAGACGGCGATAGCGGACATAGCCGGCCGACAGGTTCTGATAGCCGATGTCGGTGGGCGCCAGACCGTCATACCATTGGCCCAGCACATTGCGGGTCAGGGCGTCGCTGAGACCGCGCGGCAGATCCACGCGGTTCTTCTGCATTTCCCACAGGTCCTCGACGGTCTCGGGCCGCACCTTGCCCTCGGCCAGAACACGGGCATAGGCCAGCGCCGCCGCCGTGGTCCGCAGGTCCGCACTCGCCGGATCGGCCGCCAGTCCCACGAAGTCGAAATAGTCAGAGCCCGCCAGACCATGGCGATTGGCGCCGGCCGCGACGGTGTTCAAGGCGCGCACACGGTCGGCGTTCCACACCGGCCGCCAGCCGTTCATTTCATAGAAGGCGCGCACATCCGCCTGCTGCGTCTCGGGCAGACGCGCAATCTGATCGTTGAAGCTGTTGTAGAAGGCGGTCGCCTCCGGTCCGCGCTGCACGAAGACCTGCTGCGCGCGCGCCGCCGAGCCAAGGGTCATGGCCGCCGTCGCGACGCCCAGACCCAGTTGCCGTCTATTCATCGTCTTCCGCTTCTTCGATCGCTTCGGCCAGCGTGGCCGACGCCCCTGGTACCCGAACGCCCCCACATTATCGGTGTTCCGACCAAACAAAAAGCGCCGGCCTTGCGACCGACGCTCTTGGTGTTCCGATTGCTGCGAGATGTCGCAGCCAGGACGCGCTTACTTCTTGATGAAGCCGGCGAACTTGTTGTTGAAGCGCGAGACGCGACCGCCGCGGTCCATCAGCTGGGCGTTGCCGCCCGTCCAGGCCGGGTGCGTCGTCGGGTCGATGTCGAGGGCCAGCTTGTCGCCTTCCTTCCCGTAGGTCGAACGGGTCTGGTAGGTGCTGCCGTCGGTCATCACCACGGTGATGAAGTGGTAGTCGGGATGGGTATCCGCCTTCATGGTCGTCGTCCGGTCTCTGCGCGGTGACGATGCCGACCGTCCGTGCGCGTGAAATGAGAAACCCGCCAGAAAGCCGGCGGGAATGAGGGGCGGCGTTTACACCGGGGGGCGTTCCGGGGCAAGAGGCGGGCGAAATGACCGATCAAGCCGCCGCCTCCGCCTCTTCCGCCAACCGCACCTCGGGCATGGCGTCGCTGGAGGGGCGGCCCAGCGCCGGCGCCCTTCTGGCCGATCAGATGTCCGAAGCGGGCGCCAAGCGCGCCAAGCGCCGCGACATCCGCCCGCTCGCGCGACTGATTCCCTTCGCCATGCGCCACAAGGGGCATGCCCTGATGGCGGTCTTCTGGCTGCTGCTGTCCACCGCCGCCTCGCTAGGCCTGACCGCCTTGGCGCGCGGCGCCATCGACCATGGGTTCGAGGCCGGCGGCGCCAATCTGAACATCTGGTTCCTGCTGCTGGGCGCCAACGCCCTGTTTCTGGGGCTGGCGACCGCCGCTCGCTACTATTTCGTCACCCGCACGGGCGAGCGCGTCATCGCCGATGTGCGAAAGGGTCTGTTCGGCCGCATCCTGACGCTGGACCCGTCCTTCTACGCCCATATGCGCACCGGCGAAGTGCTGTCGCGCCTGACCACGGACATCGCCCTGGTCGAGACGCTGATGACGACGTCGATCTCCTATGCGCTGCGCAACTTCCTGACCCTGATCGGCGGCGTGGCCCTGCTGTTCTTCGTCAGTCCCAAGCTGACCGGCTTCGTCCTGCTGATCGTGCCCTTCCTTTTGGGGCCGATCTTCATCTTCGGCCGCAAGGTGCGCAAACTGACCGTGGCGTCTCAGGACCGCTTCGCCAACGCCGTCGGCTTCGCCGGCGAAAGCGTGGACGCCATCGAGACGGTCCAGGCCTTCGGTCGCGAACAGAGCGCCATCACCCGCTTCGGCGCGGCGGTTGAGGACGCCTTCAACGCCTCCCTGATCCGGATGCAGGCGCGCGCCTGGATGACGGCCCTGATCATCGTCGTCATGTTCGGCGGAGTGACACTTGTGCTGTGGCTGGGCGCCCAGGACGTGGTGAGGGGCGCCATGACACCCGGCGCCCTGCTTCAGTTCGTCCTGCTGTCCGTCTTCGCCGCGGGCGCCGTGGGCGCGCTCGGCGAAAGCTGGGGCGACGTCCAAAAGGCCGCCGGCGCCATGGAGCGGATCGAGGAGCTGATGCGCGCCGTCGCCGGCATCGCCCCGCCGCCCCACGCCACGGCCCTGCCGACGTCCCCGCGCGGTGAGGTGTCGATGTCGGCCGTCGGTTTCGCCTATCCGGGCCGCCCGGATCTGCCGGCCCTGAAGGGCTTCAGCCTGACCGTACGCCCCGGCGAGACGGTCGCCCTGGTCGGCCCGTCCGGCGCTGGCAAGTCCACGGTCTTCCGCCTGCTGCTGCGCTTCTATGATCCGCAGACCGGCATGGTCTCGGTCGACGGCGTCGATGTGCGTCAGGCCGATCCCGTCGCCGTGCGCGACCGCTTCGCCTGGGTGTCGCAGGAAACGCCGCTGTTCTCGGGCTCGGCCTTGGAAAACATCCGCTTCGGCCGCGAGAACACCACCCTGGAAGAGGCCCGCGCCGTCGCCGAAAAGGCCCAGGCGCTCGGCTTCATCGACGCCCTGCCCGAAGGGTTCGACACCCCGCTCGGCGAGCGCGGCAAGAGCTTGTCGGGCGGCCAGCGCCAGCGCCTCGCGATCGCCCGCGCCCTGGTCCGCGACGCGCCGATCCTGCTGCTGGACGAGGCCACCAGCGCGCTGGACGCCGAAAGCGAGCGCCTGGTCCAGGTCGCCCTCGATCAGGCGATGGAGGAGCGCACCACCCTGGTCATCGCCCACCGCCTCGCCACCGTCCTGCGCGCCGATCGCATCGTCGTCATGGACGACGGCCGCGTGGTCGAAGAGGGCACACACGAGCAACTCGTCGCCCAGGGCGGCCTCTACGCCCGCCTCGCCGAGCTTCAGTTCCGCAACTAGGGCGCCGGGGGCCGCGCCAGCGCTGGGAAATCGCTGAACAGCGCATCGACCCCGGCTGCGGCGAAGGCTGCGGCATAGCCGGTCATGTCGCCGTGCCCGGCCGGGTCGTCGCCTCTGCGTCGCTCGACCGGCAGGAAGGCGTTCTCGGCCCGCAGCGTCCAGACCACGACCTTGAGGCCCACCGCATGGGCGTCGGCGACCAGGGGGCTCGGCGCGGTCGTGCGACCTTCGGCGTCGCGCGGCAGAACCAGGGTCATCTCCGGCGCGACCCAGGCGGCATAGGCGGCGATGGCCTTCAGCCCCTCGGGCGTGATCATCTGCGCATAGGGTACGTCCGCCCGATCCGCCGGTCCGCCCCTGGCCGCTACGAGTTGAGCAAGCGGCGCATCGATCCGCGTCGCCAACCGCTCCAGCGGCCCGACCTCGAAACATTGGATGATGATCGGGGCGTCGGCGCCCGTCAGGTCCAGCCGCTCCAGTTCCGCGACGAAGCCGTCCTCCATCGGCAAACCGATCGCGGCGAAATAGGTCGGGTGCTTCAACTCCGGCGCCACGGCGATCGTCCGCCCGGTCCGCGCCGAGGCCTCGCGCGCGATGGCGACGACCTCGTCAAAGGTCAGGATCGGCTCCTGTCCGTCATGGGCGGCGCTGTCTCGTCGGAATGCGAGCAATCGCTCCCTGGCCCTCAGCGTCTTCAACTCGGCCAGGGTGAAGTCTTCGGTGAACCAGCCGGTGGTCTCGACCCCGTCGATGGTCTTGGTCGTCCGACGGCCCGCGAACTCGGACCGGTCGCCCACGTCCGTCGTGCCGCCGATCTCGTTCTCATGCCGATCGACGAAGACGCCGTCGCTGGTCAGCACCAGATCGGGCTCGATCACGTCCGCGCCCTGTTCGATCGCCAGCTCATAGGCTGCACGCGTGTGCTCGGGCCGTTCACCGGACGCGCCACGATGGGCGATGATCAGGGGCTGGGCGCCAAACTGTGACAAGGCTGGCGTTCCGGTCAGAAGGACGAGGCCGCACAGGATGAAACGGATCATCCGCCTTGGATAGGGCAGGGGCGCGTCACCCCTATGACAATCAGCCCTGCAGAACCTTGCGCAGGTGCGGATGCAGTTCGGTGTTCGACGCCAGGATCGACTTGCCCGTCTTCGGGTCGCCGTCGTTCTCGATGGTCGTGACCCGGCCGCCGGCCTCGGTGACGAACAGGATGCCCGCCGCCACGTCCCAGGGCTTCAGATTGCGCTCATAATAGGCGTCGTAGCGACCGGCCGCGACCCAGGCGAAGTCCAGGGCGGCCGAACCCAGGCGACGGATGCCCGCAACGCGCTGGCCCACGGCGTGCAGGTCCTTGATCGACTGGGCGTGACCCGACTTGCCGATGAAGGGCAGGCCGGTGGCGATCAGGCTTTCGGACAGATCACGACGGCCGGCGACGCGGATGCGCTGGTCGTTCAGATAGCAGCCCTTGCCCTTTTCGGCCCAGAACAGCTCGTTCATGACGGGGTTGTAGGTCACGCCGGCGACGATCTCGCTGGACCCGTCCGGCGCGCGGCGCTCCAGCCCCACCGTGATGGCGAAGTGGGGCATGGCGTGCATGAAGTTGGTGGTGCCGTCGATCGGATCGACGATCCAGGTGTGGGACTTGTCCGTCCCCTCGATCATGCCGCGTTCCTCGCCCAGGAAGCCGTAGCCGGGGCGGGCCTTCATCAGCAGTTCGTAGAGCGTGTCCTCGGCCTTCAGGTCGGCGGCCGTGACGAAGTCGCCGGGGCCCTTTCTCGACACCTGAAGCTGGGAGACTTCGCCGAAGTCGCGCAGCATCGGGCGGGCGGTCTTGCGCACCGCATCGGTCATGACTTGGAGCAGGGCGGAGGCGAGGGCCATCGGGGAATCTCCTGGTCCGAAAGTCCTTCAAAGCCGCAGCCGGACAGTCGGAGAAGTTCAGAAAGGAACGGCCCCGAAAGGGGCCGCTTTAGCGTAGTGGTCTTTTAGTCCGCGCGGCGGACGTATTCGCCGCTGGTCGTGTCGACGACGATACGCTCGCCGGCCGACATATAGGGCGGGATCATGATGCGCACGCCGTTCGACGCCAGCGCGGGCTTGTAGGACGACGAGGCGGTCTGGCCCTTCACGGTCGGCTCGGTCTCGGCGACTTCCAGCACGACCTGATCGGGCAACTCCAGGCCGATCGGACGCTCTTCGTGCATCTCGATGACGACCTTCATGCCTTCTTGCAGATAGGGGATGCGCTCTTCGCCGACCCAGTCCTTCTGCAGTTCGATCTGCTCGTAGGTGGCGTCGTCCATGAAGACCAGGCTGTCGCCGTTGTCGAACAGATAGGAGAAATCCTTCTGTTCCAGCGTCACGCGCTCGACCTTGTCTTCTGACCGGAAGCGTTCGTTCAGCTTGTTGCCGGTTTCCAGGTTCTTGGCCTCGACGTTGGCGAAGGCGCCGCCCTTGCCGGGCTTGACGTGGCTGGCCTTGGTGACGACCCACAGGCCGCCATTGTGCTGCAGGACCATGCCGGGCTTGATGGTGTTGCCGTTGATCTTCATGGGGTCACATCGGAAATGGAGTTGCGCCCTCGCACCGTTCGGGGCGAGGCGAATAGGGCGCGATCCCTAGAGGAAGCCCCGATAAAGGGCAAGGCGACGCAACCTAATGCAGGGTGCGCCCGCTCGAGGCGTCATCAGCCTTGCGATGCAGGAAGTTTCCGAACCGCACGCCCGACCCCAGCGGCGCCGCCATCTTGCCGGCCCCTTCGTCCAGCTTGCGCGCCTCGTGGGCAAAGGCGGCGGCCAGACCGGCCGACGACATGGCGGCGACCACCTGACGCGCCATCGACGACGGACGCAGGCCCAGCCAGATGGCGTTCACCGTCTGGGCGGCCAGCCAAAGGCCCATGGCGCGGGTCCGTTCGGGCCGCGACGGCGCATTCCACACCCGTACCGCCGAAAGGGTGGTGGCGGAAAACACGGCGGGCAGGATCAGGCTGAAGGCGCCCCGCGGCTTCTCGGTGATCGGCAGATCCTTTTTGCGGACCTGTTTCAGATTGCGCTTGGGCGTTAGCGCGCCCGAGGCGATCCCGTGCGCTAGCAGGGCGAAGCCGACGGTCAGGGCGATCCCGGCGACCACATGGCCGGCGCTGCGGCCCTCACTGTTCAGCAAGTCCATGGCGGCGTCGCGCACGTCGTCGATGGCGTCGTCGATATCGGTCATGGTCCGCTCCAGCTTGGCCCTGACAGGCTAATGGCCGGAGCGGATTGGGGTTCCGTCAGAAGGCAGAGCTTAGTTGCCGGTCGCCGCGCCGTCGGTGACGATCTCTTTCATCGCCGATTGCAGATAGTTCTGCGCGCCCATCAGCTCGATCAGCTTGTGCTGATTTTCCAGGAAGTCGATGTGCTCTTCGGTGTCGGCCAGGATCTTCATCAGCAGGTCACGACTGACGTAATCGCGGGTTTCCTCGCACTGTGTCACGGCGGCGGCGGTCGTGGCGCGGCTGTCCAGTTCCAGTTGCAGGTCGGCGCCCAGGCATTCGATCGGATCCTCGCCGACCTTCAGCTTGTGCAGGTCCTGCAGGTTGGGCAGGCCGTCCAGGAACAGGATGCGTTTGATCAGCATGTCGGCGTGCTTCATCTCGCCGATCGATTCTTCGTAGATCACGTTGCCCAGGTGCGCGAGGCCCCAGCTTTCGAACATGCGGGCATGCAGGAAATACTGATTCACGGCCGTCAGCTCGTTGGTCAGCACTGCGTTCAGCGTGCGCAGGATTGCGGGGTCGCCCTTCATGGCCATGGTCCTTGGTCTCGCCACGGCGCTGTCGCCGTCTGTCGAGCGCAGCCATAACACAGTAGAACGCGGCGTGTTTATTTGCGAGTTTTTATCACTGCATTGAGAGTGCGAGTGACTGTCGCCCGCAGGCGAAGCAAACTATTCGGCTGCGAGTGCGAACGCTTCGCGGCTTTCCTGAATCATCTGACGCATCTCGCAGACGCATTTGGCGCACTGGGCCTGGCACTGGTTTCGCGCAAAGATATCGCGCGGACGGCAGGCGCCGGCCTCAATGGCCTGGGCGACATCACGCTGGCGAAGACCGTTACAGTTGCAGACGTACACGAGGCGCTACACGTTTCACTGACTGAGAATGGTTCGCTATAGCAGTCCTTAAGGCGATTGCAAGTCGTTCGCATGGCTCAGCTGGCTGTGGCCCGTTGACGGATCGTCGCGGTGGCGGGCAATGACGGGCATGGCCCGAACACCCACCGTCCCCGAGCGTCCGCCCTGCCGGCTGTATCTGATCACGCCGCCCGCGATCGCCGACCTGAACGCCTTTGCGCAGACCCTGGACCAGGCCTTGGCCGCCGGCGATGTCGCGGCCTTGCAGATCCGGCTGAAGCCCGCCTACGACGCCGCCATCCGCACGGCGGTCGAGGTGCTGGCTCCCATTGCGCGGCGTCATGATGTCGCGGTTCTGCTGAACGACCGGCCCGATCTGGCGCGGGCTGCCGGCTGCGACGGCGTTCACATCGGTCAGGAAGACGGCTCGCTGGCCGAGGCGCGGCGTATCATGGGGCCGGACGCCATGATCGGCGTCACCTGCCACGACGACCGCGATCTGGCCTGGGACGCCGCAGAGGGCGGCGCCGATTACGTCGCCTTCGGCGCCTTTTATCCCACCGCTACAAAGGAAACGGTGCATCGTCCGCCCTTGGACATCCTGACCGTGTGGCAAGAAACGGTCGAAACGCCCTGCGTGGCCATCGGCGGGATAACGGTCGACAACGCCGCAGAGCTTGCCCACGCCGGCGCCGACTTCGTGGCGGTCAGCGGCGGGGTCTGGAACCATCCCGACGGCCCGGCCGAGGCCGTCAGGCGCTTCAATGAAAAATTGAGGCCCTGACTTCAGGGGATATTAGGAACCGGCTGATCCTATGCCGACCTCTTATTGGTCGGAACCTGTCCATGATCCTGAGCCGCGCGCTCAATCTCGATGATCCCCACAGCACGTCCGTCAAGGGCGTGCTGGCGGCTGGCGATCGGCCTAGCCCCGGCGGCGTCGACGGTCCAGACGGCCCCAATCCCTTGATTCCGGTGCTCACGGGCGTCGTCGTCGCCATCCTGGTCGCTCTGGCCATCGCCTACGCCCGTTCAGCCGGGCTTGTCGCCGGGCTGTGGGGCGCCAGCGGCGTCGCCGTCGCCGTCTGGCTGCGCACCAGCCGCGGCCGAACCAGCGATCTTACCTTCGCCGGCGTCCTGACCGTCAGCATCCTGATCGGCGAGATCATCGCCGGCAACAAGCCGCCGCTTGCGCTGGCCTTCACGATCGCCAGCATGATCGAGATCGTCGGGGCTGTCCTGCTGGCGCGCCGCTTCTCGCCCACGCTCAACCTGTCCAGCCTGAACGGCGCGGTCAGCTTCCTGTTTTTCGCAGCCGTCCTTGCGCCGATCCCCGCCGCCCTGTGCAGCACCCTGATCCTGTCGCTGATGGGCCAGGGCGACATCATCTGGCAGGGTTTCCAGACCTGGTGGCTCGGCCACACCCTGGGCATCGCCGTCCTGGGCTCGCTGGGCATGTCGCTGACGCCCGCGATGTTCGCCCGCCTGCTGAAGCCCAGGAAACTGTTGGAAGCCGTCATTCTGATCGGCCTGGTGCCCGTCTTCTACTATGTCGCCTTCACGGGCGACGTGCCGATGGGCTTCGTCCTGCTCCCGCTGTTGCTCGGCATCGCGGTCCGGCTCGGCGTCGCCGGCGCGGCCTTTACTCTTGTCGTGATGAGCATCCTGTTGGTCGGCAGCGCCATGATCGGACATGGCCCCTATGCCCAGGGCGACCTGACCCACCAGGTTCTGATGGCCCAGATGCTGGTGCTGATCGGCTATATGCCCGTCCTGCTGGTGGCCTCATTGTTGGAAGAGCGCGATCTTCTGGCGGAGCGCGCCCGCGTTGGTCTCGAACGCGCCGAAAAGGCTTCGGAGGCCAAGTCCCGCCTGCTCGCCAATGTCGCCCATGAGATCAAGAGCCCCGTCGCCGGCATCATCGGCATCGGCGATCTGTGGCGGCAGGGCCACCTAGGACCGGTCTCGGCCCAGCAGGCCGAGATGTCCGACATGCTGGTCAAGACAGCGCGGCAGGTCGAAACCCTGGCCCACGATCTGCTGGACGTGGCGCGCGCCGAATCCGGGGCGGTCCGGGTCGATCTGCGCCCGACCGACATACCGGGTCTGCTGGAAGACGTGCGCCGCACCTGTCTGCTGTGGCCCGACGCCGACCGTGTCGCCGTTGAGGTGGTGTGCGAGGGCGATGGCTTGATCGCGGTCGCGGACTCCCAGCGTCTGGCCCAAATCATCACCAATCTGACCAGCAATGCGCTGAAATACGGCGGCTCTGGCGGCCGTGTCGTCCTGCGTGCGCTTCGCCAGGACGACTGCGTCCGCATCGAGGTCAGCGATTTCGGCCCCGGCCTGTCGCTTCAGAAGCAGGCGCAGCTGTTCGAGCCCTTCAACCGCCTGGGCCTTGAGCGTTCGACGGTCGAGGGGCACGGCGTCGGCCTGGCCCTGGCCAAGCGGTTGGTCGAGTTGCAGGGCGGCTCGATCGGCGTGATCTCGGCGCCGGGCGAGGGCGCCACCTTCTGGGTCGCGCTGCCCAAGGCATGAGGTCGCGCTTGCGGTCGCACGCCGCCCGCGCGATGGTCGGGCCATGCCCATGATCGCCCTTGCTGCCGCCCTCGTGATTTCCGGACAGACGACGACGCCCCCGGCGCAACGTCCCGGTTCCAACCTGACCCGCGATCTGAACAGCGCGCCGCCTTCCGGCTTGGCCACGTCTCCGGCCGCATCGACCGCGGCTCCGACACCGACTCCGGCGCCGACCGCCGGCGCGACCCAGGCCCTGCCTCCGATCGGCCAGACCCCCGCAGCATCGCCGCGCCCGGCGCCCGCCACGTCATCCGCGCCGCGCACGACCCAGACCCTGCCGCCGATTGGCCAAAGCCCCGCGGCGACGACACGCCCGCAAACGCCAGCTCCGACCACCACGGCGCCTCAGGCGACCGCGCCTCGACCCACAACGACTGCGCCTGCCGGAACCCCGCCGGCCGCCGCGCCCGCGCCGGCGGCCTTGAACGCCGCCGCCATCGCCGCCCTGCCGTTCAGCATCCAGCTGCCCGCCGGCCTCACGATCACCCCGGCGCGCGCGGGCGCGAACGCCAGCATCTATCGCGTCCAGCGTGGCGACCAGACCCTGCTGATGATCTACGCCGGTCCGTCGTCTCAGTTTCCGATCTATGACGGCGAGACGGTCCGCGCCGGCGGTCGCGCCTCGGTCGTCGTCACCGAAGGCAGCCGCCGTCTGGCGATGGAGCACCTGTTCCAGCGCGCTGCGGACCCCAGGGAGATCCACGTCTGGATCGCCAGCGTCGAGGGCGCGGACCGGGATCTGGCCGAACGGATCGGCCAGTCCATCGACGTCAAATAGGGCTCAGCCCTCGGACCACACCGCCATTTCGGTGCCGGCCGGATCGGCGAAGTGGAAGCGGCGGCCGCCGGGGAAGCTGTAGATCGGTTTCACGATCCGGCCACCGGCCGCCTCGACCTTGGCCAGCATGGTTTCCAGGTCATGGGCGTACAGGATGGGCAGGGGGGTCTTGGTCTGATCGGCCTGATCGGCGTCGAACCCGCCGTCCAGTCCCTGATCGAAGGCCGCATAGGTCGGGCCGTAATCCACGAAGGTCCAGCCGAACGCCTGGCTGTAGAATTCCTTGGTCGCGGGCAGGTCGGCGGCGGGCAGTTCGAGGTAGTCCAGCTTTCCGTCTTCACGCACGGTTGATCTCCTGAGTTGGGCGCCACCGGTCCCTTGTCTTGCACGCGCCCTCGACATGCGCAAACCTGCAAACGGTTCGCAGTTGCAGGAATCGAGCGATGATCGTGATGACGACAGGCCTGTCGGCCCTGATGGCCCTGATGCGGTGCGAGGCGCGTCCGGTCGAGCCGCCGCGCAGGCTCGACAGCGATCGCACGAACCCGCGACCGGCCCGACCCAGACCCTGATCAGCCGATCTGGGCGCGGTGTCTCAGATAGGCGTCGGCCAGCACGCAGGCGGCCATGGCCTCGACCACCGGCACGGCGCGCAGGGCGACGCATGGGTCGTGGCGGCCCTTGGTGCGCAGGTCCGTCTCTTCGCCGTCGCGGGTGATCGTCTGGCGCAGGGTCAGGATGGAGGAGGTCGGCTTGAACGCCACCCGCGCCGTCACCGGCTGGCCCGTCGAAATCCCCCCCAGCACGCCGCCCGCCTTGTTCGACAGGAAGACCGGCTGCTTGTTCAGGTCCAGCCGCATCTCGTCGGCGTTCTGTTCTCCGGTCAGTTCGGCGGCCTCGAACCCCGCCCCGATCTCGACCCCCTTGGCCGCATTGATCGACATCAGGGCGGCGGCCAGCTCGCCGTCCAGCTTTCCGTACAGGGGCGCGCCCCAGCCGGCCGGAACGCCCGTGACCTCCAGCGCGACGACCGCCCCGACCGACGATCCCGCCTTGCGGATGCCGTCCAGATAGGCCTCCCAGTCGCCCACCACCTCGGTCGAGGCGGCAAACAGCGGATTGCCGTGCACGGCGTCGAAGTCGATCTGGTCCGGTGCTATCCGGTGCGGGCCGATCTGCACCACGCCGGCCCTGATCTTCACGCCGTCGCCCAGCACCTTGCGCGCCACGGCCCCGGCCGCCACGCGGCTGGCGGTTTCGCGCGCCGAGGATCGACCGCCGCCGCGGTGGTCCCGCACCCCGTATTTGGCCTGATAGGCATAGTCGGCGTGCCCCGGCCGATAGGCGCGGGCGATCTCGCCATAGTCCTTGGAGCGCTGGTCCTCGTTCTCGATCAGGATCGAGATCGGCGTGCCCGTCGTCACCGGCCCGTCGCCGTCGTCGAACACGCCCGACAGGATGCGCGCCGTGTCGCTTTCCTTGCGCTGGGTCACGAAACGGCTGCCGCCCGGCTTCCTCTGGTCCAGCCACGGCTGAAGGTCCGCCTCGGTCAGCGGGATCATCGGCGGGCATCCGTCCACGACGCAGCCGATCGCCGGCCCGTGGCTCTCGCCCCAGGTGGTCACGCGAAACAGATGGCCGAAGGTGTTGTGCGACATGGCCCCGACTTAGGCCGCCAGACGCTCCTGCGTCCAGACCCGCGTGAAGCGCACCAGCAGGTCCTCCGCCGCCGAGGGTACATCGGACGACGGCTCCAGCGTCACGAACAGATGGCCCGCCGGCCGTGATCCGCGCGCGGGCAGGCCCAGGTCCTTCAACCGCACCCGCACCGGCGCGGCCATGTCGGCGGTGATCCAGGCCGAGCGCGTGCCGACAGGGGTCTCGATCTCCACCCGCCCGCCGTCGGCCATCAGGCGACGCTCGACGGCCCAGGTCATGAACAGGTCGTCGCCGACGACCGACAGCCCGTCCTCGGGCCGGATCAGCACCGACAGATAGAGGTCGCTCCCGTCCGCCGCCCCGCGCCTCAGCCGAAGATGATCGCCGCTGCGCAGGCCTCTGGGCGCCGTGACCCGCACCGTGCGCGGGCCCAGCCGCACCTCGACCTGACCCCCGGCCAGGGCCTGGATCGGCGACAGGACCAGAACCGGCGTCGGCGCGGGCCGCGCGGTTGGCGCCGACAGGGCGGGGCGAGGGGGCTGGTGCGCCTGAATCAGCCGATAGGCCGCGATCACGCGCCGGAAACGCTCGGCGTCGCCGCCGGCCTGATCCGGCCGCGCCGCCTTCACCGCCGTGCGGAAGGCGGCCTTCAGCTGGGACGCATCGACATCGCCGCTGAGGCCCAGGATCGACAGGGCCTCGCGGACGCCGGACACATCTGAATTCGGAACAGGCGCGCTCATGCCGTCACCGTTCGCCCATCAGGGTCAATGGGCGGTTAACCCTGACGACGAGACGCCCGTTTTTGACCGAGATCATTCCCAGCCGCGCCCGCACGGACTACATCACCCGCATGACCGCATCCGTGATCCCGCCCAGCCCGTCGCGTGAGGAATACGCCCGCGACTATGCCGCCGCCCTGGCCGCCAATGGCGACGAGACCATCTTCGACCGGCCCGAACCCATCGGCCTGTTCGTCGAATGGCTGGCGGACGCGAGGGCGCACGAGCCGAACGATCCCAACGCCATGACCCTGTCGACCGTCGACACCGACGGCCTGCCCGATGCGCGGATCGTTCTGTTGAAGGATGTCGATGCGCGGGGCTTCACCTTCTATTCGAACAGCGAAAGCGCAAAGGGCGTCGAACTGGCCGGTTGCGCGGCCGCCGCCCTGACCTTCCACTGGAAATCCCTGCGTCGCCAGGTGCGGGTGCGCGGCGCGGTCGAGCCGGTCACGCCGGCCGAGGCCGACGCCTATTTCGCCAGCCGCGCGCGCGAAAGCCGCATCGGCGCCTGGGCCTCGGACCAGTCCCGCCCCCTGTCGGATCGCACCGTGCTGGAAGAGGCCGTGGGCCGCGAAACCGCGCGTTTCGATGGTCAGGAGGTGCCGCGCCCATCCCACTGGACCGGCTGGCGCGTCGTGCCGCGCTCGGTCGAGTTCTGGCGCGATCGCCCGTTCCGCCTGCACGACCGACTGCGGTTCGACCGCGACGGCGAGGCCTGGCGCTCGGGCCGTCTCTGGCCCTGACCCGCGATCAGTCGCGGAACAGCAGCGATCCGTCGCCGTAGGAATAGAAGCGATAGCCGTCGGCGACCGCATGGGCATAGGCCGCCTTCATCGTCGCTGTGCCCGCAAAGGCGCTGACCAGCATGAACAGCGTCGACTTCGGCAGGTGGAAGTTGGTCATCAGCACATCGACCGCCCGGAACCGATAGCCGGGCGTGATGAAGATGGCCGTGTCGCCGTGGAAGGGCTTGATCTCGCCGTCCTCGGCCGTCGCGCTTTCCAGCAGCCGCAGGGAGGTGGTGCCGACGCAGACGATGCGCCCGCTCTTTGCATGGACGGCGTTCAGGGCGGCGGCGGTGTCCGGCGACACCTCGCCCCATTCGCTGTGCATCTTGTGGTCGGCCAGGTCGTCGGCCTTGACCGGCAGGAAGGTGCCGGCCCCGACATGTAGCGTCACCGCATGGGTCGAGACGCCCTTGGCGCGGATGGCGTCCAGCAGGGCCGGGGTGAAATGCAGCCCCGCCGTCGGCGCCGCCACTGACCCGTCATGCTCTGCGAAGACGGTCTGATAGTCCGACCGGTCGCGGTCATCCTCGGGCCGTTTGGCGGCGATATAGGGCGGCAGGGGCATGACCCCGACCTCGCGGATCGCATCGTCCAGCGCCGGCCCCGCCAGGTCGAAGGTCAGGGTGATCAGGCCGTCTTCCCCCTTGGCCGTCACAGTGGCGTCCAGCCGTCCCTGGTCGCAAGCGGCGTCGCTCGCGTTTCCGAACCGGATCCGGTCCCCCGGCTTGATCCGCTTGCCGGGCTTCATGAAGGCGGACCAGACGTCGGGCGCGTCGCGGTGGTGCAGCGTCGCCTCCACCTCGACCGTCAGGGTTTCGCCCTCGGCCCCGATCCGCTGACGCACGCCCGACAGACGGGCGGGAATGACCCGCGTATCGTTGAACACCAAGGCGTCGCCCGGCTGCAGGAAATCCGGCAGATCGCGAATGATCCGATCCTCCAGCGCGCCGCCTTTCACCACCAGCAGCCGTGCGGAATCCCGCGGATCGGCCGGGCGCAACGCAATCCGGTCTTCGGGCAGGTCGAAATCGAAATCGGCGGTCTTCATCGCGCGCTCTATAGGGCGCTCCGACGCGCCGCGCCACGCCGCGGCGTGCTGCCAGCGCATCGTCGGCGCGCCGCTGTCTGATTTCCAACGGCTTTTCGCGCCCGAACGGCGTCTAACCGACCGCGCCCCGGTCGTGTGTTAGACTGGCCGGCGATCTTTGACAGCGTAAGTTCAGGCGGAAGGGATGGCGAAATCCCGTCTGCGCCTCACCCGGATGATGGCGGCGGATTAGACGAATTAGACACTTTAGACGGTGAATTCCCGTCCGTGGCCCAAGGCTCCACCGTCGCGAGATTAGACGAATTAGACTCTTTAGACGGTAAATTCCCGCCGACGTCTGATCTCAGCTGTAGCCCGGCGCGAACGCCCCGGCCCAGGCGCCATAGCGGTTCAGCGACAGGTCGCGGGTCTCGATCTCGGGCGCCTTGCCGTCGACCATGTCGGCCAGAACCCGCGCCGAGCCGCACGCCATGGTCCAGCCCAGGGTGCCGTGGCCGGTGTTCAGATAAAGCCCCGGAACCTTGGTCGCGCCGATCACCGGCGTGCCGTCCGGCGTCATGGGGCGCAGGCCCGACCAGTAGCTGGCGCCCGCCAGATCGCCGCCGCCCGGGAACAGGCTGCCGACCGAATGGGCCAAGGTCTCGCGACGGACGGCGGGCAGGGTGTTGTTGTATCCCGACAGCTCGGCCATGCCGCCCACGCGGATGCGATCGCCCAGGCGCGTGATCGCCACCTTGTAGCTCTCGTCCATGACGGTGGAGACGGGCGCCCGGGCTTCGTTCACGATCTTGGCCGTGATCGAATAGCCCTTCACCGGATAGACCGGCAGATCGAGACCCAGCGGCTTGGCCATCATCGGCGAATAGGAGCCGAGCGCCAGGATCACCAGATCGGCCGTCATGGCGCCCTTGCTGGTCAGGGCGCCGGTCGCGCGACCGTCCGTCATCGTGATCGACTGGATGTCGGTTCCGGTGTGGAAGACCACGCCGCGCTCCGCCGCCAGCTTGGCCAGGGCGTTGGTGAACAGGAAGCAGTCGCCGGTTTCGTCATGCGGCAGACGAAGACCTCCGACGAAATCGACGTCAGAGGCGGCCAGGCCCGGCTCGGCCGCGATACAGCCCGCGCGGTCCAGAACCTCGCACGGCACGCCGGCGGCCTTCAGCACATCGACGTCCTTGTGCACGTCGGCCAGCTGCTTTTCCGTGCGGAACAGTTGCAGCGTGCCCTGCTGGCGACCGTCGTAGGTGATGCCGGTCTCGCGGCGCAGCAGGTCAATCTGGTCGCGGCTGTATTCGGCCAGACGCACCATCCGGCTCTTGTTCAGCGCATAGCGGTCGTGGGTGCAGTTGCGCAGCATGGCGACGGTCCAGCGCACCATGGCCATGTCCAGACGCGGCCGCACGATCAGGGGCGCGTGGCGCATCAGCAGCCACTTCATCGCCTTGACCGGGATCGACGGAGCAGCCCACGGCGCGGAATAGCCCGGCGAGATCTGCGCGGCGTTGGCGAAGCTGGTCTCCAGCGCCGGACCGGCCTGCCGATCCACGACCGTGACCTCGTGCCCCGCCTGGCTGAGATACCAGGCGGTGGTGACACCGATGACGCCCGATCCAAGCACCAGAACCCGCATGTGACGTTTCCAAGCTCAATGTTGTTATTCGCCGCAAGCTAGCGCCGCATGGATCGACGATCCTGCCTGTTTGCGCAATGATCGGTCGCTGATAGAAGTCTGACGCAATAATCTGCGGCTGAACGGCGGAAACTTGTGTCCCTGCTCGATCCTCTCGACCACCGCCTCCTTCAACGCCTCCGCGCCGACGGGCGCATCAGCAATGCAGACCTGGCCTCCGCCGTCGGTCTGTCGCCTTCCGCCTGCCTGCGGCGGGTGCGGCGGCTGGAAGAACGCGGGGTGATCCGGGGCTATGCCGCCGTCCTGGCCAACGACAGCGACGACGGCGTCGTCGCCTATGTCGAGATCACGCTGGAGAAGCAGACCGACGACCACATGCGCCGGTTCGAGGCGGCCGTCCGCAACCACCCGGAAATCCGCGACTGCTATCTGATGGCGGGCGAGGCCGACTACATCGTCCGCGCCGTGGCGCCCGACATCGCCGCCTATGAGGTGATCCACAAGGACGTCCTGTCGCGCCTGCCGGGGGTGTCGCGCATCCACTCCAGCCTGGCGATCCGCAACGTCCTGGCGGCGCGCGGCTGAAACGGGCTGAACCTTCCGGCCCGGTCGGGTGTTGTGGCGGCATGAAAGCCCTCGACCTCCTCCCGTCCGCCCTCATCGGCGCTGTCGCCAGCGCCCGTTCCATGACCCCGATGGCGGCCCTCGCCACCGCCGAACTGGCGCACAAGCCCTTGCCCGGCCGCGTCTTCCTGCTGAACCGGCCCCTGTTCAAGTTCGGCGCCCTGGCCATGGGCGTCGGCGAACTGCTGGGCGACAAGATGAAGACCGCGCCCGATCGCACCGTCTTCCTGGGCCTATTGGCGCGGGTCATGAGCGCAGGCATCGCCGGCGCCGCCCTGGCCCCGCGTGGCAAGGAGAAGCTGGGCGCCGGTCTTGCGGTCGGCACGGCTGTGCCGCTGGCCTATCTGACCCTCTCGGGGCGCAAGAAGGCCATGGCCCGCATCGGCCAGACCAAGAGCGGCCTGATCGAGGACGCCCTGATCGTCGGCGCCGGCGCCTTGGTCGTCGGTCTGACCGTCTCGCGGTTCAACCGCCGCTAGCCGCTCGACAGCCGGGCCCCGACGGCGATAGGTGAGGGACGTTTTCGAAGGACCCCCGCCCATGATCACCCGCATCCAGCCCGGCGGCCGCATGAGCGAGGCCGTCGTCCACGGCGACACCATCTATCTGTCCGGCCAGGTCGGCGAACCCGGCGACGACGTGGCGACGCAGACCCGAACGGCGCTGGCCGAGATCGAGGCCCTGCTGGCCGAGGCCGGCAGCGACAAGTCCAAGATCCTGATGGCCCAGATATGGCTGGCGGACATCGCCGACTTCGAGGCGATGAACAGCGTCTGGGACGCTTGGGTCGACACCGCCAATCCGCCGGCCCGCGCCACGGGCGAAAGCCGGCTCGCGTCGCCCGACTACAAGGTCGAGATCATCGTAATCGCCGTCAAAGCCTGATCACGGTTGACCGGGCGGGATGCAGACTGCAAACCGCCGCCATGCTTCAGAACCTCGAAACCCTCGCCCGCGAGGCCAAGTCCTGGCCCTTCGAACAAGCCCGCAACCTGCTGGCCCATGTTCTGAAGAAACGGCTGGGCGAGACCGAACGAGCCGAAGCGCGCGCCCTGATCGACGCCGGCAAGGCGGATGAAGCCCTGGCGGCCTTTCCCGCCTTGCAGCGCCCGGTGATTCTGGAGACCGGCTATGGCCCATCGGGCCTGCCGCACATGGGCACCTTCGGCGAGGTCGCCCGCACCACCATGGTGCGCAACGCCTTCCGCGCCCTGACCGGCGACCACTGGCCCACGCGCCTGATTGCTTTCAGCGACGACATGGACGGCCTGCGCAAGGTGCCGGAGGGCGTGCCGAACCCGGAGATGCTGCGCGAGGACCTGCATCTGTCCCTGACGCGAGTGCGTGATCCTTTCGGCACCCACGACAGCTTCGGCGCGCACAACAACGCCCGCCTGCGCGCCTTCCTCGACAGCTTCGGCTTCGACTATGAGTTCATGTCCTCGACCGAGATCTACAGGTCGGGCCGGTTCGACGCGACGCTGCTGACGCTTTTGGAACGGTTCGACGCGGTCCAGGCGATCATGCTGCCGACCCTGGGCGAGGAGCGCCGCGCCACCTATTCGCCCTTCCTGCCCATCAGCCCGATCACCGGCCATGTGCTGCAGGTCCCGACCCTGGCGCGCAACGTCGAGAAGGGCACGATCACCTTCGAAGATCCCGCCGGCGAGCCGGGCAACCGCACCGAGGTGCCGGTCACGGGCGGCCATGTGAAGCTGCAATGGAAGCCCGACTGGGCCATGCGCTGGGTGGCGTTGGACATCGACTACGAGATGTCGGGCAAGGACCTGATCGAGAGCGTGCGCGAAAGCTCCAAGGTCTGCCGCGCCCTGGGCGGCACTCCGCCCGAAGGCTTCAATTACGAGCTCTTCCTCGACATCGAGGGCAAGAAGATCTCCAAGTCCAAGGGCAACGGCCTGACGATGGACGAGTGGCTGCGCTACGGCACGCCCGAGAGCCTGAGCTGGTACATGTTCCAGTCGCCGAAGTCGGCCAAGAGCCTGCACTTCAACGTCATTCCGCGCGCCATCGACGACTATCTGGCCTTCATCGAAAGCTACAAGACCCAGGAGCCGGCCAAGCGGATCGACAACGCCGTCTGGTCGATCCACGCGGGCGATCCGCCGACCCACACGTCGCCGGTGTCCTTCGCCCTGCTGCTGAATCTGGTCGGCGTGGCCAACGCCTCGACCAAGGATCAACTGTGGGCCTATTTCGCCAAATACCTGCCTGACGCGACGCCGCAAAACGAGCCGCTGCTGGATCGGCTGATGGACCACGCGCTGAACTACTACGAGGACTTCGTGGAGCCCTCGAAGTCCTATCGCCTGCCGGACGACATGGAGAAAGCGGCGCTGCTGGATCTGGCCGAACGGCTGAAGGCGCTGCCGGTTGACACCACCGACGGCGAGTTGATCCAGAACGAGGTCTATGCCGTCGGCAAGGCCCACGCGTTCGAGCCGCTGCGAGCCTGGTTCGGCGCGCTCTATGAGGTGCTGCTGGGAGCCAGCCAGGGGCCGCGCTTCGGTTCGTTCGCCGCCATCTACGGCCTGCCGCAGACGATCGCACTGATCGAAGCGGGCGCAAACGGAGAACTGGCGCAACCTTGACCTTGCGTCAGGGTTGTTGCGTGATGCCAGCCTGAAGGGACGTAGCCGGGGAGGCGAGGTTGCGTTACGAGATCGACGAGGCGAACAGGGTCCTGATGCTCGACCTGGTCTCGGCCGGGTCAGCCGACCGCGTGCTGAAAGCGACGGTCGATCTGATCACGCAAAGGCCCGAGCTCTGCAGCTGGGACTGGATCGTCGAATGCGAACCCATGACGGACGACGCCACCGTCCAGCATTTGGCGAAGCTGGCTGAGGCTTGGGGGCCGCCACCATCCGTCGAGGCGGTGACGGTTTTCGTGACAAACGACCGCATGCTTCATCTGTGGGCGCGCGTGCTGGACTTCCAGTTCCTGCACCGGACACACTTCATCGAACGAGACATCGATATCGCCAGACGATTTGTCGCCCGCCGCCAGTCCGCGCGCAGAGCCAAGATGAACGGAAAATAACGGCGAAGCTCCGGGAGCCTTCAGGTTCGTCCGTGCATTCTCCCCTCATCGGCAAACGCGCTGACAGGAGAAGAGTTATGTCGAACAAGATTTTCAAGACCGGTCTGGCCACCGCTGCCGCCTTGGCCGCCATGGTGACCGCCGCCCCGATGTCCGCCCAGGCCCAGGCCAACGGCGTGACCAACTGTGACGCCCCTGGCGGTCGCCAGCGTGCGGGCGCCCTGATCGGCGCCGTGGTCGGCGGCGTGGTAGGCTCGAACCTCGCCCGCAACGAGCGTACGGCCGGCACCATCGTCGGCGCGGGCGCCGGCGCCGCCGCCGGTTCCTATATCGGCTGCAACCAGCAGCGCGCCCGCGCGGCTTCGGCCTCCAGCGGCGCCCAGTATCGCGCTTCGTCGAACCTGCGCATCCGCAGCGGCCCCGGCACCAACTACCGCCAAGCCGGCACGCTGTCGGCCGGCCAGCCCTTCACCGCCATCGGTTCGCAAGGCGAGTGGGTCCAAATCGCAGGCGGCGGTTGGGTGAACGCCCACTACGTCACGGCCAACTGAGTTCAGTTCACAGTCAATCGAAAGCCTCGTCCGGTTCGCCGGGCGGGGTTTTTGCTGTGCGCGTTACTGGCTGACCCAGAGGATGCGGGCCATCCATTCGATCTCGCGCCGGGGCACGACCCTTGGCGGATAGTCGGGATTGATCGAGGCCAGGGTGACAGCGCGGCTGGTCAGGCTGGTGACCTCCTTGGCCACGGTTTCTCCGCTGGTCAGGCGGGCGACGACGCGGTCGCCCCGCCGCACCTGCGTCGCTTCCTGATCGACGATGACGCGGTCGCCCTCGCGATAGAGGGGCGACATCGAATCGCCAGTGATCTGAAGGCTGAACAGGGTGTCCTTGGCGCGCGGCAGGTCGGTCTGATCCCAGCCTTCGCCGACCGGCAGGCCAGCGTCGTCGAAGAACCCATCCTGACCCGCCTTGGCCAGACCCAGCAAGGGCACGCTGGTCGGCGTCTCCGGCGCGTCCTCGGCCAATACCGCAAACTCCGACAGCGACAGGCCCGTCGCCTGAAGCACCAGCGTCATGCTCTCGGTCGAGGGCCAGCGCGGACGCGGCGGATCACCCGGCCCGAAGCGTTTTGAGGGATTGAAACTGGTCGCATCCAGACCGGCCCGTCGCGCCAAGCCCGACGGTGTCAGCCCCTCACGCCGCGCCAGGGCGTCGACGGCCTTCCAAAGCTTGGCGTGGGATAGCGGCATGGACTTCCAGCGACCGATTCGCCGCCAGCATACGCTCGGGTATTAGGAATTTCTACCTATCAACGCTGCCGCGCGGCGCTCTTGCCAGGCATAGAATGTGCCGATGATGATGCAGCCGATGATCAGATAACCGATCATGTTCACGACTGTATAAAGCGATCCGACCATCACGCGCTGTCCGGTCAGGCTCATGACATGGGACATCACTGCGATCAGTTGCAGGCCGCTGGCCCACACGGGCCACGACTGTCGATAACGCCAGCTGATGCCTACGAAGACGATCAAAAGGACGAGATCGATCAGGAACATGCCCAGAGGCACGCCGCGGAAGCCGCTGTTCTCCTGCATCACGATGGTTGCAAACCATGCGAACAGATAGGCGCCCGCGCCGATCCGCTCGGCCGAGTTGCCCTTCAAAAAGGCGAACAAAGCCATGCCGACCATGAATACGGCGCCGACGATGGCATAAGCGATGTTGAGCATGACAAATCGCCCCCGCGCAGAAATGCACGGGGGCGATAATGACCGAAGTCAGTTCAAACTGAAATCTCGGTAAGCCAAGCTTACCAAGAATTCACGCGACGCGATGCAGGTGCGTCGGCGTCAGGGCCGATTTCGGGTCCAGCCAATCGTCGGGCTTGGCGACCGGGCCGGCGGCGTAGGTGCCGAAGCCAAGGCGGCGGTGATCTTTTTGCAGTTCGGCGTGGCAGGCCACAATGGATTCACGCGCGGCCGAGAGGGCGGCGATCGTTTCCATGGCCTTGGCTTGCGACATCGTGCCGGAAACCGGCGACAGCGACAGAGCGGCGCGAGCGCCGATGAAGGATTGAACCAGCGTGGTCGCCTGGGTGATCGCGGCGTCGATCGCGAGTTCGGTAGCATGCAGATCGCCAGCAACGCTGGTGACGACTTCAGTGCGGTCCATGAAAGCCCCTCAAAGACAGGTTTACGAGAACCGTATGGTTATCACGTCTTAACCCTGTTTGGTAGAGCAATCTTTACCATATCGGCAATCGCGCGTTGAAGCGCCGCCGTAAGCACGGCGCTGAAACCCAATGAGAGCAGGAAGTCGGCGCGAATCAGCGCGCTAGGGCGCGGTGATCAGTCCTGGTTGTCCAGCAGGAAGTGTGCGGTAAGGGACGCGATCGGCTGTTGACGTTCCTCCTGCCAGGCCTCCGCATGCACGTGGGCAACGCGACGACCGGCCCGGCTGATGCGGGCGCGAGCGAAGACGTCGATCGGCCTGCCGGTGCGCAGATAGGCGACCGTCACATTGATAGGGCGGGGCAATCGCGGACCCGGAAAGCTCAGCGACACCTGAGCCATGGCCGTCATCTCCAGAAGGGCAGCCGTCGATCCGCCATGCAGGGCGGGCAGCATCGGATTGCCGATCAGCTTATCGTCGAACGGCATGATGACGGTGACTTCGTCGCCGCTGACCAGGGTCTGAAGGCCGAGAAAGCGGGCGTAGGGCATGCGGTTCAGGATGTCGGTCATGCCGCTGCTCCTGTTGCTTGGTGCGCGCGTTCGCGGGTCTGATTGAGGATATAGGCGGCTTGGGCCGCAGCGACCGGATCGGCGGAATCGTCTTCGAAGGCCCAGGCGCGCACGAAGGCGATGCTGGGTGTCAGGCGGAAACAAAGGCCCTGCGCCAGCAGGTCCTGACGCGGCCTTGCCGCGCGCATGTAGTCGACACGCAAATCCAGGGTGGCGATGGGCTGGAAAGCGTCCATCGCGGTCCACACGGCCAATCCGCCGATATGATCAAGCAAGGTCGTCACCAAACCACCTGCGAAGACGCCGCTGTCGGGATCGCCGACCAGATCTTCACGCCACGGCACACGAATGCGGGGCTGGCCATCGTGCAGGCCGTCGAAGGTGAAGCCCAAGGCACCGGTGTGGGCGGCGCCGGCGGCCAGTTGCGGCAGGATGGTGGTCAGGAAGCTCTCGTGCATCGTGCGGACTGAACCTGTTGCGCCGATTTTCGGGGTCATCCTCTATGGGGCGGCGACCCGACGGCGTCGAGAGCGTTACCGCAAGATGATCCGCCCCGAAGACCTGCTGCACCCCACCCCCGCCGGCCTCTACTGTCCGCCGGGAGATTTCTACATCGATCCTGTTCGGCCGGTGGATCGCGCGGTCATCACGCACGGCCACGCCGACCACGCGCGCGCCGGTCACGGGGCGGTGCTCGCGACGCGCCAGACCCTTGCCATCATGGCCGAACGCTATGGCGCGGACTTCACGCTGCAGCCCCAATCGGTGGAATACGGCGAGGCGACGGTGATCAACGGCGTCGATCTCAGATTGGCGCCCGCCGGCCATGTGCTGGGTTCGGCCCAGGTCGAGGTGCGCTGGAAGGGGCTGATCATGGTCGTGTCCGGCGACTATAAGCGTCGCCGCGATCCAACCTGTGCGCCGTTCGAGCCTGTGCCGTGTCACGTCTTTATCTCGGAGGCGACGTTCGGCCTACCGGTCTTCAGCCATCCGCCGGCGGACGAGGAGGTTGAGCGGCTGGTGCGTTCGCTGGGACAGTTTCCGGAGCGGGCGCATCTGGTTGGCGCCTATGCGCTGGGCAAGGCGCAGCGGATCATTCGTCTGCTGCGCGAGGCCGGATGGGACCGCACCATCTATGTCCACGGGGCGCTGGAGCGGCTGAACGCCCTGTACGAAAGAGAAGGGGTCGATCTGGGCCCGCTGGCGCCGACCCGCGATCTGCCCAAGAATGCGCTGGGCGGCGAGGTCGCCATCGCACCGCCATCCGCCATCCAGGATCGATGGGCGCGCCGGTTCGCCGATCCGGTCACGGCCTTTGCTTCAGGCTGGATGGGGGTCAAGGCGCGGGCGCGGCAGCGCGGCGTGGAACTGCCGTTGGTCGTGTCGGATCATGCCGACTGGAACGAGCTGACCGCGACCTTCACCGAGATCAAGCCGGAGGAAATCTGGATCACCCACGGCCGCGAGGAAGGGCTGCTGCGCTGGGCGGAGATCAACGGTCAGAAGGCGAGGGCGCTGCGTCTGGTCGGCTACGACGAAGAGGATGAAGAGGCGCTGGACGTTCGTCCGGACTGACGATCAGGCGACGGCGCGATCGGACTGGTCCTGTTCGTCCGCGGCGGAAATGGCGGCGTTCATCGCCATACGCAGGCGTTCGGGCTTGATGGGCTTTTCGACGACGGCGGCCATGCCGATCGACAGATAGTGTTTGGCGTCTTCGGGGTCCGCATTCGCGGTCAGGGCCACGATCGGCACGCGGCCGACGGCGCCGGGCAGGGCGCGAATGGCCTGCGTGGCCTGAACGCCGTCCATCCGCGGCATCTTGATGTCCATCAGGACCAGGTCGTAGCGGCTTTCCTGAACGGCCTGAAGCGCCTCGAGGCCGTCCTCGGCCAGTTCGGAACTGCAGCCGAACATCTCGCACAGCGCCTGGGCGACGACGCGGTTGGTGGCGTTGTCGTCGACGATCAGGATGTGCGGAGCGGATTTCAAATCGAGGCCGGACAGGTCCGACACGTTCGATTGCGCTTCCGCCTCGACGACGGCGCGGGGCGCGGTCAGGTCGAAGGCGAAGGTGGCGCCGCGTCCCTTGTTGTTTTCGGCCCAGATCCGGCCGTCCATCCGGTCGATGACCTGGCGACAGATCGACAGGCCCAGGCCGGCGCCGTCGGGACCGGAACCATGAACGAAGGGCTCGAAGATGGAATCGACGCGTTCCGGCTCGACGCCCGGGCCGTCATCGCGGATGCGGGCTTCCATGTGGATGCGGTCGCCCTCGACCCAGGCCTTGAGGCCGGCCTCGACCACGCCGTTGCGGGCGAACTTCAGCGCATTGCCGATCAGGTTGTTGAACACCTGCTTCAGGCGCACGCCGTCGATGACGGCCGCCAATTCGGTGTCGCCTTCGTAGCCGACGAGCAGGGTCACGCCGTCCTGAGAGGCGCGCGGCTCCCACATCGACTGGATGTCGTCCATGACCGCGCGCAGGGCGGTCGGTTCGGTCTTCAGCTCCAGTTCGCCGGCTTCGGCCTTGGACAGATCCACCGCGTCCTGGAGGATGCGCAGCAGAGTCTCGGATGAATCGACGATGGTCTGGACGTGCGCTTGAGCCGCCGTATTCAACGGCTGGCGGCGGAGCAGTTCGGCGACGGCCAGGACGCCGTTCATGGGCGTGCGCAGTTCGTGGCTCATGATGGCCAGGAACTGGCTCTTGGCGCGGGCGGCGGCGATGGCCTGGGCGCGGGTGTCGCTGAGGATCGCCGCCTGTTCGGCCAGTTCCGCATTTTGCTCGCGCTGACGCGTGTTGACGGCCTGCAGCAGGGTGGCGGCGGTGCCTACGCCCCAATAGGCCCCGTTCTTGGTGACGATGAAGCCGCGCAGCAGGGCGGCCGGACCGCCCTTCAGCATGATGTCGCAAAAGGCGTCGATGCGGACGCCGGCCTCGACGACGGCCGGCTCGGCATCCATGGCGAAGGTGATGGGGCGAAGGTCGTAGAGGGCGTGGCCGAAGCGGGCGGCGATTTTCTGAAGGAAGGCGGTGCGTTCGACCAAGCCGACGGGGCGGTCGCCATCGACGACGGGAATGACCAGCGTATCCGGCTCGCGTTCAAAACGCGCCAGAACCTCGCAGCCGAGAGTCGTCGGCGCAACCGGCTTTGGACGCTCGGAAAGGGTCTCGATGGTCGGCATACTGCCTGGAACTCCTACTCACTGTGAGTAAAAGCCCAAATCGCTTGCGGATTAGTTAAGCGGCGTCATCCAAGACGCAAATCCGCCTTTTTTGCTCAAGGGGTGGGTCTGGTGTATGAGGCCCGCCCGACCCATCTGGGTACCCATCCCTTTGTGCATGCGCGCGGCCGACCGGCCGACCGCAGATTCGTCATGAGCGCCATCCTGGAAAAGAAGCCTACATCGGCCTTGGTTCTGTTCTCCGGCGGGCAGGACAGCGCGACCTGCCTGGCCTGGGCGCTGGAGCGGTTCGAGCGGGTTGAGACGGTCGGGTTCGACTATGGCCAGCGCCATTTGGTGGAGATGCAGGCGCGTCAGTCCGTGCGCGACGGAATGAAGACGGCTCTGCCCCAGTGGGCTGATCGCCTGGGCGACGACCATGTGGTGGACCTGACCGGATACGGCCGGATCGCCGAGAGCGCCCTGACCGCCGACCGCAAGATCGAAATGGACGCGCGGGGGCTGCCGACGACCTTCGTGCCGGGTCGCAATCTGATCTTTCTGGTCGCAGCCGCGGCGCTGGCGGATCGGCGAGGGCTGGACGTGCTGGTCGGCGGCATGTGCGAGACGGATTATTCGGGTTATCCGGATTGCCGCCACGAGACGATGGAGGCGATGGCGCGGGCGCTGTCGCTGGGGCTGGACAAGCCGGTCGTCATCGACACGCCCCTGATGTGGTTGACCAAGGCCCAGACCTGGGACCTGGCGCACAGCATCGGCGGCGACAGGCTGATCGAGCTGATCATCGAGGATAGCCACACCTGCTATCAGGGCGACCGGACGCATCGACACGCCTGGGGTTATGGCTGCGGGTCTTGCCCGGCCTGCGAACTGCGTGCGGCCGGCTATGAAGAATGGGCGTCGGGGCGATGACCTATTCGGCCAAGGAAGTGTTCCTGACGGTTCAGGGCGAGGGCGGACAGGCGGGGCGACCGGCGGTCTTCCTGCGGTTCGCCGGCTGCAATCTGTGGAGCGGTCGCGAGCAGGATCGGGCCAGCGCCGTCTGCACCTTTTGCGACACCGACTTTGTGGGCGTAGACGGCGACGGGGGCGGCAAGTTCGCCTCGCCGGATTTGCTGGCCGATCACGTCGCGGCGATGTGGCGCGGGCGTGACGGCGATCCGAAACTGGTGGTTTGCACGGGCGGTGAGCCCTTGCTGCAGCTGGATGGCCCGCTGATCGACGCGCTGCATGCGTGCGGTTTCGAGATCGCCATCGAATCGAACGGGACGATCGCAGCGCCGGACGGCGTCGACTGGATCTGCATCAGTCCCAAGGCCGATGCGGATGTGGTGCAGACGCGCGGGGCCGAGCTGAAACTGGTCTTCCCCCAGCCCAAGGCCATGCCGGATCGGTTCGAACATCTGGATTTCGAACGGTTCTGGCTTCAGCCGATGGACGGGCCGGATCAGGTCGAGAACACCGCCGCCGCCATCGAATACTGCCTGACCCACCCGCAGTGGCGCCTGAGCGTCCAGACCCACAAATACATCGGCGTCCGCTAATGCCTGTCTTCGAGATCACCAAACAGGCGACATTCGACGCCGCCCACCACTTCCCGAACGAGCCCGAGGGCAGCATCTATCGCCGCGTTCACGGCCATTCCTTCACGGTCGAAGCGACGGTGCGGTCCGAGGTGCTGGATGTCGAACACGGCTGGGTCGCGGACCTGGGCGCGCTGGACCGGGCGCTGAAGGCGGCAGCCGAGACGCTGGATCACGGCATGCTGAACGAGCACGAGGGACTGGAGCTGCCCAGTCTGGAGAACCTGTGCCTGTGGTTCGCCAAGACGCTGAAGCCTGAATGGCCGGGCCTTTGTCGGATTCAGGTGGCGCGGCCGACGATCAACGAGCGGTGCGTTCTAAGCCTCTGACCTAGCAGCGCTTGCCCTGACGCTGGCGCTGTTCGCAGCGCCGTTGTTCGCGTTCATAGTCGCGCTGTTCACGCTCGCGACGCAGTTTGGTTTCCTCGTCGGAGGTAGTGACGGCGTCGAAGCCGGCGCCGACGACCGCGCCGGTGGCTTTCGCCGTCCCGCCGACGACCGCAGCGGTCCCGCCGACGACGGCGCCGACAAGGCAGCCCTGCAGCATCAGGCAACCGCCCAGCACGACGACGACTTGGGATACGGAAACGAGGCGATTTCGACGACGCATGGGCGACACTCCAGAGCTTTGGAATAGTCGTCGATAATGATGAATGAGGGCTGACTTCAGGCGGGACGTTGCGGCAGCAGCTTGCGGCGTTGGCGCGACAGGGCCAGCGGCGTTCCATCAGCGCCCCAGGCGATCGCCTCGTCCACCGTCCAGCCCAAGCCGAGGTCCAGCATTCTGAACTCGAAGAAGGCCCAACCGTCGGGCGCGATCTGCGGCGTCGGGTCGGTCAGGATATCGATGCGCAGATCGACCGTGGTCATGGCGGCTGGCGTTTTGGATGCGGTCCAGGCGGGCGGATACAGCGCGTCCAGCAGGTAGCACAGGCCGACCTCATCCAAGGGCTGGCCGTCGGCCATCCGCATCCAGGTGCGCTCGATCACCGGCTTGCCCTCGTTGCCGCCCAGGATGTTGGGGCCGCCGTCGAAGCGGTATTCGACGTGCTGGGCGAAATGCGGCGACATCGGACCGCGTATCGTGGCCCTGGGGTCCAGCCTTTCCAGCGGCGGGGGCGGCGCGTGCAACGGCGTCAGCGGCGCCGGCGCGGCGTCCAGCCCATAGGTGCCGGTGGCATGGTGGGTCATGCGCCCGTCCTGCTCGGCCTCCACCGCAGCATACAGAACATTGCGGCCGCCGCGCAGCAGGCGAGGGCGAAAGGCGACCTGTTCACCGAACCTGGCCGCCGACAGATATTGGACCGACAGCGTCCGAAGGGGCGCCGTTAGCGCCAGTCCCTGTCGCATCGACTGGGCGCACAGGGCCGCCAGAAGACCGCCGAACGGAAAGCCCTTGTCCGGCGCCATGCTCGATGGGCCATTCGAGAAATGACCCGGCACGGGCGCGGACAAACCGCCGTCGTCGAGGATCTGGAACGTAAGGGCGGCGTCGAGGGAAATGGGCGGCGTCATTGCGCAATCCTGCGTCAGGCGAAGAAGCGGCGGAAGACCTGATGACGATCTCTCGCCGAAGTCCAAGGAACAAGGCGGCGAGCCGGGAGGTTCGCACGTCCGTTGCGAAACAAGACTGATTTGGAGCGTTCGGATTTGCAACCCTTGCCAAATGCCTGACGCGGCGTCACTTTCGCGCCTATGGGACGCACCGCCGACTACAGCCGCCAAAGCTGCTCCATCGCCGCCACGCTTGAGGTGATCGGCGATCCCTGGACCCTGCTGGTCATTCGCGACGCCTTCAACGGCGTCAGCCGGTTCGAACAGTGGCAGGACAATCTGGGCGTGGCGCGCAACGTCCTGGCCGCCCGGCTCAAAAGCCTGGTTCAGCATGGCGTGCTGGAGCCGCGTCTGTATTCCGAACGCCCGCCGCGCAACGAATATGTCCTGACCGCCAAGGGCAAGGATCTGTACGGCGTTCTGGTCACACTACACGGCTGGGGCAACAAACACGTTTATGGCGACGCCGACAGCGGCATCGACATGGTCCACAAGACCTGCGGTCACTCCCTGACCCCACGCATCGCCTGCGGCTGCTGCGGCGAGATCGTCAAACCCAGAGACATGGTTCTGACCCGTGCCGAGAACAGGCCGACAGTCGGCGACATGATGCCCAAGGAAGCGGCCTAGGTCTGTTCCTGCTGACGCTTTCTGACAGCAGGCCTGCTAGGATCGCGGGGTGTCACGCTCCGAACGCCTTCTCGATCTGCTGAACGTCATGCGGAGGCATCGTCGGCCGGTGAGCGGGCAGGTGTTGGCCGAGGAGATGGGCGTCAGCCTGCGGACGCTTTACCGCGACATCGCCAGCCTGCAGGCGCAAGGGGCGACGATCGAGGGGGAGGCGGGGGTCGGCTATATTCTGAAGCCGGGCTTCATGCTGCCGCCGCTGATGTTCACGCCGGAAGAGATCGAGGCCCTGGTGCTGGGGTCGCGCTGGGTGGCGGACCGGGCCGATCCGCGCATGCGCGATGCGGCGCTGGCGGCGCTGGGACGGATCTCGGCGGTGCTGCCGCCCGACCTGCGCGACGAGATGGACACATCGGCCCTGCTGGTCGTGCCGGGAGAGCCGTTCCCGGCGGATCGGGTCGATCCTGCCTTGCTCAGGAAGGCGATCCGCACCGAGCGACGGCTGAAGCTGTGTTACCGCGACGAGGCGGGGTCGGCGTCCGAGCGTGTCGTCTGGCCGTTCGCCCTGGCCTTCTTCGACCGGGTGAGATTGCTGATCGCCTGGTGCGAACTGCGCAGTGATTTCCGCAGTTTTCGCACCGACCGCATTATCGAGGCGGAGGTGATGGAGGCGCGCTATCCGGCGCGTCGCCAGGAGCTGATGAAGACCTGGCGCGAGGCCCATGAAAGATCGCGGTCAGGCGACGGCTGCTGACGGAAACTGGCAGCAGCAAAGGCTAGGGTTCGGCGTGTCGGAAAAACCAGGAGCCGGGCTGATGAGCGAGATCGAGGATATTCTTCTGGCCGTTGCGGACCCGGAGGTTAGCGCGCGCTTCTATGCCAGTCTGCTGGGTTGTCGGCCTGTGGTGGCTGGACCGGACCGGGCCTTGTTCAAGCTGACGTCGGGCCGGGCGCTGGGGCTGCTGCGGCGTGCCGACGATCGGCGCGAGGTGTGCGAGGTCGACTTTCCGCTGGAGGGCGCCGCAGCGGTGGATCAGGCGCATATCGACTGGTGGGATCGCGGGGCGCGCATTCTGACGCCGCCGACGGACGCCGCGCCGGTCCGCAGCTTCGTGGCGGGCGACCCGGACGGCCATCGGCTGAGAGTCTACGCCGTCGCGGCGTGAGGGTGATCAGACCTCGGTTTCGAGCCGGTATCCGACCCCGCGCACATTGGTCAGCAGGCCGGCCGCGTCGGCGGCGTCCAGCTTGCGGCGCAGATGGCTGACGTGGCTGTCGATCGTGCGTTCCAGAACCGCCTGATTGGGGAAGCAGGCCTGCATGATCTCGCTGCGGCTGAAGACGCGCAGGGGCGTGCGGGCCATGTGGGCCAGGATGCGGAACTCGGTCAGGGTCAGGTCCAGACGGCGCTTGCCCGACGGCGTCAGGATCGCCGCCAGATAGTTCTCCAACTGCACTTCCAGCGGACCGACGCGCAGGGTCTTGGCGGCCCGGCCGCCGCCGCTGCGTCGCAGGATGGTCTGGACGGAGGCCGTGACCTCGGCCGGCTTGAACGGCTTGGCGATATAGTCGTCCGCCCCGATCCGCAGCGCCTGAAGTTTGTCGGCGGCCTCGTCCCCGTCGCCGACCATGATGACGGGCGTTTCGCCGCGCCGCCGCAGTTCGCCCAGCACATCCCAACCGTCGCGCACGGGCAGGCGCACGCTGAGCAGGGCGAGATCGGGCTTGAGCGACGCATGCAGGTCGGCCGCCTGCTGGCCGTCGGCGGCGACGACGGTGCGAAAGCCGTCCCGACGCAGGGCCGCGTCCAGGATTTCGACGCCTTCGGCGGCGTCATCGGCGATCAGGATCAGGCTGCTCATGGCGTCTCCGAAAGCCGCCATCGCGCCAGATCGCCGCGTCGTCCAGCAAAACCAGACGGCTGCGGTGAAGTTTCATATCGCCGTCGCAAAGCGTTCACGCAGACGAAGAAAAACCCCCTTCCGCGCAGGCGGAAGGGGGCCAGTCGGTCGTTCGGGAGGAACGCTTAGTAGGAGGCGCGCAGCTCGATGCCGAAGGTGCGCGGGTTGTTGAAGTTGCCGTAGTCGCCCAGCGTGTTCCGGTTCGACGGATCGCGGCGATAGACGTAGGTCTCATCGAGCAGGTTGCGCGACCACAGGGCCACTTCCAGCAGCGGACCGCCGTCGCGGGTCGTGATGTCGGCGATGGCGACGCGGGCGTTCACGACGAAGGACGAGTCGGCCTTGATCGCGAACTGCTCGAAGCTGTGGGCCGCATCGGCGTAGTTGGCGTCGATGTGCGCCTTCAGGGTCGCGCCCATGAAGGGCGAGTTCCAGTCGGCGGCGACGCTGCCGGCGTTCTCGGGCGTATAGGCGATGAAGACCTGCTGCACCTGGCCGTTGAACGGGTTGACCGTGTCCGGCACTTTGGCGTCCGTATAGGCGTAAGAAGCCGACAGGGTCAGGTTGTCGGTCGCCCGGAACTGACCTTCCAGCTCCACGCCGCGGATTTTCGTGGTACCCGGGGCGTTGATCGTTTCCAGCGTGTTGCGGGTCGAGGCGCCCTGGACGGTGACTAGGCTGAAGTCGATCTGGCTATCGGTGCGGTCCATGGCGTAGACGGCGGCGTTGAAGCGGACGCGACGGTCGAACAGATCACTCTTCAGGCCGATTTCGTAGGCCTTGACCTCTTCGGGATCGAACGAGCGGTAGGTCAGCGAGCGCGAGGAGGCGCCGCCGGCGCGGTAGCCGGTCGAATACTTGCCATAGACGTTGATGTTGTTGCTGACGTCATAGGCCAAGGTGACCAAGGGGTCGAAGCGATCGACCTTGGAGTTGAAGGTCAGGTTGGTGGGGGCGTTGTTGACGACCTCCAGCTTGCCGTCCTTGTCGTCCCAAGTGTAGCGACCGCCGACCGTCAGGTGCAGGGCGTCCATGCTGGCCGGGGTCCAAGTCGCCTGGCCGTAGATGGCCTTGGATTCCGAGTGTGCGGTCGATTTGCGGTCCAGCGAGCGGAAGCCGCGGATCGTCGGGGTGGGGTCCAGGATGGTGTAGCCCGTGCCGTCGGCGTTCCACTGGTTTGTCGAGGGCGTGGCGGCGTCGTCGGACACCGTTTCCTTGAAGTAAAAGACGCCGCCGACATAGTCGATGCTGTCACCCAGCGAACCGACGGCCTGCAGTTCCTGGCTGAACTGATGCTGCCAGAAGCCGGCCAGCGAATAGCGGCTGAAGCGGCCGTTCGGGCCGACGACCGGCGGACGGTGGGCACCGGCGATGTTGTCGTACTGTTCAACGTCCAGGTCGCGGTAGGCCGTGATCGAGCGGATTTCCAGCGAGTCGGTCGGGCGATACGACAGGTGCAGATCCATGCCGCGCGTGTCGTCGACGCTGAACTGCTGAGGCACGCCGATGTCGGCCTGCGTCATGCGGTTGGAGCCTTCGACCTGGACCAGCGGCGACAGGGCGCGGATGCTGCCCGAGGGAACCGTTGCCGAGGTGAACGGCACGACGGTCAGGCCGTTCGGGTTGAAGTTCAGCAGCTGGCTGTAGAACGGGGTGTTCTTGTCCTTGCTGATGTCCGCCGCCAAGGTGGCGGTGAAGTTGTCGGCCGGCGTCCAGCGCGTCTGGAGGCGAAGGCCGCGACGGTCATATTCGCCAAAGCCTGTCTGTCCCGGCAGAATGTTCTCGGTCACCGGACCCTGGACCGAAATGATGCCGTCGACCTTGAAGGCGAAGTCGCCGAGAGCGGGGAAGTCGACGTGCAGTTCGGAGTTGTAGGACTCCAGATTGCCGACGCCGGCGATGGCGCGCATGCCGAACACGCCCGTGGGCTTCTTGGTCACCAGCGACAGGGCGCCGCCTTCAGTGTTGCGGCCGAACAGGGTGCCTTGCGGACCCTTCAGGACTTCGACGCGCTCGATGTCGAGCAGGGCGGCGGCGAGGCCGTGCTGGCGGGCCAGATAGACGCCGTCGACATAGACGCCGACGCCTTGCTCGCGGGCGGGCTGGTTGGCGTCGTTCGGCACGATGCCGCGGATGCCGATGGTCAGGGCGGACTGACGGGCCTCGAAGGTGGCGATGCGCAGGCTGGGGACGCTGCCGTCGGCCAGGTCCATCAGGCTCTGCACGTGGCGATCAGCCAAGGCCTCGGCGTTGACGACCGAGATCGAAATCGGCGTGTCTTGCAGGTTGGTTTCGCGCTTGGTCGCGGTCACGACGATGTCGTCAAGACCGGCCGGCTCGGCGCTGGCGGCCGTCGGCGCGGTCTGGACCGGCGCGGTTTGGGCGAAGGCGGAAACGGGCGCGGCGAGAAGGGCGGTCCCCAGCAGCAGCTGAAGGCGCAGTTTGGTCTGACGATGCATTTTTATCCCCTGCTTAGTCGGGGCGGGGATTACGCCGTCATTGCGATGCGCAGTTTACAGCCGTGCAACAGGCCGGTGCATCTTTGATGTCCGAGGTTGAGAGAAACCTGCAATCAGGGTCCACCGCACCTCCACATCGCCTCCACACTTGGGTTGGGGCTAGACGACGACCGCCGTCGTGTCGCGGATGAAGCCGCCGCCCAGGACGCGTTCGGTGTCCGTCGGATCGTACAGGGCGCAGGCCTGGCCCGGAGCGACGCCCTCTTCGCCATCGTCGAAGACGACGCGGATATCGCCGTCGATCAGGGCGAGGCGGGCAGGCGAGGGCTGGCGGGTCGAGCGGACACGGGCCAGGACCGGGATGTTGGCCTCGGCAGCCTCAGTGATGGTCGCCTCGTCACCGAGCCAGTTGGTTTCTTCCAGCGTCAGACTGGCCGTCAGCAGGGCTTCACGCGGGCCGACGATGACGCGACGGGTTTCGGGCTCCAGCCGGGTCACGAAAAGGGGCTCGCCTACGGCGACGTTCAGGCCGCGGCGCTGGCCGATCGTATAGTCCGTGATGCCCGCGTGCCGGCCCAGCACCCGGCCGTCCATATGCACGATCTCGCCGGCCTCACGCCCTTGTGGACGCAGGCGGTCGATCAGGGTGCGATAGTCCCCGGAAGGCACAAAACAGATGTCCTGGCTGTCCGGCTTGGCGGCGATCTTCAGACCCAGTTCGGCGGCGACGCCGCGCACCTGGGGCTTTTCCAGATCGGCCAGGGGGAAGCGCAGATAGTCCAGCTGATCCTGGGTCGTGGCGAACAGGAAGTAGGATTGGTCGCGCGAATGATCGATGGCCTTGCGCATCTGCGAGCGGTTGCCGGCGACCGCGCGGCGGACGTAGTGACCCGTCGCCATCGCTTCGGCGCCCAGGTCGCGGGCGACGTCCAGCAGGTCGCGGAACTTGACGGTCTGATTACAGCGGATGCAGGGGACCGGCGTCTGGCCCTTCAGATAGCTGTCGGCGAACTGGTCGATCACCGCGTCCCTGAACCGGCTCTCATAGTCCAGAACGTAGTGTGGAATGCCGATCATGTCGGCGGCCAGACGGGCGTCGTGAATGTCCTGACCCGCGCAGCAGGCGCCCTTCTTCTTCAGCGCCGCGCCGTGGTCATAGAGCTGCAGCGTGACGCCGACGACGTCGTAACCCGCCTTGTGCAGCAGGGCCGCGACAACGGTGGAGTCCACTCCGCCCGACATGGCGGCTACGACCCGCGCGCCGACCGGCAGGCCGACCGCCGCCCGCGCGCTCTCGACCGCCGCATCCATGTCGGTGCGCGCGATGTCGGGAACGGGGCAGAAATCTTCGACCAGGGTCATCGCGGCCATTTAGTGCGGAACCGGCGCGATTTCGAGGCCCGCAAAAGAAAAGGGCCGCACCCGTCGCCGGATGCGGCCCTTAACGTCTTCGGGGAAACCCTCAGGAGCGATAGCTCTGGATCCGCGTCGTGCGCAGACCCTGCATGCCCCATTTGTCGATGGCCTTCTGCCAGGCCAGGAACTCTTCGGCCGTCAGGCGATATTTCGCCAGGGCGTCGTCGAGGCTGAGCAGGCCGCCGCGAACGGCGGCGACGACCTCGGCCTTGCGCCGGATCACCCACCGGTCCGTGTTGGACGGCGGCAGGTCATTGAGGGTCAGGGGCGTGCCAGTCGGTCCGACCACGTATTGTTCGCCTTTGCTATTAAGGCGTCGCTCTTGCAACATGGGCTTATGCCTCTTTCACCAACACCGTAGTGTCATGAAGGTAGGCGTCCCCGACTAAGGTCCGTTTAAGCGTCGTGGTGAAGGAACGGATAACTTCCGCCCCTCCCTGAACGACTCTGTAAACCTTGCTTGCGCGACGATTCATCGAGACTAACGCTTACTTACTCGCCGATCAGCGTTTGATGTTGATCAGCTCGGCCAGCATTTCATCGGCCGTGGTGATGATCTTGGACGAGGCGGAATAGGCGCGCTGAGTGGTGATCAGGCCGGTGAATTCAGCCGACAGATCGACGGTCGAGGACTCCAGCTGCTTGGCCGCGATCTCGCCCGCGCCGCCCGTTCCCGCCGCCTTCAGGTTGAAGGTGCCGGACTGAAGGCTGACGGCGTAGGCGTTGCCGGACACTTCACGCAGGCTGTCGGGGCTGGGGAAGGTGGCGACCGCGACCTGGGCGATGCGGCGCATGACGCCGTTGTCGAAGATGGCGGTGACGAAGCCGCCCTCGTCGATCTTGATCTCGCTCAGATTACCGAACGCCGTGCCGTTGGTGACCGTCGACTGGACGACCGAGGCCGTGTTCAGCTGGCTGAGGCCGCCGGCCGAGGTGTTGAGGTCCAGCGTGACGGCTTGGGCGGCGATGCCCAGGCCGTCGGCCCAAGCGACCTGGCCGGCCGGCATGGTCAGATTGGCGGGGTCGGACTTGCCGAAGTTCAGCGTCGCCATGGTCGGGTCATCGAACAGGCCCGTGCCTGCGGGCCAGGCCTTCATCGTGTCGACGTCCAGGCGACCCGACGGCGTGAAGGCGATCTTGCCGGTCTTGATCTGGCCGTTGGCATAGGGCGCGCCTGCGATCACGTCGCTGGCCGGCACAGACACGATTTCCGCATACCAGATGTTCGGTTCGTCGCTCTTCAGGAAGCGGAGTTCCAGATTGCGCTGGCCGCCCTTGGAGTCCGAAACCGGGATGTTCATCTTGAAGTCGGGCTTCACGCCGACGGGGTTGTCGTCGTCGGCGTTGTACATCGCCATGGAGTTGACCGACGGGTCGTACTTCGTCTTGGCGACGTTTTCGTTGCCCAGGCCGACGTCCGAGAGGTTGATCGTATAGGCGGGGCCGCTGGCCGGCGTGAACTGGATCTGGGTCGGCGGCGTGCCGATCGCGGTCGCCGAGCCGGCGTTCGCGCCGTTGATGGTCAGTCCGGTGATGGCGCCGGTGGTCGGATCGAAGGTCGCCGAGGCGTCGATCTTCTGCGAACCGGACTTGATCACCAGATCGTGGCTGTTGGCGCCGGTGCGGGTGTAGCGGACCGACACGTCGTGGGTCACGGCCGGCGTCGCCGTATCGGACACGCCCTTGTAAGACTGGGCGCTGGCCGCGGAGGACGATTCCTGGCTCGAACGCAGGTTGGCGTTGATCTGGACGCGAGTGGTCGGTTCGGCGGTGCCGCCGACCGAGCCGATGTTGATCGAGCGCAGGCGCGACAGGTCGGACGGATCGGTCGAAATCTCGCCGTTGGAGTCCACCGGCCAGCCTTGAAGATACAGGCCCGCACTGTTCTTCAAATAGCCCTGCTTGTCGACGGTGAAGGCGCCGGCGCGGGTGAACAGGCGGGTGTCGGTCGCGCCGACGTTTTCGGCCTGCGTCGTCGTGACGAAGAAGCCTTGACCGTTGACGGCGAGGTCGGTGCTGGAGGTCGTGCGCTGAAGCTGACCTTCCTGGCTGACGTAGGAGCGGGTGTTGGTGGTGACGCCGCCGGCCGAATAGCTGCCGCCCGATGCGGTCTGGCTGTTGACCAGCGTCTGGAACTCGCTGGCCGTGCGCTTGTAGCCGACGGTGTTCACGTTGGCGATGTTCTGGGAGATCGCCGCCAGGGCGGCGGAGTTGGCGGCCAGGCCGGACACGCCGGCCAGCATTGCACTGTTGAGGCTCATGGAAGAACGCTCCTTAAATAGAGGTCATCGGGAAGGCGGCGGATCGCATCATGCGGCCGCCTCCTCGGTGGGGACGTTCGGATTCTCCGTATCGTCGGTATCGTTGTCCGCCTGGGCCTTGATCTCGTTGAGCGAGATCACGGTCGAGAGCGGAAGGATGGAGTCGCCGATCACCAGATACGGCGCGCCGTTGTACATCTCGACGCCGGTGACCCGGCCCTGGATCAGGGCCTGGGCGTCGACCTTGGCGCCGGTCGCGTCGGTGGCGGCGACCTTCAGCGTATAGACGCCGCCGTCTTCGGCCGTGCCGCCGTCCTTCAGCTTGCCGTCCCAGGAGAAGGTGTGCAGGCCGGACGTTTTGTCGGGCGCGGCGCCCTCCCAGACGACGACGCCCTTGCTGTCGACGACCTGCAAGGTGGCCTTGTCCGCGTCGGCGCCCAGCTCATAGGCCCAGGTGGCCTTGCCATCGTTGAACTCGGTGGCGGTCCAGGCGGCGGTGACGCTCTTGCCGATGTAGTTGGCGGCGTTGTCCAGACCGCCGCCGGCCTGGGCGGCCAGCAGGCTGGTCAGCAGGTCGTTCGTCAGCAGTTGCTGCTCCACGCCGGCCATCTGGGTCAGTTGAGCGGTGAATTGGTTGGAATCCAGCGGCGACAGCGGATCCTGGTTCTTCATCTGCGTGGTCAGCAGGGTCAGGAAGGTCTCGAAGTTCGAGGCCAGGGCTTTGGTGCCGCCGGTGATGCGGCCCGCTGCGGCGGAGGTTGTGACGGCGTCGACCATGGGGTCAGACCTTCAGATCGACGCGGTCAGGCGTCAGGGAATGGTTGATCCAGGCGCCAGGCGCCGGGACGGTGGGCATGTCGGCCTGGGCCGCGAGGCGAGAGGCACCGGCGAACAGGGCGTTGCGTTGCTGCTGGCGCTCGAAGGCGCCGCTGCCCGCGGACGGATCGCGTTGCGAGAAGTCGAGCGCGTCGCCTGCAACCTGGAAGCCCGCCTCCTGAAGCTGGCGACGCAGTTCGTCAGCGCGGCCCTTCAGATCGGCGGCGGCGGCGGGATTGTCGAAGGCCAGGCGAGCGGACAACTGGCCGTCCTTGCCGATCTCAAGGCTGACATCGACGCGGCCCAGATCTTCGGGCGTCAGCACCATGTCGAACCGGGTCGAACGGCCCTCGAGCTTGCGGGCCATCTGCGCGGCGAGTTGAGCGGTGGTCTCGACGGTGGCGCGCGACAGGGTGGACAGGCCCTGAGCATGGCTGGACACGGCGGCCTGTTGGGCAGGCTGCGCATCGGCTGGCGCGGGGCTTGCGGTCGTGGCTTCGGGCGACGCTGGATCCGACGTGGCGACGCCGGTAATGACGGGCTCGGTTGTCTTGGCGGATGAGGGCGTCGGCTTGGCGGCGACCTCGATCGCGGCGCTGGAGGGGGTGGCGTCTTCGGTCGTCGCGTTCTGAGCCGCAGGAACGGAGGTGTCGCCGGTTTGGTCCGTGTCCGCATGGAGGTTGCCACGCAAGGGCGGGGCGGGTTGAAGCAAGGTCGGAGACTTCGGCGTATCGATCGGAGCCGCCTCTGCCAGCTTATCGGGCGTGTCGGCCGTTTCGGCTGTCACAGACGACGCCGTTTCGGTTATCGCAGCGACGACGTCGGCGGGGACAATGACCGACGGCTTGGGCATCGTCGATGTGACGGCGATCTGGACTTGGGCGGTCGGGATCTGAGCGGCCGCAAGGGATTGAGAGATGGGCGACGGTGCGGCCGGTTTGTCGGGGTTAGCGACAGCGGTCTGGATCGTGCTGGCCGCACTTTCGGACGTGGCAGGCGTCGGCGTCGCTGCGTCGGTCGGACGAGGCGCTGCGTCGCCCTTGATCGTAAAGGCCGGCTTGGGCGCGACTGTCGGCTTCGGACCGTCGGTCGTCGTCGTCGGCTGAGTGGGCGTGACCGGGGCCTCGGCGGCCTCGACTTCAGCCGGCTTCGCCACGGCGGGAGAAGAGGTCGACGCTTCGGTCGTCAGGATTTCGGAGAGTTCCGAAAGGACTGCTTGAGCGGTCGCGGTCGCCAACGCGGGCTTCGCTTCAAGGTCCTGGTTGGCAGGCGCCAACGCAGTCTTGGCCGTGGTGTCAATTGGAGAGCGGGGAGCCGTGGGGACCGTCGTCGTGGTCGCCTCGGGCGCAACGAATGCGACTGCCGCAACATCCTTGGGAGCTTGTGGATCGACAGGGATTTCGGCCGCGTCCTCGGAAACGGCCGGCGAGCCCGCGACATCGAGCGATTGGGCGACCGGAACGGCCAGCGTCGGTTGCGCGGCTGTAAACGGCGTTGCGGCGACGAGACCAGGGGTATCGTCGTCCTTTGCGGCTTTGTCCGTACCGATCTGCTGTTCGTCAGACAGGATGGGCTGCGTTTCGGAGTCTGCGCTCTCCCCCGAGATCGTAGGGATGGTGTCGATCGTCGCGGTCGGCGTGTCGGCGTCCAGCACGGCCGTCATCGGCTGGGCCATGATGACACCCAGCGACCGAGCGCCCGTCAGACGGCCGGGCGTCATCCGTTCGACCGGCGCGCCGTGGACGCCCGCGTTCAGCGCGTCGGCGATCTTGCTGGAGAACAGACCCGCATCGACGGCCTCTGCGCCCGGGGCGGCAGCCGACGGTCCGGTCGAAACCGGAGCAGCAGGCGCGAACAGGGCGGAAGCGGTGGACATGGAAGCGCAGCGGCTTTCGTAAGGAGCGACGACGGCGCCTGCTGCGCCCAAGAGTTCGCCGCCCTCGACGCAAGGGTCGGGCCAAGAAAATAAATTCAGCAAAAACAATGCGAAATTTAGCTTAGTGGAGTGAGGCGCCGAAGGGCGGCGGTCGTTATTGCCGCGCTCTCGCCACTTTTTGCCCGGCTTCGCGGCGCTGCCGATCAGCGACGGGCGGGATGTCTGCATCCGATTGGCCCGACCTTTGCGCGTCTTTCCCATCATGACGGCCGCCCGATCAACGATCCTGTGGAAAAACAACGCTTTGTGCGAGCGGGCTTGGCGTGTGGCTGGGCAAGAACTGCGCGTCGCGATGCAGCGGTTGCCGGGTAGGGCGGGGGAGACGCGTCAATGTCGCTGAACTCGATCATGAACATTGCGACCTCAGGGCTGAAGACCGCCCAGTCGCAGTTGCGCGTCACCGCCGACAACATCGCCAACGTCGATACGCCCGGATACATCCGCAAGGTCGCCGATCAGTCGGCCGCCGTCACCAATGGCTATGGTTCGGGTGTCGACGTCACGCGGGTGCGGTTGGCTACAGACCGGTTCCTGCAGGCCGCCAGCCTCAGCGCCGGGTCGGACGCCGCGCGCCAGACCGTGCGCTATGAACTGTACGACCAGATCCAGAACCAGTTCGGCGATCCCAGCAGCGACACCAACTTCTTCGCCCAGGTCGACAAGCTGTTCGCCACCTATGCGACCCTGGCGGAAAGCCCCACGTCCTCGGCCGGGCGTCAGGACACGATCTACAAGACCCAGGCGATCTTCAATGAGGCCGCCGGCATCGCGTCCCAGATTCAGTCGGCGCGTCAGGAGGCGGACGGCCGGCTGCTGAGCGCGGTCGAAACGGTCAATCCGCTGCTGGAACAGATCGCCAAGCTGAACAAGACCATCGCCGCCGGAACGGTGACGAACGAGGATGTGACCGGCGCCCAGAACGCCCAACTCGGCCTGATCAACGAACTGTCCAAATATATGGATGTGAAGGTCGAGGCCCGCTCCAACGGCGGCGTCACCCTGCGCACCAACACAGGGACTACCCTTGTGGGCGAGGGGGCAGCGACGCTGTCGTACCAGGCGGCCGGCACCGTGGACGCCATGACGGCCTTCTCCGACATCATGATCACAGAACCCTCCGGCACGCGCTGGCCGCTGCTTGACGGCGTGTCGTCCGGTCAAATCCGGGGTCTGGTCGAGATGCGCGATGTCGATGCGCCCGCCGCCGCCGCCCGTCTGGGTGAGTTGACGGCCAAACTGGCGGACGAACTGAACCGCGCCCACAACGCCAACAGCAGCGTTCCCGCGCCGACAACCCTGACGGGGCGCAATACGGGGCAGTCGCTGGAGAACGCCCTGACCGGCTTTACCGGGACGACCACCATCTCGGCGGTCAATGCGTCGGGCGTGGTGCAGGCGTCGGCGCGGATCGTCTTTTCCGGCGGCACGATGACGATCAACGGCGCCGCCGCCGATCCCACCACCTTCCTCAGCGTGCTGAACGCCCAACTGGGCGGCACGGCGACAGCGAGCTTCTCGGACGGCCAACTGCGTCTGGACGGGGCGGGTGGAAACGGCGTGGCCATCGCCGACGATGCGACCTCGCCCAGCACAAAGGGCGGGCGCGGATTTTCGCACTGGTTCGGCCTGAACGACCTGGTGACCACGACCACGCCGACCTTCTACGAGACGGGCCTGACCCTGACGTCTCAGCATGGGTTCGATCCGGGCGAGAGCCTGACCTTGCGCTTTGCCGGTCCTTCCGGCGCGCGTCTTCGCGACATCACCGTGTCCGTACCCGCTGGGACGGGCACGATGGGCGAGATGCTGGGCGCGCTGAACGATCCCATCACCGGCGTCGGCCGCTATGGCGCCTTCAGCCTGGATGCGGCGGGCAAGCTGTCCTTCAAGGCCTACGACCCGTCTGCGACGGCGATGAGCGTCGTGAAGGACAATACGACGCAGGATCCGTCCGGCGTTTCGATGTCGCAACTGTTCGGCCTGGGCGCGACGGGATCGACGCGGGCGGGCGCCTATACGGTGCGTAGCGACATCCAGCAGGACCCCGGCAAGCTGGCCTTGGCGCAGCTGAACCTGTCGGCAGCGGCGGGAACGCCGGCGCTGAGCAAGAACGATGGGCGCGGCGGCCTGGCGCTGGGGGATGTGGGCAAGAAGAACGTCGCCTTCGCCGCAGCCGGCGGCAACGCCGGCGGGACCAAGACCCTGTCGTCCTATGCGGCGGACTTCGCCGGCGAGATCGGCGGCAAGGCCTCGGCCGCCAAGACCCGCAGCGAAACGGCAAGCGCCCTGGCCAAGGAGGCGGACAGCCGCCGCACCTCGGCCGAAGGCGTGAATATGGACGAGGAACTGGTCAACATGACCACCTTCCAGCAAGCCTATAACGCCTCTGCGCGCCTGATCCAGGCGAGCAAGGACATGTACGACGTACTGATCGGAATCCTGCAATGACGCGCGTCGCGACCCACGGGAACTACCAGTCGGCCTTGCTCAGCCTGATGAACGCGCAGGGCCGCGCGCAGCAGGCGCAGGAGCGGATCGATAGCGAAAAGATCGCCACCGACATGTCCGGCTATGGCCGAGGCGCCGAACAGCTGACCAGCCTGACATCGACACAGGCGCGGCTGGAGGGCTTCATCTCCACCGGCGAGGCCGTGAAGGCGCGGCTGAGCGCCCAGGATCTTGCCATGAGCCGCATATACGAAGGCGGTAATGCGGCGCGCGAGGCCATCGCAAACAGCCTGGCGGCCGGGCGGATCGACAATCTGATGGTCGAGCTCGGTCTGAACTATCAGACGGTGCAGGGGGGACTGAATGCGGAACACCAGGGCTCCTATCTGTTTGCAGGCGGCCAGAGCGATATCGCGCCCGCCACGGCTGCAACCATGGCCGATTTGACGGCGGCGCCGTCCACCGCCGCGACCTTCGCCAACGACACCTTGAAGCAGAAGTCGCGCATCGACGAGAAGACCACGGTCGAGACCGGCTTTCTGGCCAGCGAGATCGGCGGACCGCTGACTGAGGTATTCCGCAACATTCAGGCCTTCCAGAACGGCACGGCGGTCACCGTCGGCGGCCTGACCTATACGCCGGCCGGCGCGGGCACACTGACGGGACAGCCCGACGCCAACGTCACCGCTTTTCTGAAGGCGCAGATGGGCGAGCTGGACAAGGCGAATGCGGGCCTGACGAACCAGACGGCCAAGAACGGTCTGATCCAGAACCACGTCGAGACGGCGCTGGACGCCCAGGAAAATCAGAAGACCGCTCTGCAGAAGATGATGCAGGACAAGTCCGGCTATGATCCAGCACGGGCGATCACCGATCTGCAGATGGCGCAGGTGGCGATCGAGGCTTCGGCCCAGATCATCAACTCGCTGAAAAGCACGTCGCTGCTCAATCTGCTGCGTTAAGTCATCGTTTCAAAAAAGAAAACGGCAACGCTGGACCAAACATCGTTCTGGAACGTATCATGAACGATGGCCCGTCTCGATCTGCGTCGAAAACTCTCCGTTCTGGCTGACGCCGCCAAGTATGACGCCTCCTGTTCGTCTTCCGGAACGTCGAAACGAAACTCCGTCGGCGGCAAGGGGATCGGCTCGACCGAGGGCATGGGCATCTGTCACGCCTATACACCAGACGGTCGGTGCATCAGTCTGCTCAAGATCCTGCTGACCAACTTCTGCATCTACGATTGCGCCTATTGCATCAATCGCGTCTCGTCGAATGTGGAGCGCGCGCGGTTCGATGTCGATGAGGTCGTCGACCTGACGCTCAACTTTTACAAACGCAACTATATCGAGGGCCTGTTTCTGTCGTCGGGCATCATTCGATCCGGCGACTATACGATGGAGCAGCTGGTCCTGGTGGCCAAGACGTTGCGGGAAGTCCACGATTTCCGGGGCTATATTCATCTGAAGCTGATCCCGGAGGCGGATCCGAAGCTGGTGGAGATGGCGGGGCTGTATGCCGATCGCCTGTCGGCCAATATCGAACTTCCGCGCGACGAGGCGCTGGCGCGACTGGCGCCGCAAAAGGACGTCGGGGTCATCAAGAAGGCGATGAGCCAGGTGCGCTTGGGCGTCGAGGCCGCCAAGCCAGCCAAACGTGAAAAGATCAAACCGCCGAAGTTTGCGCCTGGCGGCCAGAGCACTCAGCTGATTATCGGCGCCGACGGCGCGCCGGACACGGAAATTCTGGATCGTAGCGCCTCGCTTTACGGCGGTTACGGCCTGCGCCGCGTCTACTATTCGGCATTCAGCCCGATCCCGGACTCGAGTTCGATCCTGCCGCTGTCCAAGCCGCCGCTGATGCGCGAGCATCGGCTGTATCAGGCCGATTGGCTGATGCGGTTCTATGGCTTCTCCGCGCCGGAGATCGGCGAGGGCGCATCGAATGGTATGCTTGATCTGGCGGTCGACCCCAAACTGGCCTGGGCTTTGAACAAGCGCGAGCAGTTTCCCGTCGATGTGAACCGCGCGCCGCGCGAGATGCTGCTGCGGGTGCCAGGGCTGGGCGTGAAGGCGGTGGACCGGATCGTTGCGGTGCGCCGCTATCGGACCCTGCGGCTGGAGGATGTCGGACGCCTGACGCGATCGGTGGCCAAAATTCGGCCCTTCATCACGGCGCTGGACTGGACGCCAGGCGGCTTGACGGATGCGGCGGACCTCAAGGCGCGCGTGACCAGCCGCACGCCCGAGCAGTTGAGCCTGTTCTGATGGCGGTGGCGACGCTGGACGGTGAGACCGACTTCGACGGCTGGCGAAAGGCGGCGCGCGCGTTTCGATTGGCGGGTGTGGAGCCCGCGGCGGCGCGGTTCGTCGTGGCGGGGGCGGTGGAACAGGGCGGGCTGTTCGATCAGCCGATTGTTGAAGAAGTTTCGCCGACGCCGGATGACCGCAGAGCTTTCAACGTACCGAAAGAGTTTGTGGATCTGGCCCAAAACCTGATCCTGCATCGATCCGCCGACCGTTTCGATCTGATGTATCGGCTGCTGTGGCGGCTGAAGGATGAGCCGGACCTGATCAAGGTGATCTCGGACCGGGACGTCGCCGACGCGCTGGAGCGGGTCAAGAACGTCAGCCGCGCCTCACACAAGATGAAGGCCTTCGTTCGCTTTCGCCAGTTGCATGACGAATTGGGCGAGGCTTGGGTCGCATGGTTCGAGCCGCCGCATCGGGTTCTGGAAAAGACCGCGCCCTTCTTCCAACGGCGGTTCACGACCATGCGCTGGTCGATCCTGACGCCGGATGGTTCGGCCTTCTGGGATGGCGAAACCCTGCGGTTCGGGCCGCCGGCGACCCGCGACATGGCGCCGGCCGAAGACGAGATCGAGGATTTTTGGAAGACCTACTACGCCTCGACCTTCAATCCCGCTCGGCTGAAGGTGAAGACGATGCAGGGCGAGATGGCCAAGTCCTATTGGAAGAACCTGCCGGAAGCCGCCTTGATCCCGGAACTGGTCGCGGCCTCGTCGGTTCGAACTGAGACCATGGTCGCTACGCCGTCGCCTCAGCCCAATCCGCGTTTCGCGCGCGCCGTCGCGCCGGACCTCCATTTGGCGCGTCCCGACGCCGAGGCCGTGCCCAAAAACCTCGACGATGTCGCCGGCGGCGTTCAGGCCTGCCGCCGTTGCCCGCTTTACCGCGACGCGACGCAGGGCGTGTGCGGGGAGGGGCCGAAGTCGGCGCGTCTGATGATCGTCGGCGAACAGCCGGGCGATCAGGAGGATCTGGCAGGGCGCGCCTTTATCGGGCCGGCGGGACAGGTGCTGAACGCCGCCCTGGCCGAGGCCGGCATTGATCGATCCGACGTCTATGTCACCAACGCGGTCAAGCACTTCAAACACGAGCCGCGCGGCAAGCGTCGCCTGCACAAGACGCCGAACGCGGGCGAGGTTCAGGCCTGCCGCTGGTGGCTGGACTCAGAACGCCGGCTGATCAAGCCGCAAGTCGTGCTGGCCCTTGGGGCGACGGCAGGTCTGGCGTTGCTGGGTCGAAAGCCGACCGTGATGCAGGAACGCGGCGCGCCGATCGACCTGAGCGATGGATCGACCGCCGTCCTGACGGTCCACCCCTCCTATCTTCTGCGTCTGCCGGACGAGGCCGCGAAGTCCGAGGCGAGACGGTTATTCATTGAGGATCTGGCGGCGGTGCAACGTCGTATGAGGTGACGCGAGAACGAATCCCGTTCGGCCGCGTTTGGCATCAGCGCCAGCGTGACCGTTGGACGTTTCATCGGGGGAGGCGATCTCGACACGGTCGATCGACAAACATCCGCGCGAATGTCATCGCGCGTTGACATCGAATGCCGGCTTGACCATTAGCGCGGCAGGGATTTCGGCTGTCTGTTCAGAGGGTCAGGGGAAAATCGCGATGTCAGACCGGTCATCAGAGGCCCGATGAACCAGGCCGCATACGAAATCGTCGATCGTGATGGCGAGGCCCGTCTGCGCCTGACCGGCGACTGGACGACCACGGCGCTGGGCCGTCTGCCGACGGAACTGAGCCGCGATCTAGAAGGCCGCGAAATCGCCAGCATCGACACCTCCGATCTCGGTCGCTTCGATACGGCCGGCGCGCTGGCTCTGGTGCAGGCCTCAAGCGGTCGTCTGTCGAAGAGCCAGTGGAAGGATCGACCCGAGGCGGGTCGCATCTACCACATGATCGAACTGCTGGAGCGGCAGAGCGCTCCGGCGCCCAAACGCCCCAGCGCCTTCGTTCGCACCTTCGCCAAGATCGGGCGAGGCGTGTACGACTTCGGCGGCGAGGCCATGTTGTCGCTGGCCTTCCTCGGCCGACTGATGGCCGCCGTGGTCGAAGCCGCCAAACGCCCCGGGGGCATCCGCTGGCCGGCCTGGGTCAGTCAGGCGGAGCGCGCCGGGCTGGACGCCATTCCGATCGTCATGATCACCAACTTCTTCATCGGGGCCGTGATCGCCTTCATCGGCGTGGACCTGCTGACCGACTTCGGCGCCCAGGTGTTCGCGGTTCAGCTGATCGGCGTCGCCATGTTCCGAGAGTTCGCCGTGGTCATCGCCTCGGTCCTTCTGGCGGGACGTTCGGCCTCGGCCTTTGCGGCCGAAATTGGGTCGATGCGGATGAACCAGGAGGTCGACGCCATGCAGGTCATGGGCGTCAATCCATTCCAGGCCCTTGTAATTCCTCGTGTCGCGTCGCTCGTGATCATGCTGCCGCTGCTGACCTTCATGGGCATGATCGGGGGGCTGATCGGCGGTCTAGTCGTGTGCTGGAGCTCGTTGAATCTCGGCCCGTCCTTCTTCTTCCAGCGTCTGGTCGAGGACGGCACCATGGCCCAGCATCTGATGGTTGGTCTGGTGAAGGCGCCCGTCTTCGCCCTGGTGATCGCCGCCATCGGTTGCCGTCAGGGCATGGCCGTCGCCGGCGATGTCGAAAGTCTGGGGCGGCGCGTGACAGCCGCCGTGGTGCAGGCCATCTTCGCCATTATCTTCCTGGACGCCGTGTTCGCCCTGGTCTTCCTGGAGCTGAACATATGACCGAAGCGCCAGAAAACCTGATCGAGGTGCGCGGCCTTTTGAGCCAGTTCGGCGAGCGCACCATCCACGAGAACCTCGACCTCGACCTGGTGCGCGGCGAAGTCCTAGGCGTCGTCGGCGGATCGGGCGCGGGCAAGACCGTGCTGCTGAACACCATCATCGGCTTGAAGGAGCCGGAGGGCGGATCGGTGAAGGTGCTCGGCTACGACCGGGCCAACCTGACCAAGGCCGAGGCGGCCGACATCGAGAAGCGCACCGGCATCCTGTTCCAGCAGGGGGCGCTGTTCTCATCGCTCAGCGTGCTGGAGAACGTGGCGTCGCCCCTAGTCGAACACACCAAACTGCCCAAGTCGGTCATCTATGAGCTGGCTGAGCTCAAGATCGCCATGGTCGGTCTGAAGCCCGAGCATCACCATCTGAAGCCGGCGGAACTGTCGGGCGGCATGAAGAAGCGGGCCGGCCTAGCGCGTGCGCTGGCGCTGGATCCCGAGCTGGTGTTTCTGGACGAGCCGACGGCGGGCCTGGATCCCATCGGGGCGGCCGCGTTCGACGATCTGATCCGGCAACTGGCGGACGACCTCGGTCTGTCCGTCTTCATGATCACCCACGACCTCGATACGCTCTACGCCATCTGTGACAAGGTGGCGGTGCTGGCGGACAAGCGGGTCGTGGAAAAGGCCACGGTGCAGGAGCTGGAAGGCTCCGACCATCCGTGGATCAAAGAATATTTCCTGGGGCCGCGCGGACGCGCAGCCACCAAGTCTGCCGCCTGAGGAGAGCGGATCATGGAAAGAGACGCACATTACGCCGCTGTCGGCATCGCCACCGTCGCCCTTCTGGCGGCCCTGGCGGTGTTCACAATCTGGCTGGCCCGGCTGCAGTTCAACAGCGACTACGACATGTACGACATCGTCTTCTATGGGCCGGTGAACGGCCTGTCCGAAGGCGGCGAGGTGCATTTCAACGGCATCCGCGTCGGCGAGGTCACCGACCTGAACATCGACACCAAGCGCGGCGATCAGGTCATCGCCCGTGTCCGGGTGGACGGCACGACCCCGGTGCGCGTGACCTCGCGCGCGCAGTTGGAGCCGCAAGGCATCACCGGCCTGAACTACATCCAGATCACCGCCGGCTCGCCCAACAGCGCCCTGCTGAAGGATCAGTATCCGGACAATGTCGTGCCCGTGCTGCAAAGCCAGCCGTCGCCGATCGCCGAACTCTTGAGCGGTTCGGGCACGGTGCTGGCCCAGACCGTGGATGCGCTGAACCGGATCAACCGCGTCATGTCCGACGACAATATCCGCAGCTTCTCCACCAGCGTGAAGAACGTCGAGGCCCTGACGACCGAACTGGAAGCCCGCAAGGCCATCTTCCAGCAGCTGGAAGAGGCCGTGACCAACGCCAACGCGGCGGTGAAGGAATACCAGGCCCTGGCCGTCGACACGCGTCAGATCATCAATACGGATGGTCGCCAGGCCATCGCCAACATCAACTCGGCGACGGCGGAGGCCCGCACGGCGATCGCCTCGGCCAACCGTTCGATTACGGGTCTGGAGCGTCCGCTGGGTGACTTTGCGACGACCAGCCTGCCGCAACTGACCGGCACGATCGAAGAACTGCAGGACGCCACCCGGTCTCTGCAATCCCTGATCGACGACGTCCGCGCCAGCCCGCGCGACTTCATCGGTCGTCCCAAATCCAAAGAGCTGGAGGTGCAGCCGTGATCCTTCGTCCTGTCCTTCGACTGGCGGCGTCCGCCGCTGTCCTGACCGCGCTGAGCGGATGCGCCCTGCTATCGTCGCCGGACCCGGTGCAGAACTATCGGTTCGGCCTGCCAATGGCCGCGCCGTCGGTGGTGGGCGACACGCCTGCGCCCCTTACGGTTTCGATCCGCCGCATCGAGTTCCCTGATGCGACCGGCGATGACAAAATCCTTGGCGTGACGGGTCTGGAAACGGCCTATATCAGCGGCGCGCGCTGGGTGTCGCCGGCCTCGACCCTGTTCGACGACAGCCTGAAGGCGGCCTTCGCCAATCGAGCCGATCGCATTCGCGTGCTGGGTCGCCGCGAGCCGGGCACGCCGCCGCTCATCCTGCAAGTCACGGTCACGACATTCGAGGCGCGTTACGCCGCGCCGGGCGCCGTGCCGGATGTCGTCGTGACCGCGCGGGCGCAGTTGCGCTCGACCCCGGAACGACAGGCTGGCGGCGGGACCATTCGTCCCGAAGAAGGCCGCTCGGTCGAGCGGGTGTTTACCGTGACCCAGCCTGCGGGCGACAACCGCGTGTCCGCCATCGTCGCAGCCTTCGATACGGCGACCCGCGACATCAACACTCAGATCGCCGACTGGACGATCGCCTCCGCGAACTGAGGCGATTGAACGCACGATGCCGGGACGGTTGCGGTGCGGGACGTAGACTTGCGGATGCGCTAGGGTGCGCCGCGAATCTGCTCCCGGAGTTGTCATGAGTTTTTCCGCCACCGACGCGGCCTTCGAAGGCTTCCGGGTCGTTCGTCGGCATCCGATCGTCGCGGTCGCATGGGGCCTGGTCTATCTGGCCGTCTATGTCGCCATGTTCGGTCTGGGCGCCGACAAGTGGGCCAGCCTGATGGCGGCGGGTGAAGCGCTGGAACAGTCGGCCAACCCGTCGATGGCGGAGTTTCAGGCCTTGGGTCAGACTTACGCCGGAGCCTTGATCTGGGCCGCGCCCATTGGCCTGCTGGTCGGCGCGGTGCTGAGCGCGGCGGTGGCGCGCTCGGTTCTGCGTCCGGACGAGTCGTCTTGGGGCTATCTGCGTTTTGGCATGGATGAGGTCCGTGTTCTGGCGGTCAGCCTGATCGTCAGCCTGGCTGTCGGTCTGGCGTCGGGCGTCGGCATGATGGTGGTCGGCGCGGCCATCGGTTTCGGCGCGGCGTCAGGTCAGGCGCTGCTGATTTTGGCCGGCGTGCTGCTGATCTTCGCCGTCTTCGCCCTGATTGTCTGGCTGGCGATCAAGTTCAGCCTTGCGGTGCCGATGACGATCGATCGTCGCAAGATCACCATCGTGGAATCGTTCGCGGCCACCAAAGGACATTTCTGGTCGCTGCTGGGCATGGCCGTAATCGCCATCATCATGTCGCTGATCGTCAGCATCCTGGGCATGATCATCGGCGCAGCGGCAGACCTCGCCACCGGCGGCATCCAGACGCTGGCGCGGTTTGACGGCGAGGGACTGGGTCAGATCCTGCTGCAGGCCTGGCCGGCCATTCTGGTGTCGTCGATCGTCAACGCCTTCCTGGCCGCGCTGCAACTCGCGGTCCTGTATGCACCGTTCGCAGCGGCCTGGAATGGGCTTCGAGGCGGTCAGTCGACCGACATCTTTTCCTGACGATCAGGCCGACGCCTTCACCCTTTTCTTCCTTGCCGGAGCATCGACGGAGCCGCCCAGGGTCGCCACACGCGCCTTGCGGCGGTCCTCGTGCCGATCCAGCACCTCCTTGAGGTATTTGCCGGTCCAGCTGGCCTTGTTGTCGGCGACCTGCTCGGGTGTGCCGACCGCGACGATCTCGCCGCCGCCGTCGCCGCCCTCCGGACCGAAGTCGAGCAGATAGTCGGCGACCTTGATGACATCGAGGTTGTGCTCGATCACCACGATGGTGTTTCCGGCCTCCACCAGTTCCTGGAGAACCTCCAGCAGCTTGCGCGTGTCCTCGAAGTGCAGGCCGGTGGTCGGCTCATCGAGGATGTACAGGGTACGCCCGGTGGCGCGTTTCGACAGCTCCTTGGACAGTTTGACCCGTTGGGCCTCGCCGCCCGACAGGGTGGTCGCCGGCTGGCCGACCTTGACGTAGCCCAGGCCGACCCGTTCCAGCGTCAGCATCTTGTCGCGGATCGGCGGAACGGCCTTGAAGAAGCTGGCGGCCTCCTCGACCGTCATGTCCAGCACGTCCGAAATGGACTTGCCCTTGAACACGATCTCCAGCGTTTCGCGGTTGTAACGTTTGCCCTTGCAGACGTCGCAGGTGACATAGACGTCCGGCAGGAAGTGCATCTCGATCTTGATGACGCCGTCGCCCTGGCAGGCCTCGCAGCGCCCGCCCTTGACGTTGAAGCTGAACCGGCCGGGGCCATAGCCGCGCGCCTTGGATTCCGGCAGGCCGGCGTACCAGTCGCGGATGGGCCCGAAGGCGCCGGTATAGGTCGCCGGGTTCGAGCGCGGGGTGCGGCCGATGGGCGACTGGTCGATGTCGATGACCTTGTCGAAATGCTCCAGGCCTTCGATCCGGTCGAACGGGGCAGGGGCCTCCGATGCATTGTTCAGGCGACGCGCGGCGGCCTTGTACAGGGTCTCGATGGTGAATGTGGACTTGCCGCCGCCCGAGACGCCGGTGATGCAGGTGAAGACGCCGACCGGGATTTCGCCCGTCACGCTCTTCAGATTGTTGCCGCTGGCGCCGCTGATCTTCAGCATCCGCTTGCGGTTGATGGGGCGGCGGCCCTCGGCGGGGATTTCGATCTCGCGCTCCCCGGTCAGGTATTTGCCGGTCAGGGACTTGGGGTTGGCCATGACCTGGGCCGGCGTGCCCTCGGCGCACACCTGTCCCCCATGAACCCCGGCGGCCGGGCCCATGTCGATGACGTAGTCCGCGGTCAGGATGGCTTCCTCATCATGCTCGACCACGAGAACCGAGTTGCCGAGGTCGCGCAGGCCCTTCAGGCTTTCCAGCAGGCGCGTGTTGTCGCGCTGGTGCAGGCCGATGGACGGCTCGTCCAGCACATAGAGGACGCCGGTCAGGCCCGAGCCGATCTGCGACGCCAGTCGGATACGCTGGCTCTCGCCGCCCGACAGGGTGCCGGAGGATCGGGACAGGTTCAGATAGTCCAGGCCGACGTTGTTCAGGAACCGCAGACGGTCGCAGATTTCCTTCAAGATGCGCCGGGCGATCTCCATCTGCTTTTCGGTCAGGTTCTCTTCCAGCGTCGAGAACCACAGATAGGCCTTGGAGATCGACAGGGTGGAGATGTCGGCGATGTCCTCGCCGCCGACCTTGACCGCAAGGGCCTCGGGCTTCAGCCGCTTGCCGTGGCAGGCGTCACAGGGCGTCTCGGACTGATAGCGGGCCAGTTCCTCGCGCACCCAGGCGCTGTCAGTCTCGCGCCAGCGGCGCTCCAGGTTTGGCAGCACGCCTTCGAACGGCTTGGAGACCTCGTATTTGCGGGCGTTGTCGTCATAGACGAACTTGATCTTCTCGGACCCCGTGCCGTGCAGGATGGCCTTGTGCGCCTGGGCGGGCAGGTCGCGCCACGGCTTGTCCATCGAGAAGCCGTAGTGAAGGCTCAGTGACTGCAGCGTCTGGGTGTAGAGCGGCGACGGCCCACGCGCCCACGGCGCCACGGCGCCCTTGTGCAGGGTCTTGTCGCGGTCGGGGATCACCAGATCGGCGTCGAACGCCAGCTTGACCCCCAGGCCGTCGCAGACCGGGCAGGCGCCGAAGGGGTTGTTGAACGAGAACAGCCGCGGCTCGATCTCGCTGATGGTGAAACCCGACACGGGGCAGGCGAACCGTTCGGAAAACAGGATGGAGCGCGGCGCGGTCTCACCTTCCGCCGTCGAGGCCCATTCCGCATTGGCGATGCCGTCGGCCAGACCCAGCGCCGTCTGCAAGCTGTCAGCGTAGCGCGCTTCCTGATCCGGCTTGGTGACGATCCGGTCTACGACGATGTCGATGTCGTGCTTGAACTTCTTGTCCAGCGTCGGCGCTTCGTCGATCGGATAGAACTGGCCGTCGATCTTCAGGCGCTGGAAGCCCTGTCGCTGCCACTCGGCGATTTCCTTCTTGTACTCGCCCTTACGGCCGCGAACGACAGGGGCGAGCAGCAGGATGCGCTCGCCATCGGGCAGGGCGACCAGCTTGTCGACCATCTGGCTGACGGTCTGGCTCTCGATCGGGAGGCCGGTCGCCGGCGAATAGGGCACGCCCACACGCGCCCACAGCAGACGCATATAGTCGTGGATTTCCGTCACCGTGCCGACGGTCGAGCGCGGGTTCTTGGACGTCGTCTTCTGTTCGATCGAGATGGCTGGGGAGAGGCCTTCGATCAGATCCACGTCCGGCTTACCCATCAGCTCCAGGAACTGGCGGGCGTAGGCCGACAGGCTTTCGACATAGCGACGCTGGCCCTCGGCATAGATGGTCTCGAACGCCAGCGAGGATTTACCCGACCCCGACAGGCCGGTCATCACCACCAGCTGTTCACGCGGAATGTCGAGATCCACGCCCTTGAGGTTATGCTCGCGGGCGCCGCGAACGCGGATGAAGTTATGCTTTTCGGTCATGCTGTCCGGAGAACGCGGAGGAGGGCCGGCGGGTCCGGCGCGACATCGCTATATGGGGACGAATTGCGGGATTGAAGCAAGAACAATGTAGGAACATTGCAGCTGGCGCATCATTCCGGCGTGCACGCTTGTGTGGGCCGCACGAAACGCTCGCCCTTGGCCAGAGGAACGCCGCTGGCGTTGGCGACGCCCAGTTCCAGGCTTTCGGCGATGCGGCGAGCGCGTTCGACGAAGTGGTCGGCGGCGACGGGTGGACACAGGGTGCTCGCGGTTTCGGCGAACAGCTCAAGCCAGCGATCGAAATGCCGCGCATCGATCGGAAGGGGCAGGTGTTTCGGCATCGGCCGGCCCTGATAGACGCCGGCGGACAGGGCGACCGACGACCAGAATAGCTTCATCTGCGCCAGATGCGGCGCCCAGTCGGTGATCCGGTCCGCGAAGATCGCGCCGATCAGGGCATCGTCGCGGACGCGGGCGTAGAAGTCTTCGACCAGGGCGTCGATCATGGTTTCGTCTATGCCCGTTTCGTCCCGCAGGCGCTGGACGGCGGCCTTGCGCCGCGCGGCAGCGCCGGCGGGGTCTTCGATGCGGAAACGGCTTTGCATGACGGCTGGTCTAGCCGCCGCCAGCCTATTGGTCGAGGAAGTCGCCGGCGTTGAACGACAGGATGCAGATGGCGTCACCACCCGTCGCATCGGTCGAGCAGGAATCGACGCCGTACAGGTCGGCCTCGACCTTTGCGGTCGAGCGGAACGTGCGGCCGTCACGCTGGAATGTCGATCCGATCTTCTCGCTCCAGAGGATTAGGGCCGTGGCGAAGGCGGCGGCCGGCGCGCCCGTGCAGGTGAACAGGATGTATTCTGCGCCGTCCCCGTTGTCCGCGCGGCGATAGGCGTCGGCAGCAGCGGCCTGCTGCAGGCAGGCGGCATAGAGCCGCGCGTTGGGCGTCGGCGCCTGGGTCGGCACGGCGCTGTAGTTCGGGGGCGCAGGCGGCGCGTCCGGAGCGGTGGCGCAGGCGGCGCAAGCGAGGGCGGAGACGAGGGCGAAGGTGACGACGGGCTTCATGAAGGTCTCCTTAACGCCAAGCTTCTCACGCGGCCGTGTTCGACGCCAGACTTGCGCATTGCGGGATTACGACCCATCCTCCTTGTTCTGACGCGTTTTGCAGAAGGTATGACGATCATGATCATCGCATTGGCCACCGGTTCCGCCCTGTCCGCCATGCTGCTCGTGATCCTCAATGCCAATCAGCCCAAGCCGAAACGCGTCCCCGTCCGCACTCGCGACACTCGACAGGGTCGCCGCTAGGACGCCGGACGGCGCCACACTCTTCGACAATCTGAGCCTGACGTTCGGGCCTGAGCGCACCGGCGTCGTCGGTCGCAATGGCGCGGGCAAGACCACGCTGCTGCGCCTGCTCTCGGGCGAAGCCGCGCCGGCCGAAGGGGCTGTCGCGCGAACCGGCACGATCGGCGTGCTGGACCAGCGCTATGAGCCGACACCAGATGAAACCGTCGCTCAAACCCTGGGCGTCGGGGCGGCGCTGGCTGTTTTGGCGCGGGTTTTGGAGGGGCAGGGAACGGCTGACGATCTGGCCGAGGCGGAATGGACGCTGGAGACGCGCCTGGACGATGCCTTGCGGGACGTCGGGTTGGCGGACCTGGACTACGAACGCCCGACATCCAGTCTCAGCGGGGGCGAGCAGACGCGGTTGCGCTTGGCGCGGTTAAGGCTGGCCCTGCCCGATCTGATCTTGCTGGATGAGCCGACCAATCATCTGGATGCCCAAGCGCGGGCGCTGGTCGCCGATGTCATTGCGCGTTGGGACGGCGGGGTCGTGGTGGTCAGCCATGATCGCGAGCTGTTACGCCGGATGGACCGAATCCTTGAGGTGTCGAGCCTTGGCGTCGCCAGCTACGGCGGCGGCTATGACGCCTATGTCGAGCGAAAAGCGCTGGAACGCGAGGCGGCGACGCGGGATCTGGCCGAAGCCCAGCGAGACCTCGCCCGTGTCGGCGGCGAGGCTCAGCAGCGCGCGGAGGCCCAGTCACGCCGCGACGCCGCCGGCCGCCGCAAGGCCGCCAAGGGGGACATGCCGAAAATCCTGCTGGGCGCACGGGCCGAGCGCGCCGAAAACACGGGCGGGCGCAGCCGATTGCTCGCCGAACGTCAGGCCGAAGCCGCGCAGGATGCCTTGGCCTAAGCCCAGGCGCGCGTGGAGCGGACGCGGACGCTGGCGATCCCGATGCCGACGACCGGCCTGCCAACGGGACGGGCGGTGCTCACATTGGACCAGGCGGGCTGGGCGACACCTGAGGGGCGGGCGATCGTCGGGCCGATTGATTTGAAGCTGGTCGGGCCGGAACGGGTCGCGATCACGGGGCCGAACGGCGCGGGCAAGACGACCCTGTTGCGGCTGATCACCGGCGATCTGCAACCGACGACAGGGCGCGTCGAGCGGCCTGTGCGGGCGGTGCTGCTGGATCAGGAGGTCAAGATCCTGAGCCCGGACGAAACGCTGGTGGAGGCGTGGCGACGGTTGAACCCGAAAGGCTCGGTCAATGACGCCCAAGCGGCGCTGGCGCGGTTCCTGTTTCGCAATACGGCGGCGCAGCGCCGGGTCGGCGGCATGTCAGGCGGCGAGCGGCTGAGGGCGGGTCTGGCCTGCGTCATGACAGGCGCGACGCCGCCGCAGTTGCTGGTTCTGGACGAGCCGACGAACCAACTCGACCTGGACGCCATCGCGGCGGTCGAAGAGGCGCTGAAGGCCTATGACGGCGCCTTGATCGTCGTGAGCCACGACGTGGATTTCCTGGCGGCGCTGAAGATCACGCGCACGGTCCAGCTCTGAGGTCGTCAGCCCCAGGCCTCGACGGCGCCCTTGCGACGAACCATCGACGGGCTGGACAGTTGGGTGCGCGGCTCGGCTTCGGCCCGGCCGAACAGCCAGCCTTGGCCGTATTCGACGCCCGCCGCCTTGAGTTCTGCGGCGACGCCTTCGGTTTCGATCATCTCGGCGATGGTTTCCAGCCTCATCGAACGGCACATTTCGACGATGCTGTGCAGCATAGCCTTGGAGCGTTGGTCGGTCTGGATATCGCGAACGATGGCCCCGTCGATCTTGACCGAGTCCACCGACAGTTTGCGCAGATAGTCGAAGGCGGCGGCTCCCGCGCCGAAATCGTCGATGCAGACCTTGATGCCGGCTTCGCGCAGCGCAGCCAAGCGACGGTCGGCGGCTTCGATGTCTGCGACGGCGGAGGTTTCGGTCACCTCGACCATCAGGCGACGACGTTCCTCGGGCGCGCCGGCGGTCATGCGCAGCAACTGCTCGACGTAGGTGTCGTCGCCCAGAGAGGCGCCCGAAACATTGATCGCCATCTTCAGCAGGCCGGCGCCGGGCTGGCGCATCCGCTTCAGCACCTTCTCCGCCACGGCGAGATCGAATGACTCGATCATGTCCAGCTCCTCGGCCATGCGGATGGCTTCGGCAGGACCGCTGTTGCCGCTGAATCGGGTCAGGGCCTCGAAGTGATGGACGGCTCGGGAATCCAGATGGACGATGGGCTGATAGTGGACCTGGAACTCGCGTGATTTGACCAGACTGCGGAAGGTCTCGGCGTCGCGGAAGGTGCGCTTCAGGGAGTCTGCGAAGGCGATCTGCGGATTGGCGAGGCCGTCGCCCTTCAGGCAGCCTTCGATGGCGAACCGCATGGCGCGCAGCACGCACAGGGAATCCGATCCGGGCGGGACGGGCGAGCTGAAAGCCTCCGCGCCCAGCGACAGGCCTTCGGCGCGACCGGCTTCCACGATTTCGGCGGCGATGTCGCGACGGTCGTTGGCGGGGCGGAGAAGGGCATAGCGGACTCCGGTGACCTGTGACGCGCTCGATCCCTCGACGGCGGCGGACTGAAGCGTGGCCTCGATGCGGCGGTTCAGACGGTCGGCGGCTTCGCCGGTCACATTCTCCAACCCGGTAATGTCGAGGAAGGAAAGGGCCAGGTCGGGGTTGGACTCCAGCACGCGCCCGGCATCGGCCAGGAAATCCTCCGGTTCTAAAAGCGGGCGTGTTTCCAGATGCTCCAGCGCAAAGGCCGGGCCTTCGTAGGAGATGGCGCACGAGACGCCCGGCGCCATCTGCGGCAGGACGAAGGCGCGGAAAGAGGCGCGGCGCACGCGGTCTGGGCCGGCCGCCACAAGGATCGACGTCGCCGGAATACGCACGCCGGCCTTCATGCCTTGCAGGGCGGTCAGGGTGGAGGCGCCGTCGTGCAGCAGATCGAGCAGGGGACGCCCGGTCCAGGTGGCGCCCGCGTCCTCGCCGGCCACGGCGCCCGCGCCGATCGCAAAGGCGACCACGCCCTTCGGATCCACCTCCACCAGCGTGTCGGCAGAAGCGAAGGCCAGGCCTAGGAGGCGGGTGGTCAGCGTCATGAGGCCATGCTGGCACACAGTCGCTTAAAAAATAGGCAATGACCCTTAGGACGCGAACCGTGATCGGCGAACTATGAAGGGGCGTCCCGTTCAGGCCATTCGGTTCAGGGCGACAGCGCGTCCGTCACCCAGCGAGGCGCGGCCGTCGGCGGCATAGGCGGAGGCGGGGGTGCGGGCGGCGGTGACCTCCGCCGCGATGGCGCGGACCAGACCCTCGGAGATTTGACGCGCGGCGTCGACGGCGCGGCTGTGTCGCGTCAGGGCCGCGTCGAACTCACGCGTGGCGTCGATCAGGGTCTTTCGATCTTCGAGCGGAGCGCCGCTCAGTAGCGCCGGATTGGCCTTCACATGGGCAGAATCGCGACGGTAGAGATTGGCCATCTCCTGGGTTTCCGACAGACCGGCGGCCACATCCTGAGGACGGCCATCAGCGAAAGCGGCTGTTTCGGCCTTCAATCGCTCGGTCAGACGTAAGGTCAGGGTCGTCAGCTGATGAACGCGCGCCTGGGCCAGTTCGGTGTCGCTCATTGCCGGCCCTCCTGCATTTTCAGCATTTCGGCCATGACGGTGTTGCTCAGGCCGATGCCGCCCGCCTTCACCGTCGACTTGGCCATTTCATCCAGCATGAAGCTGCGCCATGTCGCCTCGCCCTGGCCGCCGCCGAACAGGCCGTCGGTCGACAGGCCTTCGAACATCGGCTTCAGCATTTGCGAGATGAAGGTGGCCTCGAAGGCCTTGGCGGTTTCCGCGATCTTGTCTCGGTTAGCCGCCGTGGGCGCGGCCGCGGCGGGGCGCAGCAGATCGGCGGAAACGGTCAGGTCGGTCATGCTCACATCACCTCGATGTCGGCCTGCAGGGCGCCGGCGGCCTTGATGGCCTGCAGGATGCTGATCATGTCGCGCGGGCTGACGCCCAGGGCGTTCAGGCCGTTGACCAGGGTGGAGAGGTTGGCTCCACCGCCGACCAAACGCATCTGGGTGCCCAGATCCTCTTCGACGTTTACTTGGGTCGAAGGGACGACGGCGGTCTGGCCCCGGCTGAAGGGCGCCGGCTGGCTGACTTGCGGCTGTTCGTCCACCGATATGGTCAGATTGCCCTGGGCGATGGCGACGCGAGAGATGCGCACGGCGTCGCCCATGACGATGACGCCGTTGACCTCGTCGATGATGACCTTGGCGGGCGTATCGACGCTGACGGCCAGGTTCTCAATCCGGCTGATAAAGCCCGCCATGCCCAGTTCACCGGGGGCGCGTAGGGCAACGACGGTGCCGTTCTCGGCGAGGGCCGACCCCGGATAGGCGGCGTTGACGACGGCGGCGACGCGCTGGGCGGTGGTGAAGTCGGGGTTGCGCAGGTTCAGGCGCACCTCGTTCATATTGGCCATCTGGAAGCCGGTCTCGCGCTCGACCAGGGCGCCCGAGGCGATGCGGCCGGCGGTCGGCACGCCGCGCGTCACCGACGACCCCGACCCGCCCGACGCCGAGACGGCGCCGGTCTGGACCGAGCCTTGCGCCACCGCATAGACCTGACCGTCCGCGCCTTGCAGGCTGGTTACCACAAGCGAACCGCCCAGCAGGCTCTTGGCGTCGCACATGGAGGCCACCGACACGTCGATGCGCGAGCCGGGCGTGGCGAAGGCCGGCAGGTCGGCCGTGACCATGACGGCGGCCATATTCTTGGTGTTGGCGTTGGCCCCGCGAATGTTGACGCCCAGCCGCTCGGTCATGCCTTCCAGCGACTGGCGGGTGAAGGGGCAGTTGCGTAAGGAATCGCCCGTCCCGTTCAGCCCCATGACCATGCCGTAGCCGACCAACTGGTTGCCGCGCACGCCCTCGACGGCGGCGATGTCCTTGATGCGCGATTGCGACTGGGCCAGCGCCGAGGTCGCGCCGCCGGCGACGACGAGCGTCGCGGCGACGGAGGCGATCAGGCGGGCAAGCAGATTTTGCATCGGTCAGGCGTCCACGCAACGTTATGCCGTCATCAGTGCGAGGATCGTGCCGGAGAATTAACGACGTGAATTCAATGCCGATCGACCTTTCACGGCCAAAGAAGCGGCAGGATTTGCCGGGGCGTTAACCAAACAGTCATCGCCGCCCGTCATCCATGGTTTCATGACGTGGAGCACCTGCACATGAAGGTTGTCGGCCCCAACGGCGTCAGCACGCCTGCGAGCACACGTCCGACGCGATCCGCCAGCGGCTTTTCGCTGGGCCAGACTGCGGCTGCGTCCGCGCCCGCTGCAACGACTGCCAGCGCCGCAACGGGCGGAGTCTCTGACGTCTCGGCCCTGATGGCCCTTCAAGGGGTCGAGGGGCCGCTGGAGAAGCGACGTCGCGCGATCCGGCGCGGCAGCGGTCTTCTGGATCGCCTTGACGAAATCAAGCTGGCCCTGCTGAACGGCGACGCCGACGAGGGGGCTCTGGATCGACTGGCGCGGAGCCTGCGCGAAGAGCGCGCCGATGACGACGACAAGGACCTAGCCGCCTTGCTGGATCAGATCGACCTGCGCGCTTCAGTCGAACTGGCGAAGGCGGAAATGCGCCGCAACCGCCCCTGATAAGAAATAATCGTCTGACATCAGGCGGCTAAGCTTCGGTAGTGAGTGACTTTTGCCACTGTCAGACGGTTAGTCGCCCTATTTTCATCACGGAATCGAGAACCGCGTTGCCGCGACTCGACGGGCTGATTATACGGCCATCTACGCCACAGGGGGGCGTGTTAGAGAGCGTGAGATCGATGAGCGCCTTGGCGTCCGTTGTGTCCGACGAAACCGGCCCGTATCGGCCGTCTGACAGCGAGCCGTTCATGAACGAACGGCAGCAAGCCTATTTCAAGAAGAAGCTGCTGGCCTGGAAGGATGAGATCCTTCGCGAGTCCAAGGGCACGGTCGTCAATCTGAAGGCCGAGACCGAAAACCACCCCGATCTGGTGGACCGGGCGTCTTCGGAATCCGATCGCGCGCTGGAGTTGCGCACTCGCGACCGCCAACGCAAATTGATCTCCAAGATCGACGACGCGCTGCGCCGGATCGAGGACGGCTCCTACGGCTACTGCGAGGACACGGGCGAACCCATCAGCCTGGGTCGTCTGGAAGCCCGTCCGACGGCGACACTGTCGGTCGAAGCCCAGGAGCGCCACGAACGCCGCGAACGCGTTCACCGCGACGACTGAGGTTTAAGCCTTCCGCGCCTTGACTTCGCCGGGTTGCGGGGCGACCTAGCCGCCTCGCTTTCGAGGTCGTCTATCCATGTCCGTCAAGGTTCGTTTCGCCCCGTCGCCCACGGGTAAGCTGCACGTCGGCAATGTCCGTACCGCCTTGGTGAACTGGATGTTCGCCAAGGGGCAGGGTGGATCGTTCGTCCTGCGCATCGACGATACCGACCTGGCGCGCTCCACGCCCGAGTTCGAACAGGGAATCGAAGACGACCTGACCTGGCTGGGGATGCCGTGGGACGAGCGTTATAATCAGTCTAAGCGGTTCGATCGCTACGAAGAAGCGGCCGCTAGGCTGAAGGCGTCGGGGCGGCTTTATCCCGCCTATGAGACCGCCGACGAGCTGGACCGTCGTCGCAAGGTGCAACTGTCGCGCGGCCTTCCGCCGATCTATGACCGCGCGGCGCTGGAACTGACCGAAGAGCAGAAGGCCGCATACGAAGCCGAAGGGCGCCGTCCCCATTGGCGCTTCAAGCTGGACGGCAAGCGCGTCGCCTGGGAAGACCTGGCGCGCGGTCATGCGGAGGTGGACACCGCCTCGATGTCGGACCCGGTGCTGATCCGCGAGGACGGCCTGTTCCTCTATACCCTGCCGTCGGTGGTCGATGACATCGACATGGCCATCACCCACATCATCCGGGGCGAGGATCACGTCACCAACACTGGCGCGCAGATCGAAATCTTCGAAGCGTTGGGCGCGACGGTTCCGGGCTTTGCGCACATGCCATTGCTGGTCGGCGCCGACGGCGCGGCCCTGTCCAAGCGTCTGGGATCGCTGTCGATCAGCGACATGCGTGACCAAGGCTATGAGCCGATCGCAATCACCAGCCACCTCGGCCGGATCGGGACCTCCGATCCTCTGGAAGTCGGCGCCTCGGTCGAAGCTCTGGGGCAGAGCTTCGCCTTCTCCAAGATGGGCCGTTCGCCGGCGCGTTACGATACGGCGGATCTGGACCGGCTGAACGCCCAGGCGCTGCACGTCATGGACTATGAGACGGCGCAGCCGCGTCTTCAGGCTCTCGGCGCCGATCTGGGCGAAGCCTTCTGGAATACGGTGCGGGGCAATCTGACGAAGTTCGCCGACGTCGCGGACATGGCGCAGATCGTCCGTGGTCCGATCCAACCCGTCATCGAAGATACGGTCTTCATCGAAACGGCGCTGCGTCTGCTGCCGGAAGTGATCGACGAGAACGCCTGGTCGGCGTGGACCTCGGCCGTCAAGGCCGAGACGGGCGCGAAAGGCAAGGCGCTATTCATGCCGCTGCGTCTGGCGCTGACGGGCCAGCAGCACGGGCCGGACATGGCGGCCATGGCGCCGCTGATCGGTCGCGAAACCATCCAGCGGCGTCTGAGAGGCGAGGCGGCCTAAGCCGCCTCACGCAGTCTAGGCGTTGCAGACAGCCAGTTCGTCGGCGCTCAGGGCGACACCCTTGTACGAGAAGGCGGTCACGGGACCGAACTTCTGAACCACGCGGCGGCAGGCGCGCGTCGCGGGCTGTTCCGTGCCGCCAGCAGCGGTGCAGGTCGCGCCTTCGCAGGACCACCGAGCACCGTCGATGATGGTGGCGCGTGCGGGCGCCTTGGCGGCGTCGGCCAGCGTCAGGCTGGTGGCGGCGGGGGCTTGGGCGACCGCGGGGGCGGCGGCGAACAGGGCGGCGGCGATCAGCAGAGCGCGCATGTATAAACTCTCCGAAATGAAGAACGGCGTCATGCCGCTGCGCTCCCATGTCAGTTTTCGATAAAAACTGTCAAGCCGCGCGCAGCGGATTATGAGCGATGATCACTTATCGATGATCATGTTTCAATTGCGGCGCATCGCCGCCGGCCTGAACCTGCGCCATCGCCTCTTCGACAGTTTCGGCCACGGTCCAGGCGTCCAGGAACGATGGGGGCGTCATTCCTTCCGCGACGCTGTGCTTCATCAGGTCGAAAAAGCCGTTCCAGAAGCCGTTCAGGTTCAGGAAAACGACCGGTTTGTGGTGCAGGTCCAGACGCTTCCAGGACAGCAGTTCCACAACCTCTTCCAGGGTGCCGATGCCGCCGGGCGCGACCACGAAGGCGTCGGATTGGTCGTACATCAACTGTTTGCGCTCGTGCATCGAGGTGACGACGACGGTTTCGACCTCGTCGAACAGGCGTTCGCGGCTGCGCAGGAAGGCCGGCATGATGCCGACGACCCGGCCGCCCGCCTCATGCGCGCCACGCGCGGAGGCCCCCATCAAACCCACGCCGCCGCCGCCATAGACCAGCCGCCAGCCGGCCTCGGCCGCCGCCTTGCCGAAGGCGTAGGCCGCCTCGGTATAGGAGGGATCGGCGGTCTCGGAGGCGCCGCAAAACAGGCAGACGGAAGAGCCGGCGAACGGCAGGAACGAAACGGGGGGCAGGGACATGGAGCCTCGAAGAAAACGAATAGGCGGCCTGGCCATGGCCAAACCGACGGCGCTCAAGCTAACACAGGCTCAAGCCGCTGGGTCGCCAGTCCTATATCGTAGAGGCGCAGGATGAAACGTTGGATGATGGTCGCGTGTGTCGCGGCCCTGGCTACCGCAGCCTGTTCCGATCAGCAGGGCGGCGTGGCGGGGCCGACGGGGGCCGACGAGGCCTCGCCCTGGGTTCGCCCGCCCCAGATCGATGGCGTGACGCGCGACGGCGGCGTCCTGGTGCTGCGCGGCGGGGCGGGGCCCAATGCGCGTGTCGTGCTGCGTGCGCCGGATACTGCGGCCGTGGCGACGACGGCGGACGGCGCGGGGCGTTTCGAACTGCGATTGCCGCCGCTGAGCGGCGATGTGCGTTTTACGCCCGAGGTGCAGGTGGGCGAGGACGCCGCCGTCTCGCCCGAGACCCTGGTGGTGATCCAGGGCGGGGCCGGTCCCGTCGCCCTGATTGCCCCTGGCCAGCCGACGGTTCGCCTCGATGGCGGCGAAGGGCTGGATGCTGTGGATTCGGACGGTGCGACCCTGATGGCGTCCGGCCGGACAAATGGGGCGGCGCCGTCGATCAACATCAACGGCGCAGATATGGCGCCGACGGCGATCGGGCGCGGCCGTTGGCGGGCGGTCATCGGACAGTCGGGTGCGGCGACGATCACGGTGAATGGCAAGCGCTTCGACTATCCGGGCGCGGGCGCGGCTGGGAGCTTCGTCGTCGAGCGGGCGGGGGCAGGCTGGCGGGTCACCTGGCCTGTCGATCCAGCGGGGCGTCAGACGACATGGCTGCCGGACTGAAGGGCGCTTAACGATCTGGAAACCATTTCGGTTAAGGAATGGGCTGTCCTCAGGGACACCATCACCGAACCTGCTTGCAGCCCGGCGCCCGCCGGGCTTCTTTTTTCGCCCGTCGATCAGCCCTTTCTCGGCGTATCCTCTACGTTCTCGGTGCGATCGCGGAACAGGGCGGCGCGGGCGAGCAGGATCAGGGTGACCGGGGTTGTTACGGTTAGGAACAGGCCGATCAGGATCTCGCGCGGCATCAAACGGCGCTCGACAGTCGTAAACCAGACGATCGACGCCAGCAGGACCAGCGCCATGCCCAGCGTGGCCCCGAGCGTCGGAGCGTGGACGCGCTCATAGAAGGTCTTCAGCCGAACCAGCCCAACCGCGCCCAGCAGCGAGAGGGCCGACCCGATGACCGCCAGGGCGACGACGACGATGGCGGCCCATGCGGGAACATCAGCCTCGGTCATTCGATCACCTCGCCGCGCATCAGGAATTTTGCCAGAGCCACGGTTGCGGCGAAGCCCAACATGCCGATCACCAGGGCGGCCTCGAAATAAAGCTGGCTGTTGGTGCGGATGCCGAATACCACCACCAGCAGCATGCCGTTTAGATAAAGGGTGTCCATGCCCAGTACGCGATCCTGGGCGCGCGGACCGTGAATGATCCGCCATGCCGCCAGGGCCATGGCGCAGATCAGCATCAGTTGTGCCAGACCCAGGCCCCAGCTCAGCACCGCCGCCGTCATTCGAAAATCTCCATCAGCCGGCGTTCGTAGCGATCCTTGATCAGCCGCACCCAGGTCTCTTCATCCACCAGATCCAGCACGTGCAGCAGCAGACGGCCGGTCGCGGCTTCGTACTCGACCCACAGGGTGCCGGGCGTCGAGGTGATGATGATGGCCAGGACCGCCAGACCATATCGATCGCGCAGGTCCAGCGGGATGTGGATGAAACCGGATGTGCGCTCATGCCGTCGCCGCCCCAAAATGATGTGCGACACCGCCCAGTTGGAGCGCACGATGTCGCCGATGACGTCGATGGCGAGGCGTATTATGGCCATCGGCGACTTCACCCGCACGCGATCCACGCCCAGCGCCAACATGATGATCGGCGCCAGAAGGGCCAGCAGCACCGCGAGCGCCAGAGACGGCGGCGCGACCGAGGCGCTGAGCAGGATTGAGGCGACGAACAGGCCGAGTGAAAGGATGGGGTAGGGAAGGACGCGTCTCATCGACCGCCCCCGCCCAGTACCGCATGAATGTAGCCTTGCGGTTCAGCCAGCCAGGCCGCCGTGTGGTCGGTGTAGATCAACGCGGAGCCAGCGAAGATGGCCAGAAACACGCAGGCGCCGAGCAGGGCTGCGACCGCCGTCAGCTCGGCCGCACCCACCACGAAAGCCGGCGCATCCTCGTCGCGCGTCCAAATCGCGCCGACGCCCAGGCGCGTCAGGCCGATCAAGGCGCCGAGGCTGGACACGGAAAGCACGGCGACCAGCGTCCAGGCCGCCGCATCGCCAACGCCGACCAAGGCGCTGATCATCGAAAGTTTTCCCACGAAGCCGGCCAAGGGCGGCAGGCCGGCGACCATCAGGGTGCAGATCAGAAAGGCGCCGCCCAGGGCCGCGACGGCCGCCGGGATGACCAGGCCTGGCTCGTTGCGCTCTTCGTCGTCGAACGGATCACGATACTCGTCATCGAAAACAGCGCGCGCCTCGCCGACGTCAGCTTCACGTCCGCGCTGGAGAATCTCGGCCAGCAGAAACAGGGCTGCGCAGGCCAGGGTGGAACCGATCAGGTAGAAGAGCGCGCCGCTGAGGGTCGCCGCATCGCCGACGCCCAGGCTGGCCAGAACGGTGCCGGAAGAAATCATCGCGCCGAACCCGGCGGCGCGCGACAGATCGCGAGAGGCGATCAGGCCGAATGTGCCGAACGCTATGGTCGCCAGTCCGCCGACGAACAGCCAAGTTAGGCCAAATCCGGCGGAGGCGCCCGCGTCGGCGCCGAACAGCAGCAGACTGAGGCGGATGACCACATAGACCCCGACCTTGGACAGGATGGCGAAGACCGCCGCCGCCGGCGCACTAGCCGCCGAATAGGTCGGGGTCAGCCAGAAGCCCAAGGGCCACATGGCGCATTTGATCAGGAAGGCCGTGCCTAGCACCGCCGCTCCGATATGGAATAGCCCCAGGTCATCCGTTGCGACGGTCGCGACCCGCGTTGCAACATCAGCCATGTTCAGCGTGCCGGTCACACCGTAGATCAGGCTGACGCCGATCAGAAACAGCAGGGATGCGGTCAGATTGACGGCGATATAGATCACGCCCGCCCGCACCCGCGCCTCGCCCGACCCATGCAGCGCCAGTCCGTATGAGGCGGCCAGCATGATTTCGAAAAAGACGAACAGGTTGAACAGGTCGCCGGTCAGCAGGGCGCCGTTCACCCCCATAATCAGAAGCAGGAACAGGGCGTGGAAGCGCGGTCCCGCTCGGTCCCATCGCGCCAGGGCGAAAATCAGGGCGCATCCACCCAGAACGCTGGTCAGCGCGACCATCATCGTCGACAGACGGTCGGCCACCAGGACGATGCCGTAAGGCGCAGCCCACGATCCCAGGCGGTAAACACGCGCAGTATCGCCGCCGCCGACGGCGCCGTTCGCGCTCTCGTGCAGCAGAACCAGGGCCATGACCAGAATGGCGGCCATTGCGCTCAAGCTGAGCACCGCCTTCAGCGTTCGACGACGCTCGTCCAGCAGCAGCATGGCGGAGGCGATGATCATCGGCAGGACGATGGGGCCGATGATCAGATGGGCGTTCCAGTCGATCATGCGTCCGGCTCCTTGCCATCGACATGATCGCTGCCGGTGATGCCGCGCGCGGCCAGAATGACGACCAGGAACAGCGCCGTTAGCGCGAAGCTGATGACGATCGCGGTGAGGACCAGCGCCTGCGGCGTCGGGTCGGTGTAGCGCGCGGGATCGGAGACCTCACCCGCCAGCACGGGCGGCGCGCCCGACCTCAGCCGTCCCATGGCGAAGATGAAGATATTCACCGCATAGGACAGCAGCGACAGCCCCATGATCACCTGGAAGGTGCGCGGGCGCAGCAGCAGCCAGACACCCGAGGCCGACAGCACGCCGATGGCGAGGGCGAGAACCAGCTCCATCATGACGGCTCTCCTTCGTCGGCGTCTCTTTGCTTGGGTTTGCGCAGCGACTGGTGCGCCAGGGCGACTAAGGTCAGGACCGTGGCGCCCACCACCAGAACAACCACGCCCAAGTCGAACAGCACGGCGCTGGCCAAGGGCACGCGGCCCAGGATCGGCAGGTCGGCATACTGGAACCAGGAGGTCAGGAAGGGATAGCCGAACAGCCACGATCCGATCCCGCTGAGGGCGGCGATCATCAGGCCGGCCCCAATCCAGAAGATAGGCCGGATCGCCAGCCGCTCTTCGACCCACCGGGCGCCCGAGGCCATATACTGAAGGATGAAGGCGATCGACAGGGCCACGCCCGCCGCGAAACCGCCGCCCGGCAGGTCATGCCCGCGCAGGAACAGGTGAACGGCGAGCAGGATGATGAAGGGAAACAGCCAGCGCATGACCACGCGTGGGATCAGCATGGTCTCGTTCAACGTATCGCCCTCCGATCGCGTCTCATGATCGCGGTCGGAGGCGTCCTGCACGCTCTGCTGACTGGGATTGGACAGTGTGTCGTCGGCGGGACGGAAGCGGCGCAGCAGGGCGAAGATCGTCAGACCGACAATGCCCAGAACCGTAATCTCGCCGAAGGTGTCGAAGGCACGGAAGTCGACCAGGATGACGTTGACGATGTTGCGCCCGCCTGCGTCCTTGTAGGCGTGCTCGACGAAGAAGCGCGAAATCCCCTCGATCGATGGGCGCGTCATGATGGCGTAGGAAATGGCCGCCAAGGATGTGCCGACGGCGGCGGCGATGATCAGGTCGATACGGCGACGGCGGCGAGACCGCTTTTCCATGGCCTGTGGCAGGCGAATGGTTTCAAGCCGTTTCGGCAGCCAGCGCAGGCCCAGCAGCAACAGGACCGTGGTCACAACCTCGACCAGCAACTGGGTCACGGCCAGATCCGGCGCCGACAGCCAGACGAAGGATAGGCAACTGGCCAGACCTGCGCCGCCCATCAGAACCACCGCCGCCAGCCGGTGATATTTCGCCTGCCATGCCGCCGCGACTGCACAACTGGCGCCGACCAGCCAAAGACCGGCGAAGGCCCAGTTGGACAGTGTCAATGTCGGCATGATCGGGCGGATGACCAATCCTGCGCCGATCGCCGCCAGCCCGCCCGCCAGCAGGGCGACCAAGACGATGGCCCGCAGCTGTGGCTGCTGTCGTGTGGCCCCGAACAGGCGAACCATCGCCTCCGACCCCTTGAACAGGCCGGTCATGGTTCGCTCGAACAACCAACCGCCGTTCAGACGCTTCCAGCCCCACGGTCCGCCGCGCGGGTTGGCGTTGATGCGTTTGCCGAAGACGACATAGAGGCCCACCCCGCCGGCCAGAGCGATCAGGCTCAGCACCAGCGGCACGTTGAACCCGTGCCACAGGGCCAGGCTGTAATAGGGCAGGTCGAAGCCCAGCACCGAAACGGCGGCGCTCTTCAGGAACGGCCCCACCGTCACAGCCGGGAAGATGCCGACCACCAGACACAGCGCGACCAGCACCTCGACGGGGCGCCGCATCCAGGCAGGCGGCTCGTGCGGGATGCGATCCAGCTCGGTCGGAGCCGGGCCGAAGAAGGTCGCGTGGATAAAACGTAGGGAATACAGAACGCTGAAGGCGCTGGCCAAGGTGGCCAGGGCGGGCAGCAGCATGTTCAGGCCGTGCGTATGAGCGCTGGCCACCGCCTCGGCCAGGAACATTTCCTTGGATAGGAAACCGTTCAGCAGCGGCACGCCCGCCATTGCGGCTGCGGCAACCATGGCCAGGGTCGCCGTGAAGGGCATGAAGCGAAACAGACCGCTGAGCTTGCGCATGTCCCGCGTGCCGGCCTCGTGGTCGATGATGCCGGCGGCCATGAAGAGCGACGCCTTGAAGGTGGCGTGGTTCACCGTGTGGAAGATGGCCGCGATACAGGCCAGCGGACTGCCCAGCCCCAACAGCAGCACGATCAGGCCCAGATGGCTGATCGTCGAATAGGCCAGCAGGCCTTTGAGATCATGCTGGAAGATGGCGCACCAGGCGCCGAGCAGCAGCGTCGCCAGGCCCATGCCGCCGACGATCAGATACCAGCTCTCGGACCCCGCCAGAACGGGCCAGAAGCGGATCAGCAGGAAGATCCCCGCCTTCACCATGGTCGCGGAGTGTAGATAGGCGCTGACCGGCGTCGGCGCGGCCATGGCGCGGGGCAGCCAGAAGTGGAACGGAAACTGCGCGCTCTTGGTCATCGCGCCGAGCAGCAGCAGAATCAGCGCTGGCAGATACAGCGGGCTGGTCTGGATCGCCTCTCGTGACGCCAGGACGACATCGAGATCGTAACTGCCGACGATCCGCCCGATCAAAATCATGCCGACCAGCAGGGCGATGCCGCCCATGGCCGTCATCGTCAGCGCCATGCGCGACCCTTCGCGCGCAGCAGGATTCTGGTGCCAATACCCGATCAGCAGGAAGGAAAAGAGGCTGGTCAGCTCCCAGAAGACCACCAGCTGGATCAGATTGCCCGACAGCACCACGCCCTGCATCGCGCCCATGAAGGCCAGCAGGAAGGAGAAGAACCGCGGCACCGGATCCTTCGGCGACATGTAATAGCGGGCGTACAGCACCACCAAGGCGCCAATCCCCAGGATCAGGGCGCTGAACAGCCACGACAGTCCATCCAATCGCAGCACCAGATTTACGCCGAGCGACGGCAGCCACGGGATTTCGTAGCGCAGCGTCTCGCCGTCCTGGAACATCGGCCATAGTGCAGCCAGACACCCCAGGCTGATCAAGGCCACGACCCAGGACAGGATGGCGGCCGAGGTGCGTGCATGACGCGGCAAGCCGGACGCGACGATGGCGCCAAGGAACGGCAGGACCAGGATGACGACGAGAAGCAAGCTGATGGACATCGAGGCGGGGCGGCTCTCCTGGATCGCGGGGGATAGCTTAGCCAACGCTCAAGGTTGGCCAAGGTTCGCTTGGATCTACGGACAGGGGAGGGGTGCGTCAAAGCGACACCACAGCGCGGGACGCCTGCGCCCAACAGCTCGGCTGTCGTTCGAAGAAGATCAGGCAGTGTGGAAAGTTTCTGACCTAACGCCTTGTCTGGCCTCAGTCTTTACCCCGAGTGGCTCCGCAGGTAGGATTCGAACCTACGACCAGCCGATTAACAGTCGGCTGCTCTACCACTGAGCTACTGCGGAACATCTGCTCGGGAGGCGGGCGTATAGCAGCGGCCGTTCCGATCTTGCAATGGGAAAACGAGCCAATCGAAACGATATTTATCGACGACCCTGACGACCCGCGTGTCGCGGCCTATCGCGATATCCGCGAGCGCGATCTGACGGGGCGTCAGGGGTTGTTCATCGCGGAAGGGGAGGTGGTGGTGCGTGGACTGGCGTCGACGGCGTCGCGCTGTCGGCCCCTGTCGCTGCTGCTGGCGGAAAAGCGCGTTGCGGCCTTGGGCGATGTCATTACGTATTTGCCGCCCGCGACGCCCGTCTATGTGGCAGCCCAAGCCGTGCTGGATCGGATCGCGGGGTTCGAACTGCATCGGGGAATTCTGGCCTTGGGCAAAAAGCCTGAGCCGCTGTCGTTGGACGATGTCCTGGCGGATATCGGGCCGCAGGACGTGTTCGTCGTGGCCAGCGGGATCGGCAACCACGACAATGTCGGCGGCCTATTCAGGAACGCCGCCGCGTTCGGCGCCAAGGCGGTGCTGCTTGGTCCGACCTGCTGCGACCCCTTCTACCGCAAGGCGATTCGCGTTTCGGTCGGCGCGGTGCTGCGTACGCCGTTCGTCGTCGCCGGCGCGACGGACATTATCGAAGCCCTGCAGCAGGCCGGCGTCGAGGTCTTGGCGCTGACGCCTTCGGCGACCGAGCGGCTTTCGGACTACAGGCGCGTCGGACGGGTCGCTCTGATGCTGGGGTCGGAAGGGCCGGGGCTGCCCAGGGATTTGATCGATCGTTGCCGGCCGATCGGCATCGCTATGGCGGGCGGGTTCGATTCGCTGAATGTCGCGGCGACCAGTGCGGTTGCACTGCATCATCTGACGACGACGGCGCTTACTCGATTCTGAAAACGCGAAGGTCGCCCCGAGGGGCGGCCTTCGTCCGTATCGTCGCGATGGAGGCCTGACCGGGAATCGAACCCGGGTGCAAGGATTTGCAGTCCTCTGCGTCACCACTCCGCCATCAGGCCGCTTTTTGTCCCCGATTTCTCGGGGGGCGGTCATCGCGAGGGGCGTTCGCTATCAGATCGGATTGTCCGCTGCAACGCACGGACCTATAAGCGCGCGAGATTTCCTCCCGGATTATCGTTGAAGGCTGCCTACAGATGGATTTCACCGCAGAGCGCAAGGCCATGGTCGACTCGCAGGTGCGGGTGAACGACGTGACGGATCGCGCGATTCACCTGGCCATGATGGCCGTGCCGCGTGAAAAATACTGCGCGCCCGACCGCGCTTTCGCCGCCTATTCCGAAGTGGCGGTGATAATCGCGGGAGAGCGGCGCCTGATGCCGGCGCGCGACGTCGCCAAGCTGCTGCAAGCGGCCGATGCGCGCGAGGGCGAGAAGGCCCTGGCCATCGCCGCGCCCTACGCCGCCGCCCTGCTGGCCCGTATGGGCGTCAGCGTGACGGCTCAGGAATCGGACGACGCCGTGTTCGCCGTGGTCGGCGAGGCCTTATCGGACGCGGGCGTGGCGACCGTCGTCGCGCCGTTGGCTCAGCCGACCGGCGAAGGATGGGATCTGATCATTTCCGAAGGCGGCGTCGAGAGCCTGCCCGAATCGTGGGGCGCGGCCCTGCGTCCCGGCGGCCGGATCGTCGTGGTCGAACGTCGCGGCGCCATCGGCAAGGCGGCCCTGTACGTTCAGACGCGCGAAGGCCTGTCGCGCCGCGAACTGTTCGATTCGTCGCCTGCGGTCCTTGCCGAGCTGAAGCCGGCCCCCACTTTCGCGCTGTAAGATCAAAGAGACGCGCGGTTGCGACGGAAATCCCGTTCGCAACCGTGAAGAAAACTTAACTGGCGTGTGGTTCGGTCAGGCCGCAGTTACGCTTGAGAAAACATTCGGGCGTTCTTCGGAGCGTCACGCAAGGACGGACAATGTTGAAACGCTCGCGTGTGCTGGCTTCGGCCGCTGTGGTCGCCGTGATGACCGGTCTGGGCGCACCGGCCTGGGCTGAGACGCTGCAGGACGCCATCGCCCTGGCCTATCGGACCAATCCCAACCTGCTGGCCCAGCGCGCCAACCAGCGTGCGCTGGACGAGACGGTGGTTCAGGCGCGGTCGGGCCTGCGCCCGACCATCGGCGCTTCGGCAGGCGTGGACTACACCCGCAGCGACTTCCCCGCCGTGACCCAGTTCGTCGACACGAACGGCGACGGCATACCCGACACCCAGGTCACGACCTCGTCGTCCGAAACCGAAGGCGCCAATGTCGGTGTCAGCGTCAGCCAGAATGTCTGGACCGCCGGTCGCACCTCGCGCGCCATCGACCAGGCCCGCGCCAGCGTCCTGGCCGGCCGTGAGAACCTGCGCGAGATCGAGCAGTCGGTCATGCTGTCGGTGATCCAGGCCTATGTGAACGTCACCCGTGACATGGAAATCCTGCGTATCCGTCAGGAGAACCTGACGGTGCTGCAACGCCAGCTGGAGGAAACCAGCGCCCGTTTCGAGGTCGGTGAGATCACCCGCACCGACGTGGCCCAGGCCGAAGCCTCGCAGGCGCAGTCCGAAGCCGATCTGGCGAACGCCCAGGCCCAGTTGTCCACGTCGCGCGCCGCCTATGCCGCCGTCATCGGCCAATCGCCGTCCGATCTGGAAGCCGCGCCGGTCTTGCCGGAAGTGCCCAGCGACTTCGACGTCGCCATCGAGACGGCGTTGCAGCGCAATCCCGCTGTCCTGGCCGCGACCTATCAGCTGCAAAGCGCCGAGGCGGCCGTCGCCGCCGCCCGTTCGGAATATCTGCCGTCGGTGCGCGCCACCGCCTCCTATGGCGGTTCGACCAACGATCTGGGCGACTTGGGCGAACTGGCTGATCGCCGCAGCTTCACGGCCGGCGCCACCCTGTCGGTGCCGCTGTTCACCGGCGGTCTGAACCGCTCGCGTGTCGCCCAGGCCTTGGAGCGCGCCAACGCGGCCCAGATCGGCATCGAGGGCGAGCGCCGCACGGTGCTTCAGAACGTCAGCTCGGCCTACGCCCAGGTGCTATCGACCCGCGCTACGGTCGCGGCCGGCACCGAAGCGGTTCGCGCTGCATCGGTCGCGGCCGAAGGCGTGCGCCAGGAAGCCCAAGTCGGCCTGCGCACCACGCTGGACGTGCTGAACCAGGAGTTGGCGCTGCGCAACGCCCAGACTGCGGTCGCCAGCGCCCGCGCCGCCGAATACGTCGCCCGCGCCTCGCTGTTGGCCGCTATGGGCCAGCTGGAAGGCCCGGCGCTGAACCCGACGATCGAGGCCTATGATCCGGCTGCCAACTACGACCAGGTCAAGGGACGCGGCGGCCTGCCGTGGGACGGCGTGATCGAGACGTTGGACCGCGTGGCCTCGCCGCCGATCGTGACCACGCCTGACACCGCCGACGCGCCGATCGACGCTCAGCTCAAGGGCGAGGTCGTGCGCACGGCGCCGCAGAACTGACCGCGTCGAATACGGACGGAAACCGCCCGTTGATTCCGACGGGCGAAGATGCGACGACAAGGCACAGGTTTCGAGCGATCCGTCGTTCGGCGCCCACCCCTTCTACCCAGGCCTCGCCCAAGGTTGCGCCATGACCGATCAGTCCGCCCAGGAACCGACCATGGAAGAGATTCTGGCGTCGATTCGCCGGATCATCTCTGAAGACGAGGCCCCGGCCGAAATGCCGGCCGCCGCCATGCCGGAAGCCACGCCTGAGCCGGTTCCCGAGGCGCTGGCTGCCGAAACCATCTTCGCCGCCCCGGTCGAGCCGACGCCGGAATCCGGCGCCGTCGAAGACGACGTGCTGGAACTGACCGACCGTTATGAGGCGCCAGCCGAGACCATCGGCGATCTGGACGTGGTCGAACATTCGCCCGCGCCCTATCAGCCCGAGCCTGAACCCGCGCCGGCTTACGAATCGGCTCCCGAGCCGGCCCCGGCCTACGACACCCTGGTCGGCGACAGCGCCGCCGCCAGCGCCGCCTCGGCCTTTGCGGGCCTGGCCGCCAGCTTCAAGAAGCCTGAGCCGGCTCCGTCGGCCTCGGGCGACCTGCCCTTCGTCAGCGGCAACACGGTCGAGGCGATGGTCGCCGAGATGCTGCGCCCGCTGCTGAAGGACTGGCTGGACAACAACCTGCCCGGCATCGTCCAGGCGGCGGTACAAAAGGAAGTCGAACGCATCGCGCGCAGCGCCTAGCCCTTCGCTTCAGCCCAGACTAATCCGAGGGGCGGCTCCTGAAGGGGCCGCCTTTCTGCATTTTCGATATGCTCATGTAGCGACGCGCCGCGCGCGGAGCGTTAGCAAAAAAGAATGACGATGCTTGAGAAGACTTTCGAACCCCAAGCCGCCGAGCCCCGCCTTTACGCCCAGTGGGAAGAGAGCGGCCTGTTCGCGCCCCGCACCGACGGCGCCGCCGAGGCCTATTCGATCGTCATTCCGCCGCCCAACGTGACGGGCAGCCTGCACATCGGCCATGCGCTGAACAATACGCTGCAGGACATCCTGGCCCGCTATCACCGGATGAAGGGCAAGGCGGTGCTGTGGCTGCCCGGTACGGACCACGCCGGCATCGCCACCCAGATGGTGGTCGAGCGTCAGCTGGCCGCTGCCGGCAACATTGGTCGTCGCGACATGGGCCGCGACGCCTTCATCGAGAAAATCTGGGAGTGGAAGGCCGAAAGCGGCGGAACCATCGTGCGTCAGCTGCGCCGTCTCGGCGCATCGTGCGACTGGTCACGCGAGCGGTTCACCCTGGACGAGGGGCTGAACGCCGCCGTCCGCAAGGTCTTCGTGCGACTGCACAAGGAAGGCCTGATCTATCGCGACAAGCGGTTGGTGAACTGGGACCCGCATTTCCAGACCGCCATTTCCGACCTGGAGGTCGAGCAGCGCGAAGTCGACGGCGCCTACTGGCATTTCGCCTATCCGCTGGCCGACGGCGTCACCTATGAGCATCCGGTCGCCTTTGACGAGGACGGCAAGGCGACCGAGTTCGAGACGCGCGATTTCATCGTCGTCGCTACAACCCGGCCTGAGACCATGCTGGGCGACACCGGCGTGGCGGTCCATCCGGATGACGATCGCTATGCCGGTCTGGTCGGCAAGTTCGTGACCCTGCCGATCACCGGCCGTCGCATCCCCATCGTCGCCGACGACTATGCCGATCCGACCAAGGGTTCGGGCGCGGTGAAGATCACGCCGGCGCATGATTTCAACGACTTCGGCGTGGGCAAGCGGGCGGGACTCGACGCGCTAAACATTATGGACGCCGAAGCGCGGATCACTGATGCAGACTCCCCGGAAGTTCCTGCCGAACTCGTGGGAATGGAACGTGAGAAGGCGCGCAAGGCCATCGTCATTCGTGCGGAAGAAGAAGGCTGGCTGCGCGAGATTGAGAAGACCAAACACGTCGTGCCGCACGGCGACCGCTCCGGTGTGGTCATCGAGCCGTGGCTGACGGACCAGTGGTACGTCGATGCCAAGGTTTTGGCCCAACCCGCGCTGAAGGCGGTGGAGCAGGGCGATACGGTGTTTGAGCCCAAGTCGTACGAGAAGATCTATTTCGAATGGCTGCGCAATATCGAGCCGTGGTGCATTTCGCGCCAGCTGTGGTGGGGGCACCGTATCCCGGCCTGGTATGGCCCGAACGGCGAAATCTATGTTGCCGAAACCGAAGAGGACGCCCGCGAACAGGCGATGGCGGACTACGATTCCGAGGTCGCCCTGACCCAGGATGAGGATGTTCTCGACACTTGGTTCTCGTCGGCCCTGTGGCCATTCTCGACGATGGGTTGGCCCGAGAAGACCCAGGATCTGGAGCGGTTCTATCCGACCAGCGACCTGGTCACGGCGGCGGACATCATCTTCTTCTGGGTCGCCCGGATGATGATGATGGGCCAGCACTTCATGGGCGAGGTGCCATTCAAGCGCGTCATCATCAATGGCCTGGTCCGCGACGAGAAGGGTCAGAAGATGAGCAAATCCAAGGGGAACGTCATCGACCCCTTGGGCATCATCGACGAACTGGGCGCCGATCCGTTGCGCTTCACCATGGCCATCCTGTCCGGTACGCGCGACATCAAGCTGTCGAAGCAACGGATCGAGGGCTATCGCAACTTCGGCACCAAGCTGTGGAACGCCGCGCGCTTCAGCCAAATGAACGAGGCGCGCCGGGTCGAGGGCTTCGATCCCTCGACCGTCGACCAGACGATCAACCGATGGATCCGAGGCGAGCTGGCCAAGGCCGAACGCGCGGTGTCCGAGGCCATCGAAGGCGGACGCTTCGACGATGCGGCCGGCGCCCTGTATCGCTTCGTCTGGAACGTCTTCTGCGACTGGTATCTGGAGCTGGCCAAGCCTGTCTTCCAAGGCGCCGACGAATCCGCCAAGGCCGAGACGCGGGCGATGACCGCCTGGACGCTGGATCAAACGCTGAAGCTTCTGCATCCGGTCATGCCCTTCATCACCGAGGAACTGTGGGCCGAACTCGGCAAAGAAGGGCCGGCGCGCGACGGCTTGCTGATCGGCGCCGAGTGGCCGGTTCTGCCGGACGCCTTCATCGACGCCTCGGCCGAAGCCGAGATCGGCTGGCTGGTCGATCTGGTCGGCGAGATTCGCGGCCTGCGCGCCGAAATGAACGTGCCGCCTTCTGCCAAGCCGCCGCTGGCCTTTGTCGCGCCCGACACCGTGACGGCCGAGCGGATCTACCGCCACCGCGACCTGATCCTGACCCTGGGTCGTGTGTCCGAGGTGGGTTCGGCGGACGCGGCGCCGACAGGGGCGGTGACCTTCGTGTCCGGCGGATCGACCATCGCCTTGTCCTTGGCGGGCATCATCGATCTGACCGCCGAACGGGCGCGTCTGGAGAAGGAAATCGCCGCCTTCGACAGCGACATCGGCCATGTGAACAAGAAGCTGGGCAACCCCAATTTCGTGTCTCGCGCCGCGCCGGAAGTCGTCGACGAACAGCGCGCCAAGCTGGCCGAGGCCGAGGCAGGCAAGGCCAAGCTACAGGCGGCGCTGGCGCGTCTGGCGTCGCTTTGACGCCCTGATGAAAGCAAGGCTGTGAAGACGCGGATTGATCAGCTTCTGGTCGCACGCGGCCTGTTCGACAGCCGCTCGCAAGCGCGCGCCGCGATCGAGGCGGGGCTGGTTCTGGCCGACGGCGTGATCGTGCGGAAGGCGTCCGAACAGCTTGCGGACGACATCGCGCTGGAGGCCCAATCCGCCCACCCTTGGGTCGGGCGCGGCGCGCTGAAGATGGACCACGCCCTAAACTTGTGGCCCGTCGTCGTCGAGGGCAGGGTGGCACTGGACGTCGGTGCATCGACCGGCGGCTTTACCGAGGTTTTGCTGAACCGCGGCGCAGCCAAGGTGTTCGCCGTTGACGTCGGCTTCGGCCAGATGCACGCACGGGTGTCGTCCGATCCCCGCGTGGTCAATCTGGAGCGCACCGATGCGCGCGACCTGACGCCTGATCTGATCCCGCAGCCACCCTCGCTGGTCGTCTGCGACGCCAGTTTCATCAGCCTGATCAAGGTTCTCCCGGTCGCGCTCGATCTGGCGACGCCTGGCGCGGATCTGGTCACACTGGTCAAGCCGCAGTTCGAGGCCGATGGTCCGGGCGGCGGCAAGAAGGGCGTGATCAAGGATGCGACGGCGCATGCGGCCGCTGTAGAGCGCGTGCGCGATTGGCTGGAAGCGCTGGGTTGGACGGTTCAGGCGACGACCGAAAGCCCGATCACCGGCGGCGACGGCAATGTCGAGTTCCTGCTCTGGGCCAAGAAGCCGGGCTGACCAAGCCCGAAACCCAAGACCGATAGCTCCAAGGCCGGCTCAAGTAGGCCAAAGGCCGATAGCCCCCACGAACAAAGAGAAACCGCCGGAGGATTACTCCTCCGGCGGCTCCGTCACGTCGTCGATCGACAGGGGGGCTGAAAATTAATCGACGACGCGATAGCGGCCGTACTGGTCGGGGCAGGTGCGGACGTAGCGGGTGTCCGTGCGACCATCGGGCAGACGGATTTGGCTTTCGGCCAGACGGCATCCGTCTGAATTCTGATAGGAGTCGACCGGGCGCGAGCGGTCGTCGTAGTAGCCGCCACGGCTGTAGGCATAGTCGTCGCGACGGTCGTAGTCGTCGTAGCGATAGCCTTGGTCGCCCGTGTAACGGTCATCGTAGTAGCCATAGCTCGGTTGGCTGTAGCCTTGGGCATAGTAGCCGTTCGAGCCATAGCTGCTCTGATAGCTGCGGCAGGCGTCCGAGCTTGAGCGACCGACCTGAGACCCGACGACAGCGCCGAGCACGCCGCCCAGGATGCTGCCTTCGGTGCGACGGCCGCGTGCGGCCAGTTGCGAGCCGATCACAGCGCCCGCGCCGCCGCCGATCACAGCACCGGCGCCGGTGCGACCCTGGCGCTCACGCGCGCAAGGATCGTAATAGCGGCCGCTTTTGTAATCGTAAGAGCGGCTGTAGGCGCCGGTGCCGTAATTCTGGCTGTAGCCGCTGCCGTAATAGTTCTGGGCCGACGCCGTGAGCGGGGCGGCCGTGACGCCGAACGCCAGGGCGGCGACGGCGGCGATCGATGTTTTCGTGAGACGCATTTTCCAACCCTCTGAGGACCGAACGGATTCCGTCAAACGTTAACGGCAAAGCCTCGTGTCTCGTTGCAATGGGATTTACGCCTGCGAAGCTGAACGGCGATTGATCGGTTCGTTCATCTTCGTTCATGTTCATCCGGTTGCCGCTGCGGCCCCGTGGCTTGAGCAAAGAGGGACGCCCGGCTAGAAGCCGGCCGATGGAAATCTTCACCATCGACCGCGTCGGCGGCCAGGGCGACGGCGTCGCCCAGACGCCGTCCGGCCCGGTGTTCGCCGGCCTGACCTTGCCCGGCGAAACGGTGCGCGGCGTGGTCGTGGACGGGCGGCTCGAAGAGGTCGAGATTGTCTCGCCCAGCCCCGACCGGATCGCACCGGTCTCGCCTCAGTATGGCGACTGTGGCGGTTGCTCGCTTCAGCATTGGTCCGAGGGGCCGTATCTGGACTGGAAGCGGCAACAGGTGCGACTGGCCCTGGCACGCGAGCGGATCGAGACCGAAATCGAGGCGACGGTGGCGACCCCGCCGGCCAGCCGTCGCCGCCTTGCGCTTCATGCCCGTCGCACCCCGGATGGACGGGTGGTGCTGGGCTTCAAGGCGCGCCGCTCCTGGCGGCTGGTGGAGGTTCGGGCCTGTCCGGTCGCCGATCCCCGGATCGTGGCGGCCATTCCGGCGCTGACCCAGGTCGCGGCCGCCTTTTTCGAACATCCAAAGTCCGCGCCGACCCTGCACGTCACCTGGACCCTGTCGGGGCTGGATGTGGATGTGACCGGGGTCGAAAGGCGCTCGGGCGGCGGCCTGTCGGCCGACGCGCAGATGAAGGCCATCGAGGCGGCGCACCGGGCCGATCTGGCGCGCCTCAGCCTGGCGGGCGACACCCTGGTGATGGCGCGCCAGCCCAAGGTGGCGTTTGGCCCAGCCACCGTGTCCCTGCCTGCGGGTGGATTTCTGCAGGCGGTCCCTCAGGCCGAGGCAGCGATGGTGTCTCGCGCGCTGACGGCTGTAAAGGGCGCCAAGAAGATCGCCGATCTGTTTTGCGGCGCCGGGACCTTCACCTTCCCGTTGGCCACGGTCGCGCCGGTGATCGCAGCGGACGCGTCCAAGCCCGGCATCGATGCGCTGAAGGCCGCCATGGGCTCAGCGAAAGGGATGAAGGCCATCACGGCCGAGGCGCGCGATCTGTTTCGTCGGCCGATGAATCCCTATGACTTGAAGGGATGCGACGCCATCGTGTTCGACCCGCCGCGGGCCGGCGCGATCGACCAGACGGCTCAGATCGCGGACACCAAGGCCGGCGTCGTCGTGGGCGTGTCGTGCAATCCTCAGACCTTTGCGCGTGATGCGCGGCTGCTGATCGACGCCGGTTTCCGGCTGGAGACGGTGACGCCGGTGGATCAGTTCCTGTGGTCCTCGCACGTCGAACTGGTGGGGGTTTTCAAACGATGACCTTGAACGACACGAGCGAAGAGGACGGCGGCGGTTTCGACGCCGACGACTGGATGCGGCTGAAACCGTTCACGGGCGCCGTGGCGACGCTGGACGACGTTCAGGCGCGACGCGCCGTCTTCGCCTTGGGCGAGACCGACGATCCGCGTCCCATCGTCATGGACCTGCCCCAGCCGGTCATCTGGTGGGAAGAGGACGGTGAACAGGCGGCGGTGGCCGTCCAGGCCGAAAGCCATCTCGGCGCCGATGGGGAGGAGATGGAAATCCTGGGTCTGATCCTGCCGGACGGCGAGGGCGCGGTGGCTCTGATGGAGGACGTCGATCTGGTCGATGACACAGACCCGACCTGGCGCGATCTGGTCACGCGCGCCATCGATCCTTCGGCGGCGGACGACTAATTTAGAGCTGCGCCGACGCGAGTGACGAAATCCGGCTGCGAGGGGATGTCGCCGTGGTCTGCTCTCGCGAACACAAGACGCTCGACGTTCACGCCTCTCGCCCGAAGATCATGCGCAAGTTTGCGGCTGAGTACGGGCGGCAGGGTCGTGTCGCGAGAGGCTTCCAGCACGACGACCTTGCCTGAATAGCCGTCCAGCGTCGCGGGCACATCCACAGTGGTTAAGGGCTCGGCCAACTGAACGCGGATGATCGGCCGCCACAGTCCCACCATTGAATCAACGGCGGCGCGGGCGGTCGGCGTGGTCGCCTCCAACACCAGGGCGTCGGCGCGGATGACACGCGCGGCCTCGGCGCAGATCGGACCGCCCAGGGAATGCCCCCATGCGATCAACCTGCGGCCTTCGGCGTCAGCCTGGGCTCGGGCGGTCGCCGCGATGACCTCGCCTGCATCTCTGTAGGTGGCGAAGCTGGCCTGCCCCGGCGTATCGCCGGAGCCGGGATAGTCGAACATCAGCACATCGCCGAACGACGCGAGTTCGGTCGCAACCTGCGCGCCCGAAACACCACGCCGAAACAGATTGCCCCCGCAATACAAGATCAGCGGCGCGTCGGCGCGTCCCGTCCGCACGCGGGTTGCAGCGACAGCGCCTCCCGCAAAAGGCAGTGACAGGATTTCAGCCCCAGGAATGGCAGGGCCGGGAGCCAAGATCAGCTTTTCCGCCTGAACCCGCGTGTCGGGATAGAAGAACTGCCCTTCAGGTACATTGACGGTTAGGCAGCCGGCCAGGATGGTGGACAGGCCAATGGCGGCAGCGGTCGCCGACAAACGTTTGATCATGACATCCCCCAAGATTTGCGACGCTAAACCGAAGGCGGTTGATCAGGCAATCTCGTCGAGCGGCGGATCGAACAGGTCCATCTGAGGCCGGGCGTCGGCGCGCACGCGGAACTGTGTTTCGTCCAGCAGGCGATGCGGCGTGTCGAGGCCGTAGCGTTTGACGGCGGCCTTGAACCGCGTTCCGATCAGTTCGGCGACAGGGCCGGTTCCCTTCATGCGCTGGGACCAGTCGGCGTCATAATCCTTGCCGCCGCGCGTCTGGCGGATCAGGGACATGACCCGCGCGGCGCGATCCGGGCGGGCGTCGGCCAGCCATTCCCGAAACAGATCCTTGATCTCAAGCGGCAGACGCAGGGTGACATACATGGCCCGCGTGGCCCCGGCCTTGGCGGCGGCTTCCAGTATGGCTTCCAGTTCGTGGTCGTTCAGACCGGGAATGACGGGGGCGAAACCGACCCCGACCGGACAACCGGCGTCCGCCAGGCGGCTGATGGCCTCCAGCCGTTTGGCGGGGGTGGACGCCCGGGGCTCCATCGCCCGCGCCAGCCCACGATCCAGCGTGGTGATGGAGACGAAGGCGGAGGCCAGCCCTGCCTTGCCCATCGGGCCCAAAATGTCGGCGTCGCGCGCGATCAACACCGACTTGGTGATGATGCTGAATGGGTGATTGAACCGCTGCATGACCTCCAGAATGGAGCGCGTCGACTTCAGATCACGTTCGACCGGCTGATAGGGGTCGGTGTTGCCGCCTATGTGGATGCGCTTGCATCGGTATCGGGGTGCGAGGAACGCCTGTTCCAGCAGACTTGCGGCCTGGGGCTTGAAGAAGATCCGGCTCTCGAAATCCAGGCCCGGGGATAGGCCCATCCAGGCATGGGACGGACGGGCGTAACAGTAGATGCAGCCATGTTCGCAACCTTTGTACGGGTTGATGGAGCGGTCGAAGCCGATGTCCGGACTGTCGTTCCGGGCGATGATGGTGCGCGCGTGTTCCGGGGTGAGGGTGGTGCGCAGCGGCGCGGCCTCGGCGTCGTCCTGCGTCCAGCCGTCATCGAACGACTGATGCTGCTCAGGCTCGTATCGGCCGCTGGCATTCGAACGCGCGCCTCTTCCCTTGGCGGTTTCCATGGGAAGGACGATGCGACATTAGACAGAACAAAGCAAGAACATTTGTTCTCGCCGCTTTGGTCTCAGTTGGGGCCAATGACCATGCAGGTCACGCGACGCGCGGCCAGCGTCTCACAGGCGGATTTTGCGCCGGTTTCGGTCAGGCCGACGAAGCGCGAGCGATACCAGTCGCCGGCGGTCTGAACGTTGCTTTCGGCGGTGGCAAACTGATCGCGGAAACGGCGGTTGACCTCGGTCAGCCAGTCTGTCGCCACCTTCTCTTCGCGGAAGGCCCCGACCTGCACCGCCCAGCGACCGGCCGGCGTGCGAGGCGTGGCGCGGGCGGGTTCTCGCGTTGCAGATGACGCGGAACGACGGGGCGTGGTGGACGGCGCGACAGCGGCATTGGCCGGCGCGCCGTTCAGCGACGCAGTGACATTGCGGGGCGCACGGGGAGCGGGGGCGGCGGCCGGCGTCGAACCAATGGGCGGCAGCGTTGCGGCGGCCCGCTGGCTGGCTGCGCGCTCCGACGGCGCAGGGGCGACACGAGTCGGCAGGGCGGCGGGCGCCGGTGCGGCCGTATAGGCGACAGCGGTGGACTCGGCGCCGACGCCGTCCTCGTCGTCATTGACCGAAGCATAGGCGATCGGGGCGTCGGCGATCGCCGATCCCACGCCGAAACCACGTTGCTCGAAGAAGGTCTGCGCGACCTGGATCCGCTCTCCCTGGGCGCGGCGGCGCTCGACTTCAAACCCGGTGTCCATCAGTTCGGCGACGTGGGCATTGCGGCTGGCGGTCGAACGTCCGCCCAGGACGATGGTGATCAGGCGTCGCCCGTCGCGCACGGCCGAGGCGGCCAGGTTGTAGCCCGAGGCGTTGGTATAGCCGGTCTTCATCCCGTCATAGCCGCGCCCGGTCGGCAGAAGGCCGTTGGTGTTGCGATAGTTGCGACCGTTGTAGGCCCAGTCATGAAGGCCGAAGTAGCTGTAGTACTGCGGAAAATCGCGCATGATCGCGCGTGCCAGGATGGCCTGGTCGCGCGCAGACGTCACCTGACGTGCGTCCGGCAGGCCGTTTGCGGTGTAGTAGCGGGTCTGGGTCATGCCCAGCTGGGCGGCCTTCTGCGTCATCATATTGGTGAAGCGGGCTTCCGATCCGCCGATGTGCTCGCCGATGGCCAGGGCCATGTCGTTTGCGGATCGCACGGCGGTGGCGCGCATGGCGTTGTCCAGGGTGATGGTCTGACCGGCGGCCAGGCCCAGTTTTGACGGCGGCTGGGACGCGGCGCGCGGCGAGATCGTCAGCACGTCGTTCACATTGGCCTTGCCCTGAGACAGAGCCTCGAACGTCAGATACAGCGTCATCATCTTGGTCAGAGACGCTGGATAGCGGCGGCTGTCGGCGTTCCGCGCGAACAGGACCTCTCCCGTGGCGGCGTCGATCACGATGGCGGCGTAGCGGCTGTTCTCCTGGGCCGAATAGGCGGTCTGGGCCTCGATCGGCCTGACGTTCGCGCCCAGAACCAGCGAAAGCGCGAGGACGGCGAACAGGCCACGGCGGAGAAAAGCGATCATGGGCGGGACAACCCCTCGGTGAGCAGGGTGCGACAGGCCCCCCGGCCGTCACGAACAAACAGCTAGCATAGGAAGCACGGGTTTCGTGGTGGTTAACCGCGCGTCAACGCAAATTTGACCGGCCGATCAAGGTTATCGTCGATCATATTGTGCATTGCACAAAACGCTTGAAAAACCTTCGCACTTGCAGCATATTGTGGGTCTGCGAGATCCTCTCGCGTCATTATTTCCGCCCTCAGGTCCGTCCCCAAGGGCCTTCTACCGGAGAGACGATCATGGCCGACGCCGCTGAAACCGTGAAGAAAACCGCCGACCAAGCCACCGCCGCCGCAACTTCGGCCGCCGCCAAGGTCAAGGCGCAAGCCGAAACCATGCAGGCTGCCGGAACGCAGGCCTTCCGTGAAGGCATCGACAAATCGACGGCCTCGATGGCCGAGCTGAACGCACACAGCAAGAAGACCCTGGAAGCCATGGTCGAGTCGGTCACCGTCGCCCAGAAGGGCGCCGAGGCCCTGTCGCAACAGGCGCTGGGCTTCGCCAAGTCTTCGTGGGAAGACGGCGTCGCCGCCTCCAAGGAACTGTCGACCGCCCGTTCGGTGCAGGAGTTCTTCGAGCTCCAGACCGCCTGGGCCAAGAAGTCGATGGAACGCTATGTCGCCGAGCTGACCAAGACGAACGAGATCGTCACCGCCACGGTCAAGGACAGCATCAAGCCGATCAACGAGCGCGTCACCGCCTCGGTCGAAACCTTCCAGGCCGCTCGCTAATCCCGCGAACCGACTGAAGAATCGAGAAGGCCCCGGAGTTCGCTCCGGGGCCTTTTTGCTGTCAGGGCAGGGCGGAATGGTCGTAGCTGAAGACCCGCGCCAGCTTCCAATCGGTCCCCTCCTGTTTCCACATCTGCGTGAAGCGGGCGCGACCGACGCGCCGTTCGGGGCCATCGCCCTGTCGCTCGTAAAAGACGTGCTCGCCTGTTTCGACCGCGCCGTAGTTATTGATGGGATAGACAGCCAGACCGTCCAGCAGAGCCTCGCGCCGGGTCCGCCAGGCGTCGGGCGCGCTGCGGTCCTGACAACGCGCGGCGTATTGCGCCACGAAGCTGTCGGCGTCTGTGGCCACCCGTCCGCCGCGGTCGTCGAAAAACTCGAAATCATCGGTCAGCATGGCCTGAAGTCCGGCCGGATCGCAGCCTTCGAAGAAGACGGCGAACAGTTTGGCGTCGGCCGCCAAGACGGCGGTTTCCAGCGGCTGAGGCTGGGCTAAGGCGGCGAGCGAAAGGGCGGCGACGAGGGCGGCGGGCATGGCGATCGGGAGCTGTTCAACTGAGGCTCTCAACCTGAGCCGTTGACGGCGTTGGATCACGTGAAATCTTTGTCAGACGCCCTTCACGAAAGCCGTGACTGGACGCCGCTTCAATTCAGGCCATCATTCCCTATCTGAGAGCCAAGACGACTCCCCGATTACGGAACACGAATGCCCATTCAAAGGCCCGGTGAGACCGGCGGCGGTCAAGGAACCGCCGTCGTCACCGAAACAAAGCCGAAGCTGCAAAAGCCCTCGCTCTATCGAGTGCTGATTCTGAACGACGATTATTCGCCGATGGAATTCGTCGTCTATGTGCTGGAGCGGTTCTTCCAGAAGAGCCGGGAAGAGGCCACCCGCATCATGCTGCATGTGCATCAGCATGGCGTCGGCGTCTGCGGCGTCTTCACCTACGAGGTCGCCGAGACCAAGGTCGCGCAGGTCATCGAGACGGCGCGCCGCCACCAGCACCCTTTGCAATGCACGATGGAAAAGGACTGAGAGGAGCCTCCCTATGCCTTCATTTTCCCGTCCTCTCGAAGAAACCCTGCACCGCGCGGTGGGATACGCCAATGCGCGCAGGCACGAGTATGCGACGCTTGAGCACCTGCTGCTCGCGCTGATCGACGATCCCGATGCGACCGGCGTCATGCAGGCCTGCAACGTCGATCTGTCGGCGTTGAAGGCGGCGCTGACCCTTTATGTCGACAACGATCTGGCCGCCCTGGCCACCAGCGACGGCGAGGACGCCAAGCCGACCGCCGGCTTCCAGCGCGTGATCCAGCGCGCGGTGATCCACGTCCAGTCGTCCGGCCGTGAGGAAGTGTCCGGCGCCAATGTGCTGGTCGCCATCTTCTCCGAGCGCGAGAGCCACGCCGCCTACTTCCTGCAAGAGCAGGACATGACGCGCTATGACGCGGTCAACTTCATCGCCCACGGCATCGCCAAGAAGGCGGGGGCCAACGAAGCGCGTCCGGCCAAGGGCGCTTCGCCCGAAGAAGCCGAGGATGCTTCCGCCGTCAAACAGGGCGGCGAGGCGCTGGAAGCCTATTGCGTCGATCTCAACGAGAAGTCGCGCCAGGGCAAGGTCGATCCCCTGATCGGTCGTCAGGCCGAGGTGGATCGCTCGATCCAGATCCTGTGCCGTCGGACAAAGAACAACCCGCTTCTGGTGGGGGATCCCGGCGTCGGCAAGACCGCTATCGCCGAAGGTCTGGCCCGCAAGATCGTCAACGGCGAGGTGCCCGACGTCCTGAAGGACGCCACCATCTACTCGCTCGATATGGGCGCGCTGCTGGCCGGCACCCGCTATCGCGGCGATTTCGAGGAACGCCTGAAACAGGTGGTCAAGGAGCTGGAGAACCACGACAACGCCGTGCTCTTCATCGACGAGATCCACACGGTGATCGGCGCGGGCGCGACCTCGGGCGGGGCGATGGATGCCTCGAACCTGCTGAAACCGGCCCTGGCGTCCGGCACGCTGCGCTGCATGGGGTCGACGACCTACAAGGAATATCGCCAGCACTTCGAGAAGGACCGCGCCCTGGTGCGTCGCTTCCAGAAGATCGACGTCAACGAGCCGACGGTCGAGGATACGGTGAAGATCTTGAAGGGTCTGAAGACCTACTATGAGCAGCACCACAAGGTCCGCTACACCGACAGCGCCGTGCGCACGGCGGTGGAGCTGTCTGCGCGCTACATGACCGACCGCAAACTGCCGGACAAGGCGATCGACGTGATCGACGAGGCCGGGGCGTCGCAGATGCTGCTGACCGAATCCAAGAGGAAGAAGGTTATCGGCCAGAAGGAGGTCGAGGCCGTTATCGCCAAGATGGCCCGTATCCCGGCCAAGTCGGTGTCCAAGTCCGACACCGAAAGCCTACGCGAACTGGAAACCGACCTGAAGCGCGCCGTCTTCGGCCAGGAACAGGCCATCGAACAGGTGTCGGCGGCCATGAAGCTGGCGCGGGCGGGTCTGCGTGACCCGAACAAGCCGATCGGCAGCTTTCTGTTCAGCGGCCCGACCGGCGTCGGCAAGACCGAGGTCGCCAAGCAGCTCGCCGCCACCCTGGGCATCGAGATGCAGCGCTTCGACATGTCGGAATATATGGAGCGCCACACGGTCAGCCGTCTGATCGGCGCGCCTCCCGGCTATGTCGGCCATGACCAGGGCGGTCTGCTGACCGACGCCGTCGATCAGCATCCGCATGCGGTTGTGCTGCTGGACGAGATCGAGAAGGCGCACCCGGATGTCTACAACATCCTGCTGCAGGTGATGGACAACGGCATGCTGACCGACGCGGTCGGCAAGAAGGTCGATTTCAGGAACGTCATTCTGATCATGACCACCAACGCCGGAGCCGCCGACAACGCCCGCGCCTCCATCGGTTTTGGCCGGGGCAAGGTCGAGGGCGAGGATGACAAGGCCATCCAGCGCCTGTTCGCGCCGGAGTTCCGCAATCGCCTGGACGCCATCGTGGCCTTCAAGCCGTTGCAGGCCGACACGATCCGCTCGGTGGTGACGAAGTTCATCCTTCAGCTGGAAGCCCAGCTGGCGGATCGCAACATCACCATCGAACTGACCGACGAAGCCGCCGACTGGCTGGCCAAGAACGGCTTCGACGAACTGTATGGCGCGCGTCCGCTGGCGCGGGTCATCCAGGACTCGATCAAGAAGCCGCTGGCCGACGACATCCTGTTCGGCCGCCTGACGCGCGGCGGACACGTCAGGGTCCAGCTGAAGGACGGCAAGATCGACTTCGACATCACGAGCGCCAGCGCGCCCGCGAAAGCCGAGGAAGAAGAGACGGCCTGATCCTCGAAAAGGTGATGGCGAAAGGCCCGGCTGGCAGCAGCCGGGCCTTTTTCTATGCCTGCTTGTAGGGCGACAGTTCTTCGGTCATCGCCCGCATCTCCGCAGCGACGGCCGGTCGTTCGCCGTCCAGATAGCGGGCGACGGGATCGCGCAGGGCGGGGTCGGCGATGAAATGGGCGGAATAGACGGGGGAGGGCAGGTAGCCGCGCGCGATCTTGTGGTCGCCCTGGGCCCCGGCTTCGACGCGGGACAGACCACGCGAAATGGCGAATTCGATGGCCTGATAATAGCAGAGCTCGAAATGCAGGAAGGGCACGCCTTCCAGCGTGCCCCACTGACGGCCGTAAAGGGCGTCGCGGCCGATGAAGTTCAGAGCGCCGGCGATGGGCGTCTCGCCGCGAAACGCCATGACCAAGGCGATCCGGTCGGCCATGGTCGCGCCGATGCGACTGAAGAAGTCGCGCGTCAGATAGGGCCGGCCCCATTTGCGCGAGCCGGTGTCCATGTAGAAGGCGAAGAAGACGTCCCAGTGGGCCTCGGTGATGTCGGCGCCGGTCAGGACGCGGATATCCAGATCGGCCTGGGCGTCGCGGCGCTCGCGCTTGATCGTCTTGCGGCGGTTGGCTGACAGGGCAGCCAGGAAATCGTCGAAGGTCCGATAGCCGTTGTTGCGCCAGATGAACTGGATGTCCTGGCGTGGCAGCAGGTCCGCCTCGGTCATGGCGGACCAGTCCGCTTCGGTCGGGAAGTTGATGTGCAGGGAGGAGGCGCCCAGCCGTTCGACCAGGGTCACCGCCCCCTGGATCAGGGCCTGACGCACCGTCGCGGCGTCGATCTCGGGATGGTTCAGGAAGCGCGGCCCGGTTGCGGGGGTGAAGGGCACGGCGCCCAACAGCTTGGGATAATAGCGACCGCCGGCCCGTTCGTAGGCGTCGGCCCAGCTGTGGTCGAAGACATATTCGCCCTGGCTGTTGCCCTTCAGATAGAGGGGCATGACGCCCAGCACCGCGTTGTCTTCACCCCTCAGGGCCAGGTGGCGTGGGGCCCAGCCCTGGCGCGGCGCGGCGCTGCCCGAGGCCTCGCACGCGTGCAGGAAATCATAGGAGACAAAGGGATCGCCGGTGGGCAGCGCGCACGCGTCCCAGGCCTCTCGGCCGATGTCGGCGATCCCTTCGTGAACCGAAATCTGAAAGATCAGCGGATCTCCACGATCGCGTCGATCTCGACGGCGAAGCCGAGCGGCAGCTTGTACACGCCGACGGCCGAGCGGGCGTGCTTGCCTGCGTCGCCGAAGACCTCGACCATCATGTCCGAGCAGCCGTTGATGACGGCGGGAATGGCGGTGAAGTCGGGGCCGGCCTGAACGAAGCCGCCCAGTTTGACGATGCGGACCACCCGGTCCAGATCGCCATCGCAGGCCGCCTTGATCTGGGCGATCAGGTTCAGACCGCACAGACGCGCGGCTTCCAGCGCCTGCTCCGGCGTCACGTCCACGCCGACCGTGCCCTTGATCCCGCCGTTCGCGTCATTCGACAGCTGGCCCGAGATGGTGACCTGATTGCCCGAGCGGACATAGGAGACATAGCTGGCCACCGGCTTGGCGGGTTCCGGCAGGGTGAGGCCGAGTTCGGCGATGCGGGCTTCGATGCTCATGGGGGCTCCTGTTTATCTGGGCGCGGTTTAGCGCGGGGCAAGGGCGGCGTCACCCGTTCGGCGCGCTTTAAAGGTTCGCCAACCGCGCCGTGTCATGCTGCGATCATGGATATGCACCTGACCCCCGACGTCGCCGCCTTCCATGCCGTGCTGGCCCGGTTGTCCCCCGGCGACCGCTCGCGTGTGGACGCCGCCGTGATCCCGGCCGCGCAAAAGGCCGCCGAGGCGGCACCGCATTGGGACTTCGAAATGCCGGCCAAGGCGGTGGATGCGCTGTTGGGCGCCGATGCCTCCGACGATGTGCGCCGCGGCCTGGTCGCCGCCTGGGCGCTGCAACTGCCCGATCGTGCGGCGGCGATGAACCTGCCGGCCGAGGTCATGGCCCTCTATCCTTACTGGATCGAACAGTTGGCGAGTTTTCTGGAAAAGGCCGAGGGCGACTATGTTTTCGACCACTGGTCCAAGGACGTGCGCTTCACCCTGGCGCTCAGCGTGCCGGGCGCGAAAAGTCAGGTGATCGACCTGTCGTCGCCGGTCGGACCGGGCCAGATTGTCAAACACGTCCGCGATGGTTGGGGCGTCAAACCGCTGTTCCGCTATCTGGCGGCGGGCGCCAAGCGCGAGCCTTGGCTGGAGGTGCATACCGAAAGCCGGTGGCTGCGCGGCTTCAACGAGGACGGCTGGAACGAGGCCTGGGCCACGGCGGCCGAGCTGTGTCGCGCGCGGCCGGAACTGGCGGGCATGATCGGCTCCAGCTGGTTCTACGACCCGCCCCTGACAGAGATCAGCCCCCGCCTGGCGCACCTGCGCCTGAACCCCCTGAAGGGCGGGGCTTTCATGGTCCACCAAGGGCCAGGCGAGATCCACACCGAGCGCGCCGGCACGGCGTCGGCGTCGAGGAAGGCGCTGATCGACAGCGGCGAATACACCGCCCGGTCCTGGCTGATGATCTGGCCTCGCAAGGAGCTGATCGCCTGGGCGGATCGGCGCAAGGCCGCCTGATCCCTCAGGCTGTCGCCATCCGCCACGCCGCCGCGACCGGCTGAATGTCAAGGTCGGCCGCCTTCGCCAGTCGGATCAACCGATCGATATCCGCCGGACGGCAACCATACGGCGTCGGCGCGTCGCTGACGTCGTGGCCGTAGGCGATCAGCCAGCCTCTGGATGAAGCGGTTTCCTCAACCAGCGCCTCCAGGTCGTAGCCGGGCAGCCGACGGCTCTCCAGGCCGATGGCCTGTAGCAGGTTGCGATCCGAACGCCCGGCGTTGATCCCGTCGCGGACGCCGCGCCCACACAGGAAGCGTTTGTCGATCACGGCTTTCGATCCCAAGGCGCAATCGCCGAAGGGATAGGCGAAGGTCTGCATTTCGTATCCGTCCAGCCGCTGGGCCACCCAGGCGGCGTTGCGGGCCAGGCTGGCGTCCAGTTCGGCCGGCGACAAGGTCAGGGTCGAGACATGCTCATAGGTGTGGCATCCGACTTCGTGCCCGGCCTCATGGAGGGCTTGCAGGTGCTCCACCTCAAACTGGGGCAGGTCCAGATTGCGACCGCCCGACAGGCCGCCGCAGACATAGTAGGTCGCCTTGACCCCGTGCTGGGCCAGGATCGGTCCGGCCTCGGTCCAGGCCGATGCCGGGATGTCATCGAACGACAGGCTGAGGACGCCGCGCGCGGGCCGAACGTCGGCAGGACGGACATCGAGATAGCGGCCGGCGCGGCGACGCATCTTGTCGAAAAAGGCGCTCATGCCCGCCTTGTCGCACGACGGGCTTAAGGGCGGGTTTCAGACCGTGACGGGTTGAGCGGTCAGACCGCGCACGCCGAAGACGCGGCGATAACGTTCGATCTCAACGGGATCGCCGACCGCTTTCGCCGGATTGTCCGACAGTTTGACGGCGGGGCGACCGCCGGCCTCGACCACCTTGCAGACCAGGGAGATCGGCTCCAGTTCGGGCGCGAAGGCGGGCGAGCAGTCGCGGAAATCGTTGGTCAGATTGGTGCCCCAGCCAAAGCTGAGCCGCGCGCGACCGTGGAAATGGGCGTGGGTCGCCTCGATCCCGTCGATGTCCATCCCGTCCGAGAAGATCAGCAGCTTTTCTTTCGGGTCGCGCCCATGCGCGCGCCACCAATCGATCAGGCGGTCGCCGGCCGGGATCGGCGGGGCCGAGTCGGGACGGAAACCGGTCCAGTCCGCGACCCAATCGGGCGCCCGGTCCAGAAACGCCTCGGTGCCGAAAGCGTCGGGCAGGACGATCAACAGATTGCCCGCATAGTGCCTGCGCCATTCGTCCAGCACCACATAAGGAACCTGGGCCAGCGCTGCATCGTCGGGCGCCAGGGCCGCCAGAACCATCGGCAGTTCGTGCCCGTTGGTGCCGATGGCTTCCAGATCGTTCTCCATGGCGTGCAGGACGTTGGACGTGCCAATGAAGGATTTGCCCAGCCCCTCCTTCAATGCCTGAATGCACCAGCGCTGCCACAGGAAGCCGTGCCGCCGCCGCGTGCCGAAATCCGACAAGGCGAGGTCGGGCAGAGCGCGAAGTCTCTCGACCTTGGACCACAGCCGCGTCTTGGCGCGCGAATACAATATGTCCAGTTCGAACCGGCCCAGCCGCCGCATCCCGACCCGGCAGCGCAGCTCGTTCAGTATCGCCAGCGCCGGGATTTCCCACAGCGTCGCCTCGGCCCAGGCGCCCGAAAAGGTCAGCACATACTGCCCGTCCTGAACTGACAGGTCGTAGTCCGGCAGGCGATAATCGGTCAGCCAGCCGATGAAGTCGGGCGAGAAGATCTGCTTCACGCCATAGAAGCTGTTGCCCGCCAGCCAGACCAGTTCCTTGTTGGTGAAACGCAAGGTGCGGGCGTGATCCAGTTGCTCACGCAGGGCGTCGATATCGATCTCGTCGGCTAGACGCACGGTCTTGGTGCGGTTGATGACCTGGAAGACGACCGGCACGTCGCGATGCTCGCGCCATATCATTTGCAGCATCAGCAGCTTGTAGAAGTCCGTGTCCAGCAGGCTGCGGACCATCGGGTCCAGGCGAAAGCCATGGTCATAGGCGCGTTTGGCGAGATCCATGCCCTGTCCTACGGCTTCAGCGCGCGGCCCGCCACCACCGCATCCTTGCCGAACTTTTCGCGCAGCACGTCGATGGCGCGCTCCGTCTTCAAGGCGCGCGTCTCGGTGGTCTGAAACAGGCCGGCGGGCGCGTCCTCGGCGTCCTGCACGTCCGCCATGCCGATGCCGATCAGGCGATAGGGGCGGCCCAGCTCGGGTTTCAGCAGATCGCGCCCCGCGGCGAACAGGGCGCGGGCGGTCTGCACCGGGTCGGGCAGGGTGACGCGGCGGGTCACGATCTTGAAGTCGGTGCGCCGCAGCTTCAACACCAGCACCCGGCTGGCGACGCCGTCGCGCCGGGCCTTGGACGCCAGTTTCTCGCACAGGGGCCACAGCTCGGCCTCCAGCGCCTCCGCCGACGTCAGGTCTTCGTTGAAGGTGGTTTCGGCGCTCATCCCCTTCCGATCGCGCTCCGGGTTCACGGCCCGGGCGTCGCGGGCATGGGCCAGATCGTGCAGGCGCAGACCGGATTCGCCGTAACGTTTGACCAGGTCGCGCACGTCCGCCCGCGCCAGATCGCCGATGGTCGAGTAGCCGTCGCTGCGCAACGCCTTGCCGAACACCGGCCCGACGCCGGGCAGGGCGGTGACGGGGCGCGGCGCCAGCAGGGCCTGGGCGTTGGCGGCCCCGACGACGGAGAAACCGCGCGGCTTGTCCATCTCCGACGCCATTTTGGCCAGGAAGCGGTTGGGGGCCAGGCCGATGGAGACGGTCAGGCCGGTCTCTTCCTCGATCTGCTTCTGAAAGCGGATCAACTGCAGCGCCGGCGGGCCACCGTTCAGCCGTTCCGTGCCCGACAGATCGACCCAGGCCTCATCCAGCGACAACGGCTGGATCAAAGGCGTTAGCTGCCCCAACGCCCCCAGAATGCGCTGCGATTCGAAGACGTATTTGGTGAAATCCGGCCGGATCACCACGGCATCGGGACAGGCCTTCAGCGCCTTGAACATCGGCATGGCCGAGCCGACGCCATACTGGCGCGCGACATAGCAGGCGGTGGAGACCACGCCGCGCTTTCCGCCGCCGACGATCACCGGCTTGTCGCGCAGTTCGGGCCGGTCGCGCTTCTCCACCGAGGCGTAGAAGGCGTCGCAGTCCATGTGCGCGATCGACAACTGGTCCAGTTCGGCGTCTGCGACCACGCGCCGCGATCCGCACGCCGGACAGCGGTTCTCGCGCGGCCCGGCGGGATCTTCGCCGGTCCACAGACAGTCGCGACAGATGGCCTTGATGGCCACGCTTAAGGTCTCCGTAAGGTTGGCTTCACCCCAACTTAAGACTGGGCGCCTACGAATGCGACCAACGAGGCGTCCCGCGTTCGAGGGGCGCGTAGGTCAGGTGATGATGTCCAAGAAAGTCCTCATCGTCGAGGATAACGAGCTGAACATGAAGCTTTTTCATGATCTGCTCGATTCCCAGGGCTATGAGACCCTGCAGACCCGCGAGGGCTTGCAGGCGCTCGCCCTGGCGCGCGCCCATCATCCCGACCTGATCCTGATGGATATCCAGCTGCCGGAAATTTCGGGTCTGGAAGTCACCAAATGGCTGAAGGACGACGAGGAACTGAACCACATCCCCGTCATCGCCGTCACCGCCTTCGCCATGAAGGGCGATGAGGAGCGGATCCGTCAGGGCGGCTGCGAGGCCTATATCTCCAAGCCCATCTCGGTGATGCATTTCCTCGAAACTATCCGGCAGCACCTCGGATGAGCGCCCGTATCCTCGTCGTCGACGATGTGGACGTGAACGTCCGCCTGCTCGAAGCCAAGCTGACCATTGAATACTACGATGTGCTGACCTGCAACGACGGCGCGTCGGCCTTGGCCATCGCCGCCGAGCACCAGCCGGACCTAATCCTGCTCGACGTCATGATGCCTGGCATGGACGGGTTTGAGACCTGCCGACGGCTGAAGGCCCAGGCCGAGACGCGCCATATTCCCGTCGTGCTAGTCACGGCGCTGGACGGGCGCGAGGATCGGATCAAGGGGCTTGAGGCCGGCGCCGACGATTTCCTGACCAAGCCCATCGACGACGTCATCCTTTTCGCACGGGTCAAGTCGCTGACGCGGCTGAAGCACGTTATGGACGAGTTGCGCGAGCGCGAGGAAAGCGGCCGTCGCCTGGGCGTCGATTCAGATAATGCCGCGCGGCTGCGTAGCGAGGGCGGGCGGGTTCTGATCGTCGATGACGACCAGCGTCAGGCCGAGAAGATCGCCCAGGAACTGGGCGGCGAACATCGCGTCGCCATCGAAACCGATCCCGAGGCGGCGCTGGTCGCGGCCAAGGGCGCGCTGGATCTGATCATCGTCAACGTCGCCGCCGCCAGCTTCGACGGTCTGCGGATCGTCGCCCAGGCCAAGTCGGGCGATGCGCGCCGCGCGCCGATTCTGGCGATCGTGGAGCCGACCGAACGGCCGCGCATGATCAAGGCGCTGGAACTGGGCGCCGCCGACATCCTGCCGCGCCCTGTCGATACCGAAGAACTGTCGGCGCGGGTTCGCACCCAGATCCGGCGCAAACGCTACACCGACTTCCTGCGCCAAAAGTTGGACAGCAGCATGGAAATGGCCGTCACCGACGCCCTGACCGGCCTGCATAATCGGCGCTACATGACCGGCCAGCTACAGGCGCTGGTGGGTCGTGCGGCCCAGGGCGGGGCCCAGGTGGCCGTGCTGGTTCTGGACATCGACCACTTCAAGTCGGTCAACGACAGCTTCGGCCACGATGCTGGCGACGAGGTGCTGGTCGAGTTCGCCGTGCGCCTGGCCACCAATGTCCGGGCCGTGGACCTGCCGTGCCGCATGGGCGGGGAGGAGTTCGTGGTGGTCATGCCGGGCGCCAGCCTGGAAGACGCCGGCCGCGTCGCCGAACGGATTCGCCGAGACGTCGCCTCCGCGCCGTTCCGCGTGATGGGCGGCAAGGAGCAGATCACCATCACCATCTCGATCGGCGTGGCCGCCACGACCGGTGACGGCGATACGCCCGAAGGCCTGCTGAAGCGCGCCGACGAGGGGGTCTATGAGGCCAAGGCCGCCGGCCGCAACAAGGTCATCGCCAAGGCGGCGTGACGCGGGCGTCCAGACAACGAAAAACGCCCGGCTGGAGACCAGCCGGGCGTTTTCAATTCTCAGCCGATCAAGGACTTACTTGATCTTGCCTTCCTTGAACTCGACGTGCTTGCGCACGACGGGGTCGTACTTCTTGACGACCATTTTTTCGGTCATGGTGCGGGCGTTCTTCTTGGTGACATAGAAGAAGCCGGTGTCGGCCGTGGAGTTCAGGCGGATCTTGATGGAAGCCGGTTTGGCCATCGGAATTACCTCTGCGACGGCGAAAGCCGCTTAAAATAAGAGGCGCGGAACATACTCAGGATCGCCCCAAAGTCAACGGGCGCGATGCCACGTTGATGAGGCGCAACGCACATATAGTCTGACCGCATGAAAATCGCATCCCTGCTCGCCACCGCGGCCCTGATGTCCGTGTCATGCGTGGGCGTCGCAACGGCCGATCCGGCTCAGTCCCAGGACGATTTCCTGGCGCGGTTGACCGCCCTGTGCGGGCAACGATTCGAAGGCCGTGTCGCCACCACCGACGCCGCCGACGCCAAGTTCGCTAGCGAGCGTTTGGTCATGCATGTCCGCGACTGTTCGCCGGACGAAGTGCGCATTCCCTTCGCCGTGGGGTCGGATCGTTCGCGGACCTGGGTGGTGACCAAGACCGACACGGGCCTTCGGCTGAAGCACGATCACCGACACGCGGATGGGACGACCGACGTACTGCACTGGTATGGCGGAGACACGGCCAACGCCGGCACGGCCGAGAGGCAAGAATTCCCGGTCGATGCCGAATCGATCGCCTTATTCAAAGCCAATGACGCGGCGGTCTCGATCACCAACGTCTGGGCGATGGAGGTTCATCCAGATCGCATGTTCGCCTACGAACTACGTCGTCCCAACCGACATTTCCGCGTCGAGTTCGACCTGACCAAGCCGATCGCCGACTGAAGGATCAAACGACGCGCCAGGTCTGGATCGGCCGGACGGTGGCGCAGGCGGGGCCGCCGTCCTTGGCGCGGCCGGGCAGGACGACTTCCAGCACCTCGCCTTGGCGCGCCTGGGCCATCAGGTCGGCGGGAATGTCGTGGACGTCGATCTTGGCGCGTCGGCTCCATTCGCTGGCGTGCTGGCCTGCCGACGTGCCGATCGCGATATAGACGAACCGCCGCGTCGCGCCCTCGCGCCGCACGAAGGGGCCGGTCAGGCGCCCATCGTCGGACAGGGTGACGGGCGCGTCGAAGCTGATCGGGCCTTCGGCGGCGATGCGCGGCTCGACCGGCCTGTTCGCCTTGTCCTGCAGGCTGTAGGCCACGCCCGCGACGGGGTCGGCGATCGTCAGGCGCAGGGTGATCATCGTTCCCGCCATGTCAGTCCCTGTGTTCCACCGTATGCCGACCCCGCACCATCCGCACGAAGGGCAGGGGGCGGTTCGGGTGTTCCAACCGCTCGGCCAGTTCACCCAGCACGAACCGGGTGATGGCGGGCAGGTCCAGCGCGCGCGCCTCGTCCAACGGCAGCCATGCGATCTCGTCCAGTTCGCCCGACCCTGCGGTCGGCTCCGGACTCAGCAGCGCCTCGGCCGGGGCCATGAAGAACCGCGCGTCGAACCGCCGGGTCCGGCCGGGCGGCGTAATGGCGCGCGCGACATAGGACAGGACCGACAGATCGGGCAGGGCGCCCGCTTGCCGGTACTCACGCCACGGGCCGGCGACGGAGGCGCGGGGCGCCGGCCGCCCCAGGATCAGACCTGTCTCCTCGAACGTCTCGCGCACCGCCGTCAGCGCCAAGGCCCGCGCACGGCGAGCGGGCAGTTCGCCTTCCAACCGCCGCGCAACCTCGCCCGACAACTCACCCGTCGCGGCGGCGGTGAAGTCGCTGCGATCGATCCGCCCGCCTGGAAACACCCATTTCGACGCCATGAACACATGGCCCGGCGCGCGCCGCCCCATCAACACCTCGGGCCGCTCGCCGCCGCGCGTCAGGATCAGCGTCGCCGCATCCTTCGGCCGCTGCGCCCCGCCGACACGCGGTGCGTCGGCCAGATCCTGAGCGGCGTCGAAAGGAGTCACTTGCGCTTGCCCTTCCTCACACCCTTCAGGCCGCCGGAGGGTTTGGAGCCGTTGCGGGGCTTGGGGCCGCCGGGACGGTTTTTGCCACGCATGGGCGGGCCGTCGACGCCTCTTCCGCGCATGCCGTAGCGTGGAGCCGGGGCGTTGGGATCGCGGGGTTCGGGCTCGCTGAGCATTTCGAACACCAGACCGCCGGTGACGGGGGTGGCTTCGCGCAGCTTGACCTCGACCATCCGGCCCAGGGTGAACCGTTTGCCGGTGCGTTCGCCGACCAGGGCGTGGGCGCGGTCGTCGTGGGAGAAGTATTCGCTGCCGAGCGTCGAGACAGGCACCAGGCCGTCCGCGCCCGTGTCCTCCAGACGAATGAACAGGCCGAACCGCGTCACGCCGGTGATCCGTCCGGCGAAGGTCGCACCGACGTGCTCTTCCAGATAGGCGGCGATGTAGCGATCCATCGCATCGCGCTCGGCGGCCATCGACCGGCGCTCGGTCATGGTCACGCCCTCGGCGATGGCCGGCAGTTCGGCAATCTCGCGGTCCGTCAGCCCATCCTTGCCCAGGTTCAGCGCCCGGATCAGGCCGCGGTGGACGATCAGGTCGGAATAGCGCCGGATCGGCGAGGTGAAGTGGGCGTAGCGATCCAGGTTCAGGCCGAAGTGGCCGATGTTCTCCGGAGAGTAGATCGCCTGCATCTGGCTGCGTAGGACCACCTCGTTGACGACATCGGCGTGTTCGGTGTCGCGCGTTTCGTCCAGCAGCTTGTTGAACCGCTTGGTCGTGCCGGGCTCGCCCTTGTTCCAGGGCTTGCCGATGGTGGACAGGAAGTCGGCTAGGTTGAAGATTTTCTCCTGACTGGGCGCATCGTGGACGCGATAGATCAGCGGCGTCTTCTTTTGCTCCAGCGTTTCGGCGGCGCAGACGTTGGCCTGGATCATCATCTCTTCGATCAGCCGGTGCGCCTCCAGCGAGGCCCGTTTCTCGATAGACGCGATGCCGCCATCCGGGGCCATGCGGATGCGGCGTTCGGCCGACTCGATCTGCAGCGGGCTGCGCTTCATCCGCCCTTTCAGCATGGCGTGATAGGCGTTCCACAGCGGATAGAGGATCGCCTCCATGATCGGGCCGGCCGTGTCGTCCGGTTGTCCGTCAATGGCGGCCTGCGCCTGCTCATAGCTGAGCTTGGCGTGCGACCGCATCAGGCCGCGCACGAACTTGTGGCCCGTCTTTCGGCCGTCCTTGTCGAACACCATCCGCACGGCGAGACAGGCGCGGTTCTCGCCCTCCTTCAGGCTGCACAGACCGTTTGACAGCACTTCCGGCAGCATCGGTTCGACGCGATCGGGAAAATAGGTCGAGTTGCCCTTGTCGCGCGCCTCTCGGTCTAGTTGGCTGCCGGGGCGGACGTAGGCGGCGACGTCGGCGATGGCGACCCAGACGATCCAGCCGCCCTCATTCTTCGGATCCTCATCGCGCGCCGCATAGACGGCGTCGTCGTGGTCGCGCGCATCGGCGGGGTCGATGGTGATGAAGGGAACCTCGCGCAGGTCCTCGCGGCCCTTCAGCGTCGGCAGGGCCTGATCCTCGGCCTCGCGTTCGACCGCTTCGGAGAAGCCCGTCGGGACGCCGTGGGCGTGGATGGCGATCAGGGAGGCGGCGCGGGGATCATCCTCCTTGCCGATGTGCTCCAGGATCTTGCCGCGCTTGGGACCGTAGCGGTGGTCGCCTTTCTCAACGGCGGCCAGAACCAAGTCGCCGTCACGCAGGTCGCCGGACTGGGCCTGGGGCACCAGCAGCACGTCCTTGGACCGACGGTCGACCGGCTCGACGCGGGTCTCGCGCGCCGACTTGCGGATGACGCCCAGGACGCGGTTGGTCCCCACGTCCAGCTTCTTGATCAGCCGGGCTTCCCAACCCTCGGCGCCGCGCTGGAACTTCACCAGCACGCGATCGCCCAGGCCAGGGGCGGCCTTGGACTTGTCGGGCATCAGAAGGGCGCGCGGGGCGTCGGGACTGGCCTCGACCAGGCGAACATACAGTTCGCCGTCGCCATCGCGTTCGATCACATCGGCGACGCCGACGGGGGGCAGGGCGCCGGCTTCGGAAAAACCCTTGCGACCGCGTTTGCCCAGTCGCCCTTCGGCTTCCAGTTCGCGGATCATTTCGCGCAGGGCCCGGCGGTCGCCGCCCTTCAGGCCGAAATGGCGCGCGATGTCGGTCTTCTCGGCCGATCCGGCCTCGCGCAGGAAGGCGACGAGGGTGTCTTTGTCGGGGAGACCGGCGGGCGGCCTCTTGGATGATTTGGTCATTATGTCTTTCGTAGCGCGGAACCGCGCCCTTGAGTAAATCTTGAGGGGTCAAATCTTGCGTGAGTTGACCGCGTGAAGGCGGGGCTTCAGCTTCCGCCCGCCCCGAATGGAGTTTTCGATGTCCCTGACCGCCCCCGCCCTGAGCGCGACCGTCTCGTCGCCGCTGGATCTGATCGGCAAGACGCCGATGGTGGAGGTGACGAAGATCGACACCGGCCCGTGCCGCCTGCTGCTGAAGCTGGAGTCCCAGAACCCGGGCGGTTCGATCAAGGACCGGATCGCCATCTCGATGCTGGACGCCGCCGAGCGCGAAGGCTTCCTGAAGGAAGGCGGCACCATCGTGGAGGCGACGGCGGGCAATACGGGCCTGGCGTTGACGCTCGTCGGTCGGGCCAGGGGATATAAGGTGCTTCTGGTCATCCCGGATAAGATGTCCAAGGAAAAGATCCAGCATCTCAGGGCGATGGGCGCCGATGTTCGTCTGACGCGTTCGGACGTGCCGCATGGCCACCCGGAATATTACACCGACATGGCCGAGCGTTTGGCCCAGGGCATTCCCGGCGGCTTCTACGTCAACCAGTTCGCCAACGCCGCCAACGCCGAGGCCCATGTGAAGACGACGGGTCCGGAAATCTGGGAGCAGACGGGCGGCGACATCGACGCCTTCGTCGCCGGCATCGGTTCGGGCGGCACGATCACCGGCACAGCGCAGTTTCTGAAGAGCGTGGGCTCGAAGGCCCAGATCATCCTGGCCGATCCGGTCGGCTCGACCCTGGCCGGCATCGTCAACGACGGCGTGCCGGGACCGGAAGGCAGCTACACCGTCGAGGGAATCGGTCAGAACTTCGTGCCCGACACGGCGGACATGAGCCTGATCGACAAGGCCTATTCGATCCCCGACGCCGAGGCGATCGCCACGGCGCGCGAACTGCTGCTGAAGGAAGGCATCCTGGCCGGCTCGTCGTCCGGCACCCTGATCGCCTCGGCGCTGCGCTGGTGCCGCGAGCAGACGGAAGCGAAGACCTGCGTGACCTTCGTCTGCGACACCGGGGCCAAGTATCTGTCGAAGGTCTATAACGACGCCTGGCTGGCGGATCAGGGCCTGGGCGAGCGGGAAATCCACGGCGACCTGTCGGATCTGATCAATCGCAAATACGAGAAGGGCGACGTCGTCGTCGCCGGGCCGGGCGACACCCTGGACACCGCCTTCAAGCGGATGAAGGGCGCCGACGTATCGCAACTGCCGATCATCGAAGACGGCCGGCTGGTCGGGATCCTGGACGAAAGCGACCTGATCCGCATCATGAACACCGACGAGATTACGCGGAAGGAACGGTTCGCCAAGCCCGTGGCCTCGGCCATGACGCGCGATCTGGACACGCTTCAGGTCAATGAGCCGCTGGACGCGCTGATCCCCGTCTTCGATCGCGACCGCGTGGCCATCGTGCTGGACGGCGAGCGGTTCGTCGGTCTGATCACACGCACCGACCTGATCAACCACCTCAGCCTGAACCGGTAAGTCCATGAGCGACAAGAAGAACAGCCAGGGCTTTTCGACCCGCGCCATCCATGCCGGCCAGCATCCCGACCCGACGACGGGTGCGGTGATGACCCCGATCTACGCCACCTCGACCTACGCCCAGGAAAGCCCGGGCGTGAACAAGGGTTATGAGTATGCGCGGGGCAAGAACCCGACGCGCGAGGCGTTCGAGGCCTGTATCGCGGACCTGGAGGGCGGCACGCACGGGTTCGGTTTCGGCTCGGGCATGGCGGCGACCTCGACGGCGCTGGAGTTGCTGGATGCGGGCGATCACATCGTCACCGGCGACGACCTGTACGGCGGCTCGTGGCGACTGTTCGAGCGGGTGCGCAGGCGGACCATGGGGCTGGACTTCGCCTATGTGGACCTGAGCGACATCGCGGCGGTCGAGGCGGCGATCACCCCGAAGACCAAGATGCTGTGGGTCGAGACGCCCACCAATCCCCTGATGAAGCTGGCCGACATCGCCGCCCTGTCGAAGGTGGCCAAGGCGCATGGGTTGCTGCTGGTCGTGGACAACACCTTCGCCACCCCGTTCTGCCAGCAGCCGCTGAGCCTGGGGGCGGACGTGGTCATGCACTCGGCGACCAAATACCTGAACGGCCATTCGGACATCATCGGCGGTGTGCTGGTGACGGCCGATCCCAATCTGGCGACCCGGATCAAGTTCCTGCAGAACTCGGTCGGCGGTATCATGGGACCGTTCGACGCCTTTCTGGCCAACCGGGGCTTGAAGACCCTGGCGCTGCGGATGAAGGCGCACTGCGAGAACGCGCTGACCATCGCCCGCTGGCTCGAGACGCGCGCGGGGATCGCCAAGGTGATCTATCCCGGCCTGATCGCTCACCCTCAGCATGAGCTGGCCGCGCGCCAGATGCACGGCGGGTTCGGCGGGATGGTGACGGTGATCCTGGAGGGCGATCTGGAGCGCACGAAGCGGGTGTTAGAGCGGGTTCAGGTCTTCACCTTGGCGGAGTCGCTGGGCGGGGTCGAAAGCCTGGTGAACCACCCGGCGATCATGACCCACGCCAGCGTGCCCAAGGAGGTGCGCGAGGCGGGCGGCGTGACCGACAACCTGATCCGGCTGTCGGTCGGGGTCGAGAACGTCGAGGACCTGATCGCGGATCTGGATCAGGCTCTGGGCTGATCTCAGCTTGAGGGAAGGGCTGTCTGGTGGCCGGTGACCGGCGGCAGCTTCTTCTTGGGCGCGGCGCGCTTGACCGGAGCCTTTGCGGGTTTGGGCAGGGCCGCGCGGCGGGCCATTTCGGTGTCAATGACCGGGATGATATCGCTGGCGGCCATGACCTGGGTCGAGGCGCCGTGTTCGACCAGGCGGGCGGCGTTGGCGCGCAGCGTCGTCAGGTCGGCGTCGGTCATCGCGGGGATCATGTCGGCGAGCGGGGTCATGCGGGCGTCCTTGGCGAAAATAGGCATCAGGGCCGGCGCGCGAGGCGCCAGCCCTTCAGCTGATTGAAGGCGATTTCGACCACGACGCGGTCGCCCAGCAGAGACACGCCGTTCGGCGCGCCCAAGGTCGGCAGGACCGTGACGATGTGGCCGTTGTCGAGGCGGACCTTGCGGCCGCCCAGAGGCAGAAGCTTCGTCACCTCGCCATCGAAGGCGATGGCGTGAGCGTTCAGAAGCGTGTCCTACTCCGCCGCCGTAAGGCGACCGGCGGACTCTTTGCCGGAGCGCGAATCGCGCTCGATTTCGTAGGAAATCTTCTGGCCTTCGTTCAGCGAGCCGAGGCTCGAGGTTTCGACGGCCGAGGCGTGGACGAAGACGTCCTTGCCGCCGTCATCAGGCGCGATGAAGCCGTAGCCTTTGGTGGGATTGTACCATTTTACAGTGCCGGTAGCCATTTGGAGACCTCCGTCTGGCGTTGACCGCAGGGAGGGATCCCTGGTCGGCCTGTCGGGTCTGAATGGGATCGGCTTTTGGACCTCGGTGCGTGATGCAAAGGGAGCAGCGGCGTTACGCAGAGAGATCGACCAGACCTAGATGGGCGCCCGACAACCGTTACGCAAGGACCTGACGATCAGAAGGCGTAGGCCACCTTGGCGACCAGGGCGTCCTCATACTGTTCGCCGAAGGTGTGGGCGTCAGTATCGTAGTAGCGAAGGTCTAGCTCCAGGGCGTCGGTAAGGGCGTAGGTCACACCGGCGTTCCAGCCGGTGTAGTCGGGCGCGCCGTTCTGTTCGCGGCGACCGACGGCGACCGTGCCGTTCAGCTGGGGCATGAAGTCCCAGCCCAGGCGGCCCTCGACCCAGGTGAAGCTGTCGGTCGAGCCGGCGGCGTCGGGCGAATACTGGACCTGCAGTCGCGCGCTGGCCGGGCCGATTGAGCGGCTGGCGTTGCCGGTGATCTCCCAGGCGTCCTGATCATAGCCGGCCTCGGCATCGAGGCGGTTCTTGTAGGCGACGTTGAAGTCGAACCGGTAGCCGAAGGCTTCAGGCTGATAGCCGACTACGAACTCGGCCTCGACGTTGGAGCCGCCGGCCTGGATCGTCTGGAAGCCGGGGCCGACGTAGAACAGGCCGTCCGCGCTTTCCCAGGTCGCCGAGCCGAAGGCGTAACCGTCGTTGCCGGACTTGGACGCATCCTTGGAGCGGTTGTCCGTGCCTGCGCCCAGTTCGAAGGACCAGGCGTCGCGCGCGGCTGGCGAGCCGGACTGGGCGGCGGCCGGCAGGGCGACGGCGAGCGCAGATACGGACAGGGCGGCGAGGATGGTCGTGCGGATCATGGGGGCTCCAACGCGCGAGGTGCGGATTGGCGCCGCCTTTAGCGTGCTCCGGCCTTGATGGCGAATTCCTCCGTGGCCTGAGCGAACTCTTGTCGCAGGCGCGCGACCAGTTCGGCGGTCGGCAGGACGTCGTGGATGGCGCCCGCGCCCTGGCCGGCGGACCAGACGGTCTTCCAGGCCTTGGCCTCGTCGCCCATGTCCAGCTTGTGTTCGGGCAGGGTCTTCGGATCGATGCCGTTCTCGATCAGCGACTTGCTCATGAAGTTGGCGGGGATGCCCGAGACGGCGGGCGTATGGACGATGTCGGTCGCGCCGCTGTCGATGACCATCTGCTTGTAGGCGTCGGCGGCCATGGCCTCGGTCGTGTTGATGAAGCGCGTGCCCATATAGGCGAAGTCGGCGCCCAGCATCATTGCCGCCGCCACATCCTGACCCGTCGAAAGGGCGCCCGACAGGATGATGGTTCCCTTGAAGAAGCTGCGAACCTCATTGACTAGGGCGAAGGGGTTGATGATGCCCGCATGGCCGCCCGCGCCGTTGGCGACCAGGATCAGGCCGTCGACGCCGGCCTCGGCCGCCTTTCGCGCATGACGAATGTTGGCGATGTCGTGGAAGACCTGACCGCCGTAGCCGTGGACCGCATCGACCACGTCGCGCACGGCGCCCAGTGAGGTGATGATCAGCGGCACCTTCTCCTCGACCGACACCATCATGTCGGCCATCAGCCGCGGGTTGGTCGGGTGGACAATGTGGTTGACGCCGAAGGTCGCGGCCTCGGGCTTTAGCCGGCCTTTGATCTCATGAATCCAGTCGCGATAGCCCTCGGTCGTGCGCTGGTTCAGCGACGGGAAGGTGCCGATCACGCCCGCATTGCAGGCCTCGACCACCAGATCGGGTCCTGACACCAAAAACATCGGCGCCGAAATGATCGGCAGGATCAGACCTTTTTGCAGCGAAGCGGGAATGGCCACGGGCGTCTCCTTTGATTTTCTTTCGCTACGCTTAGCGGGCTGTCGCCGGGGAAGGCAATCGCGGGGATTTCAGACGGTGGCGCGAAAAAATGAGTCTAATTCGTCTAATCTCGGGTCGGAGGCGGGGTGAAAGCGGGCAGTGGTCGGCGTCGGGTGAAAACCGGCCATCATACGAGGGTTCGGATGGGGGATCGGTCGATTGACGCTGGTCTGCGCCAAGGCGTTGAACGGGCGGGAGAAGTCATCGGGAAATAGGATGGCTAGCTGGTCTTCTCCCCTTCTCCCGTTGGGAGAAGGTGGCCCGGAGGGCCGGATGAGGGTCGGGCGCTTGGGTTAGGATCATAGAATCCAACCCTCACCCTTTCGCGCAATGACGCCGGCTGACGCCGCCGTGCGCTCAAGCCCTCTCCCAATGGGAGAGGGAAGTGGAGTGGGGGAGGATTTTCATACGCGTCGCAAGCGCCTAAATGCCCGGCATGACCCACTATACCGACAACCTCAGCCAGCTTGGCGCCCAGACCGCTGCTCCGACCAGTCCCGAGACGGCAGTGCTGGAGCGGGTGCCGAATCCGCATGCGGACACGCTGTATCTGGCCCGGTTCACGGCGCCTGAGTTCACCAGCCTGTGCCCAGTGACGGGCCAGCCGGATTTCGCCCACATCGTCATTGACTATGCGCCGGGCGACTGGCTGGTCGAGTCCAAGAGCCTGAAACTGTATCTGACCAGTTTCCGCAACCACGGCGCCTTCCATGAGGACTGCACCGTCGCCATCGGCCGCAAGCTGGCCGACCTGCTTGAGCCCAAATGGTTGAGGATCGGCGGATACTGGTATCCGCGCGGCGGCATCCCGATCGACGTCTTCTGGCAGACCGGCGCGCCGCCCGAGGGGCTGTGGCTGCCGGACCAAGGCGTGCCGAATTATCGCGGGCGGGGGTGATAGGAGTTTGATCTAGTTTGGGTAAACAGCGCCTTCATGTCTCCCATGCTCGGTTATCCTATCATACTCAGCACTGGCTGCGGACACGTCTGCGGCTACCTGAGCCGCTGCAGCCCTTCCAGCTTCGCAGGTGGGCGCCGAGCGTATGGCTGCCTGATACTGTTGGGCTCCGAGTTGTGCGATCCGAGCGTGATTGACCTCATGCATTTGCAACGCTGAGAAATAGCGATCCCACGCCTGCTTGTCCTGCCGGCGAAGGCGCTCGCGATCCTGTAAATCCGGCATGACGATGGAGATGGTGTAGTCGGCCACGGCCGTTGTGGGATCGCATCTGCCGCCTGAAGACATTAGGCGCAATGAATAGCGCCAACTCGTCGTCGCATCGTGCTGACGTCCATTTACCCTTGGACGCAATCGGTTCATTTCCGCTCTGATCGCACGAGGTGACGTGGCCTGAAGCACATAGCCGTGCAAGGTCGTGTTTGGAAACGCGGCTGCGTCAGGTGCAGCAAGCCGTAAACGTTCCGAGGCCTCTGGCGCCGGTGTCGTCGATTCTGCGGCTTGAATCGCTAAAGCCGCTAGCATGCTCAAAATCATTCGTCGTCCCCCGAGATATCGCGGTCTTGACTACCAGACTGCAACGAGGGCGCTAGTCCTTACGCCTCAGCAGACGCGATGGGCCAATATTTTTGACTAATCTGCTCGGTAGTCGCCTGCCGGACTGCTTGCGGTCCGAAGTTTGGTCCAGTGTGCAGTGATTGATCGCCGTTCCAAACTGGGTTTAACGACCTTGGCGCAGTTAGTTTCGTGGTGACGAGATACTACAAGGGCATACGCGCCTGCGTACGATCAGGCGATCAGGGCGGGAGGCGCAGCCTGGTCAGGCCAGGCGACGGGCGAGAGGGCTTCCAGCGCTGGCTTCGCCAGCAGATAGCCCTGCATCAGATCGACGCCGAGATCGCGCAGGACATCGTGTTCGGCCAGGGTTTCGATGCCCTCGCAGACCGGCTGGATGCCCAGGTCCCGAAGCATGTTCAACGTGTTGCGCACGATGGTGCGCTTGACCGTGTTGGTGTCGATGTCGCGAACCAGGGCCATGTCTAGTTTGACGATGTCGGGCTGGAACAGGGTGAGCAGGCCCAGACCCGCATAGCCGGCGCCAAAGTCGTCGATGGCGGTCTTGAACCCCATGGCGCGATAGGACCGCAGGATGTTGAGGATGTGGTCGGTGTCCATCACCTCGCTCTCGGTGAACTCGAAGATGATCCGATCCACCGGGAAGTTGGTGCGCATCGCCGCCGCCAGGGTGGCGCGAATACAGGCGCGCGGCTCATAGACGGCGTTGGGCAGGAAGTTGATCGACAGGCTGGCGCCGTCCCCCGTCATATCCAGACCGGCCGCGAGATCGATGGCGGTCGTGCGGCACAGTTGGTCGAAGGCATAACGGTTGTCTGGCGAGATGTGCGACAGAACCTGACCCGCGCCCCGGCCGTCCTTGCCGCGCACCAGCGCCTCGTAGGCGAAGACCGTGTGGCTCGTCACATCGACGATCGGCTGGAACGCCATGGTGATCGGCAGGTCAAAACCCGCCCCATCCTTACAGCCGATACAAGACATAAGCTTCTCCTACTGGCCGATGAGTCTAAGGCAGCAGGCGTTAAAGACTGATGTCGAAGAGGAAATTCGTCACCAGGTTCCTTTCGTTCTGTTGAAACGCTGCGGCGTTGGAGCGGTCCGCTCTTGAAGTTTCGCGCTGGCCCGTCACGGGTAGTGCGATGAACCACGCACTTCCGCTCGAAGCCTGGGGCCGTCGTCTGATGACGCGGGCGGAGGCGTGGGCGGATGGGTCGCGGGCGCGGCGCCAGGCCTATGAGTTCCTGTGGTTCGGACTGAAGCAGGGGTGGGCGTGTCTGTTCGGAGGGCTGATGCTGGCCCTGATCCTGGGGACGTTTCTGCTTTGGCCGGAGGGGGCGCCGGTGTCGCGCTACGACTTTCTGGCGGTTGGGGCGGTGGTGATCCAGGCGGCGATGCTGATCTTCCGGCTGGAGAGCTGGGAAGAGGCGCGGGTGATTTTCCTGTTCCATGTGGCGGGGACGATCATGGAGCTGTTCAAGACCGCGCACGGGTCGTGGGTCTATCCCGAGGAGAGTTTGCTGCGGATTGGGGCGGTGCCGCTGTTCTCCGGCTTCATGTATGCGGCGGTCGGCAGCTATATCGCGCGGGTGCAGCGCATCTTTCATATCCGGGTGCGGGGGTATCCGCCGCTGTGGACGACCTGGGTGCTGGCGGCGGCGATCTACGTCAACTTCTTCGCTCATCACTGGCTTCCGGATTTTCGAAAAGTCCTGTTTGTGGCGACGATCCTTTTGTTCTGCCGAGGCTGGTTCTTCTTCACCGCCGATCGGATGCGATTGAAGATGCCGTTGCTGCTGGGCTATTTCCTGGTGGCCCTGTTCATCTGGTTCGCCGAGAACCTGGGCACGCTGGGGCGGGCCTGGGTCTATCCGGGGCAGGCCGACGGGTGGGAGATGGTGTCCCTGGCCAAGCTGGGCAGCTGGTTCCTGCTGATGATCATCTCGGTCGTGCTGGTCTCGTTGGTGCACCGGCCCGAGCCGGAGATCAGCGGCCCTGTAGCGCCCCGCGCATGACGGCGGATTTGCGGCTCATGCGAGCCTTCACCAAGCGATAGACCACGGCGACGATCAGGATGGTGACGGCGAGGCCGCCGATCAGCAGGGTGGGGCCATGGGCCTCGCTGAGCACTTCCATCTTCGCCAGGCCTTGAGCGGCGAGATAGCCCGGCGCCAGCATGGCCAGCACCCAGACGATCCCGGATGTGACATTGCCGAACTGGAAGGCGCGCTGACGCATCCTGAGCATGCCCAGCGTCAGCGGCACGAAGGCGCGCAAGGGGCCGAAGAAGCGGCCGACGAAGATCGACATGACGCCGTAGCGACGGCAGTACAGGCGCGTCCAGGCGATGCGACGGCGGTGCGCCTTGAATATCGGGCGCTGGAGGAAGCGCACGCCCAGCCGACGCCCGGCCCAGTAGGAGATGGCGTCGCCGATGACCGCGCCGATGACGCAGCCGACGATGACGTTGACGGGGTCCAGCACGCCGGCCGCGATCAGGCCGCCCGCTGCGACCAGCAGGCCGGTGGCGGGCACGAAGGCGCCCACGACGGCCAGCGATTCTACGAACACGACCAGACCCAGCATGACGCCGGCCCACATATGGTTGCGGGCGACGAAATCGCCCACGGCTTGCAACAGGGAATCCATACGAAGGCCTTGGGGGAGGAAGGCGGGGTCGGTCGAGGTCAAACCGACGTAGGGCGACCTTATGTCACCCGCTTACGGCAGGCGTGTGACCTTGGCGGCCAGGTCGGGACGTGGACGTTCCAAGGCGGGTTCGTTCAGCGTGCCGATGTGGATGAAGCCGGCGACGCTCTCGCCCTCGGTCAGGCCGAACAGAGGCAGGGCCTGCGGATCGTAGCTGTACCAGTCGGTGATCCAGCTGGACGAATAGCCGAAGCCGGAAGCCGCGTGTTCCAGGTTCATGCAGACGGCGCCGGCCGAAAGCTGCTGCTCCCAGATCGGCTTGGAGCCTTCGACCGGCGTCGAGACGACCAGGATGGTGACGGGTGCGGCGGTCAGCTTGGCCAGGACCGCCTGATCCTTGGCCGGGCCGTTCCTGAGTTCGACCAGCACGGCGAGGCGGGCGGCGATGTCGGTGCGCGATTGGGGACCCAGGACCACGAACCGCCACGGGAACAGCTTGCCGTGGTCGGGCGTGCGGGCGCCCAGGGTCAGGATCTCGTCCAGTTCCGCCTCGGACGGGCCGGGCGCGACCAGGGCCTGAGCCGGGGCGGAGCGCCGCTGGGCCAGGCGGTCGCGGAAATCTTTCGACGGAACGGGCGGGGGCAGGGGTTCGTTGAGCGCGACCATGCCGTTTAGCTAGGCTTTCATCCGCGTCTTCGCCATAGGTGGCCCATGCGCAAATCCGACGAACCGAAATGGGCCGAGGGGCTGGCGAAACCGCCGGCCTGGCGCAGCGACGGAAGCGAGACGGTGTTCGACAGTCCATGGATGGCGCTGACCCGGCATCCGGCGACGGCGCCGACCGGGATGAAGGCCGACTATGCCGTCGTGCGGTTCAAGAACGTCGGGACGGGCGTCCTGCCCGTGCACGAGGACGGGACGGTGACTCTGGTGGGCCAGCAGCGCTTCGCCCACGCCAACTACAGCTGGGAAATGCCCGAAGGCGGCGCGCCGCTGGACGAGGATCCGTTCGACGGCATCCGGCGCGAACTGGCCGAAGAGGCGGGGTTGCAGGCCGAACATTGGCTGCTGGCGCTGAGGGTCGAGATGTCGAACTCCATCACCGACGAGATTGGCATGACCTGGATCGCCTGGGACCTGTCGCCTGCGCCGACCGACCCGGACCCGACCGAGATCATCGCCGTGGTGCGCGTGCCGTTCGTCGATCTGCTGGACGAGATCGGGCGGGGAACGGTGCGCGACAGCCTGACGGTGGCGACGGCCTACAAGGCCTATCATATGGCGATGAACGGCGAACTGCCCGAGGCGCTGGCGCGCGCCTTGCTGGGGCGCGTATGATGTCGCCGAAGGAGCCGGTCATGGCCAAGCTGGAAGTCGTTGCGGAAACCGAAATCGACAGCGTGTGGCGTCAGCTGCGCGCCTCGGCCGAGGCGGCGTCGCGCGAGGAGCCGCAGCTGGGCTCGCAGATGAATGCGGTGATCCTGTCGCACGACGACCTGGCGGGCGCGCTGAGCTTCCAGATCGCGCGCAAGCTGGCGGACGGCGAGATGAGCGCCATGTCGGTGCGCGAGGTCTGCCTGTCGGCGTTCAAGGCCGATCCGTCGATGGTCGAGGCGGCGGAGGCGGACCTTCAGGCTGTGGCCGAACGCGATCCGGCGATCCGCAACCTGTTGCAGCCCTTCCTGTATTTCAAAGGCTTCCAGGCCTTGCAGGGCTGGCGCGTGGCGCATTGGCTGTGGGGTCAGGGGCGCGAGACGCTGGCCTTCCACTTCCAGAGCCGGATCTCCGAACTGTTCCAGCTGGACATCCATCCGGCCGCGCAGATGGGCAAGGGGCTGTTCCTGGATCACGGCACGGGCATCGTCATCGGCGAGACGGCGGTGGTCGGCGACGACGTGTCGATGCTGCACGGAGTGACCCTGGGCGGGACGGGCGCCGAACGCGGCGATCGCCATCCCAAGATCGGCAAGGGCGTCCTGCTGGGCGCCGGGGCCAAGGTGCTGGGCAATATCCACGTCGGCGACTACGCCAAGGTGGCGTCCGGCTCGGTGGTGCTGAAGGCCGTGCCGTCCGGCTGCACCGTGGCGGGGGTGCCGGCCCGGCTGGTCAACTGTCCGACCAACGCCGAACCGGCCCGCACCATGGATCACACCCTGGCCGATGTGGTGTACGACTTCGTCATCTGAGCGGACGCCTCATAGCGCGATCCTGAGCGAGGCGCGGATGCTGCGCGGGGCGCCAGGGTAGATCCACAGGGCGCTGTAGGAGCTGGCGGCGTAACGCGCGTCAAACAGGTTGTCGATCTCGAGGCGGGCGGTGACCTGGGGCGTCAGTCCGTAGTCCAGCGCCGCCTTGGCCTTCCAGTAGGCGGGCAGTTCGGGCGCGCCGAGCGCCAGGCCGCCGGCCCGGTCGCCGACGTAGGCCGCGCCGGTCATGAACGACCAGGTCGTGCCATGGGTCGTGGGGAAGCGACCGATGACGAACAACGAGCCGGAATGTTCGGGCACGTTCAGCACGGCGTCGGTTGCGAAGGCGCGGTCGTCGGCCCTGGCGTCGGTCCAGCCGTAGTTGGCGACCACCTGCCAGGCGTCGTCGATCTTCAAGGCGCCATCCAGTTCGATCCCGTGCGTCGTCAGCTTGCCGACCGGGGCCAGAAAATTGGGATCGACCGGATCGGTCGTCAGGATGTTCGACTTCTCGATGTCGAAGACGGTGGCGGCGAGGTCCAGACCGTCCCAGGCGCCGGCCAGGCCGATCTCATAGCCCTTGCCATCCTCGGGTGCGAAGCCGGAGCCGTCGCGGCCCGTGCCCGAGTTCAGCACGAACGACTGACCATAGCTGGCGTGGGCGGTCAGGTTGTCGGTCAGGCGATAGCGGGCGGCGAAACGGTATTTCAGGGGCGTGTCGCTGGCCTCGCCGACGGCGCCGGTGCGGTTGTTTCGGATGGTCTGGTCGTAGTCGTCGAACCGCAGCCCGGCCAGCAGGCTGAGGCGGTCGTTCACCTCCCACAGATCCTGGGCGTACAGGGTGAAGACGTCGCGCGTTTCCAGATTGTCGGTAAAAGGCAGGGGCGTCGGCGGCGTGACCGCGCCATAAACGGGATTGAAGACATTGATCGGATAGGGATTGGCGGCGTTCGGCCTGATCCGCAGCAAGCGTTCGCCGTAGGTCAGTTTGTAACCCTTTACGCCGATGCCGATGTTGTGAGTTCCCAGGCCGGTCGCAACCACGCCGTTCAACTCTAGCCGGGCCGACAGATCCTCGACTGTGAAATCACGCTTGCGACGCTGGCGCCATAGAGTGTCGTCGACGAGAAGCGAATGATCGCTGGACAGACCCTTCAGCGAGCCGCCGCGCCAAGCGACGCCGCCGTTCAGGCTCCAGTCGTCATTGATCCGGTATTCACCGGTGATCTGGTGCCGTTCGTTGAGGAAGCGGGTCACCCCGTCCCCGGGCTCGCCGTAGTAGTTCGAGGGCGGCAGGAACAGCGCGTCGCCGTTGATCGCCGGCATCCCTCGGTCGAACAAGGTCGTGAAGGTGGTGAACTCGCCCACATAGGTCAGGCGTAGATCATCGTTTGGACGCCAGGTCAGGGACGGCGCCACCACAGTGCGGTCCAGGCCGACATAGTCGCGCCAGCCGTTCGAGGTCTCGCCCGCCACCACAAGCCGTCCGGCCAGGGTGTCGTTGATTGGGCCGGTCAGGTCCAGTTCGCCGCGACGCAGGCCGAACGATCCCACCGTGGCGGTAAAGGCGGCGGCGGTGGCAAAGCGCGGGGTCTTGGAGACGATATTGATGCGTCCGGCCGGGTCGATGTCGCCGAACAGGGCGCCGGACGGGCCCTTCAGCACCTCGATCCGTTCGGACGTCGCCGGGTCGCGGGGCGGGGCCATGCCGCGATTGGCCAGAAAGCCGTCGACATAATATTCCGCCCCGCCGTCGGGCGTGCCCAGAAAGCCGCGGATGGCGAAATTGTCCATGACGCCGCCGCGATTGTTCTGCTGGCTGACGCCGCTGACCAGTTCCAGCGCGTCGGCCAGGCGCGTCGCGCCCACGGCCTTGATCAGATCGTTCTCGATGGAGCGGCTGGACGGCGACATGGCCTCGGTGATCGCTCCTGCGCCCAGGGTCAGGTCACGCGGCGCCGAGCGGCGACCCAGAACGACGATCTCCCCCACCGTTTCAGGCTCGACCGCCGCGACAGCGACGGGGGCGGGGGCGTCAGCGGCGACCAGCAGGCACGCGCCGGCGCAGCTCAGAAGGAGGGACAAGGCAGGCTCCGTTTGAAATGTTATACTGTATCGGCTATCCGCTTCCGCCTGATGATGTCAACCGCTGCAACGCTTGTTCCCGCCTCCATTTCTTCGACTGCCGCGCCAAGCCGTGCGATCGGTCGGATCCGATCCATCGACGCCCTGCGCGGGCTGGTGATCCTGCTGATGCTGGTCGATCACGCGCGGGAGTTCTTCTTCATCCACGCCCAGGTCTCGGACCCGATGAATTTGGAGACGACCTCGCCGGTGCTGTTCTTCACGCGGCTGTCGGCCCATCTGTGCGCGCCGGTGTTCGTGGCCCTGACGGGATTGGGGGCCTGGCTGTACGGAAACAAGCAGGCCGGCGGCGGCAATGGAGCCGGCGCGGCATCGGCCTTTCTGCTAAAACGCGGTCTGTTTCTGGTCGTGCTGGAACTGACGGTGGTCAACTTCGCCTGGACCTTCTCGATGACGCCCGAGTTGATCTATCTGCAGGTGATCTGGGCCATCGGCCTGTCGATGATCGCGCTGGCGGCCTTGGTGCATCTGCCTCGACCGGTGCTGATCGCCGTGGGGCTGGTCATCGTGCTGGGTCACAATCTGCTGGACCCGATCACCGTCGCGGCAGGGCAGCCGGGCCATGCGATCTGGGCGGTGCTGCATGATCGCGGATTTATAGACTCACCTTGGGGCGGTCAGGCGCGGACCTCCTATCCGTTGCTGCCGTGGATCGGCGTGGCGGCCTTGGGCTATGCCATCGGGCCGTGGTTCGCAGGCGAGCAGAGGACGCGGCTGAGGCGGCTGGTGCTGACCGGAGTGGGCGCGCTGGCCCTGTTCGTCGTGCTGCGGGCGATCAATGTCTATGGGGATGCGCCGTGGGCCGTTCAGGCGACGCCGATCCAGACGGTGATGAGCGTGCTGAACCTGACCAAATATCCGCCGTCGGCCGACTTTCTGCTGCTGACGCTGGGGATTGGCGCGCTGATCCTGGCGGGGCTGGAAAAGGCGCCGGAGCGGTTGATCGGCGTGCTGGCGGTCTTTGGCGGAGCGCCGCTGTTCTTCTATCTGATCCACCTCTACGGGCTGCATCTGCTGAATCTGGCGGCCGTGATGCTGTTCGGCGCCAATCAGGGCGAGGGCTTTGGCGTGCCCGGCGTCGGCTGGGTGTGGCTGCTGGCGGGTCTGGTCGCCGTGCCTTGCTGGCTCGCCTGCCGCTGGTTCGGCGGGGTCAAGCGGCGCAGTTCGCAATGGTGGATGAAGTATCTCTGAGACGGGAAAATGCGCGACGCCAGTTTCCCTGAACCGCCGATGTCTCTAGGGTCCGCCGCCAACGTTCAGACCATGAGGCCCCCCGTGAAAGACACCGACCTGAAGCGCATCGAGGCCCACCTAAAGCGCACCTTCAACACCGGCGGCATCATCGTGAAGGCCCGCCCCAAGCAGAATGACTCGGCCGAGGTCTATGTCGGCGACGAGTTCATCGGCATCGTCTTCGAGGACGAGGACGAGGAAGGCTCGTTCATGTTTGAAATGGCGATCCTGGCCGAAGACCTTCCGGCCTAACCGCCGACCGATCCGACCGCCCGGCGTGAATGCGCCGGGCGGTTTTCGTTTGCGCCGACCCGTTCAGCGATACGGGCCGGTCAGCGCGTGGGGGCCGCGCGTTCGAGGCCATAGAGCGCCTCGACAATGTCCTCGGCCTTCTGCTGGACCAGTTGCTGGGCGTCGTGGACGCCGCGATTGTAGAAGGCGCCGCCGATCTCCTTCCCGATGAAGTCCAGCAGCATCTCGGCCGGAAGCTGGCCGAGTTCCTGATCCAGTTCGCGAGCGAAATAGTCGCGCAGTTTGGCGGTGATCGCCGCGCGTTCTTCCCTGGAGAATTCGATCGGCTTCATGCGACCTCGGCCAAGGCTTCTTCGGCGGCGACCCAGGCGGCTTCGGCGGCGGCCAAGTCGGCCTCGGTCTTGGCGCGGGCGCGGGTCAGGCCTTCCAGGGCCTTGGGATTGCTGACCGAGGCGGTGGCCATGTCGTCGTCGATACGGGCGATCTCGGCCGCAAGGCGGGTCATGGTCTCCTCCGCCTTCTTGACCGCGTGACGCAGGGTCGAGGGCGAAGGGCCGGATTTCTTGTCGTTCTTGCGGTTCTTGTTGTTCTGGGCCGGGGCGGCTGCCGCGGCCTCTTCCTTCTTGATCTGGCTGGGCTTGGCGATGGCCTGTTTCGCGCGGTCCAGGACGAACTTGGCGTAGTCGTCCATGTCGCCGTCGAAAGGCTTCACCGTGCCGTCGGCGGCCAGCCACAGCCGGTCGGCCACCATCTCCATCAGCGAACGGTCGTGGGTGATCAGGATGACGGCGCCGTTGTAGTCGTTCAGCGCATCCAGCAGGGCGCGACGGCTGTCGATGTCTAGGTGGTTGGTCGGTTCGTCCAGGATCAGGACGTGGGGAGCGTCCATCGCCACCATGTTCAGCAGCAGACGCGCGCGTTCGCCGCCCGACAGGCTGTCGACCGTGGTCTCCTGCTTCTCATAGCCTAGGCCGAACTGGGCCAGTTTGGAGCGGCGGGCGCTTTCGGGCGCGTCCGGCATGGCGCGGCGGATGATCTCCAGCGGCGTGTCCGTCGGGTCCATGGCCTCGATCTGATGCTGGTGGAACCAGCCGACGCGCATCTTCCTGTCGCGGTGAAGTTCGCCCTCGGACACGTCCAGAGCGCCGGCGATCATCTTGGCGAAGGTCGACTTGCCGGCGCCGTTGACCCCCAGCAGGCCGATGCGGTCGTCCAAATCCATGCGCAGGTTCAGATTGCGCAGGATCGGCTTGCCCGGCTCATAACCGACATTGGCGCGCTCCAGCCGGATCAGCGGCGGCGCCAGCGGACGCGGCGGCGAGGGCAGGGTGAAGGGGGCGACGCGCTCCTCGATCGTGGTGGCGACGGGCTGCATCTTCTCAAGCCGCTTCATGCGCGACTGGGCCTGGGCGGCCTTGGACGCCTTGGCCTTGAAGCGATCGACGAAGGCCTGAAGGTGGGCGCGTTCGGCGTCCTGCTTGGCCTTGGCCGACAGCTGTAGCCGCGCCTTTTCGGCGCGGGCCTTTTCGAAGGCGTCGTAGTTGCCGGTGTAGAGGGTCAGGGTGTGGTTCGCGAGGTGCAGGATGTGCGTGCAGACCTCGTTCAGCATCTCGCGGTCGTGGGAGATGATCAGGGCGGTGTGCGGGTATTTCTTCAGCCGCGCCTCCAGCCACAGGGCGCCTTCCAGGTCGAGGTAGTTGGTCGGTTCGTCCAGCAGCAGCATGTCGGGCTCGGCGAACAGGGCGGCGGCCAGGGCGACGCGCATCCGCCAGCCGCCCGAGAACTCGGACATCGGCCGGGCCTGGTTCTCCTGATCGAAGCCCAGACCGACCAGGATTTCGGCGGCGCGCGCGGGCGCGGCGTCGGCGTCGATCTCGATCAGGCGCGACCAGATCTCGCCCATCTCTTCCGGCTCTGCGGTCTCGAGCCGGCCCAGCAGGGTATGGCGTTCGACGTCGGCCTCTAGGATAGTGTCGATGACGCTGACGGGGGTCGCCGGATGCTCCTGATCGACCGAGCCGATACGGGCGGTCTTGGGCAGGCTGATCTCGTCGCCGGCGGCGTGAAGCTCGCCCAGGATCAGCTTGAACAGGGTCGACTTGCCGATGCCGTTGCGGCCGACCAGACCGACCTTGGAGCCGGGCGGCAGGCTGACGGAGGCGTCCACGAGAAACTTGCGGCCCCAGGCGTTGAAGGTCAGGTCGGTGATCTGGAGCATTGCGGCGAAGGTTCTTCGGTTGGTCGGCGTCCCTCAATCGGCAGGTCGCCATGCGGCGTGCGTCAGGGATGCAAAAAGGGACGGTTGGAAACGCGGGAGGTGGTCGCTATAAGCCCGCGACACTCAATCTCCCAACAAGAAGTCAATTCCCATGACCGAACGTACCTTCTCGATCATCAAGCCCGACGCCACGCGCCGCAACCTGACCGGCGCGATCAACGCCGTGATCGAAGGCGCCGGCCTGCGCATCGTGGCCCAGCGCCGCGTCAAGCTGACGACCGAACAAGCCAAGAAATTCTACGAAGTGCACGCCGAGCGCCCGTTCTACGGCGAGCTGGTCGAGCAGATGACGGCCGAGCCGGTCGTGGTTCAGGTGCTGGAAGGCGACAACGCCGTCGCCGCCTATCGCGAAGTCATGGGCGCCACCAACCCGGAACAGGCCGCCGAGGGCACCATCCGCAAGCAGTTCGCCCTGTCGATCGGTGAAAACTCGGTCCACGGTTCGGACAGCCAGGACAACGCCAAGATCGAGATCGCCCAGTTCTTCACCGACGACCAGATCGTCGGCTAAGCGCTCAAGTCGCGAGGGACCGCGTTCCGAGCGTAGCGCAAAAAAGAAGAGCTAAGCGAGAGCATCAGCTCTCGCATAGCGTGACTATATAGGCCCGCGACCGGAACCGGACGCGGGCCTTGTCGTTTGGTGGTCATTATCTCGTTCCTCTCCCGGAGAAGACCCATGAAGACCATGATCAAACTGGCCCCCGTCATCGGCGTCGTGGCCCTGCTGGCCGCCTGCGGCCAGACGATGGAACAACGCGCCGCCACGGGCGCCCTGGGCGGCGCCGTCGCCGGTCAGGTCATCGGCGGCAACACGGGTTCGACCGTGGCCGGCGCCGCCATCGGCGCCGTCGCCGGGGCGGCGACCAAGCCCCGCTAAATTCGTCTAGGTCTTTCGGGCGAAAGCCCGGATGACAAAAAAGGCCCGGAGCGTTCGCTCCGGGCCTTTTCCACGTCTGACGTCCGGCGCCCTTACCAGATGCGGGCGCGGGCCTCGGGCGCGATATATTCTTTCTGGTCCGGCGAGACGCCGAAGGCCGCATACCAGGCGTCGATGTTGCGCGGCGAGGTCGCGGCGCGCACCGGGCCGGGCGAGTGCGGGTCGGTGGTCAGCTGCTCCTTCAGCGCCGCCTCGCGCGACTTCTCGCGCCAGACCTGCGCCCAGCCCAGGAAGACCCGCTGATCGCCCGTCAGCCCGTCGATGACCGGCGCCGGCTGGCCGTTCAGCGACTTGTGATAGGCGTCCAGGGCCAGCAGCAGGCCGCCCAGGTCGGCGATGTTCTCGCCCATCGTCAGGTCGCCGTTGACGTGTACGCCGGGGATCGGCTCCAGCTTGTCATAGATGTCGCCCAGCACCTTGGCGCGCGCCTCGAAGCGGGCGGCGTCTTCCGGCGTCCACCAGTCGCGCAGCACGCCGTCGCCGTCCGACTTGCGGCCCTGATCGTCGAAGCCATGGGTGATCTCGTGGCCGATGACCGCGCCGATGCCGCCGTAGTTGACGGCCGGGTCCGCGTTCGGATCGAAGAAGGGCGCCTGCAGGATGGCGGCCGGGAAGACGATCTCGTTGCGCGGCGGGTTATAGTAGGCGTTCACCGTCTGGGGCGTCATGCCCCATTCCAGCGGATCGACCGGCTTGCCGATCTTGCCGCGCTTGTAGGCCCATTCGAAGGCCGAAGAGCGTTCGACGTTGCCGTACAGGTCGTCGGCCTTCAGCTCCAGCCCGTCATACGAGCGCCACTTGTCGGGATAGCCGATCTTCACCCCGAACTTGGACATTTTGTACAGGGCCTGCTCGCGCGTGGGCTCGCTCATCCAGTCCAGGGTCTTCAGCCGCTCGGTCATGGCGTCGCGGATGTTGCCGACCAGGGCCTCCATCTGGGCCTTGGAGGAGGCGGGGAAGTGCAGGCGGACGTATTCCTGGGCCAGGACCTCGCCCAGCTGACCATCGACCAGGGCCACGCCCCGGTTCCAGCGCGGACGGTTCTCGGGCTGACCGCGCAGCGTCTTGCCGCGGAAGTCGAAGCGCGCGTCGACGAAGGCCTTGGACAGATAGGGGCTGGCCTGATCGACGACATTGAACGCCTGCCAGGCCTTCAGCGTCTCGATCGGGGTGTCGGCGAACACCTGGGCGATGGCGGGGATGGCGGTGTTTTCCATCAGCACCAGGGTGTCGACGTCCGACACCTGGGCGCCGGCCAGGAATCCGGCCCAGTCAAAGCCGGGAGCCAGGGTCGCCAGGTCCGAGGCCTTGGCGGGGTTGTACAGCTTGTCGATCTGGCGACGCTCGACCGTCGTCCACTGCTTGTCGGCGACCTTGGTTTCGAAGGCCAGGATGTCGGCGGCGGTCTTGGCCGGATCGGCCCAGCCTATGGCGGTCAGGGTGGTCGTCAGATAGGCCAGGTAGGCCTCACGCTGGGCGGCGAAGTCGGGCTTCAGATAGTAGTCGCGGTCCGGCAGGCCCAGCGATCCCTGACCCAGATAGGCCGAGTTCAGATTGGGGTTCCTAAGGTCCTCGAACACGTCGATGCCGAACAGGGAGCCGCCGAAGCCCGAATGGCTCTCGCCCATAAGGCGCGCCATGCCGGCGTGGTCGGTGACCGCCTTGACGGCGGCGAGGTCGGCGGCCAGCGGCGTTGCGCCCAGCTGCTCGATCTTCGCCTCGTCCATGAAGCTGGCGTACAGGGCGCCGACCTTGCGGGCGTTCTCGTTGGCGGGATTGGCGGCGCTGGTCTCGATGATCGACTTCAGCTGGGACTGGGCGTTCTCATACAGGACGTCGAACGGGCCGAAGCGCGACTTGTCGGCCGGAATCTCCGTCGTGCGCAGATAGGTGCCGTTTGCGTATTCGTTGAAGTCGTCGCCGGGTTTCACCGAGGTGTTGCGACCGGCCAGATCGAAGCCCCAGGCGCCGAAGGGGCTGTGGGCCGCGCCAGGCATGCCGTGCGAATGCTGGTCCGAAGCGTTCTGGGCCGAAGCGTCCTGGGCCGAGGCCGCGCCGCCGGTGAGGGCGACGACGATACAGGCCGAGCAGGCGGCCATCAGACGAATGCGAGTCATGGATACAGAGGGTCCCGATTGAGGTCGGCGCACCATTGCGCCGGTGCGGCGGTCTGTCGCATGACGTTTTTGTAATCTTGGTTCTTCTCCCGTCCGCTCATCCCCGCGAAAGCGGGGACCCAGCGCTTTGGGCGCTTAAGCGTTGCGTGTGCGGTCCGGCATTCCTCAACACCAGTCCTGCGACAGAACTGGGTCCCCGCTTTCGCGGGGATGAGCGGAAAAAAGGAAGGGCGCAGAGGGAAGGGAAGAAGTCAGCCCCGCTCTAAACCGCGACAAAAGTCGGCCAGCGCCCGCGGGTAAAGCTGATGCTCGGCGGTCTTGACGCGTTCGGCCAGGGCCTCGGCCGTGTCGCCTTCGACGATCGGCACGCGCGCCTGGCCCAAGATCGGACCTTCATCCACGCCTTCGGTCACCAAATGGACCGTGCAGCCGGCCTCGGCGTCGCCGGCGGCGATCGCACGGGCGTGGGTGTCCAGACCCGGATAGAGGGGCAGCAGACTGGGGTGGATGTTCAGCATCCGCTCGCGCCAGCCGCCGACCAGCCAGGGCGTCAGAACGCGCATATAGCCGGCCAGCGCCACCACCTCGACGCCGGCGTCACGCAGGACGGCGTCCACCGCCCGCTCATGCGCCTCACGGTCCTTGCCGTACGATTTATGCGCCACGGTCGCCGACGCCACGCCCTTGGCCGCCGCAATCGCCAGACCGCCCGCGCCCTCGATGTTCGACAGCACCAGCACGACCTCATAGCCGCTGTCCGGCGCCTGACCGGCGTCGATCAGAGCCGCCATGTTGGAGCCCGCCCCCGAGATCAGGACGGCGACGCGGACGGGCGGGGCGGCTTGGGGCGACATGGCGCCTCGCATGACGGCGCGGGCGACGCTTGGCAAGTTTCAAACGCGATCCACCCTTGTTGTCGGCTGGATTCGGGCGTTAGCGTGTAACGCCGACCGCATGGCGAGGGGTCGTGGGTCGGCGTGTACAGGGGACTATCGCATGAAAAGACTGATCTGCCTCGCGGCCATCGCCGCGATGCTGGGCGCGCCCGCGGCGGCGCTGACCCAGGAAAGCGGGACCAACAGCAGCAGCAACAATGGCGGGGGCGCCGCGATGCGCTCCGCAACCGACCGGTTCCGCAACGCCAACGCCGAGGCGATCGAAAAGGACTGGGCGCGCGCACCGGTCGAGGAGACCGAGGTCACGACGGCCCATTCGGTCAATGCGCACGGAAAGACCCTGCGCTACAAGGCGACGGCGGGCACCCTGACGATCCGCGATGACGCGGGGATGCCGACCGCCAGCCTGTTCTACACCGCCTATACACTGGAGGGTCAGCCGGTCGGGACGCGGCCGGTGACCTATCTCTACAACGGCGGACCAGGCTCGCCGACCGTGTGGCTGCATATGGGCTCGTTTGGGCCGATGCGGGTCCAGACCGATGAGCCGACCGTGGTGCGGCCGGCGCCCTTCGCCTTCGGCCCGAACGACCAGACTCTTCTGGATCAGACGGACCTGGTTTTCATCGACATGGTGGGCGCCGGCTTCTCGCGTCCGTTGGGCGAGACGCCAGGCTCGACCTTCTGGGGCGTGGATGGGGACGCCGACGCCTTCGCCCGCGCCATCATGCGCTACACGACCAAGTTCAGCCGCTGGTCCAGCCCGAAATACATCATTGGCGAATCCTACGGCACGCTGCGCACCGGTGCGGTGGCGTTCCAGCTTGAAGATCGCGGGATGTCGCTGAACGGCGTGGTGCTGCTGTCGTCGATCATGAACTATGGCGTGCGTCAGCCTGGGTATCCGCAGAACTTCGTCACCCTGTTGCCAACCTATGCGGCGACGGCCTGGTATCATCGCAAGCTGGCGAACCCGGCCGCGACGGTCGAGGAACAGGTCCAGCGGGCACGCGACTTCGCATTGGGACCGTATGCCTCCGCCCTGGCCAAGGGGCATATGATCTCTGACGCCGAGCGCGCGGATATCGTACGCCAGATGAGCGAACTGACCGGCCTGTCGATGACCTTCATCGACAACGCGAATATGCGCGTGGACCTCGGCGCCTTCCGCAAGGAGTTGCTGCGCGACCGGCGCCAAACGATCGGGCGGCTGGACACGCGCTACATGGGTCTGGACGAGGATGCGGCGGGCGGCGAGCCGGAGGATGATCCGTCCAGCTCGGCCGTGACGGGGGCCTATTTCGGCATCTTCCGCGACTATGTGGCAAACGAACTGAACTACAAGACCGACGTCGAATACCGGATGTCGGCGCGCGGTCTGCCCGGCTTCAACTGGAACTGGAGCCACCGTCCGCCGGTCGGAGGGCCGCAGACCACGCCGAACACGGCCATCGATCTGGCCACGGCGATGCGGCGCAATCCGTATCTGAAGGTGATGTCGCTGAACGGCTATTACGACGCCGCCACGCCCTTCTTCTCGACCGAGTTCGACCTGGCGCAAATGATGCTGGAGCCCAGCCTGCGGCCGAACCTGGAGTTCACCTACTATGAGGGCGGGCACATGATGTACCTTAGCCACGACGCCCTGGTGAAGCTTCACGCCGACCTGTCGCGCTTCTACGCCGAGACGGCGAACGGCGGGGTCCGGTAAGCCCCGCGGGACCTGGGAGCGGCTTAGGCCGCTTCCAGTTGTCCGCAGACGAAGGCGACTTCGCCGGCGTTGAGCAGGGCGGCCAGCACTGGCTCGGCGTTCTCGGGCGCGACGATCAGGATGAAGCCGACGCCGCAGTTGAAGGTGCGGCGCATCTCGTGATCGCTGATGCCGCCGGTTTCAGCGAGCCACTGGAAGACGGCGGGCATGGGCCAGGCGTTCCAGTCGAAGCGGGCCTGCAGACCCTCGGCGATGCAGCGGGGCGGGTTTTCGATCAGGCCGCCGCCGGTGATGTGGGCCGCGCCCTTGACCAGGCCCGCCTTCATGATCGGCAGCACCGGCTTCACATAGATGCGCGTCGGCTCCATCAGGGCCTGGGCCAGCGAACGGTCCTTGGCGAAGGGGGCGTCGTCGCCCCAGGCCAGGCCGGACTTCTCGACCACCTTGCGCACCAGCGAATAGCCGTTGGAGTGCGGGCCGGTGGAGGCCAGGCCGATGATGACGTCGCCGGCCGCCTGACGATCCAGATAGGGCAGGGCGTGGCCGCGCTCGACGGCGCCCAGGCTGAAGCCGGCCAGGTCGTAGTCGCCTTCGGTGTACATGCCCGGCATTTCGGCGGTCTCGCCGCCGACAAGGGCGCAGCCGGCCTGACGGCAGCCCTCGGCGATGCCGGCGACCACGCGGCGGGCGGCGTCGATCTCAAGCCGTCCGGTCGCATAATAGTCGAGGAACAGCAGGGGCTCGGCGCCCTGGGCCAACAGGTCGTTGACGCACATGGCGACCAGGTCGACGCCGACCCCGTCATGACGGCCGGTCTCGATCGCGATCTTCAGCTTGGTGCCGACGCCGTCCGTGGTGGTGACGATCAGCGGGTCCTGGAAGCCGGCGGCCTTGAGGTCGAACAGTGCGCCGAATCCGCCCAGCGAGGGCTCCGATCCGGGGCGCGCCGTCGATTTCGCCAGCGGCTTGATATGTTCGACCAGCATTTCGCCCGCGTCGATGTCCACGCCCGCATCGGCGTAGGTCAGACCGTTTTCGAGAGGCTTTTGGGTGTCGCTCATGGGATCTCGGGCCTGAATCGGGGCGGAAATGCAGCGCGGCTCTTGCCACAGGTAGGATGCGCGGGGCTATAGCATCGGAATGACGCCGATCACCACCACCGAGGCGCTGGCCGATTTCTGCGCCCGCGTAGCCAACGCTCCCTTCATCACGGTCGACACCGAGTTCATGCGGGAAACGACCTATTGGCCGAAGCTCTGCCTGATCCAGGCGGCCTCGGCCGATCACGCCGCCATCATCGATCCGATGGCGGAGGGGCTGGATCTGGAGCCGTTCCTGGACCTATTGCGTGACGAGAAGATCGTGAAGGTCTTCCACGCCTGTCGCCAGGATGTGGAAATCTTCGTGCGCCTGGGAGCCATGCCCAAGCCGATGTTCGACACCCAGGTCGCCGCCATGGCCGCCGGGTTCGGCGAGCAGGTCGCCTATGATTCGCTGGTGCGGCAGATGCTGCGTATCGAGGTGGACAAGGGCAGCCGCTTCACCGACTGGGCGCGCCGGCCGTTGTCGGAGAACCAGCTGGTCTATGCGCTGGGCGACGTGACCCATCTGGCGGCGCTCTATCCGAAGCTGCGCGACCGGCTGCAGAAGGAGGGCCGGCTGGAGTGGGTGATGTCGGAGATGGAGAGCCTGACCGATCCGGCCCTCTACGACACCAATCCCGAAAACGCCTGGAAGCGGCTGAAGCCCAAGAAGTTCTCGGCCAAATATCTGGCGGCGTTCAAGGCCGTCGCCGTATGGCGCGAGCGGGCGGCGCAGGAGCGCGACCAGCCGCGCGGCCGCATCCTGAAGGACGAGGGCATCGACGAGATCGCCCAACAGACCCCAACGGATGTCGAGGCCTTCAATCGCCTGCGCTCGGTGCCCAAGGGTTTTGGCGGGTCACGGCTGGGTCTGGAACTGGCCGAGGAGTTGAAGCGGGTTCTGGCCGATCCCGAGGCCTTTGCGCCCGAGATGGAGCGCCCCGCCCACCGCCAGCCGGCGCCGCCGTCGGTCGTGGAGCTGTTGAAGGTGCTGCTGAAGGCCAAGAGCGACAACGCCGGCGTGGCCTCCAAGCTGATCGCCACCGTGTCGGACCTGGAAAAGATCGCCATCAGCGACGATGCCGACATAGACGCGATGAAGGGCTGGCGCCGTCAGATCTTCGGCGAGGACGCGCTGAAGCTGAAGCGTGGGGAGATCGCCCTGGTGCTGAACGGCGCGCGGGTGGAAGTCGTCGAGATCGAGTAGGGAGAACGTCTCCTCCCCATGCAATGGGGAGGGGGACCGCGAAGCGGTGGAGGGGCTCTTGAAGTCCCACAGCCGCCTGCGACGCATCGAAGAACCCCTCTGTCACGGCGCCGAAGAAGCGCCGCACTACCTCCCCACCAAGTGGGGAGGAGACTTCGAAATCAAATCTTCAGCCCCAGGTCCATCGCCTCGGCGAGGGCCTTGGCGCGCTTCCTGGTCTGTTCGCCCAGAAGGACGTCGGCGTAGCCTTCGGTCGCGGTCAGGCGCAGGTCGCCGCCTTTGACCTTGGCGGTGGCGTTGGCCATCAGCTGGGGCGAGCGCCCGGACAGATCGCAGGCGAGACGAATCGCCAGGCCGATGGCGCGGGCGCGTTTGGCCGCGGCGGCGTCGAGCAGGCGGTCGATGACTTCGGGCTGAGGCGTGGCGGGCGCCCCGCCGTAGCGGGCGTTCATCGCGCTGGCCAAAAAGGCGCGTTCGGTGTGGCTGATGCCCGCGACGGGCGCGCGCAGAACCTGGTCGAAGACAAGCTCCAGCCTGTGATCCGGGTGCAGCCGCGCGCCCAGGTCCGCCAGACGGCAGGCGGCGCTGACCAGCACGGCGTCGCGTTTCTCGCCGAACACCTCGGGCAGGGCGGCGACGATATCGGAAATCCAGCCGTTCAGCGCGCCGGGCAGGGCGGGGGCCACGCCTTGACGACCGCCCAAGGCGGTGCAGCCGGCCAGAAGCGGATCTGCTGTCCGCGTCGCCTCGTCCAGCGTCTCGAACAGCAGGCCCTCGCGTACGCCCCACGCCGACATCTCGATCTGTTTGAGACCCAGATGTTTGATCAACGCCTCGAGCACCAGGCCGGCGTAGGGCAGGGTCTCGGCGCGCTTCTTCGATACGCCGGGCAGTTTGGCCAGGCTCGCCGCAGACTGTTGCGCGACCAGACGCGCGGTATCCAACGCCTCATCCGCCGATATCTGATACTGATGCACGACCTTCAGCGGATAGGATTTCAAACCCATATGGACCTGGGCCAAGGTGCGCCAGGCGCCGCCCACGGCGTAGAGACGCTCGCTCTTGAACTGGGCTGCGATCGGTTTCAGGGCCTGATCGATACGGGCCTTGATGCGCTCAGCGTCGAAGGCCTTGCCGTCAGCCAGAGCAAACGGACCTAGCGGCAGGGTCAGACCGTTCTCGACGCCGTCTCCGTTAAGCCGGGTCAGCTCAAGGCTGGCGCCGCCCATGTCGGCCGAGACGCCGTGAGCCAGGGGGGCGCCGGCCAAGACGCCCATGGCCGCATATTTGGCCTCTTCCTCACCCGACAGGACGCGGATCTGGAGACCGGTCTCGGCGGCGACCCGTTCACAGAACTCCGGCCCGTCGAGGGCTTCGCGCACGGCGGCGGTGGCGGCGATCAGGGTCGCGTCAGGCCGCACGCCTTCCAGCACGGCGGCGAAACGGCGCAGCGCCGTCATCGCCATGACCACGCCCTCGGGCGACAATTTGCGCGTCGTCGGCAGGTCGCGGCCCAGGCCGGCCAGGACCTTCTCATTATAGACGGTCCAGATCGCGCGGCCTTCCAGCCGATACAGGACCAGGCGAACCGAGTTTGAACCGATGTCGATCGCGGCGATGTCGCGGTCGGTAAGCATGATGTCGGGCATCAGCGGCCTGGACGCTCATAGCGCAGGACGGCGGGCAGGCTCTTGGCCTTGCGGCCGCGCCCGGACAGGCTGGGATTGGTCATGAAGTATTTGTGGGCCGAGAAGGGCCGCTCAGGATCGGCGGGGGTGACGCGTGTATAGCGCCCTTCGGCGTCCAGCACCCAGCTTTGTGCATCGTCCTTCAGATTGGCGACCATGATCTGGTCCAGCACCTGATCGTGGACGGTGGCGTTTCGGATCGGCGTCATCAGCTCGACCCGGCGATCCAGGTTGCGCGTCATCCAGTCGGCCGAGGAGATGAAGACCTTAGCCTTGTCATGCGGCAGGTCCTTGCCATTTGCGAAACAGACGATGCGGCTGTGTTCCAGGAAGCGGCCGACGATCGACTTGACCCGGATATTCTCCGACAGGCCCGGCACGCCGGGACGCAGGCAGCAGATGCCGCGCACGACCAGATCGATCCGCACGCCCCACTGGCTGGCCCGGTACAGGGCGTCGATGATCTCGACGTCGACCAGGGCGTTCAGCTTGACCCAGATGGCGGCGGGCTTGCCCATGGCGGCGGCCGACATTTCCTTGCCGATCAGTTCGATCAGCGTGGCCTTCATGTTCAGCGGCGAGACGACCAGGGCTTCGAGGTGGTCCGGCGTCGCATAGCCGGTGATGTAGTTGAACACCCGCGTCGCATCGCGCCCCAGGACGGGGTCGCAGGAGAACAGCGACAGATCGGTGTAAACCTTGGCCGTCACGGGGTGATAGTTGCCGGTGCCGAAGTGGCCGTAGGTGCGCAGGCCCTCGCCCTCGCGCCGGACGACGACGCTGACCTTGGCGTGGGTCTTGTATTCGACGAAGCCGAAGACGACGTGGACGCCGGCCCGCTCCATCGCCCGCGCCCAGCGCAGATTGGCCTCTTCGTCGAAGCGGGCCTTCAGTTCGACCAGGGCGGTGACGTTCTTGCCGTTCTCGGCCGCCTCGATCAGGGCGGCTACGATGGGGCTGTCCTTGGACGTGCGATACAGCGTCTGTTTGATGGCGATGACGTTGGGGTCGCGCGCCGCCTGACGCAGGAACTGAACCACCACGTCGAAGCTCTCGAACGGGTGGTGGATCAGCAGGTCCTTCTCGCGGATGGCCGCGAACACGTCGCCGCCATTGTCGCGGACGCGTTCGGGATAGCGGGGTTCATAGCCCTTGAACTTCAGGTCCGGGTGGCCGCCGGGGATCAGGTCCGACAGCTGGGCCAGACCCAGCATGCCGTCGACCAGAACCACGTCCTGGGGCGCGGCCTCCAGCTCGCTGACGATGAAGTCGCGCAGATCGACAGGCATGGACGCCTCGATCTTGACCCGCACCACCGAGCCCAGGCGACGCTGCTTCAGCGCCTCCTCGAACTCCAGCACGAGGTCCTCGGCCTCTTCCTCGATCTCGATGTCCGAGTCGCGGATCAGGCGCAGGACGCCTTTTTCCTGAACCTCGCAGCCGGGGAACAGGTGATCGATGAACAGCAGCAGCACGTTTTCCAGCGTGATGAACCGCTTGTGCCCCGGCGTGGAGCGTCCGTCGGTCGGCAGTTCCCAGAACCGGCGCACCTGGGTCGGCACCGGCACCAGGGCGTAGAAGGTCTTGGTCTCGCCCTTTCGCTTCAGCTTCAGCGCCAGGGAGAAGCCGAGGTTGGGCAGGAAGGGGAAGGGGTGGGCCGGGTCGATGGCGAGCGGCGTCAGGACGGCGAAGAGCTGGTTCAGGAACTCGGGTTCCAGACGCTCGCGCTCGGTCTTGGTGATCTTCTGGCGATCGACGATCTCGATGCCGGCGACGGTCAGCTCCTTCTTCAGCTGGCGCCAGCGCAGCTGCTGCTCGGCCATCAGCTCGCCGGCGGCGATGTTGATCCGTTCTAGCTGTTCGGCGGGGGTCAGGCCGTCGGCGGACAGGACGCGCAGGCGTTCGCGCAACTGACCCTTCAGGCCGGCGACGCGGGTCATGAAGAACTCGTCCAGGTTATTGGCCGAGATGGACAGGAACCGCAGCCGCTCCAGCAGCGGGTGGTTGGGGTTGGCCGCTTCTTCCAGCACGCGTTCGTTGAACGCCAGCCACGAGGTTTCACGATTGAAGAACCGGCTGGGCGAGGCCATCAGCTCTTCGCTCAGCGCCAGTTGGGGGGCGCGAGAGGCGGGAACCTCTTCGCCTCGGGTGTCGTCATGGATCGCGGCGTCGGTCATGAACCGGTTCTCGCGCGCGTGTGTGACGGCCGCAAGCGGGCGCCGAGAAAATGTCGCGCGTCAGTCGGCGGCGGCGTCCATGGCGTCCAGCACCTGACGCGCCAGAACGCGGGTGACCGGGCGGTGGAGGGCGTCCAGACGTTCGACCACCGCCGCGGCGGTTTCGGCCGAACGGTCCAGGCGGCGCACCAGATAGTCGATCACGTCGTCGGACGGGGTGATGCTGCGTTCGGCGAAGCGGGCGCGCAGGATGGCCGACAGGACCGCGTCGTCGGGCGCGGCGATGGCCACGGCGCGCACGGCGTCCAGCCGCGAACGCAGATCGGGCAGATCGACCGACCACTGGCGCGGGGCCGAGCGCGACACCAGCAGCAGGGCGCCGCCGCCGGAGTTGGCCAGATTGATCAGATGAAACAGGCTTTCGTCGTCGGCGTCCGCCGCGCGGTCCAGCAGGACCGGCCGGCCTTCCAGCTCAAGCGGATCGATCAGCGCGGCCTCGGCGCCGTTCAGCGGCACGGCGCGGACCCGCTCGGCCCACTCGGCGGCGAGGCGGCTCTTGCCCGACCCCGGCGGTCCGTGCAGCGCCAGGACGGCGCCCGCGCCGTCGGGCCAGCGGGCCAGAACGCGCACGGCCTCGGCGTTGCTGTCGGAGGTCACGAAGGCCTCGCCCGCAACCGGCCGCTCCAGCGGCAGACGCAGCTGGTCGGTCGTCGTCGGGGGCAGGGCGCTCAGCGCGGACATGCGTCTTTCATAGCAGAGCCCGGCGTTAACCGCGTCAGGCCCGCTCTGTTGGTTGCGGGGAGCGAACCGCGCCCCTGTGGATGAATCAGGCGAATTCGGCCAGGGCGGGGTTCAGCTTGCCGGCCTTGAACTCGGTCACCGTGTAATCGGCCAGGCCGTGAACCTGGAACGGATCGTCCTTCAGCAGGGTCTCCAGCTCTTGCTTTGTCCCGCCGCTGCGCACCACCAGAATGCCGCCGGTGCGCGGCACCATCGGCCCGGCGGCGATGATCAGGCCGCTGGCGACATGCTGATCCAGCCACGCGCGATGCTCGACCGTCCGCGCCTCGATGGCTTCGATGGGCTGGGTGTAGGTGATGGTGACGATGAACATGGCGGCCTCGGGCGGGATGGAAGCGCCAGATATCATGCGCGGCGGCAGGCTTTGCAACGGCTGAAACCTTGACTTTCCGGGGCGATGATGCGCCCTACGCCGCTTCGATTTCGGGCGCCGACGGCGTCGGATTCCACCGCCCAGAGACTCCAGACGGTTCGTTTCATGCACGCCTATCGCTCTCACACCTGCGGCGCCCTGCGCGCCTCCGACGCCGGTTCCGCTGTTCGCCTGTCGGGCTGGGTTCACCGCAAGCGCGACCACGGCGGTCTGCTGTTCATCGACCTGCGCGATCACTACGGCCTGACGCAGCTGGTTCTGCACCCCGAGACGCCGGGCTTCGCCGCCGTGGAGCGTCTGCGCGCCGAGAGCGTGATCAAGGTCGATGGCGAAGTGGTCGCCCGCGACGCTTCCGTGGTGAACCCCAACCTGCCGACCGGCGAGGTCGAGGTGCGCGTCCAGGGCGTCGAGGTGCTGTCCGAAGCCGCCGAACTGCCGATGCCGGTCTTTGGGGATCAGGAATATCCCGAGGATATCCGCCTGGCCAACCGCTTCCTGGATCTGCGCCGCGAGCGTCTGCACAAGAACATCGTGCTGCGCTCCAAGGTGATTTCCTCGATCCGCCGTCGCATGGTCGATCAGGGCTTCCTGGAGTATCAGACGCCGATCCTGACGGCCTCGTCGCCGGAAGGCGCGCGCGACTTCCTGGTGCCGTCGCGACTGCATCCGGGCAAGTTCTATGCGCTGCCCCAGGCGCCGCAGCAGTTCAAACAGCTGCTGATGGTGTCGGGCTTCGACCGCTATTTCCAGATTGCGCCGTGCTTCCGTGACGAGGACCTGCGCGCCGACCGTTCGCTGGAATTCTATCAGCTCGACGTCGAGATGAGCTTCGTGACGCAGGAAGACGTCTTCGCCGCTATCGAGCCGCTGATGCACGGCGTGTTCGAGGAGTTCGGCGAGGGCAAGCCGGTCTCGGCCATCGACGGCGTCCATACCTTCACCAACGACTTCGGCGAGACGTTCGAACACAAGGGTTTCGAGCGCCTTACCTACGCCCAGTCGATGGCCTGGTACGGTTCGGACAAGCCGGACCTGCGCAACCCGATCAAGATGCAGGTGGTGTCGGACCACTTCCGCGACGGCGGCTTCGGCCTGTTCGCCAAAATCCTGGGCGCGGACGACAAGAACGCCGTCTGGGCCATCCCGGCGCCGACCGGCGGTTCGCGCGCCTTCTGCGACCGCATGAACAGCTGGGCGCAGGGCGAGGGTCAGCCGGGCCTGGGCTATATCTTCTGGTCCGAGGACCAGGGCGCCTGGGGCGGCCCGATCGCCAAGAACCTGGGCCAGGAGCCGACCGAGGCCCTGATGTCGTCGCTGGGTCTGGGCCAGGGCGACGCCGCCTTCTTCGTCGCCGGCCTGCCCGCGACCTTCGCCAAGTTCGCCGGCCTGGCCCGCACCCGCGTCGGGACTGAGTTGAAGCTGGTCGACGAAAACCAGTTCAAATTCTGCTGGATCGTCGACTTCCCCATGTTCGAATGGTCCGAGGAAGAGAAGAAGGTCGACTTCTCGCACAACCCCTTCTCGATGCCGCAGGGCGGTCTGGAAGCGCTGGAGAACCAGGATCCGCTGACCATCCGCGCCTATCAGTACGACATCGTCTGCAACGGCTATGAGCTGTGCTCGGGCGCGATCCGGAACCACAAGGCCGAGATCATGCTGAAGGCGTTCGAGATCGCCGGCTATGACGCCTCGGTGGTCGAGGAGCAGTTCGGCGGCATGCTGAACGCCTTCCGCTTCGGCGCGCCGCCGCACGGCGGTTTGGCCCCCGGCATCGACCGCATCGTCATGCTGCTGGCGGGCGAGACGGCCATCCGCGAGGTCATCGCCTTCCCGCTGAACCAGCAGGGCGAGGATCTGCTGATGAACGCCCCCACCGAGGCCGAGGAGCGCCAGCTGAAGGATGTCCACATCCGCACGGCGCTGCCGATCAAGGTGTGATCGGCGAGGTCTGATCAAGGACGAAGAATGGGGGACGCTTCGCGGCGTCCCCCTTTTTGTTCGCGCCCAAGGCGAGCACGATTGCCTGCAACCGTTGACCGGGATTTACGTTCGGATCGGACGTTAATCTTTCGGTAACCAAATGCGACGCGCCATTCGACTGGGTATCTTCATCGGCACCGTGCTGGGCATGAGCGCCTGCGCGACCCAGTATGACGCCAATGGCCGGCCGGTTTCGGGCGCTTACGGCTCGGTCGAAGCCGGGCGGACGGGCTGAGCGCAAAGGAAAACGTGGCGCTGGTCGCCATCCTGCCCTAATGTAGCGTTGCGGACGCCGTCTGTCGCGCCGCGTCGGTCCCCAAAACCCCCTAGATGTTACTCATCGCTATTGCTGTCGTTCTGCTCCTGGTGGTGCTCAACGGCTTGTTCGCCATGACTGAATTGGCGGTCGTCTCCTCGCGGAAATCCAAGCTGCAGGCGAGGGCGGAACGGGGCGACCGGGGGGCCCGGGCGGCGCTGAAACTGTCGGAAGAACCGACTCAGTTCCTGTCCGCGGTTCAGGTGGGCATCACCCTGATCGGCATTCTGGCGGGCGCCTATGGTCAGGCGACCATCGCGGGCGAGCTGGATCGCATTCTGGAAGTCGCCTTCCCGGCGCTGGCGCAATACACCGAATTCTTCGCGACCGCCGTGGTGGTCGTGTGCATCACCTATGTCTCGCTGATCATCGGCGAACTGGTGCCCAAGCGCCTGGCGCTGATCTTCCCCGAGACGGTGGCGTCCAAGATGGCCAAGCCGATCTCGACGCTGGCGATCGTGCTGAAACCCTTCGTCCTGCTGCTGACCGCCTCGACCTCGGGCATTCTGAAGCTGCTGGGCGTCAAGGATCGTGACGGATCGGACGTGACCCAGGAAGAGGTGGCCACCATTCTGGCCGAGGGCACCTCGGCCGGCCTGATCGAACCGGAAGAGCAGGAGATGATCGAGGAGATCATGCGCCTGGGCGACCGTCCGGTGCGGGTGGCCATGACGCCGCGCCACGAGGTGTTCTGGATCGCCCTTGACGACCCCGAGGAGGTGGTGCGCGAGGAAATCCGCACCTGCCCCTATTCGCGCATCGTCGTGGCGCGCGAGAACGACGTCGATAATCCGCTCGGCCTGGTGCACAAGAAGGACCTGTTGGACGCCCTTCTGACGACCGGCAAGATCGATGTGGAGCCGCTGGTCGCCGAGCCGGCCTTTATTCCTCAGTCGACCTCGGTGCTGAAGGCGCTGGAAATCCTGAAGGGCTCGCGGGTCCACATGGCCTTCATCGTCGACGAATACGGCGCCTTCGAAGGCGTGGTGACGGCGACCGACATTCTGGAGATGATCGCCGGCGACTTCGACGAGGGCCATGACGAGGAGCAGGCCTGGATCCATCAACGCGCGGACGGCACCTGGCTGGTGGACGGCCAGACCGACCTTGATGACCTTGCCGACACCCTGGGCGAGGACTTCGGCGAGCATGAAGGCTTCCACACCGTCGCCGGCCTGATTCTGCACCAGATCTCGCGCGTCCCGGACGAAGGCGAGGTGCTGCAGGTCGGTCGATTCGAGGTCGAGGTCGTGGATATGGACGACCGCCGCATCGACAAGCTGATCTTCAAGGAACTGGTGAAGGCCGAGGACGAGCGGGACGCCATCGCCGCGCATCTGGAAGACTGATCGCAAGTGTCACATCGCCCTTGAAATGGCGGGCGGTGTCGGGCATACGCCCCCCTCTGGCGAACGCACGGACCTTTCGGGTTTGCGCGGTAGTCTAGGAGTTTAGCTCAGCTGGTAGAGCACCGGTCTCCAAAACCGGGGGTCGTGGGTTCGAGTCCCCCAACTCCTGCCAATCCCCCCTGTCGCTTCCGGATGGGACTTCCCATCTGGGGCGACAGGAACAATTGTGTGAAGAGCAACTGATGGCCAAGGCCAAAACTCCCGGCAAGCGGCCTCAAGGCAGCGCGAAGCCCCAGATGGGCGCCAAGCCTCAAGCGTCCGGCGCCGCCGCCATCACGGTCGATTCGCCCGAGCCCAAGAAGCCCCGCACCAGCCCTGGCCAGTTCCTGAGCCAGGTGCGCGCCGAAGGCCGCAAGATCGTCTGGCCCAGCCGCAAGGAGACCTGGATCACCTCGGTGATGGTCTTCATCATGGTCATCATCGCCTCGATCTTCTTCTGGATCGTGGACACCGGCCTGGGCTACGCCTTCCGCTACATCATCGCTCTCGGATCCTGAGAAAGACGCGCCCATGACCGATGCAGCGCCCGCAAAGCCCGCCAATCCGCGCCACAAGTGGTACATCGTCAACGCCTACTCGAACTTCGAGAAGAAGGTCGCCGAGCAGCTGCGCGATCAGGCCAAGCAGCAGGGCCTGGAAGACGCCTTCTCCGAAATCCTGGTTCCGACCGAGGACGTCGTCGAGATCCGTCGCGGCCGCAAGGTGAACTCGGAACGCAAGTTCTTCCCCGGCTATGTGCTGGTGAAGATGGAAATGACCGACCAGGCCTATCACCTGGTCAAGAACACGCCGAAGGTCACGGGCTTCCTGGGCGCTGCGGGCGGCACCAAGCCCCTGCCGGTCTCCGAGCGTGAAGTTCAGAACATCATCGGCGCCGTGGAAGAGGGCGTCGAGCGTCCCAAGCCCACCATCCGCTTCGACATCGGCGAGAAGGTCAAGGTCATCGACGGCCCGTTCGCCAGCTTCGACGGTTCGGTCGAGAGCGTGGACGAAGAACATGCCCGCCTGCGCGTCGCCGTGTCCATCTTCGGCCGCGCCACGCCGGTCGAACTGGAATACGCCCAGGTGGAGAAGGTCGCGGGCTGAGGCTCATGCACCGGTCGAAATATCAAGCCGCGTCCGAATGGGCGCGGCTTTTTCGATTCTGGAGCCAGGGCGGGGCGGTGCGTTGCCTTTCCATCCCCCCTCTGTTACACGCGCGCCTTCGCTCGGCGGGCCTTCGGTTCGTGGAGCGTCAAATCCGTGGGAGGCAGCCATGCCGCACCACGGCTCACCGGTCCCGGATCACGTCCGGGATCATTCATAGGAGAGACCAATGGCCAAGAAGATTCTCGGCTATATCAAGCTGCAAGTGCCGGCCGGTTCGGCCACGCCTTCGCCCCCGATCGGCCCGGCTCTGGGTCAGCGCGGCGTGAACATCATGGGCTTCTGCAAGGAGTTCAACGCGCGCACCGAGAAGGAAGCCAAGGGCACCCCGCTTCCGACCGTGATCACCGTCTATCAGGACAAGTCGTTCACCTTCATCACCAAGACGCCGCCGGCGACCTGGTACCTGAAGCAGGCCACGGGCCTGAAGTCGGGTTCGAAGCTGGTCGGCCGTGAAGTCGCCGGCAAGATCACGCAGGCGCAACTGCGCGAGATCGCCGAAAAGAAGATGAAGGATTTGAACGCCAACGACCTCGATGCGGCGGCCAAGATTATCGAAGGCTCCGCCCGCGCGATGGGCCTCGAAGTGGTGGAGGGCTAAACCATGGCCAAGCAAACCAAGGCCTTCAAGGCCCGCACCGGCGTGACCCAGGACCTGCTGCCGTTCTCCGACGCCATCAAGCTGGCCAAGGAAAACGCCAAGGCCAAGTTCGACGAGTCGCTGGAAATCTCGGTCAACCTGGGCGTCGATCCGCGTCACGCCGACCAACAGGTCCGTGGCGTCGTCAACCTGCCGTCGGGCACCGGCCGTGACGTTCGCGTCGCCGTCTTCGCCAAGGACGCCAAGGCCGCCGAAGCCACCGCGGCCGGCGCCGAACACGTCGGCGCTGAAGATCTGTACGAAAAGATCGCCGGCGGCTTCATGGAGTTCGACCGCGTGATCGCGTCGCCGGACATGATGGCCCTGGTCGGCCGTCTGGGTAAGGTGCTGGGCCCGCGCGGCCTGATGCCGAACCCCAAGGTCGGCACCGTGACCCCGAACGTGGCCCAAGCCGTCAAGGACGCCAAGGGCGGCGCCGTCGAGTTCCGCGTCGAGAAGGCGGGCATCGTCCACGCCGGCATCGGCAAGGTCTCGTTCACCCAGGACGCCCTGGAAGCCAACGTGAAGGCCATCGTGGACGCTCTGGTGCGTTCCAAGCCGTCGGGCGCCAAGGGCACCTATGTGAAGCGTATCAGCCTGTCCTCGACGATGGGCCCGGGCTTCAAGGTCGACCCGGCCTCGCTGGGCGCCTAAGTCGAAAGACAAGCCACACTGAAGAACGGCGGGGAGCGATCCCCGCCGTTTTTTCTTGCCCGGACATCGTGCCTGCCGTCAGGATGTGCGCCTATCTGGGGGATCATATGAAACAACTAATCGGCGGGCTGGTGATAGCCCTCGCGTTGCTGACCGCGCCCGCGGCCACGGCCGGGACAAACGATGTGTCGGCCGAGAAGCTGGCCTTGGCCAACAAGTTCATCGCCCTGATCCAGGGCGAACAGATGGGCGCTTCGCTGGGTCAGATGACGGCGATGATGATGCCGCGATCGGACACGATGTCGGCTGAGCAGGCGGCCGAGGCTCGCGAGATCATGGCGGAGGCGACCGCCAGCATGCTGCCCCGCATGTTCGAGGCCATTGCGCCAATCTATGCCGACATCTTCACGCTGGAGGAGCTTCGGGCTCTGGTCGACTTCTATCAGAGCGATGTCGGCCGATCGATGATGAGCAAAAGCTATGCGGCGGCGCCTCGGATCGGTGCGGCGATCCAGGCCATCATGCCTGAGCTCATGGCGGACATGGGCGATCAGCTCTGCAATCGTCTGCAATGCACGCCTGAAGAGAAGCGCGAGGTGAAGGCCGCCATGGCCAATGCGGCGCAGGGCCAGGCGGCCACTAGGCCTCAGTAAGCGGCGGTGAAGCGGGCGCGGCTGTGCTTGGGGTTCTCCAACTCGTCGACCATGGCGATGGCGTAGTCGGAGAAGCCGATCTTGCTGTCGCCGTTGGCGTCCACGACCAGTTGGTCGGTCCCGGTGCGATAGCGGCCCAGGCGCGGCGTTTCCTCGATCAGGGCGGCGGGGGAGAAGAAGGTCCAGTCGATGTCCGTTTCCTGACGCAGGTCTTCCAGGAAGGTCAGCCCGCCCTTGGCGATGGGCTTCCATTCGGCCGGAAACTGCGGCGTGTCGAACAGCAGGACGCCAGGCGCGACCTCCAGGCTGGCGGCGCCGCCGGTGACGAGCAGGCGCGGGACGCCGGCGGTCTTCAGCGCACCCAGGATCGTCGCGGCGGGAACATCGAAGTGCAGGGCGCTGATGACGGCGTCCGAACCCTTGATCAGGTCGGCGAGCGCGGCGGCGTCCGAGGCGTCGCCAGCGACAGGCGTGACGCCGGTAGCGCTTGGGATCGCTTCCGGCTTGCGAGCGATGGCGGTGACCGTGTGACCGCGCGCGGCCAGTTCCTTGGTGATTTCCGAGCCAGCGCGACCGCTGGCGCCGAGGACTGCGACTTTCATGGAAGGCTCCTTTGGGTATCCAATGGATACCAGGTGCGCTACGGAGTGCGCCCATGCAAGACGGCACCTCTCAGACACCTGGTCACCTTCAAGAAACCTGGCTGCGCGGCGATGTGTTCGCAGCGAACTGTCCGACGCGGCAGCTGCTGGACCGCATCGCCGACAAGTGGAGCACCCTGATCCTGATCGTGCTTGGAGAGGGGCCGATCCGGTTCAACGCCCTGAAGCAGCGGGTCGATGGGGTATCGCAGAAGATGCTGAGCCAGACGCTGAAATCGCTGGAGCGCGACGGGCTGGTGTCACGCTCGGTCGTGGCCACCGTGCCGGTGTCGGTGACCTATGCGGTCACGCCGCTGGGCCGAACCCTGATGGCGGCGATGCAGTCGATAATCGACTGGGCCGAGACCCGGATGCCGGAAGTCGCGGCCGCACAAACGGCCTACGATCAGCGAGCCTCTGACGCCCACTGACTTTTTTATCGCGTGCGGCGAACGGCCACGCTCGACCCGCGTTCCTGTCGCGACCTTGAAGGGGGCGATATGTTCGGACTGGGAAAACTGATGGGCGACAAGCCGGGTGTGGGCGGCCACGACCCATGGAAGGGGCGCCTCGCGTTCGGCGCCATCGTGCTGGTGGCGGCCTATTTCGCGGTCCAGCTGATCGTGACCTTGCAGACGCTGTGGCTGCTGATCTTCGGGGCCATCGTGGTGTCGGTGATCCTACGCGCCTTGGCCGATCCTATCGTGCGCTGGCTGAAGGCGCCGGATCCGCTGGCCGTCTTTCTGTCGCTGTTGATCGTGATTGCTATTCTGGCTGGCGTGCTGACCCTGTTCGGAACCCAGATCACCGAACAGGTCGTGGCCCTGTCCGCCGTGGTGCCGCAAGGGTGGGAGCAGGTTCAGTCCTGGATCCAGGCCCAGCCCTATGCCGCGCAGCTGTTGGAGCAGTTGCAGGGGCTGGGCGGCCGCGCCGGTCAGGCGTTGCAGGTTGCGCAGAAGTTCGCTCTGGGTCTCGCATCGGGCGTCACGACCCTGGTTCTGGTCGTTGTCGCGGGCGTCTTCTTGGCGATCGAACCCGCCAAGTCGCGTGAGGGGCTGCTGTCCATGTTGCCCATGGATCGCCGCCCGCGAATGCGCGAAGTGCTGAACAGCTGCGGAAAGGCGCTGAAGGGCTGGCTGAAGGCGCAGCTGTTTTCGATGGTCCTGGTCGGGACGCTGACAGGGGTCGGTTTGGCCATCATCGGCGTGCCGTCGGCGCTGGGGCTGGGTCTGCTGACGGGACTGGCGCAGTTCGTGCCGATCGTCGGGCCCATCGTCTCCACGGTGCCGGCCGTGCTGGTCGGCGCCACGCAAGGGTGGCAAACGGCTCTGATGACGCTGGCGCTGTATGTCGTTGTGTCCCAGCTGGAGAGCAACTTCATCACGCCGATGGTGCAGAAGAACGTGGCCAACCTGCCGGTCGTTCTGGGCATCTTCGCCGTGGTGGGCATCGGCACCCTGTTCGGGCCGCTGGGCGTGCTGTTCGCCACGCCGCTGGCGCTGGTGCTGCACACCCTGATCACCATGCTTTATCGTCAGGACGTGCTGGGCGATCCCAAGGCCAAGGCGCCAGGAGAGAAATAAATGGCACCGTCCGTGGTCTGACAACTTGACGCAGCCATCGCGATCCCGTTTCGAAGGCGGCCGCGACCGGCAGACCTGGAACCAGACGTGAAGATTGGGCGAGTGCCAGCACGAATCGTCAGGACCGCTCACGCGATGGGCGAGGGCTGAGGCGTGGCTCAGGCCCGGTCGAAACGCACCACCCGCTCCGAGACCCGGCAGGTCGCGGCCCTGCCGTGGCGGCTGGAGGACGGCGAGCGTCGCATCCTGATGATCACCTCGCGCGAAACGCGACGCTGGGTGATCCCCAAGGGCGGGCGGATGGTCGGCAAGAGCGATCCCGAGGCCGCCGCCCAGGAGGCGATGGAGGAGGCGGGGGTCAAGGGGGAAGTCGACACCCAGTCCATCGGCGTCTTCCGCTACGCCAAGGGTTTGAAAGACGGCGGCGTGCGCCAGTGCGTGGTGTCGGTCTATCCGCTGGAAGTGCTGATCCAGATGGGCGCCTGGCCCGAAGCGCATCAGCGCGAGCGCCGCTGGATGAGTCTGAGCGAGGCGGCGGATCTGGTTCATGAGCCCGACCTGGCCGCGCTGATCCGCGACTTCGACGCCACGCCGCTGGAAGATTGAGCAACCGTCGGTCGAATTCGACTGGCCTGCGGGCCAGAGCCTCCCGATAAGAGGGCGGGGGAGGCCATCATGATCATCACACGCAAACTGGCGCTGGCCGCGTCGCTGGGTCTGGCGCTGGGTCTGAGCGCGACAGGCGCGCACGCGCAGGCGGCGGCTCAGTCCGAAACCGTCGTCGTCACGCGCGTCGAGCCGGCGCAGCAGGATGCCGGCCTGGCCCGCCGCAGCGCTCTGGCGCGCGAACTGATCGACCTGTCCGTCGGCCCGAACTTCATGAAGGAGTTCGAGCGCTTCATGGTCACGCAGATGGGTGAACTGGATAAAAAGGGCGGCGAAGAAGCGATTTGGGTGCGCACCAACATGCCGTCCATGGCAAGCAGAATGATCGAGCGGTTCATGGATGACTTGGCCCCGATCTACGGCTCCGTCTTCACCGAAGAAGAACTCGTCGCTCAGATCGCATTCTATCGCACGGCTGTCGGGCGCTCTGTCGCAGCCAAGACGATATCCTTGAGCATGGCCTCACAGGAGGTCGAGACCGCAGCGATGACGAACCTTCTGGAGGAGTTCGAGAGCAAATACTGCGCTCGGTTCGACTGCGGCGAGGCTGAGCAGACCGGCGCCAAGCCCAGCCGGCGTTAAGCCGGGTTGATTTCCAACGGCGGCGCCTGTAAGAGCGCCGCTTCCCGTCGGAGGTTCATCTTCTGACGGTCCTGTCCGAGAACTTCGGGGCGTGGGGGTCACCCAGGCCATAACTGTCAGAGAGCCCTCTGACGCCGTGGGGAGATGGGGACGCGACCTTGCGCTGTCAGCCCGCATTCCGGGATGGACGCCGTCAGACGCATCCTTCGGACAATAAGACCGGCCCGACGTTTCGCAGCGATGCGATGCGCTTTGGCCAATCCGTCGTTGGGAATAAGCCCAGCGGCGAATACCAAGACTGGAGACCGCAATGGATCGCGCTCAAAAAGCCGAGTCTATCGAATCGCTCAAGGGCGTTTTCGCCGACGCCGGCAGCGTGGTCGTGACCCACAACCTGGGTCTGACCGTTGCGGAAATGGAAGATCTGCGTGGCCGTCTTCGTAAAGAAGGCGGCGCGTTCAAGGTGGTCAAGAACCGCCTGGCGCTGAAGGCGCTCGAAGCCGAGGAAGGCAGCGACTACCACAACCTGTTCAAGGGTCCCGTGGGCATCGCCTATTCCGAGAACCCCGGTACGGCCGCCAAGGTCGCCACCGAGTTCGCCAAGGCCAACGATCGCTTCAAGATCGTCGGCGGCTTCATGGGCTCGACCGTCGTTGACCAGAAGGGCGTGGACGCACTGTCCAAGCTCCCGACGCTCGACGAGGTTCGCGGTCAACTCATCGGCCTGCTCAACGCGCCTGCGACCCGTATCGCCGGCGTGCTGCAAGCACCCGCCGGTCAGCTGGCTCGCGTGTTCAACGCCTACGCCACCAAGGAAGCCGCGTAAGCGGCCCAGCCTTTCATCTCTGCATCACTCTCTAAAACCAATCCTCCGAAGGAAAACTGACAATGGCTGACCTCGCCAAGATCGTCGAAGACCTGTCCGCTCTGACCGTCCTCGAAGCTGCTGAACTCTCCAAGCTGCTGGAAGAAAAGTGGGGCGTCAGCGCCGCTGCTCCGGTCGCCATGGCTGCTCCGGCCGCCGGCGGCGGCGCTCCGGCTGAAGCTGCCGAAGAGCAAACCGAATTCACCGTCGTCCTGGTCGACGGCGGCGACAAGAAGATCAACGTGATCAAGGAAGTCCGCGGCGTTCGTTCGGACCTGGGTCTGAAGGAAGCCAAGGACCTGGTCGAAGGCGCTCCGCAGAACGTCGTCGAGAACGTCTCCAAGCAACAAGCCGACGAAGTCGCCAAGAAGCTGACGGAAGCCGGCGCCAAGGTCCAGATCAAGTAAGATCTGACTTTCGGCATTTGCTGAAGATCGGAAAGGCCCGGCGGGAAACCGCCGGGTCTTTTTCTTTTGGGGCCTACCGCGCGGAGCGCTGCTTGAGGCCGATTGATTGGCTATCGTTGGACAGCGGCGAGGCGTTTGGGGGCTCTGGCCTCAGCGCTGCGGGCGGGTGCGGGCGGCGAAGAAGGCCCACAGGGCGTCGTTGTCGGCGACCCAGCTGTGGCCGCCGCCGGCCGTGATGCGGCCCACCACGTCGGCGCCGTCGCGGCAGGCGGCGTAGCCCTCTTCATAGACCTTGTCGGCGATCCAGCGGGTGTCGCGCACCTGGGTGCAGCCGTTCAGCTGGGCCCAGCGCTGTTCGGCGGCGTGCATGGTGTAGCTCCAATAGCCTGCGCCGCCGCCCTGGATCGGATTGGTGGTGTCGGCGTCGCCGGCGAAGGCGATGACCGGCATGGGGCGCGAAGGGCGGCAGGTGGCGGGATCCGGCTCCTGCGGGCGGTCCTTTCTGGGATTGCCGGCGCGCAAGCCGACGACCGGTGCGATGGCGGCAAAACGGTCAGCGGCGACGCAACCCAGCCAGGACGCCATGCGCCCGCCGCCCGACAGGCCCGTCGCATAGACGCGGCCGTCATCGACGCAGCCCTGGTCGGCCAGATAATCGATGGCGCCCGTCAGATAGGCGACGTCGTCCGCATCGCCGGGACCGGGGACTGCGCCGGTGACGGTCGGCACGCCGGGGATGTTCCAGACGAACCCTTGATCGATCGGAATGCCGGCGTCGGGCGCGGCGACGATGAAGCCGTGCCGATCCGCCGCCTCCGCCAGGCCGGAAGACGCCAGCATCTTCTCTCCTGTGCCGCCGCTGCCGTGCAGCAGGAAGACCAGAGGCGCCGGCTTTGCGGGGTCAAAACCAGCAGGCAGGTGGATCTGCATCGTGCGTCCGGTGCGGCCGATGACGACGGCCTGGGTCGCGCCCGCCTGTCCGATGTTGCAGGGGCCGGCCGCCTGCGCCGACGGGCTGAAGATCATCAGGCCCATCAGGGCGGCGAACAGACCGAACCAAGGCTTCATGCGACGTCGTCTCCGCTGATCAAGGCCTTGAGGGTGGGATGTTTTCGGCATCGAGGCCAGCCTTGAGCGGCGCCGTGCGGCTTCCCATCTGTGGACACCCCAAGACGGAGCCATCCCCTATGAAAATTCTGTTGGTGCTGACGTCGCACGATCAACTCGGCGACACGGGCAAGAAGACCGGCTTCTGGCTGGAAGAACTGGCGGCGCCCTATTACGCGCTGAAGGATGCGGGCGCGGAGATCGTGCTGGCCTCGCCCAAGGGCGGTCAGCCGCCGCTGGATCCCAAGAGCGACGACCCCGACGCCCAGACCGACGACACGCGCCGGTTCAAGGCCGACCCCGAAGCCCAGGCCGCCCTGGCCTCGACCGTCGTCCTGTCGTCGGTGAAGGCCGAGGATTTCGACGCCGTCTTTTATCCCGGCGGACACGGACCGCTGTGGGATCTGGCGAACGACGCCGACTCCATCGCCCTGATCGAGGCCTTCGCCAAGGCGGACAAGCCGACCGGCTTCGTCTGCCATGCGCCCGGTGTGCTGAAGTCGGTGAACGGGCCGGACGGCAAGCCGCTGGTCAACGGCCGCAAGGTGACCGGCTTCACCAACTCCGAAGAGGAAGCCGTGGGCCTGACCGACGTGGTGCCGTTCCTGGTCGAGAACGTGCTGACCGCCAACGGCGGCGACTACTCCAAGGGGCCGGACTGGGGCTCCTATGTGCTGACCGACGGCAAGCTGGTGACCGGGCAGAACCCCGGCTCTTCGCACGCGGCGGCCGAGGCGCTGCTGAAGCTGTTGAAGGCGTAAGGAAAAACTGTCTCCTCCCCGCGAGGCGGGGAGGAGACGCCTTCAGCGCCGGCGGGGCGCGAGGATGTCGGACAGGCGATCCGGCGCGCCCTCGATCCGCTCCAGGCGGGGGTAGCGCAGGCCGTCGTGATAGGCGAAGGCCACCGTTCGGAAGCGATCGCCGGATTTCAGCAATAGTTCGATCGGGGCGTCGGTCCCTTTCGCCGCCGTGACGGCGTCGCGCAACACCTCGGCCGAGCCGGCCTTGCCGTTGACGGCGACCAGGCTCCAGCCGGCGCCGAGGCCTTGCTCAAAGGCAGGGCCGCCCCAGCGGATGTTCGTCAGCTTGTCGCCCGACAGGGTGAAGCCCAGCGAATACTGGAAGTCGTTGGCCCAGCCGCTCTGGACCGACTTCTCCGCCGCCGACGGCGTGTCGGTGTAGGTCAGTCGCCAGCCGCCACGCTCGATCCCGGCCAGCGGCGCCCTGGCGTCAGGACCGACGGCGTCCAGACGGGTGCGAAGGAAGGCCGTCCAGTCGTGAGGATAGACGGCGTTCAGGGCCGCGACGACGTCTTCGAAGGTGTAGCCCTGAGGCGCCCATTCGCCGTCGTCATGACCGAAGAAGCCTTTGGCGAAATCATCCAGCGACTTGCGGCCGTTGGTGCCCTCGCGGATCAGGGTGTCGGCGTCCAGCCAGACCAGCAGGCTTTCGCGGTAGTAGTCGCCGGTGCCGCGCATCCATGAGGTGAACTGGCCCGGCACGCGATAGCCCAGCAGATTATGGTTGTTGGTGTCCTGCAAGGCGCGCCACTGGCGGCCCGGCTGGTTGTCATAGAAGGCGGCGACGCTGGCGAGGGTCGCCAGGGCCACGTCCTTGGAATGCAGGCCCGAACGGGCGGCCAGCACGTCGCCCCAGTATTCGGTCTGACCTTCATAAACCCACAGCAGGGTGTTCTGGGTCGGGACGTTGTGGTTGGCGGTCAGCTCGTCCGCCGGACGCATGAACTTGCCGTTCCAGGAGTGGGTGTATTCGTGCGGCAGCAGGCCCCGGTCGCCGGCGCTCTTGGTCCAGTTGGTGAAGAAGTCGGGCGCGCCGGTGTTCTCGGACGAGCGATGATGCTCCAGCCCGATGCCGCCCATCTGATCGGTCAGGGCGAAAAGGAATTCGTAGTTGTCGAAGTGGCGGGCGCCGAACAGGCGGTCGGCCTGCTGGACCATGTTCTCGAACAGTTTCAGCTGGTCGTCGGTGGCGGCCAGCCCCTTGGCCTCGTCGGCCAGGATGTTCAGGTGGACCCTTGATTCAGACGGGGCGCCGCTGGGGTCGATGTCCACGCGGCGGTAGTGGGCGCCGGCGAAGATGGGGCTGTCGATCAGGGTGTAGAGGTCGGTGGGCGCGAAGGTCGCCACGTCGCCGTCCTGGGACGCCGTGGTCAGGGCGGTGCCGTATTTCCAGCCGGCGGGCAGGACCACCGAGGGGGCGACCTGAATCTGGCGGCTGAAATAGCCGGCCGGATAGAGGATGGCCTTTTCCCACTGCAGGTTGACCATGGCCGGGGTCATCAGCACGCGCCAGTTGGAGGCGTCGGGTTGGGTCAGTTGCTGGAACTGCACGTCGATGCTGGTCACGCCCGCCGGGATGTCGAGATGGAAGGCGTAAGGATCCAGGGTGTCGCGCAGCCACTCGATCCGCCGGCCGTCGGCGGTGACGGTCAGGCCGGCCAACAGCTGGATCGGGCCGGTGGCGGCGTGGTTGCCCGGCAGGAACTTCGGATAGAGCAGGGTCAGCGGGCCGGGGCCGGCGACCGGTATGGTCTGGCTGACGCGGATGATGCGGCGGTCCAGGTCGGTGATGTCGGCGCGGTAGTGGATCACGCCCGGATAGGGCTTGTCCTGCGGCGCCGGGATGGCCGGCTGGGCGCGGGGCAGGGCCAGCGGCGCCTGGGTCGCATCGGTGACGATAGGGGTCGATCTGAAGCTCTGGGCCAGAACTGGCGAAGCGGCGGCCGTCATCAAAACGGCGAAGCAGGCGGCGGTCAGGCGGGTACGCGGCATTCGGTCATCCACATCGGCAGGTGAACCGCACCGTCGGGGGCGAGGGGCGATGCGTCAAGGGACAGATGGCCGCGACCCTGAACCCTCTCCCGTTGGGAGAGGGCTTGAGCGCACGACGGCGAAGCCGGCGTTCTGGCGCGAAAGGGTGAGGGTCGGGTGCGCGAGTCGGCCCGCCATCCGACCCTCATCCGACCCCTTCGGGGCCACCTTCTCCCAACGGGAGAAGGGCAGTAACTCAGCGCCGACGCGGCGTCAGGATGTCGCCCAGGCGGTCGGGCGTGCCGGGGATGCGTTCCAGACGGGGGTAGCGCAGGCCGTCGTGGTAGTCGAAGACGACGGTGCGGTATTGGTCGTCGTCCTTGACGATCAGGGTGATGGGCGTCGACGGATCCTTGGCCGCAGTGACGGCCTCGGCCAGGCGTTCGGCGCTGGCGGCCTGCCCGTTGACGGCGACGATCTCCATCCCGGCGGCCAGGCCAGACTTGAAGGCCAGACCGTTCCACTGGACGCTGCGAATTTTGTTGCCCTCGCCGGTCTGGAAGCCCAGCGAATAGGTGAAGTCGTTGCGTTTCAGCTCGGAGTACAGGGTCTTCATGTAATCGGTGGGCTTGTCCGAATAGGCCAGCCGCCAGCCGCCGCGCGCCAGACCGTCCAGCGGGGCGCGGGCCTCGGGGCCGTCGGCGTCCAGGCGGGTGCGCAGGAAGGTCGCCCAATCGTTGGCGACGACGCCGTTCAGGGCCGCGACCACATCCTCGAACGTATAGGGGGCGGGCGTGTAGCTGCCGTCCTGGACGCCGTAGAAGGCGCGGGCGAAGTCGTCGAGCGACTTCCGGCCGCCGGTCTTCTCGCGGATCGTCGTGTCGACATCGAGCCAGATCAACTGGCCCTCCGAATAGTAGTCCTCGTCGCGTTGCCACGACAGCCAGCCCTTGGGCTGGCGCTGGCTGATGATCGGATCGTTGGTCGTGTCCTGCATCGCGCGCCATTCGCGGCCGACCCGCGTGTCGAAGGTCGCGGCGGTCATGGCCAGGGCGTCCATCGCCTGTTGCTTGGTCAGCAGGCCCGAGCGGGCGGCGATGACCTGGCCATAGTACTGGGTCTGGCCCTCATAGACCCACAGCAGGCTGTTCTGCAGGGGACTGTTGAAGTTGGGCACATACTGGTCGGCGGGGCGGCGCCATTTGCCGTCCCAGGAGTGGTTCATTTCGTGGCTGAGCAGGTCGCGGTCGGACAGGTGCGTGTCCCAGCCGGTGAAGAAGGCGGGATCGACCGAGTTTTCCGAACTGCGGTGATGCTCCAGCCCGATGCCGCCCAGCTTGTCCGTCATGGCGATCAGGAAGTCGTAGTGGTCGAAATGGCGCGCGCCATACAGCCGGTCCATCTGGGCGACCAGATTGCGCAGGATCTGGATCTGCTCGTCCGTCGCGTTCAGGCTGTCGGCCTTGTCCGCGACGATGTTGGCGCGAACGGGCGAGCGGCCGCCGGGATCGAGGTCGATCTGGCGATAGTGGACGCCGGCGAAGACCGGGCTGTCGATCAGCACCTCCAGATTGGCGGGCTTGAACGTCTGGACGTCGCCGGCCTTGCTTTCGGGCTCCAGCGCCGTGCCGAACTGCCAGCCGGCGGGGAACTTGACCGAGGGCTGGACCGTGATGTTCCGCGACCAGTGGCCGGCGGGGTAGAGCAGCATCTTCTCCCACTGAATGTTCAGCATCTCGGGCGTCATCGTGATGCGGCCCTGATTGCCGGTCGTCGGCGACAGATGCTGCAGGGTGATGTCCAGCGCGGTCGCACCGGCCGGGACGACCACGTGGTAGGCGAAGGGATGCAGGGTGTCGCGCACCCACTGCACCCGCTGGCCGTTCGCCATGATCTCGATGCCGGCCAACTGCGCGATGGGGCCGACGGGGCCGTGGTTACCCGGCAGCCATTCGGGGAAGAACAGGGTCATCGGTCCCGCCTGGGCGACCGGGATCGTTTCCTTCACGGCAAAGATGTGCTGGGCCAGATTGGTGGCGTCGACGTCCAGGGTGATGACGCCGGGATAGGCGACGTCACGCGCGTCCGGAATCGCAGGCAGGGGCGCGGGCAGGGCGGGCGGGGTGGTCGAGGCCTGCTGCGCCAAGGCGGCCGGGGCGGTCGAGACGAGCAGAAGAGCGAGGCCGAGAGGGGCGGCGCGCAGGCAAGAACGGATCATCGAGGACTCTTCAGGCGACTGGGGAGCCGCGACAGTCCGACGCAGGGGGCGGGGCGTCAAGCGTCAGCGCTGATCCGAAATTGCACTGCACCCCGAAAACGCGTGCAAAATGCAAGAACGTGCAATTGGGATCAGTCCTCCTCCATCGGACGCAGGGGCGGCGTGGTGGGCAGATTGTGCTGCCGTTTCGGGTCGTTGGCCATGCCCCGGTAGTAGCGCACGGCATGGTCGTCGATCTTGGCGATGGCCTCCAGATCCTTGTGCAGCCGGGACCAGCCCCGCGCCTCGATCAGCTTGCCGTCGATCATCGCCCGTGAAGCATTGGCCCAGGCCAGACGCGCCATGTCGGCGGCGTTGCAGGGCAGGCGCTGGTCGATGGCGTCCAACTCATAGGCGTCCAGCGGTTCGAAAACCGCGCCGTGCGGCTGGTCCGATCGGCGCCATCCTTCCGTACGGGCGCGCCAACGGAAGGTCGACAGGCTGAGGCCGTGGCGCGCGCAGACCTCCTGGGCGAAACCGCCGGCGAGATAGTCCTTGCGGGCGGCGGCCCAGGTTGCGGCGGACCGTCGGGTCCAGTCGGGCGAATTCGGATTGGGATCGGAGATGTCATCGGTCATGCCGCCCATGATGCGGGCGGCGTCGGCTATGGCCGGAACAATGACGCTTCGAGCGCATAAGTCGTTGAATAGGCCGCGGTCAGGGTGTCGAAATAGGATGGGGCGCGGTCGCCAGCCATCGTGTTTCGGTCTTCAGGCCGGCTTGACGTCCAGCAGTTCGACAGAGAAGCGCAGGGTGGAGTTGGGGGGCAGTTCGTCGCCGCCGACCCAGCGCGAGCCGTAGCCCAGCGAGGCGGGGATGACGAACTCGTAGATTTCCCCGACGCGCATCAAGGCCACGCCCTCGGTCCAGCCCTTGATGACGCGGTTCAGCGGGAACTCGGCCGGTTCGTTGCGGGCGTAGGAGCTGTCGAACTCGCGCCCGTCGATGAAGGTGCCGCGATAGTGGACCTTGACCGTGTCGGTCGCCTTGGGCTGAGCGCCCTCGGGGTGCGCCTTGCCGACGCGGCGATATTGCAGGCCGCTTTCGGTGGTGGTCCAGCCGCGTCGGGCGCCGTTCCAGGCGAGGTAGGCGGTATTGCCGGCGTCCCAGGCCTGCTGCGGCGTCAGGGCGCCCTGGCCATTGACCTGATCGGCGGCGCGCGCGGCGGCCGAAGCCGTCTCGGCATAGGTCACCGGCTCGCGATGGGTGGCGCAGGCGGAGAGGGCGAGAGCGGCGAGAAGGGGCAGGGCGATCCGTGTCATAAGGCGACGCTAGATCAGCCCATCGTCGCTCGCAACGAGATTGCTCGGCTCCGTCGAAAAGGTTCCCTGGGGCCTTTATTTCGTCGCGAATGCGCGTATATGTGCGCGCTCCGCAACACTCCACATGAGTCTGCGCGCAAGCGCCGAGGCCCGGTCCGTCGCCCTCCGACCGAGCGAAGGCGCGGCTCCTTCCCAGGGAGCCGGTCCATTTCAGGCGTCCTGGCCCGGCAGCGGGCCGAGGGTGGATGCCGAAACCCTGGCTGCGGACGCGGAAACGCGCGCCGTGGCTGCTGCATTTCACGCACGTCTTCCCCGGGACGTGCGCCATGGGAAACACTGAATGACTGACGTCGCCCACGATCTCGCCATCAACGGTCAGATCGCTTCCGCCACCTCGTTCACCGGCAAGAAGCGCATCCGCAAATCCTTCGGGCGTATCCCCGAAGCGATCGCGATGCCGAACCTGATCGAGGTTCAGCGCGCTTCCTACGAACAGTTCCTGCAGCGCGAGGTCCGTCCGGGCGTCCGTAAGGAGCAAGGCATCGAGGCGGTCTTCAAGTCGGTGTTCCCGATCAAGGACTTCAACGAGCGCGCCATCCTGGAATACGTCTCGTACGAGTTCGAAGAGCCGAAGTACGACGTCGAGGAGTGCATTCAGCGCGACATGACCTATGCCGCGCCGCTGAAGGTCAAGCTGCGCCTGATCGTGTTCGAAACCGACGAGGAAACGGGAGCCCGTTCGGTCAAGGACATCAAGGAGCAGGACGTCTACATGGGCGACATCCCGCTCATGACGGACAAGGGCACCTTCATCGTCAACGGCACCGAGCGCGTGATCGTCTCGCAGATGCACCGTTCGCCGGGCGTCTTCTTCGACCACGACAAGGGCAAGACGCACAGCTCGGGCAAGCTGCTGTTCGCCGCCCGCGTGATCCCGTACCGCGGCTCGTGGCTCGACTTCGAGTTCGACGCCAAGGACGTGGTCTATGTGCGCATCGACCGCCGCCGCAAGCTGCCGGCCACGACCTTCCTGATGGGTCTGGGCATGGACGGCGAAGAAATCCTGAAGACCTTCTACGAGACCGTGCCTTACGAGAAGCGCGGCGAAGGCTGGGTCACGCCTTACAAGGCCGAGCGCTGGCGCGGGGTTAAGCCGGAGTTCGACCTGATCGACGCCGACACCGGCGAAGTGGTCGCCCAGGCCGGTCAGAAGATCAGCGCCCGCGCCGCCAAGAAGCTGGGCGAGACGACGACCTCGCTGTCGCTGGCCGCCGACGCCCTGGTCACCAAGTATCTGGCCAATGACGCCGTCAACTTCGAGACCGGCGAGATCTTCGCCGAGGCCGGCGACGAACTGGACGCCCCGACCATCGAAGTGCTGGAGCAAAACGGCTTCACCACCATCGAAGTGCTGGACATCGACCACGTCACGGTCGGCGCCTACATGCGCAACACCCTGCGCGTGGACAAGAACGACAACCGCGAGGACGCCCTGTTCGACGTCTATCGCGTGATGCGTCCGGGCGAGCCGCCCACCCCGGAAGCCGCCGAGGCCATGTTCAACTCGCTTTTCTTCGACAGCGAACGCTACGACCTGTCGGCCGTCGGCCGGGTCAAGATGAACATGCGTCTGGAAAGCCCCGAGGTCTCCGACGAGATCCGCGTCCTGCGCAAGGAAGACGTGCTCAAGGTGCTGCAGATCCTGGTCGGCCTGAAGGACGGCCGCGGCGAGATCGATGACATCGACAACCTGGGCAACCGCCGCGTTCGTTCGGTCGGCGAGCTGCTGGAAAACCAGTACCGCGTCGGTCTGCTGCGGATGGAGCGCGCCATCAAGGAGCGCATGTCCTCGGTCGATATCGACACGGTCATGCCGCACGACCTGATTAACGCCAAGCCGGCCGCCGCCGCGGTTCGCGAGTTCTTCGGTTCGTCGCAGCTGTCGCAATTCATGGACCAGACGAACCCGCTGTCGGAAATCACCCACAAGCGTCGTCTGTCGGCGCTTGGCCCGGGCGGTCTGACGCGTGAACGCGCGGGCTTCGAAGTCCGCGACGTGCACCCGACCCACTATGGCCGCATCTGCCCGATCGAAACGCCGGAAGGCCCGAACATCGGCCTGATCAACTCGCTGGCCACCCACGCGCGCGTCAACAAGTACGGCTTCATCGAGAGCCCGTACCGCCGCGTGAAGGACGGCCAGGCCCAGGGCGAGGTGGTCTACATCTCGGCCATGGAAGAGTCGAAGTACACGATCGCTCAGGCCAACATCGAACTGAAGAACGGCCAGATCGTCGAGGACCTGGTCCCCGGCCGGATCAATGGTGAATCCCAGCTTCTGAACAAGGACGCTGTGGACATGATGGACGTGTCGCCGAAACAGGTCGTTTCGGTCGCCGCCGCCCTGATCCCGTTCCTGGAAAACGACGACGCCAACCGCGCGCTGATGGGCGCCAACATGCAACGTCAGGCCGTGCCTCTGGTGCAGTCGGACGCGCCGCTGGTCGGCACCGGCATGGAAGCGGTCGTGGCCGTGGACTCCGGCGCCGTCGTGGTCGCCCGTCGTGACGGCGTCGTCGAACAGATCGACGGCACCCGGATCGTCGTGCGCGCCACCGGCGACGTGGACGCCGCCCGCTCGGGTGTCGACATCTACCGCCTGTCGAAGTTCCAGCGTTCGAACCAGTCGACCTGCATCAACCAGCGCCCGATCGTGCGCGTGGGCGATCAGGTGAAGGGCGGCGACGTCATCGCCGACGGTCCGTCGACGGACCTGGGCGAACTGGCTTTGGGCCGCAACGCCCTGGTCGCCTTCATGCCCTGGAACGGCTACAACTTCGAGGACTCCATCCTGATCTCCGAGCGCATCGTGCGCGACGACGTCTTCACCTCGATCCACCTGGAAGAGTTCGAAGTCGCCGCCCGCGATACGAAGCTTGGCCCTGAGGAAATCACGCGCGACATCCCCAACGTCGGCGAGGAAGCCCTGCGCAACCTCGACGAAGCGGGCATCGTGGCCATCGGCGCCGAGGTCCAGCCGGGCGACATCCTGGTCGGTAAGGTGACGCCGAAGGGTGAGTCGCCCATGACGCCGGAAGAGAAGCTGCTGCGCGCCATCTTCGGCGAGAAGGCTTCGGACGTGCGCGACACCTCCCTGCGCCTGCCGCCCGGCGTCGCCGGCACGATCGTCGACGTTCGCGTCTTCAACCGTCACGGCGTCGACAAGGACGAGCGCGCCATGGCGATCGAACGCGCCGAGATCGAACGTCTGGGCAAGGACCGCGACGATGAGCTCAAGATCCTGGAGCGCAACGTCTATGGCCGTCTGAAGCCGCTGATCGTCGGCAAGAACGCCGTGTCGGGGCCCAAGGGCATCGGCCGCGGCGAACTGACCGAAGAGAAGCTGGCCGAGGTCAGCCGTGGTCTGTGGTGGCAGATCGCCCTGGACGACGAAAAGGCCATGGGCGAGCTGGAAGCGATGAAGCGCCAGTTCGAGGACGCTCGCAAGCAACTGGACCGTCGTTTCGAAGACAAGGTCGAGAAGCTGCAACGCGGCGACGAACTGCCCCCCGGCGTGATGAAGATGGTCAAGGTCTTCGTGGCCGTGAAGCGCAAGCTTCAGCCCGGCGACAAGATGGCCGGCCGTCACGGCAACAAGGGCGTCATCTCCAAGATCCTGCCGATCGAGGACATGCCGCACCTGGAAGACGGCACGCACGTCGACGTCGTTCTGAACCCGCTGGGCGTGCCGTCGCGCATGAACATCGGCCAGATCTTCGAGACCCACCTGGGTTGGGCCGCCGCCGGTCTGGGCAAGCAGATCTCCGGTCTGCTGGAAGCCTGGCAAGGGGGTGGTCAGAAGCAGGCTCTGGTCGAGCGTTTGACCGAAATCTACGGCCCGGAAACCCCGCTGCCGGAAGATGAGGAAGAACTGGTCGAACTGGCGAAGAACCTGTCCAAGGGCGTGCCCTTCGCGACCCCGGTCTTCGACGGCGCCCACATCAGCGACATCGAGCGTCTGCTGGAAGAGGCGGGGCTGAACAAGTCGGCCCAGTCGATCCTGTACGACGGCCAGACCGGCGAGCAGTTCAAGCGCCCGGTCACGGTCGGCTACATCTACATGCTGAAGCTGCACCACCTGGTCGACGACAAGATCCACGCCCGCTCCATCGGCCCGTACTCGCTGGTCACCCAGCAGCCGCTGGGCGGCAAGGCGCAGTTCGGCGGTCAGCGCTTCGGGGAAATGGAGGTCTGGGCTCTGGAAGCTTACGGCGCCGCCTACACCCTGCAGGAGATGCTGACGGTGAAGTCCGACGACGTGGCCGGCCGGACCAAGGTCTACGAGGCCATCGTCCGTGGCGACGACAGCTTCGAGGCCGGCATTCCCGAGAGCTTCAACGTGCTCATCAAGGAAATGCGTTCGCTGGGTCTGAACGTGGAGCTGGGGAACAGCTGATCCGGATCACGAGCCCTCTCTCGCCACGGCGGGGGAGGGCGATCCCTCCGCTTTTCTCCGTTCTGAATAATTTTCGCGGGTCAGCCCCGCAGAAGGAATCAAGATGAACCAGGAAGTCCTGAACATCTTCAACCCGGTCCCGGTCACCCCGACCTTCGACCAGATCAAGATCGCCCTGGCCTCGCCCGAGAAGATCCGTTCGTGGTCGTTCGGCGAGATCAAGAAGCCGGAAACCATCAACTACCGCACGTTCAAGCCCGAGCGTGACGGCCTGTTCTGCGCGCGTATCTTTGGCCCGACCAAGGACTACGAATGCCTGTGCGGCAAGTACAAGCGCATGAAGTACAAGGGCATCATCTGCGAGAAGTGCGGCGTCGAAGTCACCCTGGCCCGCGTTCGTCGCGAGCGCATGGGTCACATCGACCTGGCTGCGCCGGTCGCCCACATCTGGTTCCTGAAGTCGCTGCCCAGCCGCATCTCGCTGATGCTGGACATGGCGCTGAAGGACGTCGAGCGCGTCCTGTACTTCGAGAACTACATCGTCACCGAGCCGGGCCTGACCCCGCTGAAGCAGAACCAACTGCTGACGGAAGACGAGTTCTATCGCTATCAGGAAGAGTTCGGCGATGACGGCTTCACCGCCGAAATCGGCGCCGAGGCCGTCCGCAACCTGCTGATGGGCATCGACCTGAACGCGGAAGCCGAAAAGCACCGCGCCGAGCTGGCCGACAACCCTTCGGAAATGAAGGCCAAGAAGGCGTCCAAGCGCCTGAAGCTGATCGAGGCCTTCCTGGAATCGGGCAACAAGCCCGAGTGGATGATCCTGACGATCGTGCCGGTCATCCCGCCGGAACTGCGTCCGCTGGTGCCGCTGGACGGCGGGCGTTTCGCGACCTCCGACCTGAACGACCTGTATCGCCGCGTCATCAACCGCAACAACCGCCTGAAGCGCCTGATGGAGCTGCGCGCGCCGGACATCATCATCCGTAACGAAAAGCGGATGCTGCAGGAGTCGGTCGACGCCCTGTTCGACAACGGCCGTCGCGGTCGCGTGATCACCGGCGCCAACAAGCGTCCGCTGAAGTCGCTGGCCGACATGCTGAAGGGCAAGCAGGGTCGCTTCCGTCAGAACCTGCTGGGCAAGCGCGTCGACTATTCGGGCCGTTCGGTCATCACCGTGGGCCCGGAACTGAAGCTGCACGAGTGCGGCCTGCCCAAGAAAATGGCGCTGGAGCTGTTCAAGCCGTTCATCTATGCGCGCCTGGACGCCAAGGGCCTGTCGGGCACCGTCAAGCAATCCAAGCGCATGGTCGAGCGCGAGCAGCCGGCCGTCTGGGACATCCTGGACGAGGTCATCCGCGAGCACCCGGTTCTGCTGAACCGCGCGCCGACGCTTCACCGTCTGGGCATCCAGGCGTTCGAGCCCAAGCTGATCGAGGGCAAGGCCATCCGCCTGCACCCGCTGGTCTGCACCGCCTTCAACGCCGACTTCGACGGCGACCAGATGGCCGTTCACGTCCCGCTGAGCCTCGAGGCCCAGCTGGAAGCGCGCGTCCTGATGATGTCGACCAACAACATCCTGTCGCCCGCCAACGGCAAGCCGATCATCGTGCCGTCGCAGGACATCGTCCTGGGCCTGTACTACCTGTCGCTGGTCAAGGACGGCGAGCCGGGCGAAGGCAAGCTGTTCGCCAACATCGGCGAGATCGATGCGGCGCTGGACGCCAAGGTCGTCACCCTGCACACGCGCATCAAGGCGCGCTGGACAGAACAGGACGCCGACGGCAATGAGGTGACCAAGGTCATCGACACCACGCCGGGTCGCATGAAGCTGGCCGCCTTGCTGCCGCGCAACCCGAACGTCGGCTATCGCCTGCTTGAGAAGAACCTGACCAAGAAGGAAATCGGCAATCTGATCGACGTGGTCTATCGCCACTGCGGTCAGAAGGCGACGGTCATCTTTGCCGACCAGATGATGGGCCTGGGCTTCCGCGAAGCCGCCAAGGCCGGCATTTCGTTCGGCAAGGACGACATCGTGATCCCGGCCAAGAAGGTCGAGCTGGTCGCCGAGACCCGCACCCAGGTCGAGGAGTACGAGCAACAGTACGCCGACGGCCTGATCACGCGCGGCGAGAAGTACAACAAGGTGGTCGACGCCTGGTCCAAGGCCACGGACCGGATCGCCGACGCCATGATGGGCGAGATCGCGCAACCGCGCGTGCTGATCGAGGGTGAAAACCCCGACATCAACTCGGTCTTCATGATGGCCAACTCCGGCGCCCGCGGTTCGCAGGCGCAGATGAAGCAACTGGGCGGCATGCGCGGCCTGATGGCCAAGCCGTCCGGCGAGATCATCGAGACGCCGATCACCTCGAACTTCAAGGAAGGCCTGACCGTCCTTGAATACTTCAACTCCACCCACGGCGCCCGCAAGGGTCTGGCCGACACCGCGCTGAAGACCGCCAACTCGGGTTATCTGACCCGTCGTCTGGTGGACGTGGCGCAGGATTCCATCGTCACCGAGCAGGATTGCGGCTCGACGCGCGGCATCACCCTGCGTGCGGTGATGGAAGGCGGCGACGTGCTGGTCTCGCTGGGCCAGCGCATCCTGGGTCGCTATGCGGCCGAGGACATCAAGGAGCCGGGCACAGACACCGTCCTGTTCCCCGCCGACACCTATCTGGTGGAAGAAGTCGCCGAGGCCGTCGAGGCTGCGGGCGTCCAGTCGGTCAAGGTCCGTTCGGCGCTGACCTGCGAGGCGGACGCCGGCATCTGCGCCCACTGCTACGGCCGTGACCTGGCGCGCGGCACCAACGTCAACATCGGCGAAGCGGTCGGCGTCATCGCCGCCCAGTCGATCGGCGAGCCGGGCACTCAGCTGACGATGCGGACCTTCCACATCGGCGGTACGGCCCAGGTGGCGGAAACCTCCTTCATGGAGGCGACCAACGCCGGTACGGCCAAGGTCACCGGCCCGACCGTCGTCGCGGCCCACGGCGACCTGGTGGCCATGAGCCGCAACGTCATCGTGACCGTGGTCGTGGACGGCAAGGACCGCGAGACGCACAAGGCCCCTTACGGCGCCCGCATCCGCGTCAAGGACGGCGACGAGGTCAAGAAGAACCAACGCCTGGCGGAGTGGGACCCCTACACCACCCCGATCCTGACGGAAGTCGGCGGCGTCGTGCGCTTCGAGGATCTGGTCGAAGGCCTGTCGGTCAAGGAAGAAACCGACGAAGCGACGGGCATCGCCCAGCGCGTCGTCAGCGACTGGCGCGCCAGCCCGCGTGGTTCGGACCTGCGTCCGGCCATGGGCGTCACCCTGGGCGACGCCTACGCCAAGCTGTCGTCCGGTTCGGACGCCCGCTATCTGCTGCCCGTGGGCGCGGTTCTGTCCGTGTCGAACGGCGATGAGGTCAAGCCGGGCGAGATCATCGCCCGCGTTCCGACCGAAGGCGCCAAGACCCGCGACATCACCGGCGGTCTGCCGCGCGTCGCCGAACTGTTCGAAGCGCGCCGTCCGAAGGACTGCGCGGTCATCGCCGAGATGGATGGTCGCGTCGAATTCGGTCGCGACTACAAGAACAAGCGTCGCATCAAGATCACGCCCGAGCCCAACGCCGACGGCGTGCAGGGCGAACCGGTCGAGTTCCTGATCCCGAAGGGCAAGCACATCTCCGTCCACGACGGCGATCTGATCCAGAAGGGCGACTACATCATCGACGGCAATCCGGATCCGCACGATCTGCTGCGCATCCAGGGCGTCGAGGCGCTGGCCGAGTATCTGGTGAACGAAGTGCAGGAGGTCTATCGACTGCAGGGCGTGCCGATCAACGACAAGCACATCGAAGTCATCGTGCGTCAGATGCTGCAGAAGGTGGAAGTGCTGGATTCGGGTGAAACCACCCTGATCCGCGGCGACACCGTTGAAGTGGCCGAAGCCGTTCTGGAAAACGCCAAGGTCGAGAAGCGCGGCGGCCGTCTGGCCACCACCCAGCCCGTCCTGCTGGGCATCACCAAGGCGTCGCTGCAAACCCGCAGCTTCATCTCGGCGGCGTCCTTCCAGGAGACCACCCGCGTCCTCACCGACGCCTCGGTCCACGGCAAGAAGGACATGCTGGAAGGCCTGAAGGAAAACGTCATCGTCGGCCGCCTGATCCCGGCCGGCACCGGCGCCTACCTGCGCAGCCTGCAGAAGATCGCCAACGCGCGTGATGCAGAACTGACTTCGGCCCTGGAAGAGGCGATCGAGCCGCTGCCGGCCGATCTGCAACTGGAGCTGGAGAGCAGCGAGAGCTGATCTTCCGTTTCAGAAGCGAAGACATGAAGGGGGCGGCGCCGGCGACGGCGTCGCCCTTATTCTATGCCTTGACGCGCGCGCGGATTGCGGCGAACTAAACCGAGGTTGTGTGGGGGCCGCCATGACGAAATCCGACAAGGTGCTGTGGGGCCTAACGGCTGTGATTTTGTCGCTCTTCGTCGTCGTCGAAGCCAAGACGATGATGCTCAACCTCGGCGCAGCCATGCACGACGCCTACTGCCAGGATCACTGACCTCAGTCTTTCCACCGCTCCATCGGGGCTGAAGCGCCCGGCGTGATCGGTGCGCCGCCGGCCCGGTGGCCGTCGCGTCGGGTCTGGACGTTGCGGGTCGAGTCCGGCGCCAGCGACGGGTTCAACTGAGCGCCAGCGCAGCCCGTGCCGAAGTTCGAGCCGACGCAGTCCGCCGGACCCACGACGCCCACGCCGCCGGACAGAGGACGACGGCGCGCCTCCCATTCAGCCAGACGCCGCGCGCCTTCGCGCGCAAAGGCGGCGTCGCGTTCGGGGTTGCCCGTGCCGGTGATCGGGGCGGTGTTGCGGCCGCGCCGCTCGGCGTCTTGGAGGCAGTTTGCGCGCTCGGCGGCGTTGAGCTGTTGCGGCGTGGTGCAGCCGATCAGGCCCTGACGCAGGACGCGCGACATGGCCCCGGCGCGATCGTTCGGATTGACCGTCCAGGCGTCCGGCGGCGCGGGCGCGCTTTGGGGGGTGGGCGCGGCGATCCGCGGACGGATCGGAGACGGGCGGACATCCTGCGGCGTCTGTTGAAGGGAAGGCGGCGTTTGAACCGTCGGGCGCGCGTTCCGCGCTGCGGCCGCCACGTCGTTGGTTGCGCGCGACTGGACCGGCGTTCTAGGCCGCTCGTCGGGCAGCAGGGGGCGGGGCGTGATGTCGACGTAGATCGGCGGCTGTTCGGGCGCGACGAGGTCTCCCTCTATGCCTAGGGCCGTGAACGACAGGAAGGCGATCAACGCGGTGTTGATCGCCACCGACGCCGTCGCCAAACCCGCTTTTCGCCAGTCGAGGCGTCGGTCGGGTCGCGTCACCTGTGCAAACGCCAATGCGTCGTCCCCCTTGCTCCAATGCAAGCTGTGCTAGAAGCATGGCCGCTTTCGGGCGGAAGGCGAACCGACGACAAGGGAAGCAACGCCTGGTTTCTGCTCTGAAGATGAGCGTCGCCTTGACCTTCGCGCCCATCGCGCGTAGAAGCCGCCCACTTTCGAGGCGTGGCCGGTTCGCCGGTCGCTGAGATCGTGACAATCGAACGGACGGGCTGTGCCCGCCGGAACGCCCAAAGCGCGCGTTCCGGTTTTTCTGTTTGGGTGGTCGCGCGATCGGTCTCGATGACACCCGGGCGAGGGGATGGTCCCCCGTTCACAAGAAGGCGAGAGGCGCTTCGGTCGAAAGACACACGCCTCCATCAGAAGTCGAGACGAGTTTCGAATGCCTACGATCAACCAGCTGATCCGCAAGCCGCGCAAGCCCAAGCCCACCCGCAACAAGGTGCCGGCTCTGGAGGGTTCGCCCCAGCGTCGCGGCGTCTGCACCCGCGTTTACACCACGACCCCGAAGAAGCCGAACTCGGCTCTGCGTAAGGTCGCCAAGGTCCGTCTGGCCAAGAACGGCTACGAAGCCGTGTGCTACATCCCCGGCGAAGGCCACAACCTGCAAGAACACTCGGTTGTTCTGATCCGCGGCGGCCGCGTGAAGGACTTGCCCGGCGTTCGCTACCACATCCTGCGCGGCGTTCTGGATACCCAAGGCGTCAAGGACCGTAAGCAGCGTCGTTCGCACTACGGCGCCAAGCGTCCGAAGTAAGCCATTCTTCTCCGGGCCGTCGCGCCCGGAGGCCTTTTCGAGATCATCCCGGCGCTGGTCGGGCACTGCAAGGAATACCCCATGTCGCGTCGTCACCGCGCCCAGAAACGTGAAGTTCTGCCGGATCCCAAGTTTGGGGACCTGGTCGTCACCAAGTTCATGAACTACGTCATGTACGAAGGTAAGAAGGCCGTCGCCGAGAACATCGTGTACGGCGCCTTCGATATCCTGGCCGAGAAGAAGAAGGACCAGGAGCCGGTCGCGACCTTCCACGCCGCTCTGGAAAACGTCTCTCCGTCGGTCGAAGTGCGCTCGCGTCGCGTCGGCGGCGCCACCTATCAGGTGCCCGTCGAAGTCCGTCCGGACCGTCGTCGCGCCCTGGCCATCCGCTGGCTGGTGAACGCTGCGCGCAAGCGTGGCGAGAACACCATGACCGAAAAGCTGGCCGCCGAACTGCTGGACGCTTCGAACAACCGCGGCACCGCGGTCAAGAAGCGCGAAGACACCCACAAGATGGCCGAAGCCAACCGCGCCTTCAGCCACTATCGCTGGTAACGCCTTCAAAGCGTCATCTGCGCTGACTATCTAAGGGTTTCCGGTGCGGGCGGTTTGAGCTAAATCGCCCGCACTCGCTTATCCGAACACCGACATCCTTCCGTGGGCGCCCTTAAGCGTCCTGAAAACTTTCAAGGCACGTTTCCATGGCACGTACGCACGCGCTCCAGGACTACCGCAACTTCGGCATCATGGCCCACATCGACGCGGGCAAGACGACGACGACCGAGCGGATCCTGTATTACACCGGCAAATCCCACAAGATCGGCGAAGTCCACGACGGCGCCGCCACCATGGACTGGATGGATCAGGAGCAGGAGCGCGGCATCACCATCACGTCCGCCGCGACGACCGCCTTCTGGCAGAACAAGCGTCTGAACATCATCGACACCCCAGGCCACGTGGACTTCACCATCGAAGTCGAGCGTTCCTTGCGCGTCCTCGACGGCGCCGTGACGGTGCTGGACGGCAACGCCGGTGTTGAGCCGCAGACCGAAACCGTCTGGCGCCAGGCTGACAAGTACAAGGTTCCGCGCATCGTCTTCGTCAACAAGATGGACAAGATCGGCGCCGACTTCGACGCCTCGGTCGAGTCGATCCGCGACCGCTTGGGCGCCAAGGCCGTGCCGATCCAGTTCCCGATCGGCGCCGAATCCTCGCTGTCGGGTCTGGTCGACCTGGTCCGCATGACCGGCGTGGTCTGGGACAACGACGGCCTGGGCGCCTCCTACAAGGACGTGCCGATCCCCGACGACCTGATGGAAAAGGCGGTCGCCGCGCGTCAGTACCTGATCGACAACGCGGTCGAGCTGGACGACGAGGCGATGGAAGCCTACCTCGAAGGCAACGAGCCCGACGAAGCCACCATCAAGAAGTGCATCCGTAAGGCCGTTCTGACCGGCGCCTTCTATCCGATCCTGTGCGGCTCGGCCTTCAAGAACAAGGGCGTGCAGACGCTGCTGGACGCCGTCGTCGACTATCTGCCGTCGCCGCTGGACATCCCGCCGACCCCGGGCATCGACTTCAAGACCGAAGAGCCCGTCGTGCGTAAGGCCTCGGACGAAGAGCCCCTGTCGGTCCTGGCCTTCAAGATCATGGACGACCCCTTCGTCGGCTCGCTGACCTTCTGCCGCCTGTACTCGGGCAAGATGGAAACGGGCATGAGCCTGCTGAACTCCAGCCGCGACAAGAAAGAGCGCGTCGGCCGGATGCTGCAGATGCACTCCAACAACCGTGAAGACGTCAAGGAAGCCTACGCCGGCGACATCGTCGCCCTGGCCGGCCTGAAGGAAACCCGCACGGGCGACACCCTGTGCGACCCGATCAAGTCGCCCGTCATCCTGGAGAAGATGGAGTTCCCGGCGCCGGTCATCGAGATCTCGGTCGAGCCCAAGACCAAGGGCGACCAGGAGAAGCTGGGCGTCGCCCTGGCCAAGCTGGCCTCGGAAGATCCCTCCTTCACCGTCTCGACCGACCACGAGTCGGGCCAGACGATCCTGAAGGGCATGGGCGAGCTGCACCTGGACATCAAGATCGACATCCTGAAGCGCACCTACAAGGTCGAGGCGAACATCGGCGCGCCGCAGGTCGCCTATCGTGAATCGCTGGGCCGCAAGGTCGACATCGACTACACGCACAAGAAGCAGACCGGCGGTACGGGCCAGTTCGCCCGCGTCATGATCACCTTCGAACCCGGCGAGCCGGGCTCGGGCTTCGTGTTCGAGAACTCGATCGTCGGCGGCGCGGTGCCGAAGGAATACATCCCCGGCGTCGAAAAGGGCCTGAACTCGGCCAAGGACAACGGCCTGCTGGCCGGCTTCCCGCTGATCGACTTCAAGGCGACCTTGACGGACGGCAAGTTCCACGACGTCGACTCCAGCGTGCTGGCGTTCGAAATCGCGGCCCGCGCCGCCTTCCGCGAACTGAAGGAAAAGGGTTCGCCCAAGCTGCTCGAGCCGATCATGGCGGTGGAAGTCGTGACCCCCGAGGAATACCTCGGCTCGGTCATCGGCGACCTGAACGGCCGTCGCGGCATGATCCAGGGTCAGGACATGCGCGGCAACGCCACCGTCGTGAACGCCTTCGTGCCGCTGGCCAACATGTTCGGCTATGTGAACACGCTGCGCGGCATGTCGCAGGGCCGCGCCCAGTTCACCATGCAATACGACCACTACGAGCCGGTGCCGCAACACGTCGCCGACGAAGTGATCAAGAAGTACGCCTAAGCTTTCCCTTTTCGGAAAGCCCGCCTATATGCGCCCGGACCGTAAGGACCGGGCGTCCTTAACCCCCAAACTGCAGGAACCCCGGTTCGGGGACCTTAGGAGCTAGAAAATGGCCAAGGAAAAGTTCGAACGGACGAAGCCGCACTGCAACATCGGCACGATTGGTCACGTTGACCACGGCAAGACGACGTTGACGGCAGCGATCACGATGACGCTGGCGAAGGCCGGCGGCGCGAAGGCGATGAACTACGCCGACATCGACGCTGCGCCGGAAGAGAAGGCGCGCGGCATCACGATCAACACCGCGCACGTGGAATATGAGACGG